>MDTD01003387.1_pt1 | contig 697963 bp, 614 predicted proteins | sample 811221 | NCBI WGS metagenome assembly MDTD01 (sample SAMN05326646, study PRJNA326480) | marine metagenome | isolation source: seawater | place: Pacific Ocean: South West | collected 2011 | reverse complement strand
TTATCCCAGTTGGTAAAGGCTGCTTCTGTACCATCTATATCCGCATCGGTATAATGAGCGAGATCGGTGATCTCTGATTCCGTATGATTGTGTGCTGAAGGTGTAAAGGTCCCGGGTACATTGATCAAGGAGCCATAGTCCCCATCAAAGTCATCCGTAAAATCCTTGTCCCAGTTGGTGAAGGCCGCTTCCGTACCATCTATATCCGCATCGGTATAATGAGCAAGATCGGTGATTTCTGATTCCGTATGATTGTGCGCCGAAGGAGCAAACGTCCCGGGTATGTTGATCAAGGAGCCATAGTCCCCATCAAAGTCATCTGTAGCGTCTTTGTCCCAGTTGGTAAAGGCTGCTTCCGTACCATCTATATCCGCATCGGTATAATGAGCAAGATCGGTGATCTCTGATTCCGTATGATTGTGTGCTGAAGGCGTAAAGGTCCCGGGTACATTGATCAAGGAGCCATAGTCCCCATCAAAGTCATCTGTAGCGTCTTTGTCCCAGTTGGTGAAGGCCGCTTCCGTACCATCTATATCCGCATCGGTATAATGAGCGAGATCGGTGATTTCTGATTCCGTATGATTGTGCGCCGAAGGGGCAAAGGTCCCGGGGACATTGATCAAGGATCCATAGTCTCCATCAAAGTCGTCACTGGCATCTATGTCCCAGGTACTGAAATCAATCGTGGTTGCAGAGGGATCATTAGATAATGAAAGGATATTGCCAGCAAATTGAAGCTCCTGGGCGGTTGGCGGTGTCACAGGGACCCAATTGGCGCCATCCCATTCCAGGAATTGGCCAATACCCGGGGTACCCTCCCCGATGTTCACTGTAGAATTATTAACTGAAAGAATGATAGAATTACCGGACTTCGTCAGGGTTTGTATCTCATTGCTGGCATCCGCATCGGCATCATCCGGACTGGTAATGTATCCGGAATCATTCGTCAAATCACTGGTTAAAGTCGGGATTGTTGGCTGATTGATTAGGCTGTTGTAGTCCCCATCGAAGTCATCGGTTAAATCCGTATCCAGATTCGCGGGAACATCAGACAAATCATTAAATGAACCACTGAATAGCAAACCTGACCCATCACTCAATTCATTGAGGTCAGTAGGTAGGATGGGCAGATTTATCAGGTCGTTATAGTCACCAGAAAAATCATCACTCGCTACCTGATCCCATAAACTAAAATCAATAGTGGTCATTGTAGGATCATTCGATATCGAAAGAATATTTCCAGTGAATTGAAGTTGCTGACCGGTAGGTGGTGTTACCGGAACCCAATTCGTACCGTCCCACTCCAGAAACTGACCGATAGTGGGTGTTCCTTCACCTATATTTATCGTGGAATTGTTACCTGAAAGTGTAAGTGTGTTTCCCGATTTTGAAAGGGTCTGAATTTCATTTGATGGGTCAGCATCGGCATCATCTGTTAATGAATACCAGTCACCACCATGTGCGTAGTAAAATTCTCCTTCATCATTGTCGTAGACAAGCAACCCATTGTTATCAGGATCAGATAAATCCATGCTTAACCGTTGAGTGGTCCCGATCTGAGGAATAAGCAGTCCTTGATTCCCATTGGTGGAAACCAAATGAAGGACAGCATTGGGATTCGGATTATTGGTATTAATCCCAGCTGAATGCTGTTGTCCTGAAACCTGCAGGACCATAAAATAAGCGACAAGAACGAATGCCTTGTTGAGAGTTGAAGGGAGGTGCATATATAAATATTTTAATAATCAATCCTTTCCGTTGATAGCTGGCATTCTATTTTACAAAAGTATCTTGAAAGGTTTCAATAAAATAGCTGAAATCTCAAAGTTTTAGCAATTTTCAGGCCATTTTACATTTAATGATCCGTTAATGGGAAAAATACAGAGGATGAGCCGGGGAATTTCCTGATTTGAGAGAAATTTACTTATTGTGAATAGCTCATCACGAATTCCTTGAGATCTTCAATCTCCAACTGCTTGGCTACAATTCTTCGTTGCTGGTCTAGTAAATAAAGTTTAGGGGTACTTCTCAGGTCATAATAAACTCTAAAGTTACTTTCATATCCCGGATCGGCAAGGTTAATAAATTCCATGTGTGTTTCCTGGATATATTCCTTCCATCTATCCACATCTGTCACAGTACATACAGCTACCACTTCTACACCTAATGATCTGAAATCATCATAGGCATCCACTAAAACCGGCGTCTTCTTTTTGCAGTGACCACAATCAGGATCATAGAAATAAAGCAGGATAAATGGTTCCTGGATTTGTTCGAAATAGAAGGGCTGATTTGTGGTATCGACCAACTGCATTTGGGGGGCTTTATTACCTATCAGGCTGTGCTTTTTGAACGCTACTTCGTCACGAAGTTTTTTTATCCCCTCTACATCAATCCAATCTGCTCTTCCTGATAAGAAATAGTTCTCCATCAGGTGCACCACTACTTTGTCCATCCCCATGATCTTACTGCCCTGGTATTTATTATACAGAGAGACCAGCCAATATCTAAAAAGCTCATCACTTTCTCCAATCCCAAGGAAGAGTTTGTCAATTTCGGTGTTGATAGTATCGGGATGTTGCGGAATGATCTGATCAAAATATTTCATCACCTTGGGTTCCAGCAACGGGGTTCTGATCAGGGCTGGATTTCCAAGCTGAACCTTATTAAAATAATGTGTCCGGTAATATCTGTATTGCTTAACCTTGCGATCCTGAGGATCAGCAATTTCCATGAAATCCGGCACCGTCGGTTCGCCCATCAGACTCAAAAAGCCTCCCAGGAAGGATCCCGGGTTTTCCTCAATGATCTTATTTCGAAATGCAGCTATCTCATCTCCTACTTTGGTTATATCACGTTGAAACGCCAAAGAGTCTGCAGTTGATGCTGTTTCTAGCTGATTTTGTAGTTCGATCTGCTGCTTCCGAAGATCCGTCATCGTGATCTGAAATTCTTTGAAGAGCTCATTCTCCTCAGAGCCCTTCACCTTTACGTCCTCGTAACCCTGTCCGAATACTGATTGAATGGAAAACGCTTGTTCCTTTACAATAAACTCAAAGTAGTACGAGGGAGCATACACAAAATACAATCCCGCTTTGAGAGGTTCTGGTCCTTCAATCACAAATGACTCACTCACTACTGGCAAAGTATCCAGCGCATATTTCTGTGATCCCATGTGATACCCAATGGTAATCAAGCTATCCTGAAAACCGGTGATCTTAAATTGAATTTTATGCCCCTGACCCTGAGCTGCCGAAGCAATAAATAATAAAATCAAACAGAATATTCGGGTCATAATAGAAACAAACTGGTTAGCTTTTTGCAATCATAATAAATGCTCCCCAATAGATCGGATCTTTGAATTCTGCTTTCACGGCCTTTTGAGCGAGGTTGAATGCTTCTCGTTTTTCTTTTTTCTTCTCAATCCATTGCTTGTAGAATTCCGTCATTAGCTTCTCAGTTACTTCATCGGAAACCTGGAACAAACTCATGATCATGGCATCGGCTCCTGCCACAAGAAATGATCGCTGAAGACCAAATACACCTTCGCCCTGTTTAATCTCTCCCCGACCAGTTTCACAGGCACTTAATACAATGAGTTCCGTGTTGTCAAAGTTGAGGTTCATGGCTTCATAGGCCGTCAAAATTCCATCATTCAGGTTGTAATTTTTATCCGATGCTTCCAATAGCACATCTCCTCCTCCTTTGGCTAGTAGTCCCGACCTCTCCAGGGGGTTATCCTCCTCAAACAGTGAGAACCGGTCCGTAACCTTTTTCTCTTCTTCATCAAAAAACCCGTGGGTGGCAATATGTAGGAGCGTATAGTTGTCAGCTTTCTTGATGGCATCTTCCGAAGCCTCTGTACCAATATATGTACTGGCTTTCCATCCCTGGTTCTTCAACAAGTCCGAAATGATGGTTACTTCTCGTTCAGTACCTGGTAATTGTGGAATAACTTTTTTATTGGGTCCCTTAGCTTCACTAACATTTACTCTTTCGTCAGTATAATACTCCGGGTTGCCAAATAACATCGCGCTCAACACTGTTTCTTTAGCTTTCTCCACCTTTTTTGCTTCTTTACTCCTATTGATAGGAAGGGCTTTCGTGCTATTAACAATTCTGACATTTTGTTTATCAATGACATAATTACCATCATCCATCATCAATGCCTCGATGTTAATTTGATTATAGATGCCATCGGGTGACACATAAATCACTTCTTTGTTGCCAATGGCTGTAGCAATCGGTCTCCAGTAGTTCAAGTAAGACAGCTTATCTTCAAGTTTAAACTTGACACTATTTCGCTGAAGGGTGAAAAATTTGTTTTCCAGATCTTTCCCATTATCCAGCAAAACAAGGGTAGGATTTTTCTTGGTTTCAGCCGTAACAATCAACGCAGCATACCTGACCTTGTCTTCATTAAATTCCTTATCAAATTCCCGGTATCGGACGATCTCTACTGCGGCTTCATTGCTTTTAAGTACTTTCCTGACATCATTCCAGGTATAAACCTCATTCTCGAATGTTTGAGCAAAATCAGTCGACTTCTCACTCAGCTCTTTCTCCAGACTGGAAATCTCACTTTTAATATTATCGATACTAATGCCGTCCTCAGCCAGCTCTTCGTCTGATCTCGAAAGTGTACTTGTAAGAAACTCCTTTTGCTCCAGCCAATCTTCGAACAAGGCAATGAGCGTGGTATCTCCACTATTTAGGATGGCATTACGTGTTTTAATGGAAGAATTCAACAATAAGCTTTTAGTGGCCAAAGCAAAGTCATACATGTTCTCCAGATACTTTGGTTTGTTGTACTGGAAGTCAACGGCTACCGTATTATAAAACTCAAAGTCTTTCTTGATCTTTGCCCAAAAATTGGCTTTTTCTTCCTCACTTAGGGTAGGGAAATAAATCCTGGTGTATTCCAGATAGGCCAGGGTTGTCTCACTCAATATGGATTCTACCTTATCAAGTTCCCCATTGATATAATAAACCTGAGCAAGTTTGCTCAAAGCATTCAAATAATCAGGGTGTTGTTTACTGAAAATTTTTCTGAAGTATTTTGAAGATTTTTCATATTCTTCTTCTGCCAAATCAAATTTCTCCTGATCTGTGAAAATATCTCCCTTAAGTCTGGCCACCTCACCTGAGCTTTTGTTTTTATTGCCGAGGGCATTGGTCCAGATCTCATCAGCCTGGGTCAGTAGTGGAAGTGCTCTGTCGTACTCACCTCGTTGTGCATACAGAAAGCCCAGATTTTTGATGGCTTCTGCATACGATGGGTGATTCTGATCAAATGTAGTTTGGACGATCTGACGGGCTTGTTGAAAATATTGCTCTACCCGATCCAGGTTTGATCCCAAATGGTAATGTAATAACCCATAATCCCTGAAAATCTCGCTAAAGAGGATATGACCCTGTTGTAGCTTTTGTGTCCTGATCTTAAAAATATTGTCCAGATGTTGCAGACCAGCCTGGTAGTTACCAATCTCCTTATAGAAGTCCACCAGCGCCACCAGATTGTTGGCATAGATCAGGCTATTCTCTCCATATACGATCTTGCAAATATCCAGCGAGGTACGAATATTTTTTTCTGCCTCCGGATATTCTCCCCGGATTATGTACAACTCTCCTAAAGCATTGTACGCTTTGATCAGTTTTCTGCTATTGCTACCATAAATCTTCTTCCGTGCTTCTATTACCTCTTTGAGAAAGAGTTCAGTCTCGGAATAGTTACCAATACGTGTGTAAAGGAATGCCAAATCCTCAATGGACTGGAGTCGGATTTCACGATCTCCACCTTCAAGCTTTCTGGAGATTGATTCACCCTTGCTCAGCAGTCGCTCTGCCTTATTGTAGATACCCATGGTTCCATAAATCAAAGCTGCCGAGTTAAGCGCATTTACATATTCATAGGACTTTTTCTCACCGTCTCTTCTGATCAGCTTCAAAGCATCATCAGTATTTAGTTCTGCGGTCTTATAGTCCCCAGCAAATGTTTGCATTTTGGCCAAAGACACCATCATATCCCCCAGTTTGGTCTGATCCGTATATTCATTGGCCCTCATACCATCAACCACTTCCTGAAGGAGGTCAACTCCATAGAGATAGTCACCTTCCAATACCAGATATTCTGTCATATCAGAAACAGCCTGGGCAAACCTCCACTGGGTAGCTTGCAATTGCTCAAAAACCATTTCCTCAGGCTCCTCTTCAAAGATCTCATAAGCTTTATTGGGAGTTTCCGTATGATTCAAATAGTATCCTGCCAATGATATCTGATACAGGTTTTTAAACAGGGCATTATCTACATATCTGGCATTAATTCTCCTGCCTAACTTGATATAGTAATCCTCAGCCGATCTTTGATAGATAAATTTTCGGGAATCGACAGAGGTTTTGATGGCGAATTCCGCAAGGTCAGATCTTATGGGATGATCCAGCGGTGCCACTGTAGTTGGGGTCTCATTATCTATTTTACCAATTTCCAACAACCCGCCTCTTAAGTCATTTTCATAGACTTTGATATATGCTTCATAATAGCTTCGTTTGAAGTTCTCAAACTTCTTATTCATCCTTGTTTTACCGGCATACTTACTTAGTTGTAAGACAGCAGCTTTCGCATTGTCCGGTTTGCCTACCCTGGCTTCGATCTTGATGTCATTTTCGATACCAATCTCCTTATACCTGCCAATCAGTTTGCCATAGGTGTAGTTTGAGTTCAACCTCCTGGCTTTATTCAAATCGCCAGTCTCAAAGGTAATTTCAATCTCCGCTAACCTATACCTGAAGTAGGCAGGACTGGTATTGCTCATCTTGTTGAAGAAGCTCTTGTATTTGTCGTGCAATTCAAATGCCCTGGCGTATTCGCCTCTCCAGGTAGCGATATTGATCTCAGCTACATACAACCTGGCTAAGAGCTCTTCCCGATAAATCAAATCCATTTTATCCACTTTCTCCCCCAGGTAACCCTGGTTCATCAATGGCTGCCAGGTTTCAATCAAATAGGCGAGTTGGGGCTCAGATTCTAAATAGAAGCCGTTATAAATATCTGTGACGACCTCCCGAATCTCTACTTCTTTTTTGAGGACCTCACTGTTTTCATAGGCTACCGGAAAGTTTTGCAACTTCGTAAGCAGACTATCAGCTTTACGATAGCTCCCGTAATCATTGTATAGATCTACCAGCTTTAGCATTCCGATGGAATAAGCAAATCCATTGTTTTCTTTTGTTTGATCTAATTGCCGCAAGGCTTTGCTGACTATAGCGTTCATGGCCGGATAATCATGCATGGCTTCCAGTGCTCTGGCTTCCATGATATTGGCCAATGCAAACATCGAAGAATCATTGGCATAGACTTTTGGAATCGTTTTCTTCCTGAACTTCTTTAGCTTACTGGCTACCTTGTGGTATTTCCCCTTGGTGTACATCTTCTCAGGTTTCTCAAAAAGCACTTCCCATGACTGGGATTGTACGTCAAGCCCAAGGAAGAAAAGAAATGCTACCAGGAGTAAAAATTTAGTGAGTCTCATTTTGTTTAGCGGTCAATCTTTAGGGTGTTGTTTTCCAAACTCAATTTAATGGAAATAAGAGATATCAAATTTATTATTTTCAATATTTCCTATAAATAATCCAACTTGCTTTTTAGAAAAAACAATACCAAAGATAGCTAAACTGCCCCTCTTTTTAGTTATTGATCAACCTTGAAACGGATACCGATAGTCCGTCGGCGGTGAAAAGGTTTCCTTAATGGTACGGGCACTCACCCAGCGAAGCAAATTCATCATTGAGCCGGCCTTATCATTGGTCCCTGAGGCCCGCGCTCCACCAAACGGTTGCTGACCTACCACAGCTCCGGTAGGTTTGTCATTGATATAAAAGTTTCCCGCTGCATTTACCAACCTTTTGGCAGCCAAATCAATCGCATACCGATCCCTGGAAAATATAGCTCCTGTCAGGGCATATGGTGAGGTCTCATCTACCAGGGTCAGGGTTTCCTCAAATTCATTTTCAGGATACACGTAGATGGTAAGTACCGGGCCAAATATCTCTTCCTGCATGGTAGTGTATTTCGGATCTGTGGTCACGATAACTGTTGGCTCGATAAAATAACCTTTCGAATCGTCGTAGTTTCCGCCTGCTATTATCTCCGCATCTTTGTCTTTTTCAGCCTGATTGATATATCCCGAAATTTTATCAAAGGCTTTCTTTTCTATCACGGCATTGAAGAAGTTACTAAACTCCTCCGGCGGACCCATCTTCATGTCTTTTAGGTCTTCCTGGATATACTTTTTGACATCTTTCCAGAGATTGGAAGGGATGTATGCCCTTGAGGCAGCACTACATTTCTGCCCCTGAAACTCAAAAGCACCGCGAACCAAAGCTGTTGCCAATTCCTTTGCAGAAGCGGAGGAGTGTGCAATGACAAAATCTTTTCCTCCTGTCTCCCCTACTATTCTTGGATAGGATTTGTATTTACCAATGTTTTCTCCAATGGTTTTCCATAAGTGCCTAAAAACGCCGGTACTTCCTGTAAAGTGTAACCCGGCAAAATCCGGATGATTAAAAATGACTTCACCTGCTTCGGGTCCATCTACATAGACCAGGTTGATGACTCCATCGGGAAGTCCCGCCTCCCTGAAGATCTCTATGATCAAGGCCGCTGTATATACCTGGGTATAATTAGGTTTCCAAATCACTGTGTTCCCCATCATGGCTGGCGACGCCGGTAGATTCCCGGCAATAGATGTGAAATTGAATGGAGTAATGGCGAAAACAAACCCTTCGAGAGGCCTGTATTCCACTCTATTCCAAATACCTGGTGCGGAAATGGGTTGATCTTCATAGATCTGCTCCATGAACTTGGCATTGAATCTCAAGAAATCAATGAACTCACATACCGCATCAATTTCAGATTGGAAAGGATTTTTTGATTGTGCCAGCATGGTGGCCGCATTCATCTTATACCGGTATGGACCCGCGATCAGGTCTGCTGCCTTCAGAAAAATACTGGCTCGCTGCTCCCACGACAATGCTGCCCAGGCGGGTTTGGCCGCACTGGCTGCTTTTATAGCCTGTTCCACATGCGTACGATCCCCTTCATGAAAATGCCCCAGTACATGCTGATGGTCGTGGGGCGGAGACATTTTAATTTTTTTACCGGTCTTGATTGCTTCACCACCAATATACATAGGAATGTCTACTTCGGAACCTCTCGCCTCCTCCAGAGCCTTTTGTAAGTGCTTACGCTCCGGAGTACCCGGCGCATAACTGTAAACAGGTTCATTTTTTGGATCAGGTATGAAATATCTCCCTTTTGGCATTTTGTTTTAGTGTTTATTTATTCAAAAAAATAAAATCCGATGGAGTTTAAAGCAGCTGCTTCAACTCATTGTAATTTGTGATCTTCACTCCTGCATTGGCAATCACCTTGCCTGAAGGATCAAATAATACGGAAAAAATACCCGCTTTGTTTGCTCCATCGATATCTGTGGTCGGATTATCTCCTACCATTACTGACAATTCAGCCACTCCTTTTGTTTCGGATAATGCATATTCGAATATTTCAGGGGAAGGCTTTCTAAATCCAATAGTTTCCGATGTGTACATGTCATGGACATATTGGCCCAGCCCGGAGGATTTTAGCTTGATCCATTGCACATCATCAAAGCCATTGGTGATGATATAGATCTTGTATCTATCTGAGAGATATGCCAATATGTGGTCTGCCCCGTCGATGATTTTCGTTTGTCTTGGACAATGATGCAAAAAATAATCACTCATGTCGTCAGCCAATTCCACATTGCCCTGGCACTGCTTCATGATCATGTGAAACCGATCATTCCTGATTTCTTCCCTACTGATCAAACCCATGTTAAACTGATGCCAAAGTGTGGCATTGACTTTGAAAAACAATCCTAAAAATCCTTCCGGAGTGGTGTTGGAATTTTCTGCCAGGTTGAACTGCTCATACATCTCCAACAGTACTTTTCTGGCATTAAAGTCATAATCCCACAACGTGTGGTCCAAATCAAAAAAAATGTGCGTGTATTTCAATCCCTATACCCTTTTTCTTCCAACCTGTTAACAGCCAACTCACGATTAGAATTCATGATCTGGTAAGTTTCCTGATCTTTCTGCAAGGTGACATCCTTGTGTAAAAATTCAAATATCTGGCTTATGATATCATAAACCTCATCTTTGATGCTATAAAAGACCCACTGATCTTTTTTTTTCGCATTTACCAGGGATGCATTTCTCAAGTAGCTGATGTGACGAGAAGTCTTTGTCTGAGTGAAATCCAGGATCCGCTCAAGGTCAGAAATGGAGAGTTCATCATTTTTATATAGCAAATGAATAATGCGTACCCGGGCTTCATCAGCAAAGGATTTGAAGATCTGGGATCCGTAAGTAAGGCTGAAATTCTTAATTCTCATTTAATTATTCAGATGCCAATCACCAAGTTAGTCAAAGCTTTACTTATTGGCAGATAAATGTTAATTTTTGTTGTTATACTGGTATATAGCCTGATTTAGATGTAGGTTTGATTTTTTTAAACCTTTCAGGCTTTCGCATAGTATACATATAGTAGAAGCCATGTTGAAAAAGATTCTTTTATATAGCGCCCTCATTGTTTTTTCCCTGGGTCTTGCTGCTCAGGATCAGGAGAAGAAAGTTATTCAGTTTACAGGCGTCATTTTCGGAGCTGATTCTGTATCCATCATCCCTGGTGTCCATGTTTATGTTCCTAAAGTGGGTCGCGGAACTACCACCAATCCATACGGCTTCTTTTCGATGCCGGTTCTGGAAGGTGACAGTATCGTTTTTAGTGCCGTTGGATTCCAAAGGGAATCTTTCGTAGTCCCCAAACACGAAAAAGACCAAAGTCTGAAAGTGATTGTCACCATGAAGGAAGATATTGCTTTTCTCGAAGAAGTAGAGGTATTTCCCTATCCATCTGAAGCCATGTTTAAGGAAGCCGTACTTGCGGTTCAACTACCTAATCAGGAGGAGATTAACAACATAGAGGCCTGGCTGGCTAAACAGTATATGCGGGAAGCTTATAAAAACTTACCTGCTAGCCCCGGAGCTAACCATCGTTATTTCATGGATCAACAGGCGCAATCTATTCAGAACAGATACATGCGCCCTCAGAATAACCTGCTGAATCCTTTCGCCTGGGCCCAGTTCATTAATTCATTGAAGGGGAACTAAGCCCCCTGCAATTCCTTTGCTTTTTCGATCACCGCGTTCCAGACCCGGAATGTGTTCTTATAGCAGATTTTCTCAATGTCTTCTGCCGTGTAACCCATCTTCAGCAATTCATAGATCACATTGGGGAACATCGACACATCCTTTAGCCCTTTGGGTAAGCTATTGCCCACGCCATCAAAGTCTGATCCAAAGCCTACATAATCGATTCCCGCCAGTTTCACTACTCTGTCAATATGTGTGGCAGCCATTTTCACATCCTCGAAATAACCAATCTCTTCTGCATAAGCATTATAATAGGCGATGTAAGCAGAATCATCTTCGCTTAGGTTATTTTCAACCTTATAGTTGATCAGGTGCTCCTCAAGCACAGCATCTTTGCTCCGGGATTCCTCAGAAAGGAAAGTAGAACCAAAATTGATGTGGATCACACCACCATTAGCCGCCAGGTCTTTGATCATCTGGTCGGTCATGTTTCTGTGGAACCCTGGTGTATAATATCTACAGGATGAATGCGACGCAATCACTGGAGCCTTGGATAAGGCCAATGCATCATAAAAGGCACTATCGGTGATGTGAGAGACGTCTACCATGATCCCCAGACGATTCATCTCTGCCACTACCTTTTCACCAAAAGGGGATATTCCGTTCCAGGTATAGGTGGTATCGTAGGATGAATCAGCAATCTGGTTGTCTTTGGAATGAGTCAGTGTGATATATCGGATTCCCCGATCAAAAAAGTATTTTACATTGGCCAGATCATCCCCAATCGGTGCGCCGTTTTCCATTCCTAAAGGAAGAGATATCAGCCCTTTTTCAAAATTGGTCTGTATATCTTCCGGTGTGAGTGCTGTTGCAAACTTATCCGGATAGGTCGCTGAAACCTGGTTTGTCATGTCTATAAGCGAATCGGCAAACTCTTTGGCTCCACCATTAAAGTAGTAAGAAGATGGTATATAGATGGACATAAAAGGGGCGTCCAGACCACCTTTTTTGGCTTTAGGGTAGTCGAAATTGCCTTTTGTCTCTACAGAAACATCCTCAACGGTCTTTTTCAACATAAATCCAGCTACCTCCATGCGGTAGGGCAGATCTACATGACCATCTACGATGATGTATTTGTGCACCAGCTCATCTGCATAGGCTTTTAGCTCTTCATCTGTCATGGATGAGATGTCGGGCTGAGATTCTTTTTGTGGTGTACTGCACGCAGCTATCAGGATGATAGCCAGTAATAATAGGTTTCTGATCATAGTTCTTTTATTGGTTTAGCAAAATTAGATGAAGTAGCCAGTAAACAAAAAACCCCGCTGTGGGGCGGGGTTTTCGTGAATAAATTTAAATCTTATTCTTGAATTTTCACCTGTATAGTTACAGCTCTGTTAGATCCATCCGTACCCGAAGTAGAAATAACCTTTACCAATCCAATTTTACTGGACCTTCCTTCAGGCAGGAGAAATGCGAATACATCACCTGCTTCAAGTCCATTTACTTTAGTGGCCTCAGCAGCTACCTCACCGTATAAATTTAGTAATGCTGCGTCTGTTTCAATGGCATCAAATTCAGCTGCTGTTGTTTCTAGTGCTTTAAAACGTGTAGGGTTTCTTGTTTCAATAATTGAAGCGCCAAGTGCATCTTCACTTTGTAAAGCTGCAGAAAATGCTGTGTTTGCATCATTATCATCCATAGCTGCGATGGTATACAAATTAGTATTACCATAGAAAAATAAGAAATCTACACTCGCTGATTTCTCATCTCTGGTAGTGGCATAGTTGTATGTTTCATCATCAAAAGCATTGTAAAAACTATTTGCCTGGCTATTTGATTGACCACCTAGCAATGTTTGAGTGTGAGTTATTATACCTTTAACAACTACGACTGTCACAGTAATTCTATTACTTTCCTGCCCTGCTTCATCAACAGCATAGTACTCAGTAGTATACGTACCGTCAGTTGCTGGGATTTCTTCGGAAACAGGAAATTCAAAAGTAGTAGGCGTTGTTCCCGGATCTTTGGTAGCAACAACCGCGCCCCCACCATAAAGTGTGTTGAAGCCAGCTTCAGATGAAACAACAACTGTATAGCTCAATGGAGTACCAGGTGCTCCTTCAAATGAAAATTCTGAATCTAGCTGTGAGCTTTCAATAGTAAGAATTGGTGCATTGAATGTCTCTTCATCTTCATTACATGACATCATGAAACCAAGGGAGGCCACAACAGCTAATAAGGATAGGTTCTTAATAAATTTTTTCATGATTTTACAATAGGATTCAATTAGTGTTTCTTTTAAGTTTTTAACGTGTATTGCACACAAAGTTGCATAATATTTAAATTATTCTAATAAAAATTTGGAATAATTAAATAATACGGTGTAATAATTTTGGTTTAACTTTCCAAAATTCATTCAACACACCGCGATCAGGACACACATTCTTTGATAAAGGTTGTAACTTCCTGATTTAAAGGATTCAATAATTGAATTTGACGTAAAAATTTAATATTTTTAGATGGTCTCACCGAAAATCTTAATTGCATTGAATTCCGCGTGGTTATGGTGGAGTTTTTAAAAATTTATAACATTTTTGTATAAGCGTGTAACCCTACTTAATCTAAATAACTGCTATGACTGATCCAATTTCACCGAGTTTACTTAATGCCTGGAACACCTATGGGCAATGGATTTCATATGTCATCGCTGGTGTCGGTGTCCTAATATTATTGGGGCATTATGTGAAACTTTTGACCACCAGTGATTACAAAGCAAGGTATGATTATATCAATATGCATGAGATCAACCTGTTATGGTATGGCTTTTTGCTCATACTGGTTGGAGTAACACTTTATGTTAATACCATGAGTGAAGGTAGAACCTGGCTTTGGTTCTTCGTTGTGTTGTTTATGAGTGTGATGCTTGCTTTGATCATATCAGTGATTGTACAAAACATTCTTAAATTCTATTATCCTTTCTATATTGAAAAACGACTGAAAAGACTCAGATATACCCCAAGGGTTTCTCCTGATGGCAAGAAAATGAAACTGTTGAGTGAGGAAGAAGAGGATGTCTATCTCGACAAGGGTATGCAAGCTGAGGAAGATGCGTTTTCAGTGGACTACGACGTTTGGATCGATGAGGATTCCGGATACACAAAAATCGAAAAATACAATGGTAGGCTGCATGCACTTCAGTGCTCTGAGTGTAACTATCAAACATTAAAAGTAGATCGTGAAGAAGTCATCCAACCTGCCACTGCTTTGGAGGAGGGTGAATTGATGAAGTATTACATATGTGGATATTGTGGCCACAAAGAGAGAAAATCCTTCAAGATTTCTAAATTGAAACAAGAAGAGGCAGCTGTATAATTGCCTCCTTAAAGATAAAAAAGCCCTGGTCCAATCAGACCCGGGCTTTTTTATTTTACATAGAACCGGTTCTGCCTCCGTCTACCGGAATATTTACACCATTGATGTATGCAGCAGCAGGAGAAGCAAGAAAAGCAGCTAACTTTCCAATCTCCCCAGCATCACCAAATCTTCCTGCAGGAATAGTCGTCTTCATCTCACCGGCTACTTCATCTTTCGTCACACCTCTGGCTTCAGCGATGGAGGTAATCAAGGACTGAAGCCGATCGGTATCTATGAATCCAGGTAATATATTATTTACGGTAATGCCGTATTGCCCAAGCTCGAGCGATAAAGTCTTGGACCAGGAAGCCATCGCACCCCTAACAGTATTGCTTACACCCAGTCCTTTGATGGGGATTTTTACGGAGGTTGAAATAATATTTATAAATCTTCCATATTGCTTTTCCTTCATAGAGGGGAGCACCTGCTGCATGATCTGATGGCTTGCAAACAAATGCATCTCTATGGCTTTTTGGAACTGATCGATATTGGCCTCATTGATATCACCGGGGGCCGGCCCACCCGTATTATTAATCACAATGTCGTATGTGTTTTCAGAAAGATGCCTAATGAGTGAGTCTACGCCCGCTTTCTCACTCAAATCCGCAGGAAAAACAATGTGATCCTTTCCTGCAAGGTTGTTTCGGACTGCCTCCAGTTTGGATTTGTTCCGGGCGACAAGGGTAATCCCAGCCCCTTCCTCAGCCAGTGATAGAGCAACAGCCTTTCCAATACCCTGGCTGCTTCCACATACCAGTGCTTTGCGCGATTTCAGATCTAAATTCATAAAATATTTATAACTTTTACACTTTGAAAATTAACGATTAATTAACCAACAAATATGGGTATTAAAAGGCCATTTAACTTGATGAAATGGGTAGAAGAGAACAGAGATCTTTTAAAACCACCCGTGGGAAATAAGAATTTGTATGCCGATGCCGGAGACTATATCGTCATGATTGTAGGCGGACCCAATGCACGCAAAGATTATCACTACAACGAAACCGAAGAATTGTTCTATCAGCTGGAAGGAACCATCCATGTAAAAATCCAGGAAGATGGAAAAGCCGTGGACCTGCCTATTTCAGCTGGAGAAATGTTTCTATTGCCCGCTAAAGTACCCCACAGCCCCATCAGATCAGAAGGCTCAGTTGGATTGGTCGTAGAAAGAAAACGTACTCCCGAACATACAGATGGCCTCCAGTGGTACTGTGAGCAATGCAATCACTTACTTCACGAAACCTATTTCCCACTCACAAACATAGAAAAAGACTTTCTGCCACGTTTTAAGGAATTTTATGGGTCGGAGAAACTAAGAACCTGTAGCAATTGTGGCACAGTCATGGATGCTGACCCCAGGTTTGTGGAAGGATGACCTTTAGCACAGATTTTACTTTTGCTCAATCCCTAGACAAGGACGATCCACTCGCACATTTTCGATCAAAATTCCATATTCCACAAAAAAATGGACAAGACGTCATTTACCTGTGTGGGAACTCACTGGGGTTACAACCAAAATCTACCAGGACCTATGTGGAGCAGGAACTCGACGACTGGGCAAGTCTTGGTGTGGAAGGACATTTTCATGGGGAAAGACCATGGGTCAGTTACCATCAGTTGTCAAAAAAAGGATTAAGTGAGCTACTTGGGGTTTCTACTTCTGAGGTAGTGACCATGGGCAGCCTTACTGAAAACCTGCACTTGTTGTTAAATGCTTTTTATAAGCCAGTATCAGGAAAAAACAAGATCCTCATAGAGAAAATGGCTTTTCCATCGGATCACTACGCTGTCAGTTCTCAGCTACAAATGCACGGATTTGGTCGAAACCATTTGATTGAGTTACAGCCGGATCAAGATTATAACTTCTCAACATCCCATATTGTAGATACTATCGATCATTTGAAGGATGAGTTGTCCCTGATCTTGTTGCCCGGCATTCAATACTTTACCGGCCAATCTTTCGATATCCAAACCATTACAGCTGCCGCACATGAAGCAGGTGTGGTGGTAGGCTTTGACCTGGCGCACGCCATTGGAAATGTACCGTTGAAATTGCATGACCACCAGGTGGATTTTGCTACGTGGTGTAGCTATAAGTATCTAAACTCAGGGCCAGGTGGCATCTCAGGCATATTTGTGCACGAAAAACATCTGCAAAACGATCAGCAGTTGAAAGGCTGGTGGGGACATCACCCGGAATCCAGGTTTAAAATGGACAATCAGTGGACACCTTCGGAAGGTATAGATGCCTGGCAGTTGAGCAACCCTAACATCTTATCTGCAGCAGCCAACCTGGCTTCATTGGAGATTATGCAGGAAGCAGGAATATTAAACCTTAGGGCCAAAAGTGTAAAACTTACTGGCTATCTGGAGTTTCTGTTGAATACTTCCGAATTGCGTGAAAAAATTCAAATTATCACCCCAGGAAACCCTGATGAAAGGGGTGCACAGCTCTCTCTGATGGTGGCTAATGCAAACCCGGAGTTAATCAAAAATTTGAGCGAAAAGGGGGTGGTATTAGACTATAGGGAGCCCAAAGTAGTGAGAGTGGCTCCGGTACCTTTATACAATACGTTTTCAGACGTCTGGAACTTCGTGAATATCCTGACCCAAACTTTGAAGACTTCATGAGAGAACGAATTGGTGTATTGGGTGGTGGACTGGTTGGAGCACTGATCAGTATTTTACTGGTGAAGAAAGGGTTTCGGGTAGAGGTATTTGAGAAACGACCGGATCCGGTGAAAAATATTTCCACAGAAGGAAGGTCAATCAATTTAGCATTGAGTCATCGAGGTATAAGGGCGTTAACCCTCGCAGGCGTTTTTGAAGAGATCGAACCATTGCTCATCCCGATGTATGGACGGATGATCCATATAGAAAACAGCACAGACTTTCAATCCTACGGCCGAAAGGACCAATTCATCAATTCTGTGTCAAGGCAACAGCTCAACGCTGTATTGATTGCCCATGCTAAGCAATCGGGGGTCTCTTTTCACTTTGAACAGTCCATTCAGAAAACCAATCCGGTGACTGGTGGAATCACACTTCCTTCAGGGATATCTCACCATTTTGATTTTATCATAGGCGCTGATGGAGCATTTTCAGAATTAAGAAAAACAATCGGTGCGCTGAATAACACCTTTACGACCACAGAAGAAACACTTTCACATGGGTATAAAGAACTGACCATCCCCGCGATCGACGGTTCATACGCACTCGATCCCAATGCACTGCATATCTGGCCAAGAAAAGATTACATGCTGATTGCACTCCCCAATACGGATAAGTCATTTACCTGTACACTCTTTTTGGCCAATGAGGGTCAGCCGTCTTTTTCCCGGATTACATCACCCCAACAGATCAAAGATTTTCTGGTAGGTTCATTTCCAGATGCCATGAAATTGATACCCGACTATGTGGATCAGTTTCAAAAAAATCCAACCTCTACCCTTCAAAACATCAAGACATATCCCTGGGCTTATCAAAAAGCACTACTAATAGGCGATGCAGCGCATGCCATCGTACCATTCTATGGTCAGGGAATGAACGCTGGTTTTGAAGACTGCCGAATTCTGATTGAATTACTGGAATACAATCACTTAAACTGGGAAAAAACCGTAACAGACTTTCAGCATCAACGGAAAAAAGATGCAGATGCCATTGCTGAGCTTGCACTCCAAAACTTTTTGGAAATGCGTAAACATGTCATTGATGAGGCGTTTCTTAGAAGGAAACAATTGGAATCCAAGCTGAATAAGGCATTCCCGGATGAATGGCTTCCACTTTATTCGATGGTTACGTTTTCGGACATACCTTATCATCAGGCTTTGCATACAGGGAAACTCCAGCTCCAGGCCATTCAGACACTGGGCAATGATTACAATCCTGATAACGTGGACCTTAAAGCACTCATCAACACATTTAAAACGCTAGCCCAAGCTGATCGCTGATTGATTCAATCCGATTACGCTCCACATCCGATATGCCATTGGCTGCATTGGCAAAAAGGTACATCGACTCCAACACAAATTCTTTGTCGCCCTCGGGGCCTGACAAATGATCCTTCAGAGCAAGTAAAAACTTTTGTTCCCATATTTCAGGATTTTCAAGTAAATACATCAACTCCTTTTGATAGGTAATCTCCAGCAGTGATTGATCAGTCACCTCATCGGCATAGATCGCCAGGTTTTTAGCAACACCCATCAAATGCTCGTGCTCTTCTTTGTCCAGAATCCCGTCACTCATGCAAACTAAGATGGATGGATAAAGGTTGAGGATATTTAAAAATTGAGGGTACGTGAGGTCGGAGATTCTTGCCTGCTGATATGATTCGTATAACCGCAGCGATTGGGGTTTATCGGGTGCTCCCATGGGTTTTTCAGTTGGTTCTCATTATATATACCCACGGACACAGATATGTAACCGTTAAATTGTTATATTTTTATAATTTTTTATACTATTTCAATAAAAGGAATGTTGACCTAAATGGCAACATTGTTCAGTTCCATCATTCGGATGGCAGTCTGATAAATGGCATCAGCATCGTATTGACACTCTTTGTGAAGTTCTTCCTGTGAGCCATGTTCTACGACCCGATCGGGAATACCCAGCCGTGTTACCTGAGAGGTATACTGGTGATCGATCATAAACTCTAATATGGCTGAACCAAAACCTCCACTTAGGCAACCATCTTCCACGGTGATCACTTTGTTGAATCTGGTAAAGACCTCGTGCAGCATTGCTTCATCAAGTGGTTTTACAAACCGCATGTCATAATGTGCAATACTGGCTCCTTCTTTTTCAAGTCGTTGGGTGGCTTCAATGCCGTAGTTCCCTATATGACCAATGGTAAGTATTGCCAAATCGTTTCCTTCTTTGATCACCCTGCCTTTGCCCACTTCCAGCAGCTCCATGGGTACTTTCCAGTCTACAATAACGCCATTGCCCCGGGGATATCTGATGGTAAAAGGACCTTCTTTATACCTGGAAGCTGTATACATGAGATTTCTTAGTTCAATCTCATCCATAGGAGCAGACACCACCATATGTGGCAGGCATCTCATGTAAGCAATATCGTAGGCCCCGTGGTGAGTCGGGCCGTCAGCACCTACCAATCCTGCACGATCCAGGCAAAAAACTACCGGTAGCTTTTGAATACACACATCATGCACTACCTGATCATAGGCGCGTTGCATGAAGGTGCTATAAATATTACAGAAAGGAGTTAATCCCTGTGTGGCCATACCTGCCGAAAAAGTGACAGCATGCTGCTCTGCTATCCCCACGTCGAAGGCTCTGTCCGGCATCTCAGCCATCATCAGGTTGAGTGAAGACCCGGAAGGCATGGCGGGAGGAACCCCCATGATCTTGTCATCCGCTTTGGCTAATTCCACGATGGTCAGACCAAACACATCCTGATATTTGGGCGGTTTGGGGTCTTCGTCAATCTTTTTGTGGATCTCTCCGGTAATCTTATCAAACTTACCAGGTGCGTGCCACTTGGTTTGATTCTGTTCTGCCTGATGATAACCCTTGCCCTTAACAGTTACACAATGTAAAATCTTAGGCCCTTTTATGCCTTTGAGGTCATTGAGGACATGCACCAGATGGTTCACGTCATGGCCATCTACGGGACCAAAATATCTTAGTTTCAGTGACTCAAAAAGATTGCTTTGTTTGAGTAGAAATGATTTCAGACTTGTCTCAATATTTCCTACGATTTCCTGTGCATTGGGACCAAACTTGCTCACTTTACCCAGGATCTTCCACACATCATCCCTAAACCTATTATAGGTGTGAGAGGTGGTGATGTCTGTGAGATAATCTTTGAGTGCACCTACATTGGGGTCTATAGACATGCAGTTATCATTCAGTATGATTATCATGTCCTTGTTTGAATCACCGGCATGGTTCATGGCTTCGAACGCCATACCGCCTGTCATTGCACCATCCCCTATCACGGCAATGTGCTGCTTGTCACTCTTGAGGTGCTCGGAAGCAAAGGCCATTCCCAGTGCCGCCGATATTGAAGTGGAAGAGTGTCCCACACCAAAAGCATCGTACTCACTCTCTGACCTTTTTGGGAAACCTGACAGACCTTTGTATAAACGGTTGGTTTTAAAGTCTTTCTTCCTACCTGTTAATATTTTATGCCCATACGCCTGGTGCCCAACATCCCACACGATCTGGTCATGAGGCGTATTGAATACATAGTGAAGAGCTACTGTAAGCTCTACCACTCCGAGGCTAGCCCCGAAGTGTCCGCCGAAAACCGAAACGTGATCAATGATATATTCCCTCAGGTCTTCGCAGACCTGGACAAGATCGCTTTGATCAATTTTTTTGAGATCGTCAGGGGAGTCAATTTGAGAGAGCAGTTTGCCTGGTTCGATATCCATATCATTCAACTTTGGATGCTCTAACAACTTGTAGAAAGACCAAAGGTTTCAATTTTGAATCAAATATTTTTTACAAAATAAAATGTAAATGTAAATCATTTTAAAATTCCCGGATGTTTTTTCCTAGCTTTGATCTCCGTGTCAGAAGCTACCACATCAGATAAGTTTGAGATCAAATTACCCCTCTTCGAAGGGCCATTTGACCTTTTGCTCTTTTTCATTGAGCGTGATGAGTTGGATATCTATGACATTCCTATCTCCAAGATAACGGATGATTTCCTTTATTATCTTCATCATTTGGAAGTAATGAATGTGGAAGTGGCCAGTGAGTTTATCCTGGTGGCTGCTACTTTGATGCGAATCAAAGCAAAAATGCTGCTTCCGAGGCCTGTAATTGATGAAGACGGAAACGAGCTTGATCCACGGGAAGAATTGGTAAAGCACCTGTTGGAATACAAAAAGTATAAATCTGTGATCGCAGAGCTGGGTGACATGGAGCTCAACCGGCTGAACATGGAAAAACGGGGCAATCTTTTCCGTGAGATCAAAAAACTATCTTCTACCATCGATGTAGAGGCTGAGTTGCAGGACCTTGACCTCTACAAGATGATGAAGGTATACCAAAAGGTGGTCCAGCGTTTTGAAGATGAACAAAACAAGCCCATTCATCAGGTTGTTCAGTTTCCCTATACCATTAGCAACCAGAAATCCTACGTATTAAACCGTGTAAGAAATCACACGGCGGGAAGATTATCCTTCACTGAACTGATCGAAGAAAAGCCTGAAAAGATCCTCGTAATCTTCAACTTTCTGGCAATTCTTGAATTGTTGCAGCTCAATAAAATCACCCTTCACCTGGGTGAAGGGTTTAACAACTTCTGGATAGAAGCCCTTGAGGAAGCTCCTATTAATAATTAATCTTTGTGAAAGATCTCCAGGTTGGAGAAAAAGAATGATGACTCAATTTGGGCATTCTCATCTGAATCAGAGCCATGGATAGCATTTGCTTCGATTGACTTGGCAAATAATTTTCTGATCGTTCCTTCAGCAGCTTCTGCCGGGTTAGTAGCCCCAATTAGCTTTCTGAAATCTTCTACTGCATTGGCTTTTTCGAGCACTATTGCTACAATCGGCCCGGAGGACATGTATTTGATGAGGTCTTTGAAAAATGGACGTTCTTTATGGACCGCATAAAATTGTGAAGCCTTTCTCTCAGATAGCCTGGTGAGTTTCATCGCTTTTAATTGAAAGCCTGCTGCTTCGATCATTTTAATAATAGATCCACTGTTTCCATCCGAAAATGCATCCGGCTTGATCATTGTAAAAGTGATAGTTCCTGCCATTTTTTCTTAGTTATCTGTTCAAAACGGATGCAAAAATAACATAACAAGCCGGAGATACTCAATTTTGTATTTATTTGTTTTATCCCCAGCTTTGCCCTTCATTTGCGCGCCTATTTAATAGAAAGGCAGAAAAACCAACAATGAAGGACGTTCAGGCAATTAAGACACTCCTGTCTTCTCCAAAAAATATTGTGATTACCACACATGCTAATCCTGATGGTGATGCCCTTGGCTCTTCGTTGGGTTTATATCTTTATCTTAAAAAGCAGGGTCATCAAATCGATGTGATCACACCTACGAGCTACCCTGATTTCCTCAACTGGATGCAGGGAAATGAAGAAGTCATCGTGAATAAGGAATCCACTTTGCCTGGTATCACAAAAAAGATTGCCAATGCGGATCTGATCTTTTGCCTGGATTTTTCGGGATTAAAAAGGATCAAAAACCTGGGTCCACTTGTCGGAGCTTCTGCAGGAAAAAAGATCCTGATAGATCATCACCTCGATCCTGAAGATTTCGCGGACTATTCGCTTTGGGACACCAAAAGCTCAGCCACGGCAGAGCTGGTCTTCGATTTAATTGAAGGTTTGGGAGGCCAAAAAGACATTGACGCAGACATTGCCGAGTGTCTCTATGCAGGCATCATGACTGATACGGGCTCCTTCAAACATCCCTCCACCAGTGCCAAAACACATCGAGTGGTTGCTTCTCTGATGGAAGCAGGTGCTAATATCAACAAGGTAAATCGCGCCATATATGATACCAACTCACTCAACCGATTAAGATTCATTGGTTACGCCCTGATGGAAAAATTAGTGGTATTGGAAAAAGTAAAGGCAGCATATTTCGTTATTACAGCAGAAGAACATGAAAGATTCCACCTGAAGTCAGGTGACACCGAGGGATTGGTAAATTATGCATTGTCAATTAAAGACATAGAAATGTCGGCTATCATTATGGAGCGTGAAGATGAAATCAAGCTTTCATTCAGATCGGTAGGGGATCGGGCGGTCAATACCTTTGCCTCGGAACATTTTGATGGAGGTGGTCATAAAAATGCAGCCGGTGGACACTCCCAGGATACGCTGGAAAATACCGTAGCCAAATTCAGAAGACTGATTGAAAGTCAATAGCATTTTTAGAAGTCATTTATTTTAATGCTAATTTTGATAAGAATTTTAGACAGATTATGAGAAGCATTGGTTTTTGGGTTGTTAATCTCCTTTTAGGATTATCGATAATGACAGGGTGTGGTGAAATCAACATCATTGATCCTCAGACAGCAGATGAACAGCTGGTGGAAGATCTTGAAATCATTGAGGAATACCGTCAGTCGGAGGGCCTCACTTTTGTAGAAGACACCCTGACTTATCCTGTACAGTATCTAATTCTTGATGAAGGGGACGGAAAAGCCATCAACTATGAAGATATAGTTTTCTGTAATTATAACCTGAAACTAACCACCGGTGAGCTTTTTCACACCTCAATGGATACGGTAGCGATCGCCAACGATATCTACGATGAGGACTTCTCATATCGACCGGCAATTTTCACGCATACGCAGACGGGCTGGGGCGTTACACCTATTTTAGGGCAACCTACCGGCACCTCCAGCTCCTCCTACGAATCGGGCTGGAAAATCGGGCTGACGGCAGCTTTGAAAAAAATGAATGTTGGGGGCCGTGCACTTATCGTTTCACCCTCAAACTATGCATACCAAAGCTTTAATCCCTTTGGTATTCCGGATTACTCAGTAGTTGTCTATGAAGTCTTTGTGATAAATGCCAAATAAACCAGGCATCTGTTTCGTCTCACACAACAAAAATAAACTTGTTGAAATCAGGCAACTGGCTCCAGAGGGGTTTGACTTCTTTGGGCTGGACGAGCTTGGGTTGAATGAAGAGATTCCGGAAACAGGGAGCACGATAGAAGAAAACTCTGCACTCAAAGCGCAGTTTGTTTTTCAGCGATACAAAATAGCCTGTTTTGCTGACGATACAGGTCTTGAGATAGACGCACTAAACGGAGAGCCCGGTGTGTATTCGGCTCGCTATGCAGGATCCGGAAACAATTCGGTAAAAAACATGGAACTGGTACTCAAAAAAATGGAGGGTAAGGAAAACCGAAAAGCCAGATTCAAGACAGTCATCACCTACATAGACAAGCAGGGTAAACACCATTCCTTTGAAGGTATCGTACAGGGACATATCCTTGAAGCCCCCAAAGGAACCAAAGGATTTGGCTATGATCCTATCTTCAAGCCAGTGGGTTATAAAAAAACCTTTGCTGAAATGACCATGGAAGAAAAAAACCGAATATCCCATCGATCAAAATCCTTCAATAAGTTTTTTTCTTTCTTAAATTCAGTGGATGGCTGATCCATTGATCATAGGTATTGCTGGGGGAAGTGGTTCCGGAAAGACCAGATTTATCAATGAACTTAAAGGTTCATTTCATCAGGGAGAAGTGACCGTCCTGTCTTTTGACAATTATTACAGACCCATCCATGAGCAACCTCTGGATGAAAATGGTATTGAAAATTTTGATCTGCCTGAGTCCCTGGATCAAAAGCGGTTTTACAACGACCTGGTCAACCTGAAAAATGGCCAACCCATTAGTATACACACCTACACTTTCAACAACCAGGAGGCTACCCCTGAGGTATTAAACCTAAGCCCGGCTAACATTCTGGTAGTCGAAGGGATCTTTACTTTCTACTTTGAGGAAATCAACAACCTGTTGAACCTGAGAATATTCATCGAAGCACCCGATTACCTGATGTTGTCCCGAAGAATCATCAGAGACGGTAAAGAACGCGGTTATGACATAGAAGACGTGATGTACAGATTCCAAAACCACGTGGTGCCTGCATACAATCAATACATCGGGCCATTGAAATCAAAATCGGATCTGATCATACCCAACCATACAGAATACAGCTCGGCCCTTGATGTGATTAACAAATACATCAAATACCACTTGAGCGAAAAATAAGCAATCAAATTTTATTTTACAGCTTATTCAGTACTTTTGTGGCCCGTGAAAAAGTTTAACAAGGCATCTGTACTGCTAATCATTATTGGATTGGTCATTTCCGTCATAGCGATGGAGACGGTCCCGGTCAATGATTTTGAGTTGTCTGATGAAGCTGCCTCTTCTCAATCCGATGATCAAAAGGATAAAGATGAAACTAGCGTAGCAGCTCAGTCAGTCATAGCCCTTCCACTTTCCCTGGAATTCCAGATAGATCCAGAACTTTTTTTGCTGAATATTATCCCGGAAAATGAGACTAAGGATACGTCTAATACCTTGTTTTCTGACCTCCTGACCTCACAACAAAAAGTATTAAAGGTTCTTTTCAGGCGGATAATATCACCCAATGCGCCCTAGTAACTGGCTGTGGGCTTGCCCTATTCTCCGCTTCGATTAAGACATCTTAAATAACCAAATACATGAAATGAGCTTGATCATTATACTCAATAGTACTACCACTCGATGATGAATTTAATGATCTTACAAATTCCATGTAACCTACAAAACAAATAATAAACACATGAAGAACAAAGGTTTTGTGGTGCTGTTGACCGTCGTCATATCACTGCTATGTATATATTATCTATCATTCACATTTGTGGCCCAAAACATCCAAAAGAATGCAACTGAGGCTGCCACAGATGCTCAGGGAAATGTTGATTTCTCAAAAAAGCAAAGTTATCTGGACTCAGTATGGAATGAGCCGGTCTACAACCTACTGGGACTGTCCTATACTTACCAGGATGTAAAAGAAACCGAACTCAACCTGGGTCTCGACCTGCAGGGCGGTATGCACATCACACTGGAAGTATCTCCTGTAGATATCCTTAAAGGATTAAGTGGAAACAACACTGATGAGGATTTTGATTCAGCACTTCGTGAAGCAAAAGCCAACATCCAGGGAACTCAAATCAATTTTGTTGATGAGTTCTACAGGGTCTTCAAGGAAAAAGCTCCAACCAAGTCTTTGGCATATATATTTTCTAACGCATCTAACCGGGGACGTATCAGCCTCAACTCTACTGATGAAGAGATCCTGGAAATCATTCGTCTCGAAGTAGAAAGTGCAATTGATCGTTCTTTCAACATCTTAAGAACCCGTATCGACCGATTTGGTACTTCACAGCCAAACATTCAAAGGCTGCAGGGAACCGGAAGGATACAGATAGAATTGCCTGGCGTAGATAACCCAGAAAGAGTTAGAAATCTATTGCAAGGAGTAGCCAAGCTGGAGTTCTGGGAAGTATACGAACTCAATGAGGTAGGTGGCGTGCTTCAAAGCATCGACCAGTACGTAGTCAATCAAAACAAATTGAACAACACTGGAAGCACCTCTTCGGAATCTCAAGGTGCACCACTTGAAGATCTATCGTCTCTTTTGGTAGATGATGAAGGTGCTGATGATAGCACAGCTGTTGCTTCCAATGACAGTCTTGATGCTACACAGACAGCTGACTCATTGTTCAATAACCAGCAGTCTGCGCTGCTTACCTTGTGGCAGCAGCAATATGGTGGACTTTACTACCAGCTAAAAGATACTTCTCAGATCAACAGGATCCTGAAAATGGAAGGTGTTCAGGAGCTTATTCCTAACACAGTAAAATTCCTGTGGGAGGTAAAACCGCTCAAGACTGAAGGAATCAATGATGAAGAAGTCATCGAACTTCATGCAATCAAGACATCTAGAAACGGCAAGGCACCTTTGACCGGTGAAGTCATCACAGATGCCAGACAAGATCTGGATGAGCGAAGCAGACCAGCCATTTCCATGCAAATGAATGCCACCGGAGCGAAAGAATGGAGGAAATTGACGGCTGCCAATGTAGGACGAAGGATTGCCATCGTCCTCGACAACTACGTGTATTCTGCACCAAATGTACAGGGTGAAATACCTAACGGTAACTCTTCTATCACCGGAAACTTTTCTTTGGATGAAGCGAAAGATTTGGCTAACATCTTGAAAGCAGGAGCACTTCCAGCACCAACGACCATAGTAGAAGATGTGGTGATAGGACCTACACTGGGTAAAGTAGCCAGAGATCAGGGGATGACATCTATCGTGGCTGGTCTGGCCATCGTTATCCTGTTTATGGTAGCCTACTATGCCAAAGGTGGACTGGTAGCTAACGTGGCCCTGTTCTTCAACGTATTCTTTATTCTGGGAATTCTGGCGCAGCTTAGTGCATCACTTACCTTACCGGGTATTGCGGGTATTGTACTTACCATCGGTATGTCTATCGATGCCAACGTACTCATCTTTGAAAGAATCAAGGAAGAGCTCAGAAATGGTGCCGGGATCAAGCAAGCCATATCCAGTGGATATAGCAAAGCCTATAGCTCCATCATTGATGCCAACGTCACCACATTCATTACTGGATTGATCCTCTATACACTGGGTCAGGGACCGGTAAAAGGTTTCGCCATCACATTGATGATTGGTATTGCCTGTTCATTCTTTAGTGCTGTATTCATTACCAGGGTCATTGTTGAGTGGATGTCCAGGAAAAAAGGAGATAAAACCAATATTTCTTTCTCCAATCCTTTCTCATCCAACTTGTTGTCCAACCTGAATATCAACTTCCTGGCTAACCGTAAAAAAGCCTATGCTTTTAGTATTGCCTTCATTCTGGTTGGAATGGTAGCGCTATTTACGAAAGGGCTAACACTGGGTGTTGATTTTAAAGGTGGTAGGTCATATGTTGTTAGCTTCAATGAAGCTATACCTCCTACTCAGCTCAAGATTGGATTAACCGAATACTTTGATAATCAGGGTACAGAAGTAAAAACTTTCGGGGCTGATAATATCGTAAAGGTCACTACCAGTTATATGATCGACGATGTATCTGATGAAGCAGATATCAAGGTAAAAGAAGCTTTGATCAAAGGGTTGACCGAATCTGCCAAACTTACATACAACAGTTCGGATGGAGAACCGGGAGCTGGTGAATTTATTATCTCCTCCTCATCAAAAGTAGGAGCCACAATCGCTGATGACATCAAAAACTCATCCTATGAGTCGGCCATCTTTGCTCTTATCTGTATCTTCCTGTATATCTTAATCAGGTTTAGGAAATGGCAGTTTGGACTGGGAGCGATCGTGGCGTTATTCCACGACACCCTGTTCGTTATTTCGGCCTTTGCTATCGTTGGCCTGTTTGGGGTGGTCTATGAGGTAGATCAGGTATTCGTAGCTGCGATCCTTACCATCATTGGATACTCCATCAACGATACCGTGGTCGTATTTGACAGGATCAGGGAGAACCTGGGCATCAAGTCCGGATCCGAAATGGTGAAAGTGTTTAACGAATCATTGAATGGCACCATTAGCAGAACGATGATCACATCATTGACTACGCTTATCGTTGTGATTATATTATTCCTCTTTGGGGGTGCTGTATTGAAGGGATTCTCTTTTGCCCTGTTGGTAGGTATCACAGTAGGTACCTATTCATCAATATTCATTGCAACTCCAACTGTACTGGATTTTTACCGAAAAAGAGATAGCAAAGCCAAAGCAGTAAGTGCTTAAAGTTTGATTAAAATGATTAAAAAAAAGGCCCGTAGATTATTCTATGGGCCTTTTTTTGTCTTATTAATACTAAGCATTTTGCTCTATAAGATTGATGAGCTGCTGTTTATTGGCCACACCAGCTTTTCTCCACACAGGCTTTCCTTTCTTAAATAAAATGATTGTAGGAATACTCTGAACCTGGTACTGCATGGCAATGCCCTGGTTCTTGTCCACGTCTATCTTAATAATTCTTGCCTTACCTTTCAATGCTGCTGATACATCTTTAAGAATAGGTGCCTGCATTTTACAAGGCCCACACCAGTCAGCATAAAAATCCACCAATACTGGTTTATCGCTATTGATCAATTGTTTAAAATTCCCCTTCATAACTTCTATCCTTTGCCAGTACATCACAAAATGTATTCCAGACCGTAAAATGGATCAAAAAATACGGTATGGGCTATTTATTCATGCCATTTTGACACCTTTTAGGCTCCGGAATAAATGTATCCTCACCACCCGGTCTGCCCATTCCTCCCAAATATTAATTTAACAATAACATTTCATCTCAGATGTTCTAAATTTCTCAAAGTGCCTTTTCATGGCTTTTCATTTTATATTCTATAATTTTAGACCTTATCAACGTTACTCGAATGAACGGAAAATCAGGAAATCATTTTACCTATATCCTCGCACTTGCCTTACTCTTTGGGTTGTTATATCTGATGAAATTCGTTGTGCCGCACTATGTGCCGGAGGATGGCCCTATTGATTATTCCGAGATTTCTATACAGTATGAGGATGACTCCAATCCAGAGACTTCAACCCTCGAAATAACTGAAAAGTCTGCTGATAAACCATCTAACGAAAAAGCAAACCCTATAGCTGAATCGACAAATGCTGAAGGTTTCTTTAATGAGCTAAAGAGAACCTACCAGACCACGGTGCTCAATAGATTACCACCGGGCAAGCCACGCACAGATGTTATCATCCGTTATTACAAGCATCCACCTGACGGCAACAGCGTTTACACCCTTAAAGACCTTGGATTCTACATTCACGAGCGCCCAGTGGATAATGAGATGACGGATTATGAGTCAAATTCAATTTTTTACGGAGATAGTGTAAAAAAAGAGGATCTACTTATCGTGGCTTATACCCTGCTTAGTGAAGGCTTACCTATCAAAAGCATTAAACCATCATTATATCATGACGGATGGAAATACAATTCCATTGAAATCGGAGCAGATTCTACAGTGATTGAAAAAGAAGTTTTGACATTGGAGCAACTAAAACAATTGCCACTCAATTAACACTTCGCAATACCTCGATGGTCTCATCAGATATCTTTTTTACCCAGGATTTGAATTCCTCGATTTCCTCCTCAGATTTCTGATCTAAGTTGGTACTAAAATCACTGACCTTTTGAAACACATCTTCCATTTCGATGGTGAGAAAAGAGGGCTTTATCTTGTGGACAATGGCTCTATATTCAGTGAAATTTCTGTTTTCAACAGCTCTTGTAATGGTTTCTGAAAACTCTTCAAAGTTAAAAATGAATGCCTCAGAGAGCTCCTTCATGAAATCCTCATCCCCTTCCGTCACTTTTTCTAGAGCAGCGATTATATTACCCATGATTTTTTTTTGCTTGCTGGTTGTATCACAAAAGTATTAAATCTTATTCAACTCCTAAGTCATTGAATAATAGTTTGTTTAATATGATTTCAAAGGAACTTTTTCCGATCAACAGCCTTTAAGATCATTAAACTTACTATTTAATCAATGGATCAAATTCTCTATATTTTTGACCCGCTTTGTGGGTGGTGTTTCGGTTTTAGCCAAACAATGCTTGATCTCTCAAAAAAGCATGCAGGCAAATATGAATTCGTCCCGATAGTGGGTGGCATGATGACCGGGTCCAGGGTAGCACCCTATGCCAGCATGGCGGAATATATTAAAAGTTCTATACCAAGATTGGAGGTTACAACCGGAACGACATTCGGAGAGCCCTATATTCAAAATTTCCTTGAAGATGGATCGGCACTGACTGATTCCGAACCTCCTTGCAGAGCTCTGATTACCTTCCGCAGTTTCATGCCCGAAAGTGCTATGGAATTTGCTCACAGCCTGCAAAACGCCCATTTCAAAGATGGGATGGATTACAATGATGATTCTTTGTATGGCCAACTGTCGGAGTCCTTTGGGTTGGATTCAAAAATTTTTATGGAGCGCTTTCATTCCAACGAGATCAAACAGACAGTAGAAGAAGAGTTTAACTGGGTAAAAAAATCAGGAGTCCAGGGCTTTCCCACGGTGGTCTATCATTCCGGGCAAAAATACTTTTTGATCAACCATGGGTACACGAACCTTGAAACAATGGAAGAATCTTTAAAAAGGGCAGTGGACATGGCAGTATGACATCAATCCATTGATTTGGCTAACCCAAAATTTTGATAATGAACAGCTGCTGGTATTCCGGTAACCAGCTTTTATCAAAGATGTTGATGACTTTTTATTAATAATTAGCACAAATGAAGTCCGGGGAAAGTTTCAAATCCCTAACTTTATATCTAAAGGGTTACTGATGGAAAAACATAAGATCACCATAGAATTTTGCACCTTGTGCCATTGGATGCACCGGGCCACATGGATGCAGCAAGAGCTTTTCACCACTTTCCAGGAGGACCTGGATTCTATTACTTTAAAGCAGGGCACAGGTGGCATTTATGACATTTACCTGGATGGTCATTTGCTCTTTTCGCGAAAGGAGGAAGGGAGGTTTCCTGAGATTAAAGAGCTAAAGCAACTGGTGAGAGATCATATCGATCCTGATAAAGACCTTGGGCATACGGATGGACATCCTGCCGCTCAGCACCACTGATGGGTTTTTCCGATCGATTACATCATATAAAATTCTGGCCTCCATTTCTACTGTTATCCATCACGATTGGATACAGCCTCTACCATGAGGAGGCATTCATGGACATCATCCAATCACTCAATGCCTGGATCCTCGCCCATTTCAGCTGGCTTTTTAGCTGGAGCGCATTGTTGATCCTGCTTGTCTTAGGGATCATTTATTTTTCTCCGGTAGCCGAAATCAGAATTGGAGGAAGAGATGCGAAACCACTCCTTTCAAAATGGCGGTGGTTCTCCATCACCATCTGTACAACGATTGCGACAGGAATCCTTTTCTGGGGGACAGCCGAGCCGCTCATGCACCTTAATCAGCCACCGGCAAATCTTGAAATCCAGGCAGGAAGCTTTCAGGCCAGAGACTTTGCCATGTCCGCCATGTTTATGCACTGGACCCTTACGCCTTATGGCATGTATACCATCACTGGACTTGTATTTGCCATCTGCTATTACAATCTCAAACAACCATTCCAGGTAGGTTCGCTGGTCTATCCTTTGTTCGGAAAGCATGCTCATGGGAAAGTAGGGACTATCGCAGACATTATTTGCCTTTATTGCCTCATTGCCGGTATGTCTGCATCCCTGGGTGCAGGAATACTCACCATTTCCGGAGGTCTCAACAACCTTTTTTCTTTTGAGAACAATCGGTTTGTACTGGCTATCGTAGGAATGCTCATCGTGGCTACTTTTATGGTTTCGGCTGCAAGTGGATTGATGAAGGGTATCAGGGTATTGTCGGACTTTAATGTAAGGATCTTTTTCCTGATCGCGGCGATCTTCTTGTTTTTTGGGCCGGTTACCGATCTGCTGCTGATCGCTGTGAATGGAGCCTATGAATATGCCATTGAGTTTTTGCCCAGGAGTGTAAACTGGGACAACAATCCGGGAGAATCATGGTTTCAGAGTTGGACGGTGTTTAACTGGGCCAACTGGCTGGCCTGGACACCAATCACTGCCCTTTTTCTGGGGAGGTTATCAATTGGATATACTGTCAAACAATACATCCAGGTCAATTTGTTGCTGCCTGCCGTTTTTGGAGCCATTTGGATGACCATCTTCAGTGGGTCCGCGTTGCACTGGGACATGCAGACTTCAGGTGAGCTCTTCGAATTGATGCAAGCCAAAGGTCCTGAATCCGTAGTCTATGCACTGATTAAAAAATTACCGACCGAGCTCGTCATTGGAACTTTGTTTTTGATCACTACCTTTATCTCCTATGTGACAGCTGCAGATTCCAACACATCGGCAATGAGTAACATTTGCACCAAAGGTGTCACTCCCGAACACCCTGAATCGCCTGTTTTCATAAAAATAATCTGGGGCACCATCATCGGTCTCATTGCCTGGATCATGATAGCTAGTGCGGGTATCGAAGGAATTAAAATCATTTCTGTACTGGGTGGTTTTCCGGCATTGCTGATTGTTGTTCTTGTGGTATTAGGTGCAGTAAAATTGCTGATAGTTTCTCCAGATTTAGATAAATTGGGTAAATGAAAAGCATCTCATTTCTGATCTTTTTACTGGTGGCAGCTTCACTCTCCGGGCAGTCAAAAAAAGCTGAAAAACTGATGTGGCTGGAAGGTCGATGGAACCGAACAGATATCACTGGAACTGCCCAGGCTTTTGAAGTGTGGGAAACAGGAGTGGACAATGAAATGACTGGCATCGGCGTCATGTTGGATGACAAGGATACCGTATTTGTTGAACGCCTGACCATTACCCGCAGAAGAGGGAATTTATACTACATCGCAGAAGTAGCAGCAAATGCAGAGCCCACCTACTTTAAAATCACCAGTATAGGCAACAATTCTTTTGTATGTGAAAATGAGGCTCATGATTTCCCAAAAATGATCTTATACAGCCTTGACAGTGACATTCTTACTGTGGTGATCAGTGGTAATTCCCGTTCCAGAAAGTTCATTTTTAAAAAAGAAGATTGATTGACCTTTGTGTGAATTTTCATTTCCTGTACTTTCGTAGCTTTATTTTTCCGCATGAGACAGAAATTGCTTAGAGAAGGTGCTGATGAGCTCTCATATGAGATCCGTGGAATTGTTAGAAAAGCAGAACAATTAGAAAAGCTTGGGTATTCAATTTTATGGGAAAACATTGGTGATCCAATCCAGAAAAACAGAAAGTTGCCTGGTTGGATCAAAGAAATTATATCGGGTCTGATACACGAAGACCTTACATACAGCTATAGTCATTCGAAGGGTGTGTTATCCACCAGACAATACCTGGCTGAAAAGTGTAGTGCCCTTGGTGGCGTTCAGATCACTGCAGATGACATCACCTTCTTCAACGGTCTGGGAGACGCCATTGGAAAGATCTATCAATACCTTATTCCATCTTCCAGGGTAATCGGTCCTTCTCCAGCCTACTCAACGCATTCTTCTGCAGAAGCTGCTCATGCCAACAGTCATCCCATTACCTATAAGCTGGACCCTGAAAATTTCTGGTATCCGGATACTGATGATATTTATCAAAAAGTAAAAGAGAATCCGCACATTGTCGGGATGATCATCATCAACCCTGACAATCCAACAGGCATGGTCTATCCCCGTGAGATCCTGGAAAAGATGGTGGCCATTGCCAGGGAGTTTAACCTGTTTATCATCTGTGATGAGATCTATATGAATCTCATCTACAACAATGCAGAGACCTGTACATTGGCTGAGATCATTGGTGATGTGCCTGGGATCAGCCTGAAAGGGATCTCCAAAGAATTCCCATGGCCGGGAGCCCGGTGCGGTTGGGCAGAATACTACAACCGGGGGAAAGACCCGGAATTTGCCAAGATGTGTCAAACCATCGACAACGCCAAAATGATTGAGGTCAGCTCCACCAAATTACCTCAGGTAGCGATACCCAGGATCATGAAGGATCCCAGGTATAATCGCTTCATCAAGGAAACCAATCAGCACGTGGGGCAAAGGAGTAAATATTTGTCACAGGTATTCAGCGATGTGCCTTATATCACCTTCAATGATACAAACGGTGCGTTTTACAATACCATGATCTTTAAGCCTGGGGTGCTGAAGCCGAATCAGAAACTGAAAATTGATGATCCAAAGGTGGAGGCACTCATCGAACAGTGGTTCGCCAGCAATGGCAAGGTGGAGCTGGACAAACGATTTGTTTACTACTTACTGGCAGCCAAGCAGGTTTGTTTGGTTCCAATCTCATCTTTCTGTTCAGATTTGATGGGATTCAGAATGACATTGCTTGAAGAAGATGAAGCGATTCGCGATGAAACCTACAAGCGTATCAAAGAAGGCATCATAGAATACTGCGAATCATAGTTAGACCTGGGCAAGTTCCTGTACCCGCTCCTTGATGATCTCCTCCACGGTCTTTTTATGGATTTTGCTTTCAAGCCAGGCAATGATGTCAAAGTAAATAAAGGCTCTCTTCTCAAATTGACTGATGGTCAGCGGTACAAGATTATCTCTGAGCTTTTTAAACCGGTGTATCAATTCAATCTCGGTAATGTCTCTATTTAGGTTTTTGATAAAGTCCAGGATATGGTACTGAAACTCATGCATGTCTTCTTTCTTATGCAGAAAACGATATGTGGAGCGGAGGTAGTATTCAATGACATCCCTGTTTCCCAATTCGTAATGCGTGATCAGGTTAAGTATCCTGGTGAATGAATGAATATCTTCCCGAATATCCTGATCTTCATAATTGATGATCCGGTTGAGCCAGACAAGGGCATCGCTATAGTCCCCATTACCAAAGAAAAGACAGGCAATCTTGTAAAACATGATCAACTGCGAGTGAACATCCAGCAGAGATATGTACTGGTCCATCTGGTGGGAGATACGCCTGAACAAGGCCACACCTTTAGCAAAATCACCAGTGAGAAAATATTCATTGAACTGGTGGGCATAATTATACTTGAATAGCCTGATCTGAAGATTTTCATTCATCTTGATCATGCGGTGGCTGGCCAGGGATCGCAATAACCTGTGAGTGGTGGAGAATTCATCATATTTCAAGAGCCTGGCCTGTGCATTAAGTAACTGATTAAGGCCACGGATATACATTTCGAAATAGTATGAAGAATTTGGTATGCTCTCAAAAAGGTCTACCCATTTTTTGGCATAATCATACATGGGGTCAAAATCCTGTATAAAGCTGTAATATCCCTGGTGAATTTCGTACCAAAGTAATTTCTCTTTAAATGATAGTGAACTTTCACTCCATTTGGGAAGTCGTTGATCAAAGATTCCTGTAATCTCATCATAATCTTCCTTACTTCTCACTGATCCATGCTTTAGGTAGATGGTATTCAATTCCACAGAAATATTCATCAGCAAGTTGACCCTGGAGATTTGCTCATTTACCTTATTGGTCTCCTCAATGATCTGACGCAAGCGATTCAGGCTATGCTTTCCCATAGAATACGGCAAAAGGTTCTTCTCCCATTTAAGCACTTCCAACTGCAATTCCAGGTTGTCACCTTTTTTGATAGACCGCTTTAGTTTTTGGACAAGCTGCATACTTTGATGGTAGAGGCTACGGTCATATAACAATTGGATGTGGTCAATCTGCTCTCTTACAGCAATATCATCATTTGTTGATGTGGAATATTCCTTCAGACTTTGCAACAACTTCTGATAGAGATGGGCTTTAAGGTTGCTGAATTGAGCGGGTTTAATCCATGGATTATTTTTAATCAGCCTCTTTTCGTCAAAGACCTCACTTTGACTCATTTCATCAAAGAGTTTCAGGTATTTTGGATCATCCTGATTCTGGCTATTTTTCAGTTTGAAATAGCGTTTTTCACTCTTGGTAAGCGATTTTATTAAGACAAACAAGTGATCGGAGTGATCTTTAGACATCGTAATAGATAACTTAATTATATTACTAATATAAGCAATATATCAGCATAATTAGTTCAGTAGATGATTTTAGCAGTCGTATTTATTTTTTATTTAGGTTTTGGGATCATGGGACCAAATCCTACCTTTAAATTTTGTAAATTGGAAATAACAGATCAAGATCATTGAATCTGATAAATATATACATCGGAATTGTAAGAATTTCCCAACCAAATAAGATTCGAAATGGACAACAACAGAGTATACGTTTTTGACACAACACTTCGTGATGGAGAACAGGTACCAGGATGTCAGTTATCTACACCCGAAAAAATTGAAATAGCTAAAGAGCTTGAAATACTGGGTGTTGACATTATCGAAGCCGGGTTTCCCATCTCCAGTCCTATGGACTTCAACTCCGTTATTGAAATTTCCAAAGCTGTGAGTGAGCCAGTGATTTGTGCACTGACAAGAGCTGTTGAAAAAGACATTGACTTTGCAGCAGATGCTTTAAAATTTGCCAAGCGTAAAAGAATTCATACAGGGATCGGAAGTTCCGATTATCACATTAAGCTGAAATTCAAGAGCGACCGGGAAAAGATCCTTGAAAGAGCCATAGCAGCTACCAAATACGCCAAGAAATATGTGGAAGACGTAGAGTTTTACTGCGAGGATGCTGGCCGAACAGAGAATGAATTTTTGGCCAAAATGGTTGAGGCGGTCATCAAAGCAGGTGCAACCGTCGTCAATATTCCTGACACCACAGGATATTGTTTACCGGAAGAATACGGTGCCAAAATAAAATACCTGAAAGAAAATGTGAAAGGTGTAGATAAAGCCATTCTTTCATGCCACTGCCACAATGATTTAGGCCTTGCCACAGCGAATACTGCCGCAGGAGTGATCAATGGCGCCCGACAGGTTGAAGTCACCATGAATGGCATTGGCGAAAGGGCTGGCAATACTTCCCTTGAAGAAATCACGATGATCCTTAAAACACACAAGGATCTGAATTTGCATACCAACATCAATAGCCAGCACATCTATGCATTGAGCTTATTGGTAAGCAAAATGATGAATATGCCCGTGCAACCTAACAAAGCAATCGTCGGAAGAAATGCTTTTGCACACTCATCCGGAATCCACCAGGATGGAATGATCAAAAACAGGGAGAATTACGAGATTCTTAATCCAACGGATATTGGGATCCCACAATCATCAATCATTCTTACAGCCCGAAGTGGTAAAGCTGCTTTGAAATACCACCTCGAAAGGCTTGGTTACAAGTTGGAAAACGAGCGTGTTGAAGAAGTTTATCAGGGATTCCTAAAGCTGGCAGATGAGAAAAAAGATTTTACCGACAATGACCTCATTGTGTTGGTGGAAGGAAAATTACCCGAAGAAGGCATTGAGCTGGAAGATGTAGAAATCGTAAGCAGCCAGTCAAAAGGCACTTCTGCATCGATCAAATTAAAGGTGAACGGAGAGTACCTGACCGGTAAAGCTACCGGTAGCGGATCACTGGAAGCTGCCTTGAATGCAGTAGATCAGTTGATCCACGAGAAGATGAACCTGGATGAGTTTCTGGTTCAGTCAATCGGCGATCGTACGGACGAAGGCAAGGTGCATATGCGAATTGAATTCGAAGGTCAGCTTTACATGGGCTTTGGTGTGCATAAAGATGTAATCATCGCATCAGTGAAAGCTTACATCGATGCTATCAATAAAGTGGCTTCGCTAAAAAGAAGATTGGCAATTAGTGCTTAAGCACTCAATACCATTTAGCCAGCCTTACTTCAATCTTACTGTCTCCGGTGTTGACCAGCTTTTTGAATTGATCCACATCGCTCAGGCCTCCCTGTCCACGGTAATGGTATGGGTACACGACTTTGGGTTTAAACTCCAGCACAGCCGAAGCCGCCTGATTGATGTCCATGGTGTATGGTAGGTTCATGCATACAAAAGCCACATCGATGCCTTTTAGCGAGCGCATTTCCTTGATATCTTCTGTATCCCCGGAGATATAGATTTTTTTGTCTCCCATCGTGAGGACATATCCATTGCCCCGACCTTTCGGGTGCCTGGAATCATCTGTCTCAGGGAGATTATACATGGGAACGGCTTGTATGCTAATTCCTTCCCAATCCAGGATAGATCCATTACTGAGCACTTTTGCGTTCGATTTTTGAGATTCCTCCAGCTGATCATAGACTGCCTGTGGAACTACAAATGTGCTTTTGCTGGTATTGAGTGCAGCCAGGGTCTCTTTATTCAAATGGTCACCATGAATGTCTGTGATCAGGATCAGATTGGGATCAGCGAATGCACTAAATCCCGATGCTCCACCATAGGGATCCACGTAAATGGTTTTTCCGTTAAACTCCAGCACCATGGTGCCATGCGTTACCGGGTTAATCTTGACGGGTCCTGATTTTGTATCCAGCTTATCCTGTGCGACACATAGCAAGGGTATAATGAAGAGAAAAGAGCAGAAATGCTTCATAAGATTTGGATTGGTTTATTCCAATAACGGAAAGACCAATCCAAATGTTAGGAATATGCCCGATCAATCTCGCTCCACGCTACTCATACCTGCCTCACTGATGGATACTTTAGCTTCACCACGATACCTGACCTTGCTCATTCCAGCGGCTTCTATTTCCAGGTCCTCACTTGCACTGACCTGGGCCAGGGATGCTCCCACCACTTGCAATGAGGCTTTCCTTACCTCAAATTCAAATGCTTTGAGCTTGGAGGCACCAATCACCTCAACGTCGAGCTCGTCACCCGAGCCTCGTAATTCCATTTCAGAAGCGCCAGCCATAGAGATATTCAGCTTTTCCACCCTGGACTCAAGTATCAGCTCAGATGCCCCTACAAGATTTATTTCCATCTCGTTTTCATTAAATCCCCGGACATCCCCCCTGCACTTTCCTACAAGCTCCAGATAGTCCAGTTCGGGCATCGTAATACTCAATTTTACTTCTCTGTGCTTGTCATTCCACCATTCCCAGGCATCCTCCCGGTATTTTACCTCCAACTCATCTCCCACCTGATTGAGATATACATCACCCAACACATCCTCGTCTCCATACACAGTCACTTTGTATTCTGAACCTCTGCGAATATCCACTTTCATCAAAGAGGCCACTTTTACCTCATCAAAATCCTCAAAAGGGTATGACATCCGATCAGCATAGCCTCTGTCATCATCGTCAGACATCGTGCTTTCATCCACAGGACATGAGATACATCTTATCCCCCTGCTATCGAAGACCCAATCATTGCCTTCCATCTGTCTTGAGCTGTAACCTCCATGATACAGGGTACTTACAAGAATCCTGTCAAGGTCCCTTTCCATTCTGAATACCTGCCCAAACGGAACATAAAAGACTGCATCAATGTGTTGAAACCTGTATTTTGTGCCCTCAGGGAATACTGGCTTCGGATCAAACAGAATCTCATCCCCGGTCTTCACGACCTCATATTTGACACGCCTGGCGTTTTCGATGGCTTCTGTCCTATTGGACCCTCTGCTTTCAATGTCTAACACTAACTTATAAACACTGTCAGCATGCCCACGAATTCTCAGGTCTACAAGGTTAGGCCCAAAAGAGGGGTCGGCGCTGAGTTTGAATGTTGGTATTTCACCCTCAACCACTTCAAATACTTTTTCATCTTTGTAGCTACTGCCAGACCTGAACTCTGCCACATATCCCGGAAGATTAAATGAAATGAGCACGATGGATACCAACCATAAGATAAACAGGGACCACCCGATATAGGCATTGACTATTTTTCGCTTTAAGATAATGGCCAGGCCAGCCAGGAAGAATGCCAATGCAGTAATTATTGAAAACCCCCAAATACTGAATACAATGATAGGATCAATGGAATCCCGAATCAAATCGATGGGGATTTCTCCCAGATTGTACAGATTGGTCATACCACCAACCCCATAAATAGTAAGCAATAAGCCAGTGAATATTACCATGGAAATAAAACCATGGAGACTGAGTATGGCACCAAAGATGATCCTTACTGCATCAATCAGAAAACGCATCAGTGGTCCCAGAATCTTAGCGAGCCCACTGATAACCAATGCGATAAGTCTGAATGGAAACAATAAAACCTTAACCAAAGGACCTTCTTCACCTTCCTTCACCCGAAGATTTTTCTTCACCGCATCTTCAATGTTCTTCAGTGTGACAGGCTCTCCTTCCATTTGTACCTTTTCGGTAATGGTTTTGGCCTCGGGCGTGATGATCCACAGAATGACATAGATCAATACCCCGGCACCTCCCAGAAATATCGAAATCACAAAAATTAATCGAACTACGGAGACATCAATGCCAAAATAGGAAGCTATGCCACCCGCCACACCTCCCAGGACCCGTGAATCAGGATTTCTAAAGAGTTTTTTGATCTTTCCATCTTCTTCCAGGTCGTTGTTGTATGGTACAACTATCCAGAGGATGATATAAGCCAATAAAATGGCTCCTGAAATACCTGAGAAAAAAACGTTAACAAACAGGGCAATAAACAGCAACCTGATCCACAATGGATCTATCCCAAAATAGTGGGCTATCCCGGCCGATACGCCACCGATGATTCTCCGTTTGGTATCTCTGTAGAGTCTTTTAGTTGCTTTCCCCTTTTCACCTTTTGAAGAGGTTTCCTCTCTGGAGTCTTCCGCTTTAGGGGGTTCAGCAGGCTCAGATTCCAGCGTGGCATCAAAGTCCTGGGTGGTTCCCATTGTGGTGATCAAATCATTCACATCATCCAGATTGATGGTCTGCCTGCTTGCCGTAAGCTTGCTCAGAAAGATCTCAGCAATCCTTCCTTCAATATCTGAGATGATTTCCTTGCTATCATCAAAGCTGGAAAAGTATTTATTGACAGAATCCAGATAGCTCTTGAGTTTTTCGAATCCATCCTCCTCAATATGGAAAATGATCCCTCCAATATTTATACTGACTGTCTTTTTCATTTCTTTAATCGCGGTTATTAGTTAGTCTAAATGTTGAATGCGTTCGGGCATTTAACATCTGATCTGTATGAATCAAAATTGATTTATGATTGAGTGAGTTTTTCATTCCTTCCTTTTATTTCCTGGTTGTTTTTGCAGATTTCTTACTCACCGAGATGATCTTCTTTGTAGAAGCCTGTAGTTCTTCCCAGGTATTGTTAAGTCCCTTTCTAAATTCCTCACCTGAATCAGTGAGCGTGTAATACTTCCTTGGTGGACCACTCGTGGATTCCACCCACTTGTAATCCACCAGTCCAGCCTTCCTCAATCTTGTAAGCAAAGGGTATAATGTCCCCTCTACCACCATGATCTTTGCAGAAGTTAGTTCCTCAAGCATGTCGGAAGCATAAACCTCCCCCCTTGAGATGATATTCAGAATGCAGAACTCTAAGATTCCCTTCCGCATCTGAACTTGTGCATTCTGTAAATTAATGTCCATCTTCCTACCTTTTGACCTTTAGGTTCCTTACTGTATACGGAAAGGTACTATGTATGGCCAAGTACTATGTGAAAATATTTACTGATAGATAATAATTCTTTATTTCATTATATTTAATATTACTTTAATTATATAAATGTTTAAAAAGTTATTATTTGGTCACGCATATAACGTCCAACCTTTTTGTGTTAGAGCAGGTCTAACTATCTTGCAATGGGATACTTTTTCATGAAATCAATCAGCTTTTTCCTTCCCCTTGCATTGGTCATTCATTTTCTGCATGCTCAGGATCAAACACCTAAGTACAGCAATGAATATTTAAATATTGGAGTGGACGCAAGAGCATTCGGACTGGGTTTGAGCATGACCAGTCATGTAGATGATGTATCTGCGCTTTACTGGAATCCTGCAGGTATACTGGATTTGAAAGCTGATCATCAGCTGGAGATGATGCATGCAGCCTATTTCGCAGGCATTGCCAACTATGATTTTTTAGGCTATGCAAGAAAACTGGATGAAAGCAGCGGTATCGGGATCAGCGTACTTCGATTTGCCGTAGACGACATTGCCGATACCCGATTTTTGTTTGATGCTACCGGGGCTATCAATTACAACAACATCCAGTTCTTCTCTGCATCGGACTATGCCTTTTTTATCTCCTATGCCAGGGATATACCCGTGCTTGGTGGACTGAAAACCGGTGGTAATGTGAAAGTCCTGCATCGCAGGGTAGGGAATTTTGCTACTTCCTGGGGTTTTGGTGTCGACCTGTCAGCCCAAAAAGCTTTTGGAAAATGGATGGTGGTCCTGATGGCCAAAGATGTATTTGGCACCTTCAATGCCTGGAAACACAATAGCGAAGAGGTTAGTCAGGTGTATGGTCAGACAGGAAATGCTGTGCCAGAAAACACGCTTGAAATAACGCTACCACGACTGATTGCGGGCATTTCCAGAAAAATTAGCATTTCAGAGGCCTTCAGCATATTGACAACTGCTGATTTGGTATGGACCTTTGATGGCAAGAGAAACACTGTGGTCAGAACGGATTTCGGTTCCCTCGACCCTATGGCTGGCATCGAGATCGGTTTCAAAAACATGGCGTTTCTGCGCGCTGGCGTCAATCAGTTTCAGCAGATTGAGGATTTTGACGCGTCTACATCCTGGACCTTTCAGCCAAGTGCCGGAATCGGAGTGCGATTCAGTGAAGTCGCCATAGATTATGCACTCACGGATATTGGAGACCAGTCTGCCGGGTTGTACTCCAACATTTTTTCCATCAAAGTTGATTTCAATTCAAGCAAGGATGAAGAGTAAGCTAATCACCGGACTCCTCCTGCTTTTTGCTTTGACTACCTGGTCGCAGCCCTATGGCAATGAATGGATCAAATTCAATCAACGGTATTTCAAGATCAAGCTGGCTGAGAATGGGGTATATCGTATTGATGCTGCTGCATTACAGCAGGCTGGTGTACCAGAGCCATACTATACTACTGCCTTTGATTTCATAAAGATCTACCGAAGAGGACAGGAGATAGCTGTACGAAAAGTAGATAATAGTGGATCCCTCGACTATCTGGAATTTTACGGAGAAAAGAATGACGGTGAATTAGACACTCAGTTATATGAGGACCCTTCTTATCAGATCCATCCCTATTACAGCCTTTTCACCGACACAGCCTCCTATTTTTTGACCTGGAGACAGACTGAGATAGGAAAATCAATCAATAATGCTCCAGCACTTGGAGACAATCTTGGATATTCACCGGAGCCCTACCACCTAAATGAATTGCTAAACGTCCAGACCAATGTCTACTCCCCAGGTACAAAATTTGGATTTGGCTCGGAATTAAGCTCCGGGGAATACGTGGAAGGAGAAGGATGGACAGGTAGCTTCTTCACCAAAAACCAAAGCCAGACTTTTACCTTCAATCTGGGTGATTTTGATAATACAGGGCCTGTCCCATCAATAGAGATTGGATTGATCGGAGGAAATTCTCTGACACATAAATCGCAGATCAGAGTGGGGCCATCGGATGTCAGCCTCAGAAACCTGGATACAGCCACGTTCAATGGATGGACGCAAACCATCCATTCAGGAAGCCTCGCCTGGTCTGACGTGAATGGAGATGGGACCCTTGTTGTTCGTGTGACCGCTCTGGGAGAGTCCGGTCAGGCTGATAGGATCTCTGTGCCTTACATCAAGATCATTGCCCCACAGGACTTTGACATGGTCGCCAATGAAAACAAGACCTTTTATCAGAGAACAAGTGCTCAATCCAGATCGTACCTCGTCGTACCAACAACCAATGCCGCAGGAACCAGAATTTTTGAAGTCACGGATCCACTTACCCCCAGGATCATTACAAAAAGCTTCAGTGCTGCTGATCGTTTTGAGTTCATCGTAAATGACCCCACAATTCCCAGGAAGTTTTATGCTTTCACCAGCACTAAAAGTGTAGCCTCCATCGAAGAAGTAGATATGGGTCAAATTGATCCGACGAATAGCAACTATCTGATGATTAGTCATGACCATTTCAACGCCCTGGCCAGTGATGGGCTAAATCAACTCGACGCGTATAGATCCTACAGAGAGAGCGTGCAGGGAGGTAGTCATCAGGTTGAGCTGGCCATGATAGACGAAATATTTAACCAATATGGATACGGAGATCCATCGCCATTGGCCATCAAAAATTTTATTGCGCATGCACTGGCAGTCGGAGATCCTAAATATCTGTTTATCATCGGGAAAGGGCTTTCAACCAATTATGGTTTTTACCGACAGGACCCTGAGACTTACCCTAATGTGAATTACATCCCGGCTTATGGATTTCCCGGATCAGATTTATTGTACACCATCAAAGCTGCCGGATCCGGTTTTGACCCCCCCTTTGGTGTCGGGCGCTTGAATGCCTTTACCTCCGAAGACATAAAGTCCTATTTGGACAAGGTGAAAGAAATGGAGGCACTCCCTTTTAACAATCTCTGGCGCAAAAATCAAATACTATTGAGCGGTGGTCAGAATAGTTTTGAGCAGCAAACCTTTTCGAACTATGTAGAAAATTTTGAGCGATTAGCGGAAGGAAACTTTCTGGGGGGTAATGCCAAAATCAGGAGAAAAATAACAACAGCGCCTACTGAAATTATTGACATAAGAACAGAGATCAACAATGGAGTAGGAATGGTCACATTCTTTGGACACAGCTCATCCCAAAATTCAGATATTGAGATAGGCAACGTGAATGATCATGACAATGCAGGGAAATACCCGATAGTACTGGTCAATGGTTGTAATGCCGGTGAAATCTTTAGTCCTACATTTACCTTTGGGCAGCCCTGGATCAATACACCTTCGAAAGGCGCTTTGGCTTTTATTGCTCATGCAGATTTCTCCTTTTCGATTAACCTCAAGCGCTTTTCAGATCTTTTCTATCAGGAGGCTTTTACCAAGGAACTGGAATTTGGCCGTAGTCTGGGTGAAATCATCACCTCAGTGGCCGGATTATACCATGATCTCTTCGGGACAAATGTAGTTTCGTTGGCTCAGGTAAACTTAATGTCCGTCCTGGGTGATCCGGCCATCAAAGTTTTTGGAGCCAATAAACCTGATTACGAATCAGACCCCAACCAAATTTCGGCAGACCCCATTTTCGGCAACCAGATTTTGGCCAGTCAGAGTGGGTTTATCATCAACTTTCCACTTAAGAATTACGGAAAATCTACATTGGACTCAATGGATCTGGAAATAAGAAGAACATTACCAGAAGGAGAAGTCCTGACTCAAGTGATCCGTATCCCGCCAGTTAAGTATTCAGATACCCTACAAATTACCATTGAGAATGACCCTGCCAGAAAAGTGGATGGGAACAATATTTTTACCTTTATCATCGATCCGGGAAATGTGGTTGATGAGCTCAATGAGAACAACAATCAAACGACTTTTGAACTGTTTATAAATAGTGGGAATACCATCAATTTATACCCTATCAACTTCGGGGTTCAGTCGGAAAAAACCGTAAACCTGATGTTTCAACCTTCTTCTGTTTTGGACGCCCCACGTGACTTTTCTCTTGAATACGACACTTCACATAACTTCTCCAGCAGCTTCAAAAACAGTATGGTATTGAATGGATTAACCATGATCAGGCATCCGGTAGACTTCAATGCTTTGCCTGACTCGACAACGATCTACTGGAGAACCCGTTATGCAAGTCCACAACAGGATGAAGATACCACCTGGGTAAACTCTTCCTTCACGATCATCAATGGGTTGAATTCCGGATGGGGCCAGGTAGGAACCGGACAGTTTTCAGGCAATACATTATCGGGAGTCACCTATAACAATGGAACCTGGAGCTTTGAAGAATCGGAAAATGATTATGAGATCGTCACCCATGGTATTGACCACCCAAATGAATATGAAGATATACAGGTGATCGTAGGAAATGTAAACTATATGATCACGGAAAACACTTTCGATCCGGTGTGTAGGGTAAATACCATCAATGCGGTATTTATAGACAGGGCAACGGGTCAACCTTATCGTCCTATCAGCTTCCAGACCGGTGATGTCTCCAATCCACTGATCTGCGGACGGGTGCCCCAGGTGATTCACAACCTGACAGAAAATAATGTGTTAGGTTCCAACCGATATCTGGATTCCCTCATCAGTCTTATGAAAACAGAAGACTATGTTTTACTCTTTTCATTTGATTCGGTGGCCTATTCTAATTGGGATGCACAGTTAATCAGCTCACTAAATTCAGTGGGCATCCAAAGCAATACTATATCCTCTTTAGTAGATGGTCAGGCTGTTATCTTTCTTGGTAAGAAAGGCGCTTCCCCAGGCGAAGCCATTGAAATGGTTGATGATGGTTCGCTTCTGCTTCCAAAAGAACAATTGATGAACCTGGCTGGTCTGGTGACCTATACCTCTACTAGCGGCAGCATTTCCACAAGAAGAATAGGTCCGGCAAAATCCTGGAATAATCTCCATTATGAAGTGATTGACAATGCAAATGACAACTTTTCGATTGATGTCATAGGGATAGATCCAAATGGTACAGAAACACAACTCTTCACTGATGCACGATTAGTGGCTGTAGATGTAAGCTCAATCGATCCCCTTCAATACCCTTTTTTAAAATTAAACATTGGTTTCAGTGACAATGTGGACCTCGATCCTCCTCAGCTTAAGGCTTTGGTAGTAGAATACACACTGCCACCGGAAGGATACCTGCTTGCAGCAAGCAATGAAAGCCAGGACTTGCAGGAGGGACAGGAGTATCAGACCAGCTATAAATTCATCAATATTTCTTCAGAAGATTTCCAGGACAGTCTTCACGTCTCCTCCTCCCTTCTCAATATTAACAGCTCACAATCCTTTGATCAGTCTTTCAATATTGCTCCAACCGCCGCTGGTGACACTACCTCTTTCACACTCATTTACAGCAGCATTGGCAGGACCGGACAAAACAATCTGAACGTGTTTGTCACACCCATGGAGAATGAATTACTAAGTGCAAATAATTTCTACAGTTTGTCTCCAGCCGCGACTATCAATGAAGACAATACGAATCCGGTGCTGAATGTGACCATCGATGGCACCTATATCCTGGATGGAGATATTGTTTCTCCTAATCCAACTATTCGGATCACACTCAAGGACGACAACAGTTATCTACTGAATGATGACACGGTCGGAATTGAGGTATACCTCAAGCAACCCTGTGACGGATGTCAATACGAGAGGGTCAATTTCACCGATCCGGGGGTCAGCTACACACCAGAAACCGAAGACCAGGAATTTGAAATGAGCTATCAGCCAGGCCCATTGGAGGATGGCATTTATAGTCTTAGGGTGTCCGCTGAAGATGAGTTGGGGAATAATTCCGGAGACAATGACTATGAAATTTCATTTGAAGTGATTAATGAGAGTGCTGTCACACATTTTTATCCTTATCCCAACCCATTTTCTACCAACACCCGTTTTGTGTTCACCCTGACAGGAGGGACCATTCCGGATCAGATCAAAATACAGATCATGACCATTAGTGGCAGGGTGGTAAAGGAAATCAACCAGGATGAAATCGGACCGATTCGGATTGGTAACAACATCACACAATATGCCTGGGACGGTCGCGATGAATATGGTGACCTATTGGCCAATGGCGTTTACCTTTACCGGGTATTTATCCGTCAGCAAGGTGAATCTCTCAATCATCGTTTTACCACGGCAGACAAAGCGTTTAAAAATGGATATGGTAAGATCTACATACTTCGTTAATGCCCAATAAAAACTACTATCTCATCCCATATATCATTGTATTTCTGCTGGCACTTCTCACATGGTCTGTGATTGAACATGGGGATGCAGTATTGTTCTTCAATGCCAACAGAAATCCGGTTTTCGACTTCTTTTTTAAGTACTGGACCCATTTGGGGGATGGCGTTTTTGTGGGAGTGTTGTTTGTAGGGCTCCTCATCTGGAAATGGCGCCTGGCGATGATCTTTCTCGCACTGGGACTCGCACAGCTTGTATTTTCTCAGGGATTGAAGCGGCTTGTTTTTCAAGATATACCCAGACCCATTCGGTATTTCGATGATATCACAGACCTAAAGTTGATTGAAGGTGTAAACCATCATGGAAGCTTTTCTTTCCCCTCTGGTCATACCATTACCGCTTTTGCCGTCGCTACTTTTTTTGCGATTGTGTTTAGAAAGAGTAGAAGTTTGTCAATGACTTTTCTTGCGGCGGCTATTCTGGTAGCCATGTCGAGGATTTACCTGCTACAACACTTTCTGCGTGATGTGTTGGCCGGTTCATTGATTGGTGTGGTGATCGCTATCGGCGTCTACTTGCTTTTCAAAAAGTACGTTTTCAAGAAGTCCCCCTTAGAACAATGAAGCAAGCTTCATAGCTACTGCCTTATCCCCTTCAACTTTCATCTTGCCGGTCATAAAGGCCATCATTGGATTCAAATCGCCCTTCAGTAGTTTTTCGAAATTATCCAGCTCCATTACAACTGTACATGGGGCTTCAACCTCTTCAAGAACAACTTTTGCAGGAGACACGGTGTCATCCAAATGGATTGACCCTGCTCCTTTAAAATCAAAATTCACTTTTTCGCCAAATTTCCCACCATGGGTTTCGGCCATCCTGGTGACTTTTATTGTAGCTTCTTCCAGCGTCATCTCAGACCTTATAAACCCAACCGTGTTTATCTTCTATTTCCCCGTACCTGATCTTGTTCAGCAGATCCAGGAAATGGTTGGAGTATTTCCTACCAGCTACATCTGGCAATTCGTAGTCAATGCCATCATTATGAAGCGTCTTGATTTGAGCTACAGTAGCTGCTGTTCCTGCTCCAAAAGCTTCCTGTAATCTTCCCTGTTCAATGGCCTGTACGATCTCTTTGATGGAGATTCTTCGCTCCTCTACTTTCATCCCCTCGTCTCTGGCCAATGTAAGTATGCTATCGCGGGTAATACCATTTAGGATGGTATCACCAGTTGGCGCTGTGATCAAAACATCATCAATCACAAAAAGCAGGTTCATCGTACCTGATTCCTCCACGTACTCGTGTTCCTTGGCATCTGTCCAGATAAGCTGATCATATCCCTCTTTCTGTGCTTTTACTGCAGGATAGAGTGCAGCCGCATAGTTACCACCTGTTTTGGCAAAACCTGTACCACCGGCTGCAGCCCTGGTATAATGCTTCTCTACTTTCACCTTCACGGGTTGACTGTAATATGCACCCACAGGCCCCGTGATGATGAAAAAGCTATAGGTCTCGGAAGGCTTAATTCCAATGTAAGGATCCATAGCCATTTGAAATGGCCGGATATACAGCGATGTGCCCGGAGCACCTGGCACCCAATCCTTATCCAGCTTGAGTAGCTCTGTCATGCTTTGCATAAACAATGTCTCAGGGACTGGTGGCATACACATTCTTTCAGCACTCTTAATCAATCGCTTTGCATTGGCATCTGGCCGGAAAACCAGTATCTCACCATTGCGATCTCTGTAGGCTTTTAGTCCTTCAAAAATGGTTGAAGCATAATGCAAGGTTGTATTAGCAGGGCTGATCTGCAGATCTCCATAAGGAATGATCCTCAGGTCTTTCCACTCACCCTTTGCATAATCAGCAATAAACATGTGATCCGAATAGACTTTTCCAAAAACCGGATTCTCCAGATCTACTTGTTGTAATTTGGATTTTGAATTCTTTTCAATCCTAATGTCCATTGTTTCAACCATCTCCATCTCAATTTTATTCTATCATTGTTGCCATGTCACTTCCGAAACACCCAGCTTTTGAGAGAGCTTCCTACCAAGGACAAAAAAGTAATCTGAAAGCCTGTTGACATAAGCCAACAGATTTTTATTGATCTCATTGTCCTGTCCTAATTTCACAATTCCCCGCTCGGTTCTTCTGCAGACAGTTCGGCAAACGTGGCACAAAGATACAACCTGATGACCTCCCGGAAGAATAAAATTCTTTAATTCAGGCAGTTTCTCAGAGAATTCGTCGATAGAATTTTCCAACCATAAAATATCATTGGCCTCCACGGTAGGTAAGGAAAAACCTTTTGGAGCCTTTTCTGTGGCCAGTATGGTGCCAATAGAAAATAGTTTCTTCTGAATTTCAAACAATTGATTGGCTATTTCTTCACCAATTCCTGGTTGATCCCTCAACAACCCAATGAAAGAATTCAATTCGTCTACATTTCCATATGCGTCAATACGCACGTGGTCTTTCTCTACCTTAGTTCCTCCAAAAAGTGAGGTCCCGCCTTTATCTCCCGTGCGGGTATAAACCTTCAGACTCATGCAACTGGTTCTACTGTCCTAATATTTTTATTTACTTCATCTGATTCTATCAAACCGTCTCTCAGGCGAATGATCCTGTGTGCATACTCGGCAATATCTTCCTCATGGGTAACCATGATGATGGTGTTTCCACTGTTGTGGAGTTCTGCAAAAAGATCCATGATGCTGTAGGAAGTCTTGGAATCCAGGTTTCCAGTAGGCTCATCAGCTAATATGATACTGGGATCATTGACCAGCGCTCTGGCAATGGCCACCCTTTGCCGCTGACCTCCGGAAAGCTCATTGGGTTTGTGATAGGCCCTATCACCTAAGCCCACACCCTCGAGTGTTGCCAGGGCTTTCTCCTCCCGGTCCTGCTTCCCAAACCCTGCATACACAAGGGGTAAGGAAACATTTTCGAGTGCCGATGCCCTGGGTAATAGATTAAATGTTTGAAACACGAAGCCAATTTCTTTGTTGCGGATTTCCGCCAGTTCATTCTCAGTGAGGTCACTGACATCATGTCCATTGAGCACATATTGTCCAGCAGTGGGGGTATCCAGACAGCCAATAATGTTCATCAATGTAGACTTACCTGAACCGGATGGACCCATAAAAGCCACATATTCTCCCCGGTTGATTTCTATACTGATGGACTTCAGGGCCCGGATCGTTTCGGCACCCATCACATATTCCTTTTTGATCTCTTTGGTTGATATAACTGAACTCATTGTTGAATTAATGTGTGATCTATTATAGACGTATTAAACGTCATGAAGTTAACTAATTGTTTCGTTAATCTGCTAAATATATGAACTTCAATGATAACGGAACATTTTATATAGATTCTGAAGGTGAATGAAAATACTGTTTCCTTTTAGTAGGTATCTCAGGAATTGATCTTTAATTAGCAATACGATAGCTTTGAGGAGAGCTAGTATGAACCCCCGATGCTGATGCTTAAAAATCTACTTTATCTGTCCATAATTGTTGTTTTGACGGCAGTTATCTATCTAATCTTCCCGTGGCCAGAGGCAGAGGTCAGCTACAATCAACATATCCGACCAATCATCAATACAAAGTGCATTACCTGCCATGGAGGTATCAAAAAAGCAGGTGGATTAAGTTTCCTGTTCCGGGAAGAAGCCCTGGGAGAAACAACATCAGGAATTCCTGCCATCATTCCGGGTGATGCTAGCAACAGTGAGATGATGCGAAGGATCAGGCACCATGATCCTGAGCTAAGGATGCCTTTTGAGGCAGAACCTTTAACTGAAGATGAGATTGAGCTTTTTGAAGCATGGATCAACCAGGGTGCCAAATGGGAAGATCACTGGGCTTTTATCCCTCCCAGGAAAGACATAGCCCCACCGGAAATCTCTGTTCCTGCGGATAATCCCATTGACAGATTTGTTCTTTCAAAGCTGGAGGAAAAAGGGTTAGACTTTGCACCTCACGCAGCCAAAGAAATCTTACTCAGACGTGTTTACCTGGACCTGATTGGATTACCCCCCACCCCGGAAGAAGCACAGGAATTTATGATTGATACCAGAGATGATGCTTACGAAAAATTGGTTGATCGTTTGCTCGACTCACCCCATTTTGGTGAAAAATGGGCAAGTATGTGGCTGGACCTTGCACGCTACGCTGATACCAAAGGATATGAAAAAGATCTGAACCGTAGTATCTGGAAATATCGTGACTGGGTGATTCAGGCATTCAATGAGGACATGCCCTTTGACCGATTTACCATTGAGCAGCTGGCTGGTGACCTCTTGCAGAACCCTACTCAGGACCAACTGATTGCTACGGCATTCCATAGGAATAGCATGGCCAATGATGAAGGCGGAACAGACAATGAGGAATTTCGGGTTGCCTCAGTGCTGGAACGAGTAGGTACAACAAGTGAAGTCTGGCAGGGAACCACCATGGCATGTGTGCAATGTCACAGCCATCCTTATGACCCTTTCCGTCATGAAGAATTCTATAAACTGATGGCTTTCTTCAACAATCAGGAAGACCGGGACATCTATAATGAACAACCCAAAGTATTCACCTATGAGCCGGAGGAAAAAGACAAGCTGACCGAAATCCTGAATTGGGTAGAGGACGAACTCAAACCAGGAGACAAATCTCTCGTCTCAAATGCGCCATTTCTTCATGAGAGAAAAGAAGAACTGCTGTATAATCTTGGGTATCGAAAGGTTCAGGCAGAGGAATTTCATAATTCGAGTAAATTGATTGAACTGATGGCTCCGGATCAGGATGTGATCTGGCAGGTCCAGGATAGTTCATGGATCATGTTTGAAGCGGTAGATCTTACCAATATCAAATCCATTGATTTCTACTGCGCTACCGCTATATCAGGTGGATTCATTGATATCAGATTAGATTCTGTCAATGGACCATTGATCGGACAAACCGAGGTGAAAACAACAGGAAAATGGGATCGATGGTCTGGCACCAAGCCGGAGGGCAAAAATTGGGGAACGTTTAAAGCGACAATAGAACCGGTAAATGGGGCTCATGACGTGTATTACGTTTTCAGAAAAAACAAAGACCTCACCCAACATCTTTTCCACCTGGACTGGATCTTCTATCGTGAGCAAAATCCAAAACTGGATCAGTACAACCTGGCTCTTAAAAATAAGCTTGATGAACTGGACAGGGTAACTTTCATTACTACCCCGATCCTGCAGGAATTACCCCCTGAAAAAAGCAGGGTGACCCGTGTGTTTGAAAGAGGAAACCGGTTAACCCCGGGGGCGGAAGTAGAAGCCGATATTCCTGAAGTTTTCGGTGGATTGCCGGATGACTATCCAAATGATCGTTTGGGATTTGCCAAATGGCTGGTGAGTGCTGAAAATCCACTGACAGCCAGGGTTGCCGTGAATCGATTTTGGGAAAAACTATTTGGGTTTGGTATCATCGAAACCATGGAAGAATTTGGTTCTCAGGGGACGCCACCCTCACATCCCGAATTGCTGGACTGGCTCGCCGTACAATTCATGGATGAATATAATTGGAGGGTCAAGACGCTGATCAAACAAATAGTTATGTCATCGGCTTACCGGCAAAACTCGAATTCTACCGATGAAAAGAATGAAAAAGATCCATACAATAGATTGATCTCACGAAGCCCCAGAGTACGCCTGAGCATAGAACAGATTCGGGATCAGGTACTTTCAGTCAGCGGACTCATAAATCTTGAAATGTACGGGCCTAGCATTATGCCTCCTCGTCCTGATGTAGCCAGTGATAGTTGGAGTAAGTGGGAAACTGATGAGACACCAGGTCAATACCGGCGCTCGCTCTACATTTTTGGAAAGCGGACCAATCCATATCCGATGCTGACCTTGTATGATGCTACGCCAAGAAATGTGTGTACATCCAGAAGAATTCGAACCAACACGCCCTTACAAGCACTTACGTCTTTAAATGATCAAACATTTTTTGAAGCTGCCAAATCTTTGGGAACATTTATGGCTACTGTCAATCCTGATGATGTCAAATCATGTATCTCCGCAGGATACAAACGTGTGATGTTCAGGGAGATCGATCCGGACAGGTTAGCGTTTTTAACTAAGCTCTATGATGAAGCAACTAAAGAATATTTTACCAATAAACTTGCTCAACCAGTATCACTGAATGAGCAAATCAGTGTACAGTCATTGACCCTGGTAGCCAATGCTTTGCTGAATATGGATGAATTTCTGACAAAAAATTAGTGATGATGGGAAATGTTTTTGAGGAAGCCTTAATACAAAAAGCAAAATACAACACACGCAGACATTTTCTGAAGCAGTGCATGTCAGGACTGGGAGCAACCGCAATGGCCGGACTTTCAGGTCAAAACCTGTTCGCAAAGTCTTTATCAGGCAATCCATTACCTCATTTCGCTCCTAAAGCCAAACATGTGATTTTTCTGCACATGGCAGGAGCTCCATCTCAACTCGAGTTGTTTGATTATAAACCTGTTTTGAATCAACTCAATGGTAAAGATTGCCCGCCATCACTTATGGAGGGGAAACAGTTTGCCTTCCTGAAAGGTATTCCCAAGATGCTAGGATCTCAGGCTCAGTTTCAGCAACATGGCCAGTCTGGGGCCTATGTATCTGACTACCTACCGAATTTTTCAAGCATGGTGGATGAAGTAAGTTTCCTTAAAGCCTGCCACACCCAGGAATTTAATCATGCTCCTGCCCAGCTTTTTATGCATACGGGCTCACCTTTACTGGGCAGACCCAGCATGGGTTCATGGGTGACATATGGTTTAGGATCTGAAAATGAAGATCTGCCAGGCTTCGTAGTGCTGGTTTCCGGAGGCGAACCCAGTGCCGGTAAGAGCGTTTATGGCAGCGGATTTCTACCAACTGTCCATCAGGGTGTCCAGTGCCGATCCAAAGGAGATCCCGTACTTTATCTTTCAAATCCAGACAATATCAATTCCAATTTAAGAAAGCAATCCATTGACGCTATCAACAAGATCAATGAGCAGGAATACCAGGAATCCAAAGACCCGGAAATCCTCACCAGGATTTCTCAATATGAACTGGCCTATCGCATGCAGACAGCAGTACCTGAAGTGATGAACATTGATGATGAGCCTGCATGGGTTCACGAGATATATCAGACCAGGCCTGGCGAAAATGCATTTGCCAACAATTGTCTGTTGGCCAGAAGGCTTGTCGAGAAGGGCGTCCGATTCATTCAACTGTTTGATCGCAGATGGGATAGCCATGGTGCCGGTCCGGGCAATGGCGTGGACGGCGCGTTGAAAAATGCCTGTAAGCTGATAGACCAGCCAATGACTGCTTTGCTGCGGGATTTAAAACAAAGAGGATTACTGGAAGAAACGCTTGTTGTATGGGGAGGCGAGTTTGGCAGAACGCCCATGATGGAGGCCAGATCCGGTGCAGACTTCAAGGGCCGAGACCACAATGGAGATGCTTTCACCATGTGGATGGCAGGTGGTGGCATCAAAAAAGGCTACACGCATGGAGAAACTGATGAAATTGGGTTTTCAGGAGTGAGTGGGCGTGTGCATGTGCACGATCTGCAAGCCACGATCCTGCATCAGCTGGGTTTTGATCACGAAAGACTAACCTACCATTTTCAGGGCAGGGATTTCAGACTGACGGATGTTCACGGAAAAGTGGTGAAAGAGATTTTAGCTTAGTCTCTTTTCAGGAAAATAAAGTCCCCACCTTCATCGCCTGCAAAAGCAATCACCCCGTATTGAGGAACAAGGCCTCTGGGGCTATTGTGGATCACTGCAATTTTAAAATTCCTGAATAGCTGATCTGCTGACAATAACCTGGAATCATTCTCGGTAAGGTTTTTCATGAGGTACTTGATAAACACACTTTCGTCAGGCACGGTGGTCATGGTACCACTGGTCATGGCTTTTCTGCTGGGTAGTTTATAAAGCTCCAACATGGCTTTGCTACTTTGCTCAACACTTCTCTCTTTTAATATGCCTCCACTAAAGCAGGCATCAGAGATCAATAGAGTGTGTTTTGATTTTATTCCACCCAGGTAGTCTCTCAGTGTACTGTTTGACAGCCATTGTGCTTTGGAATCTAGTGAAGCATCTGCAGGCAGCCAATAACCCTGATTCAACTTTTCATTCCAGATCCCATGTCCCGCATAAAAGATCAATACATTGTCCTTCTCTGTCGCCTTGTCGCTCAACTCATCCAGGGCGTCAATGATATCTGCACGTCCCGGGTTTTCCAGGAAAATTAAATCTTCATTACCGAAAGCATATTTTTCAGTGAGGACATTCGCTAAACCAGTTGCATCATTGATGGGATTGTCTAATGTTTGAATCTCTGGGTCCTGATAATCATTGATCCCTATGATCAAAGCATAATACTTACGTTTACTTAGTTCAGCTACCAGAATCTCCCCTATCTCATCCGGCGGACTAGCTGTTACATGCTTGGGTGTTGAAACGGGTGCCGCTGAAGGAGTTATCTCAACCACCGGAAGATTACCCTGAACCCCATTTGCCCTCACGACGTTTACAGGACCAAATACTCCGGGAGGACAGGTACTCAGTCGGAGGTCACCGCTCCATTTGCCCGTGAGACTTTCATTGCCATCTGCTCTGGAGTACTGAAGCAATAGTTTTGCCTTACAGTCAATTCCGGTTTTATAGATATATTCTGTTTCCAGTATTTCAATCTTATCTCCCGTGATCACCCCACTAAAGGCTTTTTTAGTCGAATCCTTCCCATTCAACGACTTTCCGTAAATAAATCCCTCCACCAGGTTTTCATTCTGAGTGATCTCCATGACGATGGCAGAAGTTTCATTGAGGTATTCAGAGGAACCTTTCCAGATACCGGAAATATTGATAATGTTTTGGCTCGAAGCATTCAGAAAGGAGAATATAAGAATGGCTACTACAAAATATCTCATGTTTATCATGGGTCGTTTTGGTAAATATATTGAATACGACTCCTTTTCTAACGAATATAATGCCAATCTAAGTTTAATGTCCCCAAAGGCTCAAAGATTCAAAATATGCCAGGTAGATGTCCTAAATCCTTTAGGTACCTGAAGAGCTAATGGTAAAAAGTGAGATCATCAGCGTTAAAAACATTATTCCCCGTTGAAAAGACTTTTATACCACTCATGCAACTTTCTGACACTTCGGAACATCTAATCAGTTAGATATAGCGTTATCAAAATGCATTAATCCCAAACCCAATGCTAAACCTGAAAGAAATCAACAAATCCTATCAGACAGGTCAACAATCGTTGCATGTGTTGAAAGGCATCGACATGACCATCGAAGAGGGTGAACTGGTGTCGATCATGGGGTCTTCCGGATCCGGAAAATCAACCCTGTTGAACATTCTGGGCATCCTGGATAATTATGATACCGGAGAATACAACCTGGCAGGAACATCCATTAAGAACCTCTCAGAGTCAAAGGCTGCATATTATCGCAACAAGTTCCTTGGGTTTGTTTTCCAGTCATTCAACCTACTGAATTTCAAGAATGCCATGGAAAATGTGGCTTTGCCGCTTTACTATCAGAAAGTAAGCAGAAAAAAACGAAACAACATCGCGTTGGAATACCTGGATAAGATGGGTCTGAGAGAGTGGGCACATCACATGCCCAATGAAATGTCCGGTGGACAAAAACAAAGAATTGCTATTGCGCGCGCCCTGATCAGTGATCCCAAAGTGATCCTGGCTGATGAGCCTACCGGTGCCCTGGATACTACTACTTCTCATGAAGTGATGCGAATCCTAAAGGAAGTGAACGAAATGGGTAAAACCATCGTCGTTGTGACCCACGAACACGATGTCGCTGAAATGACTGACCGGGTGATCAGGCTACAGGATGGTGTAATTATCAAAGACCACGAGCCGGTACTGGCATAAGTCATGTTTGATCTCGATAAGTGGCAGGAAATCTTTTATACGATCGATAAGAATCGTTTGCGATCGTTTATCACTGCATTCAATGTGGCCTGGGGCATTTTTATCCTCATTATCCTGATGGGTTTTGGCGTAGGCTTCCAAAATGGAATAAAAAACGAGTTTTCTGATGACGCGACGAATACCATGTATTTCTGGAGTGGACGCACCAGCATGGCGCATAAAGGCATGCAACCTGGCAGACAAATTAAATTCAACAATCAGGACTATGAAGCAATCAGCGAAAGGGTCAAAGGCATTGAGTATCTGACCGGCATCTATTGGGTGCAAGGTGAGTTTGTCGTGAGATATGAAAACAACTACTCTTCTTTTCAGATAAGGTCCGTTGACGTGGACTATCCACATATTGAGCAAAGTGTCTTGCTTGATGGCAGATTTATCAATGCCAAGGATCTGAAAGAAAAAAGGAAGGTGGCTGTTGTCGGGGAAAAGGTGGTGGAAGTCTTATTTAAAAAGCTTGATCCCATTGGAAAATACATTACCGTAAATGGAATAAAGTATAAGGTAGTAGGTGTGTTTAATGAAAAAGGCGTTGAGGCCAACCAATACATGTCCAAAGTCATTTTTATTCCACGCACCACAGCTCAGGTGGCTTACGGTGGTGGTGACCGGATCCATAATATTTGGCTGACCGTCGATGCGGCAACTGTTGAAGAAAGTCATAGAATTCAAAACGAAGTACATGCGTTGCTTGCGGAGAGACATCGGTTCTCCAAAGAAGATAAGCGGGCGGTTTCAGCATTTAACCGACTTGAGGAATTTCAAAAGTGGATGGGTGTTTTTGATGGAATCAGGATTTTCCTGGCATTTGTTGGCATACTTACGCTGGTTGCCGGGATTGTCGGAGTAAGTAATATCATGCTGATTGTGGTGAAAGAACGGACACGGGAGATCGGTGTACGCAAAGCGATTGGTGCCTCTCCGCTATCCATTATCGGATTGTTTCTGATGGAAGCATTGCTTATTACTTTGGTCAGCGGATATGTAGGCATGATACTGGCGATGACATTCATAGAAACGGGTTGGCTCACCTACATGATGGTCTCATTAGGTTTCCCCGAAACCTTTTTCGTTGATCCTCATGTCAATTTTGCCAATGCCCTCGCAGCCACCCTGGTTTTAGCCATAAGCGGAACATTGGCTGGTTTTTTCCCGGCACGTAAAGCCGCAAAAATTCCTCCTATTGAAGCCCTTAGAGACGAATAAACCACAAAGAGATGTTTGACTACGACAAATGGCAGGAAATATTCGGAACGATCAAGCGAAATAAGCTAAGGACGGGATTGACCATTCTGGGGATTTTCTGGGGGATCTTTATGATCATCATCCTGTTGGGCGGAAGTAACAGCTTCAAAAATGGGGTAACAAAGAATTTCGGAAATTTTCTATCCAATAGCGGCTTCTTCTGGGGTCAGAAAACGACCATTTCCTACAATGGATTTCAGCCCGGTAAGTATGTCAATTTCAATAACTCAGACACTGAATTTTTACTGAGCCGGGTTAAGGAATTGAAAGCACTTGCACCCCGTAACAATCTTTGGGGCGTTCAGATCAACCATGGTCAAAAATCCGGGCAATATCAGGTCATGGGAGATTATCCTGAATACAGTCAGATCGAGAAGCAGGAGATGACTCAGGGAAGATTCATCAATCAAAAAGACATTGATGACTCTCGAAAAGTAGCGGTGATTGGTGAAAACGTACGTAACGTCTTATTTGATGCAGATGAAGATCCGATTGGAAAGTTTATCACGATGCAAAAAGTGAATTTCCTTGTTGTGGGGGTGATGAAACCCTACAGAACCAACCCCAATAGCCAGGAAAGAAATCGTATTCACGTGCCTTTTACCACTTTCCAAAAAGCCTTTCATTATGGAGACCGGGTGGGTTGGTATGGCTATGCCGTGGATGACAACGTGGATGTGGCCGAAGTGGAAGCCAAAATTATCAAGCTCATGAAAGAAAAAAACAACATCCATCCATTGGATGCTGATGCCATCGGTCATGAAAATCTGCAGGAAGAATTTGGAGAGATCTATGGGATGTTTAACGGGCTTGAATACTTTACCTGGTTTGTGGGGCTGAGTACCCTCTTTGCCGGAATCATTGGTGTGAGCAACATCATGCTCATCATTGTAAAAGAGCGAACAAAAGAAATCGGGATCAGGAAATCCCTGGGCGCGACGCCACTTTCCATTATTTCGCTGATTGTACAGGAATCCATGTTCCTTACTTTCCTTGGTGGATATTTGGCATTAATCATTGGCCTCCTTTTGCTTGAAGGTATTGCGATGGTTATGCCAAAAGGAGGTCAGCTACCATTTGACCCGCCCTCAATAAATCCTGCGATTGCATTGGGAGCCTTAGGCATCCTGCTTGTCGGTGGATTGATTGCCAGCATTTTACCAGCCAGAAAAGCGGCATCCATCAATCCTATTGAAGCCATTAGAACAGAAGGTTAATAAGAATTAAAAACTCAAAAAAAAATGAAATGAACATAAAGGCTAATCAGACTAAACTATTCATAGAGGGATGATTAGCCTTTGTTGTGAATTCCATGTGACAATAAAAAGACAAACACTAAACACATGAAAAAGGTAATTCGTATTTCACTCATAGTCATCCTCATCGGAAGCATGGGCTTTCTGGGGTTTTTCGTATATAAAAAGTCAGAAAAGCCTAAGGACGTATTTGTGACTGACTCCACTTTTGTGACCAACATCGAAAAGAAAACCGTAGCCACAGGAGCGATTAATCCTCGAAGAGAGATAGAGATCAAGTCTCAAGTATCAGGCGTGGTGGAAAAGCTCTTTGTGGAACCCGGTGATCAAATCAAAAGCGGTCAACTGATTGCGAAGATCAAGATCATCCCGGATGTAGTGGCCCTGAATAATGCCGAAGCACGGCTCAAGGAGGCTATCATCAATCACAAAAACTCCGAACAGGAAATGAAACGACAAAAAAGGTTGTTCGATGAAAGGGTCATTTCCGAGCTGGATTACAATCAGTATCTCCTGACCTACAACCTGAACAAGCAACAGGTAGAAGCAGCAGAAAACAATCTGGAGCTGATCAAAGAAGGGGCTTCTAAAAAATCTGGTGCTGTATCCAACCTGGTGAAATCGACCGTAGCCGGCATGGTCCTCGACGTACCAGTGGAAGAAGGGAATTTCGTGATCGAAACCAACACATTCAACGATGGAACAACTATTGCCTCCGTGGCGGATATGTCGGAGTTGATCTTTGAAGGAAAGGTGGATGAAGCGGAAGTAGGCAAGCTGAAAGAAGGCATGCAATTGAAGCTCACTATCGGAGCTCTCGATACGGTTAAATTTTTTGCGGACCTGGAATACATCTCTCCAAAAGGCATTGAAGAAGAAGGGGCTATCCAGTTTGAGATCCGGGCTGCTGTAAAGCAGCGGGATGATTATTTCCTACGTGCAGGATACAGCGCCAATGCGGATATAGTTCTAGACAAAAAAGAAAAGGTATTGGCCGTGAAAGAAAGCAATGTATTATTTGAGGAAAACAAGACTTTCGTGGAAGTGGCACTTGGTGAGCAACAATTTGAAAAGAAAGAGATCACCACAGGTATTTCTGATGGAATCAATATTGAGGTGCTTAGTGGATTGAACGAAGACCAAAAGATCAAGAAATTGTAACCTGTGGAATTTAAAAACCTTGAACTGTTCATCACATTATCATGGATCCTGATCCTTACTCCCGGACCCGACCTTCTGTATGTTCTTACCAGGGGTATCTCCGGGGGTAAAAAGGCCGGGCTTATCTCCGCTTTCGGAGTCACGGCAGGGATCCTTGTCCACACCTTGTTTGCAGCTTTGGGGCTTTCACTGATTCTAAAGACTTCTGCCACGGCCTTTATGGTCATTAAATTTGCCGGAGCGATTTACCTGATCTATTTGGGTGTAAAAGCCCTGTTGAGCAAAGAAAAGTTTGATCTGGATACGCAAAAAAGGATTCCTAACCGGAAGGTCTTTGTTCAGGGCATGCTAACCAATATTTTAAATCCGAAAGTGGCCCTGTTCTTCCTGGCATTTCTGCCCCAGTTCATCAATGCAGATGCCATGCAGAGCCATGAGACCCAGCTTTCGCTGCTCGGTCTGCTCTTTTGTTTTTTCGGACTCATCTTCCTGACCGTGTTGGGCTACTTTGCCGGCACCATCGGAAATTATCTGCTAAGTCATAAAAATGCCGGAGGAATTGTTCAAAAGATTGCTGGGTCTATCATGGTCCTGCTGGGGATCAGGCTGGTTTTTTCGGAGCGATAATACCAGATTCAGGGCAATTCTAATATGGCATCTAAAATTGAGACCAGCCTCCGTTGGTGTTTTCACCAACGGACCTTTTTAGCAGAACCCATGTTGTCACCAATAGTGGTAAAAAAAAGCCTATGGGGGAGTCTATACACCCCCATCAGGGTATTCCGAACCCCCTCTTCGAACCTTTTTTCTCCACTCGCGAAGCAATTAGCTGCAGTGTCGAATCTTTTTTCTGGCTGTTTCGAGCAAAATGCTTCGGCTTCAAAGCATTTTGCTTGGAATAAGCAGAAATTTCGTGCGATGTCGAAGCTTTTTTCTCGGGGTATTGAACGTTTTTGCTCCGATCAGGAAGAAATTTTCTCCGGGATCGAAGTTATTTGCTGCGAACGAGCGATTCATTTACAAACTGGTTAGTCTTTTTGCTCAGTTAATTAATGAAATATTCCAGTGAGCTCACCTTTTTTACTGGCGCAGCCGGCTGTTTTACTAACTAGTTCGTCCTATTCATGAAGTAGTTGGTCTTTTTTGCGAACTGGTTTGGCAAAAAGGTGAACCAGTTCATCTCCGGATACAACTAACCCCTCCCCGAATGCCTTAGGGGTATTCCGGATACCCTTGAAGTATGTTAAACACCCTGCTAGTTCGGACCCTTAACTCAAAGCCCGCAGGCACTTACGATCCTGCTGATCTGCTGGGTCATCAGTTGGTTCCATTCGGGGTCATCAGCAATGATTCCCCTGATAATCAAGATACCTCCCGACAGCAAGGCGATCAGCGTAATGGCATTCGGTACTTTCTTAAAGAGATTCGGGATCCGGTTTCTCATAATGGTCAAAGCCATCAAGCCTGGCAGAGTCCCTAACCCAAACAGGGTCATGTATAATGCAGAGCTGACAATTTCATTCGTAAGGATCGCCCCCGCTGCTGCCAGGTAAATCAGTCCACAGGGCAGGAAACCATTGACAGTACCAGCAGCCACCCATTTTGCATTTGTTCCATAGTAGCTTGTAAAGCGCTTCTTGATCCACTGGTAAAAGAAGGAGTGATAGTATAGCGCTTCCATATAATTTCTGGCTTTTGGAAAACCATAAATCAATAGGATAAATGCCCCTACCAGTATAGCTCCGAATTTCTGGATGTGGATGATCTCAAAAGATGTTCCGATCAGTCCAAACAACACCCCGAGCAAAGCATAGACTGATATTCTCGCGAGGTGATACCCTGCAAATGAAATATACGCCCTTACGCCTGACTGTTCAGTAAAAGTGATCATCAGTGGGCCACACATGCCCACGCAGTGAAAACTCCCAATCAACCCTATGATGAAGGCTGTGATCATTGCAGGTACAATTCCTTTTCCTGAAAGTAAGATAATCCGCCTACCTGCCAGCTCACTTTTACCTTATACCGACCTCGCACTAATTCGTCCCGGTTGATACTTTGTTGGTTTTGATCATTGAGATCCACCTGAAAAGTCTTGTCAAACAATTTTCTAGATGGATGATAGAAATAGATGGTGCCTTCTGCATCACTAAATGATTCCGGGAACTTGAATAGAACATCACCTACGTTTGACTCGATGATTATTTCGTCTCCGGATCTGAGCAGATTGGCCTTTTCCTGGATCCTTTCCTGATACTGCAGCTCTTCCTGGTAGTAATTTTCTGTGACCAGGTCAAAATCCTGTCTGAAGGCCTGAACTACCATGTAAAGGATAAACACCCCAAACAAAAAAAAGGACAATGCGATTTTAGTACCCCAATTCCATTTCATAATTTTATCATTTAGCCGGACCTAAAAATTTTGTTTTTACTGTTTCTACCAATTCATCACCCGCGTAGACACCCACTTCCACTTTGGTGCTCATTTGACTCAATTCATCAGGATTGATAATCACAAAAAATGCTCCCTGACCTATCCCCTGCTCTGCCAGTTTGATCCCGGAACCTACCAGTTCAATCTTTCCTTCGGGGTTGAGCAGTTTAAAAGAAACGTCATGCGATGCGTTGGTCTTATTGACAATTTTAATCTGATACAGGTTGGTAATGCTACCATCATCCCGGGTCTGATACATCATGCCCGGAGTTCTTAGAATAGTCGTTTCGAAATCAGACCTCATTACCATGAGCGTAACCAAAAAACCAATCAGGAAGACTAACACTGTAGTATAAGCTTTCATCTTTCCGGTGAATCGGAAAGGCAGTTTATCAGCAATATTTTGTTCGGAAGCATACCGGATCAATCCTCGGGGAAGATCCACTTTATCCATAATCGAGTTGCAGGCATCTATACAGGCTGTACAGTTCACACACTCCAGCTGTGTTCCATGTCTGATATCAATTCCTGTTGGACAAACATATACACACTGTTTGCAGTCGATGCAATCTCCTTTACCCGCTTCCTCCCTGTTCTCATTTTTCCTGAAGTTCCCTTTTGGCTCACCTCTCACATGATCATAGGCCACTACTATACTTTGCCTGTCCAGCAGCACACCCTGTAGCCTTCCATAAGGACAAATGGTGGTACAAACCTGCTCTCGCATAAACCCAAAAACCCCATAGAAAGCACCGGTCAATAGTACCATGGATAAAAATCCAATGGGTTCTATGCCCGGTCCTGCCTGAACAAGCTCCCAGGTCTTTTCCACTCCTACGATATAGGCCATGAATGTATGCATGATGAGCGCACTGATCAGTAGAAATATGATTTGCTTAGAAGTTTTTTTAAGGATTTTCTCGAAATTCCAGGGCTTCTTGTTGAGGACCTTTTGCGCCATATAGTCACCCTCAATCCAATATTCTACACGTCTGAATACCCATTCCATGAAAATCGTTTGGGGGCATATCCACCCACAAAATATGCGCCCGAACACCACGGTAAAAAGCACAATAATCACCAGAGATGTGATCATTGCCACCACTGCCAGGAAAAAGTCCTGGGGCCAGAAAACCTGTCCAAAAATGATGAACTTCCGTTCAAAAATATTGAAAAGCAGAAAAGGCTGCCCGTCTATCTTGATAAACGGACTGCCAATGAGAAACAGAAGCAAGAGGAAAGCAGTTAACCCTCGGTAGTTGGTTAGCTTTCCTTTCGGTTTTTTCGGATAGACCCATACTCGCTTACCCTCCTCATCCACCGTGGATATCCTGTCCCGAAAGCTTTCCTCAGCTTCCTTTTCCTTATACAGCTCCTCAACACTGGTATCCATCAAATAGCCTCGCTTTCTTCACTAGTGGAACTTTCACCCCGCTCAAATAATTCTCCCTGCGGTTCCTTTGGATTTGGCGGGTTTGTGCCTTCCAGCGTATAGATAAAACTGGATACTTGTTGTATCTGCTGTGGAGTAAGCTGAGTCTCCCACGGAATCATTCCTTTTTCCGGCACTCCATATTTTATAGTCGAGAAGATCGATGCCATATCGCCACCATGTATCCAGTATTTATCTGTAAAATTTGGTCCGACAACCCCCTGCCCCTCTGTTCCATGACAAACCAGACAGTTCGCATCATAGATCTGCTTCCCTACAGCCAAATCGGCCGGATCATCTGAAAATGTAACCGTACTTTCATCTATTCTATTACCCTGGGAAGCCAGGTACGTCTCTACTTCTTCTTTGGCCTGTGCCATTTGTTTGTCATACTCTTCCTGTTGCAGGTCCCCGGTTCCAAACACATGGTAGTGCAACAGATATCCAACACCAAACAAGATGGTGAAATAAAATCCATACAGCCACCATGGAGGAAGCTTGTTGTCCAATTCCTTAATTCCATCATATTCGTGTGAGGTCATCACGGTGGCCTCCTGCTCTACAGGCACAGCTTTATTGATGTTGGACCAAAAACGCTGCCACCAGGACTCTTTCACTACCTGCTCCTGCGGATGCTCCAGAGCAGCAATTGATCTCAATGCATAAAGCGCTGTAAACAATGCCAAAAGCGCTGCCAGACAAACCAGCCCTGCTACGGCGATGACAATCTCCAGCTGATACTGAGCATAGAGGCCTGAGGTGCTTTCAGTATCTTGTGCCTGGGCACCTCCTAAACTAAATATGACTGCAAAAACGCTGAGTATGTACTTTAAAATTCTCATGATTCTTCATCTTTAGTGTCAAGCGGTAATCTGGATATCTCATCCATTTGAGCTTTGTCCGATTTGATGATCCAGATAAAAAGCCCGATAAAGAATACCACAAAAATGATTAGTGAGATCAGGGGATAAACTTCTATCCCTGAGATGGTCTCCATATGATGTTTAATAAATTTCAGCATATCATTTAGTGTTTTCGGCTACGCCTTCAATATTTCCAATGTCTGTTCCTATTCGTTGCAGATAAGCTATCAAAGCAATGATCTCTTTATCCGGCACCACCTCAATATTTTCTAAAGCCAGGTTATCTACTATTTCCTGTGCCTGAATCTCTGCCGTTGCGATGGCCACATCTTCAAAACCCTCTTCATATGGGACTCCCAATGTCCTCATTGCAGAAATTTTGGCTGGTGTCATGTCTTTGTCCCAGTCCTGCTCAAACAACCATGGGTATGGTGGCATAATGGATCCTGGTGACATACTGGTAGGATCAGCCATGTGATAATAATGCCAGCTGTGGGTGTATTTACCCCCTACCCGGAGCAGATCCGGACCTGTTCTTTTAGATCCCCACTGGAATGGGTGGTCATAGACAAACTCTCCTGCTTTGGCATACTCACCATATCGCTCGGTTTCGGATCGGAAAGGCCGGATCATCTGTGAGTGACAGGTATAGCAGCCTTCACGAACATATATATCCCTTCCATGAAGCTCCAATGGTGTATATGGCTTCACTGTAGCGATTGTCGGAACGTTGGATTTGATCAGGAAAGTAGGGACAATTTCAATGATCCCACCAATTCCTACTGCTATCAAGCTCCAAACCAACAAATTGACTGGTCGCCATTCAAAGATTCTTCGGTGCCAGTGCTCTGAAGCTGCCGGCTTATAGTCTTTTGCTAAAGGTGCTGCCTCAGCCTTTGTTTCACTAATAAAGCTTCCTGACTGAGCTGTTTTTACCAGGTTATATACCATGATGAAAACACCTGTCAGATACAGTAATCCCCCAAAAGCTCTCAGCATATACATGGGCATGATCTGAGTTACTGTCTCCAGGAAGTTGCTGTATACCAGGATGCCTTCAGGAGTAAATTGTTTCCACATCAGGCTTTGGGTAAAGCCAGCCCAATACATGGGAACGGCATAGAAAATAATCCCAAGGGTGCCAATCCAAAAGTGGACATTGGCCAGCTTGGTAGAGAATAGGCTTGTTCCATAAAGTTTTGGAATGAGGTAATACAGCATGGCAAAAGTCATGAAGCCATTCCATCCTAATCCGCCCACATGAACATGGGCAACAATCCAGTCAGTGAAATGTGCGATTCCATTGACACTCTTAAGGCTGAGCATTGGCCCTTCGAAAGTAGCCATACCATAAGCGGTGATGGCTACCACCATAAATTTCAAAATAGGATCTTCTCTCACCCGGTCCCAGGCTCCCCTAAGCGTAAATAATCCGTTGAGCATTCCACCCCAGGAAGGAGCAATTAGCATGACTGAGAACACTACACCCAATGACTGTGCCCAGTCAGGAAGTGCGTTGTATAATAAGTGGTGAGGACCTGCCCAGATATAAATAAAGATCAGCGCCCAGAAATGTATAATCGATAGCCGATAGCTATAGATCGGCCGGTTGGCCGCTTTAGGAATAAAATAATACATCAAACCCAGGTACGGAGTCGTCAGGAAAAATGCTACCGCATTGTGGCCATACCACCATTGTACCAGCGCATCCTGTACGCCTGCATACCAGGAGTAGCTCTTCATGAACGAGATGGGTAACTCGAATGAGTTAACGATATGTAGCATTGCTACAGTAACAAAAGTGGCTATGAAAAACCAAATAGCCACATATAAATGACGTTCCCTTCTTTTCAGGATCGTTCCAAACATGTTAATTCCAAAAACCACCCAAATCAGGGCAATAGCTATGTCGATCGGCCATTCCAGCTCCGCATATTCTTTTCCTGAGGTAAAACCCAGTGGCAACGTGATCGCTGCAGAAAGTATAATTGCCTGCCATCCCCAGAAATGAATTTTGCTGAGTAAGTCACTAAACATTCTTGCTTTGCACAAGCGCTGCAATGAATAGTAGACCCCAGCAAAAATTCCGTTTCCTACAAAAGCAAAGATGACGGCATTGGTGTGGAGTGGTCTTAAGCGACCGAAAGTGGTATACTGTAAGCCGAAATTTAGCTCCGGCCAGAAAAACTGACAGGCTACCCATAAGCCAACAGTCATCCCAATAATACCAAAAATGGTCGTTGCTATTAAAAACATACGGACAATAGCATTGTCGTAATAGAAAGTTTCCAGAAGCCCTGATTGATTATTTTCGCTGGTCTGGTTTTCTTTTGGATTCGCCATGAATTGGAAGGTTTGGTTCGTCTTCAAACAATATTCTTATCGATGGTGTATAATCATCTTCATATTGACCGCTCTTCGACGCCCAGATAAAGGCAATCAAAAAAGCAGTCGCCATCAACAAACTGCATCCGATCAAAATGAATATTACGCCCATGATATGAGAGCAAGATTAAGTTCAATTCATGATGAGCAACATGAGCCTATTCAATGACAAAACTGATTTTTGTCATGCGTGGAATACTCTAAAGGGAATAACGAACAAAACGGTGCATCATGTAAATGCAATTGAAATCAACCAAATCCTCCTTTTTTGCGTTCAATTACAAGTTATTAATGTTTATATACCTAAATTTACAATTTAGATACTATTCAGTATCACTTTTCACAATTTCAACATTAGCGTTTTCTTAAGCATTGCCTAACGGTGAATGATTGGGTTTTATTAAAAAATTGAATGAAGAAGTTTTTATTTTTCAGCCTACTCGTTTCGAGTTTTGTTTCTTTTTCGCAAGACATTAATCTCACAGGTATCATCCAAAGTGCAGAAGACGGGGAAACCATTCCCGGAGCTACCATCGCTGTGATAAACCCGTCAGATTCTTCGCTAGCCGGAGGTAGCGTCACGGACTTCAATGGCTATTTTCAGGTGACAGGACTTCCAAAAGGCACATTCTATGTGCAGATCAGTTTCATCGGTTTTCAGCCACTCATTGATACCATCAAACTTGAAAAAGATTTTGACATGGGGACGCTGGAGATCAGGGAAAAAACCCAGGTGCTTGGAGCTGTAGAAGTAGTGGCAAAACCAACAGCCACCATGCAAAAGGGTGATACCATACAGTTTAGTGCTGGTGCCTACAAGACAGCCAAAGATGCCTCCTCTCAGGAGCTTATTGAAAAATTACCGGGAATATCCACCGAAGATGGCAAGCTTCAGGCCAATGGAGAAGATGTACAGGTGATCCTGGTAGATGGAAAACCCTTCTTTGGAGGCGATGTCAGTGCTGCATTGCAAAACCTTCCTGCTGAAGTTGTGGCCAGTATCCAGATTTACGATAAGAAAAGTGATAAAGCACAATTGAGTGGATTTGATGATGGTGAACGGCAAAAAACCATCAATATCATTACCAAACCAGACCGCAAAAAAGGTCAGTTTGGAAAATCAACCGTAGGCTTAGGAACTGATGAAACTTACAATGGTGCGGCCAGCGTCAACTTTTTCAACAACGACCGCAGGATCACCGTGACAGGATTCAGCAATAACATCAACACCATAAAATATTCATCTGATCCTGGGAATATAGGAGATGCTCAAAACAGAAACGGGCTGATCAACACACATAGTTTTGGGGTGAACTTCAATGATGACTGGGGTGACAAGGTAGAGTTTAGTGGTAACTACCAGTTTTCAAACCAAAACACCACCGAGCAGCAGAATCTTACCCGTGAATTTGTATTTGAATCTGACAGCATCAGGATCTACGATGAAGACAGGGCATCAGAACGAATAGATAATTCGCATACTTTCAACCTGAAAGTGAAATATGAAGACGACAAGAACACCATTATCTCCAGGCCTAATTTCAGGTATGACTACAACAGAAATACCAACGACTTTACAGGAGAAAATGCTGTCGGAAGCGAAAGACTCAATGCTACTCACAACATTGCCAGAGGATATCTTAGGAACTATGATTTCTTCAATAATATTTACTACAGCCATAAATTTGACAAAGAAGGGCGCTCATTTACCACCGGTGTCAGAACGGGCGTTCACCCCAACAAAGACTACTCCAACCAATATGCTGAGAATCGGTTTTTTCAATATGGCGACAGTCTAAGTATTATCAACCAGGAAACTACCAGGGACAGACAAGGATTCTCCTGGGGGACACAATTCTCCTATACTGAGCCGCTTGGTAAAAACAGCATGATGGAGATCGAGTATGAGATTAGTGACAAATTAGATGACTCGGATAAAATCACTTACAATGTAGATGAATTTCAGGAGCTTAGAGAAATCGATACCACACTCAGCAACACCTTTGACAGCAAGTACCTGAGACAGGAAGCTGAACTGGGGTACCAATACCGTACAGAAAAAATGAGGCTTCAGGTAGAGACTGAGTATCAGGTGGCCAACCTGAACAACAACCAGCAATTCCCCAGGCCTTTTGATCAGGAGAAAAAATTTACCAGTATCCTGCCCTCTGCACGGCTCAACTACCATTTCAATGAAAATAAAAGAATTGAGATGGACTACAGAACCTGGACCAATAACCCATCCATTTCTCAGTTGCAGGACGTAATAGATAACTCAAACCCAACACAGCTGAGCTCGGGAAACCCCGATCTTGGACAAACATATTATCACTCAGGAAGGCTTAGATTCTGGTCTAATAATATGGATACAGAGAAATCATTCTTTGCTACCCTATATGCTTCAATGGCCAAGAATCTTATTACCAATGCAACCATTTCTACGGAGGATGAACCGATCGAAATTGCCGATGGAGTTATCTTATCCGAAGGGTCTCTCTATCGGTTCCCGGTCAACCTTGACGGGTACTATTATGGGTATTACTATATGAGTTATGGTCAGCCTATTTCACTCATCAAGACAAACATGCGGGTATATGGCGGGTTGAGATACATGAGAAGACCCGGACAGGTAAATGGAGAGACTAACTTTTCGGACAACAACAGGTATTGGCTAGGTTTTTCCCTGAGTAGCAATATCAGTGAAAAAGTTGATTTTAACATTTCTGCAAGAACTTACTATCACACTGTTGAAAATTCGGTCCAGTCTAATCTCAACAATAATTATTACACACATTCTACTGGTGTGAAATATCGGTGGGTATTCCTGGATGGTTTTGTCTATCGTGCAAATCTCAATTATCAGCTGAATACCGGCTTGTCTGCAGCTTATGACAATAGCTCACTGCTAATGAACATGAGTGCAGGGAAAAAATTCCTTAAAAATGATCTGGCAGAGATCAGCATTAACGTGTATGATCTGCTTCAGCAAAACAACAATGCCACTAGAAATATCAGTGAATCGTATGTAGAGGATCGTCAAAGCACTGTACTTCAGCGGTATTTCATGTTAACGTTTACTTACAATATCCGTCATTTCAGCCCGGGTACTACCATAGAAGATTTCAAGGAGATTTAATGGCTGTTTTTAAACAGCTGTGCACCTTTGATATTCACTGCAAGTGTGATAAATCCCACGACCGTTACCGAGCTAATAGGCATGATGATGGCAGAAACAATGGGTGAGAGATTGCCGGTCACAGCGAATGATAACCCTACCAGGTTATAGAGGAATGAGATTCCAAATGCAGTAATAACCACATTTCTGACGGCTTTTGAGAACGACAGAACATCGGGTAGAAATTTCAGGCTTTTAGCGGCGAGAATTCCGTCGCAGGATGGTGAAAACTGGTGAATATTTTCGCTCACAGCAAACCCTACGGAGGCAGACTTGAGAGCACCCGCATCATTGAGACCATCCCCAACCATCAGGGTATCTTCTTTTAGGCTGTCCACAAACTCCAGCTTCTGAGTGGGTTTTTGATTAAACTCAAGGTAATCAAAGTAGGGATCCAGGTTTTTTCGCTCTTTGTCATTGTCCCCTGAAAGTAGATAGAGCCTGAATTGATTTTTAAGGTCTTTTAATATCTCAAAAATGTCCTTCCTGTAAGTTGATGTGACACCATAATAGCCAATAACCTCATTATTAATCTCAACATACACACGGGATTCTCTTTCTGAATCCTCATTGGATTTCACACTCAGCCATTGTCCCGATCCTAATCTCACTTTTTGATCTGATATAATCGCCAAAATCCCATGCCCCAGGGCCTCTTCAAACAAGCTAATCGATTGATCCCTATTCGGGGAAATATCAATGCTGCCATGAATCAACTTACTCAAAGGGTGAGCAGAATTACCGGTTACCAGTTTAATCAGCTTTTGTTGTTCTTCATCCAGTTGTTTTCCCACAAACCTCACTCCTCCCTTGACATTCTTTGTTAATGTACCCGTTTTATCAAAGACTACTGACTTTATTTTTGACAGCTTCTCAATTACCGTTGAATTCTTGAGATAAAGCCCTTTCAATCCCAAAATACGTATGCCATGGCCATAGCTAAACGGAATGGCCAATGCCAGAGCACAAGGGCAGGCCACTATTAATACTGCTGTGATCGAATCCCAGATTTTAGAAGAATCGAACATGGCCCAGTAAACACCGGCCCCTGCAGCAATTAGCATGATTACCAGGGTGAAATACTTGCTTACCCGATCCACTATATTTTGGTATTGCAGCTCGTCTTCTTCATGGAGCGAACCTTTATTCCATAGCTGAGTTAGCTCGCTATTATTTACTGATTTTGTCAATTCAATCTTTATGGGCTGTCCAATCTGCCTTCCACCTGAAAAAAGTCTATCTCCTGACTTCTTTAAAACAAGGTCAGACTCTCCGCTGATAAAGCTGTAATCCACAGAAGCTTTTCCATCCAGCAATATGGAATCGGCTGGGATGAGCTCCTGATTGTGAATGATCAGTACATCCCCGGGCTTTAAATCTGCCAGCATGGTGGAGTCTTCTTTTCCATCCTTTAGTACAGTAGAAGCAATGGGGAAATAAGACTTGTAGTCTCTGTCGAAGGACAAGGCCTGGTAGCTCTTGTCCTGGTACCATTTTCCAATCAGCAGGAAAAAAACCAATCCTGTAAGTGAATCAATATAGCCCGGTCCAACCTGCCAGGCAATCTCGTAGGTACTTCTTAAAGCCAGGGTAGCAATCCCCATAGAAATAGGTACATCAATATTGAGAAACTGACTCCTGATGCCTTTATAAGCACTAATGAAATAATCTCTGGATGAGAAAAGTAAGACAGGAATCATCAGTGCCAGGTTTATCCAGCTGAAGAGTGATTGGAATGATTCTTCAAGATGAAATCCTGTATCCAGATATTCCGGAAGGCTGATCAGCATGCTATTCCCAAAACAGAAACCTGCCACAGCAACTTTTAAGGTATGGTTGTTTCGGGGCTTAACGACCTTTTCCTCCGCATCATCCAGGTTGATGGTTGGCTCATACCCAATCCCTGATAAGAGGAAAACGACTTCTTTTAATGAGATGAAATGATCAAAGGTGACCGTGGCTTCCTTCTTGAGGAAATTCACCCTCGACTGCACAATATGTTTGTTGAGCCTGGGCAGATTTTCGAGCAGATAAATGCAGGAGCTACAATGGATGGAGGGTAAGAAGAATTTAATGGTAGAAATATTATCATCCTGATATCGTACAAGCTTTTCAAGGACCACTGGATTATCCAGGTAAGCAAACTTTTTCTCAAGTGTACTTCGATCTGCTATTTTACTAGCTTGCAAACCTTCATTTTGGTAATAGCCAGCCAGGTTTGATGATTCCAGCAACTCAAAGACAGCCTTGCAACCATGACAGCAAAAATGTTTGTCTTCATAGGTGATAATCTCTGTTGAGCATAAATCACCACAGTGATCGCATTGGATATTTACCTCTGCAACAGTACCCATTTAATGCGTGATAGCAGTTTTAGTCTGGTTGTTTGGAATTACCATCAGGGGTGTATTTGTCTTCTCAATCATTTGGGTGATATGACTACCGGGTCTGTTGTCTAATCCATTGCTATTGACTCCCATAATTACCAGATCAAAATCGTTTTTTTGAATGAAGCTCAATATCTCTTCATCTACCCATCCCGACAGGATCACAGAATCTATTTCCAGATCTTTCCCTTTAGATAATTCCTCACTAAACGTAATCATTCTTTGTTCCAGTCCTTTCAAGTCTGAATTAAGCCCGGAATCAAAGGATTTTGTGCGTTTATCAAATTTGGCACTGGAGGGGTAAACATGGAGCAATGTGATTGAGGCTTTCTCCCCACAGCACATATCAATAGCCATATTGATAGCATTCCATGCCGCAGGACTAAAATCTGTTGGTATAAGAATTCTTTTAAATCGGATCATTTCCAGCCCTCATGAATAAAAACAAAACTAAATCCCTCATAAGGCCTGATTTCTGATATCTATCAAAATAAAAAATGAAATAAATCAGTACCTTAATGGCTCAGGATTTTAATTACCAATAAACCCATATCGACGATACCAGAATGGAAATCAACAGAAGCTATTTGATATCAAACAAAGGATATGAGCTGTTGAACAAAATATTTGTCAATGCCGGAGAGGGAATCCTCATTGCTGATTCCAAAGGCCAGATCAAACTCGCTAACGATCGGGCCAATTTGCTGTTTGGATATGAAGGATTAGAGCTAGAGAACAAATCAGTGGAGGACCTTATTCCCAGCCACTTAAGAAAGCACCATGTCAATCACCGGTCAAACTACATCAAAAATCCTACTACCCGGCCAATGGGTAGTGGGCGGGATTTAGTGGGGTTAAAAAAATCAGGAGACGAATTTCCCCTTGAGATCAGCTTGTCTCACATGAAGCATGAAGGAGAACATTTAGTTATTGCTTTTGTGACGGACATCAGCCAAAGGAAAAAACAAGAACTGGCCTTAGCAGAAAGTCGGTCAAAACTTGAGAACTACACGCAACAACTGGAAAACAAGGTGAAAGAACGAACCCGGGAGCTTGAACATCTCAACCTGGGACTAGAGAGCCAGATTAGAGAAAGAAAGCTGGCTGAGCAGGCATTGAAAGAAAGTCTGGAAGAAATCAAAAAGGCAGAAAAAGAGATCTTGAAAGCCCTGGAAAAAGAAAAGGAGCTCAATGAAATGAAAACACGTTTTATTTCCATGGCCAGTCACGAATTTAAGACACCACTCACCACCGTACTTTCTTCGGCCAATCTGCTGGCAAAATATACTCAGACAGATGAACAGGATAAGCGCCAACGCCACATTGACAAGATCAAATCTTCTGTTCAGAACCTAAACAACATTCTCAATGATTTTCTTTCCCTGGAAAGACTTGAAAGCGGGCATATCCAGGTAAATTCAAAAGAAATTACCCTGAATGAATTATTGCTTCAGATCAAAGACAATTTTGAACACACCCTGAAAAAAGGCCAAAAAATAACGTTTGATTTCAAAAAAGACCTGACAATACAATCAGACCCTCACCTTATTCAAAACATAGTGATAAATTTGGTCTCAAACGCGATCAAGTATTCCCCTGATCAAAAACCAGTGAGTGTAATCACTGATTGTGATGATGATGAGGTGATCATCAAAGTCATTGATCAGGGTATTGGCATTCCCGAGGCTGATCAGAAAAATTTGTTTGAACGATTTTTCAGAGCAGGAAATGTCAGTAACATTGGTGGTACGGGGTTAGGACTAAATATTGTGAAACGATACCTGGATCTACTCAATGGCAAGATCTCTTTCACCAGCAAAGTTGGAGAAGGAACAACGTTTATGATTAGATTTCCGTCAGTATTAAAATAGCTATGCAAACTAAGAAGAAAATACTGATCATCGAAGATCAGGAAGATGTAAGAGAAAATATTGCTGAACTCTTAGATCTATCCAATTACGAACCCTTTACAGCAAGTAATGGTAAAGAAGGTGTAAAAAAAGCACTGGAAATTAAGCCCAACTTAATCCTTTGCGACATCATGATGCCTGAGATGGATGGGTACGAAGTCATTTATCTGATTGGTAAAAATCCTGAAATTGCTTCTATCCCATTTATTTTTCTGACAGCTAAGTCTGAAATGAGTGATTTCCGAAAAGGAATGAACCTGGGCGCTGATGATTACATTACCAAGCCATTCGAAGAAATGGAACTGTTGAATGCCATTGAGCGGAGGTTAGAAAAATATGATAAACTTTCTGCCAAAAATGAATTTGAGGACTTCATTCAGCAAGCTCGTAGATACGATGAACTAAAAGACCTGGAGAAAAATAGCAAGACACGGGTATTTAAGAAAAAAGACATAATCTACAGACAGGGAGATTTTGCCTCCTACGCTTATAAAATTATCAAAGGCAAAATCAAGACCTACCAGATCAATGAAGACGGCAAAGAATTTATCATTGACATCCTCAAAGACGGAGATTTCCTGGGTGAAAATGCTTTGATTCAAGACACCGACAGGACTGAATTTGCCCAGGCTCTGGACGAAACTGAACTTAGCCTTATTCCCCGGAAAGATTTCCAGGATCTCATATTCCAAAACAGAGAAGTGTCTTCTCAATTCATAAAAATGCTGTCCCAAAACCTCCTGGCGAAAGAGCATAACCTCATGGAAATGGCTTATGATACTGTGAGAAAGAGAACCGCTGATTCACTTATGAAACTATACAACACCTATCAGGAAAAATCCGATGGAAAAGTATCTTTTGAAGTGACGCGTGCAGATCTGGCCAGCATGGTGGGAACAGCTACCGAATCTGTCATCAGGATCCTTTCGGAATTTAAGAAAGATGGTCTCATCAAGATTGAAGGTGGTACTATACAAATTTTGGAGCCTGACGGACTAAGTGCCATCCGATACTAAACCAACTGCTGATTGCCAATGAATTGGTTACTCTGTTTAGGCCTTTTACTGGTATCGTTCGAGCCCCCGCAAGCCAGGTCGGGCCTGCATGAAGTGGAGATAGTGTCGAGTACCCTGATCATTCATGGCAAAACCAACGTGAATAAATTTGATTGTGAGCTTGATCAGCGAGTCGATTCTGAAACTTTGCGCGTGACCAGCGAGGTGACTGATTTGAAATTGGATTTTGACGGATTGGTTTTAAAGTTTGACATCAGCCAGTTTGATTGCGGTCATGAAATTATGAATAAGGATTTTCGCTCCATCCTAAAGAGTGAAAAACACCCCTTTCTATTCTTAAAAATTAATGAAATATATATAAATGAGGAGACCAGCCTGATGGAGAAGCTGGATGTAAAATCATTTGTTACCATTTCTTTAGCAGGTGTTGAAAGAACCAAAATGATTGAAGAGGCAACAGTAATCAATCATGATGATCAGACAGTCACTTTCAAAGGAAGCAAAGTCCTACAAATGACAGATTTCAAGATCGAACCACCCACAAAATTTCTTGGGCTGGTGAGTGTGGAGGATGTTTTGGAAGTGTCCTTTGAAATAAAGATGCGGACTACCCCCATAAAATAGAACCATCCCGACAAAGTCGGGATGGCCTAACACTAACAGGCAAGGACTGTTCTAAAAGCCAATAACTGCCTCGATAACTAACCCGTTAAACTCGGCACCTTGAAAATCAGAACTTGAAAACCCGTCACCTTTATATGTCTGGCTAACATATTCCACTTTTGTAAGAATGTTTTTAGTCAGGTACCAGCCACCACCAAGATTCAATCTATTGATTTCTCTGGTTGCAGCAGTTTCAGTTTGCTCTCCACTCACCGCGTTGTATCTTCCACCAAGATAAAGCTGCTCTCTGCCTCCAAATCTGTAGATGGCTTCAGCACCGATCTGTGTAAAAGAACCTCCGACTTCAGCGCCACTTTCAGTTTCCTCACCATTATTGGTCATTTCATACACTCCAAAGAACTCTAAACCCTGGAATTTGATGAAAGGGTTGATCTGGATAGCAGTGTGATAAGGAAATCTAGGATTGTATCTTCCTGAAAAATCACCTCCGTCAATTACACCATAATATCGGCTACCAGCTCTGTCACCACCATAGATATAATCTCTGGATCCATCTTTGGAAGAATTGTAGAAGGAACCTGTTAAACGCAACCTCAGGTCATCATTGATTTGTTTGTCGTATCCTAATTTACCGTAGATCACAAATCCTTTATCAGCATTTTCAACCACATTTTGGTTTAGTCTTCCATTGGTCAAACCTAAAACACCAAGTAATCCATTGTTTTGGATGGTTAATTCAGCGTAAGGCTCTGTTGTAAATACATCCATGATGTAGTTTCCAACGAAAGGATTGTAGATCGCTCTGGCGTTATCACTTCTCCTGAATTGGGTATCGCCATAGTTGATCTCATCCATACCAAATTTGATGGTGGCCATATCCATGAAACCTGACATAAAACCTTCTCGGATAAAGTCAAGTTTATCAATTTGTAGGTACCCACCTTTTACATAAGCTTCAGTATGGTGTTTGGAAGATAGATATGTTCGCATATGCAACCTTACTCCATCAGCAAGCTGAACATCAATATTTAAATTGGCTGTAGGAAGGTTGAAGTTACTACCCAGCTCAGCTAGTGAATCACCGGAATTGGTTTGTGAAAGACTTTGGAATTGCAAAGCAAAATCACCACCTAAACGAACTTTTACCCCGTCAAATGGAACATCACTGTCTTTGGGGGTTTCAAAGACATTTACTCCGTCCTGATCATTGGGTCTAAAATAGCCCAGTTCAGGCTGTTGTGCGTACACCGTGGTCATTCCCGCTAGGAGGAACACCGCAATAAGAGATTTAATTATAGTTTTCATGGTCCTCAAACATTAAGTGTTAATAAATTTTTTATTGATTGATTATTATTTCATAATTGACGGTGACTTCGTCACCTGTAGTCAGCGTGCCAAACATGGCTGTTGGAGGTTCGATTCCAAAATCTGACATTTTGAGTTTAGTGCTCCCTGATATCAGCAATCCTGATGTCGCAAGGTCCTTAGAGGTTGCATTAAACTGAAATGGTTTGGATTTTCCAGCAATCGTGAGCGTTCCAGGGCCTTTTACTACACCATTTTCAATAGTTAGAGCAGATGCTTTAAAGACAATATTTGGATGTTTATCGGCCATCAACGCTTCCTGAGTTTTACTATCCATAATAGACTTGCCACTCTTGATTGATTTAACTTTGAAAGATGCGACCAGATCACTGATCTGCTCAGATGCAATAATTCCATTTATAGAAAAGCTTTCTACAGTAGACTCCCAATCGTGTAGCGACGAGGTACCTTGTATCCCGACTTTGCTTTTTTCGGAATCGACCTCGATATTTTTATTACCCAGTAATAATCCCGATAGCAATAATGCTGTGACTAGTATTTTCATAATTTCGCTTTAGTTAGTGTTTCAATTACAAGTACAAAACTAGATGCACCACCCACTGAGAAACATGAGCTATATAGCCTCTGGTATTGATGTTTATCACCACTGAAAGTGATATATGTAACCTGCTGAAATGACAAAAGTCTGACCGGAGTGATCAAACTTTTGATTTTGGGACAAAAATGAAGGTTTATTAAAATCTCTTGAAACGCTCAGGCTTCTCTTTTAAGTTGATCTCGATGAACAGGATACGATATATTAATGAGAGCCTCTGCGCTTTATCTAAGATTCTTACCAAAGTAAAATCAATAAACCAAAACCTTATTTCGTTGGTTTTATGTTATCTTAACAATACGAGAACTCTAAGGATGATGAAATCATTTATTGGAAACTCTGGACCAGGTGGGTTTTATGCAAAAGCCCCCGGGCATCATGTATTGAGTATTCAATACCAGACCTAAAAGGATGGTTTGAATTTCCATTGAAGATGGCAGCTCAACATTTCCAGCCTCCAATTCAAGTATTTCCGGGAAAGCATTTATTAACGTATACTTCAGCATATGGAATTTAAAAATCCATCTTCCTCAGTTTTCGTATAATAATATAGCACACAATGAATTCGGTTCCTAGATCAAATCAATACGATGCTATCGTCGTCGGTGCAGGGCTGGCCGGGCTTGTCGCGGCTTATGAAATTACCAAAGCTGGTAAAAAAGTTTTACTCCTGGATCAGGAACCGGAGCAAAATATAGGGGGCCAGGCCTTTTGGTCCCTGGGTGGTTTATTCCTTGTCAATTCCCCAGAACAACGACGCATGGGCATAAAGGACAGCTATGAGCTGGCGCTTCAGGACTGGATGGGAACTGCGGGGTTTGATCGGAAAGAAGATCACTGGCCAAAACAATGGGCCGAAGCTTACGTCAAGTGGGCAACCCACGAGATGAGAGATTATATCCGTCAGGTAGGTATCCGATTTTTCCCTGTCGTCGGCTGGGCAGAGCGTGGTGGCTATGATGCACAAGGTCCGGGAAATTCGGTGCCCCGGTTTCATGTAGTCTGGGGAACAGGTCCCGGTACTGTGATGCCATATGCCCAAAAGGCCTATGAAGCTAAAAAGAAAGGCCTCCTGGAAATGAAATTCCGTCATCGGGTAACAGATCTGATGCTGAATGGCAATAAAGTATTGGGCGTAAAAGGTGAAATACTGGAGCCCAGCGATAAACTTAGGGGCCAGGAAACCTCCCGAAAAGTAGTTGGTGATTTTGAAATCGAAGGACCTAATATTGTGATCTCCTCCGGTGGTATCGGAGGTAATTTCGAGTTGGTGCGGAAAAACTGGCCTAAAAGACTGGGTAAGCCACCAAAAAAAATGGTCTGTGGGGTGCCCGCACATGTTGATGGGTTGATGCTCCAATCGGTAGAAAAGGCGGGAGTGAATATCATTAATCCTGATAGAATGTGGCATTATACCGAAGGTCTGGAAAATTGGGATCCCATATGGCCCAATCATGGGATAAGGATACTACCGGGCCCATCTCCTATTTGGTTGGATGCCGAAGGGAATCGCTTTCCAGCACCCTATTTACCAGGTTTTGACACTCTGGGTACGCTAGAGTATATCCTAAAGACTGGTTATGAATATTCCTGGTTCATCCTCAATCAAAAGATCATCAAGAAAGAGTTTGCACTTTCTGGCTCAGAGCAGAATCCGGACCTCACAGGGAGAAATATAAAATTGCTTCTTCAAAGACCTTTTGGAAACAATGCGACAGGACCCGTAGAAGCTTTCAAAAAACACGGTGTGGATTTTATTGTCGAAAAAGACCTGCAAGTACTGGTCAGGCGCATGAACAAACTGGTAAAAAAAGATTTGTTGGATTATGAGAAAATCAAGGGAGTCATTGAAGCCAGAGACCGGGAAATAGACAATAAGTTCTCTAAGGATGCCCAAATCATGGCGATTAGAAATGCACGTAAATATTTGGGTGACCGGCTTATCCGCTCGGCCAAAGTACATAAGATCCTGGATCCTAATGCTGGTCCGTTGATTGCAGTGAGATTAAATCTCCTTACCAGAAAAACTTTAGGAGGAATCGAGACCAACCTGGATAGTCAGGCTTTTAACAAAAAAGGTGAACTCGTTGAAGGGCTTTACGCTGCCGGTGAAGCTGCCGGATTTGGTGGTGGAGGTTATCATGGGTATCGCTCGCTGGAAGGGACGTTTCTCGGAGGCTGCATCTTCTCAGGTATGAAAGCCGGAAAATCCATAGCAGGTAATAATTGAAATACTAAATTGAAGATGTATAAATCTGGCAGCCTTCTTGCTTTACTCCGGGTAGTTATTTAATGAGTATCCCCAAAGAACTATAGCCTATATGAAACGATCCCTGCTTGCCCTGCTTTTTATTGGTGTCACATTATCGTATGCTCAGGAATGTGAGGTCTATCATAAGATCAACTCCCTCACAAACGAGATTAGTATTATCGCTGAAAATAAGAGCATTATGCCCTATACCATAAAGCTTGAGGCCAACTTCAAAGGCATGAAGTCTAACCAGAAATTTCCGTTTACTAAAATTGTTGATGCCAATAAAGTAGATACACTGGCAAAATTTTTACCTGAAAAAAATACTTCCATCAGTTTCGGATTCAATTCCACCAAAGTAGAAGGAAATATTCTGGCCAAACACAACGACCAGGTTGTGTATGAGCTTCCTTACAAAAAAGGCACTTCCTATAAAATTGATCAGGGCTACAACGGGAAGAGTACACATCAAAACAAGAATGCACTCGACTTTCATATGGAAGAAGGTACTGAAATATGCGCTATCCGAGATGGTTTGGTAGTAAAAACCATCGATAAACATGACAAGGGATGCCCAGATGAATCCTGTGCCAGGTTCAACAACTTCATTTTAGTACTTCATAATGATGGATCTTATGCCGACTATTCCCATTTGAAACGAGGTGGTGCTTTGGTTAAGGTTGGAGATCGTGTAAAGGCTGGTCAAATCATTGGGTTAAGTGGTCAAACAGGCATTGCTTCGGGTCCCCACCTGCACCTTGAAGTGTATACTATGACCTGGGATGGTCAAAATTCCATTGCAGTGAAATATATGGTAGAAGGAAAGGCTACCCTTCCTGTGGAAGGGATGAGCTATTTGAAAAGGTAACCGAATTGGACATATTTCCGTATAATATACGTACATATGTCTGATATGAAAGTCTCCGAACCCCTTGTTGCTTATGGCCTAATGCCTCAAAACCTTGATTCTGATTTGGAGATTATCCATTATGCCCGCAAAGGTGTCAAGACAAAAATGCTTTGGGATTTTTTAAAAAATATCGGTAGTTCTAAAGCTGAATTTGAAGAGCTGTTGCCATACTCCTTAAAAACTTTCAGTAGGAAAGAGATCCTTGATGAACCTATGGGTGAAAGAGTACTCAATATTATCAGAGTATTCAAAAAAGGTGAAGAGCTTTTTGGAGACATTGATCTTTTTAAGCATTGGTTGCAAAAGGACCACCCCATGCTTGGGGATAAGCCCAAGCATTTTCTAAATACCTCTACCGGCTGTCAGGTTGTGATCGATGAGCTGGGCCGTGCTCAGCATGGAGTGATGTCATGACCGTCTTCAGGATTGCTCAAAAACAATATATTGATGATCTTTCCGGAACAGGAGCATATCTATATGGTGGCCGATGGAATCTGAAGGGAACCAGGGTGCCCTACACAGCATCGTCAATGTCTCTAGCTTATTTAGAGTTTCTGGTACATCAATTTGAGCGTGACAGCTGGCCACAGAACATGTGGGTTTCAGAAATTGAAATCAAAGCCCCTGATTCAATTATTGAGCTAGTTCAGGAAGAATTGCCTCCAACCTGGAAAGACATAAAATATCATGGGGAGACCCAGCAGATCACCCAAAAGTATTTTTCCCAGGACATCATTGGGATTAAAGTACCCTCCGTTATCGCGCCAAGAGAATTTAATGTTCTCCTCAATCCTTCATACAAAAAATTTCAATCCGATGTTAATATTCAGTTCAAAGAACCCTTGGAACTAGACAAGCGATTTGGGATTCACTAGAATTCGCAGTTGTCCGGAGTACGAGGGAAAGGTATGACATCCCTGATATTCCCCATACCTGAAACAAACTGAACCATCCTTTCAAATCCAAGCCCATATCCACTATGAGGCACACTTCCAAACTTTCGGGTATCCAGGTACCACCACAACTCTTCAGCTGGAATGCCCATTTGCTCCATTCGAGATGTCAACTTATCCAGCCTATCTTCCCGTTGTGAACCTCCAATGATCTCACCAATTCCAGGGAACAGGATATCCATTGCTGCTACGGTCTTTTCATCATCGTTCTGATACATGTAAAAAGCTTTGATGTCCTTTGGATAGTTATAAAGGATCACTGGTTTTTTGAAATGCTTCTCTACCAGATACCGCTCATGCTCTGACTGGAGATCAGCACCCCACTCTTCAATTAGGTATTTGAATTTCTTTTTCTGATTCGGTTTTGACCTTTTCAATATTTCAATGGCATCGGTATAGGAAACCCGCTCAAAATCATTTTCCAGGATAAACTGAAGGCGTTCCAACAAACCCATTTCACTACGCTCCTGTTGGGGTTTTACTTTTTCTTCATCGGCCAGGCGCTTGTCCAGGAAAGCCAGGTCACTCTGACAGTTGTCCAGGGCAGATTTGATGAGGTACTTTAACATTTCCTCTGCCAGGTCCATATTGTCTGTGAGGTCATAAAAAGCCATTTCCGGCTCAATCATCCAAAATTCAGCCAGGTGCCTTGTGGTATTTGAATTTTCTGCCCGAAACGTAGGTCCGAAAGTATAGATCTCTCCAAGTGCCAGGGCTCCCAATTCTCCTTCCAGCTGTCCGGATACTGTCAGGTTGGTTAGTTTACCAAAAAAGTCCTGGGCATAATCAATATTGCCATCGCTATCTTTAGGAATATTGTCCAGTTCAAAATTGGTCACCTTGAAAGTTTCACCGGCTCCCTCGGCATCTGAAGCAGTAATGATAGGGGTGTTGATATATACAAACCCTTTTTCATGGAAAAACTGATGTACTGCAAACGCCAACTGATGGCGGACACGCATGATCGCACTAAAAGTATTGGTCCTGGGCCTCAGGTGAGCAATCTCTCTTAAAAACTCCAGGCTATGTCTTTTTGGCTGTAGCGGATACTGTTCAGGATTTGCTTCGCCAAATACTTCAATGCTTTCGGCTTGAAGCTCCACAGCCTGACCTGCTCCCTGTGATTCCACCAATTCACCAGTAATGGCCAAACTGGCTCCGGTATTTATTCTCCGTAATAAAGCCTCGTCAAACTTTCCGGTATCACCGACAGCCTGAAGGTTTTCTATCACTGAGCCATCATTAAGCGCAATAAAGACCACATTTTTACTTTCTCTTTTAGTCCTTACCCATCCCATGGCAGTCACCTTTTCCCCCACTTTTGAGTTACTCAGGATATCCTTAATTTTTTTACGTTTTTCTCTCACGACATTATGGTCTTTATTTCGAAAAGTGGACGCAAAAAAACGATATTTTAGTCTTTTAATCAAAGATTAGGGTTAATTATGATAATTTTGAAAGTGCAGGAAATCTAGCAATGCAGAAACTTGGATTAACACAGTCATTACAACAGAAATTATCTCCACAGCAGATTCAATTCATTAAGCTGCTGCAGGTGCCTACTGCGGAGCTTGAAGGAAGAATTGAGGAAGAATTGGAAGTAAACCCTGCGTTGGAAGAAGGCAGTGCATCAGATGATGAAGCAGACCCTCAGGATGACTTTGATTCAGAATACGAATCGGACACTTCTGAGAATATTGAAGAATATCTACACGACGACTACAGTGGATATAAAATGCAGGGCGATGGTGGCGGTAGCGACGAGGAAAATAGAGAACTACCCATTTCCGTTGGATCTTCCCTGCATGAGACGCTCATCACGCAGCTGGGCTATCTTAAGTTGGATGAAAGAGAGAATCTAATTGGCAAGCAGCTTATCGGAAGCATCGATTCGGACGGTTATATCCGTAGAGAACTCGAAGCCATTGTGAATGATCTGGCCTTCTCCATGAATGTGGAAACTGATGTTGAGGAACTGGAAAGTATTTTATATAAAATTCAGAATTTTGATCCGCCTGGCATAGGTGCCAGAAACCTTCAGGAGTGTCTGGAACTTCAGCTAGAAAGAAAGGAAGATGGTTCGGAACTGGTTCAAATAGCCACCAGAATCGTTGAAGATTGCTTCGATGAGTTTTCGAAAAAGCACTATGATAAAATTGCCAGGAAGCTAAATATCCAGGACGAAAACCTTCTCAAAGAGGCTATTTCAACCATAACAAAATTAAATCCAAAACCGGGAGGAACAGGTGACGATCTGGTAAAGACACAATACCTGATCCCTGACTACCTTTTGGTAAATAATAGTGGAAAGCTTGAATTGACGTTGAATTCCAGGAATGCGCCCCAACTTAAGGTGAGTCGATCTTATTCCGACATGTTGGATGCTTATGACAAAAGTGATAAAAAGGATAAAAAACTAAAAGACACTGTTTCCTTTATCAAGCAAAAACTGGACTCTGCCAAGTGGTTTATTGATGCGATCAAACAACGTCAGCAAACCCTACTGAACACTATGCAAGCTATTATTGATTTTCAGTATGAATATTTCCTGGAAGGAGATGAAAGTAAACTGAAACCGATGATCCTGAAAAATATTGCTGACAAAATCGGGATGGACATCTCTACTGTTTCCCGGGTAGCCAACAGCAAATCAATCCAAACGGAATTTGGGGTGTTTCCGCTGAAATATTTCTTCTCGGAGGGTATTTCTACTGACTCGGGTGAAGATGTAAGTAGCAGAGAGGTAAAAAATAAGCTAAGTGAATTCATTGGATCAGAAGATAAATCCAAGCCACTATCAGATGACAAACTAGAAAAACTTTTACGAGCTGAGGGTTACAACATTGCCCGTAGAACAGTTGCCAAATACAGGGAACAGCTCAACATACCTGTCGCAAGACTAAGAAAGCAACTTTAGTGATCGAAAAATTCCTCAAACCAATCGGTATTATTTTCCATCCGTTACTCATGGCAACTTATAGTTGCATACTATTCTATTTTCTTTTCCCGCAGGTCTTTAGTCCAATCGCATTCGATGCCATTCCCAACTTCATCGGGATTGTCTTTCTCACTACGTTCCTCATACCTGTCATCAGCATACTATTTTTGAAGTATACCAACAGGATTACAAGTTTGGAAATGACACACCGGGAAGAACGTGTACTTCCTTTCATCTCCATTACCGCTTTTTATGCCATCACTACCTACCTGTTCATCACGAAAATACACGTGTCGGAACAGCTTGCTGTGATCATGTTGGAAGTGACCATTCTCGTTGGGTTGATATTACTCATCAGCATTCGTTACAAGATCAGTGTACATGCCGCGGGAATATGGGGTACATTTGGGATTTTCTCAGCATTTGCCATGAGGTACCTGACCACCAGCAGCATTGCTTACCTGATTGCTCTGGTATTAATTGCGGGAATTGTGAGTTTCTCAAGACTGTATCTCAGGAAGCACTCTGATGATGAAGTATGGGCAGGTGCCATACTCGGGTTTATCCTGTGTTTTGGTGGAACTTATTTTTTCGCTTAAAATCCGCTGAAATTTATTCCAAATGTAGAGGTGGTAGGATTAAGGTCACTACCATCGGGCGAACTACTAAAGACGTTGCTCAGATAGTATTTGTAGTAAACATGAAAAGTTCTCCATCCTATTCTTGCCTGAACCCCATACCTGTAGTCACTTACTCCCAGTCTATGATTGAGTTTTTCTTTGGCCAGTCCAGACCCAACTGGATATTTAATTTTTGAAACTGTATTGATCCTAACACCACCGATCACACCGGCTCCAACAAATACTCCTTCTCCGGTATTTGTGGACCATGGGTAAAACCTTAATTCAAGTGGAATCTCCAGGTAAGTAACCTGTAATTTATTTTTGGCCAGGTTTACTCCGTTGAGTGTATCCAATGAAATATCTCCCTGATCATCAGATAGCCAGGTGTAGTCATCATTGAAAGCATATTTCTCGAAACCAAATCCCACAGCAGGGTGAAATGTAAATTTATTGCTGAGTTTGAACATGCGATTGTAATAGATGCTAAAGGAGTTTGACTTCCACATGTCTAATCTTAGCTTATCAGTATCTTCAGACCACATGTTGATACCAAAATCCAGCATGATATCGCCTTTTAAATCCGGCTGGGACGGACGATCACTCTGCTGAGCGAATGATGAAAATGAAAAGAAAATCAATAAAACAACAACACTTGATCTGATCATGGATATTCAATTTTGCGGGCAAAGATAGAATCTATTTCAAAACTAGTGCTTAGAACGCCAGGGTATAAAGTAAATTATTACTTTTGCACTCGATTTTAGGAACTTTTAACATCTTCCAGTTAAGGATATCATGTTAAATTTATTCTAGAGATAGCCACAAGGGACTTTTGACCACCGTGGGGATAAAGAGTATTGGACCCGTAGCATAACTGAATAGTGCACCAGATTACGGCTCTGGAGGTTGCAGGTTTGAATCCTGCCGGGTTCACTAAGAAAGGGAAGGCTCATTGCTTTCAGCAATGAGCTTTTTTGTTTATGTGCCGAATCGAATTTCTTTGAATGAGGCTTCATAAACAAAAAAGTCAAATCTTTGATTTGAACCTTTCTTTCGGAATTAGGAACTACAGGGATCGCTGAAAGCAATCCTCTAAATACAAAAAAAAGACCTGTCTAAAGCATTGACAGGTCTTTCACTGAAGCGATGCTATTAAGGCAGCTATCTTATTTGCTATAAAGCTTATAAACCTCGGATCCTGCACTTAGGAAAGCCCCTGTTCCATAAACTTCTGTCTGATCCGGATAAGCCTTTCCTGGCGCAGCTCCTATGGGCTGGACATAAGCCAGCATGCCATCTTTAGTCACATGGCTTACCATCGCATTCCATGCTTTCCTCACTACGGGTTCATAAGTCTTTTCATCCAACAATCCATTATTAATCCCCCAGGCCAATCCAAAAGTATAGAATGATGAACCACTGGTCTCAGGGGTCGGGTAGAACTCAGCACCCAATAGACTCATGGCCCAATGTCCGGCAGGGGTCTGGATGTCCTTCAACTTGTTGGCCATTTTTTTGAAAATATCTGCAAAATACCTGTACTCTTCAGTCCCTGGATCCAACTCATTCATAATATTCGCCAATCCGGCAAACACCCAGCCATTTCCTCTGGACCAGAAAATCTTTGTTCCGTTATCCAGCTTGCCCATGTAACTTTCATCGCGATAGTACAGGTTCTCCTCTTTATCAAATAAAAAATCGGTTGTGGCTTTATACTCTTTCACCATAAAATCGAGATATTTTCGCTCACCGGTGATCTTGTACAGCTTGGCCCACACAGGAGGTGACATAAACAGGGCATCGCACCAATTCCACCTGTCCTGATGAAAGGGTGACCTCCAGGTAAGTTCAGTCTGAGCCTGGTGTAGCAAAATGAAATCAAAACGCTCGATGGTTGGTGCGATCATTTCGGGATCATCATATTTTCTGAATAGTTCACAATACATCTGACCAACCGTATGATCATCTGCATGGTAGACCCTATCATAGAGCTCCCAATCGTGCTCTCTCCCTATATTTTTCATCCACTGATAATACTTGTCATCATTGGACAATGCTGCCCATTTTACCATCCCCACGTATAGTGCACCATTGGTCCAGTCAAGGGGGTGATGAGCCGGTTTTGTCAAATTGATTGGATCTCTGTAGTGGAAAATCTGCCAATCAGCCACTTTCTGCATGACACTCAGTACTTCTTTGGGTTTGATAGACTGTGCATTCAGTAGCGTAGAAGTAAGGAGGCACAAAAAGATAAAAATCGATATTGAATTTCTTCTAAACATATTCGCTTGTTGTTTAAGGTCTTGAATCAAAGTGTAATTTAACAATTACACTGTTGTTAGAATCAATTCAATAGCAGAGACCCGTCAGCTATTGAAACCTGACGGGTCCTGATAATTAATTACTGAAATGAAATGTCCAGAGAGGAGATAGCAGTTGGGTTGTAGGGTGTCAAATCCTGGATTCGGGATACCAATGGGTCATATACCACGCTGGGTGCTGTACCTCCCTTGATGAATCCATCATTGTTGAAAAATCCCGGTGCTTCCGTATTATACAAATACAAGTCAATGAGCTCTTGCTCCAGGTCAGGCCATACCGCCTGGATTTGTTGTGTGAAAACCTCTTTAATGGCATAATCACCCAGTAATGTTTCCCGATCTGATGCATCCAGATCATTTGGTGGCAATCCCACTTCAGCGACACCTATTTTCGCGCTTTCAGACCCTGAGGCAACAAATGCCCAGTTAAAACCAGATGCTTCCGTGAAAAACTTGGCATTTGGATGATCTGAGTTTCCATATACATCTACAAGATCACCTGATTTACCAACAAACATTTTCAATGTCTGGATAGAATATGGATCTACCAAAGGGTTTTCAAGTGGTAAATGATCCACAGATACGATCATATGTGCATCATATCCAAATTCGCTTTCTTCCGTATACTCAATTTTGAGGATGGCATCTCCTGCTTCAGCTTCTTCTACCCTATTGATATTATAGGGTTTTAAAATAGCCACTCCACTAATTGGGCTCTTGTTCCAGAAAATCTGCATGGCTTTTCCTCCATCAGCATTCTCTTCTGATTCGGCATCAGTAATGGTGAGCATGTACTGATAATCCTTTCCCTCATAGCTTACCTCTTCGACCACTTCAAGGTTCTTCACTCTTCCATCCTCATCACTCTCATAAGATAGAAATAATGGTCTGTCAATCCCTAAAATGGTAATGCTTCCAATAATCGCCTCGACAAGGTCTCCTGACTGATCACCAACGGCAATAAAAAAACTGAGCAATTGATAGATATCATTTCCGTCCAAATCGTCATCCGTTGTCCTGCTGGCAGTTCGTCCACTTGCTGATGCATCTGCGTTGGCAATGGATTGAGGGATATCAATGGTAAATCTTTCAGGCAGAATGCTCTCACCTTCCTGAGGACTGTTGATTGAATCGTCACAGGATACAAAGACAAGTATCAATGCTATGGTGGCTAGCAGCGAGATAAATTTTAAAGCTTTCATATTCGTTTTCATTTTTTTAAAGTTTGATTGTGTATTGATCACACAATCACCTCGAGCTACCCTAGATATTTTTTTATATTTTTTTTTAAAAAAACTGGTAACATGCTATATATCAGTTATTTATTTTGAAACAATTGTCGTATCCGTACGAACCATGGAAACAGAAAAATAGCCTACGGCTCCATCAGTAAGGTTAGTTAATACATTGCCTGCACTGACATCAAAAACACCTCCACGCCAATCAACTTCCGAAAGAAAGGACCTGATAAAGTCCTGATGGTTTTCCGTAAGGGAATATTTTCTTCTAAATACTTGCGCGCCTTCCGGAAAAACCAAGCCATCTTTTTCAGGAGCAAATACACTGGTAATATCAAAACTGTTGAGTGTATAATAAAAAGCCCTTCGAAGCTCCTGTTTAGTCTGCCCCAGAGAATCGGTTTCTTCCCAGGTAACAATGACCTCCGTCATTGAAGGCTCGTTAGATTCCTGGTATACAAACTCAAACCATCCGTTGTCTAATTCCCGGGTGACCAATGGTTCCAGTGGTGATCCAAATGCTGAAGTAGCCTGAGCATAATACTCTATTCCCTCATGAAGAATATACAGGGTATATGTTTTTCCAAACAACCCCTGAATTGAATCTGACAAATATGTACCCGGTCGCTCGGGGTCATGTGTAAAAATGAAGATGGAATCACCATCATGTATAGCAACCAAAGCATTGGTTACCGGTGGCGGATTGCCATTCAAATCAGTATATGTCTTGCTAAGATGGACCTCCTGTTGCTTCTTTTCACTGGTAATGAATGCTTCCACCACCAATAAATCATCCTGAAGCAATGGCTCATACTCAAATGCCTCTTCACATCCCAGGATAATAAAGGACAGCATGAAGGCCAAGCCCAGGTGGGTTACAGAACTCCTATGCCATCTATTTTTGGTTTCAACCAATATTGAATTCGCTTTACCTATCATATGTGGCAACCGGTTTTTCATAGCCTAAATGAATAAGTTACGGATGGTACCAAAGAATATAAAAAACGATAGGTAGGGACTATGGTACCTGAATGGGTGGAAGCCGGCACCGTAAAACTCCCCTCCGATTGCTCCACTTTATTGAAGCTTTCCAGGATGGTGTTTTTCTGAGCATAGAAATTAAACACAGATATACCAAGAAAATGATTGAACCGCTGTTCCCTTTTATTCAATCTGGTATTCATGCCTACATCAAAACGATGATAGGTCGGCAGTCTGCTATTGTTTCTACTTGAATAAACCGGTACAGTCCGCCCGGCGTATTGATAATAGGCCGTGGGTCTACTGTTAGGAGCACCCGAGCTCAATAAAAATGTCCCTGAGAAAGTAAGCCGATTTGAAGCCAAATAGTTTAGGCTCATCAAAAACTGATGCGGCCGATCCCATAGTGTGCGATATGTACGCCCATTGTTAATCCCTGGTATGTTTCGAAAACTCCTTGAATAGATGTAGGAAAGCCAACCCGTCAGTTTCCCAGTATTCTTTGTGAGCGTACCCTCAACTCCATACATCCGGCTGCTTCCGGCTCTCAACTCGGCTTCCAGGTGTGGGTTCAATAGCAATTGGGCCTGATCGATATAATCCAGTTGATTGTGTAAAATCTTTCCATAAGCATCTACTTCCAGCTTCCATTTTGGTTTACTGTAAATCCATCCTACAGATATTTGATTTCCCAACTGTGGCTTGATATTTACACTTGCCGGAAGCCATACTTCCAGGTTGTTAAATGGACTGATGGAATTGCTGATCAGATTAATGTACTGCGCCGTCCGGGAATAGTTGAACTTAAGAAAATGACTGGGATAAAAATTCCAGGAAAGATTTAGCCTGGGCTCCAGATTGGAATATTCATTGTAGGAAGCACGTGTATTGTAAATCGTGGAGTCTACGATCTGATAATCTTCATTGATTTCATATTCTATTGTTCTCCCAAAATTGGTCCATGAGCTTAACCGAAACCCATAATTAAGCTGCCATTTATTTCCCAACTGCTTGTCATGACTAAAATACAAAGAGGTTTCTAAGGCATTTCTCTTGGGCACAAAATCATATTGATTGCCAGCGAAATCTTCAATGTTTCCTGGATTGAAGTGGTGTCCGCTTATCCTCAAGCCAAACTTGATGGTGCTGGTGGGATCTTTATAGAAAATAAAATCTGTCTTTAGGCTCGCATTGTTAATGTTGTTTTTCCAGAGAATATTCTGACCGGTGATTAGGTTATATTCATACTTACTTGAATAAAAGGTTGTATTGAGAAATAACCTGCTTCCGAAGAGGTGATTCCAACGGATTGTACCCGCTTTATTCTCCCATCTGAGTCCTCCGTCAGCCAGAAATTCATCTTTACTCAAAAAAGTAGATACAAAGAGCCGGTTCTTCTGATTGAGCTGCAGATTTACTTTTCCCGTAAAGTCTGAAAAATAAAGCTGATCAAAATCAGCCCCCAGCCCCCTGACTATGCTTCCAACGTGTGATCGTCTCCCTGACAAGAAAAAGGAGCTTTTATCTTTCTTGATGGGCCCTTCCACAGAGAGCCGGGATGAGACAAAGCCAACACTTCCGTTGAGGTTAAACTCCTTTTTATTTCCATCCTTTGTGTGGATGTCCATCACTGATGATACCCGTCCGCCGTATTCAGCGGGTGCATTGCCCTTATACAACTTCACATCTTTGATGGCCTCTGGTACAAAGACACTGAAAAGACCCAGAAAATGTGCGGGATTGTAAATGGGCGCTTCATCTACCAGCATCTGATTTTGATCCCGGTCTCCACCTCTAACATTAAAGAATGTGGATCCATCTCTGAAAAGCTGCACCCCCGGAATCACATCCAGTGATTTAATTAAATCAGCTTCTCCCAGCGCGGTTGGTTTATTAATCACTCGATTTGCATCGATCTCCAGGGCATTAGAGACCGACGCTTCCATTCGAAGAACGGAATCAGAGGGCGCAATGACCACAGCCTCAAGAAACGAGAATTTCGGGGCAACCGGGATGTCAAGGGAGATTGATTCGTTGAGAACAACAGGCACCTCATGGCTTTCGTAACCGACATATGAAAACATCAATTGATACCTGCCTGCTGGCAAAGTCATTGAATAAAAACCATACGCATTCGTAATATTTCCGATGTAAGTATCTTTTATCTGAACAGTGGCACCAATCAGATTTTCACCATTTAGTTTGTCCTTTACATAACCACTGATCGTGTAAAATACAGCACTGCTTTTTTCAGCGGACTTCCTGAGCACAACTTTTTGTTCAATCCATTGATAGTCAATGTTTAGGCCCAACAATACCTCATCTAAGATTTCTGATAGGGTTTTTTGTTCAGCATCGATACTTATCCTTAGCTCTTTAGGCAGGTAATTGCTACTGTAAGCAAAAGAAATCCCTGACTTTGATTCAATGATCAAGAGAAGTTCTTCAACCGTCTTTTCCTTCTCCTGAATGGTCAAAACCACATCCGGAAATGAGGTTTGTGCGTGTGAGACTGTTTTGATACAGATCAGTAGAATACAAATGAATAACCCATAGTTCTTCATATGCTGAAATGGTCAACATCCAGGTCCTGATAACACCTTCACCCCTTTATTTTCCTTAATTGACAGGTTAAGGGTAGCCTGTAAAACCCGTAGGATAGCATCCAGTGATTGGTCCTCAAAAGAGACGGTCACCGGGCAATTCATGAGATGATCCTCGACCTGAATAGAACTATCGAATGCATGATTGAGATCCCTGACAACTTGTTTTAGCGGACTGTCATCAAAATAAAACTTCATGGTTTTCCAGGAAATAAAATTTGGATCTTCATTTTTGAGCCTGGCTAGCTTATGAGTAGCAAGCATGGCAATTACCTTTTCACCCGGATTAAGTTTGACTTCCTGGTCCCGATATTTTACAGACACTAATCCATCTACTACAACTACATCTGCAGTATTAGATTCATCAGCTTTCACATTGAAAGACGTACCCAAAACTTTAACATCTATCGATGGAGTGTGAACGATAAAGGGTCTTTCAGTATCCCGGGTCACTTCAAAAAATGCTTCCCCCTCCAGAGTGACTTGCCTCATCTCATCACTAAATCCTTCAGTGTATTTTAACTCACTGCCTGCCTTGAGAGTGATTACAGAACCATCGCTCAGTGTTTGAGTGATCGAACTATCAGTGGCAACCAAAATCATCTGATCACTTTTCGAAAACTGAAAAACGATCAATGATATTGAAATAAGAAGAGCCAATGAAGCCGCAATTTTAAGCCATGTTGAAAATGAAGATCTGTGCTGGTCACGATGCATTTCCTTTTGCAGTCTCAACCATTCTTCATCCACCTCAGACTGTGTAATTCCCCTGGCCTTTTCTGTAGAAATCCAGGTCTTCTCCAGCTCCTCGTAAAAGGTCTGATTTTCAACCTTTTCATCAATCAGGCGCTGAAGCTGATTCAATTCTTCGGCCGAAGCTTCTCCTGACAACTTCTTCACTGCCAATTCGATCAATTCACTATGTTCAGCTTCGCTTTTCATCTATTTCCATTTAACACACATGAATGCCTCATCACCCTAGATAAATTTGAAATAAAATAATCAAAACTACCAGATAATCGATAAGCTGTTCCCTCAATAGCTTCAATGCTTTTGACATTTGAGCTTCGATAGCTTTCACTGAAACTCCTTGAATTTCAGCAATTTCACTGTACTTCTTTTCTTCAAATCGGTTGAGTATAAAAATCGTTCTGCACTTTTCCGGGAGATTATCAATGGCTTTTTTAATTCGCATTTCCAGTTCAGACTCCTCCAAATAATTATTGGATTCAGCATATTTCGACAGCGCTTCAGGTTCAAACTCAATATCCTTGTGAAGGATTTTCTTTTGATCTCTGATGTGATTTAAGCATCGATTGTAGACAGATTTAAAAAGATAACTTTTCAATGAATCGGAATGGTCTAGCGCTTCCCTCTTTTGCCAAAGATTCAGAAAGACATTGTGGACGATGTCTTTGCAATCCGATTCATCATCCACGTATTTCCTGGCAAAAGCGCACAAATAAGGAAAAAATTCCCTGAAGAGTTTTTCAAATTCTGCTTCATTAAATGTGCGCTGATCTCCCAATCTCAGATTATTAACTTTTGAGGAAAGTTAATGAAACTAAACCTGTCAGTTTTTAGAATGCTGACAGGTTTAGTGTACAGGATATACAATATTATTATACCGTTTTGTGGATTATTATATTCAAAATGTATAGATTCAATTAAATATCTTCTATCCATCATTATATAGAGTCAGTGACCCAATGAGCAATTCTTCTGATCCTTTTCTGCCTTCAGTGATTTTTCATATTTACAATCATGGAAATGGGGATGATAATATATTCCGGTGTGACGAAAACTACTTGTATTTCCTATCAAAATATGACCTTCACATTATCCCCTTCTCAGAGATTTATGCCTATTGTCTGATGCCCAATCACTTTCATTTCCTATTGCGTATCCAGGATGAAGATTTGCTGATCCCTTACTTCAAGTTAGACAAAGGTCTGGAGTCATTGGAAAAATTACCTGAGTTGATTTCTAAAAAATTCAGTAATTATTTCAATGCCTACTCCAAAGCATTTAATAAGCGTTATGACAGAATTGGCAGGTTATTCAGAAGTAGCTTAAAACGCAAACAAGTAAACGATGAAAACTATCTCCGTCAACTAGTCCGCTATATTCATTACAACCCGGTAAACCATGGATTTGTAAAAAATTTGACCGATTGGCCTTATTCAAGCTATCATTCTTTTATCAATGGTACTGAAGACCGCATTGAACGAAAAACTGTATTTGAATGGTTTGGGGGCGAAAAAGGATTTCATGAGTTTCATCAGCAACCACCTAATATTAAAATAGAATTAGACGATTAGACTTTAAACCTAAACTTATAAACCTGTCAGGTTTTAGAAACCTGACAGGTTTATAAGTATTATAATTAAAATGACATCTCGCTTAAATAATACGCACATCTATCAGGGCTTCTACTTTGATAACAAGATAAAATCTCTTTTTTATACAGGGAATAGTTTTGAAAGATACAGAAGTAATATGAAGCCAGGAGATTTGTTGGAAATTTCTAGCGATATATTAGGAGAAGAAGAATTTATGCCTGAATTGAAGCATAAGATAGAAGAACTGCTTGGGGAAGGTAACTATGTTTATGACTTTTGGGAATTCGGTCCTGACTACTTTTCATTATACTGGTGGATCAGAAAAGAGGTCTACCACGAAAAGCTTTTGCTAATAAGGCAGTGGGCTTCTTATCAGGAGATCGAGGAGATGATTGAGATCAATGAAAAAAAATATAAACTCCGACCTATAAACCTTTAAACCTAAACCTGTCAGGTTTCTAAAACCTGACAGGTTTATAGGTTTATAGATTAAAGAATATTAAAGTTTAAATCCCATTCATCCGCTTCACCACCGACTCGTCCAAACCAGGCACGATCCTTAGCGCATTTTCGTAATACACCTTTTTCAATACCTCATCAGACAACCCCAGCCCATACATACGCCAGAATGCGTGGTACTTTTTATAATAAGGGAAATATTCATCTTCGGTCTCGAGTACTCTGAAATACGTGTAGTACTCCTGGGGATTGTACGCATCTTTAGCAAATAATATCCGATCCTGATACTTTTCAAAAAATGCTTTGGCAAACCTGGGCTGACGACCGAGCTCAGCAATTACGGCCCCAATTCCCACATGAACATTTGGCAACCGATCCAACAACTCCCCCAGTCTGCCCAGATCATTGGCTAGCCACCCCATGTGTGCATTGATGAAAGTGGTATTTGGATGTTTTTCAAACATCCGATGCTGGGCCCCAATAATATCTTCCCAGGGAGCCGGGTCGGTATCAGAACGTTTTCTTCCCGATCTTAATTTTAACTCTAGCCACCTTTCATTACTGGCATCGTGCGGGTCCCAAAATGACTTTGGATCTGCTGAATGTATCAATACAGGTATTCCCAACTCACCACACTTCGCCCATACGGGGTCTATACGCGGATCATCAACAGTTACGATATTTCCTTTATTATCAGTAATACGCAGTCCCAGACTCTTATAAATCTTTAGCCCGACAGCTCCGTTTTTTACATCTTCTTCCAGCTCACGAACCGCCTTTTCTGTCCACCCATCTGTACCGATGCCATCGAAGTCAACATTTGTGAAAGTGGCTATTCTGCCCGGAGCTTCCCCGGCAATCCTCCTAATTGTTCCTGCCATATATTCCTGGGACGTCGAACCGCCCCTCCCACGGCCACTCAGATTGACCATGATTGCCATATTCAGTTGGTCCATCTCGGTTTCCAGCTGATGTATTTTTTCTTTGGTAAGATTCCACTGATGACTGTGTACATCGATAAAAGGGAATTTTGCTTTAGTCACCGGATTTTCGGGTACGACCAATGTAGAAACCGGATCATAATCCTCAAAATCCATGGTTTGTCCCATGAGGCCAATACTGAAAAGAGAAAAGATAAGTATAAAAATCTGCTTCATCGTTTGAATTTAATCAACATAAGAGAACCATTCAAAACTGATGCATCATCTTCATATTAATTATTTGCATGGCACCACCACTTTTACTCACATCTGGTACGCAAAACTTGAGAGTATTTTAATTCCGGAATAATACAACCCCCACTTTTGGTTGTAAAAAAGACGAAAAATGTCATCAATTACCTTAATGGAAAAGTGATCCTCTATTGTTTCCATTAATAGATGAAAAAAGCCGATGTTGAGAAGACATCGGCTTAAACCAGTATAATATGAAGAGGATGCATTCTACTTATACACCTCTGCAACAGCAAATAAAGAAGATGTTGGACACAGAGAATTGTAAAAAAGAAAGCGCCAATTGTAAAAATGCCCACATCTATCTTATTCAATGTGCGTAATTGCTGATAAACCCGAAGCCTGGTGATTTTAGGATTAACTATTATATCCATTGGGATCTTCAATGGACTGATGCTTTCATTTGTTTTTCTCAACAGAAGAATGCCTAATCCCTATATGGGATTATTTATTCTGGCACATTGCTTTGTCCTGGGAAAATTCTTCATCGATTTTCTTCCTTTCAATGAACAATTAGACATTTTGAGAGTACCAGGTGAGCTTATGAGTTGGACGGTAGCCCCATTCCTTTATTTCTATGTAAAACGTTATCTCAATAAGCAATTTTCACTCTCCACTCATTTAATCCTGATACTTATACTTTTCACCCTGGACCTCATCTTTCGGAGTCTCCCCATTGAAGACAACCAGCAGGCAATCGCTTATTCATCTGCAAGAGTAATTCAGGGGCTGATTTATCTATTGCTGATGTTTGAAGACATCGGACGAAATAGATGGCTTAAGGTAATTGTTTTCTTATATATCCTTGAGCTGATTTCCATTTTAGCCAATCAAGCAATAACCAATGAAAGCTATTTCGCTCATCTGCTGATCCCCGTTTCAATCATGCTTATCATCGGTTTTATCACTTTAGAAAGCATTTTGAATTCCAATTTTGTTGTGGAAGCGTCCACGAAGCGGAAATTACACGACCCTTCTACAAAAAGGAAGACCTTTGAGAAAATCCAAAGAAGCGTTGAAGAAACCGAGCTCTACCTCAACCCCAATCTCAAACTTGCTGACCTGGCGAAAGAATTGGGCTTTTCAGAAAAAACAATATCCCAGGCGATCAATGAATGCACAGGAGAAAATGTAAACCTTTTTATCAACAGGTACCGCATAAAAACAGCGGAACGACTTTTGATCGAACAGTCACGCAGTATCACCATTGACGGGATTGCCGAACTGTCTGGTTTTAGTAACAAAGTATCCTTCTACAAAGCATTCAGAAAGGTGCATACCATCTCCCCTAAGGAATACATAGAGGTAAAAACAACTCAAGCGTAACTACCCCTTACTTCACAACAAACTTTAATTTGTTAACAATGGCGGAAACGTACAATCTGTATAGAATTGTTTACATAATCCTCTGTAATACAATAAGTTAAAATGATTTTTCAGTGGTCTTGTAAATAAATGCAAGGCCATGAAAATTGAAAAGATTGCGGTAAGCAGTTTGGATGAAATAATTCACTCTGTTTGGTTTATTACCATTGAGAAGGAAAAAATCACAGAAGGGTACTATTTCTTTCCTGACAATCATGCAGAAATCATTGTTTCTTTTAAAGGCCTCTTTCATCGTGCCATCATCGGATCAACCAGGAAGAGTGCCATTGCTCCGGGTGAAGGCCTTTTCACGCGTACAAGAAGTCGGGGAATGGTGCTGACTGGGGATGAAGAAATTCGCCTCCTGATTATAAAATTGCACCCTCAATATCAATGTATTCTTTGCAATGATCGAACCTATAAATTCAAAGAAGACATCCAAAAATTTTCTTTGCCTACCTTTTATCAACATGCATGGAAAAAAGCCATTGTAAACAACAACCCAAACGAACTTATTAGCATTTTCGAAACCTACCTACAAGAGCAATCTTTTTTAGGTCATAAAAGAGTTGACTCACTGATTGAAGAAACGATTTCTCTAATCAAACAGAACAAAGGAGAGATCAAAGTCAGAGAGCTCTACAGCATGTTTGGCATCAGCAAATCTACCCTTGAGCAAAAGTTTAACCGCGAGGTGGGTCTAAGCCCCAAAGAGTTCTGCAAAATCGAAAAGCTTAACAATTTCCTTAAAAATTATGAGGAGTTTAAGCATGATATGTCGCTGACTCAACTGACATTCAAATCGGGTTATTACGACCAATCACACCTCATTAAGGATTTCAAATATTATGTGGATGAAAGTCCGAAGAAATTTTTGACACAGGCGAACAGAATTTCCCTGATCTCCTAATCCCCTCAATCATGAACCCCAATCCGATGAGGAGATTTTTATTTCCACTATGGCTTCTTTGTCCCTTTCTCTTACAGGGTCAGGAAGCTCCAAAGGTGAAGCTTTTCGAGAAGGGGTTAGTTTCCAGCACCTTCATAGATGGTAGACTTCGAATACAAACTGAAAACCCGGATGCAGTATACTTTGATAAAAATTGGCGTAAAGGGAATGTCGAAATGAAAGATGGAAGAACTTTGACTGGTGTCTATTTAAGATATGATTTATTAAGGTCCGAAATAGAGGTCAGAGAAGATGAATCAATTGTCGCTTACCCCACGAGACTAATCAAACGCTTCGGTTGGTATGACTACTTCATTGCGGATTCTGTCAATTTTGTTTCCCTCATTGACCAAACAGGTAGATCCAGCTATGCGCTTGAAATAGTTTATAAGATCGCCCTTTCCGGAAGCCCAAATTAACTATTAATAAAGACTGAATTAGAAGTCCAGGAACCAAACTACTTACCTGCTTTAGATCTTGGTAGCCCGGAAAGAAAATTCGTTCGACATGAAAAATTCTTCCTTTATGATGGAGAGCGGATAGTTGCCCTTGACAGAAAGCTTGCGAACAACCTAATCGCTTTTAATCCTTATTCCAGAGAAGTGTTCCTATTTGCCAAAGAACATAAGCTGAAATGCAGAAAAGAAGGGGACCTTAAAACCATAATCATGCATCTTAATAACCTGGCTTTAAAAGGGCCGATTCAACACCCTGACACAAGAACTTCCTTCGATTCAAGGACCAGCAATGATCTGCCTTAGTTTGTTTTGCAACTATACAAAACAAAAAAACTACCCGACTTCGGGTAGTTTTTTGTTATATAATTTACAGACCAAGATTAATGTTCATCCTCGGTAAAACCAGTTCGACGATACCCTGAAACAAATAGCGTATCACTCGTAAATCCAGTAGCATCTTCTAAATCTTCAAACCAAATTTCAAAGTAAATGCTGTCCGTGACAACCCCTGCTGCTGTAGTTATAGCATCTTCAAAGATTCTTCCATTTCTAACCAGGACTTTGATATCGTATCCATCCACATAGCTAATTAGTGTATCAGGACTACCAAAGGCTTTAGATTGAATATCCATTCTTGCTTTTACTCTATATGACCAGAAGTTATCTTCATCCGTCACAATCAGCTCAGACGCTGATTGTGACGCCGTCGTAGAAGTCAGTATCCTCGTATACCCCACCTGGAATGGATCGGGCCCGTAGAAATTATGATCATAATGAACGAACCATTCTCCACTCAACTCATTGTTTGCTGCAGCACCCGGATCAATGTCTTCCGTTGCACAGGAAGACACCATAAATGCTAGCACTGCTAATCCTATCAGTATGTTACTTTTCATTTTATGTCTCATTATTCGTATTGAAAATTATAGGCAAATCCCTGTGGGTTTACTGTAATGGAAAAAGTCTTGGCCACAGGATCATAGGAGGCATCCACACTGGTCACTCCGAATACAAATGATTGTGGAATCACTATCATGTTGTCTCCATCCATCATAAAATAGAGGGGAAAAACACCAGCAAAAGCCATATCAGTACAGAAGAAGATATTGGTGGTACCCGGAACCAAGGAGATTACCCCCTTACGCTCAGGGCGGCCAATATCTGCAATATTCCCCGTTACATCCGTAGCCACAATGGCAGGATTGTAAACGATTACCTGCTGAGATTTGGAACCCGGATAACCATCAGAATTCTCCGCTGAGTATATCACTTCATAGATTCCCGGTGTTGAATTATTTACCGGATTAACAATATCAGGTGTTAACTCGGTTTCTCCTTCTTTCACCGTAGCTGAAGGCGTGAATGCAGATCCAGTAGCAATCACAACATTCTCACCATCTGTCAGTTCGAAAGTAGGGAAATAGGTCACTGTTGAAATCCCAACCGAATCACCTTCACTCTCGCAAGAGAAGCCTCCGATGGACAGTCCAATCACTGCCAGAATCCCAATGTATTTATTCAATATAATATTCATCTTGCTCATGATTGATTTAGTTAACATCCCACCAAAGTTTATCCGTAGCCCGTGTCTGTGCACTTGGGAAGTTGGCATTGGCTACTGACTCAGATTCCGGCAATAGATATCGTTTGATATAATCCGTACCCAATACTGTGTTTTTAGGCAGATACAACGCCGCACCGGCATTTCCGGTTGGAGGATTTTCCTCATAAGTTGTAGTATTCATCATTTCAGGGTAATCCATTCGATGAACTTCCAAAAACCCTTCAAAAGGATTGACATTGGCCAGAGCTACCCATTTCTGCACGCCAATGTCACGCAATTGATCTGCTGCAGGGGCTGAGAATTCATAGGGCATACCTGCAGCAAGGAATGAAGCATCCGCTGTTGCAGCTGAAGCGCCCACACGAGAAAATGCACTTCGAACAGCATTGTTATATAATGTCTGTGCATCGTCTGTAATCAAACCCCTTACCGCTAATTCAGCTCTGAAGAAATCTACCTCAGAAGTTGTTAAAAGATAAACTGGCCTTTTAGCATCCAAAATGGGGACTCGATTAGAGTTTGGAGGATTTGTAGCTGTTGTTGCCTTGTGATCCCCATGGTCCAGCAACAGGTTTCCGGATGTATTGGCTTTATAAGTTAAAGCTTCACGAGGGTCGCCATTGTTGGTCAAAAATTCAGAGAGTGTTCTGTTGGCTACAAGGTTGATCGTTGTGTTTAGGTTTTGATCCTGCGCAAACAGTGGGTTCTCCTTGTTTACCTGGCTCTCAAAAATATCGAGCATGGCATCAGAAGCAAGGTAATTGCCTTCAGCTTCCACATCATTGATTACTTCAGTAGCCCAGGTAGCATCAAAGTCCAGATTTCTCATGGCCAATTTTAATTTTACAGAATTGGCAAAAGCTACCCAGCTATCAATGTCACCATTGAAGATATAGTCTTTGTCTCTTTCGGTCGCCACTAGTACGGCCAATGCACTACTACCATTTGGATTGAACTCATTGTATAAGTCAAGAGCTTCGTCTATGGCATCTACCAGGTGTGGATAGACATCCTCTCCATTATCAAATGCTGGATTGAAATTTGAAGTAGTCTCACCTTTGAATGCCTCTGTGTATGGAGCCTGACCAAAAGCATCGAAGATTATCTGAAACGTATAGCTTTCTAATACGGTGGCTATCAGATATAATCTTGGATTGTAAGTCTCTGTAGCCAAACTGTATTCCTTCAGCTTTTGGATATCACTCAAAGCAGAAGAATACAACTCCACCCACAGGTTGTCACCATCATCGGCACGCATATCCATATCTATAATGGTACGATACTGATTAGCCGTATTGTTTTGATTATAGTATTGAGCCCAGAGTGAACCATGGAGGGCGAAAGTTCCTCCAATGGCACTCGCCAGTGAAATCTCAATAGATGGCAATAGAAATACTCCCGGGTTGTCCAATATCGCATCCGGATCATCATTTACATCCAGATAATCATCACATGCAGAAAACATCATCGCCATGGCAACCATCAATGCTGTGGCGGTCTTTGCAATTCCCTTCTTATATATATTTTTCGTTTTCATATACAGGTATTGTTAGAACGATACATTAATCTTAAATCCATAATTTCTCACAGATGGATAACCTCTGATTTCCCCAAATTCACTGGAAGAACCATTGCCAGCTGTAGTGATTTCAGGATCTATTACATTGTTGGCAGCAGGTGTCCATAACCACAGGTTATTACCCACCAGGGCCAAAGAAGCAGACTCAATAAACATGTTACTGAAAATAGATTTTGGAAGGTTATAAGCAATGCTTACCTCACGTAGCTTCACAAATGTCTTGGGCAACACCAAAGCCTGATCATTCCAGTCTCCTGTATAATAGTTGTTGAGGTCAGTGGTAGTGATTGGAATGGTATTCTCTACATAGTTGCCTTCGTCATCTTCATAAACAGAATTCGGAACAACAAATGGCAACCTGTCATTATAGGTAGTGAGCGGATCCTTTCCTGTCCACATGGTAGACTGCTTGCTATAGGACAGGAACTTTCCTCCTTCTCTGTAGTCCAACTGAAAATAAAGTGACAGGTCTTTGTAAGTGAAGGTATTCATGAAGCCCATGGTGTAGTCATACAATGTGCTTCCAAGGTCTACCCCCAGGGCAGTGGCCAGAGGTCGGCCAGTCTGAGAATCAACGATTACTCTGCCGTCATCAGTGGTTTGAGTACCGAAGGCCTTGATATGAGAAACCGTCTTTCCTTTGATGGCTACAACACTTGGAGAAACAAATCCTGTGATTGTCACTTCATCGAGCCCTTCTGTCAGATCTACCACCCTATTGGTATTCTTATCAAACTTATAGCTGATATCCCAGGTAAATCCACCCAGGTTCTCTATCGGCGTCATGTAGGCTGAAATCTCAATTCCTCTGTTGGTCATTTTACCTACGTTGTCCCAGATGGCATTAAATCCGGATGAGGCTGCGAGCGTCCGCTGGAGCAGCAACCCTTCGGTGGTCTTGTCATAGTAAGTAAAATCTATGCCCAGCCGATTCTGGAACAGTTTGATGTCAATACCTGTCTCAAAGTCTGTGGAAATCTCTGGTTTTAGATTCGGATTTCCGAGCACGTTGCTATACTCATATCCTGTCGCCCCGCCTAGTGGAAAGGTAAGGTCACTGAAAGGAATTCCGGCTGTTACCTGACCTTGAACGTAGACAGGATTAACCACATAAGGGTCAGCATCATTACCGCTTTGCCCGTAACCAACCCTGATTTTCATATAATCCATCCATCCGCTCGAACTCAATGCAGCAATGGCATCAGAAACGATAAAGCTGGCATTTACCGAAGGGTAGAAGTAAGAATTATTACCTACAGGTAACGTCGACGACCAGGTATTCCTTACCGACCCAGTCAGGTAGAGCAGATCATCATAGCTCACCTCAAGGATAGAATAGATGGCTTGTCTCCTGTAGATCCTGTATGGATATCCGGTGGAAACCGTTGGGATCGCAGACGTATTGGCCAGGTTTGGAAAAGATTGCTCCAATACCAGTGATTTCACCTCTTCCTCACTTTGGGTTTGTGAGTTGTGCTGCATATTGATCCCTGCCATCAGGTTTACATAGACCTTAGAAAACTTTTGGCCTGCTGACAGGAAGGCATCCAGGTTATATAACCTGACATTCCTTTGAAATTCCCTGTAATAACCATCTATGTCATCCTGTGTACCTTTATTGATACTGTTGTCATCCAGCGTGTATTTACCATCGTAGTTATGTCCAAAGGTATTTTGCACATCACCGCCAAACCTTACGGTTCCTTTCAGGTCAATAGGCTTATAGATATCGGCATTGAGGGTGACGCTGGCAATCATCCTATCTATAGTGGCCTCATTTGAGGTATTGTCTATGGTGAAATATGGATTCCACAGATAAGGTGAAAAGTAGTTATTGGGATTGAAGAATGAATTCGGATCCTTGTAATCGTCCATGTCAACAAGGCTGATATCTGTCGGATGCTGTAGCACATCATCAAACAGGTTGGCACTACCCCCCTGACCTTGTCCGGTTGGAAGCGCTCTTACTTCCTTATTGATGTAGTTGAAGCTTGTACTCACATCCAGGAAACCCATTTTTCTGGAAGCCCCGAATTTAAAACTGTTCTTTTGAAACCCATCCTTATCCCTGGGTACAATGCCATCACTTATTACATTGTTGTATGACACATAGAAAGTACCGTCTTCATTTCCACTGGAAATAGAGACAGCATTATCGTACATCGTACCTATTTCATAAAAGTCAGTCACCTGATCTTCCAGAAAAGAGAAGTTTTTGTACAGTTGACTGTTGTTTACAGGGTATCCCCAAAGTCGGGAGTCATTGGTAAATCTGGGTCCCCAGTTTCCGTTCTCCTCGCTCGCGTAGTGTCCATCCCACCCCTGACCGAAAGTGCTTTGATACCTGGGTGCTTTGAGCAGTGAAGAGAAGATAGTTGAAGAACTTAAGGTGACCCTGGGCTTCCCATTCAGGTCTTTAGATCCTTTTTTGGTAGTGATCATTACGACTCCATTAGCACCTGCAGAACCATACAAGGCTGTGGCGGCGGAACCCCTCAATACGGACATCGATTCGATATCTCCGGCATTGAGATCATTGATGCCATTACCGAAGTCAACCGTTCGGTTTACATCTGCTCCGTTTGTATTGTAATTCTGATTGGTATTGGTGACAGGCACACCGTCGATAACATACAGTGGCTGTGTGCTTCTACCGATATTGGCATATCCTCTTAATACCACATTGGTAGAACTACCTGGCGCTCCAGTACCACCTGTCACCTGAACTCCGGCTACCTTTCCTGATAAAGCGGAAGTAAAATTGCTTGATGGCCCCCTGGTCAGGTCCTTTCCATCCACATTGGTAATGGAATAACCGACAGAGCGCTTATCTCGTGAAATACCAAGTGCTGTTACAACCACTTCCGCCAACTGTTTTACATCAGCATTGAGCGTGATGTCAATAGTAGAGCGTTGCCCGATTATAATTTCCTGGGTCTCTAATCCGATAAATGAATAGATCAATGCATCGGAACCTTCCGGAACTGTGATCCTGTAGTTACCATCCAGATCGGTGGTAGTACCTTCAGTAGTCCCTTTTACAATTACGTTTGCCCCTGGCACAGGTTCCCCTGCGTCGTCGACAACCTTTCCGGAAATTTGCCTCTGCTGAGCATAGCCAATAGTGCAAACTCCCAGTAAAAGTATTACTAGTAGATTTCTCCTCATATACGTAAGAATTTTCTATTAAATAATTTTTATCTGATAGTAATGTTAGAAATGAAGAAATCCTGAAAATTGTAAAAAAGAATAGGACAAATGCGTAGGGGTAAGCTCCACGGGGTATTTTCAGAATATTATTTGGCAAAAAGGTTATAGATAAAAATCTGAAGCCTTCTGTATACCGTTTTCACCAAACTTCAGCCTATTTATTTTTTTATTGATTCTCAACAAAATATCTTCAGAAATATGAATTTTTAAATCATCGCACTGATTTTTAAACTAAATGATCAAAATTTCTGATAGGCTTACCAACAAAAAATAGAGATTCCGGGTCTTTCGTACGATAATTAACCACAATCATGTTCATAAACGAACACATTTGGATCAGTCAAATGAATAAACACATCATATTTAGCTGATTAACAGATAGTTATGATTTATGGCATATATGTTGTCAACCTTGTAGGCAGAGGACTTAATGACAACCAACAACTGAAGCAATGAAAAGATCAAAAACCCTACTAATAATATTCGGTGTGGCAATAGCCATACTGCTTTCGCTTACTCAGTCACTAAAAGCCAGTGAAACACAGGAATTTCTCCATGCCAGGTCGGTAGAGCAGGTTGATACGGAGCAAAAGATTAGCCACCTCACAATAACCTCCTTCTCTTTTGAACTATTTGTGAAAAATCTACCATATTTAAACTCTAAATAATCAGGCATGCCGACAAAAAGACTCTATCGATCATCTGATGCCATGTTGGGTGGTGTGTGCGCAGGAATCGCTGAATACTTCGATCTGGACCCTACACTTATTCGAATAGCTTATATTATTCTTACCATTGCGACGGTATTGTTACCATCTATCATTGGATATTTGATATTGTGGATTGTGATCCCACCCAAAGATTAGTTGATCTTAGATAAAGTATTGATCCAGCGAGTGGGCACTTCGCCTTTTAAGGCAGTTTCATAATCAGAGTAGCTGCAAGGGATCATCCTGCTACGCATAAAAACGGTCTTTTCATCAGGATGCGGCACTTCCATCCACCACTTTTCAGATAATTTACTTTTGTAAAACTTAATGGATGATGGCTCGCTACCCAACGCAACCTCATAGATAAGGTAATCATTTGACTGAAAATTCTTGTCTCCCTTTCTACTATAATAGCCTTCTATAAAATACCACAGCATCGTAGCCACTACAAAAGCTGTCCTTTTGTCTTCCGAATCCTTCAGGACATTGTATTGATAAAAACCTGCTGAGCTCAGTTTATCGTTCAAACCTGCATACCAACACAGCTGACAAGCCTCTTCCCCTGTCAGACCAAATACATTGGCATCTGCGCCACCCGGGCAATATTGAGACTGGATAGAAGAAATGTCAAAAGACAACATATCTGCATCCCGGATCACAGGTTCCATCTCCTTAATGTTTTCTTTCACCACACCCAGTCGAATGGATTCAAAGCAAAGCTTTTCCATCAGTGCAATGTCTCCGGGGTCTATCAGGTAAGATTGATGCGCCAGGTGATAGTAATTGAAAAGATAGTTGGGGTCATGCTTGAAAATCTTATGAATGTGTGTGTCGCTTGATATCCCCGTTTTGGGATCATCCAGGTCCATCTTACTATCTACATTTAGAAAAGTAATCAGCTTATTCTGATCTTCGTAAGCATAAAACTGTCCAAGATCTACATTATGAGCTCCTCCAATCAAGATCGGCAGGATATTCTGACTCATTAGATGGCCGCATACCTCCTTCAGTCTGAGATAAGTATCCTCCAACTCCGGACCGTTTCGAAAGTTTCCTAGATCAAGGATTTTGACTGTCTCTGAACCTTTTTTATGCTTATAAAAGGCTCGTCGGATTTCATCTGCTCCTTTAGACAACCCTTCCTGTTGGTCAGGGTCAGCTCCACGGGCTTCTTTTATACCAATTATGGCCAGATCATGATTGCCCAGTTCAGGCATTTGATCCTGATTGATATAAATCGAATGTGCTATGGAAGAACCAGGAAGCTTTTTTAAATCAAACGAGTCATCAAGGGGATCAAAAAAAAGTTTCAGGTCCATCTGGAGGATTGAAATTACGATTTGGAAAAGTCTACCTTTTCAAATGTAAATCAATTTAGTGTTATCCTCCGAAATCGTCGAATCGAATATTCTCATCCGGAATTCCGAAATCCTGTCCCATTCGCTCTACGGCCGCGTTCATCAATGGAGGGCCACAGAAGTAAAGTTCTATTTCTTCGGGTGCCTCATGTTTGCTTAGGTATTGATCTATCACTGCCTGGTGTACAAAACCTAAGAATCCATCTCCATTTTTATCATTCATATCTTTCTTCACCTTCCAGTTGTCTTCCGGTAAAGGTTCTGAAAGCACTACAAAGAATTGGAAATTAGGAAAGCTTTTTTCCAGCTGATAGAAGTGATCCAAATAGAACAACTCTCTTTTAGATCGACCACCATACCAGTAAGTCACCTTTCTGCCGGTCTTCAACGTTTTGAACAAATGATACAGGTGAGACCTCATCGGTGCCATTCCGGCTCCACCACCTACATACAACATTTCCGAATCTGAAGGATTAATGAAGAACTCTCCATAAGGGCCGGAGATTGTTACTTTGTCACCCGGCTTTTGGGCGAAAATATAAGAAGATGCAATACCTGGATTAACGTCCATCCATTGATTTTTCGCCCGGTCCCAGGGTGGAGTTGCTACCCTTACATTTAGCATGATCTCTCTACCTTCTGCAGGATAGGAAGCCATTGAATAAGCACGCTCTACTGGCTCTGTATTTTTCATTTTCAGATCCCAAAGACCAAACTTATCCCATTCCATTTGGAATTTCTTAGGATCATCATGCTCTGATGGATGCGCTGTGATATCAATATCTTTATATTCAATCTCACATGGAGGGATTTCGATCTGGATATAGCCTCCCGCCTCATAATCCATGTCCTCAGGTATCTCAACCACAAATTCTTTGATAAATGAGGCCACATTGTAGTTTCTTACTACTGTTGCTTCCCATTTCTTGATACCAAAAATTTCTTCCGGTATCTGAATTCTCATGTCTTGCTTTACCTTAACCTGGCAACCCAGACGAACACCAGACTTCTGCTGCGTACGACTCAAATGACCTGTTTCGGTTGGCAGAATTTCCCCGCCACCTTCCAGGACCGTACACTTACATTCTGCGCAGGTTCCTCCTCCTCCACAGGCTGAGGGTAAAAATATTTTTTCACTCGACAATGTTGATAGTAGGGTAGACCCTGCCGAAGTGATTAAGGGATTTTTTTCATCTCCATTGATGATGATCTTTACAGGACCTGACTGGACCAGTTTTGATTGGGCAAATAATAAGATCAGTACAAGTAGCAAAATGACTACTGTGAAGGCGATGATGGAGGTAGTAATAACTGGAACCATGAGAAAACCTCTTTTAGCGTTTAGTTTTTAAAACGGAGCAAATATAAGTTATAATGTTTTCCAATTGAAGCCTTAGAAACATGTATTTGAATAACAGAATAACAATAATTATGTTGGGAGAAATTCAAGTGTTTATTGAAGCATTTTGAGTAAGGTGGTCAATTTGGATTTTAGATGTCTTCTGTCGACGATAAAATCAAGAAAACCATGCTCTAAAACAAACTCTGCACTTTGAAATCCTTTAGGAAGGTCTTTTCCGATCGTCTCCCTTATGACCCTTGGACCAGCAAAACCAATGAGTGCTCCCGGCTCTGCGATATTAAAATCGCCTAGCATTGAGAATGAGGCTGTCACTCCTCCCGTAGTTGGATCAGTAAGCAACGAGATATAAGGTATTTTCTTTTCTTCCAGGATGGTGAGTTTGGCTGATACTTTAGCCATCTGCATCAGGGAATACCCGGCTTCCATCATCCTCGCACCTCCTGACTTGGAGATCATGAGGAACGGTGTATTTGTTTTGGCTGCATAATCAATGGCTCTGGCAATCTTTTCTCCCACTACCGATCCCATTGATCCGCCAATAAAGGCGAAGTCCATACAGGCAATCACAATGTTCATCCCGTTCATCTTGCCATAAGCGGATCGTACAGCGTCCTTCAGACCTGTCTTCTTTTGCGATTCGGCAATACGCTGGGGATATGCTTTGGTATCCACAAACTTAAGTGGATCTGAAGATGACATCTTTTCATCCAACTCGGTGAATTTGTTGCCATCAAAAAGGATCTCAAAATATTCCCTGGAACCTATCCTTACATGATATCCATCGTCCGGGCTCACATATGCATTGTTCTTAAGCTCACGCATATGAATAATGTTTCCGCTCGGAGTCTTATACCACAATCCATCAGGAGCTTCCTTCTTCTTTTCAGTAGGAGTTTGTATTCCCTTGTCTTGTCTTTTGAACCACGCCATTCAATTTACCTTTTTTGGGAAGGCAAAGCTAATGGTTTCTTCACAACTAATTAACCAGATTGTGAGTAAAGCAATCGATTTTGACTTCCATTAATTACTTTTGATAGTATACCACTTATACCTATGACCCCATTAACCAGAAGATCTATGCTGCAAAAATCTGGCATAATTGCAGCAGCACCCTTGATTTCTTTACCTGCCTGCCAGGAGAAAAAGCCAAAGCATCAGTTTACTTTTTGCCTCAATACCAGCACGATCAGGGGGCAAAACCTGAAACTCACGGATGAAATAAAAACAGCTGCCGAAGCCGGATATAATGGTGTGGAGATTTGGATGAACAAGCTCAATGCACATATTCAGGAGGGCGGCACTACCACCGACATTAAAAACCTGGCATCAGACCTGGGGATCAAAATAGAAAATTGTATCAGCTTCCCGCAATGGATCGTTGATGATGAGCAAAAACGTGCTGAGGCCTATGATCAGGCAAAAAAAGAGATGGACCTGCTTGCTGAAATTGGCTGTACCAAAGTAGCAGCGCCACCTGCAGGAGCTACCAATCCTCCTTCGCTGAATCTAATGGAAGCTGCCAAACGCTACAGGAAGTTGCTCGAGATCGGCAGAGAGACAGGAGTCCTGCCACAATTGGAGCTTTGGGGATTCTCTCACAACCTGCACTTATTTGGCGAAGTAATGTACGTGGCCTCAGAGGCTGCACATCCCGATGCCTGTATCCTGCCGGATATTTACCATATTTATAAAGGAGGATCCGATTTTGAAAGCCTCAGAATGCTGGACCCCTCTGCCATCCATATGTTTCATATGAATGATTACCCTGCTTCTCCTTCAAGAGCGGAAATCAAAGACAGCCACCGGGTATTCCCAGGAGATGGAGTAGCTCCCCTCGACAAAGCCCTGGGATTTCTGATAGATAAGCATAAACCCATTGTGCTCTCTCTCGAACTCTTCAATGAGAGCTACTATAAGATGAAAGCACTGGATGCTGCAAAGGAAGGATTAGATAAAATGAAGAAGGCAGTTGAAAAAGCGATTGCTTAGTCAACTACTCCTTTATTTCTTCGTAATCCACGTAGTCACCCCCTTTATATTCTTTGTTTGATCTTGCCTGCTTATTGTCAGGCTGTGTGTCAATGTTCAGATTACTGTTGGGGGCTTTACGCCTGGTAGTTTGTGATTGCTGCTGTCCCTGACGTGCTCTCTTCTGTTGCTCATAAGCAGCACCAAACATGATCCTAAAGGCGAATCCTACCAACTTAAAAACAAGGTAGATCACCAATACGGATATGATAATAATTTTTAACATAGTATGTATGTTAACTTATCTACTGAGATATAGGTTTCGCTCAGAATAAATTTCCAGGAAGTAATCATCCATCAAATCATCAATAAAATAGATGGATTCTCCTGTTGATTTCATCTCAGGCCCTAACTCCTTATTTACATTCGGAAACTTGTGGAAAGAGAAGACAGGTTCTTTGATGGCATATCCATGCTTCTTAGGATTGAACTTAAAGTCTTTCACCTTTTTCTTACCCAGCATCACCTTGGTGGCATAGTTGACGTAAGGTTCCTCATATGCCTTGCAGATAAATGGTACAGTCCGCGATGCCCTTGGATTGGCCTCGATGATATATACCTTATCGTCTTTGATGGCAAACTGGATATTGATGAGCCCAACAGTTTTCAGTGCCAGGGCAATCTTTACTGTATACTCTTCTATTTGTCTGATCACGAAATCTCCGAGGTTGTACGGTGGAAGGACCGCGTAAGAATCACCGGAATGGATCCCGGCTGGTTCTATATGCTGCATGATCCCGATGATATATACATCTTTCCCATCACAGATAGCATCCGCTTCGGCTTCGATGGCTCCTTCAAGGAAGTGATCCAACAGGATCTTTCCGTCCTGCTTATCTTTGATCAGGTTTACCACATGCTGTTCGAGTTCCTTCTCATTGATCACAATTTTCATGCTCTGACCCCCCAGCACATAACTAGGGCGGACCAAAAGAGGAAAACCAATCTCCTTGGATAGCTCAATTGCAGACTCAGCATCTTCTATTGTGCCATATTGTGGATAAGGAATTTTGTTTTCCTTGAGCAGATCGGAGAATCTCCCCCGGTCCTCTGCCAGATCAAGGGCTTCATAGCTTGTGCCAATTACTTTGATTCCATATCTATCCAGCTTCTCCGCCAACTTCAACGCAGTTTGACCTCCGAGCTGAACAATTACACCAATAGGCTTCTCATGGAGGATAATATCGTAAATATGCTCCCAGAATACCGGCTCAAAGTAGAGCTTGTCGGCGATATCAAAATCGGTAGAAACCGTCTCGGGATTACAGTTGATCATGATGGTCTCATAACCACATTCCTTGGCAGCAAGTACGCCATGGACACAGGAATAATCAAACTCAATTCCCTGACCGATCCTGTTCGGACCAGAGCCCAGCACGATAATCTTTTCCTTGTCAGTAGCCTCCGACTCATTCTCCTCATCAAATGAAGAATAGTAGTATGGAGTCTGGGCTGCAAACTCAGCTGCACACGTATCCACCAGTTTATAAACTCTTTTGATCCCCTGATCATTTCTTCTGGTGAAGACTTCACTCTCCAGGCACTTCAAAAGGTGAGCAATCTGCCGATCGGCATAACCTTTCTCTTTGGCCTCTTTGAGTACTTCTCTCGGTAAGGTATCCAGTGTGTACTGCTCTATCTTCTTTTCCAGGTTGATTAAATCCTCAATCTGATGTAAAAACCAGGAGTCGATCTTGGTGAGGTTCTGGATAGTCTTAAAGGGTATTCCGAGCTTAAAAGCATCATAAATATGGAACAATCGGTTCCAGCTCGGATGCTCCAGACTATAAAGGATTTCCTCCTGATTCTTCAGTTCGCGCCCATCGGCACCCAGTCCGTTTCGCTTGATCTCCAGCGACTGACATGCCTTTTGCAAAGCTTCCTGAAAATTTCTTCCAATACCCATGGCTTCACCCACAGATTTCATTTGAAGCCCCAGCTTTCTATCTGATCCCTGAAACTTGTCAAAATTCCATCGTGGCACTTTTACGATCACATAATCAAGTGCAGGCTCGAAGTAAGCAGAAGTGGTTTTGGTGATTTGATTTTTTAGTTCATCCAGGTTATATCCTATTGCCAGCTTTGCAGCAATCTTCGCGATCGGATATCCTGTAGCCTTAGATGCCAGTGCTGATGACCTTGATACCCGTGGGTTGATCTCGATACCTATGATGTCGTCAGTTTCAGGATTTACCGCAAACTGCACGTTACACCCTCCGGCAAATTGACCGATGGCATTCATCATTCTCTTGGCAAGATCCCGCATGTTTTGATACACCGTATCAGGAAGCGTCATCGCGGGGGCAACAGTGATTGAATCCCCCGTATGAACTCCCATGGGATCAAAGTTTTCTATAGAACAGATAATGATGATATTACCTGCATTATCTCGAAGCAGCTCCAGCTCATATTCTTTCCAGCCCATGATCGACTGCTCAATGAGCACTTCATGGATTGGTGATGCCTGCAGACCAGCGTTGAGGGCTTTGTCGAATTCATCTGCATTATCAACGAATCCGCCTCCGTAACCACCCAGTGTATAAGATGGTCTGATTACCAGTGGAAATCCAATGTCCTGGGCAATTTCTTTTCCAGTCAAAAAAGACGTAGCCGTTTCTCCCAGGCAGACCCCCACTCCGATTTCATTCATTTTCAATCGGAACTTCTCCCTGTCCTCGGTGGTCTCGATGGCGCCGATATCCACTCCAATCATTTTCACTCCGAACTTGTCCCAAATTCCGGCTTTTTCACAATCGATGGCCAGATTGAGGGCTGTTTGACCTCCCATGGTCGGAAGGACGGCATCAATCTTATGCTTTTTTAATATTTCTTTGATGGACTGCTTGGTAAGTGGCTTCAGGTAGATGTTATCTGCAGTTACCGGATCAGTCATGATCGTCGCCGGATTGCTGTTGATCAGCGTAACTTCTATACCTTCTTCCCTCAATGACCTGGCAGCCTGCGAACCTGAATAATCGAATTCACAAGCCTGGCCAATGATGATTGGTCCACTTCCTATTATTAGTACTGATTTGATGTCGGGATTCTTTGGCATCTAAAGAGGTTTATTTTGGTAGGTACAAATTGGGGCAAAAATAAGTCAGCCATCCGATTTAATTCAAGCAATATCTGAAAATCTCAAAATCACTTGGCAAGTAAGTCATTTATCGTTATCTACAAATCTCATGAACCGTTCCTTATGACTTGCTTAAATCCAATTCCATCCCCAATTTTAACCACCGACCGGTTCAATAAGCTGGTTCTTAATCACTTAATCTAACCCTACTCTTCTTGTAAGAGTAGGGGCTTTTTCTTTTGCTGTCTCCCTTTTTATATTTGATTGATGAACAGGATTGACAGACTCAATGCTATTCTTATTCAATTGCAGGGCAAACCACGGGTAACCATTGAAAACCTGGTGGATCGCTTTATGGTGAGCCCCAGGACCATTTTCAGGGACATAAGGTCGTTGATAGAGTCAGGAATACCCATCGGAGGTGATGCTGGTTCGGGCTATTTTGTAGTGGAAGGCTATCATCTTCCCCCGGTGGTTTTCAATAAAGATGAAGCAGCCGCGCTCCTTCTGGGATCCAAGTTCATCAAACATCAGGCTGACCAAGAGGTTGTAAAAAACTTTGATGAAGCCATGCACAAAGTAAGGGCCGTCCTGAAATATGCCGATAAAAATTATCTCAGCTCATTGGAAGAAAATATTTCTGTCGTGCCTTTTTCAAGAAATAACAATGAATTTCCAAATTCATATATCTCTACTATTCAAAATGCACTGGCTGAGCAAAGCGTACTGAGCATAGAATATTACGCTAACTATAAAGACCAATCTACCAAAAGAGATATTGAACCATTGGGATTGGTTTACTATTCAAGCCGATGGCACCTCATCGCCTACTGCAGGTTGAGGAAAAGTATGCGTGACTTCAGATGTGACAGGATAACCAATTGCAAACTGCTGGTGGAAAAATATGATCGCACTGAGCATCCATCCTTTTCGGCGTTTCTTGAGCAAATGATTGTTGGAACTGAAACCCGTGAAGTAATCATTCGTGTTCCAAAGAGAGTTGGCCGATACATTGGGAATCAAAAATATTACTATGGTTACGCAGGAGAAAGTATCATTGGCGACATGGTAGAAATGAAATTTTATACTCCCTCCTATGATTTTTTTGCTCGCTGGCTACTCATGTTTGGCAAAGATGTCACCATCATCTCACCGGATGAATTACAATTAGTAGTCGAAAAGCTGGTAGTTGAGCTGCAACAGCACTACCTGAATTTGCCATCTCCGGTATCTCTCTGATTTTTTTTCACTTTTTGATATTCCAGTGACATAGGGCTGTCACTCAGACGAATTTCTTTGAAGAAAAAAGAAAGTATTATGGAAACAATGATTGAAAAACTAGACCTTAAAAAGGTTGACAAGACTTATTACACAGCAAAGAAGGCTCCAGCTATCATTGACCTGGATTCCTACTTTTATGTCACTATGCAGGGACAAAGCAGTCCTGCTGATCTGAGGTTCATGCAAGCTATTGAGGCCTTATATGCTACGGTCTATGGCATCAAGTTCCTGGCTAAGGCTGAAGACAATGACTTTGTCGTTCCAAAGATGGAAGGACAGTGGTGGATTGATCCAGTAGTGAAAAAAATGGATGACTTTCTGAAAGTACCTAAAGAACAGTGGAACTGGAAAATCATGGTGAGGATGCCGGATTTTATTGAAGGTGACCACTTCCACCGCACCATTGAATCTCTGAAAAGCAGGAAACCCGAACTCAGTAACATCGATCAGGTACGCTATGAGCTGATCAATGAAGGAACCTGCGCTCAGATCCTTCACACAGGCTCGTATGATGCTGAAGGTCCTACGATTGAAAAGCTCTACGCATTTATCGAGCAGGAAGGGATGAGGATAAACGGACATCATCATGAGATTTACCTGAAGGATCCGATGAAAAATGCGCAGGAAAAGCTGAAGACTATCATTAGATATCCGATAGCCAAAAAGTAATTAAGATGAAATCAATTGGATTAAGAACAACTATTTACCAGGTCCCAAATCTGCAGGAAGCTATGGAATGGTATGCTAAAGCCTTCGAGACAGAACCCTATTTTGATGAGCCTTTCTATGCGGGATTCAATGTTGCAGGTTATGAGCTTGGCCTGATCCCGGGGGAATCAACAAATCAAAAGTCTGAAAATATTTATTCCTATTGGGGTGTTGAGGACATAGAAACTGCTCATGCCGACCTGGTAGCCAAAGGAGCTAAACCCTTTGAAGACATAATGAGTGTAGGAGGTGATATCAGGGTAGCATCCCTGAAAGATCCATGGGACAACATCATCGGGATCATCTATAATCCTGGCTTCAGGATCTAGTCTTACTTATGTTCAGGGTATGAAAAAAGGGACGAAATTATTTGTCCCTTTTTTTTATTCTGGTAGATTCGTTACAACAACAAAGATTCACAGATGAAAGCAGGATTTGGAATTATTATGATCGCATTGGGTATCTTTCTCATTTATTGGGCCGAATCTCATTCACCCAAAGATCTGGGAAAGGTTATTGGCAATACCTTCTCCGGAGGTTACACACTATCCGAGCCCTGGTACTATGTTTGTCTGGGTGCAGGCATACTCGTAGGTGTCGTGGGCATCCTCAGAACTTACAAATCCATGAAATAAAGTACGAGGCCTATTACATATGTATAGGCCTGTTATCTGTTGCCGCCAGGCAAGCCTCCCTTACTGCCTCCATATAGGTAGGATGTGCATGAGACATGCGTGAAACATCTTCTGCAGAAGCCCTGAATTCCATGGCTGTGACTCCGGCAGCAATCATATCAGCTGCTCGCGCACCGATTATATGCATGCCAAGGATTTCATCTGTATTCTTGTCAGCAATTACTTTCACCAGCCCATCTACGTCCATGCTGGCCCGTGCACGACCCAGCGCTTTGTATGGGAATGAACCAACCTTGATCTGACGTCCTGCTTCCTTAAGCTGCTGTTCCGTATATCCTACAGAAGCAACTTCTGGCCAGGTATAAACCACACCAGGGATCAGGTGATAATGGATGTGTGGCTTTTGCCCGGCGATAGTCTCTGCCACAAAAGTGCCTTCTTCCTCAGCTTTGTGCGCAAGCATGGCACCTTTCACTACATCTCCAATGGCGTAAATGTTGTCAACTTTTGTCTTGAGATGGTCATCCACTTCTATCCTTCCCTGCTTATCCGTCTCAATACCTACTTTATCTAATCCAAGACCTTCTGTATAAGCTTTTCTACCAATGGATACCAGACAATAATCTCCTTTGAAATCAACCGTCTTGCCATCTTTATCTTCGGCTTTTACGGTCACTGTTTTACCTTTTTTCTCAACTGATGTCACTTTATGACTCAGGTAAAACTCAAACCCCAATTTTTTCAGGGATTTCTGTAGCTCCTTGCCCATCGTCACATCCATGGTAGGAATGATGCTGTCCAGAAATTCTATCACAGTCACCTTGGCACCCAGACGAGCATAGACTGACCCCAATTCCAGACCAATAACACCACCTCCGATGACAATTAAATTCTTCGGAACCTCTTTCAGGTTGAGCGACTCCGTACTGGTGATCACCCGGTCTTTGTCCAGTGTGATAAATGGCAGGGATGCGGGCTTGCTGCCCGTAGCAATGATCACCTTTTCCGTGGTAATGGTCTTTTTACTCTTACCATTTACCTCGATGGTGTTCTTGTCTTTGAATGATCCTACTCCAGTGAGCACATCAATCTTATTTTTCTTCATCAGAAAAGAAATCCCATCCACATTCTGCTTCACCACGTCATCCTTTCTGGTAATCATCTGCTTTAGGTTGACTTTAGGTGCAGGGATATCGATACCATGCTCTTTGAAGGTATGCGAAGCATTGTGGAAGTGCTCAGAGGAATCCAGCAATGCTTTGGATGGAATACATCCCACATTGAGACAGGTACCCCCCAGGGTATCATATTTTTCGATGATTGCTGTTTTCATTCCAAGCTGGGCGCAACGAATTGCTGCAACGTACCCACCGGGACCTGATCCGATCACTGTAACATCGTAATCCATAGGTAAATAATAAGTATCAGGACGATGTCCTGGTTAAAAATAATTAAACTCCTAGCAACAATCTGGTAGGATCTTCCAACAACTCCTTCACTCGCACTAAAAAGCTTACTGATTCTCTTCCATCAATGATCCTGTGATCATAAGACAATGCCACGTACATAATTGGTTGGATCTTTACCTCACCATTCACTGCAACCGGCCTTTCTACGATATTGTGCATACCCAGGATAGCCGCTTGCGGTGCATTGATGATCGGAGTAGAAAGCATAGACCCGAAAATACCACCATTGGTAATGGTAAATGTACCTCCCTGCATCTCGTCAATGCTCAGTTTGCCATCCCTGGCTTTCACTGCCAGCCTGATCACTTCTTTTTCAAACTGATCGAAGCTCAGGGACTCTGCATTCCTGATCACTGGCACCACCAGTCCTTTCGGAGTGGATACCGCAATGGAAATATCCGCATAGTCATTATAAACAATCTCTTCACCATCAATCATGGCATTTACAGCAGGCCATTCCTTCAGTGCCATGCTACAAGCTTTGCCAAAGAATGACATAAAACCCAATCCTACCTCGTACTTTTCTTTGAAAGCCTCTTTATATTTTTTCCTCAACTCCATGATAGGGCCCATGTTCACCTCATTGAAGGTGGTCAACATGGCAGTTTCATTCTTCACTGAAACCAGACGCTTCGAGATGGTCTTTCTCAGAGAGGTCATCTTTTCACGGCGCTGAGCTCTGCTACCAGGCGCGGACAACACAGGTGCTCCTTCAGCCACGGGCTTGGTTGCTGCAGCTGGTTTCTCGGCTTTTTGAGCATTTAAGGCATCTTCTTTGGTGATCCTTCCATCGCGACCAGTACCTTTGATGTCTTCGCTCTTAATTCCCTTTTCTTCCATGATCTTAGCTGCAGCGGGTGACGCATGACCAGCCGCATAAGATCCCTCTTTCTGTTCTGCAGGAGCGGACTGAGCTGCAGGTGCATCACTACCTGAAGAAGCCGGCTGAGCGGATGAACCACCTTCCATTTCCTCGATCTTACAGATCAGGGCACCAATGTCTACAGTCTCGCCTTCCTTCACAACGATCTTTAAGATCCCGGATGCTTCGGCAGTCAGCTCGAAGGTGGCTTTATCAGACTCTATCTCTGCAATCACTTCATCTAACTCCACAAAATCCCCGTCTTTCTTAGACCAGGAAGCAATGGTCACCTCATTGATAGATTCCCCAACTGCAGGGACCTTCATCTCTACTACATTGCCTGTGGATTTTGGTTCGGACGAAGCTTCCTCCGCTTTGGCAGGTTTCTCTTCCTTAGCTGCTGCCTTGGATTCTGACTGTCCGTTTGACTTGGCAGAATCATCAATTTCGCAAAGCAATGCACCAATATCTAAGGTGTCACCTTCCTGCGCCTTGATATGCAAAACACCGGACGTTTCAGCAGTCACTTCAAATGTTGCTTTATCAGATTCCAGCTCGCAGAGAACCTCATCCATTTCCACATACTCACCGTCCTTTTTGTTCCAGCTCGCAATGGTAACTTCCGAGATAGATTCGCCTACCGACGGGACTTTTATTTCTAAACTCATAAGTTCAGTTATTAAGATTTAAATGCGTTTTTAACAATTTCAGCCTGATCCTGCTTATGCACTTTGGCATAGCCAGTGGCCGGGGATGATCCCGCTTTTCTTGATATCAGGGACAGGTCCAGACCTGAAACGCGGAGCATGAATCCCCATGCACCCATGTTTTCTGGTTCTTCCTGTACCCATACCAGTTTAGGCTTATTATATTTCTTTAATACTTCGTCAAGTTTTTTCTTAGGGAATGGATGTAACTGCTCAATCCTGACTATCGCCACATCCTTAATTTTTTTCTTCTCCTGCTCTTCCAGCAAGTCATAATAAATCTTGCCTGTACATAACAATACAGTCTTCACATTTTTCTTGGTCACATAATCATCATCATAGACCTCCTGGAATTTGCTCTTGGTAAAATCTGCCTCAGGAGATACCACCTTCGGATGCCTGAGCAATGATTTGGGTGAGAAGACCACACAAGGCTTTCTGAATTCCCAACTGATCTGTCGCCTTAGCAAATGGAAAATATTTGCAGGTGTAGTCACATTAGCAATGATCATGTTTTCCTGCGCCGCCATCTGAAGAAATCTCTCCGGACGGGCACTTGAATGCTCCGGTCCCTGCCCTTCATATCCATGAGGCAACAACATCACCAGGCCATTCATCCTTTGCCATTTGGTCTCCGCCGATGTGATAAACTGATCAATCACTACCTGAGCTCCATTTGAGAAATCTCCGAACTGTGCTTCCCAAACAACCAGGGCATTGGGGGTGGCCATGGCATATCCATATTCGAAACCAAGCACTCCATACTCCGACAATAAAGAGTTATAGATCCTAAAAGGTTCCTGTCCTTCCTTTACATTATTAAGATTGCAATAGGCCTCATTGGTGTTGGAATCGTGTAGATAAGCATGCCGGTGTGAAAAAGTACCCCTTCGTACGTCCTGACCGGACATACGCACAATTTTGCCTTCGGCAAGCAAAGATCCGTAAGCCAGCAACTCAGCATCTCCCCAGTTCAGGACTTTATCCTGCAGGAAATTGCTCTTTCTGTCTTTGAGCAGCTTTTCGATCTGCTTCAACGGCTTAAACCCTTTCGGTATGGTGGTAAGCGCTGAGGCTACCATGTCATATATTTCCTGATTGATGGAAGTATCCGGTGACTCATTAAAATCTTCCGGTTTGGACCTTCTCAGGAAGTGCCATTCCTCCTCGATTTTCTGAGGTTTGTATGGAAGTGGGTTTTGTTTTACCTCGTTCAGCCTGTCCTGCAGCTGCTTTTTAAACTCCTTGTCAAGTTTATCGGCTTTGTCCTCGCTGATATCCCCTCTGCTGATCAGTGATTTCACATAGATATCCCTTGGATTCGGGTGCTTGGAAATCAGGTTGTACAGCTTTGGTTGGGTAAACTTCGGCTCATCACTTTCGTTGTGTCCATGACGACGATAGCAAAGCAGGTCAATAAAAATGTCTTTGTTGAATTTCTGACGGTACTCGACCGCGATCTTGGCAGCAAAATTCACGGCCTCAGGATCATCACCATTGATGTGCATCACGGGAGCATCCACAATCTTGGCCAGGTCTGTACAGTAAATACTTGACCGGGCATCGTCATAATCTGTAGTGAATCCTACCTGGTTGTTGATCACAAAGTGGATGGTACCCCCGGTGCTGTAGCCCGGAAGTAATGACATCTGGATGCATTCATATAATATACCTTGCCCCGCAATGGCCGCGTCTCCATGTATCAAAATAGGAATGGCCTTTTTAAAGTCACCCCTGTATTCATCATCAATCTGTGCCCTGGTGTAGCCAAGCACTACCGGATCCACTGCCTCAAGATGCGAAGGATTCGGTGCCAACTTCACATAAATTTTCTTCCCGCTTGTAGCTTCGATAAAACTGGCGTATCCCAGGTGATACTTCACATCGCCATCGCCCATGGTGAGGTCTGGGTCTGTATTACCTTCAAACTCTGCAAAGATCTCATCATAGGTTTTGCCCATGATATTGGCCAGTACATTCAACCGGCCTCGGTGCGCCATACCAATCACCACTTCCTCAGAGCCTAACTCAGAGGCATAATTGATGATTTTGTCCAATGCTACGATGGTGTTTTCTCCACCTTCTAGCGAGAATCGCTTCTGACCAATAAACTTGGTATGAAGAAAGTTTTCAAAAACGACTGCTTCATTGAGTTTAGAAAGTATCTTGTTTCGTGATTGTTTGTCAGGTGTGATGTCCACCCCTTCGGTTTCCACTTTGGTTTTGAACCACTCGAAAATATCAGCATTTCGAATGTGGTTATATTCATATCCTATGTGGCCACGGTAGATCTTTTCTAGCCTTTCGCTGATTTCTCGCAGAGAGGCCGTGCCAATTCCTATCTCCTGGCCGATTTCGAATTTTTCATCAAGATCTGCTTCACTCAGATCAAAATCGCTTAATGATAGCCGAGTCACATGCTTTCTTCTTTCTCTCACCGGGTTGGTATCTGAGATAAGGTGTGCACGGGATCGGTGTGCATAAATATAATTCCTCACCCTGATCTCTTTGGGAGAAATTACTTTGGCCCCTGTAGCGGGTGCCTCTATGGCAGTGCCATTTCCACCAAACTTTTCCTGAGAGAACTCAAATCCCTCAAAAAACTTTTGCCAGGACGGATCTACAGACTCCGGATCCTCTTTGTATTGTTTATACAAGTCATCTATGTAGCTGACATGTGCATTGGAAATATAGGAATATTTATCCATGGGTTGCTTATTGCTCGAAACGAGAACAAATATAGGGGTTACTATACAATATTAATAACCGTATATCCGCATATACGAATGCTTAATCATTTTAAGCTTAGTATTGCACAATAGTTTTATTATATCAAACAAGTCATTATCTTTGCGCTCCTTTTAAATAAATTTTGAATGGACGGGTTCCATAAACAAAAGAAATAATATGCCAGTAAAAATCAGACTGACGCGTCGAGGACGCAAAAAATTCGCAATCTATGATGTAGTGATAGCCGATTCCAGAGCCCCCAGAGACGGGCGGTTCATCGAAAAAATCGGAACCTACGATCCTAACACCAATCCTGCTTCTATAGTACTTAATGATGACAAGGCCTTTGACTGGGTAATGAAAGGTGCACAACCTACAGACACAGTGAGAGCTATGTTGTCATACCGGGGAATCATGTACAAGAAGCACTTACAGATAGGTGTGAACAAAGGTGCTATCACTCAGGAAGAGGCGGATAAAAAATTTGAAACCTGGATGGCTGAAAAAGAAGCCAAGATCCAGTCTAAAGTTGACAAACTAGCCAAAGAAAAAGCAAGCAGCGCCAAAGCCAGACTTGAAGCTGAGAAGAAAGTATCAGATGCAAGAGCTGAAGCCATCGCTGCCCGTAAGAAAGAAGCTGACGCTGCACTTGCTGCAGAAGTAGCTGATGCGGGAGCCAGCAAAGAGGAAAAAGCTCTTGAAGAGGAAGGCCAGGAGGCTGTAGCCGAAACGGAGGCTAAAGCAGAAGCACCTGCTGCAGAAGCACCTAAAGCTGAGGAAGCGCCTAAAGCAGAAGAAAAACCTGCAGAAGCTGAGGCTCCTAAGGAAGAAGCTCCTAAGGCTGAAGAAAAGCCAGCAGAAGCTCCAAAGGAAGAGGCTCCAAAAGCTGAAAAGAAAGAGGAGGCTCCGGAGGCTAAAGCTGAAGAAGCGAAAGAAGAAGCTCCCGCAGAAAAAGAAGGAGACGACAAAGAAGCAAAATAAATGCTTTGTGAATGAGTTATGACAATTACTTTGAACTGGGTAATGTCGTCAAGACTCATGGCCTGAAAGGCGAGCTTATACTCCTGCTGGACGTAGACCAGCCGGATCACTACAAGAAACTGGAATCAATTTTCCTTGAGATCAATGGAAAGTTGGTTCCTTTTTTTATTCAGGAGATCAGTCTCCGTGGTGACCAGGCCCGGCTGACCATTGAAGACATCGACTCCCAGGATACTGCCAAAGAACTGGTAGGAAAAAGTGCCTTCTTGCCTCTTTCCGCCCTGCCAAAACTGAAAAAAGGGCAGTATTACTACCATGACCTGATCGGCTGCAAGGTATTTGAGCAGGAAAAGCTCATTGGGACCGTGCTGGAAATCATTGAAGCTCCCAACAACATGCTGATGAGTGTGGATCATCAGGGCAAGGAGATCCTGATCCCGATGGATGAAGAAATCCTGCTTTCTGTTGATGTGCAGAACTCCACTATCCAAACTTCCCTACCCGACGGACTTTTAGATGTATATTTAAATCCATGAGGCTGGATATACTTACATGTCTTCCCGAGCTTTTTGACGGCCCGATGAACCAAAGCATCGTCCGCCGGTCGATGGACAAAGGACTGGTAGAGATAGAGATCCACAACATCCGTGACTACTCCACTCACAAGCAAAAAAGTGTGGATGACTACGCCTTTGGAGGTGGTGCCGGCATGGTACTGACCATCGAGCCCATAGACAACTGTATCAGTGTCCTTAAGCAAAAAAGAGCTTACGATGAGGTGATCTACCTTACCCCCGATGGGGAAACCCTCAATCAGGGAATCGCCAATGGATTATCCCTGAAAAAAAACATGATCCTGCTGTGCGGCCATTACAAGGGCGTGGATCAGCGTGTGCGTGACCACCTGGTCACCCGCGAGATCAGCATTGGGGATTATGTACTTTCCGGTGGTGAGCTGGCCGCCATGGTGTTGGCCGATGCCCTGATCCGGCTTGTCCCGGGCGTACTCAACGACGAAAGCTCCGCGCTTACTGATTCCTTCCAGGACAACCTACTGGCCCCACCCGTCTACAGCCGGCCAGCCGAATATAAGGGCTGGAAGGTGCCTGACATCCTCCTCTCCGGCCACGAAGCCAAAATCGAGGCCTGGCGTCACGAGCAATCCGTGACGCTGACGAAAAGGAAGCGGCCGGACTTGCTCGATGAGTAATTTTTCTTAAAATCCGTTAGATTTAGAGGTGATACAAGGCAGTTATATGACAAATCGTCGCATAACCGAATTTTAGATTTCATACATGCGTATTTACCAGCAACCCCTCGATGAACATACTTTATGGAACCATCTTCAGACCGGCGAGTTCAAACGTGCTATTGAGATCATAGATTGGTATTACTCTCGAACCAACCCCGAAGGTTTCGATGACCCAATCGGCATAACGAAAGTGGAACATCTCGAGCCAACCAAGAGAACCGGAAGTGCTTGCTATTTTCTTCTGCTCTTTTGCTTCGCGGAAGCTATGCGAAGGTGAAGGTGGGAATGTCCTTCGAACGACCTCATAAAGTCATAATACTTACAAATAGTCCCCTCGTATGCCTAAGCAATCAGTGGCCATTTCAAATATTTTTTAAAAATGTCTGACCCATTTTTCAGTGATTTCTTGTAACAAGTAGTAGATGAATAGCTAAATCAAAAAATACGGAGAACATGAATAAAAGAAATCACTACTTAAAAATGCTAGCGCTGTTAGTGGCAGCTAGTTTTATTGTATTATTAGCCAGCTGTAACGATGACGACCCGGATCCAAATCCTGATGGATCACCGTCACTGGAGGCTGTGATCGACTACTCGCCTTCCGCTCCGGAAGAGGGGGAAGAGATAACCCTGGATGCTTCATCATCCATAGATGACGCAGGCATAGGCTTTGACGTTCAGTGGACAATCATTTCTGCGCCTGAAAACAGTACTGCTTCTATTGCTGATCCAACTTCCGCCACCACCACATTCACTCCAGATATAGAGGGTAACTATGAAATTGAACTGGAGATCAGCAATACGACCGAAGGAGTAACAGATAGCGAAACGCAAACCATTACAGTTCTGCCTATCGGGTTTGAAGAACTCAGTGGAGCCATTACCACCGATCGCACCCTTGAAAACATCATTGAAGACCCCACCATGATTGATTACCTGGTGACAGGCAATGTCACTGCATCGGCAATGTTAACCATTGAGCCGGGTGTAGTCATCCATTTCGAGGAGAATACCATGCTCACCATCGATCAGGCAGGATCCATCAAGGCAGAAGGGACAGAAAGCGATTCGATCATTTTCACCTCGGTGAACGAAGCAGGTGGAATTCTCTGGAAAGGAATTTTTATTGGTTCGGGTAGTTCACAAAACATCATCAAATATTCTAAGGTGATGTATGCAGGAAATGAAGCGATGAACTTTACAGGGGATGATTTCAAGGCCGGAATTGGTGTAAACTCAGGAGGCAATATACGAGTGGAAAACGTTACCCTCAAAGCTAATGATGGATATGGGATATACGTGGATGAAAATGAAGGTCATATCAACACTTTTGTGAACAATGAAGTTTCTGACAATATTGTGGGTGTTGGAACATGGGCTGACGAAGTAGATGATCTGGATAATACAACCACATTCAGCAACAACGCCAAGGCCGCTGTAGAAATTATGGCATCCTCTTTTACTGAAACCAATGAAGCTACCTGGAATGCTTTGGCTGAGGATGCTGCCTATAATATTTCCGGTAATATTGACGTTGATGGCACACTGACCATAGCTCCCGGAGCGAATTTTGAAATGGATGAAAATGTCATTATTAATGTCTTTGGAGCATTCATCGCCAATGGTACCGATGTAGGTCCAATCAATTTCACAACCTCAGACGATGCTTTGAGTCTCCGTTGGAAAGGGATCTATATCAATTCAGCCGATGGAAGAAACATCCTGAACTATGTAAACCTCTCATATGCTGGTAATTCCACCATGAATTTTTCGGGTGCTGATTTTGCTGCAGGTTTAGGCATAGACGCCAGTGGTAAAATATCCATTACTAACAGTACTTTCTCAAATAATGCAGGCTATGGGGTCTATTCGGAGGAATCCGGAGGACAGATTGGGACATTTCAAGCGAATACATTTGATTCCAATGAAGTAGGTGTTGGTGTTTCGGCCAATGAAGCAGATGCCATGGACGAAGCTACGGTTTTCACAAATAATTCGAGTGCTGACGTAGAGATTTTTGGCACAACATATGAGGAAAGTCGAACCTCCACATGGAGTGCTTTGAATGGATCTGCATCCTACCGTGTCACAGGAAATGTTGATATAGATGGGGCTTTAACCATCGCACCGGGTACAACATTAGAGTTGGATGAAGATGTCTTGATTCGTGTCTTCGGATCGCTTACAGCCGAAGGTACTTCTTCAGATCGCATTACATTTACAACATCTAACCTGACAGGAGGTCTTTACTGGAAAGGAATCCAGATCCTCTCGGGTACCACGCTCAACTCATTTGATTATGTTGACTTATCCTATGCAGGACAGTCTACTATTAATTTTGCGGGAGACGACTTTGCGGCAGGCATTGGCGTAGATGTCAACGGAAGAGTCAGTGTTACAAATTCAACCATTACCGAGAATAAGAACTATGGATTGTATGTGGAAGAGTCTGGCGGCCAGCTGGAAGATTTTGCCAATAATTCTTTTTCCAATAACCTTAGAGGTGTAGGCCTTCGTGCTGATGAAGTAGACGCATTAGACGGAAATACCACATTTTCAAACAATAGCTTCGCTGAGGTAGAAATTTTTGGTTCCAGTCTGGATGCTACTAAGGATGTTACCTGGAATGCCCTCAGCGGTAACGCTTACTATCGGGTCACCGGAAGATTGGATATCAATGGGGTCGTTACCATCGCACCAGGAGCCCTCTTCGAATTTGATGAAGATGTAGATGTCCGGGTGTACGGAGCATTCATCGCTGAAGGTAATGTGGATAATATGATCACTTTTACTTCCTCTAATTTAGTCGGCGGTTTGCTGTGGAAAGGATTTCATATCATTTCATCAGACGCCAGAAATTCCTTTGACTATACCATCGTAACCGATGGGGGTAATTCACCGATCAATTTCTCAGGTGATGACTTTGCAGCGAATATTGGTGTAGACACGAATGGTCAGGTGTCTATTACCAACTCTACCATATCCAACAGTGGAGGATATGGGGTATATTCCAAAGGAGTCACCAATAACTACACAGATGTGGGAGCAGGTAATACTTTCACTAATAATCCGAATGGAAATTTTTAATCTGTAAATACATGGATTGGTTGTGCAAGGCAAGATCTACTCTAACATGACTTGATCATTAAATCGAATCTCCTATAAATTAGACATCCCAACCAAAAGGTTGGGATTTCTTTTTTTCTTGCCGTGAATTGGATTCTGTATTGTACAATTCACAGACGATTTAGTATCTTTTCAATCGGAAAAGGATACGAACTGCTTGATATGAAACCAATTTTTAGTGAAGAAGAGATAAATCGGGTGATTGATAAAGTAAATCAAGGGGATCAGCAGGCTTTAGACAGTCTTTTCCCCATTGTCTATGAAGAACTTCGCAGCAATGCTCACCACCTCCGGTTGAAGTTCCACCAGCAGGACACGCTGAATACTACTGCATTGGTCCATGAAGCGTATCTCAAGCTATCGAAAGCTGACCTTAGCAGGCTTCAAAATAAAGAACATTTCTATAACCTCGCTTCAAAAGCCATTCGTCAAATTTTAGTGAATGCCTGCATGAAAAAACAAACGACTAAACGAGGTAGCCAAACCAAACACCTCAAAATAGATGACATTGAAGAGCAGGTATGCTTCAACGAAGACACCCGTACATCCATATTGCAAATCCAGGAAGCACTCAAAGTGCTTGAACAAAAGCAACCTACATATGGTAAAATTGTGGAATGTCGGTTCTTTGCTGGCCTTTCTATCGATGAGACGGCAAAAATCGTGGGAGCCAGTCCTTCTACTGTCAAACGATCCTGGAATATGGCAAAAACATGGTTGCATTCACAGCTTTCTGTAACATCAGCTTAAATGAGGATTTATGGACGAAAAACTCTCTAAAAAAGACTGGGAGTCATTTTTATCGATACTTGATGTAGGAAACGAACAGATCCAGAAACTCATCGACCAACAAGAGATCGCTGAGAACTATTTTAGCAACCTACAGTCAGCTATATCTGATCAGCTCTGTCTTAGCCTTGATTTTCAATTGCCAGAAGGGTATGAAGTAGGAAAATATAAACTGCTGGAAGAACTGGGTAAAGGAGGAATGGCAAAGGTGTATAGGGCCCAGAGAGCTGACGACCTCTTTGAACAGGAGGTTGCTATTAAGTTCTTGTCTCCGGTTCTAAACACCAATAAGTATTCCGAATATTTCAACGCCGAACGCAAGCTCCTGGCTACTTTAAATCATCCCAACATTGCAAAAATATTTGATGGTGGAACTACTGATGATGGATTGCTCTACATGGTTATGGAGTGTGTCAAAGGACATTCCATCACTGAGTATGTTGCCAATAAGAAGTTAAGCCAGGATCGAATTATCCGATTGATTATTCAAGTGGGGCATGCAATCCAGCATGCACACGGCAAATTGGTTCTTCATCAGGACATCAAACCATCCAATGTATTGATTGATGAATCTGGAAATGTAAAGCTTCTTGATCTGGGTATTGGCAAGTTTTTGCATGACGCTGAAAACGCTGAATCGTCGTTTGGAGGAACGCTTAGGTATGCGTCACCAGAACAAATTAAAGGGGAAGCTTTATCTACCCGTTCGGACATTTTCCAACTTGGTGTTTTGGCTTATGAGTTACTTGCCGGAGCACATCCATTCCGGGGAGAAAAGGAAAAGGTCAGGGAACAAATACTTAATGGCGCTTACCCGCGGCTCACCCGGTTACCGAAAGACCTGGCTCTGGTGATCGAAAAAAGTATGGCCACAGATCCTAGCGATCGATATGAATCGGTTGTTTCCCTGATCTCAGATCTCGAAAATTTTTTGCGGAAATATCCTGTTTATGCCCGACCTGATTCATGGCAATACAGAGCGTCGCTGTTTATAAAGCGCAATCGGGTAACCACTTCGTTGGTCCTGGCAATTCTGCTTATTACATCAACAGCAGCTGTATTAACCAGGATTCAAATCATTGAAACAGAACAAGAGAGAGCAAAAGTGCAGGAAGCCAACGAATTCCTGACAAGGATCTTTGATTCTAATGATCCCGACCTGGCTCAGGGCGAAGATATCACGGCTGCTATGTTGCTGGAGAATAGTAAAGAGGAACTCGATGAAATCTCGGATCCCGAGGTCAAAGCTTATACACAAAACCTACTGGGTGAACTTTATAAAAAATTGGGGCTGTGGAAGGAGGCTGGCCCGCTATTTTTTGATGCTTTAAAAAACTATCAAAGCAACTCGCCTCAACGTCATGAATTGGATATTGCCAACCTTTACAATAATATTTCTGGTTATTACAGGGATATTTCAAAATACCAGGAAGCCGATTCAGTGCTTCGTCTAGCCATACCCATGTTAGCACCTTACGAAAAGATGTATCCGCTTGCGCTTGCCAGATCCTATCAGGACCTTGCTTATGTATTATTTCTCAATGCGGAATACGAAGAAGCACATCAAACGATCAGAAAAGCAATACATATCTATGAAAACACTAAAAAAGAAAAGGGAAAGTATACATATTCCAGGGAGGTAGAACTCGTCTTCGCCTATAATACACTTGCGAGCATCTTCAGAGAACAATCTATGTTGGATTCTGCTTTGAGTTATAACGTAAAGTCAATTTCCATAGGTAAAAAGTACGCAACTGAAAATATTAGTGTCCGGAATATTCCGCTCAACAATCAGTCGCTGATATACAATAGGATGGGGAATTATGACAAACAGGTGGAGATTCTAACGGAATTATACAACCACAATAAAGCTATCTATGATGAAAGTAATCCAAAACTAATAATGAGCATTGCCAATCTGGGTACTGCTTATCATAAAAAGGGAGATATATTGATCGGAGACTCCTTGAATCAAATTGCTTACAGAGCCTATCTGAAAAAATTCGGTCGCGACCATAATTATACGGTTAGTACATTGTATAACCTGGCAAATTCAAAATATCAGCAGAAAAAATACCAGGAGGCTAAATCCTATTTTACTGAAGTACTCCAGGCAGATATCAACAATTTTGGAGAGGATCACCCGTACGTCGCGGGTGATTACATCAGTTTGGGTTTGATAGAACAAAACCAGGGAAACTATCCTAATGCAGAAAAATTATTTCTAAAAGGGTATGACATTTACCATGAGAAATTTGGTGCTAATCATCAAAAGATCAGTCAAACGCATTCCTTTCTGGGCGCACTATACGGGGAAATGGGCAAAATGAATAAAGCCAAAGAACACTACCAAAAAGCGATTGCAATAAGCAAAGAAGTTGTGGGGAGCGATCATCATCTACACAAAAAGTATGTCAAAGATTGGGCTGAACTTCAAAAAAGCCTCTAGTGATAACCTAAAGCAATCATCAGCAAAATAAATTCTCCAGTTTTATCCAGTGACACACCTGCTGAATTACTTCACCTTCACCAGGGCCCTCCCTGGCAGATGATTTTCTATGTGCTGATGGGCCTGAGCAATTTCCGCTAAATCATAAACGGCTCCGATGGGTAACCCTTCCCAGCCAGATGCCAATGCGTCTGCCAGCTCCCTGGCTGCTGTTTGTTTGGCTTCATCGCTGAAGTCGTCGCTACCCAGGAAATAAACGGAGATGTTTGAAAAGACCAATGGCCAGAAGGGAATACTCGCAGGACTTTGATTCGTGGCGTATGTAGCAATAGTGCCCATGGGTTTAAGGATAGCAGCATCCGTTTCAATATTCGCAGCAAAAGCGACCTCAATGATATGGTCTACCCCAGTCGGATAATCCTTTAGCAGATGTTCTTTGAGGTTTTCATCCGCGAGGTACACCTGATCAGCCCCTGATGCCGTGGCTACATCGAATTCTGCCCTTTTACGAACGGTAGCCAGGACATGAGCCCCCGCTCTTTTAGCCAAAGCGATGGCACATTGCCCGACAGCACCGTTGCCTCCCTGAACCAGTATCACCTGTCCTCTGCGGTTCCTTATGACCTTGTCGCCCCCCACATGAACTGAGCGATGCGCTGTAATCCCCGGAATACCCATTTGTGCAGCCTGCTGCAGGTCAACATTTTCTGGGATCTCTACTACGTTTGTCGGCGGCACGCAGCAATACTCGGCAGCTGTTCCATACTGACGGTAAGATTGAGCCCCAAAACAAAAGACGCGCTTTCCTAACCAGCTTGAATCTACACCCCTACCTACTTTGCTGACTATACCTGCTCCATCACTATGAGGAATAACCTGCTCATACGGCATGCCTACTCCAAAGGTGTCTGCCCGTTTTTTTACCTCACCCGGATTGACCCCGGAGAAGTGTATTTCAATTTGAATTTCGTTTTCCTGCGGAAGGATTTCGGGGATGTCCTCAACTTTTAATACATCTTTGGCTTCCCCCTGTTGCTTATAATATGCTGCTTTCATGAAAACAGTTGTGCTTAGATTATCAAATATACTTTAGCAGATAAAACCACTAAACCTGCCACAATATCGCAAGTAATTAACTTAATCAACTTATATTACCCGGCACTCAAGAACATAAGAAACATGAACATCGTATTCATTTCTTGTACCTTCCTGGTTGCGCTGGCTACCCTCCTTCCGCTGTCCCGTAATCCGCATTGGATCTTCCGTGGCATGGACTTCCCCAGGCTGCAGATCTCCTTATTTGCGGCCATCCTGTTGCTGGCTATGCTGCTCTTTTCTGAACCGGCTGCCTTATCATGGGCATTAATGGGTATAACCGCGCTTTGTTTCCTGTGGCAGTTTTGGTGGATATTACCCTATACGCCTTTGTGGTTGAAGGAAGTAAAAGCCACTAAAAAAGATAATCCTCAAGCACAAATCAGCCTGATCACATCAAATGTATTGACACCCAATAAAAATTCAGAAGGGCTGATCAGACTCGTTGAAAAATACCAGCCTGATATCCTGGTCACACTGGAATCTGATCAATGGTGGCAAGACCAGCTCAAAGTATTGGAGAAGGCAATGCCTCACACGATTAAATGTCCACTGGACAACCTGTATGGCATGCATGTATATTCAAAACTACCTCTGCATAATGGTGAAGTCTCGTATCTGGTAGAAGAAGATGTTCCGTCTATCCATGCTTCAGTTGAATTACGCAATGGTCACCATGTCCGCATGCATTTTGTGCATCCGGCACCTCCCAGCCCGACTGAGAATGAAGAATCCGCCGAACGGGATGCCGAATTGATCATTGTTGCCAGGAGCGTGGCAAAATCAGATCAGCCAATCATCGTCACCGGTGACCTCAATGATGTGGCCTGGTCCTCCACCACCAGGTTGTTTAGAAAGATCAGTGGGCTGCTCGACCCACGGGTTGGTAGGGGAATGTATAACACTTTCCATGCAGATTACCCGCTGTTACGATGGCCACTCGACCATATTTTTCATAGCCATCATTTCACGCTGAGACACATAGAGCTTTTACCCACCATCGGTTCAGATCATTTTCCGCTGTACACTGTTTTGACGTTTAACCCCATAAAAGGAGTGAAACAAAATGGCCTGGAAGCAGAGAAAGAAGATCATGAAAGAGCAGCAGATATTGCTGATGAAATGGAGGTGAGCAAAAATGATGTGCCAAAGCCGAATACATAAGTGTCTAATCAATATGGATGGATGAGAATTATTATTGGTTTTTAAAATGCTCTTCAAACAGAAATACCTGGCCCTGATCGCTAAGGGGGTTGTCAATACAGCCTTTAGAAAGTGGAAAAAACCCACCATAAAAACTGATGGCACCCTGATCACACCCATCGGGCAATTGAAAATCATTTCGGTATCACCGATCGATTATGAGCAAATATCAGATCAGGATATCAAGGCAGCTGGCTATAACAGTAGGGATGAACTGGACAGGGAGCTCTCGACAAAGAAAGAAGGAGGCCTCTATAAAATCACCTTCAAACTACTGGGTGAAGACCCAAGAATCGCTTTAAGAGAAATAGATGAGATTTCACAAGAAGAATTTACGAAGATCGAAAACAAGTTGGAAAGGCTGGATTCCGGAGGTGCAGTTAAAAACTGGACACTGAAGGTACTTCGTTCGATCAGGGATCATCCTGAAAGAAGGGCTGCCGACCTGGCGATAGATCTGAACTATGATAAATTGTGGCTAAAACCCAGTATTCGTAAACTCAAGGGCATGGGGCTAACCATAAGCCTGCCGCTTGGCTATAAACTTTCTCCAAGAGGGGAAGAAGTTTTGAAACGTTTAGGGAGCAGTTGACCCTTCTATTTTATTGCCCGCTATCCAAACAGCCGAAATACGACGCGTATTTTTTATATCTGCCAATGGATCTTTGTCTAATACAATGAAATCCGCCCAATTTCCTGGTTGAATAGCTCCCACACCATCCAGCTTCAATGCTTTGGCTGATCCGCCAGTCGAGGACACAATCACCTCCATGGAAGTCATTCCTGCATCCACCATCATCTCCATCTCCAGATGCTCAAAATAGCCCGGGAATCGACCGGCCACACCGCTATCGGTACCCATGACGATGGTCACTCCCGCGTCGGCCAGTTTTCTCAGGTTCACCATTGCAGTATCCAGGGCCACTCGATATGCTTTTGCAGATGTGCTGGAAGCGATGCGTTTCATCCGCTCCGGATCCTGCAGCTGTGCAATGGTTGCTGAATCCACCTCCCTGGTAAAAAAAGGATCACTGAAATAATCCGGTTCGCTTCCGAAAACGAAAGTGGACACCTCCCTCATCAATGTCGGGCAGTAATAAACTCCTGTTTCTTTCATTAGATCAATAAACTCCTGATCAACATATCTGTCGCGGACACTGTGAGCGATGTAGTCTGTTCCAGCTTTCAACAAAGTTTTGGCATCATCCAGGTAAAAAATATGTGAAGCCACACGATAGCCCAGACCATGGGAATAATCGATCACGGTCTTGTAGATCTCTTTCGGCATTTTTTTCCCACTCCCCAGGTTATCATCTACTCTAATTTTAATAAAATCTACCCCCATGGCCACATTGCGATCTATAGCAGCCTTTACTTCTTCCGGAGTTTCTCCTGTCACAACCTCTCCGGCAACAAACAGCCTGGATCGGTCCAAACCTGACGTATCCTGCGTATTTCGGATGGCCGAAGAGGGCGCTTCATCATTGCCGAGGGAGACGATCGTCGTCACCCCGTAACGTGCATTTACCTGAAGATCCCGGATCACGTTCTCCCGGCTGTAGTCACTTTCCAGTCCATCAGCAATCCCGACATGTCCATGAGCGTTGATGATACTTGGCATGATGACTTTTCCTTTTACATCCATCACTTGAGCCCCTTCAGGAATCTCAACATCCTGCAGACTCCCGACTTCCAGTATTTTCCCATTGGCGATCAATAAAACGCCCTCCTCGATGGGGTCTGCACCTGTTCCATCAATGATCCGGGCACCCACAAAGGCCGTGACCTCCATTTCGTTTGCTCCCTGCTTCGATGGGCTACAGCCCATGAAAATCAGAAAGATCAGCATCAAAAGCATTTTAGGGTCGGGCTGTTTATGGTCTTGCATGATTGTCGTGTGTGGTCCTGAGTAAATTTAACGAATAGCCTGCTTTCAATCGACCATTTTCACTGGCTCTTCGAATTGCTTATATTTAGTACGACCTAACACCCCAAAGATGGATAGAAGAAAATTTGTTCGTGGCCTGGCTATTGCTGCACCCGCACTGGCCTTTTCCCCCTATTATGACCTGTTTGCAAATCCCCTGGCTGGAAAAGTAAAGATAACTGATGTGCAGTGTGTACTCACAAAAATTGGTTTTCGCGTCAGCCCGCTGGTGAAGATCACGACAGATGCTGGTCTGGTGGGTATTGGTGAATGCCATCATGATGAAAACGGTTATGGTGCCAAGGACATCATCCACAATGTATGCAAGCCTATCCTGGTTGGCCAGGACCCGCTGGATCTGGAATACCTGGTGTTCAAGATGAGCACACGCACCTCATACTATGGAGGAAATCATGGCATAGCAACCCACGCCATTACCGGTGTGGAGTTTGCCATGTGGGACCTGATCGGAAAGATCACCGGACAGCCCGTGTATAAAATATTGGGAGGTGGAAGCCATGTCAGTGAAGTGCGAGCCTATGCTTCATCAGGCCCACGTGATATGCTCAGTCCCGACTCTTGCTCCGAGTTTGCCGAATTGATGAAAAGTCAGGGGTGGACGGCCTGCAAAACGAATATTCTCAGAAACCAGCAATGGAACAGGTTGGATAACAGGCGGCTTTCTAATCCGGAAGCCGAAAGAAATGCCCGCGGCTTCAACAACATGAGGGAAGCCCTTGGCTGGGATTTTGATATCGCAGTACACTGTCACTGGGAATTTGATTTCGATAGTGCTTTACGCCTTGCCAGGGCTGTGGCACCCATCAAACCCATCTGGATGGAAGACCCCTTGCCTATTGCCTATAATGAACAATGGGTGAAACTTACTGAGCAAGCGCCGGTCCCTATCCTCACAGGAGAAAACCTCTATACGCGCGACGATTTTCGTCCTTTCATCGTAAATCAGGGCCTAAACCTGATCGAAATCGATGTTTCGATGGCCGGTGGGCTTCTGGAAGCCAAAAAGATTGCAGACCTGGCAGAGCTTTATTACATCCCTGTATGCACGCACAATGTAGCCGGACCAATTGCGACCATCGCATCTGCCAATTTTGCAGCTTCTGTTAGAGAATTTGTTGCACATGAAGCATTTATCTCCAACCCCATCAACAGAAACGGAAATGGCATCAACGGTGATCCTGAGGTCCTGGGTTATGATAAACCAGTGATCAAAAATGGGCATATCCAACTGAGTGACCGGCCTGGATTTGGGATTGAACTCAACGAAAAGCTCATCAAAGAAAAGTATCTCGTTGACGGAGAAAGCTGGTGGAAATAGTTCCATTCCTGCTCCAAAATATGTCTCCATGCGATTATTTTCATATTTTGTAGCAAACAGATATTGGTCACAGATATCAATTCTTCTTATTATTGTTAAATCAACAACATAACCTAACCCAAAATGGATTCTGTATCAGCATTAATACTTGCAGGTTCGCTCTTTATTATCATGTTGGGAATGGGACTCAGTCTCGTTCCTGCCGACTTCCAAAGAATTTTTACCAGACCCAAAGCCATCTTTACCGGCCTGGTCAATCAGCTCATTCTGTTACCTCTTATTGGATTTGGTCTTGCTTTCCTAATTCCCGTTGATCCTGTGGTAGCCGTAGGTATCATCATCCTGGCAGCCTGCCCGGGTGGTTCTACTTCTAACCTGATATCTCACCTGGCGAAGGGAGACACTGCATTATCGGTCAGCCTCACTGCAGCCAGTAGCCTGGTCACAGTGCTCACCATCCCTTTTATTGTCAACCTGGGGTTGGTCACTTTCATTGGCGAAGACACCGTGGTAAGGCTGGACATTCTGCCCACAATCATACAGATATTTGCCATCGCAGTGTTTCCTGTTATCATTGGGATGCTTATCCGTCGTTACAGAATGAATTTTGCGATTCAAATGGCCAGACCAGTGAGGATCGCCTCTGCCATCGTGCTGGCACTTGTAATCATAGGTATTGTGATCAAAGAAAGAGACAATATGCTGCGATATTTCCATGAAGCAGGGATCATTGCCCTGATTTTAAATGTAACCACCATGGCCACAGGATATTTTAGTGCCCGTCTGATGAAACTGGATTTCAAACAAGCCATTTCTATCTCCATTGAATCGGGGATTCAAAATGGCACAATGGCCATTACCATTGCCACTGTTCTACTGGCTAACAGCCAATATGCCTTTGCTCCGGCTGTCTATAGCCTGATCATGTTTGGTACGGCCGGGGTGTTCATTGCGTGGGTTTTGCGTCAGAAAGAATCCAAGACCTCTAGCGTGTAAGCTTAGCCAGTTTCCTATCAAAAACTTTGATTGCCCCGCTGGCAGCATCTTGGATTGCACGGGTAATTAAGGGAGGGAAAAAATAGGAATTTCCCCAAAAGGTATTGTGATGTGCCGTCATCACAAGATCAAAATTTGAATCATATAATTCCATCTTCAAGTCCACATCGCTAAAGTTTGGAGATTTAGCCGAGACAAATAAATAACCACTGGCAATGTGTTTATACTCTGCAAAATAAGGTGACCTCTTGAATGTCAGAAGATTAAACTGACGATCCAAATACTCTATGTTTAATAGACTCTTCTCATCAAGATTATTCAATATTTCTCCAACAAGTAAATTATGGTAATCCCCAAATCCATTTGAAATCTGATCATGAATAATAAGGATAACTTTTCCACTGACCCCCTGGCCTTGATAAATCCTGCCATGGGAACCATACCAGCTACAGGAGAAAAAAAATATTGGTACCAGGATAAAAACTTTATTCATCATCTATATCTAAGACTTTTTAAGCCTGTCTGCTTAGTGTAGTTACCTAGTATTCCAAACAAGAGCCTAACAGAAAGGGCATTTCCCGTGAAATCTGTTCCTCCTGAATTTCTGTAGTTTACAAAATTGTATCTGACTTCCAATCCCAGGTAACCCATACTTTCATTTATAAACCATTTACTTCCAATCCCTGTGTTTAGATTCAATGAACCAATGGCTTTGGATGGCTCATCATCTACATCAGGATCTGATTCCAGTGTATCAAATCCATCATAGCCAATACCCCCCAGCATGTAGACTCTTGTGGTTGGAGTACGCAATAGCTCATAACCAACATCTGCACCAATATAGCCTCCTAAAAAGTACTTTGTTGATATCAGACTGTCTTCATAAAGCACCGTGTATGTGGAAGGGCTATTCACAAATCTCAATAGCATCGTTAGGTCAAATAGTACCTTACCCCTTTGAGTGCCAAAATAAAGGCCAATAATGGGATGTAATCCTAAAGTGGCCGCATTATTAAAAGGTTTCCAAACTCCTGTAAGGAAACCGAATTCTACTTCACCAAGACTTTTTAACCTTGACACTTCTGAAATGTAAAATCCGTTGAGGATAGATTCACATGAATTATTGCTGATTGATTCAAAAAATTCTTCTACGTGGCCAGCATATGCCAGCAAGATGTCCTTTTCATCTGAGCATGCTGGATAGTCATTCTTATCCAGGATCTCCTGTGCCCAAAGACTGGTAAACAAGTAAAATTCACTGATCAGATAATATTCATTCTTTTCAACACCGGAAAGGGAATTTACTACCTGGCTATTTGTATCTAAAAAAACCATATAGTCGATGTAATCAATCTGGTCCATCAAGTGACGGAAAAATTGAAAATCAATTTCTTTGTTATCAAAAACGCCTCTCTCTATCTCATACAACAGTCGAACTTCTTGTGAAAAATGGCTTTTATCACACTTATCCTCCCAGTACCTGATAAAATGTATGATTGAGTCTTTCTGGTTTTTATGATAAAACTCGGGAATAAGGCTTAGGGCTGTAAATGAAATATCATCACAATCAACTTTTGATTGAATCCGGCTTCCAAAGTCAACCTGGGCAGTGACCACATTACAGCTTATAGATAACAACAAGCCTGAAAACAATCCTCTCATGTAGGTATTCCTATTTCATTAAACTCAGTATCCTCAATATTAGAGTGATCTACGAAATAAAACCAGTAGACTTGATTTAAAAAACCGATATTTTTCCACTTACAATAATTTTCTACTCATAGGTACATTCTATCAATCATTTCCTTATATTTGCACTCCTTTTTGAAAACACTCACAGAAGAGTATAGATATGAAAAATGAATTGCTTCAATTGGTCGAAGAAGATTTAAAGGCCACAAAAGAAAAGTTTCCTACCTTTTCAGCAGGTGATACGATCAACGTACACTATAAGATTAAAGAGGGAAACAAAGAAAGAATTCAGCAGTTCCAGGGTACGGTTATCCAGATCAGAAACCAGAATTCTAATGGTGAGACATTCACTGTAAGAAAAATCTCCAGTGGAGTTGGTGTTGAGCGGGTATTCCCAATCCTCTCACCGCAAATCGACAAGATTGAAGTTCTGAGAAAAGGTAAGGTAAGAAGAGCAAGACTGTTTTACCTACGAGGCAGAAAAGGTAAAGCTGCTAGGATCAAAGAACATCTTTAAGATCTTACACACGAAATTAATAAGCCATCAGCCTCCCGTTGATGGCTTTTTGTTTGAAAACCGAATGGGTAAAAAGCCGTTAAACTGTCAGGTCACTGCACAACAAACGGTTTAATTGATAGCATCAGATTTATTGGATTATGAAGATCAGCTTCCAGAAATTTCAGGGTACAGGGAATGATTTTATCCTGATTGACAACAGAGACCACAAATTTCCCGCCGACAACACTACACTTATCACCCGAATGTGTGACAGGAAATTTGGAATAGGCGCTGATGGACTCATCCTGATCGAGCATGAAGATACAATGGATTTCAAGATGATCTTCTTTAACCCGGACGGGAGTAAAAGTCTTTGTGGGAATGGCAGCCGGTGCGCTGTTGCTTTTGCCCATCAATTGAATTTGGCTGATAATAAAACAAAATTCATCACTACCGATGGCCCGCACGATGCCCATTTTGATGAGAAAGGGATTATTCATTTTAGTTTACATGATGTAAGCGAAGTCAAAGAACATGGCGATGATCTGTTCATCGATACGGGTTCACCACATTATATCCGGTTCGTAAAAGATTTAAATGATCTGGACGTCATTCATGAAGGCAGAAGCATTCGGTATGACAAAAGATTTGCTCCGGGAGGGACAAACGTAAATTTTGTAGAACTGAGGGCAGATGGCATTGCTGTGAGGACCTACGAACGCGGTGTAGAAGACGAGACCTTATCCTGCGGCACCGGTGTCACTGCCTGTGCCCTGGCCGCTACTTCAAAAGGCTATACCAGTCCGGTCAATATTTCAACCTTCGGAGGAAACCTGCAAGTTTCTTTTGAGCAGACCTCTCCGCATGAATTTAGAAATATTTACCTTGCAGGACCTGTGAAAAAAGTCTTTGAAGGCATATACGAAACAGTTGATTGAAAGAATCTGGTTTAACTTTAAGCTTTTAAATAAAAAGCATGTTTGAATTTGTTAGTAAAGGGATTGCCAAAGTATTTGGCACAAAGTCTGATCGGGATCTAAAGGAACTAACCCCCTTTGTTGGGAAGATAAATTCTGAGTTTGCAAAGCTATCTGGAATCTCTGATGAGGACCTGCGAGGCAAGACTGCAGAGCTCAAAGGGGTCATTGCAGAAAAGCTCAAGCATATCGATGATGAACTTGCTCTGCTTCACCAAAAAATTGATGAGAATCCCGAATTGGATATCCATGAAAAGGAAGAACTTTTCGGACAGATAGATAAGCTGGAAGAAAAGCGTGATGAAGAATTGGAAGTTGTATTACTTGAAATTCTACCTCGGGCTTTTGCTGTTGTCAAAGAAACAGCACGAAGATTTGCAGAAAACCATCAATTGATAGTGACAGCCACCAGCAACGACCGTGAGCTGGCACAGAAAAAGCCCAACGTTGAAATCAAGGGAGATGAAGCCATCTGGCACAACAAGTGGATAGCAGCTGGCAACCAGATCGAGTGGAACATGATCCACTATGATGTGCAGCTCATTGGAGGTGTGGTATTACACCAGGGAAAAATTGCTGAGATGGCAACCGGGGAAGGAAAAACACTCGTCGCTACCCTCCCTGCTTATTTGAATGCACTGGCTGGACGAGGCATTCACATCGTTACTGTAAACGACTACCTCGCCAAGCGTGACTCGGAGTGGAATGCTCCCTTGTTTGAGTTTCACGGGCTCACGGTAGACTGTATTGATAAACATCAACCCAACTCTCCGGACCGCAGAAAAGCTTATCAGTGTGATATCATCTACGGGACCAACAATGAATTTGGCTTTGACTATCTAAGGGACAACATGGCCCGAAATGTAGATGAGCTGGTACAGCGAAAGCACCACTTTGCAATGGTGGATGAGGTGGACTCTGTACTCGTGGATGATGCCCGTACCCCATTGATCATCTCCGGTCCTATACCAAAAGGTGACGAACATGAGTTTTATGAGCTAAAGCCGAGGATTGCCAAGCTGGTAGAAGCCCAGCGCAAATTGGTTGCCGATTACCTGAACCAGGCCAAAGCAATGATCAAGGCTGGCAACGAGACCGAAGGAGGAGTGCCTCTTTTCAGGGCTTTTAGGGGGCTCCCAAAAAATAAACCCCTGATCAAATTCCTCTCAGAGTCCGGAAACCGGCAGATCCTCCAGAGAACTGAGAACTTTTACCTTCAGGACAACCAGAAAATGATGCCTGAGGCTGACGAGCCGCTCTACTTTACCATTGACGAGAAGCACAACAGTATCGACCTGACAGAAAAAGGGATCGATCTCATCACAGGCGAAGGTGAAGACCCTAACTTCTTCATTTTACCAGACATTGGCGCAGAGATTGCCAAACTGGAAAGTTCAGACCTGAAGGACAGCGAAAAGATACAGCGGAAGGAAGAGGTCATCCAGGATTACAGCCTAAAGGGACAAAGAATCCACAGTGTAAACCAGCTTCTTCGTGCTTATTGCCTCTATGAAAAAGATACTGAATACATCGTGGTAGATGGTAAGGTCAAGATCGTGGATGAGCAGACCGGACGGGTGATGGAAGGCCGAAGATATTCTGACGGGCTCCACCAGGCCATAGAGGCAAAAGAAAATGTGAAAGTGGAAGATGCTACCCAGACGTACGCCACGATCACCTTGCAGAACTATTTCAGGATGTACCACAAGCTGTGTGGTATGACCGGTACTGCAGAAACTGAGGCAGGTGAATTCTGGGACATCTATAAGCTGGATGTAGTGGTTATCCCGACTAACAGACCTATCGTAAGAAAGGACCACGAAGACAAGGTATATAAGACTGTCCGTGAGAAATTTAGTGCAGTTGTTGATGAAATCGTTGAAATGAGTAATCTGGGAAGACCAGTCCTGGTTGGTACCACATCCGTTGAGATTTCAGAAGTGCTGAGCAGGATGCTTCAAATTAAAAACATCAACCACCAGGTGCTCAATGCCAAGCAACATGCCAAAGAGGCGGACGTAGTTGCTGAAGCCGGAAAGCCAGGTACTGTCACCATCGCCACCAACATGGCGGGACGAGGAACCGACATAAAACTTACCCCGGAATCCAAAGCGGCCGGCGGATTAGCGATTGTGGGTACTGAACGTCATGAATCAAGGAGGGTAGACAGGCAGTTGCGAGGGCGTTCAGGGAGACAGGGAGACCCGGGTTCAACCCAGTTTTTTGTCTCGCTCGAAGACAACCTGATGCGGATGTTTATGTCGCAGCGTGTGGCCAAGATCATGGACCGATTAGGGCTGAAAGAAGGCGAAGTGATCCAACACAGCATGATCACCAAGTCCATCGAGCGAGCGCAGAAGAAGGTGGAAGAAAACAACTTCGCCACAAGGAAAAGGTTGCTTGAGTATGACGATGTGATGAACTCGCAACGTGAAGTAATTTATAAGCGTAGAAGAAATGCCCTCTATGGAGAACGCCTGGAGTTAGACATCCTCAACATGCTCTATGACTCATGTGAAGACATCACATTGAATGCCAAGGCTTCTCTGGATATTGATAGTCTTAAACTCAATGTAATCAGTGTATTGGGTATGGATTTCCAGATCACGGCGGAAGAACTGGAAAAATATGACACCGGCGAACTTACTGATCGGCTTTACAACGAAGCCCTTGCTCATTATAAGAGGAAGAACGATTTTGTGATCCAAAAAGCGCTCCCGATCCTGAAGCAGATTCAGAAAAACAGGGGAGCTACTGTGGAAAACATCCTGGTGCCTTTCACGGACGGGAAGAAACAGTATGGGGTAGCAGCTCCACTCGAAAAATCAGTGGCCACCGAAGGTCGGGAGATGATCCGGTCAATGGAAAAAATGGTTGCACTGAACATCATCGATCAGACCTGGAAGGAGCACCTGAGAGACATGGACGACCTGAAGCAGTCCGTTCAAAATGCGGTTTATGAGCAAAAAGATCCGTTGATCATCTATAAGTTCGAGGGTTTTGAGTTGTTCAAAGCATTTATCGGTAAGGTGAACGAGGAAAGTATCTCCTTCCTGATGAAGGCTCAGATTCCTGTGAAGGAAGCTGATGAGGTGCAGGAAGCCAGACAACAAAGGTCTGCTAGAAATTATAAAGAATCGAAGGAAGAATCGGGCTCATTGCTCAACAGAGCTCATCCTACCAACCGACAGCCGGCAGAAAAGGTACAACCCGTCAAGACGGTAAAAATCGCCAGCAGAAACCAGCGGGTGAATGTCCAGTATGCTGATGGATCGGTCAAAAAAGATGTGAAGTTCAAAACTGTTGAAGACGACATTAAGAACAACAAATGTGTTATCATAGAATAGGATACATAATACTCCTGGCTGTTATTTTCACGGCTTGTAAAACATCGGTGGTAACCACGAGTACTACTGACAATTACCAGGAAGATCTAAGCGTGCTCCGGCCAGACCTTTCTGAGGTTAAGGAGATCCAGGACAATACACCTGCCACTACCGCTTCATCATCCACTAAGTACTCTTCGGTAGACATGTCAATTACTGAGGAAATGGACAGCATCAACAGTATCATTATCCAGCGTAACAGCGAAAAAAAATATGTGGATGGATACACCATTCAGATCTACACCGGTAATGACAATGAAGCTGCCAGGGAGGCCAAAGAGCAAACGCTGCTTATGTTTCCTGAGTTGGAACCGGTAATATCTTACAATCAGCCTACATTCAAAGTCAAAGTAGGTTCCTATCACAATCGGTTAGAGGCACACAGGGTTTTTGAATCACTCAAAAAAGAATTTCCTTACGCCCTGCTCATACCAGAAAGAATACCCATTAAATATGAGTGAATTAATCACCAGAATTAAATCATTAGCAGATCAAAATTACGACAAGGTCCTGGACATCAGACGGCATCTTCATGCCAATCCGGAGCTTTCATTTGAAGAATATAAAACTGCCGACTTCATTGAGAAAACCCTTAAATCGTTGGGCTTTGATCAGGTAGAAAGGAAGGCCGATACCGGAATTACTTTCATTCTAAAAGGCAATGGGGAATCTGAGAAAGTGATTGCGCTGAGGGCTGATATAGATGCTTTGCCCATCCTGGAAGCTAATGACGTACCCTATAAATCCACCAACAAGGGTGTGATGCATGCCTGTGGGCATGATGTGCATGCCTCATCACTTCTCGGGGCCATCATGATCCTGAAGGAGCTTCAATCTGAATTCAAAGGCAATATCAAAGTGATCTTCCAGCCTGGAGAAGAAAAGCTTCCCGGAGGAGCCTCACTCCTGATCAAAGAAGGCATCCTGGAAAATCCCAAACCCGCTAAAATTCTTGGGCAGCATGTGATGCCACTCATTGAATCGGGAAAAGTAGGATTCAAAAAGGGCATGTACATGGCCAGTGCAGATGAGATCTATGTCACTGTGAAAGGAAAGGGCGGTCATGCAGCCATGCCGGAAAACCTTATAGACCCGGTAGTCATCACCAGTCATATCATTGTGGCACTGCAACAAATTGTCAGCAGAAAAGCCAGTCCCAAAATTCCATCTGTTCTTTCTTTTGGTAAGGTAGAAGCACTTGGAGCCACCAACGTCATCCCCAATGAGGTAAAGTTGGAAGGAACCTTTAGAACCTACGATGAAGAGTGGCGTGCTGAAGCACATAAATTGATGACGGATATGGCTGAAGGAATAGCCAAAGCCATGGGAGGGTCTTGTGAATACAATGTGATGAAAGGTTATCCCCACCTGAAAAATGACCCTGAATACACGCAATTCAATATCGATGCAGCCAGACAATATATGGGAGAAGATAATGTGGTTGATCTGGATCTTTGGCTGGCAGGGGAAGACTTTGCTTTTTACTCACACCATGTGGATGCCTGCTTCTATCGACTGGGCACCAGGAATGAGGCCAAAGGAATTACTTCCGGCGTTCACACCCCAACATTTGACATTGACGAACCTTCTCTGAAAATCGGAATGGGTTTAATGGCCTGGCTGGCCATTGCTGAATTAAACAGGGACTAAACCCATTCAGCCTGTGTGAGTTAGAAATAAAGGATCGAATGTCGGCTAGAAATGTGATATTTTCCATAAATTAACAGTCACCCAAACGTAGCATATGTCCCTGATCAACAATTTACTTGACAAGCTCACAGAATATATTCGCCTTAAGGGCGAAAAGCTCAAACTTGATATCATCGCTCAGGTATCAAGACTACTGGCGCATGTTTTAGCCTTTTTGTTTTTGGGAATTATAGCCTTTTTTCTGTTTATCTTTCTTTCACTTGCCCTGGGGGGTTACCTCAATGTACTCCTGGAAAGTGAATATTATGGGTATTTGATTGTAGCCGGGGTATACCTGATCCTGCTGATTAGCATATTTTTACTTCTGCGAACCAACAGGATTCAAAACTGGCTGGAATCTGTATTTATCAACATCAGCGAAAACATTGATATTAATGAGTAGTGGTCATTCAAAACTTTGGCAGTCCAAAAAAAGCTCTTTAGGAGAAAAGGAGTCCAGGCTTGAAAATGAGTTGGAAAGTGTTTCCAGTGCCTTTGAAGGTCAGGCTAAAAAAATACTCATTGGTGTAGCTATTGTTGGTATAGCAGCTTTTGCTGTTGGGATGGCCATCAGTGCTTCGAAAAAGAAAAAAGATTCGACTAAGGAAAAAAAGAAGGAAAAACCTAACAAAGAAAAAGAAGTTGCTAAAAGTTCAGTGAGTGTAAAAAATATGTTGTTGGAGAAAATTGCGGCAACAGCCCTAAGCTTACTGCTGACCCAATTAGGGAATTACCTTAAATCAACCAAGGATAAAAATCAGAATAAGGACTAGAGATTCATCAATGACTCTCTCCTTCGCATCTTCCCGGCAGGGATACCAAACATCATTTTAAACCTTCTGCAGAAATAGGCCGTGTCTTTATATCCAACATCTTTTCCTATTTCGCGGATACTCTTCTTGGAGGTCCTCAGCAGATTTACTGCCATCTCCATCCGCTGGTATTCTATGTAGTCCTGAGGGTTGATGCCAGTAAGCATTTTAAAATACTGGCCTACATAATCCTCCGAAACATTGGCCACATTGGCAAGTATCTTATTGGAAAGATCTTCACCAAGGTTTTCCTTGATGAAAGTAAAAATATCGATCAGGCGAGGGTCCTTGAAATAGGTACTGTTAGTGGCAAACTGCTCAACAAACAAACCCTGCTTCAGGATATATCGAATCAGCTCCACCACCAGGCGTTCGGTCAGCAATTTCACAACACGACCTTTGCCGGGGGCATTGGAAACAATCTCGCTGTTGATATCTGAAATAAGATTTACAAACTTGGAGTGGTTACTGGTGATTTTGAATGGCGGTATATCTAATGAAGCAAAGAAATTAACCGAATCAAATGCCTTAGCTTCAAACGAAACATAGCTATAGCTCTCATGGTCACCCTGCTCTGTCTCGTAGACCCTTAAATAATTTTCCCGATTGCTTAAAAAGTCATCTTTTGACAGACTTTCTGACTTTCCCGAGCCATAAGTAATGGATAACAGTCTACCCCCCGGGATAAATAAGATCTCTCCCGCATTGACCTGTTCTTTCTCTTTTCCGAACTTAAGGGACCCTTTGGTCACCAGGATCAGTGTGTTTTCAATGTCGTAATTGTTCTCGACAGTGACAGGTTTTAAAATATTAATATTCTTAGCTTTAATAAACCTGACACCAAGAGATTCAATAATCTTGTTATAATCTTCCACTATTGCATTATTTAGTCCAGAGAGGTTCTAAGCGGATAATTTCTTGGAATAATTGTATAAAACTAATATAGATTATTGAAAAAACCCAATAAAATCGATGGGAGTTTTCCACCTCTCCATTGAATTATTTCAATAATTCGCGAGCAATTACCATTTTCTGAATCTCTGAAGTACCCTCATATATCTGTGTGATCTTGGCATCGCGCAACATTCTTTCCACATGATACTCCTTCACATAACCGTAGCCCCCGTGGGTCTGGATGGCTTCTATGGCATTGTGCATCGCAGCTTCAGAGGCAAAGAGCTTCGCCATTGCGCTTGCTTTTGCGTAATCTTTCTTTTCATCCTTAAGCTTTGCAGCCTTCAGACACAGCATTCTGGCAGCCTCTACTTTCACAGCCATCTCGGACAATTTAAACTGGATGGCCTGGTGCTTGGCAATCTCCACACCGAAGGTTTTTCTTTCTTTGGCATACTTTAATGAAGCCTCCAGCGCCCCACTGGCAATGCCCAAAGCCTGTGAAGCAATCCCAATTCTACCCCCATTCAATACGTTCATGGCAAACTTGAAGCCGAAACCATCTTCGCCTATGCGATTTTCTTTCGGCACCTTTACGTTGGTAAACATGATAGAATGGGTATCCGAGCCCCTGATTCCGAGTTTATCTTCTTTTTTTCCTATGGTGATCCCCTCAAACGACCGCTCTACAATCAACGCATTGATGCCTTTGTATCCTTTTTCCTGATCGGTTTGAGCCATGACGATATAATAACCCGCCGTATTTCCATTGGTGATCCAGTTTTTGGTACCATTGATCAAATAATGATCCCCTTTATCTTCAGCAGTTGTACGCTGAGAGGTGGCATCGGAACCGGCTTCGGGTTCTGAGAGACAAAAGGCCCCTATTACTTCTCCAGTAGCTAGCTTCTTCAGGTAATTTTCCTTTTGCATCTCCGATCCATATTTTTGGATACCATAGCAAACAAGGGAATTGTTTACCGACATACAGACGGCTGCAGATGCATCAATCTTTGAGATTTCTTCCATAGCCAGCACATAGGACACAGTATCCATGCCTCCGCCGTTATAGGCTGGGTCTACCATCATGCCCATAAATCCCAGCTCCCCCATCATTTTTACCTGCTGTTCAGGGAATTTTTGTTGGTTATCACGTTCGATCACCCCGGGAAGAAGCTCCCTTTCGGCAAAGTCCCTCGCTGCGTCTCTTACAGCCAGGTGCTCTTCAGTATAGTTAAAATCCATGTGTTAATATCCTCGTAGACAAATCTAACGAAATGATCATTACATTAATGGCATAAAAAAAGCTCCAAACGAGGAGCTTTTTCTAAATCATATTTACAACTAATTGTTAATCTCTGCTTCCACCCAGATAAACCATCACCCAGTAGAGTAGAGTTGCCAGTGAAGACAACGCAGCAATCACATAAGTCATGGCTGCGGTATTCAGGGCATCCTTAGCCATATCATACTCACTTGTATTCACAATATTTCTGTTCTCTACCCAGGCGAGGGCACGCTTACTGGCGTCAAACTCCACGGGCAGGGTAATAAAAGCAAACAAAGTAAAAACCCCATAACAGGCAATGATTACCAGAATCGCAAAATTCATAGGTAAAATTTGTGGGAGCAGAAACGATCCAAAAAACATCATCATAAAAACGATGTTGATGATTCGCCCACTGACATTTTGAACTGGTACCATGGCAGACCGAAACTCCAGAAAGCTATAGGCTGTAGCATGCTGTACTGCGTGACCGCATTCGTGTGCAGCAATAGCAGCCGCAGCCGCAGAACGACCATTGTAAACATCCGGGCTTAGGTTTACCGTTTTGTTGCCCGGATTGTAGTGGTCTGTAAGCTGTCCTTCCACAGACATGACCTTCACATCATGAATGCCATTGTCGGCCAACATCAACTCAGCCACTTCCCGACCGGTTAACCCGGCTGATAGGGGAATTTTAGAATACTTCTTAAATTTATTTTTGAGTCTCGTACTTACGATAAGACTCAAAATCATAAAGGCGATAATGATTACAAACAGTCCCATTTTATTTATTTATTTCTCTTTATTTTTTCAACAATTGTGGTCGTGGAATATCCATCTACAAATTCTATGGTCTCCACAGATCCACCATTCTCCAATACGATATCTGCCCCTACGATGTTGCTGATTTCATAATCTTTACCTTTCACAAGTATATCCGGTTTTATCACAGATATTAACTCAAAAGGTGTGTCCTCATCAAACAACAGTGTGGCATCAACAAACTCCAGTGCAGCCATCACTCGCAGCCGAGCATTTTCATCACTAATAGGACGATCAGGTCCCTTTAATCTTTTAACTGAAGCATCGGTATTTAGAGCAACAATTAATTTATCGCCTAAGTTGCGTGCTTTTTCCAAATAATCTACGTGCCCCAGATGAATTAAGTCAAAAACACCATTGGTGAAGACGACTTTCTGTCCCTCGTTTTTCCATCTGGCTCTTATTACTTCCAGCTCTTTCCGTGTGACAATTTTGAGAGATGTTGGATTCATGAATACTTCTTCATAAAAAGAGAGACCAAAACAGCCACGCCTCCAAATGCAGCGATGGCTACAATTTGTGATGTATGGAGCAAAGTAGCAAAGAATACCCCGGTGGTCTTGTCAATGTTGTAAAGCAGTAGCATCCCACTCACCATGGTATGATAAGTGCCGAAACCTCCTTGTACCGGAATAGCCAAAGCAACACCACTTGTGACCAGGAGCATGACTCCGGCCTGCCATGTCAATCCCGATGTTTCGGGCACAGCGAAAACAATGATATATGACATAAAATAGTAAACCACCCACAACAGCAAAGTTGAAAGGAGAAAACCTGTAACATTGTTGAGTTTTCGTAAGGAGAAAATGCCATCTAAAAGTTGTCTGGCTATGACCCTGAACCTTCCGCCCGACCTGATGGCTATGTAGACCAATAGGGCTACCACGATGAGTGCTCCAATGAGTACTAAGGCACCTTTCCATGCCAAACCTTCAATATTGGCTATCCCCGAAAAAGCATTTGAGAAGAAAGCGATCAGGGTGTCATATTCAATCAATAGGGTGAATAGGATCAGTAGCAATAAAGTAATTACATCAATGATCCTTTCAGTAATCACGGATCCAAAAGAATTGGCCATTGGGACATTCTCATTTCTCTTGAGAATACCACATCGCGTCACCTCTCCAAGTCTTGGAAATGCCAGGTTAGCCAGGTAACCAATTAAAACTGCTACATTGGTCCGATGGATTTTCAAGTGAGGATATCCCAAAGGTTTGAGTAAAAGGTTCCACCGGTATGCTCTGAGTAAATATGATAAGTAAGACAAAGCAATTGACCCTAATACCCACCAGTAATTTACCAACTTGGCTTTGGCCCAGAATTCAGCGAAATCTACATTCTTAAAAGCGAAATACAGCAGTACAAATGCAATGCCTATGGGAATGATGTACTTAAGTACACTCGCTGTTTTTTTGAGCATGAATCAGGAGGCTATTTTATTATCCCCATCAGGGAATATAATGGTAGGTTGATACGTAGCAGCTTCTTTTTGATCAATGGAGCAATAAGAAATGATGATGATGATATCACCCACCTGCGCCTTTCGGGCTGCCGGACCATTCAGACAAACTTCTCCTGAACCGCGCTCCCCTTTGATCACATAGGTATCCAGTCGTTCGCCGTTATTGATATTTACGATCTGAACCTTTTCATTGGCCACGATATTCGCTGCATCCATCAAATCTTCATCCAGGGTGATCGAACCTACATAATGTAGCTCCGCCTGTGTGATCTTCACACGATGAATCTTAGATTTTAGTACTTCTATTAACATCCTATCATCAATCAGGTTGCAAATATAAGTTATCGATCAATCTTATATTCTCTACATAGCCGGCAACACTCAAAAGTAAGGGCGAATCTTCAGAGATTTGCTCACTCAAAAGCGTATCAGAATGGACTATTTCAAAATATTCTATTTCCAGACCGTCAACTTTGTCATAAAACTGACCAGTTAGCCTTATGGTTTCTTTTATACCCTTTTTATCCAAAATTAGTTCCCTGGCCAGGTTTAGCCCCTGGTAAATGTTGGCTGCTATCTCCAGCCCCTTGTCGGAAAGGTTTTGGTTCCTTGAAGAAATCGCCAGCCCGCTGGCATGTCTCTGCGTAGGCACACCGATGATTTCTGTAGGCACAGAAAAATTTGATACCAGCTCCTTTACAATTAAAAATTGCTGAAAATCTTTCAGCCCAAAGTATGCCCTGTCCGGAAGTACAAGGTTGAGAAGCTTCATAACAATGATACCCACCCCATTAAAATGCCCAGGACGGAATTTACCTTCCAGTACTTCCTCCAGCTTCCCGAAGTTGAGCTTAATTGTAGGCTTTCTGGGGTAAATTTCATTTTCTCCTGGTGCAAAAAGGATGTCAACTCCCCAAGCCTCAAGCTTTTGTTTATCCGCCTCCAGGGTCTTCGGATATCGGGCCAGATCTTCCGCATTGTTGAATTGTGTAGGATTGACAAAAATACTTGTGATGGTGATATCATTTTCTTCCAGGGATTGGTCTGCAAGGGCTTTATGCCCGTGATGCAAAGCGCCCATGGTTGGTACCAGACCAATAGATAATCCCTTCTTTTTCAGGTCCTTTACTTTGACCAATATTTCATCAGGGGATTGGATTAACTGCATTTAAATGGAGAATTAAAAAACGTTAAGTTTCTAAAAACATTGAAAATAAGGCAAAATTATGGTAATTTTGGGGTCATTTTCGACTATCCTCAACAAAATAGCATGTCCATGTCAAATTTAAGAATCCTATATGTAGCTAGTGAGATTAATCCATTTCTAAAAACCTCTGAAGTTGCGGAATTTGTCAGAAGACTTCCGCAGGCAATGCAAGAGCGAGGGATGGAAATAAGGATATTGGTTCCACGGTTTGGCCTGATCAATGAAAGGAAAAACAGGCTCCATGAGGTTGTAAGACTTTCAGGAATAAATATTTCAGTAGGTGATGAAGAGAAACCACTTATCATTAAAGTGGCCTCCATACCTAATGCAAAACTTCAGGTGTATTTCATCGACAACGAAGACTACTTCCACAGAAAATCAGTCTTCTTTGATAAGGAAGATAACTTCTACGAAGACAATGACGAACGCGCAATATTTTTCTGCAAAGGCGTTTTAGAAACAGTGAAGAAATTGGGATGGTCACCTGATATCATCCATTGCAATGACTGGATGACCAGCTTGATTCCTTTGTATGTAAAAACGACTTATAAAAATGATCCAATCTTCAAGGAGTCTAAGACTGTTTTTACAATGTACAATAACAAATTCACCCATAAATTTGGTGATGACTTATTGGATAAAGTAAAAATGATTGACATTGACGACAACATGTTACACCCGCTTAAAACAGCAGATTATGATGGATTCATCAAGATGGGTGTTCAATATGCAGATGCTGTCATCAATGGCAACGAAGAGACGTCAGACAGCTTCAAAAAGTTGATCGCAGATATTGACAAACAGATTAATACAATAGATAGGGATGAGAATTTCGAAGAGAGCCACTTCAATCTGTATAATGAACTTGTTGGATAATAAGACCTTCCTTAAGGGACCGGGATTAGCACTCATGCTGATCCCGTTTTTTTTTGCTTGTGAAGACCCCAGTGAACTTGGTGTTCGGGTAGATTCTGACAACCAGAATATTGAGGTAAAGGATACCACCATTACCCTTCCCTTGTCCACCATTCTGATAGACAGTCTGCGGACCAATCAATTTACGACGTTGCTGGTGGGTCATATGGAAGACTCTGTGACGGGTAGTGTTCGCTGCACAGCATACACCCAGTACAGTCCGGCATCAGGCACTTTTCCGGGTGATTCATTAGACTTTGTTTCTGCTTACATCAGTTTTAAGATCAATGAGGTAAGAACAACAGATAACATCCTCAGTGGTCACATAGATGTGCATGAGTCTGATGATACTCTTTACAACCAGGCCATTTATCTGGCCAGACGCAAAATAGATTATCATCCGACTCCGATTACCCAGCTAGATTACAACATCAACATTGATGAGGACTCAGTACTTACTTTCCCACTGAATGACCTGGGACTGGAGTTGTACGATCAGTTGGTCCGATATGGCACAGACACTGCTTTTCAGGATAGCCTGCAACAAAACCTGCTTTACTATCAGCCATTGGTATTTAATACCACTAGCACCAACAGTGGTCTGATGTCTTTGAGCCTATCCAACGATACCTCTGCATTGTTTATCAAAATGAAGAGCCCATCATCGGATAGTACCTATTACTACAGGTTCAATTTCAATGGCAGAGGACATTTCACCAATATTGAACGTGACAAAGCCGGATCTAAACTTTCAACACTCGCTGAAGAATATACCAATGAAGTGGGTGGAGGCTATGCATATGGTAGTATGGTGGATGGGACATTTGCCAAGCTGGATCTTACTCCACTAAAAAACTTTATTACCGAAAATACCGGCCTTATTGTAAACAATTCCAGAATTAAGTTAAATAACACAGATTATGGAAGCGAATTTGTTATTCCTTTTACCAGTGTTAGGTTTTATTTTATCAGGAATGGCAGAATCAATGGGCCTATTGGAAATAGTCGATTGACAGCTTATACCAGCACTATTCTTTCAGACCTGAGCTATAGCTCTTCCTCCATAGAATATTTAAATGCAATCCACGAGGAAGATCCACCAAACTACTCAGGTGATATCACCCAGTTTACTCAAATCGTAGCTGATGATGGTCTGGGAATTGATCTTAGTGAAATCGTAATATTAAACCCAACTCCTACTTCTTTACAAAAGACTATTTTTACCGGAGCGGAGGTTACTATATACTATACCACAATAAAATGAAATGTGTGGAATCGTTGCTTACATTGGGAATAAACCGGCATTCCCCATCCTTATCAATGGCCTGAAGCGGCTGGAATATCGTGGATATGACAGTGCGGGTGTGGCACTGTATGAAAACAGCGGACTAAACGTACTCAAGAAGGAAGGCAAAGTAGCTGCATTAGAAGCTTTTGCTGTTGACAAAGCAAGTGATAGCACCCTTGGGATAGCGCATACCAGATGGGCCACTCACGGGGCTCCTAATGACGTCAACGCTCACCCTCACCTATCCGCAGATGGAAGCCTGGCCATCATCCACAATGGCATCATCGAAAATTATCACTCTATCAAAGCTGAGTTGCACGATAAAGGCTACGCTTTTGAAAGCGACACCGATACAGAAGTACTGGTAACTTTTATCCAGGACATCAGAGACACACACAACCTTTCCTTCGAGGACGCAGTAATTACTTCATTGTCTAAGGTAATTGGTGCCTACGCCATTGTTGTCATCAACCAGGATAACCCGGATCAGATGATCGCCGCCAGAAAAGGCAGTCCGATGGTGATAGGGCTGGGGGATGGTGAATATTTCATCGCCTCAGACGCCACTCCTATTGTGGAGTTTACCAAGGATGTGATCTATCTCAATGATGAGGAAATTGCTATTATCCAGCGTGATGGGTACAGGATCACAAATACCAGTAATGTTCCATTGATCCCAAGTATCCAAAAGCTTGATATCCAGCTGGAAGCTCTGGAAAAAGGGGGATATGAGCACTTTATGCTCAAAGAGATTTTTGGTCAGCCCGAATCAATTGCTGACTGTATGCGGGGCAGGTTAAATGCCAGGGAAAGAAAACTTACACTAGGTGGCATCAGAGAATATGCCAACAAACTGGTCAATGCAGAGAAAATCACCATTCTGGGATGTGGTACCTCCTGGCATGCCGGACTCGTAGCAGAATATATACTTGAAGATATCTGCAGGATACCGGTAGAAGTAGAGTATGCTTCAGAATTCCGATATCGAAATCCGGTGATCAAAGAAGGAGATATCATCATTGCCATCTCACAGTCAGGAGAGACAGCTGATACCTTGGCTGCCATTGAACTGGCTAAATCCAAGGGAGCCATTGTATTTGGTGTGGTGAACGCAGTAGGCTCGTCGATCGCACGTGCCACGCATGAAGGCGCTTATCTGCATGCCGGACCTGAGATAGGTGTAGCTTCCACTAAAGCTTTTACAGGTCAGCTAACCGTACTGACAATGATAGCGTTGAAGGTGGGGTATCTGAAAGGAACGATCACAGAAAGTCAGTATGGAGATCTTCTCTATGAACTGGAGTCCATTCCTAAAAAAGTTGCACAGGCGTTGGAGACCGATAAGCGCATCCAGGAGATTTCTGCAAAGTTTAAAGATGCAACCAACTGCCTTTATCTTGGAAGAGGTTATAACTTCCCGGTAGCATTGGAAGGAGCTTTGAAACTCAAAGAGATCTCCTACATCCATGCTGAGGGGTATCCCGCTGCTGAAATGAAGCATGGCCCGATTGCCCTGATCGATGAAAACATGCCAGTGGTATTTATTGCTACCAGGGACAGCTCCTACGAAAAGATTATCAGCAACATTCAGGAAGTAAAGTCCAGAAAAGGTAAGGTAATCGCGATCGTGAGCCAGCATGATGAGGAAATTGAAAGGATGGCGGACTTTACCATTGAAGTGCCATCGAGCCATGAAGCGCTCATGCCTCTGATTTCCGTGATCCCTTTGCAATTACTATCGTATCACATCGCCATCATGAGAGGTTGCAACGTGGATCAGCCACGAAACCTGGCCAAGTCGGTGACGGTGGAGTAGAAATGTAAGGGTGATTAGCTACTGCAGCCCACCCTTACCCCTGTAAAGAGATAATTCATCTTCCAACTCCAGCTCCAACACGGTCACATATCGATCCTGTACTTCCTCTGGCACAGTGATGTATACCAATCCCGGTACCGGGCTCCATGAGATTTTACCAACGACTTTATGATCCAAAGAAGACCCTTCACCTACTACAGTAATTTTATTGATCTTATTTTTCAAGCCTTTCAACATCACATTACCCGAAGTTTTCCCTGGCAAGAAAAGATAGAGCGAAGTTGAGTCTTTCGACAGAGTGGACGGTCCATAAAAGTGACCTTGAGGCAAACCGGGAATAGTACCAAAAATGGCTTCACCATGTTTCTTGTTCCAGGCGCCCAGCTCTTTTAGAATATGAACCTGTTCTTCCGGGATGGTACCATCTTCTTTAGGACCAATATCCAACAGCAAATTTCCACCGTAGCTTACGGCATCCACGAAAATCGTGATAATCTCATAGGGTGTTTTCCAGTTAGTATCTGTGTGCCGATAACCCCAGTTATCATTGGTGGTCATACATAATTCCCACCATGGATAAGCAGGTCTGGAGACAGGAAAGTTTTGCTCAGGTGTTTCATAATCCCCATAGCCCTGTAACCTTCCATTGATGATGGCATTTGGTTTTCCTGAAAGAATTATATCACGTATTTCGGTAGACTTCCACTCCTCGGCACTGTGCTCCCAATCACCGTCGAACCACCAAAGGTCAGGTTTGAATTTGGCTGATATTTCTTTGATCTGACCCAGGTTGAACTTTTGAAACTTTTCCCACCGTTTGGGTTCATCCGCAACCTTATACCGAGAGCTGTCTTTAAGAAATCCCGGGTAGTTTTTATGCGACCAGTCAATCAGTGAAAAATAGGCTCCAGTCTTAATATCACGTGCGCGAAGCGCATCATAAAACGGAGTAAGTAAATCTCGTCCGGCTGGCGTATCCTTCACCACATTGACTGGCCCTGATTTCCATAGAGCCACCCCATCATGGTGCTTGGTAGTGATGACTGAATACCGGGCTCCGGATTCTTTGATTAATTCAGCCCAGGCTTCAGGGTCGTAATTTTTAGCTTTGAAGCCTTCGACCTGCTTCATGTAATCCTCATGAGAGATCTGTTCGTTATGAAACGACCAGGATTCACTCACACCATTCACTGCATAAATGCCCCAGTGTATGAAAATCCCAAGCTTGGCGTCTGCAAACCACTGCATTTTTCGCTCAATGGACTCTGGTGTGATTTTCTGCTGACCACTAGCAAAAATAGGTAGCAGCATAAGAAAGATTATCCGCTTCATATTTTCAGATTTATTGACTCACGACCATCGCGATGGCAGGAGCATTTTGTAATTTCTTTCTTATTGAGGATGGGATTTGTACCTGCACTTTATCCCCTTTTATAGTCCACTTCAACTTTGCAGACCCATCAGCCAACATGATTTTAGAGCCTTTTTCAGGAATGTTTACAGACCATTCGATCACAGACGGAATTGTTTCTCCTTCATTTAATCTCCGGATGGCATAAAAAGCGCTACCATCTTTCTTCTGAGTAAACCATATGTTGTTTTCATGGTAATGCTTCATGGTTCGGGTACCATAAATAACCTCTCCATTTACTTCCAGCCATTGTCCAATCTCTTTCAGAGGCTTGATCTGCGCCTCATAAAATAAGCCCTGGGCATTGGGGCCAACCCCCAGAAGCAGGCTTCCGTTTTTGGCAGTGATCTCTATCAGGGTGTGAATAACCCAACGCGCCGATTTAAACCTGTCGTTCGGCACATAGCTCCAGGCATTGCCCAGAGTGATACAACTCTCCCAAGGGTAATCTAACTGGGTGTCAGGGATCCTTTGTTCTGGAGTGCGGTAGTTTTCATACGGTCCATGGACTGTTCTGTCCACCATCAACAACCCGGGTTGATACTCACGAGCCATCAAAGCTATTTTGTCCATCTCTATGTCCTGGCTCCATTCAGGGATAGGCGCTCCCCATGCAAGCACTTCCTCGTTCACCGTTTCCAAGGGACGCACCCAGCCACCGTCCAGCCAGAGAATATCCAATGGACCATATTCGCTTACAAGCTCCTCAATCTGGTTGTGTGTAAACTGCTTGTATTGGTTCCATCTCCATGGATACTTTCTGATATCATAGTTATTGTTTCTATTGGCCGTAGCATATTTTGGCCACCAGTAATATTCCGTGTGCCAGTCAGGCTTTGAGAAATACGCACCGATCATGAAATCTTTCTTGCGGAAGGAATCAAAGACATGTTTAGCTACATTGGACTTGGGATGATCGGCAAATGGCCCATCAGTGATCTTAAAATCTGTTTGCCTGGTATCAAACATATTGAAACCATCATGATGCTTGGTGGTAAACACCACATAACCCATGCCAGCCTCATCCGCAACAGTAGCCCACTGATCAGGATCAAAGTCCACAGGATTAAATTCCTCTTTCAATCCCCAGTACCACTCCTTGAAGTCATTGTAGGAGACTGTACTGTCTCTCTCAATCCAGTCTTCCGAACACAGTGCCCAAGATTCAATAATGCCTGGTACAGCATATATTCCCCAATGGATGATCATACCGAACTTGAGGTCTCGCCAGTTTTCTAATTTTTCTTTTACTTCAGCATCTTCTGGCCATTGATAGGCCTGCTCTCTCGCTACATGCTGTGCTCCAACATGCAAGGAACCTAAAATCAATACAGCTGCTATGAATCTTTTTATTATCATTTGAATAAAATTATAAGTCAGTTTGAATTTGCTTGTCACCATTTTCTAATGTCCAGTTATTACCAAAGAAGCCAGTTGCTTTGATACCTTTCACACCTTCTTTGAGCATGTCCGAACTGAAAATCATGTAATCCGGGAACCCACTTCCTCCGGCAAAATATTGATTGGCTTCCGTACTTTTCATCCCTGTAAGCCCGGTACCGCTGATCACAGAAACAGAAGCTATTTCGCTATCAGGCCGTGGCCACACAAAATAAGCTCCCAGGTCTTCTCCTTTGAAAGTCTTTGCACCCAAAGCTACCTCACCGTCCTTCACCTGGATCGGGCAATCTTTTAATAGTTTGTCCCATGCGGCATTGTTGGAGGCATTCCCATAAAGGATGACTCCACGGTCTGCATATTTCTTAGGATCAAAATCCTTATCGGCGATAATATCTATGGAACCATTGCCCCGGTAATACCATACTTCGGCATCAAATCGAGCTTTATTGTATGCCCATTGGTTTTCTGCCGCATTTCCCTTTGTGGCATATACATAGACCATTTGGTGATTGAAGCCATCCTTAAATGTGCCTCCCCTGTGTGGGCCCTTTTGCTTTTTGTCCAATTCGGAGCCGACAGCCCAATGCCCATTCTTATACAAATAAATAATCTGGTCATCCTTAGCGTCTATATTTATACTATCTCCATCCAAATTGATTTGGATCCTTTCCGATCGATTCAGTTCCGATATCTCAACCTTAAGTGCATATACATTTTCAGTGGTTCCGCCAATGGTGTTTTGCTCTTTGTTTCGTTCCAGCTGTACCCGGCTAAACTTCAGGGGTTCCTCCTGTTGTAGGACGGAGATCCAACGATGGCTTGCTGACACACCCGGATTGGCTGTCTTGAAATCAAGGACATCCATTTCATGATTTGCGTGGTTTTTATGCCATTTGAAATATTCAAATAATGGAGGCCAGTCTACACTTTCATTGCCAAACCAGTGACTCCCCCCCGGATACTCGTAATAGCTAAAGTCAGGATGGAATTTGCTAAGTACTTCACGCATCTGACGTGCATATGTAACCGGTACCACCCTGTCGGCATCACCATGGAAGATATATACTCCGTGTGACTTATAGTTGTCTGCCAGGGCCATCACATTACTTGGGTTACTGGCCCGTAATAAAAGCCGCTCAACGTCGCTTTCTCCTTTAGTAGGAATTGTGCCATCAGAAGAACCATATTCAGCCAGCATCGGATAACCCGCACAAGGTGCTATCGCAGCCCATTTGTCAGGATAAGTAGCTCCTAAGATCCAGGTGCCATGACCTCCCATGGAGTGACCGGTGAGATAAATCTTATTAGGGTCGGGAGAATATTTTTTCCTGGCAATTTCCAATACTTCCAGAGCATCTTTCATGCCCCAGTCTTCCCAGTTAAATCCCCTGGGTCTTCTGTTGGTAGGCGCTACGAGAGTACCCCAGTCTTTTGGCTTGTATGCCCGGGCCTGTCCAATGGCTTCTACGCCAGCGCCATGTACAGATAAAAAGAGTGCCTGTCCGTCACCAACATTTTCTTTTTGTGGAGCCACTCCGTAGTATTGAACACTACCGTCTATCGAACTGATAAAAGTATGACTCTGATGCGATGAGGGAGCAACAGATGAAATGTTTATCGTAGTTTCATCCAGTGTGTTTTTCTTTTGCTGCAATACTATCCTGGCCTCATAATCCTTTGCTTCTCGTACATTGGCCGGATCAAACTGAAAGCCTACTTTTCGGATCGTCATTGGAGGAACTGCAGGCAATGATGTTACTGTCTTTTTTCCTTCTAAAGTGGCAGTAATCGATAAGCCCTCTAAAGGCTTATTCGTCCCATTGCTGACAACAATGGCTCCCCACAGTAACCCGGAAGTCTCATCATGAACCACGTGAGGTACTGTTAAATCCTCATCAATCAAGTAGACAGGTTTTTCAGGAAATATCATTTTTGCTTCTATGCCCTGCCACCTAGAAAACCGGGAACCCCGGATCAATATCTCATTGACTCCCTGTTTTAACTGAACAGGCATGTACATCCAACCGTCACCATAAAGATCACTTCCTCGGGGTACATCATTAACATAAAACATGCTATTCCGAGAAATATTGAGTACAGCCATCTGCTCGCGGTCTGAAGTATATTCCAGATACAAATATCCGTCCCCCAGAGACCTGTCCCTGAACCTACCCGCAGAATCCGCTTCTATGGTCTGCCACTGGATCATATCTCCTTCATCATCCATATATAATGTTTCGCCTACCTGTGGTCTTTTAAGAATGCCTCTGCTTAGCTGATAGGCAATTTGGTCATAGACCGCAGCTTCCCGACCATAGTGATGTACGGAATCAGCTATCAGACCAGAGTTAAATTTATAAACTGTTTGCGCACACAGTGCGAATGGAAGGACAAATACGATTAAAACAAAAACAATTTTTCTCATGTGTTATGGAAGTTTGGATGTATTACCTGTAAAACAAAAGCGAGCAGAGCTCCTTCATTTACATTAACTCGGGGTGAGTCTGACAAAAGTAATTCATCTCATGGAAAAATACAGAAAACTATATCCGGTTCAGATTTCAAATGTTGCCATTCTTCGACCTTTTTCCTTAATTGCATTTGAATAAATATCTGTCACGGCAATTTTTTTAATCGATGAAAAAAATAATCTTCTCCGATAAAGCACCAGTTCCTATTGGTCCGTATAGCCAGGCAGTTGCCGTAAATGGAATGGTATATATTTCGGGTCAGATCCCGATCGATCAAACCACTGGTGATCTGGTTTCGGGGTCTATTGAGGATGAAACTCATCAGGTCATGAAGAACATTGGATTTATCCTTTCTGCTGCCGGACTCACCTACTCCAGTATTGTGAAAACCAGTATTTTTGTTAAAGACCTGGGCAATTTTGGCAGGATTAATGAAGTCTACGGGACCTATTTTGATGAACAACCTCCTGCAAGAGAAACGGTAGAAGTTAGCCGACTGCCCAAAGACGTAAACATTGAAATTAGCTGCATCGCTACTGAATGAAATTCAAACCCTTTGAAGAAGAGACCATAGTTTCTGCCCGATCACAGGCAGAGATCGTTACTCAGCTTTCAAAATTTACGCAGCTTGTTACAGATGTCAATGTGCCTGTAAGGCATATATTCAATGGAAACATTGAGAAAGATAGCTTCAGGATCTCACTCAAAGTCAACTTTCCTCAGAATGCCCTACCACTGACGATCGGGAAAATCGTACCGACATCGAAAGGGTCTATCGTCTTCCTGAAATATCAACTTTTTCCTGCCACCAAAGTGATGCTTGGTGTGATCGGGGGCATTATGGCTGCTATTTGCATCAGCTTTTTACTGATATACCTGGAAAAACAAGATCCCAGGTACATCAGGGCGATTGTGATCACCCTGGCTACAGGCGCCTTTTACTACATGACCCTTATTATCAATTTTTTCAAGCGGAAAAATCAAACCAAATCCACGCTTGAGCGGATTCTAAATGAGTAAAATTATCTGCTAAACGGCTATTCATTTTATAGCTTTGCAGCCCGAATAATTTTTTCTATGGAGAACGTAAGAGTAAGATTTGCTCCCAGCCCGACAGGAGGGCTTCACATTGGTGGTGTTAGGACCGCGCTGTTCAATTACCTTTTTGCTAAAAAGAACAATGGAACATTTATCCTGAGGATCGAGGACACCGACCAATCCAGGTATGTGGAGGGAGCCGAGCAATACATTACGGAATCCCTGGCCTGGTGTGGCATTCAGCCGGACGAAGGTCCAAAAGCGGGTGGCCCTTATGCACCTTACCGCCAATCTGAAAGGAAAGAGATTTACAAGAAGTATGTAGACCAGCTGATTGAAGACGGTCATGCATACTATGCCTTCGATACGGTAGAGGAGCTGGAAGCAATGAGAAACAGGCTTAAGGAAGGTAGAATTGCCAACCCCCAGTACGATGCGGTTTCCCGTACCACCATGAAAAACTCGCTGACCCTGCCAGCAGATGAGGTAAGATCCAGAATTGAATCCGGAGAACCTTACGTGGTCCGGTTTAAAGTCCAACCCAAGGAAGAGGTTCGCATCAATGACATCGTGCGTGGTTGGGTGCTTGTACATGGATCAAACATTGATGATAAGATCCTGATGAAATCCGACGGCATGCCTACCTATCACCTGGCCAATGTGGTGGACGACCACCTGATGAAGATCACACATGTGATACGAGGTGAGGAATGGCTTCCATCTGCCCCACTTCATGTCTTGCTCTATAAATATTTGGGATGGGAGTCCTCAATGCCCCAATTTGCCCATTTACCATTGATCCTAAAACCTGATGGCAATGGGAAACTCAGCAAACGAGCTGCAGAAAAAGCAGGGTTCCCCATTTTCCCGTTGAGCTGGAAAGATCCGCAGTCAGGTGAAGAATCTGCCGGATTCAAAGAAGAAGGCTACCTGTCGGAGGCCATGATAAACTTTCTATCCCTACTGGGGTGGAATCCCGGATCCGAGCAGGAGATCTTCTCAATCAGGGAATTGATTGATCAATTTTCATTGGAGCGAATCAATAAGGCAGGCACCAAATTTGACATTGACAAGGCTAAATGGTTCAACCAGCAATACATCAAAGCAAAGTCGCCAGACGAGTTAAGCGCTTTTATCCAGGTGGAACTCAAGACCAGGTATGACATCAACTGCGATACGCCGACCGCATTGCAAATAGTGGAACTCCTAAAGGAACGGGTCACCTTCATCCCTGAATTTGCCAGCAATAGCTTATTTCTGTTTCAACCTCCTACCAGTTATGACCAAAAAGTGGTGGAAAAGAAATGGGATGAAGAAGCCGTCAACGCATTAAGCGTATATGCTGAAGCCATCAAGGTAAAGGATAAGCTGACAGCAGATGAAGCCAAAGAGCTGTTCTTTACTTCGCTGGAAGAAAAAGGGTTTAAGCCAGGTAAGTTTATGCAAACACTCAGGTTGAGCATTACCGGAGAGGGGTCAGGACCCGATTTGATGTCTATTTTGTCCATCATGGGTGGGAAATCTGTTTCGGAACGTATCCTTTTTTCTATTGAACAGTTAAATAGATAGAAGAAGGATAACACTATGACAAGGAAAAAAGAAAACGAAAAACCGAGAGTTCACAAAGATCTCGATGGGTTTGAAATGGAAATTGATTCCTTTGGCGAGTTGAAATCAAATATTGATATCGAAAAGATCAATAAATTCCTCAACAAAGAGGTGGAAGATAAGAAACTCAAAGACCGGGATGATCTGGAAGATCTGAAGAAGTGATTATAATCCGGGAAGGATCGATGGCACTTTTTTCTTATAATTGAGATACGCTTCCCCAAACTTTTGTATCAATTTTCTTTCCTCGAAGTATATCCCTATGGGCAAATAGATCAGGATCAACACCACCGAAACCAGGATCACATCGGAGGGTTGATAGATGAAGTACCCCAGTAGGATTGCAATGGTGCCCGTGTAAATGGGATGACGTACCCTGGAATGAATACCATGGGTAACGAGTTTGTCCTCTGAGGAGGATTTCCTCAGACCAACAAACTCCATCCCTGACAGATATCTAAAGGAAAAAAATACGATAACCACTCCTGCTCCAATCAGCAGATAAGCTGAATAAATAAAAATCCCCGGGTCGAATAGCCGTTTCTGAGGCATTTCTTTGATGATCCAACCCAGCCCGATCAAACCAACTACACTGATGAGGGAATAAACAAATCGATAACCTGACCCTTTCAATCCAACATGCTCCGACACCCACTCCTTACATGCATTGGATGCCAGCAAACTATGAAGTGACAAGTAGATTATCCATGAAATAATTAAAATGAGCATACCATGGGTACTCTACTGTTCGAAAACCGTGTAAGTCGAGTTCCATTGCATCGTTTCACCGGGCTCCACATCGATCCAAATGAAATTTTCAGGACACAAAGTGGTTTTACAGGTCCAGAAAGCCATGCGATAGATCGGCTGGTCAACCGCGAATTTAATTCCTGCTCCGGTCTTATGATTGACTACGGTAACCTGATGATCATCCGAAGTCTCCCCAAACCCCGTCAGCTCCAGAAAGGTGCTCTTTCCCTGCTCCACCATTTGCTCAAACTTTATTTTCTTGTCGTCAAGGCTAACCAAACCTCTGGTATCACTCTCTGTCTTTAGGCTGAATGGAAACTCAACAATGAAGTCGGTACCACTCTGCGTCTGGTCGATCACAAAGAAGTTGTGGTTGAACTGATCCGTTTCGATGGCTTTTTCTCCTGTGTTTTTGAGTGAATGTTTGATCACAAAACTCTCTCCCCGGAGCTCGATCTTTTTCATGTATTCATAAGCATAGCCAAAGTCACTTTTGACCACATGGGCAAAAGAAACCCAGTCTTCCCCGTGGTCCACCGTCCACTTTCCATGATCAAGAATCTTGTAGGTGTCTGTCCAGCCGTACTTTTCTTCATCTCCTTTTTCCAGTATACCCACACCAATTCTGATAAAACTGTCCCCCGCCTCCGCTTCTTCATAGCCCAGGCCAGGCTCGATAAAACCTTCCACCGGTCCAGGCAGGTCTTCATGGATCAAAGGATCATGTGTGTCTTTCCAGTAATCAAAATACTCATGCCCTTTATACTTTAGGCTTCCGATGACTCCAGACCAGTCAAACCGCGTCGCACGATACAGTCCCTTCTCAGGATCAGGCAGGTAAACCTTCATTTCAATGGTTCCATCGGTTAAATTAATGTGGGGATATTGATCAAGATTCATTGCATTTTCCTGGTTAGAAGAAGTATCATCAGCAGTATTTTTTTTTGTGTTACAAGAAATCAGCACCAGGCTGAATCCAACGGTGACCAGAAAGTATAGTGAGGCTTTCATTTTTTTTTTGTTTTGAATAGGTATGGGTAAATCTAACATATGTAGTGGCTAAATCCATTAGCTTTGCCTACTGAAAATAAAAGGACAACTCCAGTGAAAATCGGTATCATCAGAGAAGGTAAAGTACCTGTAGATAAAAGGGTACCCTTCACACCCACGCAGGCAGCTGAAATTCAGCGGCGTTTTCCGACCATTCAGGTCATTGCGCAATCCAGTGCCATTCGATGTTTCACGGATGATGAATACAGGGCTGAAGGCATCGAGGTCAGAGAAAATGTGGATGATTGTGATGTGCTGATGGGTGTGAAAGAAGTCCCAATCAAAGAACTCATCGCTGATAAAACCTATTTCTTTTTCTCCCATACTATCAAAAAACAGGCTTACAACCGGGGACTGCTCCAAAATATTCTGGCCAAAAAAATACGGCTGATTGATTATGAGACCCTGACCGATACCAAAGGAAACCGAGTGGTCGCTTTTGGGCGATGGGCCGGGATTGTGGGTGCCTACAATGGCTTGTGGACTTATGGAAAACGTTACAACCTCTTCGAATGTCGACGTGCTCACGCATGCTTTGACCTGGAAGACCTAAGGACAGAATTCCCGAAAATCAAACTTCCTAACATCAAAATTGTGATCACCGGAGGTGGTAGGGTCGCTAAAGGAGCCATGGAAGTGTTGGACGGTATCGGAATCCGAAAAGTTAGCCCACAGGAATTCCTGCAAAAAGATTTTAACGAGCCTGTATACACTCAACTCGAGCCCTGGGACTATCATGTCCACAAGGATGGTAAACCATTTGAATTGAAAGATTTCTTCCAGCACCCGGATGACTATAATGGCACCTTTCTGCCTTTCACCAGCCAGGCAGATCTGCTGATCGCCAGTGCCTATTGGGATCCCCGCTCACCCGTGTTGTTTACAAGAGAGGACATGCTGAAAGATGAATTCAGGCTTAAAGTGATCGCCGATATTACCTGCGACATTGAAGGGTCTATTCCGTCTACCAAACGAGCTTCTACCATCGATGACCCGATATATGATTACAACCCTGTCACGGGCAAAGAAGAAAAAGCGTTGAGTAGCGATACAAATGTTACCATGATGGCAGTAGACAATCTACCGTGCGAACTTCCCAGGGATGCTTCCAACAGCTTTGGAAGGGATTTGATTGATAACGTAATACCATCTTTAATGGATGACCGCGAAGAGATAGTCAAAAGGGCTACCATCACCAATGGTGGCGGACTGACCAAAAAATATGCTTATCTAACTGATTTTGTAAATGGCTAATAAAAAAACCATACTCGTCACTGGATCGAAAGGGCAGCTGGGAAATGAATTACGGGAACTGGCTGGTTCCGTGAAGGATGCTGATTTTCATTTTGTAGACATTGAGGAACTGGACATCACCAATGGTCAGCAGATCAGAAAATTTTTTGATGAGATCAAACCGACTCATTGTATCAACTGCGCAGCCTACACAGCCGTAGACAAAGCCGAGTCTGACCGGGAACTGTGCGATCTTATTAATGTTACTGGAGTGGAAAACCTGGCAGTGGCCTGTAAAGTGCATGATGCGGTTTTATACCACATTTCCACAGATTTTGTGTTTAATGGTAATGCTTCACAACCGTTGACTGAAGATCAGGATACCGACCCGGTTTGTTACTACGGAGAAAGCAAGCTCAAAGGAGAAAAACAAGTAGCTGAGACCACAGAAAAGCATTACATCATCAGAACCTCCTGGCTCTACAGCAGCTTCGGCAACAATTTCGTGAAGACCATGATTCGGTTGGGAGAAACCAAGCCGGAACTGGGAGTCATTTTTGACCAGGTGGGTACGCCAACCTATGCGAAAGATCTTGCTGCTTCTATCCTTGAAATGATCGATGCACCTGAAGATCATTTTGGCATCTATCACTACAGCAATGAAGGTGTGGCCTCCTGGTACGATTTCACAAAAGCCATTTTCGAGTACAAAGCCATCACCATACCGGTAAAGCCAATTCCCACCACAGCTTATCCTACTCCAGCCAAAAGACCACATTTCAGCGTAATGGACAAGAATAAGATCAAAACCAATTTTGATCTGGCCATTCCATATTGGAGGGATAGCCTGAAGGAGTGTTTGGAGAAGCTCTAAAGTGATTAGTTATCAATTCTATGATAAATGGAGGTATAGTTCCAGGCAGTCATATTAATGATATTAAATCTAATCGTATTAGCATCTAAAAATTCATACAAATACTCTTGTGTCACTACAATTGTGTCGTAATACACACCATCAAAGGCAATCCAGGCCATTCTTTGAGTTAGAATTGAATCATTCATCCAGTATTCATAGTCATAAGTACCTTCTTCATAATTATAAGCCCGCATGAGACTATCCTCAAAATATTCTCGGTAAGCTATTGGATTTTCAATTTGAGTCAATTGATCACCATTACCGAGGTGTGTTATCTCCCACCTACCTAATATTGCTTCTCTTGGATCAATAACAACATCCTCCGCAGTACATCCAATGAATACCAATACAATTGCTGTAAAGCAAAACTTTCCTTTCATGAGTAGTACACTTCTAGACTGATGAATATCAAAAATTTTATCTTAATATAGCTAATAATGTTTTTATTAAACAAAACAACCTAATTAAGAAAGGTTTTTGCATTTTACAACTAAGTTTATCGACTCAATTGGACCCAACCCTTGAGTAATCCAGACTTACCATTGATTCCCTCATACTGCAAATTCCAGTAATAAACTCCAGGCTCCCGTTCATTACCCTTCCACCATACATCAGCTTTTGATGTACTGAATATTTCAGTACCGGTTCGATCTAAAATAGACATTTCAAATGTCTCTACATGGGAAAATCTCAATGGCTCAAACAATTCATTTCTTCCGTCATTGTTTGGTGTAAAGGCATTGGGTAGCCGTACGACAGGGTCAGGAACATAAAAGTAAGATTGAATGAAATTTGGTAAAGAGAAACGACTGTATCCAGGAGCAAGAGAAATCCTGGAAGTACTAAACAAGGGACTATTTAATGGCAGATTCGGTCTTTCAATCACCATAAGTTCTTGGCGATCTTTGTCCGCTACGTATACTTTTTGGTCTGGGCCTAATTGAATTGAGCCACCTATGTGTACAGTATCAATCTCTGATAGTCTCTTACTTCTCAGACTGTATTGGTATATTTTTTGTCCTGGAAATGTACTTGGAAAATTCTCAGATAAATAAAGGTACTTTTCATTTGGGGAGAATGCTACACCATAAATATTTCCATCCACATCTCCATCGTATATAGCTGGGGTAATGAACCCGTCTTTCATTGAAAGATAACCAGTAATAGCATCAAAATAAAATATTTCAGTCTTGCGATGGTCCGCAATATTTAAGGAAAGGAGCTTCCCACTCGGCGAAGATTTCATTTCACCAATTGTATTGCGGTTGGAACTGCCAAATTCGTGTATTGAACCTGTTCTGCTTATTACCGGATCTTCATTCAGGCCATTTTTGCTGATGTGATATACATAAAATGCATCTGATTCCCACTGATGCGTGATCACCCATATATCTTCACCATTGGCGTGATGTACTGCAGATAGCTTCTCTGTTGTTGGAGTATAGAGTTGAATATTTTTCAACACTACATCACCCAACCCTCCATCCTTTGAAATGTCCACTATATTGTAGTTAATATATTGTAGTTAAGCCCATCGGGATGTGCCTGAGGGGATGTGGTAAAAATGTAATAGAGGAAAGTGTTCCCTGGATGCGGTACTATCAGAGCGCTCTGAGTCGACGTGAAACTGCCTTTTAAATCAGTTCCATTGGGCATAATTTCATGCAGACGATTCCAAACAGTGACTCCATCCGAGTAGAACAGGAGCCGGCCATTTTCATCGCACATCACAGAGCATCCTTCTAGTGTATTGATTTGCCCATCCGTAAGGACCCTGGGATTACCGTTTGGATCAAGATCATTAAAGTCCAGGCCTGCATTTTGACCAAAGTACCAAATATTGGCACGCTTTGAATAGGAGTATTCGGCAAGATTTTCCGAGATTATGGGGTCTTCAATATCAACACACTCTGAAACTATCAGAACAAAAAGCAGCAACAGAGTAATGTGTGCAACTTTCATAAAGTGTTCGTATCATGGGATACTCTTGGTACAAATCTATCGAAAATAACAATACGTTGTATAATATAGGACTAGAGATCCAACTAAAAAAGCCAGCAAGATTTTAAACCTCTGGCTTTACAAAATAGGTAATTTCTAAGTCTATTCCTCCACCTCTACCCCCAGTTTTTTCAGGTTGGCAATTGAATTTGTCTTAACAAACGGAGGTGGATTGTTTGCCAATGACTTCTGAAACATTTTGATGGCTTCCTTATTGTTATCCATGGCCATGTAGCACTCACCCATGCTGTCATACACATTGGCTGACTTCGGGTTCTTCTTGATGTTGAGCTTGAAGTATTCTTCGGCCTTGTCATATTTTTCCACGCCCATCATCTGGTAGCCCAACATATTCAATTGATTCTCATTTGAGACGGTTGCAGCCTCATCTGCAATTTTAATGGCCTCAGCATCTTTTCCCGTTTTGAAGAGTATGGCAGACTTCAGTCCCATGGTCTGACCATTCTTATTCATAGCAATGGCCTGATCCGCCCATTTAAGGGCCTCTTCAAGGTTCACATTGTTGTTTAAACAATAATTGGCTGCCGAAAAGGGTCCCTGCCAGGCAAAACCAGCTGTATTTCTTAACTCATTCCTGAAACTCTCCAGGATGGTCTCCTGACTTACTGCTATCCGAATTGGTATTTCTTTATTTTCCCACAGAAGCGAGAGTGTACCTTCGGTATTTCCAAGTTCGGAAAAGGAATAAGTCAACAAATTGGTAAATGGACTCTGCTTACTTTGTACATCCACCCTGAGCACGTCCTCATCTTCTTCATACCAGTAGCTGCCCCAGGAAGAAGAATTACTACTGAAAATAACTGTGACTTTCCCATTTTCGTAGGGGATCATGTGCAGGCCGTATGTCCCTTTTGCTATCGATTTCCCTTCCACAATAGCATCAGTTGAAAATGAAATGGTAGTATTTTCATTAGCACCTGCTCTCCAGGGCATGGGTTTTTGATTGCCAAATCCACTTTGAGAAAGTTCCCAGGGCACTAGGTTGCCCCATACCTCACCTGTGCGATCATTGTTCCCGTTGATCACGGCCGGACGCGAATAGTTAATAGTAATATCCGTCAAACCGATTCTTTGCGTAACCTCTGCAGCAGGACTAATTCTTGGGGTTGTCACCGTCTGCCCTATTGCCCAGGTGGAAATCAGGGCCAGGGCCAGAGAAAATATGAATGTTTTACTTAATGTAGACATGATGATACAATTTGGTTGTTCTATGATAATAACAACCATCCCGATCATTGTCAATCACATCTGTGATCAGCGGTGAATAATGGATATAAACAAAAAACCCCGCTTTTGGGCGGGGTTTTAAATCATTTATACTTTGACTTATCCGTTCATGGATATCAGGAATTCTTCATTGTTGAGGGTTCCTCTCATCTTGTTAAGCAGGAATTCCATGGCCTCGTTGCTGTTCATGTCAGACATAAACTTCCTGAGAATCCACACTCTGCTTAGCTGATCTTTGTCCATCAACAGGTCTTCTCTTCGAGTACCCGAAGCAGGAACATCAATAGCAGGATACACACGCTTGTTAGACAATTTCCTGTCAAGCTGTAGCTCCATATTACCCGTACCTTTGAATTCTTCAAAGATCACTTCGTCCATCTTAGAGCCTGTTTCAATCAAGGCTGTAGCAATAATGGTCAGTGAACCACCATTTTCCACGTTCCTCGCTGCTCCAAAGAATCGCTTGGGCTTATGCAATGCATTCGCATCTACACCACCGGAAAGGATCTTTCCTGATGAAGGTACTACCGTGTTGTGTGCTCTGGCCAGTCGGGTGATAGAATCCAATAAGATCACCACATCGTGACCGCATTCTACCATTCGCTTAGCCTTCTCCAATACGATGTTGGCCACCTTCACGTGCTTCTCAGCCTGCTCATCAAAAGTAGAAGCAATTACTTCTGCTTTTACCGAACGTGCCATATCCGTCACCTCTTCAGGTCGCTCATCGATCAAAAGGATCATCAGGTAAACTTCCGGATGGTTTTCTGCGATGGCATTGGCAATGTTTTTCAACAATACTGTCTTACCTGTCTTAGGCTGGGCAACGATCATACCTCTCTGTCCTTTTCCAATTGGTGCGAAAAGGTCAACGATACGGGTGCTGTAGTTGTCTGCCTTGGTAGTCAGGTTTAGCTTTTGCTCAGGGAAAAGTGGAGTCAGGTACTCAAAAGCGATCCTGTCACGGATCTCTTCAGTCGTTTTTCCATTGACTGACTCTACCCTTAGCAGGGCAAAATACTTCTCTCCGTCTTTAGGAGGTCGGATCTGTCCCTTCACCGTATCTCCAGTTTTTAAACCGAAAAGCTTAATCTGTGAGGGTGATACATAGATATCATCAGGGCTCGCCAAATAATGATAGTCACTTGATCTCAGGAAGCCGTAGCCATCCTGCATGATCTCAAGAACTCCTTCATTTTCGATGGCTCCGTCAAATTCTTTGATCTCCTCGTTGTATTGAGCTTTGCGTGCCCGGTATTCAGCTTTTTCATCTTTCTTGCTGTCGCCTTTGCTGTCACCGTCGTTGCCACCTTTCTCGTTTCGGTTGTCCCGGCTTTCACGGTTGTCCCGGTTTCCTTTGGGCTTCTTATCTACAGGACTATCGCCTTTTGGAGCACTTTCCTGTTTTTTGGTGTCTTCTTTGCTCTCAGGAGCATCTTCAGAGGACTCGATCTCAATGTCGAGTGATTTCAAAAGATCTTCCGGACTCCCTTCGTCTTTCTTTCTAGACTCAGGTTTTGCTTTTTTCTTTGTGGGTTTTTGCGTCTTTGGCTGTTCGTCCTTAGAATCTGTTTTAGTTATTTTCTTAATCTCTTCATCTGGCATGGTAGCCTGCTTATCAAGGATTTCGTAAATAAGGTCATTCTTCGCAGTTTTCTTAGCATTTTTTATCCCCAGACCATCGGCAATCTCTCGTAGCTCTGAGAGTAACCTCACACTTAAATCATCTAAAGTGTACATAAAAATAATACTTGGTAAATATGGTAATCGAAATGTTACGTAACTAATTGGAAATTTTCGTCTTTGTAGGCGAAATTGGAAAACTAGTGAAAGTCTCTCACTTGAATTGCGTTACAATAATATGGTAACGGTAAATATTAAGCAAAAGATTCGTAAAAAAATATCTATTTAGCAATGAAGTACGACTAATTTAATTTTTGTGCCGAACAACCTTACTTTTGCGTTTTTAACAACCTGATCAAATGCTACAAACTTCCGCTATAAGGGATCATTTTGAGGTCTATACCAAAGGATTACAAAAAAGAGGCATTCAAAATGCTGCAGATATACTTCAGAATATCCTGAAGATTGATGAAGAACGACGAAATACCCAGCTACAACTGGATGATTTGCTTGCGCAGTCCAATCAGATGGCCAAACAAATTGGTCAGCTCATCCAGTCCGGGAAAAAAGATGAGGCGGATCAGGCAAAAAAGGACACTGCTGCACTCAAACAGCAATCCAAAGAGCTGGGGCCAAAATTGCAGGAGATTGAAAAACAACTCACAGAGGCGCTATACAATATTCCCAATATACCACATGATTCCGTGGTAGCCGGTAAGTCGGCAGAAGACAATGAGATCGTAAAGCAGGCCGATGAAAATATTCCTGATTTGCCAGAGTCAGCAAAGCCACACTGGGACCTGATTGAGGAATACGACATCATCGATTTTGAGCTGGGCAACAAGGTGACCGGCGCTGGCTTTCCCTTTTATAAGGGTCAGGGCGCGCGCCTAAACAGGGCGCTGGTGAATTATTTCCTTGATGAAGCCTTGAAAGCGGGTTTCACGGAAGTACAGCCTCCCATTCTGATCAATGAAGATTCGGGATATGGTACCGGCCAGCTTCCGGATAAAGAGGGACAGATGTACCAGGTCATTGAAAGCAACCTGTATATGATCCCTACAGCGGAGGTTCCTATCACTAACATCTATCGGGATGTAATCCTCAATGCGGAGCAGCTACCAATCAAAAATGTGGGTTATACGCCCTGTTTCAGGCGTGAGGCAGGCTCATGGGGAGCCCATGTACGTGGCCTCAACAGACTTCACCAGTTTGATAAGGTAGAAATCGTAGAAATCAACCATCCGGATCAGTCTTATGAGACGCTGGATAAGATGGTAGCACATGTGGAAAACCTTGTGAAAGGTTTGGGACTGCCATACAGGATACTAAGACTATGTGGTGGGGATATGGGTTTTACATCAGCACTGACTTATGACTTTGAAGTCTTTTCTGCCGCACAGAAAAAGTGGCTCGAGGTCAGTTCAGTTTCTAACTTTGAGACCTATCAGGCAAACAGGTTGAAACTGCGAATAAAGGGAGATGATGGCAAGAAAATACTGGCCCATACGCTCAATGGCAGCGCTTTGGCCTTGCCTCGGATCGTAGCAGCACTACTCGAGAACAATCAGGGAGCTGAGGGTATTGCAATGCCCGAGGTATTGCATCCCTATCTCGGATTCAAATCCATCACAAAAAAATGAGGTTACCATACTTTCATAACTTTGTAGGATGGTAGAAATACGACAGGGAAAAAAGGAAGACCTCCCCAGGGTACTGGAACTGATCGAAGAGCTCGCGCTGTATGAAAAAGCTCCGGAGCAGGTCACCAACACCCTTGAAATGATGGAAGAAGATGGTTTTGGGAAAAATCCCATTTTTGGCTTCATCGTTGCAGAAAAGGACGGGGTGATAGAGGGTATGTCCCTTTATTACTACAGGTATTCCACCTGGAAAGGAAAACGACTCTGGCTCGAAGACCTGATAGTGACTGAGTCACAGCGAGGCCTGGGAACTGGTAAAAGGCTTTTCGACCGTACCATTGAAATCGCCAAAGAGGAAAAGTGTAATGGGATGGTATGGCAGGTATTGGATTGGAACGAACCCGCCATCAACTTTTACAAAAAGTACAATGCACAATTTGATCCGGAATGGATCAATTGCAGCATCGATTTTTAGACCTCCTCAAGAAGGGTCCTGAAAGCCGCCATCTTATTACCGTATTTTTCTGCATGGGTTTGTCTTAATCCGTGGGCATGCTTTTCCATATAGATGTCAATTTGCTTACCATCCGTTGCGAAATACTGTATCGCATAGGTATTGCCATCCACATCCGGCCTTTCGGTCACCAACCTCAAAAATCTGTGCTCTTTAAAGCAACCGGTCTTCATCACCTCCGGGATGTGTACATTTTTCATCCATTCAATCCATTCAGCCTCTACTTGAGGGTCTATCGTCACAGTCACATTGTATAGAATCATTTCTATCGTTATTTAGTAAATCTCGATATAGTATGTTTCAAAGATATCGAAGTATTAATTTTGGAGTTAATCAACCTAAAGATGAAAATATATAAAACCGCCCAGGGGGCACTTATTGAACACAAGGAAAAATTTTATCTCGAAAAAAATATCCCCTGGGATGAATTAATCAACAGAAGTCAGCTTTACGAATTTCTTCAGGCACTGGTTGCCGATAAAGAGACCTCCCAGGTGGACCTCGCCAATGAAAAACTTCTTCCTCCCCTACAAAGTCAGGAGATCTGGGCATCTGGAGTAACTTATTACCGCAGCCGTTCGGCCCGAATGGAAGAATCCCAGGATGGTGGTGACGTATATGACAGGGTCTATTCTGCCGAAAGACCAGAGTTGTTTTTTAAAGCAAACATTGCCAGAACCGTAGGTCATTTGGCGGAAGTGTACATCAGAAAAGATTCAAAATGGGATGTACCGGAACCAGAACTCACGCTTTTTGTTAATACCAAAGGAGAGATACAGGGTTACACAGTCGGTAATGACATGAGCTCCCGAAGCATTGAAGGAGAAAATCCACTATATCTGCCTCAGGCGAAAGTTTATGAAAAATGTGCAGGATTGGGACCTTGTATTTATGTTCCCGAAAATGGTATAGACCCTGAATCAAAAATCAAGTTACAAATCCTGAGGGATGACAAGCTGGCCTTTGAAGAGGAGATCGGCATCGATCAGATGAAAAGAAAGCACACAGAACTTGTTTCCTTTTTGTTCAGAGAATGTGATTTTCCTTACGGGTGTTTTCTCATGACTGGCACTGGCATCGTACCACCCAATGAGTTTACACTCCAGGAAAAAGACCAGGTAAATATATCCATCGAGGGAATTGGAACACTCACAAACTTTATCGCAAAAAAACCCTAAATATTAATATGAATTTATCCGGACAAACTTTTATAGGCAACAAGACATCAGCAAAAGGCTCGAAGAAATTCTTTGGTGTGGACCCAACCACCGGCCAGAACCTGGAGGTAACTTTTACGGAGTCTACAACTGAAGAGATTGAAGAAGCCATTTCTCTTGCAGAAAAAGCTTTTTACGCCTACAGAAAGACCACTAACGAACAGCGGGCACAATTCCTTGAAGCCATCGGGGATGAGATCATGGCGCTGGGCGATTCACTACTTGAGCGAGGCTCAAAGGAAACTGCTTTACCGATTGCCCGACTGACCGGAGAGCGAGGAAGAACAGTAAACCAGATGAAACTATTTGCCAGCCTGATCAGAGACGGCTGGTACCTGGAAGGACGAATCGACACGGCACAACCGGACCGACAACCTCTACCCAAACCTGACGTAAGGCAGATGAAAGTGCCTTTGGGTCCTGTGGGCGTCTTTGGCGCCAGCAACTTCCCTTTGGCCTTTTCAGTGGCTGGTGGTGATACAGCCTCAGCACTTGCTGCCGGATGCCCTGTTGTTTTCAAGGGACACCCTGCTCATCCGGGCACCTCAGAATACGTAGCAGCTGCGATTGTAAAGGCTGCTCAGAATACAGGCATGCCGGAAGGCGTATTCTCCATGATCATCGGTACCTCTATTGATGTGGGAAGTGCCCTGGTAAAACATCCATCTATCAAAGCCGTAGGATTTACCGGCTCCTTCAGAGGTGGAAAAGCGCTGTTTGATCTGGCCAACCAAAGACCTGAGCCCATTCCCGTCTATGCAGAGATGGGTAGCAGCAATCCTGTATTCATCCTTCCGGATGCACAAAATACAAGGGGTGCTGAGATAGGAGCTCAACTGGCAGGTTCTGTGACCATGGGCGTTGGTCAGTTTTGTACCAATCCGGGGCTCACAGTTCTTCCGAAGTCTGAAAAATCCGGTGAGCTGGTGAGTGCGCTCACAGAATCATTGAACCAATTTGAAGGCACCATGCTGACAGACGGCATCAAAGGTGCGTTCAACAAAGGCGTGGAGAAGTTTGCCGGTAATGGCATCAAAAAACTGACAGCTGATAAAAATGGCAATGGTGTTGCTGGTCAGGCATACCAGGTGGCTTACAGTACTTTCAAAAGCAATCCTGCCCTGGCGGAGGAAGTTTTTGGTCCATCAACCTTGCTGGTAGATGCGGATGATAAAGAGGAAATTCTTGATTTGGCAAGAAATCTTGAGGGACACCTGACCGCTACGATCATTGGAACAGATAAGGACCTGGCTGCCTATGGTGAGCTGGTAGAAATTCTTGAAAACAAGGTGGGCAGGATCATTTTCAATGGCTATCCAACCGGAGTAGAAGTTTGTCATTCGATGCATCATGGCGGACCATATCCTGCCACAACGGACTCAAGATCTACCTCTGTAGGTACCGGAGCCATCAAAAGGTTTTTGAGACCCATCTGCTTCCAGGACATGCCTCAAAACATGCTACCAGATGCACTTAAGGATAGCAATCCATTAGGCATCTGGCGACTGGTAGATGGTGAGTTGAAAAAATAAGCTCCCGAAAACAAGGGATTAAATTTAAAAAGGGGTTGGAACGATCGTTCTAAACCCTTTTATTTTTACCGATCCGGGCTTGCTGGTTTGGCATTCACAAATACCCGGATGTTGTGAAAGTTAGGTTGAGATTGCTCTGTCAGGTGATCAGATTTCCGTCTTCATCCCACTCGGCTTTTACATCCCTCTTAGACTGATCAACAAATTTTGGCATCCATTCCTTCGGGTATTCCATGCCATGATCTTTCAGCACATCATCAGGTACTCCGTCCCAAATATTTGGTGTATTGCCCTTATAGCCCAGGTCCTGAATGCCAATTTGCGTGGTATAGTACCCGGTAAGTGTTAGGTTCCTCATCAGAGAGAAAAACATTTCACCCTGACGATCTGCAGCAGCGGTTTTACCAGGGTAAGCTATCCTGTCAACAATCGAAATTTGCTGATCCTGGCTGCACTTGACAAATACCTTTCCGTAAGCTTTATTTGATGCACTATCCAACCACATAATACCACCCCTGATAGGGGTTTGGTATCTGGGCATATCTTTTACAATAAATTCGATGAAATCTGCCACAGCTGCATCAGATGCTGCTCCTTTACCATCAAAATCAGGTAATATGATATCACATAAAACAGCTATTGTATTGAGTTCATGCTCATTGAAAAAATCAATGGCCATGAGCTTTTGATCGTATATCTTTTCCGCTTCAGTTCTGCCATAGGTACCAACCTTTGTTGTGAGCTGCTGAACCTTCTCTGCTTCTTCCGGTGTACATGCCTGAAATCCTACTCCACCAACAATTGTGGTGATCAGCATCGATTTTAATGATTCCCTTCTATCCATTAGATATTTTGTTTTTTAAGTTCATCAATGATATAATCCGAAGTCCTCCATGCAAGAGCCATGATGGTCCATGTGGGGTTTTTGTCAGCTTGTGATACGAAAGGTCCTCCATCTACGACAAACACATTCTTTGCATCGTGTAGTTGCTCATATTGATTTACAACCGAGGTTCGGGGGTCATTTCCCATTCTGGTAGTACCTACCTCATGGATGATATTGCCCGGAGTATGAAGACCATAATCTTCATCTCTTCCCGGTTTATCTCCAAGCACCACTCCACCCATCGCATCAAAGATTCCCTCAAAAGTATTGTGCATATGCTTGGCCTGATTGCGTTCATGATCTGACCATCGGTAATTAAATCTCAGAACTGGGATTCCATATTCATCCACTACATTAGGGTCTATTTCACAGTAGTTTGATTCCACTGCAATACATTCCCCACGACCGTATAACCCTACGATACTACCATAGAATTTCTTCACGTCCTCCCGTAGCTTGTTTCCATATCCTCCTACTACGCCTCCAACATATTTATTTAGTTCTGTCACGCCAAACCCAAATCCATAGGCAGGCATTCCAAGACCGCCGCCTAGTTCAATATGATAGCCGCGAGCAAAGTCCAACTTGCTATTATCCAGCCACCACGGGGTATACACATGCATTCCGGAAACGCCATCCTCGTTATAGGTCTTTCGGTTCATCAGATCAGGGATGAACGCCTGTCTGGCAGCCCCCGTTGAATCATGGAGATATTTTCCAACGATCCCGCTGTTATTACCCAATCCGTTTGGATGGTTGGAACTCTTAGAGTTGAGTAAAATCCTGGCACTGCTACAAGCTGAAGCTGCCAGCACCACTACCTTCCCATTGATTTGATGTTCTTTCCTGTCCTCCTTACTAATGTAGACGACACCTTTGGCCTTGCCCTGGTCATCAGTGACCACCTCACGAACAACAGAGTTAACATATAAATCGACCTGCCCACCTGACTTAAGGGCTGGAAATATCAAACATGTTCCGGCGGAAAAATCAGCATATACACTACATGCTCGTCCACACTGTCCACAATAAAAGCATACGCCCCGATCATCATTGATCCGCTTAGTCACCATGGACTTACGCGCCGGAATAGTAGGAATGCCCAATTTATCCGCACCTTTTTTATAATACAATTCATGCAACCTCGGCTTGGGAGGCGGTAGGAAAAAGCCATCCGGTTCATTATATATACCCTCTTTGGTGCCAAATATCCCCACCAACTTATCAACCTTATCGTAATAAGGCTTTACATCCTCATATCCTATTGGCCAGTTATCTCCCAACCCATCAATGTCCTTTCTCTTAAAATCATTCGGACCAAACCGAAGGGAAATTCTTCCCCAGTGATTTGTCCTTCCACCAAGCATATGTGACCTGAACCATTCAAACTTTGTACCCGGGGTGTGGGTGTAGGGTTCGCCTTCGATTTCCCAGCCTCCATAAGCTGCATCGAAGTCTCCAAATGCCCGATTGGTATTGGCACCTCTACGGGGAGATTCCCATGGCCACTTGAGCTGGGTCATCTGCTCAGGGTCTGCAGGATCAAAATATGGTCCGGCCTCTACCACGGCTATTTTTAGTCCGGCTTCAGATAAAATTTTGGTAGCCATCCCACCTCCGGCTCCGGAGCCTACAATTACAACATCATACTCGTTTGGTGACTCTATTATTTGCATCATTTTTGAATTAAGTGATCAAATTAAATACATTCAGTTTATAATTGATCAATTATTCTGAGATTTACAGCTGTCCTTCCGCGAAAAATTGCAAACTATTTCAAGTACATCCAGTTAGATATTTGACCAAAAAATATTTTGTTGATTTTTGCTTAAACATTTAATTATCACGCGAGGTTAAGTAGTTCGCAATAAATTTAGTGACCGATGCCGCCCATGTCTACGTTTTCTATTAGAGATCTGGAGCACCTTTCAGGAATAAAGGCGCACACCATACGTATATGGGAGCAGCGGTATGAATTGATCAAGCCCAAGCGAACGACCACAAACATCAGGTACTACGATGAGACCGACCTCAAGCATATACTGAACGTAGCCTTATTGAAGGAACATGGTTTTAAAATCTCCAGGATCTCTAAAATGACAGATCAGGAGATGCAACGTGAGGTCATGCATTTGACTGAACGTGACCTTAAATACCCTGAGCAAATCCATGCATTGACCATAGCCATGGTGGATATGGACGAAAAGCGGTTTGAAAAAATCATTTCGACCTGTATCCTGAAGCTTGGGTTTGAAAGTTGTATGCTGAATGTGATTTATCCTTTTTTGACAAAAATTGGGGTACTGTGGCAGACAGGTGCTATCAATCCTGCACAAGAGCACTTTATTTCCAACCTTGTAAGACAAAAGCTTATCGTAGCCATTGACGGACAGTATCACAAGCAAGATGCGGACAGTAAAAAATTCGTGCTCTTTCTACCCGATGGCGAAATGCATGAGATCGGCCTTTTGTTTGCCGATTACATTATCAAATCCCGTAAGGGTATGACTTTCTATTTGGGTCAATCGCTCCCACTGAAAGACCTTCGCAGGATCGTCAATATCCAAAAACCTGACTACCTCTTCACCATCATCACTACCACTCCCGGACCGGCTAACATCCAGGATTATGTCGATGAACTAGCATCAGAGTTTTCTGACATTGAGCTCTTACTCACCGGATATCAGGTAGTAGGACAGGATATTCAGGCTCCTGAAAATGTAACCATCCTTGCCAAAATTGACGATCTCATCCAATTAATGGATGAATTGAACTCCTAGTTCTTCTTTTTGATTAACTAATTATTATTTTTTATTAAACAATAATAATTAGGCTTAATATGGGCTTCTTAAGCTTTTTTCTATCTTTTTTGAGATAAATGAAACCTTAACCGCATTATTACGTGAACTATTTTGTTTACTTTTTTATTATAAAGATTAAACAAATTGAAATTTTTGTTTACCTTTAAACCAACAAACAATCGAAAGAATGACGGCAATAGAATTTAGTTCCAACGTAAATGAAATCTCAGGATCCCTAAAACCCTTTGCTCTCAAGCTTACAAGGGACACTGAAGATGCGAATGATTTGATTCAAGAAACTTTTCTTAAAGCTTACACAAACAGGGAAAAGTTTGCTAAGGGTACAAACCTGAAAGCATGGATGTATACCATCATGAAAAACACATTCATCACCAACTATCAACGGATGGTGAGAAGAAACACTTTTATTGATACAACGGATAACCTTCATTATATCAATAGCAGTGATGCCATGATTGAGAATGGTGCTTATTCAAATTTTTCCATGAAAGACATCAATAACGCAGTGGAAAATTTACAGCAGACATATCGAGATCCCTTTGTAATGCATTTTAGGGGATTTAAGTATCAGGAGATAGCCGAAAGATTAAACATTCCGATAGGAACGGTGAAAAACAGAATTCACATTGCACGCAAAGAATTGAAAAAGAAACTAAAAGTATACGGGAAAGACTAAATTTAAATAATGAGACGAAAGGTTGGGATTATTGGCTCAGGGTTTTCCAGCCTTTCGGCTGCTTGTCATCTGGCCAAATCAGGTTATGAGGTTACTGTACTCGAAAAAAACAGTGGACCAGGTGGCAGAGCCCGGCAGCTAAAACAATCGGGCTACACTTTTGACATGGGGCCTTCATGGTATTGGATGCCCAATGTATTTGAGCGGTTCTTTGCTCACTTCGATAAAACACCATCAGACTATTATAAGCTCCACAGACTAGATCCATCCTATCGGGTTAAATTTCAGGATCAATACGTTGATCTACCCGCTGACCTTCAACAACTATACAACCTTTTTGAAAGCATTGAGGATGGTAGCGCCGAAAAGCTTAAAATTTTTCTTAAGCAAGCTGAATACAAATATGAGGTAGGCATCAATAAGCTTGTCTATAAACCTTCCAGGTCATTGACTGAGTTTCTCGATCCGGCATTGTTGACAGGCCTATTCAAAATGGATGTTTTTACCTCTATGAGTTCTCACATCAGAAAATTTTTCAAAGATGAGAAGCTGATCCAACTCATGGAATTTCCGGTACTCTTTCTGGGCTCCACAGCAGAATCTACGCCTGCGCTCTACAGCCTAATGAATTATGCGGATATTAAGCTGGGCACATGGTATCCTGAAAAGGGTATGTTTGAGGTCGTTAGGGCCATGGAGACCCTGGCTAAGGATTTGGGGGTGCGTTTTCACTACAATCAGCCAGTAAAGGAAATGGCCTTTCAAGGTAAATCTGTTGAAAAACTTATCACTCCCGACAACGAATTTCCTGTTGATGTAGTAGTTGCCGGAGCTGATTATCATTACGTCGACCAGCAGTTACTGCCGGAAAATTTCCGAAGCTACACCCAAAAATACTGGGACAGCAGGATCATGGCTCCCTCCTCCCTGCTTTTCTACATTGGTTTAAATACCAAACTGCCGGGTATGTTGCATCATGTGTTGTTTTTTGATGAGGACTTTAAACAACACGCATCAGATATATATGTCGATCCAAAGTGGCCTAAAAAACCCTTGCTTTATGCGTCGGTCACTTCAAAGACAGATCCCGCTGTTGCTCCTGCAAATGGAGAAAACCTCGTGGTACTGATACCCGTAGCCCCTGACCTTGAAGATACTGAGGAGATCAGAGAAAAGTATTTTGACCTGATTGTCAACAAGCTGTTTGTTTTTACGGGAGTCGACATCAGGTCTCACATCGTTTACAAAAAAAGCTTCGCCCACAAAGATTTTATTTCTGATTATCATTCCTTCAAAGGCAATGCCTATGGGTTGGCGAATACTTTGCTTCAAACAGCCATTTTAAGGCCCTCATTAAAGAATAAGAAGGTAAAAAACCTCTACCATACCGGACAACTGACTGTTCCCGGGCCCGGAGTACCTCCGGCAATTATCTCAGGTGAAGTAGTTAGCAGAGAAATTGAAAGAGAATTTTCGTAAATTTATTAGGATGCATGACCTATTTACACGTACAAACCTTGAGTGCAGCCGGGTAATCACTCAAAATTATAGCACCTCATTCACCCTGGGGATCAAGACGCTACATAAACACCTCCGGCTGCCTATCTATGCCATCTATGGTTTTGTGCGATATGCTGATGAGATAGTAGACACCTTCCATGATCACGATAAACGTGTGCTTTTAGAGCGTTTTAAGAAAGACACTTACCTGGCACTGGACGAAAAAATAAGTCTAAATCCGGTACTGCATTCATTCCAGTTGATCGTCAATCAGTACAACATCGACAGAGGGCTTATTGATGCATTCCTCAAGAGCATGGAAATGGATCTGACAAAAGAAACCTACTCTATCAGTCAATACCAGGAATACATTTATGGTTCTGCAGAAGTGGTAGGACTGATGTGTCTGTATGTATTTTGTGACGGCGATCAAAAACAATACGAGTCGCTGAAGGAACCTGCAAAACGCTTAGGTGCTGCATTTCAGAAGGTGAATTTTTTGCGCGATATCAAAAGCGATTTTGACGAACGAGGCAGGGTCTATTTTCCTAAAGTAGATTTTAATGCCTTTACGGAAGAGGATAAAATCAAGATTGAAGACGACATCCAATCTGATTTTGAAGTGGCACTGGAGGGCATCAGAAGATTGCCTTCTTCATCTCGGGGAGGTGTTTATCTGGCTTATGTCTATTACACCAAACTTTTCGAAAAGATCAAGCATACGCCTCCAAGAAGAATTCTTCAGGAGCGTATTCGGGTTCCGGATGTAATAAAGCTGCTACTGCTTACCAAGACATTGGTGCTAAGCAGACTGAATGCACTATAAAATATGCGCGGACGAGGTTTTATAGATCTGGAAAAGGGAAAAGGTTCGCAATAAATTTTTATTTCTAAAGCTTAAACTTTTAGGCGAACATTCTGTTGTTGGGAAAAGAGAAAGTAAAGTAAGGTGTTAAAGCTTCATACCCATATCGATCAAAATTCGGGCTTTTGCTTTGGAGTGGTCTATGCCATTGAAATTGCGGAGGAAATCCTCAATACGGATGGTCATTTGTACTGCCTGGGTGATATTGTCCACAATGATGAAGAGGTGAAGCGGCTTGAAGCCAAAGGTTTGAAAATCATCAGTCACGATGAACTACAATCCATCAAGGATGCGAAAGTACTTATCCGTGCGCATGGTGAGCCTCCCAGCACCTATGAATTGGCCATCAACAACAATCTTACATTAATTGACGCCTCTTGTCCTGTAGTGTTGAAGCTTCAAAACCGAATCAAAAATTCATACGATAAAGAAGAAAAGATCTATATCTATGGCAAACATGGTCATGCAGAAGTAGTTGGCCTCCTGGGACAAACCAATGACAATGCTGTGGTCTTTCAGGACTTCAATGAGCTTGACATCGCCAATCTGCCTCAAAAGATCACCCTCTATAGCCAGACAACAAAAAGTACTGACAACTTCTATGCGATTAAAGAAAAGTTGATCAAAAATGGCTTTGAAGTGACCGCAAACGATACCATCTGCCGCCAGGTTTCCAATCGTGACAAAGAATTACGAAATTTTGCCCGGGAATATGATAAAATTGTGTTTGTCTCAGGAACAAAATCCTCCAATGGAAAAGTTTTATATAATATCTGTAAGGAAAATAACTCAGATACTTACTTTGTTTCCAATAAACGGGAATTGAAGAAGGAATGGTTCTCGACAGGCGACACAGTGGGTATATGTGGAGCAACCTCTACACCTATGTGGTTGATGGAAGAGGTCAAAGCTGAATTGGATGCTTATTAATATGGTCTGGTTGATCAATACATTGTTATTTCTCGGAGCTTTCATTTTGATGGAAGGAGTGGCCTGGTTTACCCATAAGTATATCATGCATGGCTTTATGTGGAGATGGCACAGATCTCACCATCGGGTCCACCCTCATCCGCTTGAGCGAAACGATCTGTTTGCCCTGGTTTTTAGCATCCCTTCCATTGCGCTGATCATGATTGGATACAATGCTCCCAATGTGAGCTGGCTAAAATTTATCGGTTTTGGGATCCTGGCTTACGGTATATTCTACTTCATATTCCACGATGTAATTGTACATCGACGTATCAAAATACCCTTCAAGGCTAAAAGCAAGTACTTAAAAAGGATCATCAGGGCACACTATGTACACCACGAGACTCACTCCAAAGAAGGAGCTAAAGCCTTCGGGTTTCTCTATGCCCCTAAAAAGTATGAAAAGGAAAAAGTGAAAGCCTGAGTCTATTTATCTGATGTTTTCCTCAAACTATATTGCAAGCTAAGTTTTTTATTTTCCAGTCGTAATTCTTTTCCGTAAAACCATGCATTCCATGTAATCTGATCATTTTCAAAGATGATCTTTTGATGTCTGGGATTAATTATTGCGCTACCCTCTTCCAGAATTTCATCTTTTGCTATTATTTGGTACTTGTCATCCTCACCAATTATAAACCAGGTTTCAGATACATGACTGACACCTTTTTTTGTTCGGGTTTTATACAATTGCCATTTGCCTGTCACGGCATCTCTAAAGTCTGAAAATTCCGGGATTTTATCCACTTTATGGAACTTAAGGAAAACATTTCCGAAACCATACTCCAGACCGTGCCATTTAAGTATATCATGGTCATTACTCACTTCCCAGTCGGTATTAAACCAGGTATTGTCCCAACTATGTAATTCCAGCCTGTTTCCATTTAACTTATACACCCCAACGATATCACCGGAAGTCCTTGAAACCGCGAAACTGCTGTTTGGCCTGATCTCCACATAGGTATTACCAGCCTCCTTAATAAATCCATCTTTTTCCACTTTTACCAATTTCCACAATCCGGTAATGTCTGGTTGCTTGTAGGAACAAGTACTGAAAAATGTGATCATAAGCAGGATGATAAATCGCATTTTGTATCCAGGGTGCTTATATAAATATAGCATTTATCCTGGATAATGGTACTATGCGGATTAACAGCCTTCCTGTGTTAAGACCGGAGCATCGGATTACAACAACTCATTGGCCAGATTAGCCAGGTCAGAGCGTTCTCCCTTCTCGAGGGTCACATGTGCATACATGGGATGGTTCTGGATCCTGTCGATCAGGTAAGACAATCCATTACTTTGTGAGTCGAGATAGGGTGTGTCTATCTGGTAGATATCCCCCGTGAATACAATTTTTGTGTTTTCTCCGGCCCTGGTAATGATTGTTTTGATCTCATGAGGAGTTAAGTTCTGCGCTTCATCCACAATAAAAAAGATGTTCGATAGACTTCTTCCCCTGATATAAGCCAAAGGAGTGATCACCAGCTTTTCCTGGTTCACCATCTCCGTGATATTCTTATACTCCTTATCCGCTTCCTTAAACTGATTTTGGATGAATTTCAGGTTATCCCAAAGTGGCTCCATATAAGGGTTCAATTTCGACTTAATGTCGCCAGGAAGGTAACCGATGTCTTTATTGCTCAATGGTACAATGGGCCGGGCCAGGTAGATCTGTTTGTATTTCCTGCGTTGCTCCAGTGCCGATGCCAGTGCCAATAAGGTCTTTCCCGTTCCCGCTACACCTGTAATACTTACCAGGCGCACTTCCGGGTTGAGCATGGCATTGATTGCAAAAGTCTGCTCGGCATTTTTTGGTTTGATCCCGTAAACCGATGTCTTTTCTACCTTGCTTACCTCTTCCGTGACAGGGTTATAAGAAGCCAATACGGAATTCTTTTCGCTCTTCAGGATATAAAACATGTTGGAGATCGGCTTCACCATTTTGAGCACTCTTTCGGTGGCTATCGACCCTTTCTTGAAAAGCGTATCTATGTCTGCAGAGGCTACTCCATCGAGCTCCTCCTTACCCGTGTGAAGGGTATTGACATTTTTGATTTTACCTGTCTCGTAATCCTCAGCCAGGATATCCAGGGACTTGGCTTTGAGGCGAAGGTTGATGTCTTTGCTGACCAGAATGACCTTTTTGTCTTTTTCAACTTCTTTTAGCGCCAGAGCTGCATTTAGGATCCGGTGGTCATTCTTATTGTCTCCGAAAACCTTACATGCATCTATCGTGCTGTCAGATTCCATCAACACCTTAAATTTCCCTTTGTTTTTGCCATTCAAAGGGATCCAATTTTGAAGCATATGTCCTTTCGCCAGGGAATCAATCAACCGGGTGAATTCCCGGGCTTCAAAATTTTTGGTGTCATTCCCCTTCTTAAATGAGTCAAGCTCTTCTAAAACGGTAATGGGTATTCCTACATCGTGTTCCTGAAAGTTGAGTATGGAGTCATGCGAATAAAGGATGACTGATGTATCTAAAACGAATATTTTCTTCTCCTTCTTAGTCCTTGCCATTTGTCGGTCCCTGGTGGTTTACAATAAAAATGCGGCTGTTGTAATATTATGAATTGTCGTGTAAATATGGCAGGTGTAATGTGATAATTTTTTAAATATTTATCCACATAAACTATTGGTGTGACCTGCTGGTCAAGTGTTTATACCCTTAAGTCTGTCACGAAGATTCAGAAACCCAGGTGATTTTTCAGATCTTTGGACCCGCTACGTTTAACTGATCTGTCTATCATTTAACTTCAACTTGGAGCATTGAACCGTTTACTCCTCCACTGCAACAAATAAGTCTTCTTTCTCTTGTGGAATGATCTTTAACAAATTGGCCAATACCAACCGAATGAAAAGCTCAGAAGCTTCCTTCTGCTCAAGCCCTGTCACCTCCCGATACCTGTTGATGGTGATATCATCATGGTCCTTTAAATAATTGAACAATGCCTGCTCGTGATTGCCATAGGCTATATGAGCTCCATTCGATCGCTGTGTCAGCTTGAGGATCTTTCTGATTTCGGGACTGGCTTGCACACTACGATCTTCCACCCTTACAAAGGCTTTACCATATCGGTGTTTTTTATTCAGAAAAGCATAGTAAGGCTTTTCCTCCCCCTCATAAATATGGTAATGTATGATGGACCGTTTTTCTGATATGGGTATGATCTCGGATGTATACCTGATCGCAGGCTTGCAAAGCTCTTCTATGGCCTTATTGAGCAGGTAGTGATCATCATCAGCATACTTCAGCCCGGAAATCCTGCCATCATCATCTACACCGATGATCAGATGACCACCTTGGGCATTTGCAAATGCCACAACCTCCCGGATGACTTTCTCAGGGTGGCTAACTTTGTGCTTAAACTCAACCTGATCGCCTTCTCCACGATATATCAATCTTTTGATTTCTTGTAAGTCCACTGCCAGCGTATTTCAAATCAAAAATTGTCATCCTCATCCTCTCCTTCTTCATCACCCATTCCTGGCATCGAAAACATGCTACTTAGCAAATCTTTAAACTGCATCCCTCTCTCCAGACCATGCTTACTTAGCATGCTATATTCCGATAAACCATGAAGCGCAAACTCCATCAAAAACAACTTAAATTCCTTTTCAGCTTTCTGATGATACTTATTAATGAGCTCCCCTAATCCTGGAACGCTCTTGAGTGTTTTTTCATATTCACTGAAACTGGAATCGTATAAAATATCTACCATATTGCCTTCCCCAAACCAATCCGTGATCTGGCTGTAAGGATTGGGAGCCTCCTTATTTTTACGGATCTTTTCAGGATCAGGGAAATAATTGATGAATTGTTTCCTGATAGCCTTTCCTACAAGATTCTGAGCCACTATGCCAGCCCCCTCCTGTTCGCCTTCATACACCAGCTCTACCTTACCTGTGATGGATGGGATCACACCAATAAGATCAGATACCCGCGTAAATGTCTCCTTCTCACCGGACAACAACAACCGTCTCTCAGTGGCACTCATCAGGTTTTCATAGGCTGAAATCGTCAGTCGGGCAGAAACACCACTCTTAGCATCTACATATTCACTTTCCCGGGCTTCAAAAGCAATTTGCTCAATCAGGTCTTTCATCATATCAAAGACCCGGATGTCTTTACTTTCTTTGATCCTGGCCTCCTGGGCCGTGATCTTCTTCCCAATATCAATTGATTTAGGATAGTGGGTGATGATCTGGCTGTCGATCCTGTCTTTCAAAGGTGTAACGATACTACCTCTATTGGTATAATCCTCCGGGTTTGCAGTGAATACAAACTGAATATCCAGTGGTAACCGCAGCGAAAATCCACGGATTTGAATATCTCCTTCCTGTAGAATATTGAACAGTGCCACCTGTATCCTGGGCTGTAAATCAGGCAGCTCATTGATAACGAAAATACCTCGGTGGGATCTTGGGATGAGACCATAATGGATTACACGCTCATCAGAGTACGGTAATTTCAGTGTAGCCGCCTTGATAGGATCGACATCACCTATCAGGTCAGCAATAGAAACGTCCGGAGTGGCCAGTTTTTCGGTGTATCTGTCGTCACGATGTATCCACACGATAGGTGTTTCATCCCCGTGTTCTTTTATCTGTGTCTTTCCAAAGGATGATAACGGATCCAGTGGATCGTCTCTGAGCTCTGAATCTTTGATGGCTGGAATATATTCATCCAACAAATGGATCATCATCCTGGCCATCCGCGTTTTTGCCTGACCTCTGAGCCCCAGAAAATTTATGTTATGCCTAGCCAGAATAGCGCGTTCCACATCAGGTACAACAGTATCTTCATAGCCCCAGATGCCCTCAAAAACCTTCTCCTTATTCTTCAGCTTTTTAATAAGATTTCCTCTCAGCTCTTCTTTCACAGAGATGGGCTGATAACCGGTACTCTTGAGTGTCCCAAGCGTAGTGATCTTGAGTTTTTGTTGACTTGTCAGTTTTAAATAGTCCATTAATTCAGAGATTTTTCCTCCTGTTTTTTTTGTAGTCTTCGAATATCAAATGACCCAATCCCTTCAAACTACTATAATAAGCATTACCATTGTTTACTTTGGTAAATTCTCTCACAAACTGCTTGAGGTAAGGGTCTGAAGCAATCATAAATGTGGTGATCGGAATATCGATACGCCTGCATTGTGCTGCCAGGTTTAACGTTTTATTCAGGATCTTGGGGTCCAGTCCAAAACTATTTTTATAATATTTGATACCTTCCTTCAGGCAAGTGGGCTTGCCGTCAGTGATCATAAAGATCTGCTTGTTTTTATTTTTTCTTCTCCTCAGTAAATCCATGGCTAACTCCAATCCCGCCACAGTATTGGTATGATAAGGCCCTACACTCAAGTAGGGCAAATCTTTGATAGCTATCTGCCACGCATCATTCCCAAAGACGATGATATCGAGCGTATCTTTCGGATATTTTTTGGTGATCAGCTCCGCCAGTGCCATGGCTACCTTCTTGGCTGGAGTGATGCGATCCTCTCCATAAAGGATCATCGAATGACTGATGTCAATCATCAGGACAGTCGAGGTCTGGGTTTTATATTCCTTCTCCCTGACCTCCAGATCGTTCTCAGTCAACATAAAATCCTGATACCCCTGATTGATCTGTGCATTCTTCACACTTTCGGTGTAATCAATCTGATCGGGAGAATCGCCGAATTCGAAATTCCTCAGATCGGTACCATGTTCTTCTCCCTGACCAGGAAATGGGGTTTCATGGCTTCCTTTACCCGTCTTTTTAAGCTTACCAAAGATCTCCTCTAGTGAACTTCGTCTGATCTGCTGCTCACTCTTTGCCGTGATTTTGATCTCCCCTTTTGCATTATCATCAGTGATATATCCTTTTGACTTGAGGTCATCAATAAAATTTCCAATGCCATAGTCATCACCGGAGATGTTGTATTGACGATCCAGGTTTGTCAACCAGCTCAACGCTTCGCTCACATCACCGGAAGTAATCACCAACAACTGCAGGAAAATATTCAGCAGGTTATCAAAGCTACTTTTCTCCGGGTCCTTATCAGGGATAAATTCCGTAAATCGATTCCCAATCATTCGCTTTTTTTCTTATTAACTAAAGATAGAGAAGAAAGATTTCATAAACTTCCTTATCTCCCATTTCAGAGCATAATCTCAGGTTGACTTGAATTTAATTTAATAAAGCCTTAAATTTTATAGAATATAAGAATAAGCCATGCACGGAAGAAAACCCATATTTGCCACGCTTGTTACAGACTTCATCAGCTTCACAAGGGATATGTTTTACCGGCTTTTACTGGAGCCTGAATCTCATGCCAAAAGAAGGGCAAAGAGAATAAAGAAGTCCAGGGAAGAAAAAAGAAAGAGCTGAGTTATCGCTTTTTCGGCATAGTACCAAAAATAACATCCCAGAATGGTGAAGATACACCAAAAGCATTCTCAGGATCCTTGTAGTGATGGATTCCGTGATGAATCCAAAGTACCTTAAAAAAATTCTTTGGTGGCTGAAACGCATGCACCATATAATGCACCCAGAGATAAGAGGCATAGCCCATCACAAACCCGGGTAGAAAGGCAAAAGCCAGATTCCCCATCATCAATTTGAAAAGGAAGAAGAAACCCGTACTCAACAAAATACTCAATAGCGGGGGCATAGCCAGCCTGTCTTTGTCCTTTGGATAGTCGTGATGCACTCCATGCACTGTATAGGCAAATTTTTCCTGTCTTTCATTTTTTGGAGCCAGATGAAAAACAAATCTGTGCATGATATACTCAACCAGTGTAAAGCTTAACAGCCCTCCTACAAACAATAAAGGAGTATTGATTGCATTGATATAACCTTTGTCTAATCCATAAACTATCAATCCTGTAGCAATCGTGCCAAACAAGATCAAAGGAATTGAAATATGTGTCCTGGTTAGTCTTTCTAATACAGGATTATTGAACAATTGCCTTGTTCCTTTAGCATGAGGTTTATTCTTTAGCTCCATAGTGCTGAATTTTGCTGCAAATTTACTAGATAATTAATGAATACACCAGATCTTAAATGCATTCTTATGACATAGGGACTTTGACCTTCTTATTGGCAATAAGGATTTTCTCGTAATAACTTTCATAAAGAGGTAAAATCTTATGTACGTCAAACTCTCGGGCCCTGTTTAGCGCGCCGTCTTTAAATTTTTGTAAGTTCTTGTTGTCCAATATGTGTATGGCTTTTTCAGTCATTGCATCTACATCCCCTACATCGCATAAGAATCCAGACACGCCGTCTTTGTTGAGCTCAGGCAATCCACCGGCATTGGTAGAGATCACGGGCACCTCACAAGCCATGGCTTCCAGTGCGGCCAATCCAAAACTTTCTTTCTCCGATGTCATTAAAAACAGATCACATACGGACAACACCTCCTCAACCGCCTCCAGTTTACCCAGAAAACGAACTGAGTCCATGGCACATTTTTCACGTACCAGTTCTTCAATATGAAATCGCTCAGGGCCATCACCCACCAATAACAATTTAGCGGGTACTACCTTTCTCACATTGTTAAAAACCTCAATGACATCATCCACCCGTTTTACTTTCCTGAAGTTTGATGTATGAACGATCAGTTTCTCATCATCCGGACAAATCGCTTTTCTAAAGTGGTCTTTCTTCTGCTTCTTGAATCGCTCCAGATCAATGAAGTTGGGAATAACTTCAATTTCATTGGTGATATCGAAATGCTCAAGGGTATCATCTTTCAGGTCCTGTGAAACAGCCGTAACCCCATCGGACTGATTGATGGAGAATGTAACAACCGGCTCATAGGTAGCATCTTTGCCTACCAGGGTAATGTCTGTACCGTGAAGTGTGGTAATGAATGGTATCGAGATCCCTTTAGATTTTAAGATTTGGCGGGCCATATATGCCGCACTTGCATGAGGTATTGCATAATGAACATGTAGGAGATCCAGCCCCTCATGTTCCACCACATCTACCATTTTGCTAGCAAGTGCCAGTTCATAGGGCGGATAATCAAAAAGTGGGTATGATTTTACAGAAACCTCGTGGTAGAAGAGCTTCTCATTGAAAAAGTCAAGCCTGGTTGGTTGAGAATAGGTAATAAAGTGTATCTCGTGGTTGTTTTTAGCTAACCCTTTCCCCAGTTCAGTTGCCACTACCCCGCTTCCGCCATAGGTGGGATAACAAACGATACCAATTTTCATAGTCAAATATTAAGATAGATCAGATTTAGGTGTAACCCTAAAAACTTAAAAATAGTTTGATCATTGATTTTTTGCCTGTATCGCTTCATACACGATATCCTGAATTTTAGTACGGATATCCAACTCATTTAGTTTACGATTATTGGCATTTGGATGGATCCTATTGGAAAGAAAAATAAAAACAAGGTCATATTGAGGATCCACCCAGACCATGGTGCCAGTAAACCCTGTATGCCCAAAACTCTCTTCAGAAGCATGAAGTGACACATTTCTTACAATTCCAGATTTTTTATCCCATCCGAGACCTCTTCTATTGTCCGGAAAATATCTTTGATTAAAAACATCCAATGTCGCCTGGCTGATAAATTGTTTGCCTCCATAGCTTCCTCCCTGGAGAATCATCTGAAAAAGCACCAGCATGTCCCTGGCATTTGAAAAAAGTCCGGCATGACCGGCCACACCATCCAGAATCGCGGCATTGCGATCATGAACAACCCCCCAAATTTGTTCACTCCGGTAATAACTATCATACTCTGTGGGTGCGATTTCAAATAATCCCACTTCATACCTCTTAGGGTTGAACTTGGTGTGATAGAGACCTAATGGTCCATAGAAGTGTTTGTATAAATAACGATCCATTGACTCTCCGGCTATACCTTCCAACACTTCCTGAAGGATCATAAATCCTATATCGCTGTATGAATAATAGGGTGCGCTATCATACTTCAATAGTGAAGAAGTCAGAATCCACTGACTCAGAGAATCTCTCAACAGGCTGGAGGGCTCTAATCCATAGCTTCGTTGATCCCTCTGCTCATCTTTGACTGAAGCGTAGTAAAACGGATCCAGAAAATCTCCGGAAAGCACACGCTTCCAAAATGGAACATATGGAAGCAGACCCGCCTGATGAGCTAACAAAGATTTGATGGTTATATCCTTTTTGTTGGATTCCGCATACCTGGGGAGGTAATGACTGATGACCTCATTGATATCCAGCTTGTCTTCATCATGCAACTTCATAGCCATCATGAGTGTACTGGCCACTTTTGTGACTGAAGCCAGGTCAAAAATTGTAGTAGGGTAAACCGGGATTAGCCCATCATAGGTTAAGTGACCAAATGACTCATCAAAGACGACCGAGCCCTCTACAGCCAGCGTCAGCTGGCAGCCCGGAAAAGCCTTTTGTACAATCCCATCTTCAATGATCCGCTTAATAGAATCCAGGTGATTTTGCTGCAGTCCAACGCTGTGGAAAGGGGCATATCCTAGCTTGCCATACGACTCTATTGACCTGTTTTCAAATTGCTCCAATAAATGAAAATTTTTTGTGATTGCACCTGAGATGGGGGCAGCTCCGAATAGCTGCTGAGGTATGATATAGCTATATTCTTTTTCTTCTCTGGGAATGATCAGTCCTGCATTGAAGAAATTGGGATCGAACTGCTCAATTGTTCCAGTGTAGATGATCGCACGGTCACCAAAATAGCCAGGCAGCATTGGATTATAATCAGCAACTACCGGCGCCTCACTCTGGAAAATTTCTTCAAGGTCTGTAATGACATAAGCATACTTCCGGAGCATATTGGCGAAATCTCCATAGGGACTTTGTGAAAGAAGACACAAGGTGTCGGTATCAAGTGGAAAAAAGGATCCATCTTCAATCAGTGCGACAGATGACTTTATAAGTTTCATTCTTAAACCATTTGGCACCTTTGGCATCTTCGGCCGATAGTTTACAAATGATTCAAAAAGCGCATTTTTTACCAGGTGTTCTTTTTGGTCCAACAGCAGCTTTTCATCCAGTTTTTGAATCATTCCCTCCGCCCTGGAATAGCTTTTGGTGTCAACCAGCCAAAAATCATGGCTTTCAAAGATGTTTTTGATATCTTTTTTCTTTTTGGGTATACCAGCCTGGATTGCAGCAGGGTCGACAAAATAACTGGAGTCAAATTCCTGTAATTTTTTAATCACAACCTGCTCCCTTTGATTGCTGGTGGTAGGAAGTATCAGGTATTGATAGTTCAATGACAAACCCAGAGAGCGCAAATACCCAAAATAGCTGTTTAGTATTTCCTCCTCTGTGATAGCAGCCAGATAAGAAAGGTCCGGTAAATTCTGCTTATTTGACGGGTTTAATGTGTGGTCCAGCTGCCTGGCCAGGGTAATGTTTGTCAAAGGCCTCAAGAATTCGTTGTCACTGGTGCCGGACACAAAAAAATGCTGATGAGCAGGGAACCGATTGATATCACTGAGCGAACTGACCTCTACCCAAAGCAAAGATTTCACCTTATCCTGATGGCTCAGGCTTACCATGATAGAGTCAATATCTTTCCTGCTTCCTGCCGTGGCATCAGCGGAAAGGCAAAACCATGAGCTGATTAAAAAGGTGATCAGTACTCGCATTGCATTATTTGGCGTAAATTTGAATTTATAATCAATATTCACTGTTTGAAATCTAGCAATTAATATTTGTTTATAAAATTCATTAGAAAAATACCATTCATTTTCTATCCATTATAACATCAATTAGAGACAAAAAGTAGTTTTCTATGCGTTTTCCTTCACTATTTCGTTTACCTCAAAGCCAGAGATTCTACATTAAGCCGAGATATTACGATCCTGTAAAAGAAGAGATCAAAGAACGTACCGAAAGAATAAAAAGAGAGTTGGAAGGTGGTGAAAAAACTGATTATACACCCGGAAGGATCAGTTTCGAACGTAAAACCCGCTCCGTTCCTAACGCTTCATTTCTACAATTGGTTATTGCGGCTGTTCTTGGTTCATTGCTGGTTGGCTGGTTCTATTACGGAAACGATGTCTTTTATGTACTGTGGCTGGCTGTACCTGTCTACCTTTACTTCCGCTTTATTCGTAAATTCTTCAAGCGGAGATAATTCATATGGAAGACGTCATTCATCTGTTGCCTGATAGCATAGCTAATCAGATCGCTGCCGGGGAGGTTGTACAAAGACCTGCCTCTGTGGTAAAGGAGATGATGGAAAACAGTGTTGATGCGGGAGCCACCCAGATTAAACTCAAAATTACTGAAGCGGGAAAATCCCTGATCCAGGTAGTGGATGATGGTAAGGGAATGAGCCTTTCCGATGCCCGCATGAGCTTTGAACGACATGCCACCTCAAAAATCAGAAGCGCCGAAGACCTTTTTAAGATCAAAACAATGGGTTTTAGAGGAGAGGCACTTGCCTCCATAGCGGCCATTGCCCACGTAGAGATGAAAACACGCAGACCCGAAGATGAAGTAGGCACCTTACTGGTCATCGAAGGTTCAGAGTTTAAAAAACAGGAACCCCTGGCCATGAACCCTGGCTCTTCTATCTCAGTGAAAAATCTTTTCTATAACATTCCGGCCAGGAGAAACTTCCTGAAATCCAATCCGGTGGAGATGAAACATATCACGGATGAGTTTCAGCGTATGGCCCTGTCCAACCCGGACGTCAGCATGCAGTTCTTCAACAACGACCTGGAAATGTACCAGCTCGACAAAGGGAAACTGAGTAAGCGTATTGTGCAGCTTTTTGGCAAGAACTATCAGCAACAGCTGATCCCATGTGAGGAAGAAACACCCCACGTAAAAGTGAAAGGATACATTGGTAAACCTGAATTTGCCAAAAAAACCCGTGGTGAGCAGTTTTTCTTTATCAATAACCGGTTTATCCGCAACAATTACCTCAACCATGCGGTCGTTCAGTCCTATGCAGGACTGCTCAAAGAAGATTATCATCCATTCTACGTCCTGTTTATTGAAATGGACCCGATACATGTAGATGTGAATGTCCACCCCACCAAGACTGAGGTGAAATTTGATGATGACAGGATGCTATATGGGATCATCAGCTCCGCAGTCCGCCAGGCACTGGGCTCATTCAACGTATCGCCTTCGCTGGATTTCAATACAGACGTAAATTTTGAGCGTTTTAGCTCTTCACGTGTAGGATCTGTAGAAACCCAACAAGATAAAAATTATTCACAGCTCAGAAATATAGACCGGGCGAAAAACTGGGAATCCCTTTATAATCATGCGCGAAAAGAAGATGACATCCTGGACGAAGTATTGAAAAACGAAGCCGTAGAACAACGGCAAACCTTTCAAAGCTCGATGGATGAGATAGGTAGAGAAGAGCCTCAAAAGGGTGGAACTTTCAGGCTTCATGGCAGGTATCTGCTTCGCCAGGTGAAGAATGGATTTACGATGATCGATCAACGGGCGGCCCTTGAGCGAATTCTTTTTGAACGCTATCAAAAAAGCATTAAAGGAGGGTCGGGTGCTTCACAATCAAGCTTGTTTCCGCAACAGGTATCCCTCAACCCAACCGATCATGCGTTGGTCAAGGAGATTCAGCCCGAGATCAGGAAGCTGGGGTTTGACATTGAAACCTCTGGAAAACAGATGATCGTCATACAGGGTGTACCTTCAGAGCTGGCGGGCTGCAATGAAAAAGAAATGTTTGAAGAGCTCCTGGAGCAGTTCAAACAGAACAAGAACCAACTGGGGATTGGTCAACAGGAAAATATCTGCAGGGCCCTGGCTAAAAATGCCGCTTCGCTGAAATGCAGAAACCTGCCCGATCAGGAAGCAGATCACCTGATTGATCAATTATTTGCCTGCGAACAACCAAATTATACCCCGGGTGGTCGTCCTACGTATGTTTTAGTTAGTTTAGACAAAATTAAAAGCTGGTTTAACGAATGATGAGAGTCACTCCGATGGTCAAATATATCCTGATCATCAATGTAGTCATATTAATAGTACAGTCCCTCCTATCCTTACCCTTCTCCGATTGGTTCGGGCTACGTGTTGTGTTCGCGGAAGAATTCAAACCTTTCCAGTTTCTGACCTACATGTGGGTCCATGGTGGAATGTGGCACTTATTCGGTAACATGTTCGCGGTATTTATTTTCGGACCACTCCTGGAGCAATTCTGGGGATCGAAAAAATTTCTCACTTTTTATCTCATTTGTGGAATTGGTGCCGGAGTCTTATTTGGTGTAGCGGATTTTTTCGAAAAATATGATCTAAAGCAGGATACTGAAGCCTATTTGGAAAATCCTAACCCGGAGGATTTTAAGCTATTTATTTTTGATCACAGGGTTCCACAAAGAGCCATCCAGGAGTTAGCAGATTTTTCTGACAGGTATTATGAAAACCCTGACAACTCTCAACTGGTTGCTCAGAGCAAGTCATATGTTGCCCAGATCTATGATCTTTTTAGCAATATTCCGATGGTGGGTGCCTCCGGCGCAGTCTTTGGAATTCTCATGGCCTTTGGGATGTTATTCCCTAATACACAGTTGATGCTGTTGTTTCCGCCGATACCCGTAAAAGCAAAATATGTTGTGCTTTTTTATGGTCTGTATGAAGTTTATGCCGAATTTAGTAGAACCCCGGGTGACAACATCGCGCATCTGGCACACCTGGGAGGAATGCTGATCGCATTTATCATGATTAAATACTGGCAAAAGAAAAGCAATAGGTTTTATTAAGATGAGTAACGGTTTTTTTGACGAGTTTAAGAATGCATGGGACAAGCCCAACAATGCTTTGGTGCAGATCATCATCATCAATGTGCTGATCTTCGTAGTGTTGCTGGTATTGAAAGTGCTTCTGGTAGTATCCGAACAGGGAGCTATCTATGAAATGATCAGGTCTAAACTGATGCTTCCTGCCAGTATTCCATTGTTACTCAAACAACCCTGGACGGTAGTGACTTACTTCTTCACTCATGAGAGATTCCTCCATATTATTTTCAATATGCTGTTTCTCTATTGGTTTGGTCGTATCATCCAGGAATTCCTCGGACAAAACAAAGTAATTGCACTATACGTACTTGGCGGACTTGCAGGAGGATTGTTTTACATCCTTATTTATAACATAATCCCTTTTTATCAGGACAGAGTAGCTGGTTCCCTGATGCTTGGAGCTAGTGCCGGTGTCTATGCCATTGTGGTTGGGGCTGCTACTTTTATGCCTAACTATACTTTCTTTCTGCTGTTTCTCGGCCCTGTTAAGATCAAGTATATCGCTATATTTTATGTGCTGCTTTCATTCTCCCAATCGATTGGATCAAATGCCGGAGGCGAATTGGCTCACCTGGCAGGAGCCGGTGTAGGCTTTCTTTACATTACTCAGCTCAACCAGGGCAACGACATGGGAAACTGGGTTATCCAGTTTATCAAATGGATCAAAAGCTTTTTTGTAAGTAAACCAAAAATCAAGGTTACCCACAGAAATAAGACGCAGCAAAAATCCTCCACTAAAAGAACGGTAAACATCGAGGCTGATCAGGACGAAATTGATGCCATCCTTGATAAGATCTCGCAATCCGGATATGAAAGTCTCTCAAAAGATGAGAAGCAAAAACTTTTTAATGCCAGCAAAAAGTAATTTCTGTTCATCCTTATGAAATTTGTTGTTGCTACCCTTTCAATTTTCCTTGTTGTAGGGTTAAAAAGCTCAGGATTCGCTCAGGCACGCGACCCCATCCCTGACTCGCTGATTGTGTACCCAACCAAATATGTATTTACAGTTGGGTTGCTGCAAGGTGGCTCCGCTATTGGAGTAGATGCGGAATTGAGACTGTTTGATGGAGTGGGCTTTCAAATCGGAACAGGCCTCGTTGGCGTCAGCACGGGAGTCAACTTCCACTTTGATACTGATATCAATAGTTCATATGTGACTTTGATGTATGTCCATCAGGGATTTGGCAACTTGTTTGTGCAAAGCATGATTGGTCCGGCATATGTACATCGATGGAAAAATGGACTATCCGGTCAGTTTGGAGTAGGTTTTCTCTCAGGATATAGCCGCAAATGGGGAGATGTTTTTAAAAATCATGTGCCACCCACGGTTCAGCCGATGATTGCTTTTGGCTATTGTTTTAAGAATTGACCAGGTTTTTATTGGCCAGCTGACCACAGGCAGCATCAATGTCTTTGCCCCTGCTTCTGCGAATATTCACGATCAATCCTTTGTTTTTCAAGAACCTGGCAAATTCTTCAATCTTGACGGCTTTGGCATTGACAAAGTCAGCTTCTGCAATCGGGTTATACTCTATGATATTGATCTTGGATGGGATTTTTCTGGCAAATTTCCACAGCTCCTCGGCATCCTGGATCTCGTCATTGAAGCCATTGAAGACAATGTATTCAAAGGTGATGTTGTTTTTTGTCTTCTGATAAAAGTAGAGAAGAGATTCGGTCAATGCCTCCAGTGTATTGGTTTCATTGATCGGCATGATCTCGTTGCGCTTAGTGTCATTGGCAGCGTGAAGCGACAATGCGAGATTGAATTTCACTTCGTCGTCAGCCAGCTTGGAAATCATTTTGGCTATCCCTGCGGTGGAAAGTGTGATTCTTTTTGGTGACATATTGAGCCCATCTTCAGAAGTGATCCTGTTGATGCCGTCCATCACGTTTTTATAGTTGAGCAGGGGCTCTCCCATCCCCATAAATACGATATTGGTCAATGGATGATTGAAGTTTTCCTTTGCCAACAGGTCGATGGCTACTACCTGATCATAGATCTCACCGGGATCAAGGTTGCGCATCCGCTCCATGTAGCCGGTGGCACAAAATTTACAGGACAAAGAGCATCCCACCTGAGAACTCACACATGCGGTCATCCGGTCATCTGCAGGGATCAGCACCCCTTCTATCACATTGGTATCATGTAATTCAAAGACCGACTTGATGGTGCCATCATTGCTGAACTGTGCTGTCTTTGTCTTTATGGGTTTGATCGTAAAATCTTTAGACAACCTATCTCTGAGATCCTTTGACAGGTTAGACATTTCCTCAAAGGAGGTAGCAGACTTCTTCCATAGCCACTCAGAAACCTGTTTGGCCCTGAAACGCTTCTCATCAATTGATGCCATGTAGGCCTCGATCTGTGCTAAATCTAATTTCCTGATGTCTTTCAATGCCACGATCCGGCAAAGTTAGAACAATAAATAGTCTCGATGAAAATAACGTATTCTAGCTCAGCGATTTATTATCTTAGCATAGCCATGGCAAAGCAGTTATTACCTATTTTATTCCTGTTTTTTTGTGGTTGGGCGAGTGCTCAGGCTATCAGAAGACCTGTAACTGCCATATTGGGCTGGTCTCACGCCGGACAGCAGCAGGATTACCTGATGGGGTTGGACATGGGTGTCATAGATGAAACCGGAAGATTTCATTATTTTATTTCTATAGATGCCAGACCCTATAAGCGGAAAGTCCAGGAATTTGCGGGAAACAATGTGTTTTATCAATACCAGGAGGAACGGTACATCACGGTCCTTGGAACCCGATATCTGCATGAGCTGCAAAACAGTGGTAAAGGCGTTTTTCTGGGTTTGTCAGGTGGATATAATTTCGGTAATTACCGTGGGATATCCCTAAAACCCGATCAGGGTTGGATCATACGTCCCAATGCCGGGTTTTTCTGGAATTTAGCACCCCGGTTCTTTACACTTGAGCTTGGTTATGAATATTTCAACTCCAGGTCAGATACAGTCAAAGATCACTGGGTCTTTCTGAATTTCTTATTTAAACTGAACAATGTTGACCTGTAAGGATTTTTTCTTTTCAATGGCATTGATCCTATTGATCACATGTGTGAACTGTGATGGTTGCTTCTCTTCCTGCGACTCAGGTCCATTTTTTGCGGATCTGCAGATCAAGCTTACAATAAATGACGAAAATAAAGACGTACCTATTGAAGTCTACAGAGGGCTTTATGATGACGGCATTCTGATCATACAGGATACCATTTCAGACGATGATCTGCTGGATGGAAGGGTGATTTATAACCTCGAAGCAGGACTGGATTACGCCGCTGCTGCCACCTACAATGACGGAGCCAAAACCATCATTGCCATCGACGGGGGAGAAATGTCATTGGCTTCGACTGAATGTGATTGCGACTACCCTACTAACCTTACTTTGAACTTGCGGCTTGCGGAGTAACAAAAGCTTATTAATTTGCAGCCCGTGGAACAACTGACAACCCTGCTGGAGAGATCCGTAGCCCAAATTGGAAAACTGGCTTCATGGCTCTCACTACTCATTGTCATTATCATCGTGGTGGACGTATTTATGCGTTACACTTTCAGTATTACTTCTTCTGCTTCCTTCGAGATCGAATGGCACCTGTTTGGGGCACTCTTTCTACTGGCTTCAGGATGGGCACTTCAGGAAGATAAGCATGTTAGGGTAGATGTGTTTTACCAAAAATTTTCTACAAAAACGAAGGCCTGGATCAATCTTACAGGGACCGTATTCTTACTCCTCCCTTTTTGCTATGTAGGTTTTGTTGAAGGATTACAATTTACCATCACTTCGTATCAAATCGGAGAAACCAGCCCGGACCCTGGTGGCTTGCCTGGTCGATTTATCATCAAATCGATGATTCCGGCTGGCATGTTTCTATTAGGCATGCAGGGTATCGCTATTATTTTAAAATCCATTAAAGACATCTTGGTGAATGATTGAATACCTGCCTATCATTCTGTTTGTAGCCATTTTCCTGCTTATCCTGATCGGGTATCCTGTGGCTTTTACGCTCGGCGGACTCTCTGTGGTCGTGGGGATCCTGGTATTTGATGTAGACTTCTTCTACCTGCTCTCATTGAGGGTCTATGGTACCATGCAAAATTTTGTGTTGCTGGCTGTCCCCCTGTTTGTATTTATGGGTATCATGCTGGAAAAATCAGGTATTGCTGAGCGTCTCCTGGAAACCATGGCACTGCTATTTGGCAGATTCAAAGGTGGCCTTGCCATTTCAGTCGTCATTGTAGGTGCCATGCTTGCTGCATCTACTGGTATTGTAGGTGCCACGGTGGTCACCATGGGGCTGATTAGCCTACCTACCATGCTCAAAAGAGGATATGGTCCAAGACTGAGCACAGGAACAATTGCATCATCGGGTACCCTGGGTCAAATTATTCCACCGTCGGTCGTGCTGGTATTGCTGGGCAGTGTGCTACAGGTTTCGGTTGGTGACCTTTTTCTTGCTGCAGTGATCCCCGGTGTGGGGCTGGTAGCCTGCTACCTGCTATATATCATAATCTACTCCATGATCTTTCCTGACAGGGCACCCTGTATGCCCGAAGAAGAAATCAAAGCCTTTAAAAAGGAAGGACTTTCTGCCCAGGTGATAAAATCATTTCTTTTCCCATTTCTCCTGATCCTGGCCGTCTTGGGAAGCATTTTTGCAGGAATAGCTTCACCCACAGAAGCTGCTGGGGTCGGCGCTTTTGGCGCCTTACTATTGACCTTGTTCCATAGAAAATTAAACTTCAAGATCCTTAAAGAAGTCATGCGTGAGACGACTTTCCTCACCAGCATGGTTTTTATGATATTGATTGGTGCAACGGCCTTTTCACTCGTTTTCAGGGGCCTTGAAGGCGATAAGTTGTTTTTGAGTGTAATTGAAACCAGCAACCTGGGGCCTTATGGGTTTTTGGCCCTGGTGATGATCCTTGTGTTTATAGCCGGGTTTTTTATCGACTTTATCGAGATCGTATTTATTATCGTTCCGGTAGTGGCACCCATCTTTGTCGCCATGGGAATTGACCTGATATGGATTGGTATTTTACTGGCCATCAACCTTCAAACATCATTTTTGACACCACCTTTTGGTTTTGCACTTTTCTTCTTGAAAGGAGTAGCACCACCGGAAGTGAAGACGATACATTTATACCAGGGAGTTATCCCTTTTGTCATAATTCAGCTGGTTTTTTTAATATTATTGATCCTTTACCCGGAAATTGTCAGTTACCTGCCCGATTTAGCAAGCGCTAAATAAACATTTTCCCTAATTTTAAGTTTCGATAGCAAAACCTGATGAAGTGCTCGTAAAATCTAGTTCTGCCATCCGATAATCAATACAATAGATCCACATGAAAGAGATAACCGCGAAGGAGCTTAAAGCGCTCCAGGATTCAAAAGAAGATTTCCAACTCATAGATGTTCGGGAACAAAAAGAATTCGATTTCAGCAATATCGGAGGTGAATTAATCCCACTCAACACCATTCCTGATAACCTGGATAAAATTGCCAAAGGTAAAAAGGTAGTGGTCCACTGCCGCAGCGGCGCCAGAAGTGCCAACGCCATTCAGTATCTTGAGCAGCATGGATTTACTGATCTATACAACCTCAAAGGAGGAATTCTTGCCTGGTCAGACGATGTAGACCCTACCGTGAAAAAGTATTAATTCATCTGTTCATAAAAGATCTTCTCGCCGATCTCCATGTATGAACTGATCACTTTTCTGAATTCATTATAGGCTTTATACACCTTCTGGCTAACCGGATCATTAGCAGCCAGGTCGTCCAAAGTCTCTTTAGCGGCTACTCTTAGTCCATCCATCACTTCTTTGGGGAATTGTTTGATGGAAACACTCTCTACCTCACGGATCTTTTTGAGGTAAACTCCATTTTTATAATCAAATTCTGAAAGCATCCACTCATTGCTTCTGCTACATGCCGTTAGAAGTATTTCCTGCAAATCAGAAGGTAACTCATTGAATTTTTCTTTGTTGATCAGCAGCTCCAGCACGGGCCCGGTTTCATGCCAACCCGGATAGTAATAATTTTTTGCCACCTGATGCAGACCCAACAAATAATCATGATATGGGCCAATCCATTCCGTAGCATCCAGCACACCCCTTTCCAGATTGGTGTAGATCTCACCACCGGATACCAACATCGGGGTGCCCCCTGCCCGGGCCAATACTTTGCCCCCCAACCCCGGGATTCGCATCTTCAAACCATTCAGGTCATCAAGTGTATTAATTTCTTTATTGTACCATCCTCCCATCTGAAAGCCGGTATTGCCACACATTCGACCCATGAGATTAAAAGGAGCATAAACTTCATCCCAAAGCGCCTGTCCCCCACCACTGATAATCCATGAATTCATCTGTTGGGCATTCATCCCAAATGGAACTGCAGTAAAAAAAGGTGCTGCAGCCAGCTTTCCAGCCCAATAGTACGCCGCACCATGATTCATCTCTACTGCACCATTACTCACTGCATCAAAGCCTTCCAACGCAGGGATCAACTCTCCGGCACCATATACAATGATCTCCATCCTGCCACCAGACATCTGCTTAACCCATTGGGTTAGCTTCTTGCAGCCCTCACCGGTGATGGGAAAATTAGGTGGCCAGGTAGTGGTCATTTTCCAGCGATACTTCTTGTTGAAGTTGATGTAAGGGACGTCGCTCTCCTTTTTCTTTTCTGAGGTACATGCAGCTAAACCTGTGGCCGCCAGAGCCGAAACAGTTCCTGCCTTTACCAAAAATTTTCTTCTGGCTATTTTGTTGTCATTCATTGGGTTAATTGGAATTTTGGATACTATGAGTGGAGCACAGTATTTTCTAAAAACCATTAAAGCTATGGTGCTAAAGCGGACTAAACAAGAAACTTATCTCATTCAATCAAAGGGCAACAGACTGAGGTGTCAATTTGACAGTAAAAAACAGGTAATTGACTATTTTTTATGCCATTTAGTCCTGAAATAGTCCAAAATTCAAACTGGCTCCGGATTTGATCAATGAAACTGAAGAAAGAAATAGCAATGAACTTTAATAACTATACCATAAAATCACAGGAGGCTTTACAGAAAGCAACTGAACTGGCCAGCGGAAATGGTCAGCAGGTGATAGAGACAGGTCATCTGATGCAGGCCATCTTGCATTCTGACGAAAACCTGATCTCATTCCTGCTTAAAAAGACCGGGACAAACAGGGCCAACCTGGAATCCAAACTGGATGAACTGATAAAAACATACCCCAAGGTATCTGGTGGACAGCCCTATTTGTCCAATCAGACAGCGGCAGCCCTGCAAAGAGCTGAAAAACAGCTGAAATCTTTTGGGGATGAGTATGTAGCTGTGGAACATATCATACTTGGATTGCTAAGTGGAGATGATAAGACAGCACAAATTTTGAAAGGTGCAGGCTTTGCAGAGAAAGAGCTGATCAAAGCCATTAAAGAATTGAGAGGAGGAGAAAAAGTGACAGACCAAAATGCTGAATCCAAGTATAGGTCTTTGGAAAGGTATTCAAAGAACCTGAACGAATTAGCTAAAAAAGGCAAGATAGACCCGGTCATCGGTCGCGATGATGAGATCAGACGTGTGCTGCAAATTCTAGCCAGACGAACTAAAAACAACCCCATCTTATTGGGTGAGCCGGGTGTGGGTAAGACAGCGATCGTAGAAGGCCTGGCTCAACGGATAGTAGATGGTGACGTGCCGGAAAACCTGAAGTCCAAGATGATCATTTCACTGGATATGGGGCTGTTGGTCGCAGGAGCTAAATATAAGGGAGAGTTTGAGGAGCGACTCAAAGCAGTCATCAAAGAGGTGACAGACAGTGATGGAGAAATCATCCTGTTTATCGACGAGATCCATACCCTGATTGGTGCCGGTAGCGGTGGAGAAGGCGCGATGGACGCAGCCAACCTGCTGAAGCCCGCCTTATCGAGGGGTGAACTCCATGCCATAGGTGCGACCACGCTCAAGGAATATCAAAAATACATTGAGAAAGACAAGGCACTGGAACGCAGGTTCCAGTCCGTGATCATCGATGAGCCGGATATGCAGGATGCGATCAGTATCCTTCGTGGTATCAAGGATAAATACGAAATACATCATGGTGTCAGAGTAAAGGATGATGCTGTAATTGCAGCCGTGGAATTATCCACCAGGTATATTTCAGACCGTTTCCTCCCGGACAAAGCCATCGACCTCATGGACGAGGCCGCTTCAAAACTGAGGATAGAGATAGACTCCTTGCCGGAAGAGCTGGATGAGCTCAACAGAAGGATTATGCAGCTGGAAATTGAACGGGAGGCTATCCGAAGAGAAAAAGATAAGAGTAAAGAAGTAGAGCTAAGTAAAGAGATCGCAGATCTCACCGGACGGCGAAATGAGCTAAAGGCCAAGTGGGAAAACGAAAAAGGTGTGATCCAGGGACTTCGTGAGGAGAAGGAGAGCATCGAGCAGTTTAAGATTGAGGCCGAGCAGGCTGAGCGATCCGGTGATTTTGGTAAAGTAGCTGAGATTCGATACGGAAAAATCGTAGAGGCTGAGAAAAAGCTGGAGGATTACAAAAAGCAGCTGGCTGAGATGCAGGGGGAAAAATCGCTCCTGAAAGAGGAAGTTGACGCCGAGGACATCGCTGAAGTAGTAGCGAAATGGACAGGAGTTCCTGTGTCAAAAATGCTGCAATCCGATCGGGAGAAACTTTTACACCTGGAAGCTGAGTTAGGCAAAAGAGTGGCCGGACAAAAAGAAGCCATTGCTGCAGTGTCTGACGCTGTGCGAAGAAGCAGGGCTGGTCTGCACGACCCTAAGCGTCCCATTGGGTCATTCATCTTCCTGGGTACCACTGGTGTGGGTAAAACGGAGCTGGCTAAAGCTCTGGCAGAATATCTCTTCAACGATGAGAACGCTATGGTAAGGATAGACATGTCCGAATACCAGGAACGCCATGCGGTGAGCCGATTGATCGGTGCACCTCCTGGATATATCGGGTATGACGAGGGTGGTCAGCTTACCGAGGCGGTGAGGAGAAAGCCCTATAGTGTGATCCTGCTGGATGAGATCGAAAAGGCACACCCCGATGTATTTAATATCCTGTTACAGGTACTGGATGACGGTAGACTGACTGATAACAAAGGTCGGGTAGCCAACTTCAAAAACACGATCATCATCATGACGACAAACATTGGTTCTACCCTTATCCAGGAGAATTTTGAGAAGATGGAAGAGTGGAATCAGGAAGAGATCATTGAAGAGTCCAAACGTCAGGTCTTTGAAATGCTGAGGAAGACGGTGAGACCCGAATTTCTTAACGGGATTGATGAAACGATCATGTTCAGGCCTCTAAGTAAAGAAGATCTGAAAAAGATCGTGGGTATCCAGTTTAAGCTGATCCAACACAGGCTCAGCGAAAATGGAATTAAGATTGAAGCGGACGATAAGGTGTTGAACCACCTGGGTAAAATAGGATTTGATCCACAATTTGGAGCCAGACCTCTGAAAAGGGTACTGCAAAGAGAAATTCTGAACGAACTCTCCAAGCAGATACTCAGTGGAGCCATCCAGAAAGATGCAGTGATAGGCATTACCCTTGGCAAGGATAATAACATCGAGTTTATCAATCTGGACGAAGTAGAAGTGAATCAATAAATTTTTGGGGCAAGTAGAAAACTCATTCTACTTTTGCCCCATGAATTTTATCAACTATCTTGATGTATATTTTCCTTACAGTACGAAGGCCTTACTTACACTTGGTCTGGTCATTTTCTTCCTGGTGAGCCGAAAGGTCACCTCCAAGATCATCAGAAAATATGGCCAAAAGAGAGAGATCTCCCTGCCTCGGGTGGTCTATACCATCAAATATTTCAACTTTATCATTTTCGTCTTTTGTTTGCTGATCCTGGGATTGATCTGGGACATTACCTTTGAAGGATTTTCTGTTTACTTCATCTCCTTCTTTACCGTAGCTGGTGTGGCCCTGTTTGCCGCCTGGTCAATTTTGAGCAATGTGACCGCCGCAGTAATCCTGTTTTTCTACTTCCCCTATCGGATAGGTTCAAAGATCAAAATCATTGATGGCGACAACTCTGTGGAGGGTGAAGTGATAGACCTCAACCTGTTCACCATGGTGATCAAAGTCGAAGACGGTGATGTGGTCAATTACCCGAATAACCTGGCCCTACAGAAAGGGATCAAGATCAAACAAAGCTCACTGAGGAAGAGTAAAAAGATATTGGTTTAGTGCTTCAGAGACTCCATATTTTTCTTTTATATACCGTCCAAACCTTCTAACATTTCAATAATCCTGGGTTGATTTGGTTTATGTTCAAGTGATTTTTTGAAGAGTTCAATAGCTGTTGAGTCATCTGAGATTAATATACTTGAGCAAATCCCAGTGTTATAATTGGTAATATTTCCTTAAAAGGTCTGGCAGATTTTGTAGACAAGACTGAATCTCAATACTCATTCAATTTGCCAGTCCAACAATCAAAAATATGGTGCTGAAGTATATCCAGGCACTGGTGAATACGATGTGGACCAATGTTTCGAATACCTTCCCTTTCCAAAGTTGAGTAGAGTAAAAGAATAGTTGAATCAAAAGTCTGCAACCCCAAAAAATTCCAAAGCCAAGGGAAACTCTTTTTCCAAGAGCTGTCTCGATGATTTCATTTGAGGAAGTTAGGCATAACAGTCCCATTAGAATGACAATTAATGCAATAAAAAAAGTGTGCACGATCATTACCTGTCTATTAATCAATGAAAGTGACTGTAGCTCAGCTTTCCAATTGAAATAACTCGGAAATATGACATGAATCAAACCCAGAGCAATCAGTAGAGACCCTATTATTTTAATGTGCAGTTCCATCTGGTGTTAGAATAAATGTACTCACAAAAAAAGTAGTTTTCCGCTCTTGCAGCAGTTTCAGGTTGGAAGATTGAAAAACGTTCATCCAGGAAGATTGTGAATAAAAATGGAAGGATCCTATGCCATAGGCAATGAAGTTATAAATGTCTCTTAAATGCTCAGTCACAAATATTTTTCCATTCATTTTAGTTACTCTTCGCAGTTCTTTAAAAAATATTTGCCGTTCCTTAAAATTTCGAATCTCATGTGCAGCAAACGTAACACATACAATTTCGAATTTATTGTCAGGACAGGGCAATGAACTGGTTTTGACCCTTCTTGAACCTGGATGAGGGGGGTAGGCTTTTCTTGCTCTTTTAATGGAAATTTCTGTATGTCGCTCTTGATCGTAAAAATCACAAACATATACTTCTGATTTTTTGAACTTCCCTTCAAGTATTTGGCTAGTCTCGTCAAATCCAGCATTTATATTGAGTATGCTCGCATTGTCTTCTACCGAGAATTCATCTAACCATCTGAACTCATAGAGGTCTGAGAAATCATAGATAAAATATGTTACCAGTAGAGAGCTTATTGTTGTAATTGATATTAAAAATGATAATCCATAAGGTATTAACTTCCAGGTATTTTCAAGGTAGATATGGGAAGTTAGAAGAATACAAATTAACCCCACGGCTATTAGGTAGAAGTGCCAATTAAATCGCACAACGTTCATAAGTCCCTGAAAAGGTGGCCTTTTTACTTCCATTTTTCCAGCTTTCCCTTCTTCCAATAATACGGTATGTCTCTGACCTCAAATGCACTGGCCAGAATTGGAGTTTGCAAATCCAATTGATTAAAAAAATCAAAGCGGTAGTCAATTACCTGAATGGGTTTTGGATTCCAATTACTTCTTACTCCTTCAATGATCAGGACAGTTTTATTCGTTTCATCAAAGGTAAATGTAAAAGGCAGAGGCCCTGCAAATCTTCGAGCTTCCTTCCATGATTCAAATGGACTAAATCTGGGTAACGCGACGCCCCCATCTGCATATTCAACTTTAACTGAAAATTTTGACCGACTTGACTCAATCGTCTCAAAATGTGATTGCCTGCTGATATGAATGTCAGTAGTTGAATAGTTGTAATGCGTGAAAATATTGCCCAGAAACTTCATCGTTTTTTTGTCGGTTTCGGACTTTAGAATATACAATCCCCTAAGTTTTTTATTCGCTACACTCTGATATCTTGTAAATACTCTGTAACCGATTAGAATGAAATCATTGCCTAGAAAATTCGGAAACCCCTTTGGTCTTAATGCTCTGGTTTGAACCATGGCAACAGCGATGAATGCCCAGTTAGATTGAAATGTATCAAGAGTTAATCTGGTGGGAATGAGGCTTTCAATTTGTGATTTGGGGATTGCAAAAGTTAAAACTAGAGATCGATCAAAATGCGCTTCAACAGGGAAGGGGTGATTTTTAAGATAATCGAGCACTTTTGTATTTCTTGAGTTTAAATTCATTGAAATAGATAAGTGCAATGAAAACAAGAGCAAAAACAATATTCATTTTGCCCCAAAACAATAAATGGGGTACCAATTGAAACTCTAATATGTTCATTGCCCCTATTACTAACATCTGAACCACAGCGTTTAGTTTTGATTTGAACCTGGTTAATACCCAAATCGCCATCAGGACTTCTGCTATCCCAATTAATATAGTTAAAGTCCTTGAATGTTGATCGCCAAGAATTTGTTCAACAATTTGCTGATGCCTAGGCACAAGATTTAAAATCTTGCAGAATAATCCGTTAACCAACCATACGGTAGCAATAAAAAGCCTAATAATTCTCTTAGAGTTGCTCAGTTCGTTTATTAAGTCTAATGATGAAATTTTTGTTGTGCTGTATATGCCATACTGTATTGCTCTCTACCAAATATACCGTTTTCTGATATCATTGATAAAGATTCTGCAGCCGCTTTATGTCAACCAGTGGATCTTAACCCTAACTAAAAAGAAAAAGGTCCTGCTCTCACAGGACCTTCATCTTATTGATTATAGACAGAATAAATTAACTTCCACACATCTCGCAGCCTTCCGGATCATCCAGCGAACATTGCATGGCTGACTGGTTTTGGAGCTTTTCAGCCTCCAACTCAGCTGCTGTTTTAGCCCTGGTGTCCTGAATAGTACTCGCTGCACCGACCGTCTTTGCCACCTGTGCTTTTTCAGGCTTCTTTTTGGCTTCCTTAGTCACAGTAAACTTGATGGCATCAGTGGCCGCTTTAGTTCTCAGGTAATACATACCTGTTTTCAGTCCCTTCTTCCATGCATAGAAATGCATAGAGGTCATCTTACCAAAGTTGGCATCTGTCAGGTGAATGTTCAGACTCTGGCTCTGACAAATGAAGGCTCCCCGATCAGCTGACATATCGATGATGGCTTTCTGAGAAGTCTCCCATACTGTTTTGTACAGGTCCTTGATATTTTGTGGTATCTCATCAATCTCCTGGATAGATCCGTTATGAAGCTTGATCTTGTTCATCATGTCTTCATTCCACAGACCCAGTTTGATCAGATCCTGCATCATGTATTTGTTGGCCACGATGAATTCACCAGACAATACCCTTCTTACATACAGGTTAGAAGTAAATGGCTCGAAACACTCATTGTTACCCAGGATCTGAGAAGTAGAGGCTGTCGGCATTGGTGCCAGCAGCAATGAGTTTCTCACTCCATTCTTTCTTACCTTTTGCTTCAGGTCAAACCAGTCCCATCTTCCTGAGTCAGGTGTTACACCCCACATATCAAACTGGAAGATCCCTTTAGAAACAGGCGAGCCTTTAAAGGTCTCGTAAGGTCCTTCTTTGATGGCCAGCTCCATGGAAGTTTCCATGGCAGCAAAGTAGATGGTCTCGAATATCTCTTTGTTCAGCTTTTGTGCCTCTGCCGATTCAAATGGCATTCTCATCAACGCAAAAGCATCAGCCAGACCCTGAACACCAATACCAATTGGTCGGTGTTTCATGTTGGAGTACTTAGCTTCAGGCACCGGATAGTAATTGACATCAATGACCCTGTTGAGGTTCCTGGTCACTACTTTGGTGATCTCATAAAGCTTCTGATGATCATAGCTGCCATCTTCTTTCACAAACTTGGGAAGAGAGATAGATGCCAGGTTACATACGGCCACTTCATCTTTGGAAGTATATTCCATGATCTCCGTACACAGGTTACTGGACCTGATTGTACCCAGATTTTTCTGGTTTGACTTCCTGTTAGCATGGTCTTTATACAAGATGTATGGTGTTCCGGTCTCAATCTGAGATTCGAGTATCTCAAACCATAGATCTTGTGCTTTTACAGTTCGTCTGGCTTTTCCTTCACTCTCATATTTTTCATAGAGTTTCTCAAACTCATCACCATATGAATCATAAAGACCAGATGCCTCATCCGGGCTGAACAATGACCAGTTGCCATTCTCCTCTACCCGCTTCATAAACAGGTCAGGGATCCACATGGCATAGAACAGGTCTCTTGCTCTCAGTTCTTCTTTACCATGGTTCTTTTTCAACTGCAGGAAGTCAAAAATGTCGGCATGCCATGGCTCCAGGTAGATCGCAAAGCTTCCTTTACGTTTTCCACCACCCTGGTCGACATATCGTGCTGTCATGTCGAAGTTTCGGAGCATCGGGATGATTCCATTTGATGTTCCGTTCGTTCCTTTGATATATGCGCCTGTTGCTCTTACATTGTGAATGCTCAACCCAATTCCACCTGCAGATTGAGAGATTTTTGCACATTGCTTAAGTGTATCGTAGATTCCATCAATGCTATCGTCCTGCATAGAAAGCAGGAAGCATGAAGAAAGCTGTGGCTTAGGCGTACCTGCATTGAATAAAGTAGGTGTAGCATGCGTAAACCACTTTTCAGACATCAGGTTATAGGTCTCGATGGCTGCATCGATATCATCTTTATGGATACCCACAGAAACCCTCATGAGCATGTGCTGTGGACGCTCCACGATCTTCCCGTCCAATTTCATCAGGTATGAACGCTCCAGCGTCTTAAAGCCAAAGTAGTCGTAGTTATAATCCCGATCGTAATCTACTGCCTCATCTAATTTCTTGGCATTGGCCCGGATGATCCCGTAAACATCCTTGGAGATCAATGCTGCATTTTCACCTGTTTTTGGATTGATATAGGTATAAAGTCTTTTCATGGTATTTGAAAAAGACTCTTCGGTCACCTTGTGCAGATTAGAAATCGATATCCTGGCAGCCAGTTTGGCAAAGTCAGGATGTCTGGTAGTCATGGTAGCGGCTATTTCTGCAGCCAGGTTGTCGAGCTCAATGGTAGTCACACCATCATAAAGCCCATCAATTACCTTCTTGGCAATTTCTACGGGTTCAACAAAATCCGGATTCAGTCCATAGCACAGCTTCTCTATTCTTGCTGTGATTTTATCAAATTTGACAGACTCTCTGCGTCCGTCTCTTTTTACAACTAGCATAAGGCAATTGGGTGATTAATGATGAAAAACAGGTTCATATTAAAAGTCTTCGTCTAAACTAAATTTAGGTTTCTCTTTTTCTTTTTCGGCGTTTAGTACACCGGCTTTCTGGTATTCGCCTACGCGTTTTTCAAAGAAATTGGTTTTACCCTGAAGGGAAATCATTTCCATGAAATCAAATGGGTTGGAAGAATTGTAAAGTTTATCACATCCCAATTCAACCAGTAGCCGGTCAGCTACAAATTCAATATACTGACACATCAGATCGGAATTCATCCCGATCAGCTTTACCGGCAATGCATCAGTTACAAATTCTTTTTCTATCTCTACCGCATCTTCGATGATCTTGACCACCTTTTCTTTAGGCAACTTATTCACCAGGTGATTGTTGTAGAGCAAACAGGCAAAATCACAGTGGAGACCCTCGTCCCGGGAGATTAGCTCGTTAGAAAAACTCAATCCGGGCATAAGGCCACGTTTCTTTAGCCAGAAGATTGAGCAAAAACTACCGGAGAAGAAAATTCCTTCTACGGCAGCGAAGGCGACTAATCGCTCCGCGAAGTTACCCTCATCAATCCATCTTAATGCCCAATCTGCTTTTTTCTTTACACAATCCATGGTCTCGATGGCGTGAAAAAGGTGGTCTTTTTCATTAGGGTCCTTTACATAGGTGTCTATAAGTAAGGAATAAGTCTCTGAATGAATATTTTCAATTGCTATTTGAAATCCGTAGAAGAACTTGGCCTCGGTGTATTGAACCTCTGAAACAAAATTTTCGGCCAGGTTTTCATTCACAATCCCATCACTTGCAGCGAAAAATGCCAACACATGTTTAATAAAGTGTCGCTCGCCATCATTTAAATTGGCCCAGTCCTTAAGATCCTGACTCAGATCGATCTCTTCAGCTGTCCAAAAACTGGCTTCTGCTCTTTTATAAAATTGCCAAATGTCATTTTGCTGGATGGGGAATAATACGAATCGGTCTTTATTTTCCTTGAGTATGGGTTCTTCTTGAGTCATTTGTTAATAAGTTTTATTTATTCACAGGATTTCCACCATCATTTTTAGTTACTAATAAAGTTATCAACAGTCAAAACAGGTTATCCACAAACGTAAACAAAACACGCCCACCATTCCAAAATCGTGGTTTGCGAGCTGTTTGTTGAGTTTTGGGAGTTAGTCCCGTTCGAAAAGTGGTTTATTTTTTCGCGACCGTGTTTACAAATGTGTAAAAAAGGACACGAAAAATCAAGCGATAATTCTCCGGTTTACCGGGTCTTGATTACAGTATGCAAAACAACATAACTTGCTGTTAAAAAGTGCCTTATATTCCATTTTTATAATCATAACTTGTAGCCGTATCGCTTAAATTGGGGCACGAAAAAAAATAAAAAAATCTAAAAAAAAAATAACCCTACCATTAAGACGTGGTAATGTTTGATAATATCAAGGTTTCTGATATCTTTGCAGTCCTTTTTCAAAACACAAAGAAATGTACGCAATTGTTGATATAGCCGGGAAACAATACAAAGTGGAGAAAGACCAGTTTGTGTACGCACCGTTATTAGAAGGTAAAGAAGGATCAAAAGTTGATTTTGATCAGGTACTTCTTGTTGATAATGATGGTAAAGTAAATGTTGGAACTCCCACAGTAAAAGGAGCGAAAGTTTCCGGAAAAATATTAGAGCACGTCAAAGATGACAAAGTAATCGTCTTCAAGAAGAAAAGAAGAAAAGGTTACCGTGTAAAAAATGGTCACAGACAGCAGTTCTCTAAAGTATTAATTCAAGACATTAAAAACTAAGTACCCATGGCACATAAGAAAGGTGTAGGTAGTTCAAAGAACGGTAGAGAGTCGGAAAGTAAAAGACTTGGTGTAAAAATATTTGGTGGTCAGGAAGCCATTGCTGGCAACATCATCGTTCGTCAGCGAGGCACTAAGCACCATCCAGGAAGCAACGTAGGTATCGGAAAAGACCATACCCTGTTTGCATTGTCTAACGGAACTGTTCGATTCCAAAAAGGAAGACAAAACAGATCTTACGTTCACGTCGATCCTGTAGCTGAAGCCTAAGGGATACCTAATAGATAAGAAATAAAAAAGGCCCCACATCGTGGAGCCTTTTTTTTATGCTTCTGTTTTATTCTTCTTTGGTCTTCCCGGCAACACTGTTCCGGGCTTGAATCCGTTTTTGTAGCGTTTCTTACGTGTCTTCCACACTTTGTAGTTATTTTTGTTTCCTACTTCGAATTGCCACTTCATATGATCTGACGCTGAAACCCATTTCAGGTTGTCTGCCTTGTTATTTCTCGGATTGTTATCCTCATGGATGATCATGGTCAAAGTAGACGGATCCGGATTTTCCACAAAAGCTATAGCTGTTTCCTTATGTGGATACACTGTTCTCCGCTTCTTTTCATCATCAATAAGGTCTAAGAAATAACATTTGCAGGTTTTGTTCCAACGCTGCTTCATCAATTTACCCTTGATTTTCATGTAAACCTGGCTTCCTTTATGCCAGCTTTTTCGGGTCTTACTTCTAATTCTCCCCTTGTTGGAAATCTCATAGTTGGAGAAGCCTTTGATGCCCTCCCATTTTTCTTCGCTTTGGTCTGCCATTTTTCGCTTGTTTAATAAATCTTGTAAACAAGCTGGTTCTTAATCTATCGCTTAATCTGTCGATAAAGATAAACCATTTACCATTCAACCAAACTCAGACCTGCCCTATTTTCTATAAACTGCATGGAAAACCAGATATATTTACCTAACGGGCTGATGAATAGCTTCCCAGGCATCACTCATCATAACCTTATATTCAACTTTTACCATTGAATAGATGAACCATTTTAGCCGAAAAATGCTTGATTTTTATACTTTGATTAGATTAACAACCCATGAAAGTAGTCTCTGTCAATTTAAGCCAACCAGTAAGCATTGAATGGAATGGAAAATCAGTGACCACCGGCATCTTCAAAAAACCGGTCGGATCGATTCTTTTAGAAAAAGAGCATGTCAGAGGCGATACCATAGTGGATCTAAGTGTACATGGTGGTCCGGATAAAGCCTGCTATTTGTATTCATCAGATTTCTACAACTATTGGAAGAGCAAGTATCCGCTCCTGGATTGGGGCTATGGTATGTTTGGTGAAAACGTTACCCTATCAGGGATGGATGAAGCAAATCTGAAGATTGATTCAACCTATCATCTGGGAGAGGCACTGGTATCGATATCCCAGCCAAGACAACCTTGCTATAAGCTGGGTGTAAAATTTGGAAGTCAAAAAATACTGAAAGACTTTATCCGCTTTGGACATCCCGGAGCCTACGTGCGGATATTGAAACCCGGCAGGGTGAAAAAAGGCGACAGCTTCGAACTGGTTGAGCAGTCCGATAAAGCAAGTATACAGGAAGTCTTCTCCTTTATATATCACAAAGGACAAAAGAATTAGCTGGTACCCTGAATCATCCGATTTGCTCCCTGACCCCGTCTAGATCATGCGGGTAGCAAAACACTTTGCAATAATGGATGAGTATATGTGCCCATATTGTTCGAGACACCACTCCTTGAGTTTTACGACTTCTAAAGGAATGAGTGACTTGATAGCTTTTCTGAGCTCTTTTTCAAATAACCAACGATCAAAACTTACTTTAGCAAGGATGGTCTTGAAATACTCCAACATAAATGTAAAATTTTGTTAAAGAGTTAACTTTTTGCGGCAAATTTGACGTTCTCAAGTGAGAAACTATTTAACCATAAGTTAAACAATTTTTACCTTTGCATCAAGGTCCATTTTCACTTTTACAGTCATTGCAACTACGTGCCATGAATTTTACGAAGTCAGGAATTTTAGGTTGCCTCACACTCATGCTTTTTGCCAATTTTTTAATGGCGCAGGAGATCAAGCTGGAGTATGGGGAAGATCAAATCGCTCTAAACCAGCTCTTTACAATCACATTGACTGTTGAGAATGAAAGATTACAAAATTACAGCCCGTTTCCTGAAATAGATGGTCTGTTGAAGAGAGGGACTTCTTCGTCGACCTCAACCAGCTTTATCAATGGCCAGATGACCTCCAAGCAATCCATCACCCAAAACTACCAGGCCACCAGGGAAGGAACGATCGTGATCCCGCCATTTGAAATGGTAGTAAACGGAAAGACCATCAAATCCCAGGGAAAAACCATCAAGGTAAGTCCTCCCGCTCAGCAACAGCAACAAAACAATACCAGCCCCTTCTCCAATGATCCCTTTGAGGAATTTTTTGGCAGAAGAAGGCAGCCTTCCGAGTTTATGGATGTGGAAGCGAATGCCTTTTTGGCCCTGACTACAGATAAATCAGAGGTATATGTCGGTGAAGGCTTTACTACCACCCTGGCCTTTTATGTGAGTGAAGAAAACAGGGCTGAACTGCGATTTTATGATTTGGGTAAACAGATCACGGATATCGTGAAGGAAATAAAGCCTAATACCTGCTGGGAAGAAAATTTCAACATCGATAACATTAGCGGCGAACCCATCACCATCAACAACAAGGCCTACACACAATACAAGATTTATCAGGCTGCTTACTATCCCCTAAATAAAGAAGACATCAAATTCCCTTCCATAGGGCTGAAATTGATCAAATACAAAGTGGCTAAGAATCCCTCTTTTTTTGGGCGCAACAGACAAGAGGATTTCGAAACTTTCTACTCTAAGCCCAAAGAAGTAAAAGTAAAAGAGCTGCCTCCTCACCCATTGAAAAACCAGGTGGCCATTGGCAATTATCAATTAGCTGAGAAAATCAGTGCTCGTGATCTGAATACCGGAGAAAGCTTTAACTATTCTTTCAACGTGCTTGGTGAAGGAAATATTAGCGCCATCGAAAAACCGATCATTCCGCAAACAAGTGATTTTGATTTTTATGATCCAAACACCCAACAAAATATTACCCGGTCGGCTGGAAAAGTCAAGGGTACCAAAACCTTCAGCTACTATGGTATCCCTAATGAGCCGGGTGAGTATGAACTGGGGGATTATTTCTATTGGATCTTTTTTAACCCGGAAAAAGAGGCTTACGACACCCTGCGGTCAAGGCAGCGCCTGGTGGTGACCGGAGAGAGCAGAAAAAATGAATATATCCAGTCTACGGATCTTGGTGCTTTCTACAATGGGATCGAATTTGAAGATAATCAACTCACTTCGCTGGAAAAGGGACCATTCCTTCAGATATTTGCAAACATCTTTGCGCTGGTTATACTAGTTTTGACCGGCATTATCATGTTTCGCAAGTAAACTTCATGGCAAACAAATTCGGCACTATTTTTAGCATTACCTCCTTTGGAGAATCTCACGGTCCTGGCATAGGAGCCATCCTGGATGGTTGTCCGGCAGGCATCACCATCGATGAGGCGTTTATTCAGTCTGAGCTGCAGCGCAGAAAGCCCGGACAATCCCGGATCACTACTCAGCGCAAGGAAGAAGATGAGGTGGAGATCCTTTCAGGAACTTTTGAAGGAAAGACTACTGGCACGCCCATCGGATTGCTGATCCGCAATAAGGACCAAAAGAGTAAGGATTACAGCCACATCGCTGATAAATTCAGACCTTCCCACGCCGATTATACTTACGAAACCAAATATGGCAACCGGGATTACAGAGGGGGCGGACGAAGTTCAGCGCGTGAAACAGCCGTAAGGGTAGCAGCGGGCGCCATTGCCAAGTTGATGCTCAAAGAAAAAGGCATTTCTTTCCACGCTTATGTATCTCAGGTGGGTGATTTGAGCCTGGAGAAACCGTATACCGAGCTGGACCTGTCGAAAACTGAAACCAATGACGTGAGGTGTCCGGACCCTGAGATGGCTCAAAAGATGTTTGACTACATTGATCAGGTAAGAAAAGATCAGGACACTGTAGGAGGTGTGGTGACGGGTGTGATCAAAGGTGTTCCTGTCGGTTTGGGAGAACCCGTTTTTGACAAATTGCATGCGGCACTGGGCAATGCCATGCTGGGTATCAATGCGGTGAAAGGTTTTGAGTATGGCAGTGGATTTGAAGGTGTAAAGATGAGAGGGTCCCAGCACAATGACGAATTTTATAAGGAGGGCGACCTGGTAAAGACCAAATCCAACCACAGTGGTGGGATCCAGGGAGGCATCTCCAATGGAGAAGATATTTATTTCAATGTAGCTTTTAAACCTGTGGCCACCATCATGCAGGATCAGGACAGCGTAGACAAAGCCGGCAATGCCGTGAAGGTCTCCGGCAAAGGCAGACATGACCCCTGTGTGGTCCCCAGAGCTGTGCCAATAGTAGAAGCGATGGCTGCATTGGTGATTGCAGATTTCTATTTGTTGGCCAGAACGAATAAATTAGCCGGGTGAGAAAGCTTCCCCTGCATGTAAAAATCATCATCGGACTGGTTCTAGGAATCATCTGGGCATTCATCTCAAGCTCCCTGGGATGGAATCAATTTACCATCAACTGGATCGACCCTTTCGGGACAATATTCATTCGATTACTCAAGTTCATCGCTGTTCCCCTGGTATTGTTTTCCATTATTAGTGGGATCTCCGGGCTCTCAGATGTTAGCAAGTTGGGTAGGATGGGATTCAAAACCATTTCGATCTATCTATTGACCACCGTATTTGCTGTGACAGTCGGATTGGGGCTGGTCAATCTCTTCAAACCCGGTGCTACCATAGATGATGACCAACGCATCAAAAACCGCATCAGCTATGAATTATGGGTGGAAGAAACCGATGGAGTAAAACCTAAAGACAACAAAGATTTTCTTAATGACCCACAATATGCCAGTCAGGTAGCAGAAATCGCCAATGATCCCAACCGGGAACAAACGGACAGCAAAGTAGAACGTACCATGCAAAGTGCTATGCAGGCCAAGGATGCCAGTCCTCTTCAACCACTGGTAGATATGGTGCCTGAAAATATTTTTGGGGCACTCTCTACCAATACGGATATGCTGCAGGTGATCTTCTTCGCCATATTCTTTGGGATCATCCTGGCTATCTTACCTAATTCTACCGTAGGTCCTGTAATCGCCCTGGTCAATGGCATCAATGCTGTGTTTCTGAAGATGGTGGAAAAAGTAATGGCTGTAGCTCCTTTCTTTGTTTTTGCTCTGCTGGCCGGAGTTATTGCCAAGATGGCTGATACGCCCCGTGAAGTATTTGAAATATTTAAGGGACTGGGTTCCTACTCGATGGTCGTCTTTATCGGACTGGCCATCATGATCTTTCTTTTTTATCCGGTCGTTGCTTCATTATTCATTAAAAAGATCAGCTATAAAAGATTTTTCAACCACATCAGCCCGGCACAGTTCCTGGCATTTTCTACCAGCTCCAGTGCAGCTACCCTGCCTGTAACCATGGAATGCGTGGAAGAGCTGGGCGTACCTAAAAATATTACCAGTTTCGTGCTGCCTATCGGGGCCACCATCAACATGGATGGAACTTCCCTTTACCAGGCTGTAGCTGTGGTCTTCCTCGCACAAATGCATATGGTGGACCTCACACTGGGGCAACAACTTATGATTGTGCTGACAGCCACGCTGGCATCCATCGGAACCGCTGCAGTGCCCAGCGCCGGATTGGTTATGCTGATCATCGTACTTCAATCCGTGGGACTGAATCCGGTCTGGATCGCCATCATCTTCCCCGTTGACCGCATACTGGACATGTGCAGGACAGTGGTGAATGTAACCGGTGACGCAACAGTAGCCTCTCTCATCGCCAACTCAGAGGGTGAACTGAAAGAGGATGCTGTAGAAGCGACAGCCTGAGGAAATAAATCCAAAACCTGTCCTTTGATGTTCTTTGGTCTTCTTTTATATTTACTAAAGAAGATTCCATTGTATGTCAAAAGCATTTCTGACGGTAGTTGTTTCCCTTTTTCTTTCAGTTCACGCGTTTGCCGAACTGGACAGCCTGGTTAAGGTTGATGAAATCTCCTACAGCAATTCTTTTGAAAAGAATGTATTTAAGAAATCAGGGAAAACAGGGAGCGACTTTTTCTACAGCTACATGGTCTTCTCTTCGGATGATAGCCTGCAAATAGCCAGTTACAGGAATTCATTAAATCGGCGGGGTCAAGACTTTAAAAGTCGTAAGCGGCCCAAAAACAATAGCAAGTACGTTAAAAAAGTTTATGAATTTGTTCACAGCGAGTTCCTGAGAAAATATGAAAGTGAAGCTTATTTTCATCAGATATTTGAAAATGGTGTATACAATTGTGTGACCGCATGCGCCCTTTATGGAATGGTATTCTCAACCCTGGATATACCATTTACCATCAAAGAAACACCCACGCATGTTTACATCATTGCTTATCCTGCGTCGGATCAAATTGGTATTGAAACGACAGACCCCATCGGAGGATTTAAAACATTCAGCCCTGGCTTTAAGCAGAATTTTGTCAACCAACTGGTAGGATTGAAGTTAATAGACATTTCAGAACTGGCAGACGGTGTTAATGCTGTATTTAACAGATATTACTTCTCCAACAAAGAATTAGGCCTTAAAGAACTCACAGGCATCCAGTATTATAACCATGGGCTTGTTGAGTTTCAGAATAACAATTATCAATTGGCTTATCAGGATATGCAGAAGGCCTACTATTTATATCCCTCTGAAAATATCAGGGAGATATTGTCCTTATCTTGTTTAGCCACGCTCTCAAAGGCTGATTATGATGATTGGTATGACATCCAGCTATTTTCATCAGCCATTACACTGAACCACCCCAGCTTTAGCGACAATCAAAAGTTAGGGGAATTTTCAAGGCTACTTAATAAACAATTGATTGATAACAACGATACACTTTTTGTTGACAGCGCCTTTCATGCCATTACCGCACTACCTTTAAATCCGGATTTAAATAAAGAAGTTACCTTTCTGTATAATTATGAAAGGGCTAGAAAATTATACAATAGAGGAAACTATAAATTAGCTCTTCCTTACTCAAAAGCTGCTTATCATACAAAGCCAGAGAGCTCTGATTCCGAAAATTTGTTGGTAAACACTATTCAAAATGCAGTAGTGACAAAAGCATTTGGATCGGAGGAAACCTTTTTGATTATTGAGTCATTGCTTGAGAGTTATCCAAGCATAAAAACACATGGTCATTTAGGCGAACTTCGTTCAAGACTATACCTAATAGCTATGCATGATGCCTTTGAAAATAAAAATGTGAATGAGGCGATTGACTATAAAAATAAATTCGAGGCTTTCATTGATGAATTTGGATATAGATATGATGAATATGCTCTTGGAAGAGCCTATTCACAGGGTATCATGTATTATTTCAGAAAGGGTGCCTATAGAAATGCCCGTAACCTTTTGAATGATGGGCTAAAATATGCTCCGGATAATCAAGATCTCAAAATGAGAAAATACTACCTTGATCGTGCCAGCAATTAGTAAGTATTGTCGATGGCCAGATTGAAATATTTTTGAACAATATACTTGTTTCCTGTAGGCGTTTTGAATTCTCCAACAAAAGATAGTTTTTCCATAATTACAGCGCCAGGCGGTGGCTTTAAGATAAACTGTCCCCTGTAGTTTGATCTTTCTAATTTTTCCAATCGATAACTTAAGTACTTTCCTTCTGCTAATTCACCCAAATAGTAAGTACCCCGTCCAGGGTTTTTATCAAAATAAACTTCAATGATATATTTTCCATTTACATCCAGTCTGTCATGCCCCTTCACAATAAGATTTGGGTAATTCTTTTTTAGCTGACCGCTCTTCGTGTATTCCTTCAGACCCGTCCCGGGAAAATTTTCCTTGTAGTCAATTTCTGATTCTACCTGGCCAGATTCGTAATGCCGCTTTAGCAAACCATCTTTGATTTCATTCTTATAATTGATCTCCAGGAGAGGATTGCCGTTTTCATAATGGGTCATAGCCTTTACCTTCTCTCCATTTACATACTCAAAACTCTTGGTAAGTACTCCCTTTTGGTTGAAGCTTTTGGCTACTCCGTGCTTTTGCCGCAAATCATTGATTGTATAGTAAGACTTTAATTTGCCGTTTTCATAATAATTCTTGACAATGTTGCTATTTTCCGGAGTGTCATTCTTTCCCAGGAATGATTCAATCTTATCACAGGAAAAAAGGCACAGCAATATGATGATTTGTAATGGTCTTTTTATCATTTGAATACAACTGAGTGATCCAAGATAGAAAATCTTTTCAACATGATCAAGACCATTAGACTGGGAAGTTTAATCTTTTATACCAGATAAGGGTGTAATGGAATAAATAATCATAAAGATCAAAATCAAGATAATTTCCTAAGTCATGCCCCTTTTAAAAAATCAAGATTTGATCCACATTTGCTCTTAGATGCCTTTTGAGCTTAAACTTTCGGTATGCCTTTTTTTAATAAGTATCTCTATACTTTTATTGAGAGGTAATAGAAACTGGATTTTTGGATACCGATCCCCAAGGGCTATCCGTACTCACAAACACTACGCGTACGCCAATACCATCTATGGATCAGGTATGCTGCTAATCAGCAGTTTTTATCTGGCGCTACTTACCTGGTTCCCCAGATGGTATAAGCAAGTAAGCGAAACCGAACACCTCCTGATCGCAATTAGCTATTTCGCGATTTTGTTTCTGATCATTGAGCTCAAATTACAAAAGGCTTTCAAGGAATAAAGCCTTGCGGAAACCCCAGCCAAAACTGAAGGGTAGGCATTACAAAGTTTGTCTTTTTCTTATTTCTTCAATTTCTGCAACGGTTATAGAATCCGCATGATCATTGAGACCTGTTCTCACAAAGTTTAACAATTCCTTCACTTCCTGATCAGTGAGGCTGACACCAAACCCGGGCATGATCTCATTGTACTGCTTTCCCTTCACCTCTATTTCTCCAGACAGGCCGAAAAGGGTGGTCTCAATGAGTTTGCTTTTGTCAGAAACAGTGGCTGTACCGAGCAAAGGCGGTGTGAAATTGGGTATTCCATCACCTCCTGGCAAATGGCAGGAGGCACAATTTGTCCTGTAAAGGTCTGCTCCCGGAATATCCGGTGTATCATTATCCTGAACGTACATTTGGATGGGTTCGGTGTCTTCTGTCAGGACTGCCAGATGACTAAATATAGCTTCCTCATGCTCTTTGAGCACTGAAATTTTTAGAATCCGGTCATTACCTTCCTCGGGAACATTGTCATACATCCATCCGTACCTGGGTATGTGCCAGTCTGAGTTGCTGGTAATGACATATATATCGCCAGATGATGAAACACATAAATCTCTTAGTCTACCAAACTGTTTTTGTAAATAAATTCTTTCATCTACAATTTGCTCTCCAGTTTGATCCAGCTCAAACAACCACAAGGCTCTTCCTTTCAGTGTGGTGAGCATGAGGTGGTTTTCCCATTCAGGAATGGCTGAATGATCGTAAAAGTCCAGACCAGCAGGGGCTATGGTGGGCGTCCAGGTGTATATAGGCTCAGTTACCGTGATTGAATCACAAAAAGTCATTTCATTTTCTTTGTCACAATGCCCTTCTACAAATGGCCATCCATAATTTCCACCCGGTTTAATCAGGTTGATCTCGTCATCATTGTTGGGTCCGTGTTCAGAAGCATAGATTTTCCCATTAGCTGCCACAAGTCCCTGAGGATTCCGATGTCCCATCGAATAGAAATAACTGCCCGGAATGGGATTATCATAAGGTACACTCCCATCCAGGTTGATCCTGAGGACTTTACCCGGTATAGCGAGCGCGGTCTGTGCATTTTTCGAATTGACCACATCTCCTATGGCAAAAAGGAGCTTATTGTCTTCACTGATGGTAAGCCTGGACCCATTGTGAGCAATGCGAGCAGGCACTTTTGGCAGCACTTTTTCCGGGGCGATCAGGGTATCTTCCTCAAAAGAGTATCTGTACCGAACCAGTTTGGCACCAATGTAATTGGGATTTCCTCTGCGATTAATCTCACCCGTAATGGTAGAGTCAATGTAGTTGTAGTGTAAATAAACGTAAGGTTCATTCCTGAAATCCGGATGCAGTACCATCCCCAGCAAACCAGGTGTATTCCCTCCACTGAATACCTCCGGGATATTCAACACCTTTCTGACCACTCCGGTAGCCGGGTCCATGCGCATCACATTGCCCTTCTTTTCGGTGAACCACAAATGATCATCGGGGCCCCAGGTGACCTCCCACGGCTGATCCAAATCACGCACCACTTCGCTGACCAGCAGCCGGGTCTTGTCCAATTGAATAACATATTGCGGTTTTTCATAAGACGGCCGCCTGGAATCTCCTGCGCGCTCACAAGTAAAAAGACAGACAAGAACCAAAAGGATGCTTACCAGGAATGTGGCTTGGAAGCGTATTACACTCATGCTCAGTACATTAGTTTTAAGGGTAGGTTTTGCTCGGTAATTATCCGGCCAGAGTTTTTGATCGTATTGTCAGACTCCGTGTTGTTTTTAGCACCCCAAAGGCGAGCCACCTGACTCACCGGATTGTCGGTAAAGGTGTTACCCGATATTTCAACATTGATGATGCCATAGGTATTGATCAAGATACCATTTTTTTCTTTTCTTCCACTCCTCGTGAACGTGCTGCCTTTTACCACCAGATTACCGCCAACAGTGGATTCATCATAGCCTCCCCGATAATAATCAATCACATTTTGGTCGACTCCCTCAAATCTGCAGTTTTCGATAAAAAGGTTTTCAACGTTGTACTCGCCCCTATCATCATCTTCTGCTGAAAGCTCCAGTCCATTGTTGCAGTCCCTAATGACGGTAGAATTAAACCTGATGAATTCGGAGAAGGAGTTTTTGTACGCTTTGAGCACATAGTCGAAACCCGATATCTCAGCATCATTCACAGACAAATTGTAAAGACTGGACATATTTGTTTTCAGACTGGCAAAAGCGTAATTCGTTCCATTCCCAGTGAGCTTAATCGAATGCAATATGAGCTGACCCTTTGGATTCATTTCAAAGGCAGGAGTTTCAGGTGCTCCGATGTACGAAATGGTTGCTTTGCCAGAACCGACAGCAGATTGAATGGTAACCTTTTTATCAATTTTCAGTGGTGTGCTTAATCCATACTCCTCGGAAGTCAGCTCAATAACGTCCCCGTCAGCAGCACTGACCAATGCCTGTCTTAACTCCTCTGCCGTACCTGCCTTAAGAGTCTTCGATGCTCTTTGGGGCGGTGACGGGTCATACCAGTCAGGACCATATTTGGAGAAATCCATGATGTTGGGCTTTTCAGCTGCAGCTCCATTGGTAGCTCCAAGCGAATGGCTTTCTTTTCTCGAATTCCCAAAAATATCACTTGTTATTTGATCGAATTCAAAGCCCTGATACACTTCAACATCACTCAGGCCTGATGAAGGAACCCAAATGTTCTCCTCTAATTCCTGCATAGAGAAATTCTTTTCTTCCAGCCCCCTTACACCTCTGAAATCAACTCCCTGGTTGTTGATCACATTGCTATAAAAATCAATGCCATCGATGGAGTCGTAGCGAAGGATAGGCATCCGATCCCCTTGCGTATTATAAATCAAATTGTTGGCTATGAGTGTCCGCTCGGGAGTTTCAGATCTTATTTCAGATTCAGGCAGGACATCTTTTTGATCGATGTTCGACCCCACTCCTATTTGCCAGGGAGACTCACAATTCATCCAGGTGTTGTACGCCACCACCACATCTGTCACCTGGAAGTATCTGTTGATGGCTGGTCGCGGGATGCCATTCATGATCGCAAGCGGACCCCTGAAAATCTCTCCCCTTAGGTTGTAAAAATAGTTGTTGGTCACCCAGTGCCCGGTCCCTATAAGTCTTACACCACCTACGTGAGGCGAAGCTTCATCGCCTATGAAATAATTTCCATCTATTATGCAGTAATTTCCATGTCGGGTGACCAGCGACCCTTCACTTTTGAAGAACACATTGTTTCTGAATTCATTGAAATTGGATTTGCTGGAGATGACCTCTACCTCACCATTGCATCTATCAAAGAGATTATTCGCCACCTGGGTGTGACTGGGCGACATTGAGGTACTACTGTTACCTAGCTGAATGGTTTCAGCACTTGGTCCACCCTTAGGAGGTCTGGGACCAAAATGATTGTGGGTTATTTTGTGATAATTCTTAATGCTTTCGTTTCCTGCCAGATCCACGCGTATGGTTGGCCCCCTGTTAGATTTTCCTGCCAGGTAACAATGATCCAGCTGGTTGTTCCGACCTTTAAACAGTACCCATAGGTCCTGCCTGTTACGCTGGGATTTGTTATAGTCGATGATTGCACAATTGGTGACCCGGCAATTATTGGCCAACTTATCATTGCTGATGGCGAACTGAATAACAGTGCTTGAGGGTGAGGCTCCATTTGTAAATACCAATCCGTCCACTACCAGGAATTCACCCCCTAATTTCAGGTCTGATGCTCCCTGAACCACTACCTTCCCTGGAGTCTCTGCACGAAGAGTGATGGGTTCTTCCATCGTACCCTGGCCATAAAATTTGATTTCAATATCCTTCCAGTCTCCATCCGCCATGGTGATTACTGAACCTGGTTGCGCATGAGCTATGGCTTCATTGAGCGCTTCAATATCCTTCACATATGTGCCTTCATTGGAGTTTCTGCCACAGGAGAGTAGCAGAAGCGCACAGATAATCAACAGGGTGTTTTTCACGTCATCATTTTTTGATCTCACCTGATTTTCAGGGGAGCTTTTTCATATAGGGTATCGTAAGCTTACCATGTCAGGGTTAATATTCCATTCTTCGCTATTGATCGACTTTAATGGTTTTAATTAAATATAGATAGCCCCACATGAAATAACAAAACCAAAACAAGTCACCTCTCCGTGACAACGCAGTTTGTGTAAACACAATAATGAATATTTGGACGACTTTGACACTATATTTGATGTGTATCTTGCTGTTAAAACGTACAAATTTTGGAATATGAAGCCTGTTACCAGAGAAAAGCTGCAGAAAGTCAGTACTGCCACGATTGCTACCAGTCTGTTTAAACGAGGGCTGAGAAATCAGTTTATCCAAAACGTCTTTCCCCTCAAAAAAATGACTACATCGATGGTGGGCGAGGCATTCACATTGCGGTATATTCCCGCACGGGAGGATCTAAATCCCATAGAGGTTTTCAGAGATCCTGAACATCCCCAAAGAAAAGCGGTGGAGACTTGTCCGAAAGGTGCCGTGATGGTCATCGACAGTCGTAAAGATGCCCGGGCAGCATCCGCAGGCTCCATACTGGCCTCCAGATTAATGGTAAGGGGTGTGGCCGGATTGGTGACTGACGGTGGTTTCCGGGATTCGGAGCAGATTGCTGAGTTGGACATGCCGTCTTTTCATCAGAGGCCCTCTGCCCCGACTAACCTGACGCTTCATCAGGCCATTGAGATCAATGGGCCCATCGGATGTGGGGATGTGGCTGTTTTCCCCGGGGATGTCATCGTGGGAGACAATGATGGAGTCATCGTGATCCCGGCAGAAATAGCCGATGAGATAGCTCATGAATGTACTGAGATGACGTTGTATGAAGATTTCGTAACAGAAAAAGTGCTGGAAGGACAAACAATCATTGGGTTGTATCCCCCAACCCATGAAACCTCGCTGACCGCTTTTGAGAAATGGAAAGGTGAGAGAAAGGAGGAATGATACGTAGAAACCGGGATATACTTTCTATCTCGTATGATTAGAAAGCTCATTGCTCATAATTTTTCCCTTTTAAATACGGTTAAAAACTTACTTGTTCTTCCCCAAAAAATCCAGGCTCCTCCATTAACAGGTTCCATTTTTACCAATTCCCATCCCTCTTCTCCCCACCGTTCAAAATTTTCGTCTAACTCTGCCTGGAATGTTGGCTTGCTTAAATGGAACGCACTTATGGTCAATATTTTGTATTCGTATTTCTTCATTTTCTTTCAGACAACTAGTCTATTTTTTGTTTTGCCTTCGGCAATAATTGTTGGAATATTATGGAACTGTTTGGAGGTCAACTTCTGGTAGTGGTCTTATTTTCCTGAGGCTCTTACTGCAAAATAGTAAATCTTGCTAAGCCAGACAACTGCTTTCATCTTAGCCAAAAAGTATCTATTCATGGTACTTTGGGGGCAAAACGCTGGTCTAGTCGATAAAACGGGACCAATAAGGGGTGCCATTGTTCATCAGACGGAAAGAGACATCGGCGTTATCAGGAAAGATATCCAGATCCCCATCAGCATCCAGGTCTTGAATCCGAATCCATGGAAACCATTCATAATCCCCGCTTCCTGGATCATCCACCACACTTATTGTCACATCCGAAAAACTTCTGTCTTTGTTGTTTTTGAGCACCTGGATCCAGCTACCCTGATAAAAATTAGCATTTCCACCACCCGTCCGGTTAACAACCAAATCCCTGTGTCCATCACCATTCAGGTCTTCTGCATCAAGATCTAAAACAGTCCCGTAGCCATCTACTGGCGGAATGATCGTGCGGGCGTCCATGGAGTAGCTACCCTTTGAGCTACCCCAATAGATGGAAGTATTATCTCCCTCGTGCTCATGGGCGGCCGTCAATAGATCTACAAACCCATCGCCGTCTACATCGATAAGCTCCGAGGTAAATATATTCTCCATGCTTCTGTTAAACAGATTATCTACTTTCTCAAAGTTTCCACTACCGTCATTGATATAGAAAAATGGATCAAACCCCCCAACAAAAACATCAATATCTCCATCGTTATCTATATCAGCTCCGGCACCTCCATGGTGGAAACCAGTCTGATCGGTAAGTTTTGTCCATGTAAAAGAGCCCGGGCCTGCTTGCATGATAAGTTTTATTTGGTTGCCGGGAAATGGATCACTGTCATACCCATGATCAAACACCATGAGATCCGCAAGTTCATCTCCATTAAAATCACATTTGATCGTTTTCCTGGCATGCGAAGCTGGTGGCATGTTGCCGTTGAATTCAGCACTGGAAATGGCAAAGTTGTTTTGGCCATCATTGAGTGCTAAAATACAGTCAACCTCCCCCGCTAAAAGGTATTCTCCTGTGGCCATAAAAACATCGGTATTCCCATCATGATTGGCATCCAAATAGGCTATTGCGTCCCTTAAGTTTCCTGAATTCTCTCCGGAAGGTATGGTGCTATAGCTGATACGGGTTACGGGATCAAGTTTTGAGTTGGTATAGGAGCTTCCAGCATTAGCATCTACTGCAGCAGAAATGCCCAGGTCTGCTAAAGTTGGGACCTCCACTTCATCCTTTGTACAGGAAAAAAATACGATAATAAATAATAACGGAAAGACTTTTTTGTTAGTAGGCATAGTCATCACTAATAGGGTAGATCTCAAACAAAATCAGTTCGATTGCAACCTACAATCTACTAAATTATGGCTAAAGGCAGAGACCAAAACCTCCGGAAATCACCCTCAGATAAGCTCTGAAGACAACGGTTATAAAACTGAAAAATGTGATGCCTCATCCAATACAGACCTTCCAGCTGGTCCTCCTATCCATATATTCTCTATTCCCTAAAATCCTTCACTTTCTTGAACTATTCCTGCATCTTTGCACTTATTACTCATACCAAATAGAAGTAATTATGGCTGTAGCACAACAAGCATTCAACATCAACATATACACGGAGTCGAATCCCAATCCGAATTCACTCAAGTTTGTGGTCAACTTCATGTTACTCCCTGAAGGGGTGAGCCGGGACTATCCAAACCAGGAAAGTGCCAGTCAGGCTCCTCTAGCACAGGAATTGTTCAACTTCCCTTATGTGAAGCGGGTGTTTTATATGAGCAACTTCGTGACAGTCACTAAAAGTGAGCAGGTAGAATGGATGGAGGTAAAAAATGAGATCCAGTCATTCATCAAATCATTCCTGGAGGCAGAAAAGCAGATCCTCACTGAGGAAAATGTGAAAGAGGACCACGAACTCAACGCTACAGATACCGACATCGAGCAAAAAATAAAGAGCATCCTGGATGAATATATTCGTCCGGCAGTGGAGATGGATGGTGGAGCGATCACCTTCGATTCATTCACTGATGGCAAGGTGAAAGTGCAGCTTCAGGGTGCATGTAGCGGATGCCCTTCCAGCACAGTTACCCTCAAGGCTGGCATCGAAAACCTCCTCAAACGAATGGTACCTGAGGTAGAATCTGTTGAAGCGGAAGAGCTTTAGGTTAAGCCCTGATAAATAAGGGCATTAGGCTAACGATATCATTTTTCTTCGCATCCCTCGGCGCTTTGGCCCGGTGCCCTTGTGGCTAAAACAAGCTAAAATTTCAGATGTTTCACTGTCAGTGACTGGTTGATCAGCTGCTTCAGTGAGTCGATACCGATCCGGATGTGTTTTTCCACAAACTTTTCGGTGACCTTTTGATCACTCTCATCGGTTTTTACGCCTTCCGGGATCATGGGCACATCAGAAACCAATAACAGGGCCCCTGCCGGCATTTCATTCTTAAACGCAGCGGAGAAAATAGTGGCTGTCTCCATATCAATGGCCATCACACGTAGTTTTCGCAGGTACTTCTTAAATTTTTCATCATGCTCCCATACCCTTCGGTTGGTGGTATAGACGGTTCCTGTCCAATAGTCCTGCCCATAATCTCTGATCGTGGTAGAAACAGCTTTCTGCAGGGCAAAAGCGGGTAATGCAGGCACCTCAGGCGGCATGTAGTCGTTGCTCGTTCCCTCGCCTCTGATGGCCGCAATAGGTAGGACCAGATCACCCACCTCATTTTTTGATTTGATGCCTCCGCATTTTCCCAGGAAGAGAATGGCTTGCGGGGAGATGGCAGTAAGAAGATCAATAACCGTGGCCGCATTGGCAGAACCCATTCCAAAGTTCACAATGGTAATTCCGTCTGCATTGGCACATTGCATGGGATTGGACAAGCCTTTTACGGGTACATTATGCCACTCCGCAAAAAGGTTGACGTAATTGGTAAAATTGGTTAGCAGGATATATTTACCAAAATCTTCCAGCTTTTGTCCCGTATACCTGGGCAGCCAATTGTCGACTATCTCTTTTTTGGTCTTCATATCTACAAATTTGGTGATTAATAGCCGAAATATTTATCTTAAAGCCATGGATGAAATTACGCTGGTCAACTTGCTCAATAAAATCTGTGAAAAAAACAGCTATCTCAACTGGAAACTAAACTGCAAATACAACGACGAACAGGATCATTCCATCATGCAGATCAGCCTGTTCAACAGCCGGGACAATCACAAAGCCGGCACTGTGACCTTTAGCATGGATACCGGGTCTGTCATTGAAGGGAAGTACGAAAGTCTCATGCCTTTCCAGCCTAAAGTGCAACTGGTAGATGCATTACTGGATATCCTGAACTATGAAAATTCGAAGATCCTGACCTCGGTGAATTAAATCTGGCCCGATGGCTAAAAAGGGAAAGGCAACCATTTAATTCCTTCTACGTTTTCAGGATCACAAATCCATGAAAATTCTGATCATAGAAGATGAGGCAAAAGTTGCCAACCATCTTAAGACCGGTCTTGAAGAGCAAGGTTATGAAGTAGACATTTCTTACGATGGAGAATTCGGGTTAAGAATGTTTAAGCAGCATACCTACGACATGCTCCTGGTAGACGTGATCCTCCCTGGCAAAAACGGATTTGAGATATGTAGAGAGGTACGCTCAAAGGATCAGCAGATTAAAATCATTATGCTTACAGCACTGGGCACCATCGATGATAAGATGGATGGATTTGATTCGGGTGCAGACGACTACCTGGTGAAACCTTTTGAATTTCGTGAGCTGCTGGCCAGGATCCGAAGTGTGGCCAAGCGCAAAACCGATCCGGGCACGGACAACAACCTGCATTTGGCTGATTTGGTCCTCGACATGGAAAAGAAAACTGCAGTCAGGAGTGGTCATAAAATTGAACTTACTTTCAAGGAATTTTCATTACTCGAATTTTTGCTTCGCAATAAGGGCAAGGTAATTTCCAGATCAGAGATCACGGAGCATGTTTGGGATCTTGATTTCGATCCCGGAACTAACGTGGTAGACGTCTATATCAACATCCTGAGAAAGAAAATAGACAAGGACTATACTCCACGGCTCATCCACACCAAAATCGGGATGGGCTATTATATCGATGTTGAGCCATGAACATCAAGGATAAATTAACCATCCGGTTTGTCCTGGTATTTGCCGCTGTTTGGTTGGTCGCATCTATAGCCATCTACTATTCATCATCAGAATTCAGGAAAGAAGAATTTTATGAACGGTTGGTAGCCAGGGCTAATGCTGCTGCAAAACTGCTGATTGAAGTAGAAGAGGTAGATGCGCAGCTTTTGCAAAAGATCGAGTCTGCCAATCCGGTGAAGTTACCCGGAGAAAAGATCACCATCTATAATTACAACAACCAGGAGCTGTTCAGCTCAGACACCCAGGACTCCCTGCGGGTAGACAGTGTTTTACTCGATAAGATCAGGCTTGAAAAATCTCTCAACTGGAGACAGGGGGATGTTGAGGTGATTGGAATACTTTATGAGGATCAATTTGATCGGTTTGTCGTGGTTGCCGGGGCAAAAGATCTTTATGGTCTCAGAAAGCTGCAAAATTTACGTAACATCCTGATCATCGTATTTTTCATTTCATTGATCATCATTGGAATGGCTGCCAGGTTATATGCAGGAAAGGCACTCCAACCCATTTCGGAGGTAATCTCCGAAGTGAATGAAATTGAAATCACCAACCTGGGTAAAAGAGTGGCCGAGGGCAACGGCAAAGATGAGATTGCAAAACTCGGGATTACTTTCAACCTGATGCTTACAAGGCTGCAGAATGCTTTTGAAATTCAGAAAAGCTTCATCACCAATGCCTCTCATGAGCTCCGCACGCCACTTACAAGCATGCTTTCGCTGGTGGATGTGACCCTACTTAGAAAAAGGAATGAAAAATTCTATGAAGACACACTCGTCTCATTGAAAGAAGACATCCATGGGTTATCAGAGCTCACTTCGAAGCTTCTGCTACTGGCAAGGGTAGATTCCTTTAGAGAGGATATCAAACCTGTCCGAACAGATACTATTCTCTGGCAGGCCATTGCGGAGGTTTCTAAATCCTATAGAAATCCCATCAGGGTGTCGATTTCGGATGACATCTCAGATGATGACTCTTTTACAATCATCGGACACGAACAGCTACTTAAGAGTGCCTTTACCAATCTGATTGAGAATGCCTGCAAGTTTAGCGATGGCAAGGAAGTGACTGTAAATATTCTCAACAAGGGTCATAAGCTACAATTTGGAATCATAGATCAGGGTATAGGTATTGCACCGGAAGATCTTAAAAAATTAGGTCAGCCCTTTTTCAGGGGCCAAAATACCAACCAGTTTCCGGGTAGTGGCATAGGAATAAACCTGGTAAAGAAAATCATCGATATTCACCAGGGCTCACTGGATATCACTTCATCTATAGGTTCAGGGTCAGTATTTTTCCTGGAATTTCCCCTTCTCAAAATTTAATCGGATTTTAATCTCAGCTTGAGGAAGTCTTAATCCACCGCCCGTTTATCTCCCTTATAAAACTTAAAAAATATGAATACAAGTTCTAGAGAGAGCCGGGTAGCCATAGGTGTTACACTCTTATTTTTATTAGCGATGGGTTTTGCCATTTTTTATTTCTCTGATGGTAGAAACCTGAAGAAGGACCTTACCAGCGAGAAGGTAAAAAGTGAAAAAATGCTTTCGGAGAAGCTGGCCCTGTCTAAGGAGCTTGATAAATTGAAAAATGAGATCGATTCCTATAAAGGAAAAAATGCAAGCCTGGACAAAAGCCTGGCTGATCTCAAAAGCAAGCTCCAAAAGAAAGAAGCTGAGTTTAACAGGATGGCTGCAAACAGCAGTCCTAACTACAAGAAGCAGTTTCAGGAGTTACAGGCCATCAAAGCAGATCTGGACAAGACACTTGCCAGATTGAATGAAGAGCTAAGTGCTTTGCAGTCTGAAAACAATGACCTGAGAACATCTTTAGCTATGATGGAAGCAAATAATGAACAATTAGCAGTCAACAATAAAAACCTTACCAGGATGATAGTGAACAACCTGGAGGCTGAAGCTCAGAAAAAGAACAATAAGTTGACTGTAAATGCCAAAAAGACCAAAGAGATCATATTGGCCTTTGAGGTCCCTGCCAGCATGAGTGAGCAGTTGAAGTTCAACATCGTATTCCCTGATGGTAAACAAGTCGCAAGTAATAACTCAAAGAATATTACTTATGCTGTCAATCACAAAGACTTCGTATTTAGCGATGCAGAAGTTGTTGCCAGCACACAAAATCTGTTTGTGAAATCAGATGACAGCAAGCAAATTGCGCTGTCTTACAAAGCCGATAGCAAGCTGAAACCAGGTACTTACCAAATCGATATTTATTCTGAGAATGAATATCTGGGAAGCTGCAGGATGAAACTTAAATAAACCTGTTTGTTCTATTCAATTTGTTCTTATTCAATATGATTTGAGAGGTTGCCTAATAAGCAACCTCTCATTTTTTTAGGGCACTGAATAAAATCTCCACTGGATGAAGAGCCTTTCGGCTGGTACCATCCATGATCTGATGACGACAGCTGGTGCCGGGCGCCGCAATGATCACATCCTCAGTTTGCTTCCTGATAGTAGGAAACAACACCAACTCCCCGATCTGCATGGATATATCAAAGTGCTCCTTTTCAAAACCAAACGAGCCGGCCATGCCACAACAACCGGAAGGTATGATCTGTACTTCCTTACCCGTAAGCTTTGAAAGGATCTTTTTGGTAGGCACCAAAGAGGACAAAGCCTTCTGATGACAGTGACCATGAAACTTGATCAACCCCTCGGTCTGCTCAAACTGATCTGGGGTGATACGACCTGCTTCCATTTCTACAGCCAGAAACTCCTCGATCATAAAGGTATTCGCAGCTATTTTCTTTGCAGCCTCTTTCTCATCTCCCCTTACCAGGTCAGGATACTCGTCTCTGAAAGTGAGAATCGCGGAAGGTTCCACTCCAATCAATGGTGTCTCTGAAGTAATGAGGTCTTTAAATACTGCAATATTCTTTTGGCAGAACTTTTTGGCATCTTTCAAGAGACCTTTTGAGATATGACTTCTCCCTGATTCCGCATGGTCTACATATTTTACTTCATAGCCCAATTTGTCCAGCAGCTGCACGGTGGTAATGCCTATTTCTGCTTCGTTATAATTCAAAAGCTCATCGGCAAACAAATAGATGGTCTTGATTGGCTTCGAAACAGACGGTTGGAATCCTTTAAGCCACTTTTGCCAGGTGATTTTGGAAATCTCAGGCATGCTTCGCCTGGGAGCAAATCCCATGATCCCTTTGGCTATCCCGGAAAGGACTGCATTGTTGAAGACCATCCTGTATCCCCATGGCAGCGCTGAAGCAAGCTTCATTCCTCCTGAGAAATTTCCGATTAGCCGGTTCCGGAACGGAACTCCTTTGGCCTCATAATACTGGTGTTGCCACTCGGCCTTCATTTTACCAATGTCCACATTTGATGGGCATTCGGACTTACAGCCCTTACAGCTCAGGCAGAGGTCCATTACATCTTTGATCTCATCGTGCACCAGCAGGTTGCTATCGTCAGATCGAGTAATCATCTCCCGCAACATGTTAGCCCTGGCCCGCGTCGTATCCCGCTCATCACGAGTGGCCATGTAGCTGGGACACATCGTGCCTCCAGAAACAGGGGTCTTCCGGCAATCAGCGGAACCATTGCATTGCTCGGCAGCCCGCTGAAATCCCATGGTATCAGAGAAGTCCAGCAGCGTTTCAATTTCTTTGACCTCCTGATCCTTGTCAAACCTCAGGAACGTATCCATTGGCTGCGTATCTACGATCTTTCCGGGATTGAAAATATTTGACGGATCCCAGGTTTTCTTGATTTGCTTCAGCAGTTGATAGTTGTGCTCGCCTACCATCTGTGGAATGAATTCCCCTCTCAACCGACCATCCCCGTGCTCACCTGACAACGATCCTTTATATTTTTTCACCAGCGTGGCTATCTCTTCTGCGATGGATCGAAAGAGCCCGATACCTTCTGAGGTTTTCAGGTTGATGATTGGCCTCAAATGAAGCTCACCGGATCCTGCGTGCGCATAATGAACACTATAAAGATCATACTCCTTAAGAATCTTGTTAAACTCCGCGATGAATGCGGGAAGGTCATTGACATGTACAGCAGTATCTTCAATCACCGGAACTGGCTTGGCATCTCCGGGCACATTGGAAAGCAGGCCGAGACCAGCCTTTCGCAGTGTCCAGACCTTTTTGATATCATCTCCGGAGACCGTGGGATATGAATAGCCCAATTTCTCCTTTTTGAGTTGGGTAATCAATGCCTGGGCAACTTTGTCAGCTTCTTCCTGAGAATCGCGGGTGATCTCAGCAACCAAAATCGCCTTTGGATCTCCCTCAATAAAAAATCTGTTTTCTGCCTGTCCTCTGTTACGCTTGGTTGCCTCAAAGATGTAGTGGTCCATCAGCTCCACCGCCGAAGGTCCATGTTGCAATGCAACCAGGTTAGCCTTCAGCGATTCGTCGATAGAATGGCAATGGATACAAACCAATACCTTATGAGGTGGCGGGATCGGTGTGAGTTTGATCTTGGCCGCGGTAACAAAGGCAAGGGTGCCTTCTGATCCTGCAATCAGACTGCTAAAGTTGAAGTTCTCACCTTTTTTATTGAATGGCTTCATCCTGGCCAGCATGTCGATCGCATAGCCGGTATTACGTCTGTTGATAGAAGACTTGGGGAACTGCTCCTCAATTTCTTTGATGTTTTTTGCGTCAGACAGGAGCTCATCTATCTGGGCATATAAAGCACCCTCAAGATTCTTAGCCTTTACTTTCTCTTTATAGGACTTTTCATCAAGTGCCTGGAATTTTACCTGGCTCCCATCAGATAGGATTGCGTCTACTTCCAATAGGTGTTCTCTGGTACTTCCATATACCACCGAGTTTGATCCGCAACTATTGTTTCCAATCATCCCCCCGATCATCGCACGGTTGGCTGTAGAAGTCTCCGGAGCAAAAAAATAACCGTATGTACTCAGGTGATCATTTAGGTCATCTCTGACAATGCCTGGTTGCACTATCGCCCAGCCCTCTTTTTCGTTGACCTCGAGGACATTGTTGAATTTTTTGGACACATCGACAACAATTCCTCCACCAACAACCTGGCCCGCCAGAGAGGTGCCCGCTGTTCTGGGGATTAAAGAGGTATTATTAGACCGGGCAAACTCCACCAGCTTGATGATGTCTGATTCATTCTCCGGAACTACTACCGCGATTGGAATTTCCCGATAAGCTGATGCATCTGTGGCATAGACTTTACGGGTGGTTTCATCAAGATAAAGCTCCCCTTCCAGGTTATTTTTTAGTCCATCAAAGTTCATGACGCAAAACTAGTCTCTTGCTGAGGTTTTTACTACTTGGAAAAGCTGGCTTGAATAAAAACCGGCAGGTGATCCGAATAATTCCTCAAATCCCTGTTATCGGTAAGCACAGCATATTTAGACACTTTCACCTGATCAGATACCACAATGTAGTCGATCCTCCGATCCAGTTCCTTCTGAACGTCGAAGCTACTCCAGGTGCCTTCGGGTCCAAAAACAAGTTCGCTGACAGCACGTGTATCATTCAGGGCGCCAAAAAGTTTTTGGATGGGTGGTGTATTAGGAGTCAGGTTGAGGTCACCCATCACGATTGTCGGATGTCCGTCCTTATTAAGCGCTTTTATCTTATTCAGGATCACATCCACAGACTGTAATCGGGCTTCGTCGCCCCTGTGATCAAAATGGGTATTGAAGACCCAAAATTTTTGGTCAGTGCTATTGACCTGAAATAAAACAGCCGTACAAATCCTGGGTAGGGCTGCATCCCAGCCTTTGGAGGGCTTATTGGGTGTTGGAGACAGCCAGAAGGTCTCTTTCTGAAGGACTGAAAATTTATCTTTCTTATAATATACGGCACTAAACTCTCCTTTTGCCTTTCCATCATCCCGGCCCACACCATACCAGCTGTAGGCATCAAGTTGTTCATCCAGATACTCCACCTGCTCTGGCAGACCTTCCTGGATACCAAAGACATCCGGTTCGTAAAAGGCGACCTGATTGGCTAATTCTTCTTTCCTATTCTCCCAGTAATTTACGCCATCACCCGGATTGGCGTACCGAATATTATAAGTCATGAAAGTAAATGACTGGGCTTGTAAGATCATTCCGGAGAGGATGATAAGGGTGCTTAACGATATTTTTTTCATTTCACTTTTTTCAGGACGAGAGCTACTCGGCTAGGCAAGTATACACTCAAAAAATTTTCCCCGAACAAAGTTACTGAAGGATACGTCATTTTATCATCTATTCTTCCAAAGCCCCCAAAGTCAGGATTGTCTGAATTCAAAACAATCTGATAGTGACCAGATTGTGGGATTTTGAACCTGTAATCCGGAATAGAATTGTGTGGATGGAAATTAAAGAGAAAAATCAGGTTATTTCTTTCAAAAATGAGGGTCTTGTTAGCCTCATCCATATTGAGCTGTTTAGCTGGGAGTGCAGATACCAGGTGATTGTCTTTGGCAATTTTCACCATCTGCTTTCCAAACTCATACAAGAATTTATATTTAAGCTCATCACTTTCCTGAAGATTCCATTGCCTGCGGGCATAATGATAGCTCCAGTTGTTGCCTTCTCTCGGGAAGTCTACCCATTCCGGGTGACCAAATTCATTCCCGATGAAGTTCAGCCAGCCTTCACCTCCCAAAGCAAGTGTGAATAGCCTGATCATTTTGTGTAATGCAATACCCCTGTCAATGATCAGGCTGTCTTTACTTACATGCATGTGGGTATACATCTCCTTATCCATGAGCCAAAATGCCAGCGACTTATCCCCCACCAAAGCCTGATCATGAGACTCGGCATAGGCGATGGTCCTTTCACCATACCGCCGGTTGGTGAGTGTTTCCCACATCTCAAAAATGTTCCACTCTTCGTCTGGCTTGTGTTTCAAGAGTTTGATCCAGTAGTCAGGTATCCCCATTGCGAGTCTGAAATCAAATCCCAGCCCCCCTTCTTTTACTGGCCTGCATAATCCAGGCATACCACTCATGTCTTCGGCTATGACGATCGAACCAGGCTTAATTTCTTTGATCAGTGAATTGGCCAGCTGAAAATAAGTGAGCACATCCCAGTCTACATCATTGAAATATCTGTCATAGTGATCGAAACTGACCATATTCCCATGGTGGAAATAGAGCATGGAGGTGACTCCGTCATACCTATAACCATCCACATGAAATTCTTCTACCCAGTACTTCACGTTGGATAATAGAAACCTTAAAACCTCTTCTTTGCCGTAGTTGAATAGTTTGGAGTCCCAAAGATCATGAGTCCCTTTGCCTCCGGGATGAAAATACTGATCATCGGTTCCATCAAATTCGTTGAGGCCTTCTGAAATATTTTTTACTGCATGAGAATGTACAATATCAATGATCACGGCTATGCCCATCTGATGTGCTTCATCAACCAGGGCTCTAAATTCATCAGGGGTACCAAACCTGCTTGATACAGCAAAAAAGTTACTGACATGGTAGCCAAAAGACCCATAATACGGGTGTTCCTGAATAGCCATGAACTGGATTACATTATAACCCTGCTCTTTTACTTTGGGTAATATTTTTTCTTTGAAATCCACATAAGAGCCCACACCCGCTTCTTCCTGGGCCATCCCGATGTGACACTCGTAGATATAGGGATTTTCATTGATCCCCTCAAGATCAAATTTCTTATCGGACCATTTATAGGCTTTTGGAGGATTCAGCACTCTGCCCGTGAAGTCATATGTCTTGGGGTCCTGGGTGGCATATTTAATGTAAGCAGGAATCCTGTCACGTTCTACTCCGTTTGCATCCGTGACGTGCACTTTAACCGCATCCAGGTGATTGATCTGAGCCAATTTGGAATCTATAAAAACCTCCCAGATGCCATTTTTCTCTTTTTTTAGAGGATGCTTTGTTTTATCCCAACCATTAAATGCTCCTATCAATGACAAGGCCCTGGCTCCCGGTGCCCACTCACGATACCACCAGCCACCTTTTTTGGAATCATAGTTTAAACCCATTTCCTGGTAGGCAGATGCAAATGCGGAAAGCGATCCGTACCGTTTTTCAATGTCCTTTTTCCGCTGCTTAAACCTTTCAATGCGGTTTTTGATCTCCTCTGTATAAGGTGAAAGCCAGGGATCATTTTTTACCAGAATAGGAATATCCGTTTTGGACATTGAGTGGGTTATTTAGGTGAAATTGATAGTTTTAATCGAAATTCAGTTACAAATTTAGCATTTTTTCAACAAATATGCCATTTTATTAAAATATTATTTCCAAAACACAAGAATAGATAGAAATCATTCAACTTATTTTGCTTTTACTAAAATAATATTCATGGTTTGACACTGAATTTCTGATCCTTGCTAAAAGGTAGGATAATTTGGTGAATATTTTTTAATTTCATCCCTCCCTTATAAAAAGATCCCCCTTCTTCAATGGACAGCATCGACAATATCACCCTAAATTTCAGTGACCAGAATATTTTCTTTCTGAACCTGAGTCTGGCATTTATCATGTTTGGTGTAGCCCTTAACCTGACACCAAGAGATTTCAAACTGGTGTTACTACAACCAAGAAGTGTATTGGCCGGAGTATTGAGTCAATTTCTTGTGTTGCCATTCCTCACTTTTATTATTGTATTCATTGTCGAGCCTTATCCAAGTATGGCTCTGGGTATGTTCATGGTGGCTGCATGCCCTGGTGGCAACATTTCCAATTTCATGTCAATGGTTTCTCGTGGTAATATCGCCCTTTCTGTCAGTCTTACAGCAGTATCATCAGTCGCAGCTATATTTCTTACCCCAATCAACTTTGCATTCTGGGCTGGGCTTTATTCACCCACAGCAGAATTACTCAAGCAAATCAACATGGATTTTTGGGGAGCCTTTCAAACCATTGTATCAATCCTGGGTTTACCCATTCTTTTAGGAATGCTGTTCCGATATAAGTTTCCCAACATAGCTCTTCGCATACATAGTTTCATGCATTACAGCTCCCTGATCATTTTTGCGGGTATTGTAATCATGGCTTTCTCGGCCAACCTGGACCTGTTTCTTTCGAAGATCTACCTGGTATTATTCATCGTGTTTGCCCATAATGGGATAGCCCTTTTTTCAGGTTATCAAATGGGTTTGTTGTTTAAGCTTCCCGAACAGGACCGAAGAACACTGGCCATTGAAACGGGAATTCAAAATTCAGGATTAGGATTGATTCTTATATTTGCATTTTTTGATGGGCTAGGAGGAATGGCCCTGGTAGCTGCCTGGTGGGGCATCTGGCACATTCTATCCGGTCTAACCATCAGCTATTACTGGAAGAATAAGTTTATTGTTAATCCCAAGTCAGCATAGATGCTTTACTTTTTTGTAAAATCGTGGGCAAAAATTCTTTGTCCACTCTTCTTCAGTGGATTTAAAGTCATTAATAGAAAAAATATTCCCAGGAAAGGCGCCATAATCTTTGCGCCAAATCATCAGGGGGCTTTTATGGATGCAGTGATTGTTGGATCTTTTACTGAAAAACCCGTCAGCTTTCTGACAAGATCTGACATTTTTAAAAAGGCTGCTATGCCGTTTCTTAACGCATTAAATATGCGGCCCATCTATCGCATAAGGGATGGGTATGATACCATTGCAAAAAATGAAGAAGTATTCAAAGGTTGCTTTGAAATGCTGGCAGAAAACAAAAAAAGGCTACTCATCTTCCCTGAAGGCAATCACGACACCAACTTCTACCTGAGACCACTTCAAAAAGGGACCTCCAGAATTGCGTTTGGAGCCAGAGAATTCATCGATGAGGACCTCAAGCTATACATCGTTCCCTGTGGGATCAACTATTTTTCTCACAGACACCCTGCCAAGGTGATCTTAAACTTCGGTAAAGCCATTGATGTGGATGACTTCATGCCCATTTATAAGGAAAACAACCTGAATGGCCACCAGGAACTTAAAAATGCGGTGGAGGATGGCATGAAAAGTGTACTGATCCTTCCCGAAAAAACTGATGACTATGAGCTGAGAAAAAGTTTTGTTTTTCAACAAGCCCATGAAAACCTAACATTTGAAGAGCTGAGGGAAATTGCAAAAGGTGAAATCGGAGAAATCCGAAAACCAACCAGAAATGCCTTCACCAGATTCCTTGTCTACTTCTTCAGCATTCTCAACTTTCCTATTTACCTGGGACTGAAAAAAGTACTCAGCATCATGAAAGATAAGGCGTTTTATATCTCCATGAAATTTTATGTCGGCTGTGTGCTTACGTTCTTTTGGTGGATTATCCTTTACACTGTAGGCGCATTGACACTCGGATGGAAATTCGGGCTCCTACTGATTTGTGCCAGTCTGCTATTTCTGTTTGCCAGAAAAACACTCATTGGCTACACTAATTGAGGCTGCTCAGAAAGCGGCTACGATCATATAGTAATCTGCCGTCCTTGTCCCATTCTTTGGTGATGATAGGACTGGTTTTGAAATCAAACGGATCTTCCGGATATATCACCTCACGCTTGATCCTTTGGTTGTCATAATATTCTCTCCAAAGACCTACTTTGTGCCCAAACTTATATTGACCGGTAACAGCTATCACACCGCTTTCATGGAATGCATAGTATTTCCCACTCTTCTCACCGTAGTGTACCGGGATGACTTCCTTTAGTTTGGTCTTTTCAAAATCATAATAGGACATCAGTGATTCTTTGGGCCAACCCTTCCAGAATTTCTTTTTATCCATGAGGATATCGTGCCGGTTATATTCTACCCATCGACCGTGCTTGGTCCCCTTGTAGTAGAATCCCTCCTCCAGCACCTGCTCGTCCATCTTTTTCACATAATGACCATGCAGTACACCAGCATATTCCCTGTTAACCCGGGTGCTGTTGACAATACGTTTTTTCTTAAAATCGTACCAGTAAAATTCCTGGACATATTCATCCGGACCCTCGAAGTCCTTATCCTTCAGATAATGAAACAACTCAACGATTTGCCGGTTGCCATATCCGGTTTTGGTAAAACCCCGCTTCGTCTTGATGCCAAAGAAGACTTTTTTATTCTTCTTCTTTTTCTTCTTCTTGGGTATCTCCTCCTCATCCGTGGCTTCTTCATCAAGGTTGATGGTCAGGGGGGAGTCATATGTGGTTTCAAACAGACTTTGTACAGATTCATCTTCCTGGGCCAGCACAAATCCAATGGGTGCCAGCCCCAGAATGAAGAATAAACACTTTCTCATACCAATCACAACGAAAAAGTAATGAGAAAATTTCGAAAAATCCGGATTTAACCGGATACCATATCTACACTTCGTGAGATAAAGGCTGTCAGATCTTTTCCTTTCAGCATACCTTGAGATAATAAGGCCAGGTCATAGGCCTGCTTGGCCAAAGAAACCTTGTCCTCCTCATTTTCTGCACTCAGAATTTTCTTGGTAAAGCTATGGTTGGCATTCACAGATACGGCCAGGTTCAATGGCATCTCACCAAACATCATGGGTCCGCCACCACCTACAGCTTGCATGTCTTTCATCCGTCGCATAAACTCGGGCAAGGTGATCGTTACTGGCATATCATCCGTAGCCATAGGCTCTACCACCACAGAATTCTGCTTGTTATTGACCGCCTTCTCATAGATTTCTTTGATCTGCTCCTTCTCCTTGTCAGACAAAACAGATTCTTTCTTCTCATCCTTATCGATCAACCGGTCGATCACATCTGAGTCTACCCGCTTGAAGACGATGTTGCTATCCTTCTGCTCTATCTGCCCGATAAAATGCGGATCAATTGGACCGTCCAGAAGAATCACATCATAGTTTCTTTTCAGAGCCTTGTCAATATAACTATGCTGCTTGTCCTCGTCACTGGCATACAAAAACACCTGGTTTTTGTCCTTGTTGGTTTGGTTAGGCTCTACTTTCTTTTTGTATTCCTCAATGGTGAAGTATTTACCCTCCACGTTTTTCAATAAGGTAAAATCCCTGGCCTTTTCTTCAAACTTAGGCTCGGATACCATTCCGTATTTCACAAAGAGTCCAATGTCATTCCATTTCTTCTCGTAGGATTCACGGTCATTTTTAAACAGCTCAGAAAGTTTGTCAGCTACTTTTTTGGTGATATAGCCATTGATTTTCTTCACATTGCTGTCAGACTGCAAATAGCTTCGTGAAACGTTGAGCGGAATGTCCGGTGAGTCAATGACCCCGTGAAGTAATTGCAGGAATTCCGGAACGATATCCTTTACCTCATCAGTGATGAATACCTGCCGGCTATATAGTTGGATTTTATTTTTCTGGATCTCAAAATCCTTCTTCAGCTTCGGGAAATAAAGGATCCCGGTAAGGTTGAACGGATAATCAACATTGAGGTGGATCCAGAATAATGGATCTTCCGAGAAAGGGTAAAGTTCCTTGTAGAATGTCAGATAATCTTCATCTTTCAGCTCGGTCGGTTGCTTGGTCCAGATGGGAGCTGTGTTGTTGATGATATTGTCTTCTTTGACTGTTTTGTATTTTGGATTCCCATCCTTGTCCTTACCATCTTCTACCTGGTTGTCTTTCTGACCAAACTTGATAGGGATAGGAAGGAACTTCGAATATTTTTCCAGAATGCCCTGGATCCTATGCTCTTCTAAAAACTCTTCAGAGTCATCCGCCATGTGGAGAATGATATCTGTTCCCCTTTCTTTTTTCTTTGAGGTGGTTATTTCAAACTCGGTATTTCCATCACAAATCCACTTCGCTGGTTCAGCCCCTTCCTGGTAAGAAAGCGTATTGATCTCTACCTTCTTAGCCACCATAAAGGCCGAGTAAAATCCCAGACCGAAATGGCCGATGATCTGCTGGTCCTCTCCTTTGTCTTTATATTTTTCTATAAACTCCGTAGCTCCGGAGAAAGCGATCTGGTTGATATATTTTTTGATCTCCTCGGCAGTCATCCCGATTCCGCGATCCGACACCGTGATTGTCTTTTTCTTTTTGTCAAAACTTACATCAACAGTGGTATCACCTAATTCACCTGAATACTCACCCAAAGATGCCAGTCTTTTGATCTTTTGCGTAGCATCGACTGCATTGGAAACCAACTCACGAAGGAATATTTCGTGGTCAGAATACAAAAACTTTTTGATGATCGGAAAGATATTTTCCGTGTGGATTGAGATAGAACCTTTTTCTTGCATCACTTTTCTGCGTTTTGTAAAATTTATGATAGGGATGGATCAAATTCTATTCCATCAGGGAAAATACTGACAAGTTGTCATTCAAACGCAAAAAGGTGTCTGATACTACCTGATTCGGTCTGCACTTCTGACCAGCTTTTCGTCTTTTCTGATAAATCTGTTGGCCAGTAAATTGAAGAAGAGCCCGGCTGCGATTACATAAAACCCTGCTAAAAAGTTACCCTGGATATTTGGCTCCAACAGGGCATTGGCTTTGGTCGTGTAGTAATAGGTCAATCCAAGTGATCCGCCCATCAGTAAGGAGTTCAGCGCCCCCAGCTGGATCTGTCTCAACCGGTTCTTGAATTGAAAAATAGAGAATAATGCCACTATTGCAGCCAATCCTGCAAGCATTCCAATATAATAGGTTGGCTTTTGGGTGACCACTTCTCCCTGCTCGAGATACACCATTTCTATGGCCGTCAAAGAAATAAATTCATTTCCATCAGTACTCGTCTTATCCCACAAGGGCAAAAAGAGTACCGAGATCATCACAATAGCCGTTAACAGAAGGAATATACTTTGGACGCGTTGGATCATGAGTTAAAATTTCGACAAAAGTGATCATCTCTTGCCAATTGGCCAACTGAATCCCCTTTAATTTGCAGCATGAGATATTTCCTGGATCTTGCTTATAGAGGCACAAACTACCATGGATGGCAAATTCAAAAGAACGCTTCATCTGTTCAGGAAACCGTTAATAAAGCCCTCTCTACTATTCTGCAACAGAAAACGGAATGCACGGGAAGTGGTCGAACCGACACGGGTGTTCATGCATCCCAACAAATTGCTCATTTCGATACCGAAACAGCAATAGATACGGCTAACTTTCAATATAAGCTCAATGTCCTTTTGCCATACGACATAGCGGTAAACAATATCAGACAGGTTAAAGAAGATGCGCATGCCCGGTTTGATGCGACACTCCGATCTTACAATTACTTCATCCATTCAAAGAAAGATCCATTCAAGACAGGAACTTCTTACTTTTACAGTCAGCCATTGAAAGTCGACATGATCCATGAGGCCATCCGGGTGTTGAAGAAAACCAGGGATTTCCAGGCTTTCAGCAAGGTGAAAACAGATGTAAAAACTTTTAATTGTAACATTTTTGATATCTCCTGGGAAACTTCTGAAGTCGGACATCGTTTTGAAGTAAGTGCTGACAGGTTTTTGAGAGGAATGGTAAGGGCACTGGTAGGTACCTTATTAGATGTAGGATTATCTAAAACCAGTCCCGAAGACCTGAAAATCATTTTAGAAAGCGGGAATCGATCAATGGCAGGTAGATCTGTGCCTCCTCGAGGCCTTTTCCTTACCAAAGTTGACTACCCAAAGCATATTTATATTTAGAATAACCAAAACCCATTGGAAAAAGAAAGCTCGATTAGTGGAAATATCCTGGACCTGAAGATCATCGGAAGGTTATTTGTTTTCGCTAAACCATATATCAAACAGTTTTATATACTGGTTTTCCTCACCATTGCGATGGCGCTGATTACCCCGGCCCGTCCTATACTTATCCAGTATGCCATCGATAATGAAGTGGCTGTGGGAGATTATCAGGGTTTGGTGATTATGGTCATCTGGTTGGTTGTTCTATTGATCATTCAGGCAGTGGTCCAGTATGCACATACATTTCTTTCGGGTTGGTTAGGTCAAATGATCATCAAGGACATTAGGATTAAACTGTTCAACCATATTCAAAGACTCAAACTAAAATTCTTTGATAAAACGCCCATCGGTCGTTTAGTGACCAGAAACATTTCGGACATCGAGACCTTATCTGACGTATTCAGCCAGGGTATCGCGGCCATGATTGGGGATATCCTGCAATTGATAGTTATCCTGGGTGTGATGTTCTATACCGACTGGAAGCTTACCCTGGTCAGTTTATCTATGTTCCCACTGTTGATCTTTGCAACTTATGTTTTCAAAGAAAAAGTAAAGGTCTCATTCAACAATGTAAGGACAGCTGTAGCCAACCTGAATTCTTTCGTACAGGAACACATCACCGGGATGAACATCGTGCAGATATTCAATGCTGAGCACAGGGAGTTTGATAAATTCAAAGTAATCAATGCCGAACACAGAAAGGCCAACGTAAGGTCTGTTTTGTATTATGCTACTTATTTCCCGGTGGCTGAAGTCATTCAGGCATGCGGAATCGGTCTGGTTGTCTGGTGGGGTGCCCGGGGGGTCATTGGTGAGGAGCTTACACTTGGAGTTTTGATTGCCTTTATCATGTATATCCAGATGTTTTTCCGCCCTATCCGAATGATCGCCGATCGTTTCAACACCTTGCAAATGGGTATCGTGAGCTCCAACAGGATCCTGAACCTGCTGGATAGTACTGAACACATCCCCAATGAAGGAACGCTGAAAAAAGATACCATACGCGGTGATGTTTCATTCAACAATGTATGGTTTGCCTACAATGACGAAGATTGGGTACTTAAAGACATCAACTTCGATGTGAAGCAGGGCGAAGCGCTCGCACTGGTAGGTGCTACGGGTGCCGGTAAATCCTCGGTCATCAACCTGCTCAACCGATTTTATGACATTAAAAAAGGTGACATCCTGATAGACGGCATAAACATTAAGGAGTATGAAATCACCAACCTGAGAAAGCACATCTCGGTGGTATTACAGGATGTCTTCTTATTTTCCGATTCTATCTACAACAACATCACCTTAAGAAATCCGGATATAGACCGGCATAAAGTGATTGAGGCAGCAGAGCTTGTGGGAGCACGCACCTTCATTGAGCGGCTACCCGGAGGTTTCGACTACAATGTGATGGAGCGAGGTTCTACATTATCGGTAGGGCAACGTCAGCTCATTTCTTTCGTCAGGGCCCTGGTCTATGATCCTAAAATCATTGTGCTGGATGAAGCAACTTCCTCCGTAGACACAGAAACTGAAGAACTGATCCAGGGAGCCATTGAAAAACTCATGAAAGGTCGGACTTCCATTGTGATTGCGCACCGACTTTCCACCATTCAAAATGCCAACAAGATCCTTGTATTAGACAAAGGCAGAATTGTGGAGTCCGGAAACCACGAAGAGCTCCTGAAAAAAGACGGGGTTTATACCCAACTTTATCAAATGCAGTATAAAGAGGTCATCACCGCATGAATCTAACCAAACCATTGTCCCTCTACCTGGGGATCATCGTTATTTCTCTATCTGTTATCGGATATACCCTCTATTATTTTTATGAAGATATGGGAGGCTTTGACGAAATAGAAGTGGTAGAGCTGGAGCCAATCAAAAGAACCCTGGTAGGGTTATCATATATAGGAAAAGCTCAAACTCCCGAATATGAAGAGCTTGTGGCCAAATGTGTTGATCAGATCAAAAACAACCAGCTGAAAGGGGTACTCACCATCGTCTCACACAAAAATGACACGCTGGAAAACACCGAGATGGATATTTTTGTTGGAGTCACCCTTCAGTCTTCCATGGCTGAGATCCCCTATGATTTTGAAGTGAGAGAACTCACAAGTAAAGAGCGGTATGCTGTGAATTTAACCATGCATCCTATGGTAAGACCTTCAGTAGAGGAAGTCGAGAATCAACTCCTGGAGCATGCTCAACGCCAATCAAAAGAATTGTTACCAATGTTTGTGGAGCTTTACTATATGGACAACACGATGACTGTAGAGGCCTGGACCAAATAGGTTTTACATCACCTCGGCAGCATCGGCACTTAGCTGCTTTTCATACAGTTCTTTATACACGCCTCCAGCTTCCAGCAATGACTCGTTGGTGCCTTGCTCTACGATATATCCATCGTCCAGTACCAGGACTTTGTCTGCCAGTTTTGCAGAGGACACACGGTGAGAGATGATGATACTGGTGCGTCCTTTCATGATCCTGGCCATAGCATTCAGGATGCTGTTTTCTGTTTTGGTATCCACTGCAGAAAGGGCATCATCGAGAATGAGAATTTTAGGCTCACGAGCAATCGCTCTGGCAATGGACACCCGTTGCTTTTGTCCTCCTGACAAGGTAATTCCTCTTTCTCCGACACGGGTATTAAATCCTTCTTTGAAATCCCTGATGTTATTCAGCAAGTCGGCATCACTCGCAAAGCGTTCGATCTGCTCTTCAGTGAGTCCTTCCCTGCCAAAGGCAATATTTTGACCGATGGTATCCGAAAAGAGAAAAACATCCTGTGGTACATAACCAATCTGACTTCTCAGATGAGCAATGTTGTAGTCCTTGATGTCATTACCATCTATGGTGATCCTACCACCGGAGACATCGTATAACCGTGTGATCAGGTTAGCTATGGTGCTTTTCCCAGATCCTGTGGTACCTATGATGGCTATAGACTCACCAGGCTCCACGTTGAAGCTTACGTCTTTTAAGGCTTCTATACCCGAGTCAGGATAAGTAAAGCTTACATCTTCAAAAACGATACTTCCTTTAATAGGTAGCTCAAGGTTTTTAATGGAAATGATCTCATTCTTGGTGTTGAGGAATTCATTGATCCGACGCTGTGATGCTGCTGCCCGTTGAATAATACTTGTAATCCATCCAAGTGATGCTACCGGCCAGGTGAGCATATTCACATAAATGATGAATTCGGCAATATTACCTGTGCTCAATGTGCCTTTAAAAACTTCGATGGAACCGATGTACACGGTCAGGATCACACTCAGCCCGATCAATCCCATGATCAGCGGAAAGAAAAGTGCCTGAACAAATGCCAGCTTCAGCGATTTGTCCTTGTATTCTACGCTGGCTGTACCAAATTCTTCCCCCATGTCCTTTTCTCTCCCAAAAGACTTGATCACACGGATACCTGAAAAAGCCTCCTGCACAAACGTGGACAGTCCTGACAAACTTTTCTGTATTTCCTCCGATTGCTTGTTGATGATATTGTTTACAAAATATATACTGATAGACAGGATAGGCAGCGGAATAAGGGAATAGAGTGTCAGCTTGGGGTTGATGGAAAACATATAAGGTATCACCATCATAAACAAAGTAGCCAACGAAATCCCATACATGATGGCTGGCCCGATATACATTCTCACCCGGCTTACATCCTCAGATATCCGTGCCATCAGGTCCCCCGTATTATTCCTTCTGTAAAAACTCAATGGAAGCGTCTGATAGTGCTCGTAAATCTCGTTTTTCAGGTCATACTCAATGAGCCGGGACATTACGATGATCGTCTGCCGCATGAAAAACATGAAGACCCCTTTCATCAGGGCTGCTATCAGGATGATGAGCCCCAGGATCAGAATACTGGCCGCAAATATTTCGTACGCATTCGACTGAATGTCGAAGTCGGTAAATATTTTGAATATATCATAGCTACGCTGAAGTAAATCAAATGCATACCTGACGATCACCGCCGGGATAATTCCAAAAAAGTTGGAAATAATAATGAAAAGGGTGCCTGAAAGGAGGTACCACTTATATTGAAACAGGTATTTATTGAGGTGGGAAAGGTCTTTCACAAAGTTTAAAACGAACGAATCGCAAAATGGTTATTCCTATAAAAAACGACTAATTTTGGCCCAAAATACCGTGCGGTACTTATCAGTGGCAGCAAACATAACATAAGGGAATGATAGAGGCACAACAGAATACGGATCAAAACCAACTTTTTGAGGTAATGTCAACGATGGACCATGAGCAATTGGTCTTTTGTCGCGATGAAGCCACTGGACTCAAAGCCATCATTGGTATCCATAATACAGTACTTGGACCTGCCATGGGAGGTACCCGGATGTGGCACTATGATTCTGAGGCTGCTGCTGTGAGGGATGTGTTGAGACTTTCCCGTGGAATGACCATCAAAAATGCCATCGCCGGTTTAAATATTGGTGGCGGTAAAACCGTGATCATCGGTGATGCCCGAAAGATGAAAAATGAATCCTTGCTTCGTCGCTTTGGGAAGTTTGTAAACAGTCTGAACGGAAAATACTGGACTGCTCCCGATGTGAATATGGGTGAGCGCGACATGGAATTCATCAAGATGGAAACACCTTATGTAGCTGGTATCCCTGAAAACATGGGTGGATCAGGCGATCCTAGTCCGATGACCGCCTATGGTGTATACTATGGCATGAAGGCCAGCGCCAAAGAAGTTTTTGGAAGTGATAGTTTGGAAGGAAAAAAGATCGTGGTGCAAGGAGCCGGACAGGTAGGTAAGTATTTGGTCAATCACCTGATGAAAGAAGGTGCCAAAGTATTTATATCAGACATATTTGAGGATAAAATCAAAAGTATCACCGACAAGCATAAAGTAGGTGTGATAGCACCTGACAAAGTATTTGAAGCAGAGATGGACATCTTTTCTCCATGTGCATTGGGTGCCTCGCTCAACAGCAAATCCATTCCACAGCTAAAATGTGCGATAGTGGCAGGGGCGGCTAACAATCAACTGGAAGAAGAAAACCTGCACGCTGAAATGCTTGCTGAGAGGGATATTCTCTATGCACCAGACTTTCTCATCAACTCAGGAGGGATCACCAACGTATACTATGAACTACTCGGCAACTACAACAAGGACCGGGTAAAGGCGCAAACTTCAAGAATTTATGAAGTGACTCTGGATGTATTTAAGCATGCCAATCAGCATAAGATCACCACGCATAAGGCTGCACTCCAGATTGCCCTAAACAGAATTGACAGTGTTGGAAAAACCAAATTGGGTTATTAATTATTCTTTGCCAATAAAATACGCATGCTAAATCGCAGGATCCTTAGAATCAAGGCTATGCAAGCCTTATACAGCTATTACCTGGCTGAAAAATCGTTAAAGGCTGTTGTTCAGGAAGAACTGGACAAACAATTTACTTTAGATCCTGCCAAAGATGATTTTTCACAGGCCGGTGAGTTCGAAGCCCGTAAAAAAGCGGCACAAAGCCTTTACTACAAAAGGCTTAATAAGGAAGAGGCCGATACCAAATCCCTGGATGCTGATATCGTCGAAGCAGTGGACAAAGCTCAAACCAATTACAATGCCGCTTTAAAGGCAGAGTCTGTGGCTATCAGTAAGCGCATGTTTTCTGATATCAATGACATCCATCAGATGTACTTCAAGTTGTTGCAGCTTCCGGTGGAATTTGCCCACATTGAAAAGCTGGAGAAAGAAAAAAAGGAAAAAGCGCATATTCAAAGGCACTCTACCTGGAAATTCCATTTCATCAATAACCCTGTAATCAAAGGACTGATCGGCTTTCAGGATTTTCAAAAGGAAATACAGAACAGGAAAGTGGACTGGTCGTCCGAAGAGGACTTGCTTAAAGGGTGGTTTAAGGACGTTCTTCAAAAGAATGAAAGGCTCATTGAATATCAGAGTCTGGAAGCACCGACAACAGAAGAACACATGGATGCGGTAGTTTATCTGATGAAAAAGGTGGTGTTTAAGGATGAGGTCATCTCGGACTACCTGGGATCGATAGATCTTCGCTGGAATGAAAACAAGCCTGTCCTGGCCAGCCTGGTAGTGAAAACACTCCAGGGGTTCAACGAAGATGATCCGGAGACACCGTTTGAATTAAAAACCATCAGTAAAAACGAAAAAGACGATCTGGATTTCTTCAAAAAACTCTATGAAGAACCGGTAAAAAGCAATGACAAGCTTGAGCAGATCATCTCAGAAAAGACAAAGAACTGGGATATTTCCAGGGTAGCCCTGTTGGATAAGATCATTTTGAAAATGGCTTTGGTGGAAATGACCAATTTTCCGAGCATCCCTGTAAAGGTGACAATCAATGAATTTATAGAAATTTCGAAACTTTATAGTACGCCAAAGAGTAAACAATTTGTAAACGGTATTTTGGATGTTTTAGCAAACGAACTAACTTCGGATGGCGTTATTAAAAAAAGTGGAAGAGGTTTAATCGATAATAAATAATATCATGGGAAAATCAGGATCAGGTGGATCATTCTTTTCATTCTTTCTCGGGCTTTTGGCTGGAGGAGCAATAGGTATCCTTTTTGCTCCAGACAAGGGTATAAATACCCGGGATAAGCTTACCTATAGGTTGGATAAGTACAAAAACAGACTGGAAGACCTCATTGAAGATCTTGTTCAGAGTGGAGAAGAAGTAGAAAATGAAGCGAAGTCTGAGGGTGAAAAAATCATAAAAGACGCAAAATCCAAAGCTGAGAAGTTGCTGGATGATGTGAATGGTTTAATCAACCAGATTCAGAAGAACTAGTCTGAAGTTCTAATTTTAACATATCATTAAGATTCTAAAGGCAAGACGATACTTTATTGTTTTGTAATTTTGCCCCATTATAGAAATTAAATTTGCCAGAGTTATGAAATTGAATATTCTCAATTATCTATTCATTGTATTGCTTGGGATCACTGCTTTCAGTTGTTCCAACAAAGAGCTTGAGTCCAGAATCGCTAAACTGGAAGGAAAAGTAGCCGAGTTAGAGGCTAAAAACGGGCCAACAATCAATGCCCCAGCGAGTACAACTGCTAACCAGCCAGAAGTAAAGCCTGACGGCCCGCTGCCAGCATTTAAGTTTAGTGAAGAACTTCACGATTTCGGTACAGTGAACGAACCGGAAAAAGTGTCTCATGTATTTACTTTCGAAAATGTGGGTGAAGCGCCATTGATCATTTCATCCGCTACGGCTACATGTGGATGTACTGTACCTGAGTGGCCCAAAGAGCCTATTCCAGTAGGTGGAACAGGTGAGATCAAAGTGGAGTACAACAGTGCCAACAAATCAGGAATTCAAAATAAAACAGTGACCATCACAGCCAATACTTACCCTAAGAAAACTCAGTTGAGGATCAGGGCTAATGTGGTGAAATCTGGTAATCCTTCTTAACTATAAAATTTGATGATTAATTCTCTATTGCTGCAAGCCGCCAATGGCGGAAATCAGTACACATCCCTGATCATGATCGGTGGGATGATTGCAATCTTTTATTTTTTCTTTATTCGTCCACAGCAAAAAAAGCAAAAGGAACAGAAGAAGTTTATTGAAGCCATTAAAAAAGGTGACCAGGTGGTGACCATGGGTGGTATTCACGGTAAAGTTGTCTCTGTAGATGGTGATACCATCACTTTGGATGTAGATCGTGGAAATAAGCTTGTTATTGAAAAATCCTCTGTTTCTCTTGAATCCAGCAAAAGAGTTTCAGGTCAGAAATAATTTCATTTAGACATATGTCGAAATGTCGTACTTTTTAGAAAATTGGAAGGTAGTCATCATCTCACTGATAGGAGCGACTACCTTCTGGTTTTTTAACGCACTCAACAAAAGTTACGACACTACCATCAATTATCCGGTAGAGTTCACCTTTAGCAGAGATAGCAATGTGGTCATGCAGCCCCTACCGGCTTCCATCAGGATAAACGTGTCCAGTGGAGGGTGGAACCTGTTGAGGAAAACTTTTTGGTTTAATGTGCCGCCCATTGAAATCCCGCTCGATCAACCGGATAAAACCCGATATATAGATCGCGGGCAGTTATTTCCATTGGTAGTCAACCAGATGAGCGAGCTTAAGGTGAATCATATAGTGAGTGATTCTCTGTTTCTTTTCATAGAATCAAAGAAAACGAAGAATGTACTCCTGAAACTGGACTCTACAAAAATTCCGCTGGGTCCAAACCACAGAATTACTTCCCCCATCTCTATTAAACCTGATTCCATTCTGCTTATCGGCCCTTCCAGCTTCATCGATTCACTCCAGAGTGAATATTCGCTGGTGCTCAATATGCAAAACATTGATGATCCGGTGAACCAGAATATCCATGTCAACCTCCCAAACAACCTGATTGAGAGCGAACCCAAAGAGATCAATGTATCTTTCAACGTAGAACAATTTGTAGAAGAACAAATCACTGTTCCTGTAGAGCTGGCAGGTTTTCCCAGGGATTCCAGCAGATACCTGGAAACAGGGGAGATTATAGTAAACTACCTGGTCGCTGATTCTAAAAAGAGGCCATTTGATCCCAGTGAGTTTGTGGTGTTAGTTGATTTGTCCACCATAGATAAGAAAGACTCCACCATCATGCCTATTCTACTTTTTCACCCTCCGGAAATTGTGGAGGTGACTGTACTTCCCGACCAACTTAAAGTGGTCTATGAATAGGACTAAAATCGGAATTACCGGAGGCATTGGTGCAGGGAAAAGCATAATCAGCCGGATATTTAAACTTCTTGGAATTCCTGTTTACGATGCAGACACTCGCGCTAAATGGCTCATGAATCATGACGAGGAACTAAAAAAGGGCATCATTCGGCTATTTGGAAACGAAGCTTATACCCAGGAAGGACTCAACAGAACCTTCATTGCCGGACAAACATTCAGGGATCAGGCTAAACTGGATCAGCTGAATGGCCTCGTTCATCCGGCAGTTGGACATGATTACGCAAAATGGGAAAAGGAGCAGGAGAGCCCATTTACACTCAAAGAAGCTGCATTACTATTTGAGGCTGGTTCCTACAAAGACCTGGACCAGATCATCGTTGTGAGCGCCCCTGAGGAATTAAGAATTGAACGGGTTTTAAAACGAGATGCTCACCGGAGCCGCAAGGATATAGAGGCAATCATCAGTAAACAATGGCCTCAGGAGAAAAAAGAATCCAAAGCGGATTTCGTGATCTACAACAATGGCAAAAGCCTGGTCATCCCGCAGGTCCTCTCAATCCATGAGAAAATCCTTGCATCAATTGGCTAGCAAATTAACCGGCAGGCGTACCTGATCGGCATAGAAATTTATGCGCTTGGATTTGTCATCCAGCAATTCAATCTTTTCGATTCTGTCCTGAGAATGATGGTAAAAGAGCTCTACATAAAACTCCCCAATCAGATACAAATTCACCTTGTAGGCATAATACCTGATAGATGTGATAAGCTCCCCATTGAAATACACCCACTTCGTTTTTTCACCCAGCGAAAGCTTTGTAAAATCCCTGCTTGTCATGCCACCAATTTAATTCAAAGAATCAGAGATTCACAGGAAACCCATAATATTTAGGTGTATTTACGGATGTAGTCTAATTTTGATTGAAATGTACGAGATCTACCTCATCATACTGGTCGTTGCTTTTTTATATGCCTCAGTAGGCCATGGCGGTGCCAGTGGGTACCTGGCCATCATGAGCCTGTACAACTTTGCCCCCGAGACACTCAAACCAACAGCCTTGATGCTCAACCTTTTTGTTGCCGGCATTTCTTTCATTCAGTATTTCAGAAAGGGCTACTTCAACAAAAAATTATTTGCTGTTTTTGCCATTACCTCGATCCCGGCAGCATTCCTGGGTGGTATGATCACCATCGACCCCACCCTTTATAAAAAAATCCTCGGTTTCCTGCTCATTTTTGCCATCTTGAGGATCCTGGGAGTGTTTGGGTCAGCCAGTGAGGAGAAAAAACAACCTAAACTGATTTTGGGGCTCATTATCGGGGCAGGTATTGGTTTTTTCAGCGGATTGATCGGGATAGGAGGAGGAATAATCCTGAGTCCCATTATTCTTTTATTGGGCTGGGGAAACGTAAAAGAAACTGCGGCGGTCTCCGCATTGTTTATATGGGTAAATTCCATGGCTGGTATGGCTGGATTGCTTAGCACAGGCATCACCTTTTCAGATCAGTTGGTTCCTTTTGTTGCCATTGCACTGATTGGCGGGCTCATTGGTGGGTTTGTCGGCAGCCATAAATGGAGTCTGAAGTCCTTAAAATTGGCTTTATCCATTGTTTTGATCATGGCATGCTTTAAATTAATACTTACATGAGTACACTCACAGTTAAATATTTCGGAGCCATCGCAGAAGTTACAGATACCCTACAGGAAGAGCTGGATATCATGGATGATATGTCGGTACAATCGGTTGTCGATGCCTGCCTCCAGAAATATCCGAGGCTGCAAACGATGTCATTCAAAGTAGCTCATAACCAAAAGATTACAGACTCGGGTGAAACAGCACCGGGAGACGAAATCGCCTTTTTACCACCCTTCTCAGGAGGATAACATGGATAAACCGAGCTCACATAGATCATCCAGGTATCAGCGACAGATCGACCTGCACAATGTAGGCGCTTCCGGCCAAAAGAAGCTTGCTGATGCGCGGGTACTCATTGTGGGTGTAGGAGGCCTGGGGTGTCCGGCTGCGCAATATCTTGCTGCCGCGGGAATCGGCACAATCGGATTGATAGATCATGATCGGGTGGAGCTCAGCAATCTGCAAAGACAGATCCTTTTTGAGGAAAGTGATCTGGGACAAAATAAAGCTCAATGTGCCCGGACAAAGCTCCAAAAACTCAACGCTGATGTGGAATATAAGGTGTATCCGGAAAGGTTTACGGCTGCCAATGCGTTGACGATCCTTCAGGATTTCGACCTGGTCATCGATGGCACAGATAACTTTGAAACCAAATATCTTATCAATGATGCTTCCCTTTTGGCTGGCAAGCCCATGATTTTTGGCTCCGTTTATAAGTTTGAAGGCCAGCTTTCGGTCTTCAACCTTGAAGACGGGCCTTCATACCGGTGTATTTTTCCGCAACACCATCAACTGGATCCCAACAGCTGCATCGACACAGGGGTCTTGGGCGTTTTACCAGGTCTTGTAGGCACCTTACAGGCTGCCGAAACCCTTAAGATCATCCTGGGCATTGGCGAGGTCTACTCCGGCAAAATGAAAATCTTCAACTCGCTCAATAACATGGAGCAGGTAGTGAGTTTTGAAAGAAATGAAGAAGAAATAAAGCGTGTGCTTCAACGTGGACTGGCAGCACAGGAAGAGAAAGACGAAATTGCATGTGCTGATGAAGCCTTGTATATAGATATCCGGGAAAATCATGAACTCCCAAAGTTGGATCACCTTCCCACCATCCGGATCCCATTAAGTGAATTGGAAAAGAGAATTGAGGAGATCCCCAGGGAACGAAATGTGATCTTATTTTGTCAATCCGGAAAGCGAAGCCGACAAGCCATTAACTTTTTGGAGCAAAAGCATGGTTTTAAAAATTTACATCACTTAATTGGCGGGATCAAAGAACTGCAGGTATAGATGGAGAAAAAAAGAGAATCAAAAAAAATATTTATTCAGGGAGCGATTCCCGTGGAAAAGATCGCTAATTCAATTGCCAACCATCAGCACAAAACCAACATTGGTGCCCATGATATCTTCCTGGGACAAGTGAGAGCTGATGAAATCGATGGCAAAACCGTAAGCCACATTGAATATACCGCCTATGAGGAAATGGCTGAAAAAGTGGTTCATGAAATTCGGGAAAAAGCCTTCGAAAAATTTGATTTGACGTGTGCGCACATCTATCACAGCCTGGGAAAGGTAAAAACAGGAGAATTGTGCTTTTTTGTATTTACCTCCTCTGCACACAGAAAGATGGCTTTTGAGGCTACGCGCTTCATCGTGGAAGAAATCAAAGCCAACGCACCTATCTACGGCAAAGAGATCTTTGAGGATGCCACCAGTCAGTGGAAGAAAAACACACCGGTAAGCTAATTTTTCATGGTAGATATCACACATAAAAGCAATACACTCAGAATTGCAACAGCCCAGGCAACTGTAAAAGTGAGCAAGCAGGAAACAATTGACCTGATCCAGGCGCACAAGATCCCCAAAGGCAATGTCTTTGAAACAGCCCGAACAGCCGGTTTATTTGGGGTGAAAAAGACGGCTGAGCTCATCCCCGACTGTCACCCGCTCCCCATCGAATACACGGGCATTGATTTTGAGATTTCGGGACTCGAAATCACCATCAAAATGACGGTAAAAACCATCTACAAAACCGGAGTGGAGGTGGAAGCCATGCATGGGGCCAGTATCGTAGCGCTTACCATGTACGACATGCTCAAGCCTGTAGACAAAGGCGTGACGATCGGAGAAATTAAATTATTAGAGAAGAAAGGCGGTAAATCATCTTACAAAAAAGATTATCCTCATCTGACAGCCAGGGTAGTCGTTTGCTCCGATACTGTATCTAAAAAGGAAAAAGAAGACCGGGCAGGTAAAATCATTGTAGAGAAGCTCGAAGGATTTGGCCTCAGCAAAATCGATTATGTGATCATCCCGGATGAAGCCGAAGATATCAAAGCACAGATTGATCAAACGGACCTCATCATCTTCACAGGTGGTACAGGAGCCGGACCCCGTGATGTCACACCGGATGTAGTGAAGCCGCTTTTAGACCTTGAACTCACTGGCGTTTCGGAAACCATGCGGAAGTACGGTCAGGAAAGAATGCCATGGGCCATGCTCTCACGGTCTCTCGCCGGCGTGATCAATAGCTCTGTTATTTTATGTGTTCCGGGCTCTTCTGGGGGAGCACGGGAAGCCATGGATTCGGTTTTCCCTCATTTGTTTCACATCTTTGATGTTATCAAAGGAAGAAGGCACGATTGAAAAAGAAGCAAATCATAGACAATTTCGGTAGAGAGCATACCTACCTCAGGATTTCATTGACAGAAAGATGTAATCTCAGATGCTTCTATTGTATGCCTGAAAATGGCATCGAGCTGATGCCAAAATCCCATATCATGACCTTTGAAGAGATCATGAAACTGGCCGAAACCTTCGTTTCATTGGGTGTGGATACCATCAGACTCACCGGGGGAGAGCCGCTTGTCAGAAAGCATGTGGAGCAACTTTTTCGGGATCTTTCCAGGCTGCCGGTAAAGCTAAAAATTACCACCAATGGCATCCTGCTGGACAGGTTTTACGATCTGTTTGAAGAAATCGGACTGAAGGATATCAACATCAGCCTGGACACCCTGGATAAGACCAAGTCTGTTTTTATCACCAAAAGAGACTTTTACGACAGGATCCTGGCGAATATCAATGAAGGTCTGAGAAGAGGCTTCAACATCAAACTTAATATCGTCCTCATCAAAGGAGTAAATGATGTTGAAATCCCGGATTTTATTGAGATGACGAGAGACCAAAATCTTGCTGTCAAATTCATTGAGTTTATGCCTTTCCATGAAAATAAATGGGATGTCTCCAAATGCGTGAGCCAGCAGGAAATCCTGGATATCGTAGGTGCAAAATACCCACTGAAAAAGCTTAAAGACCCGGTCCACAGTACCTCTCACAACTACCAGGTAGATGGTTTCAATGGAAAATTTGGAATCATCAGCACAGTGACCAACCCATTTTGTTCCGGATGTAATCGATTGAGGATTACCGCAAATGGGCAAATGAAAAATTGCCTTTTTGCCCGGTCTGAAACTGATCTCTTAACACCGGTTAGGGCTGGAAATGACGTGACGGATCTCATTCTGACGTCTATCAAAACCAAGAAATTCTCCAGGGATGGAATGGACACCTTCACCAGCGATCAGTACGAACAAAACAGGGCCATGATTTCAATAGGTGGATGATATCAATTCAGGAAGCCATCGAATTAATCGCTTCACAGCCTATGGAGCGGCAGAAACGTTCTCTCCCGGTCATGGAGAGTTTAAATCATTATCTGGCTGAACCCATTATTGCTCCAATGGACCTGCCTTCGTTTGACAATTCTGCGATGGATGGGTATGCTATCTCTGGTGATGGTCCCTCCTACGAGATCATCGGTGAGATCCAGGCGGGTGATACCAATACGTATCTTTGTGCGCAGGGTCAGGCATTCAGGATCTTTACCGGTGCCAGGGTACCTCAAGACTGTCAGGCAGTGATCATGCAGGAAAAAACCCACGTGGAAGGTGGAAGGTTAACCATTGAAGATTCACCTGATCCCGGGAAAAATATTCGCAGAAAGGGTGAGCAAATAAAGAGGGGCTCGGAGGTTTTCGCCACCGGTCAGAAAATCAATTCATCCGTCATCGGGCTACTCAGTTCTTTTGGGATGACTGCAGTAAATGTTTTTTCCAAACCCGGAATCACCCTTTTGACAACAGGTGATGAATTGGTTCAGCCGGGTCAACCATTGAAAGAGGGGCAACTCTATGAATCAAATAGCCATACCTTAAGGGCTACCCTGAAACAACTTGGATTCTCATCAGGGTATCATCATATCAAAGATGATTTCGATAGTACCAGGCAAGCCATTGAGAAACAGTTGGATCGATCGGATGTCTTGCTCATTTCAGGAGGGATCTCGGTAGGCGATTATGACTTCGTGAAAAAAGCCCTGGAAGAAAATGGGGTCGAAGAAATCTTTTACCGGGTCTTCCAAAAACCCGGAAAGCCCCTTTATTTTGGCAAAAAGGGTTCAAAATTTGTTTTCGGGCTACCAGGCAACCCTGCTTCCTCTTTGGTGTGTTTGTATGTCTATGTATACCCACTCCTTAAAAAGCTCTCAGGAGGGCCATTTGAAGGCTTGACAAGCTTTGAATTACCCCTTGCTACTTCATTTACCTTGAAGTCTGACCGACCTTCATTTATGAAGGCTAAAATTGACAACAATGAAGTACAAATCCTGGAGGGGCAGGGATCAAGTATGCTTTATAGCATGGCTACCGGGAATGCATTGGCACTGATGGATGAACAAAAAACATACAACAGAGGAGAAAAAATCAGCTGTTGGCTCACTCACTGATCACAATAGATCTTGCTATACTCTTCCGGACGATAAGCCTGTGATCTCAATGATTGTCCCAATCGATCGAAATAGGTGACCACAAAAAAGGCAGCTGCCTTAAGATGCTGCTCAGCAAAGAAGGTTGGTTCCTTGTAAATGCCAACATTGACGATGTCGTTGTAGGCTGGCTCCAGTATCTGGCCTTGTTTACTACTCAGTATTCCAAAAGTTTGATCTTTCATCACTTTCAGAAACTTCTCCCTTCCTCGTTCTGCCACTACGGTCGGATTCATCAAACCGGTTTCAATTACCTCATTGTCAAATGTTAAAAGAGTCCAAACAGTAGAATCACGGGCTAAAAATGAGGTATCATTCCAGATCATGAACTCATCGTATTTAAATGGTATCACTACCTTATTTTTACCATTGATCAATCCATACTTTCCGTCTTTAACGATAGAAAAATAATGACCAAATGAAGTAATCCTGGAGTCATATTCCGGTGCAATGAGTCCACCGGTCTTTGGATTGTAACTTCCAATTTTACCCTTTTCCAGTAATAGGATCAGGTCATCCTTCGTATTGATAGATTCGTATTTTGCCGATACTACCCTATCTCCCTTTGCATCAAGGATTCCAAACTTACCCCTGGATTGATAAGTGAATAAAGAGTCTGTGAGGAAATCTACCTGATCGTAATCACCATCAAAAAGGATCGACCCCTCTGAAGAAAGGATCTTGCGGTATTTTTTATTGAATAGCATGATGTACTCAGGCTTATTCGGGTTTGTCCTTTCTCTGGATGTAAGTAGAATCAGCTTCTGATCAGGCTGCAGCCACTCGATCCTTCCACTGTTAAATATCAACTGTAACGTATCACCCTTTTTGATGAATGCAGCATGATCATTGATCAGCCGGATAGAGTCCAGGCCTTGTTTGGGCAGTACTTTATAACGCTGGGAGATCAAAAGCCAGTCATTTTCCCGCTTGATAGACAACCATCCATTATTGACATCCAAATGTTCAAAAGTCTGATTAATCAGCTCATCACTGTTTCGGTTGTATATCTGATATCCTTCGGCACCCTTTACATACCAAGAGGCTCCATAGGTAAATATCCTGTGATCTTTTTCAGGAATGATCAGATTGAGGTTTGAGTCGTAAAGTGCTTCGTTGTCACCATTAAAAGTAAGAAGCAAAGTATCCCCCAGCACTTCAAAGTCATCGAAGCTGGTTTTAAAGCCGATACTTAAATCTTTGATTCCCTCTGCTATCTGTTCGACATTGGTGGCGTGATATTCACCCTCTTCGCCAACCAGAATAAATTTTCCGATACTTTCAATAGATTCATATTTTTCATCCAGAATGGACTCACCCAGGACCGAAAGTAATCCCCACTTTTCATCTTTCTTCACTTTGATGAATTTATTGCCGACCACTTCAGCATCCTGATATAAACGTTCACTGATCCTAAAGCCAGATTTATGATACAGATAACTTCCCTTGCCATAGTCGACCAGCATCAGGCCGTTACCGATGTCTTCAAATCCCGAAACTTTTTCAAGAAGCACCTCTCCTGATCGCGTAATCACCCTGGCTGCATGGTCTTTTCCCACCAACAGCCACTCATCGGTAATTCCACCACAGTAATACAACTCGTTGATAGATTCAAACTGATTTTCCAGGATGGTTTCCCCTTTTGAACTCATAAAACCATATTTCCCATCTACATAAAATGGTATTAGCAAATGGTACTCAGCTGTCTTTGCCTGGTTTACCGAATCCTGACTGTTGATCAGGCTTAAAAGATCGTTGTATCTTGGATACCCATTGATCTTATCGATATAGTACATCACATCTGTGATCTGTTTTCGATAATGTGTGTGCGGATAATTCTTCAAAAAAGAGAGATATGATTCCCATCGATGATCGACTGTGGTTCTGGTAAGGATCACCCATTCGATTTCATCCCTGTGGGGTGTTTGAGGAAATTCTTTGAGAAACCGGATATAACTGCTCAGTTTATTATCCAGTGTACGCTCCAAAAAAATGAGTCGCTGATAATGTTTATCGGCTTCTTCGTAATAATAAGAATCCGGATAAGTCTCCAGATATGTTTTGTATGAAAGCCAGGTATTAACGTCCTTGGCTTGATCATAGGCCAGGCTGTCTCTTATGAATATGGCTCTTTCCTGCTGCGGAGCTTCCGGATAATATTGAAGAAAGTAATCGAGTGCATAGACGGTGGATTGGGCCTTTGCTTTGTCAAATGCGTCTGAGGTAACAATTAGTTTTTGCTTTTGGAGACTGTCCAGCGTAACTCCGGACTTTTGTAAATCTTCCACTACATCTGGTCCCACAGATTCATAATCAGCAATGGCAGCATTGATAAACCACCTGGCTGAATCCGTATCCAACCTAAATGGATCAAGCATAAACAATATGGAGTAAAGATATTTCGCTGCAGGATTGATGGAATCCTTTTCCAGAGATTTGACGATCAGTTCTCTGGTTTTGGCGAAATCACCTTTTTCGTGAGTACGCATCAGTCGGGATGGGCTCTGAGCGTGGAGATTCCCCATGCATAAGCAGAAAAAAATAATCAGGATGATGCTATTCCTCATTTTTAAAGCTGGATTGAATCAACAAAATAAATAAATAGTTTTCAAAACCACCTGAATCCAAGTATTTCTCATTTTTCCAAAAAAATACAAGAAAAATGAGGAGAAAATTCATTTTAGTCAGGTTGTTCACAACTTGTTTGTTATTTTTGCGTTAACATTCGCAAAGGCGAGTAAATTTAGGCGGTGATTTAGATCTGGTGCAATGCCAGGTCACGAGATTAAACCCAACCAGTTAGTAGGGTTAATCTTAATAGGGAGTGATGCAAATCACTCCCTTATTTTTTGGGTGAAAAAAGATCCGAACTTCTTTAAGTTTAATTATTCACCAGTAAATAATAATTTTACCATTCGAAATTTATTCGAGGTGTAGCGCAGCCCGGTTAGCGCACCACGTTAGGGACGTGGGGGCCGCTGGTTCGAATCCAGTCACCTCGACAAGAAAGCAAAACCCGGCGAAGTCGGGTTTTTTTATATTCCAAAGTGAATGAAACAGCGTTTCAATGAGCGATAGGAATATAAAATTATACAGCCAGGGACTGGCTGTTTTGCTTTCGGAATTTTTTAGACCACTGGATCACTGCAAGTAATCCAGTCACCTCGACAAGAAAGCAAAGGCTCCGAGTCATCGGAGCTTTTTTTAATCCTGAACGAATTGAATTTATTTGAATGAGCGAAGGGAATAAAAATTCCAGCGCAGCCAGGGCGGTATTTTTAAATTGCAGTAATAAGAAATCAGCAAGAAGTTAACTGACTCCAGAAACCCAAACAATTGCCATCATCAATTGAGGCCTAGGCCATCACTCAAAATGATAAAGTAGGATCAAAGTTGCTGTGAACACAGGTTTTTTCTCGCCAATCACTTCCATGCGTGCACCTACCTCAGCTTTGGTGATCCCTCTCAGGTCGGTAACAGCCTCCAGGTGAGCCTTCAATACGACTTCATCGTCCACCTTCACTGGCTGGCTAAACCTCAACCGCTCAATACCATAGTTGATCATCATTTTCAGATTACGGACTTCAAGAATTTGTGCCCATAAGTACGGTACCAGTGAAAGACTAAGGTATCCATGTGCGATAGTGGTGCCGAATGGTCCTTCCTTGGCTCGCTCCGGATCGGTGTGGATCCATTGATGATCCAGTGTGGCATCAGCAAACTGATTGATCTGTTCCTGGGTGATCCTTAAATTTTCAGACTGGCCTAAGTCCTTGCCTACATATTGTTTAAATTCCGCCAGATTATTAATTATAAGTTGGCTCATTGTATTGAACTAGATTTGATTGGAGTCGGCAATTTAAGCCAAATCACTGTATAATTGATGATTCCTAAACATTGTCTGCTGATGTTTAGTATGATAAAAGTAGAAATAGTATTAAAATAAACCAATGAAGAAAGTCAAACTAGGAAAGTCAGATGTAGAAATTACTCCAATGGTATTCGGTGCATGGGCCATCGGTGGATGGATGTGGGGCGGTTCGGATGATAAAGAGGCCGTCACTGCTATCAAAACTTCCATTGACCACGGCATCACCTCTATCGATACTGCGCCAATTTATGGATTTGGGCACAGTGAAAAGATCGTTGGTGAAGCAGTGAAATCTTACTCAAGGGACAAAATCCAACTGCTGACAAAATTTGGAATGCGCTGGGACACCAAAGAAGGTGATTTTTATTTCGAGAGTAAAAAGAATGACGGAACACCTGTTAAAATCCACAAGTTTGCCGGTAAGCAGAGCATCATCAATGAATGTGAAGAAAGCCTGAAAAGATTAGGCACTGACTATATTGACCTGTACCAGATCCACTGGCCAGACAAGACCACACCTATTGAAGAGAGCTTTGAAGCGGTGGATCAACTTAAGAAAGAAGGAAAAATAAGAAGTGCCGGCGTAAGCAATTATTCCGTGGACCAAATGAAAATTGCTCATGGGGTGACTCCCCTGGCATCTAATCAGGTGCCTTATAGCATGGTACTTAGAGATATTGAAAAGGAGGTTGTACCTTTTTGCATCGACAATGGGATTGGCATCCTGGCTTACAGTCCACTACAGAGAGGGTTGCTCACAGGAAAAATTACTTCAGATTATAAATTTAACGAAGGAGATCACAGGAAGTCGACCAAGTTTTTTCAGGAACCTAATCTATCCCGGACCAATGCCTTCCTGGATGAAATAAAACCAATAGCTGAAAAACATGATGCTACATTGGCTCAATTGGTGATCAACTGGACGCTTCAGCAGCCAGGTATCACTTCTGTGCTGGTAGGCGCAAGAAATAAGGAACAGGTCGCTCAAAATGCTCAGGCATTGAGCTTTGATCTGGATACTGAAATAGTTGATGAAATTACGGAGAAACTAAACAAGCTCCAGATTGTTTAATTATGGTATGAATTTGAATTGGTTCTGGCAACCTATTTCATTCACCCGGTGTCTTTATAGGTAATTAACAACACATAGCTTGAGGTTACTATACTTCATATTTTTACTTAGTGTCCTCACAGGCTGCCTGGAGAGTGGGCTCGATTTTACTCCGGTTGATAACAATACAGCCCTGGATTATGATGTTTCTGCGACATTTTCCGGGCCAAATGATGCCTATAATATCGTGGGAATTTCACCTGAAGAAGGGAAGTTGAACATGTATCTGAGCTATGCAGGAGGTTGTAAAGTGCATGCTTTCAGGGTAGTCTGGGATGGGGAAGTGAAGGAGGTCAATAATTATAAAGAGATTTTTCTCAAAGTTTTTCACCAGGCCAACGATGACCCATGTGAGGCTTTGCTCAAACCTATGATTACCATAGATCTGAAATCAGTGATTGGTAGTATACACACTGATGACAGTACGAGAATCATTGTTCAGAATGCCTCTAATGGCAGAACGATTACGATTGATCCTTTGCTAGCACAAATCAGGCAGACAAGCACATGTCAACTGAATACTTCCTTTGAAAACAGCTTGTGTGGGTATGGTATCTGGCAAAACAACTGGTTCAGGCTTACTGATTCGCTAGGGACAGGTGACAATATATGGCTTCAACCTGTCGCTCACAATCCCGAAATTAGTTCGTTGATCCCCACTAAGGGAAAATATGATCTGGGAGTAACCCTTCTGATGGGATATCAAAGTCCGGAGGATCCGAGCTGTTTAACAATTCCATCAGGTCAGGTCATACCAGTAGAGGTGAATTGCATATCTCGCATAGAATAAAGTATATAATTATCATATTTTCATTATTTAGTCTATTTATTGATTAAATTCGCATTTAGATCATAGATATTGTAAATTGCTGTATAATCAACCTACATATCTATGAAGAAGATCGGATTATTAATAGGGTTAGTAGCAGTACTAGGTGCATGTAGCAGCCCGGCAAAAACCAGTGATTCCCCTGCGGATTCTCTTGTCAGCATGATTGATTCTGCTGGGATGGAAATTGATTCTATGGCCATGGAAATAGACAGCATGGCGATGGAAGTAGATACTGCAGCAACTGATAGCTTATAAAAATAGCCTCCCTACAGACGGGGGGCTACTTTTTGTTCTTAGAAATATCCTTCCTTCACACTATTTTGGTGACTTGTCGTGAATAATACCACAATTGGCCAAACATTTCGGACCAAATACGTATGTATGAGCTGGAATAAATTCCGGTTCTTATGCGCACTACGTCATTAAAGATTATTGTTTTGCTTTTTTTCCCTCTTCTGGGGTGCCAAAATGAGGAAACAGCAGACACCATCGTTAAGAAATCTATCAATTATTACTTTCCCTCAGGTTTAGACAATAAAAAAATCTCTTTCGACTTCAGAGACAAATCCTATTCCGTAGAGAGATATACTGACAAGTACATATACACACGAAGTTTCCAGGACACACTTGGCTATGTGAGCGATAAATTGATCAATAGTTCAAATTTTTCCCGACAGATAGATGAGAAAAGCATCGATGTCACTGAAGAATGGGCAAATAAGTATACCTCCTCAGTCAATAGCGTGCTTTATTTTTTTCAAATACCCTTTGTACTTTCAGACCCTGCAGCAAAAAAAACACTGGTTGGTGAAACTGACTTCAATGGCAAACCCTATTGGGCCATTGAAATAACGTTCTCCGAAGAACAGGGAGGAGAAGATTATGGTGATCAGTATATCTACTGGATCAGTAAAGAGGAATATTCTGTAGATTATTTTGCCTACAATTATACGGTAGATGGGGGTGGTGTCAGGTTTCGTGAAGCCATCAACCAGCGCCGAATTGACAATCTGCTGTTCCAGGATTATATCAACTACAAAGTAGAAATTGGGACCCCTCTCCGGAGCATCCCCGAATTATTTCAGCAGGGGAAGCTTAAAGAGCTTTCTAAAATCATCAATGAAAATATCGCTGTCAGTCAGCTGTAGCTTTTGAAGGATCGGGCTTGTGTCCTTTTTGTAGTGCCCAGATCATCACTGCAACACCAACCAGGGCCATTGGAATACTGAGCCATTGTCCCATGTTGAGGACCATTCCTTCTTCAAATTCTTCCTGATTCATCTTGAAGAACTCATCGACAAAGCGCAGAGACCAAAGCACAGTCATGAAAAGGCCAAACATAAATCCCTCCGGGAGTTGATACCGCTTTTCTTTCCACAGCCATAACAACAGTAGGAAGATCAACACACAATAAGTAGCTTCATAAAGCTGTGCAGCATGTCGGACAATGCCGAGACCATATACTTCCAAATAATTAATACCTTCCTCTTCATAAAACTTATAAGCCAGAGGTTCTCCACTGCGGAAGTCAATATGTTGTGTCACTTCTTCATATCCTAGCAATACCTGACGCAACCTGCTCTCAACAAATTGCTTGTCCTGCTCTGTGATCTTCACATTACGGGCAAACGAAACCTTCACGGTAATCGGCTCCAGGCCTGGCTGATCACTTTCCAGGTCACCCCCTTTTCCAAAATCCACACTGGTAACCCGTTCTCCACCATAATTCAGCGCATCATTTACCACTTCTTCAGTAAACCTGGCATATACTACACCCGTGGAAGAATTGGTTTGTAATCCTTCCATTTCAGAATTCATGAAATTTCCTGTTCTGATCAGAGCACCCGTCAGCGCTACCACAATGGCCATCCTGTCGAGCACCCAAAAAAGGCGATATTCTTTATACTTTCTTACAAATAGATAGAGCGCCACCAGGATGCCTATCGCCCCTCCATGGCTGGCCAATCCACCTTCCCACACATAAAGTATTTTAATTGGATTAGACAGGTAATATTCCGGGGCATAGAACAGGCAATGGCCAAGTCTGGCACCTAAGACAGTAGCAATAACCATATATACCGTAAGCGTTTCTACGGCCTTTTCAGGCTTTCCGTCTTTCCTGAAGATCCACATCAGAACTTGCTGGCTGATGATAAAGCCAAGGGCAAAAAGTAAGCCATACCATCTTACCGGACGATCAACGATAGGAATAGTAAAAAAATCAGGATCGGGACTCCAAATAAGAAAGCTAAGTATTTGCTCCATTTTTTAATTGCTTTTGTAAAAATACGGGGTGAACAACATGAGTACAGTAAACAGTTCTAAGCGGCCAAGCAGCATTAAGAAAGCCAGGACCCACTTACCCTCATCAGGGACAGCTGAAAAATTATCTACCGGCCCGACATGCCCTATACCGGGACCAATATTTCCCAGACAGGTAGCCACAGAACCCATGGCTGTATCAAAATCCAGTCCCAAAATAGACATTACAATTGACCCGGCTGCAAAAATGAATATATATATCATGATAAAGGCCAGAATATTGAACGTAATGTCCCTGGAGAGGGCTTTTCCATTGAACCTAACAGGGATCACGGCATTGGGATGCAACTGCCTCTTTAGCTCCAGGATGCTGTTTTTAATGAGAATGATATGCCTGACAATTTTCACTCCGCCCGCTGTAGAACCCGCAGAGGCTCCAATAAACATCAATATAAAAAACAGGACTGTGACAAATGACGTCCAGCCGGTATAGTCTTCAGTGATATACCCTGTGGTAGTGACAATCGAAACCACCTGGAATAGGGCAGCTCTTAAAGCTGGCTCTGCATCCTCAATTCCCAATCCAAATAAAACAGCTGCAACAGAAATCGCTGCGACCAGGCAGGTACCCAGATAATATTTAAATTCTTCATTGTTAAACACCTTGTTGAATTGACCGTGCAGTGCAAAATAGGTCATGGTGAAATTTGTTCCTCCGAGGAACATAAAAAACGTGATCACATAATGAATAAAAGGCGAATCATAGAATGCGATACTGGCATTTTTTGTTGAAAACCCTCCCGTAGAAACGGTAGTCAATGCATGGTTTACTGCATCATAAAGATTCATGCCCCCCAGAAACAGCAATACAAATTCTGCTATTGTAATCCCCAGATAAATAAACCAGAGACGTTTGGCAGTCTCTTTGATCCGAGGCTGAAGTTTATCAGGGGAGATCCCAGGTGCTTCTGCAACGAAAAGCTGCATGCCTCCAATTCCCAAGATGGGAAGGATAGCTACCGTCAAAACGATAATACCCATTCCACCGATCCACTGGGTGAGACTTCTCCAAAACAAAATGCCCTTGTGAACGGATTCGATATCTGTAAGTATGCTGGCTCCGGTGGTAGAAAAACCTGAAATGGTTTCAAAAAAAGCATCTGTGAGCCCGGGAATAGATCCACTAAAAATGTAGGGTAAACTACCGAAAAAAGACATGGTGAGCCATCCCAGGGTGACCACCATATATCCATCCCGCTTGCTTAATTCCTTGTTCGTCACCTTTCGGGTGGTCAGGAACATGGTAGCACCAAAAACCCCGGTCACAATGGCCGCCATCAGCAAGGCTAACAGATCTCCCTCCTCATATATGATGCTGATGGGAATGCACATGAGCATAAATGCCGCATTCAGTATCAGCAAAATTCCCAGGATATTGACTATGACCCTGTAATTAAAAAGCATTATTTGAAGAAGGTCTCAACGTTTCTTATACAATCACTTTTAGACAATACGACCACACGATCTTTCTCTTTGAAAACGAAATCTCCTCTTACGGCATGGCCGGAACTGTTTCGTATCACTCCTCCGATGATGGCCTGTTTCGGAAATTTTAGCTCTTTCAATGCATGATCAATCATTTTCGAGCCTTTCTTCACCTCAAACTCTAATATCTCAGCATCCACACCATGGATACTGGTCAGATTAAGCACATGTCCTTTGCGGATATACCTAAAGATGAAGTTCGCTGCAATTAGCTTTTTATTGATCAGCGTGTCAACACCAATACTCTGAGAAAGGTGTATATAATCAATATTTTCTACCGCAGATATTGTCTTCCGAACGCCATTATTTTTAGCTACTAACGAAGAAATAATGTTAGTCTCAGAATTACCTGTGAGGGCTACGAAAGCATCCATCCGATCTATCCCCTCTTGCTTGAGCAAGTCAATGCTTCGCCCGTCACCATTTATTATCATGGTGTCCGGCAGTTCATCAGCCAGGGCCAGGCACTTTTCTTTGTCCTGTTCGATCAGCTTGATGTTATATTTTTTACTTACCTGCTTGGCCAGGTTGATCCCCACTTTGCTACCGCCAAGGATCATCACATTTTTGATTTCAATGCTTTCTTTTCCTGCCAGGGACATTACCCGGTTTACTCCACTGGGTTCAGCGATAAAATACGCATGATCACCCATCGAAAACTTATTGTCGCCATAAGGAATGATGGTTTCATGGTCTCTGAGTATAGCGATCGTGGTAAAGTTATGATCCGGATTGAGGTAGGCTGTTTCGGTGAGTGTCTTGTCTCTCAGTTCTGATTCTTCATCTACAGTAATCCCTATCAGAGAAAGACTGCCCTTTTCAAATTCGAATGTATCGGTCAATGCCGATTGCTTCAAAAGTCGCTTGATTTCTCTTGCTCCCAGGGATTCGGGAGAAATAATTTCATCAATACCCACTGTTTTGAGGTCCAGCTTGTCTCGCTGATGAAGGAATTCGATGTTTGAGATTCGGGCGATGGTCTTTTTTGCCCCCAGGCTTTTACCAATAATAGCTGTTGCAATGTTTGTTTCTTCATTAGAAGTAACAGCAATCAACAAGTCTGCTTTAGCGACATTGGCTTCTTCCAGGACTTTTATAGAGGTGGAGCTCCCCTTTATCACATTTACATCAAGATTATTAGAAGCATTTTCCAATACTTCCGGATCCTGATCTATGACAATAATGTCCTGTTCTTCGTAGGCTAACAACTTGGCCAGATGAAAGCCCAGATCTCCAACACCGGCTATGATAATTCTCATTAAACCTGTAATTAGGGGCGCAAATATAAAGTAAACCTAACTGCAACCATCAAGCTATTCATGATTATTAATTTCTATTATCTGTCCTCTATTGAGTCAAAGTATTTCCTGGCCACACTCATCACTTTGGGTGCCAACAATATTGACGAAATCATTGTTGGAAAAGCCATCAGGCCATATCCAATATCCACAAATGCGATAACTCCTGTCAATGTACTAATTGAGCCAAAGATGACCAACCCAACGTACCAATAATCGAAAAAATGTGCTTTTTGGGCACCCACTAAAAAGGAAAAACACTTCTTTCCATAGTATGCCAGGCCAAAGATGGTTGTAAATCCAAAGATGAGTACACATAGGGCCAGGACATACGGTCCGATAAGAGGAATGGTCTTAAAGGCTTCAGTAGTCAATGAAATTCCACTTAAATCGGTATTAGCCCATACACCTGTCACAAGGATGGACAATCCGGTAAGCGTACAAATCAAAATCGTATCAATGGCAGGACCCAGCATGGCCACAAGCCCTTCCCGTACTGGCTGAGTAGTTTTAGCAGCCCCATGCATCATGGGAGCTGTTCCTATCCCGGCTTCATTGGAGAATGCTGCCCTACGAACACCTGTAATGATAAGCGCTCCAAGAGCCCCTCCCATCACAGCATTGCCTGTAAAAGCATCAGAAAATATCAATTGAAATGAGGGTAAAATGTGCTCTGCATGTTTCACAAGTATATATGAGATGCCCAAAATATAGAGCAGAACCATTGAGGGTACAAGCCTGGAGGCCACCAGGCCTATCCTTTTGATCCCTCCAAAAATCACTGCCCCGGTAAAGATCATTAGACAAAACCCCAGACCCAGCTCAAGATAAAACCGAAAGCCTGATTCCACTACCGATTCGGCAATTAGGATATCCCCTATAGATTCTACGATTTGATTGGCCTGAAAAAGTGGCGTTGCTCCCAGCAATCCAAAGACAGAGAAGGCTATGGCCAGCGGCTTCCATCCCGAACCAAGCCCTTCTAATATAAAATACATGGGTCCTCCCTGGATCTCTCCATTGGTGTCTTTTCCCCGATAGAGCACTGCAAGCGTGCAGGTAAAAAATTTTGTGGCGATTCCGAAAAAAGCACTGACCCACATCCAAAAAAGTGCTCCCGGACCCCCTACCGAAATGGCGATGGCCACTCCGGAAATGTTGCCCATGCCAATAGTTGCCGCCAGGGCCCCGGACAAGGCCTGAAAGTGATTGATCTGGCCAGGGTCAGAGTCATCATCATATTTGCCCCTGATCACATTTATAGCGTGTCCAAAGTACCTAAAAGGAAGAAACCGGCTATAGACCATGAAAAAAATCCCTCCACCTACCAAGAGAATCAGCAAGGGGTAATTCCAGATCCACCCAGCGGTTGCCTCCAGGAAATGTTCAAATTCCTTCACCGGAAGTACTTTTTGTAATCAATGGAGATAAATAGCCCCAAACAGTTTGAGCTACTTTTTGATGGCCCTCCACGTTGGGATGGATTCCGTCTGACTGGTTAAGGCCTTCTTCTCCTCCAATACCTTCCAGTATAAATGGGATGAAAACTACATCATGTACTTCGGCTAATTCCTGATACAGTCTTTTAAACTCTGCCGTATAATCCTGCCCCAGATTGGGTGGTACCTCCATACCGGCCAGGACTATTTTTGCTTCCGGATTGACTGCTTCAACCTTTTCAATGATCGCTGACAAATTCTTCTTTGTCTCTGAAAGCTTAAGACCCCTTAACCCATCATTACCTCCCAGCTCCAAAACAAAAATGTCTGGTACAGTCCTCAACACCCAATCAATTCTATTTAGCCCGCCAGCAGAAGTTTCTCCCGAAAGACCTGCATTCACCACTTTATAGGGATACTCCAATGAATCCAGGATAGCCTGAACACGTGCCGGAAAAGCCTCATCGGTAGAGACCCCATATCCTGCTGTAATGCTATTACCAAAAAACATGATGATCTTTTCAGGCTTTGCTTCCGTTGTGGCTTTAGCCATTTCGGAACCAGTCTCATTTGACTCATCACTTTTTGATGCTTGATTACATGCCGCCAGAACTGAAAAAAATAGCAGGATCAGTAATATTGATTTCATAAACCCGAAATTAATAAACAAACATAAGCATCCTAATCCATACCATTTGATTGATGTTTATCACCGGGTCATATGAGGTAGTTCATAGGGGAAGTTTACAATAATCATGAAATTACCATAAACCCAAAAAGTGATGGTAACCACAGTAGACATACCTCCCGGAAAATACCTGATCAGAGATAGGTTTGGCAATCAAAAATACTTGATCACTCAAAAAACGTATCAATACATTCTTGATTTGATCAAAATGTATCACATACGTACTTATGAATTTCCCGACTGGGACAATGTACCAGTTGAGATGTTTATAAATGAGGACAAAAGAGTAGATTGTCAGGTGCCTATCAACCGACTTGTATTTGACTAATACATGCGAATAGCTATCGCAATTCAACAATTGATACAGTTAATCAAAAGTACCAGGGGAATTCGCATGTGAATTTCACGAGGGTTTCGATACCAATTTTTGTTGCGAAAGCTAACATGGCAAGTGTGGTGGCCAACACTATCCATTCGAAAATACTTAACTTTTGAGTCATCATGGCCGTCATATTTAAATTCACAACATGAATTTCCAGCTATTTTCAGTGATTTACCATGCTTCAGGTCAATCTCGGCCCTGAATAATATCATGTCAATGTTGTTAACCAAAATTTAATAAATCCTGGGGAAAAAAGCAATATTTTACGCTTACCCCACTATAAAGAATTTACAATATTTTCAGACCTTGTTTCGTCTTCCTGAGTATTGGATAGCGGAAATCCAAACATCAATGACCTCAAATCGTTTTAATGTCTTAAACTTGTCCTGATGGCTTCAATATTAAAAGTAGAATCTCTTAGTAAGACGTATCCAAGCGGTAATAAATTCATTAAAGTATTAGACAACATCAATTTTGAGGTCTCCCCGGGGGAAAGCGTTGCCATTGTGGGTCCTTCAGGCAGTGGAAAAACTACACTTCTGGGGCTATGTGCAGGTTTAGACAGAGCTACTGAGGGGACCATAACTTTAAACAGCACCTTACTCAATCAACTTGGGGAGGATGATCTGGCTAGATTACGCAACCAACACATTGGTTTTATCTTTCAAAACTTTCAACTGATCCCCACACTCACAGCATTGGAGAATGTCATGGTCCCACTTGAGCTTAGAGGCGAGAAGAGCGTTCAAAAGTTATCCACTGACCTATTGGAACGAGTAGGTCTTGGAGACCGGTTGGACCATTATCCTTCACAACTATCGGGAGGTGAGCAGCAACGGGTAGCCATTGCCAGGGCGTTCTCCAACAGCCCAAAAATCCTTTTTGCCGACGAGCCAACCGGCAACCTGGATGACGAAACAGGAATGCACATTGAAGAGTTGCTTTTTGATATCAACAAGGAGCAACAAACCACCTTAATCATTGTAACTCACGACGCTGATTTGGCTAAAAAAACAGATAAAATCATTTCACTGAAAGGCGGAAAAATTATCTAATCGGGATGTCTGACCAAAATATACCCAATACCTCCTATTCAAAATCCTGGCCCTGGAAGATGGCCTGGAGAGATGCCCGCAATAGCAAAAGCAAGCTGTTACTGTTTATTCTAGCCATCGCATTGGGTATTGCTGCATTAGTAGGTATTACCTCATTTAGAGAAAATTTGTTGGTAGAGATCAATAATCAGGCAAAGACTTTGCTGGGAGCGGATGTCTCCGTAAGAGGCAATCAACTGTTGCCGGATTCTCTTCTGGCGGCCCATTCGGAATATGCTGCCGATATGTCCCGTGAAAGCTATTTCGCCTCGATGGTCTACTTTCCAAGGACGGACGGCACGAGGCTCACGCAGGTGAGGGCCTTGAGTGGGAAATACCCATATTATGGAGCCATTGAAACCCTCCCCGCTGAAGCATCCAGAACCTTCCTGGATGGGCAAAATGCGCTCGTAGATGAAAAATTGATGATCCAGTACAATGTGGAGCTTGGAGACTCAGTCAAAGTTGGAAATCTTCTCTTCCATATTGCAGGAAAGCTGCGAAAAATACCTGGTCAGACAAACGTATCTTCCACGGCAGCTCCTGTGGTCTATATCCCATTCCACTACCTGGAGCAGACAGGGCTGATCAAAAAGGGTAGCCGCATCAATTACCTTCATTACTATGTCTTCAAAGAACAGGCCGATACTACACAGGCCTGGAAGGAACTGAAAGAGATCACAGAAGAAAAAGGATATGATGTAGATACAGTAGAGGACGAAAAACGCCAAACCAGTCGGTCGTTTAAAGACCTGACGGATTTTCTTGAGCTGGTAGCCTTTGTGGCACTGCTGCTTGGATGTATTGGTGTCGCCAGTAGCATTTATGTGTATACCAAAGAAAAAACCGGCATCGTGGCAACCCTAAGGTGTCTTGGGATCACGTCTTCTCAGGCCATTACCATCTTCTTGATCCAGGTAAGTTTTTTTGGGCTCATCGGTTCAGTTTTTGGAAGTCTGCTGGGAGTAAGCGTTCAGGTCTTTCTGCCTGAACTTTTAAAAGATTTTATTCCCATTAGTTTCACATCCACAATATCCTGGACATCTGTATTTACAGGCATTATCATTGGTGTGGTGGTGTCCGTCTTGTTTGCCCTACTCTCCCTGGTTTCGCTGAGACTCGTCAGCCCCCTCCAGGCCATCAGGTCCGAAGTGGATGAGATCAAAAAGTTTGATCGGCTCCAGGGGTTGATTACACTGGTGCTTTTTGGGTTCATCAACCTGCTGGTCTACCTCCAGATTAGATCCTGGGTCGATTCAATAATCTTTACTGCAGGGCTGTTAGGTGCCCTGGTGATCCTGGGTCTGATGGGAGCCGGGCTCCGTTGGATCATCAGAAAATCCATTTCACCAAAGGTCTCATTTGCCTGGCGACAGGGACTATCAAATCTTTACCGTCCCCACAACCAGACAACCATCCTGATCATTACTTTGGGGCTGGGAACCAGTTTCATAGCCACAGTATTGTTTATGCAGAGCATGCTTCTGGAGCGGGTAACGATATCCGGATCTGGTGACAGGCCCAATACCGTACTTTTTGACATCCAAACTCCTCAAAAAGAAGAGGTGAAATCCATGACTTTGGACTATGATCTCCCCATCCTGCAGGAAGTCCCCATTGTGACTATGCGCCTGGAAGAAATCAATGGCATTGATCAATTAGAGTCTGAACAGGACACTACTATTCATAGAAGGTCCTGGGTATACAATAGAGAATATCGGGTCACTTACCGGGACTCCCTGATCGATTCCGAATCCATTGCCGAAGGGGAATGGATAGGTCATATAACCGGAGACAGCATTCCCATTTCCATATCTTCTGGCTATGCTGATAATCTTGGGGTACAAATAGGAGATAAAATATTGTGGAATGTACAGGGCGCCCTGGTGGAAACCTATATAAGTAGCTTTCGGGATATTGACTGGCGTAGGGTACAGACCAACTTTTTGGTTCTATTTCCCACAGGAGTATTGGAGAAAGCCCCGCAATTCCATGTTTTGATCACAAAAATTGACAACACCGAGCTATCAGCAAGGTATCAACAGGCTGTAGTAAGAAACTTCCCCAACATCTCAATCATTGACCTGGAACTGGTACTGAAAACACTTGATGAGATTCTTGGGAAAATTGCATTTGTAATCCGCTTCATGGCTTTGTTTAGCATAGGTACTGGAATCATCATGCTCATAAGCAGCATTGTATTGAGCAGGTTTCAAAGAATGAAAGAAAATGTATTGCTGAGAACTTTAGGAGCATCCCGCATCCAGCTTTGGAAAATCGTGATAGCGGAATATTTCTTTTTAGGGATTCTTGGGTCTCTGACCGGGGTTCTTCTGGCATTGGTATTTTCTGTGGTTCTCGGTCAGTTTGTGTTTGAACTGACATTCATCCCTGACTTTCTTCAAATCCTATGGATCATTCTTGCTGTGACCGGCACCACAGTATTTATTGGTTTGATCAACAACCAATCGGTAATATCAAGATCTCCACTTGAGATACTCAGAAAAGCCGGGTAATTAGGTCTTTTAAAACCTTCTACACGGGTGTCAATTTATACTCATCGAAAAATAATTGGCACATTTTATGATTTCTGTATCTTTAGAACCAAAATAAAAAGACCATGAAGTCCATCGTAACCTATTCATTATTAGCAGCTTTCCTTGTACTTGTCGGCTGCTACAGCGGGAAAAAAGCCCTGGAAAAAGGCAATTATGATACTGCTGCCTATCAGGCCATCAACAGATTAAAAAATAATCCCGACCACAAAAAGTCGAGGCAGACACTCAAGTCGGCTTATTTTCTTGGAGTGGATCTTCATAAAGACAATATCCAAAGAGCAAAAGCCAGCACGGATCCTTTCAAATATGAAAAAATGGTCTATGACTATACTGCCATTAATAATTTATACGATGCCATTGCGCGTTGTCCGGGTTGTAGGAAGGTAGTTCCTAACCCTGAAAGGTTCGATCAGGAACTTTCCGGAGCCAGATTGAAGGCTGCTGAGTATAGATATGAGCTTGGTGATCGGGCGATGCAACAGAAAGACAACAGGGAAAAAGCAAAAGAAGCGCACGGGCACTTTGCTGTAGCAAGTGATTTTGTTCCACGCTATAAAGACGTAGAAGATAGAATGGATGAAGCCCTTTTCTACGCTACCATGAAAGTTGTAGTAGAGCCAATCCCAAGTCCAGTAAGGATATTTGACTTAAAACATGAGTTTTTTGTTAACAAGATCAATGAATACCTTCATAACAACATGATCAATCAATATGTGCGGTTTTATACACCTTCCGAAGCCAAAATTGATCAGCTTCCTTTCGTAGATCATTACATCCAAATGGAATTTGACCGGTTTAACCTGGGGGGTGTATCGAGCCGAACTTATGAAAAAGAAACAAGTAAGGATAGTGTGGAAGTCGGCAAAACCAAGTCTGGCGAGGTGGTATATGGTACCGTAAAGGCTGTACTTAAAGTGAACGAAAGATCGCTTACAGGAAGTGGCTTGCTAGACTTCAAGGTGCTTGATGGCAGAACAAGAAAAGTGCTCACACAGGAAAAATTTCCCAGCGAATATGTGTGGACTGCCCGATGGGCCACATTCAATGGGGATGAAAGAGCGTTAAGCGAAGAAGAACAAGACATGGTCAAGAGGATAGAGGTTTCTATTCCTGGTCCCCAGCTCATGTTTGAAGAATTCACGGCCCCACTGTATGACCAGGTCATTGCCAAGATCCACGATTATTATCGGTATTTTTAGATATAATAAGCGAACAATATATTCAAAATCCCACTAGCGCAAACTCGTGGGATTTTTATTTTTAGGAAGGATTTCAATATCACACTGAATTTATTCCCCTCGAATTCTAAAGATTAACTGGCAAGTGAGCGGAAAGCCTTTGTTCTCACTCCGATCAACTGTATTTAAGAAGGACCCATTTGAGCAGCGATCTATTGATTACTTGATAATCAACCGCCCTGTGACTTTGCCCAGTTATCCCTCAGTGTAATCGTCCGGTTGAAAACCAAATTGCCGGGAGTGCTGTCCTCATCAACCCGGAAATAGCCAACTCTTTCGAATTGCACCAGATCCCCAACTTTAGCTGATTTTAAAGCCTCCTCGAGAATAGCTTCTCTGTTGATAGCCAATGAATCCGGGTTAAGGTGATTCTTGAAATCATCGTCAATGTCATTCAGGTTTTCCGTCTGAAACAATCGGTCGTATAGCCGGATTTCAGCCCCAATTCCATATTTTGCCGATACCCATCCCAGTGTTCCTTTCACCTTTTTGCCGCTGGTGTCCTGTCCACTTCGCGTTTCCGGATCATATTCAGCATATAGTGTGGTCACCTCACCCTGATCATTCTTATCGTATCCGGTGCATTTAATGATGTATGCATATTTCAACCTAACCTCCCTGTCAGGACCCAGGCGATACCATTTTTTCGGACTTGGTGGATCTTCGAGGAAGTCACCCCGATCAATGTAGATCTCGCGTCCAAATTTCATTTCACGGGTACCTGCAGATTCATCTTCCGGATTATTTACCCCGGTAAGAATTTCTTCTTTATCCTCCGGCCAGTTGGTGATTACCACCTTTAATGGATTGAGAATCCCAAAAAACCGGTTGGTCTTTTTATTGAGATCTTCCCGAACCGCATGTTCCAACAGGGCCACATCGGTGATTCCGTCTCTTCTGGCCACACCAACCTTATGAATAAAATTTTTGATGGATTCAGGCGTAAAACCTCTTCTTCTGATTCCGGAAATGGTAGGCATCCTTGGGTCGTCCCATCCTGCCACATGTTTTTCCTGGACCAGCTCTAGTAATTTCCGCTTACTGACAACCGTATAGCTAAGGTTTAGCCTGGCAAATTCTGTCTGCTTGGAAGGAAAAATCTCCAACTCCTGAATCAGCCATTCATATAGCGGACGATGAACTTCGAATTCCAGCGTGCAGAGAGAATGTGTGATATTTTCAATACTATCAGATTGGCCATGGGCGAAGTCGTAGGTAGGATAGATACACCAGGCATCGCCGGTCCGATGGTGGGGAGTGTGTTTGATCCGATAGAGGATTGGATCACGCATGTGCATATTTGGAGATGACATGTCGATCTTTGCTCTCAATACCTTTTCGCCATTTTTGTATTTACCCGCTTTCATTTCCTCCAAAAGCTGTAGGTTTTCCTCAACACTTCTACCCCTGAAAGGACTTTCCTTACCGGGTTCCGTAGGTGTACCTTTAATGGCATTAAATTCTTCCTGGCTCAGGTCATCCACATATGCTTTGCCTTTTTTGATGAGGCGAATAGCATAGTCGTATAGCGTATCAAAATAATCGGACGCGTAAAACTCCCGTTCCTCCCAGTCATAACCCATCCACTGGATGTCCCGCTTGATGGAGTCTACATATTCCGTATCCTCCTTCTCCGGGTTGGTGTCATCAAACCTCAGGTTGCACTTGCCCTTGTACTTTTCAGCCAGGCCAAAGTTGAGGACGATTGATTTCGCATGACCAATATGAAGATAGCCATTGGGCTCGGGAGGGAATCTGGTATGGATGCTTTTGTGCTTACCACTCTTCAGGTCGCCCTCAATTAGCTGTTCGATAAAATTTAATGATGGCTTGCGCTCCCCTTCCATTGAACTTCTTTTTTAACTGGCAAAAGTATCAGAATAACTCAATAATTGTAGCACACAAAATGGTTCATTTGATTTTGGATACCTGATTTACGATTTGATAATTCTTGTTCTTCTGATATTGTCCTTATCTTAGCGCCTCATTAAAAAAAGATGAAAATGAAAAAATTGTTTGGCTATTCTTTTCTGGTATTTATTGTTGCTGGATTTGGATGCAATGAAGAAGTGAGTGGTCCAGTTGAAATGGACAGTTTCAATGATAGCCTAAGCTACAGCTATGGAGTTCAGATTGCTGAATCACTTAAAAACCTTGATGATGATAGCATTGATATAGGAATTGTTAGTAAAGCATTGGCTGAAGCATTTAATGGTAATGCCCAACTAACATTACAACAATGTCAGGAATTAATGATGGCAATGAATACAAGACAAAGTGAAGCATCTATGAAAGAAGGACAAGCCTATCTAGAAAGTAACAAAGGCAAAGAAGGATTTGAAGTAACAGAAAGCGGTTTACAATACAGGGTCATTACCGAAGGAAGTGGTGCAACCCCTGGAGCAACAGATGAAGTAACTGTTCACTACACAGGTAAATTGACTGATGGTACTGTGTTTGACAGCTCTGTAGAAAGAGGCGAACCTGCTACATTCCCTGTGAATGGAGTCATCAAAGGTTGGACCGAAGCATTACAGTTGATGAAAGAAGGATCTAAATGGGAATTGGTGATCCCTTCGGAGCTGGCTTACGGACCAAGAGGTGCCGGTGGAGCTATTCCTCCAAATGCAGTACTTGTATTTGAAGTTGAGTTGATCTCCGTTAACTAAGCAAAAATCTAAAAGATTCTGTACTGGAGGATTTGTTCGATGAATCCTCCTGCAGAATCAGGATAAACGATTATCCCAAAAATTATCCCATAGATCGCTCCAAATAAATGAGCGTCATGGTTGATCCCACTCCCCTCATTTTTACTCTGCCAATAAGAGTAAGCCACATAGATCAACCCAAAAATAAATCCTGGCATCTTAATAAAGTAGATATAGATATTATTGAGTGGGGCATATAGTATGCTGGTAAATACAATAGCCGATACTGCGCCACTGGCACCAAGACTATTATAGTTTGGGTTGTTTCTGTGCCTGAATATGGTGATGAAGTCAGAAGCCACAATTGCTGTGAGGTAAAAAACAACAAATACAAGCGTAGATTTCCCACCAAGAATCTGATAGAAGTAACTCTCTACTACACGGCCAAAAAAGAAGAAAGCGAACATGTTGAATCCGAGATGCATCCAGTTGGCATGCACAAACCCCGAGGAAACAGTTCTGTAAAATTGATTTTTATTGGCCACAAGGTATGGGTTCATAATCAGCTTGCGCATCCACTGATCGTTGTTGAAGGCCAAAATAGATACCAGGATGGTGATGCCGATGATAATGAGGGTAATTGGGATCATGAGTCTCTTTTCATTAGTTTGAGGGTGAAATTCTTTAACAAGCTGGTATCTGCCTCTAATCGGTCCATTAGCTCAAACGACTGGTCAAAGTAACCATTCATTTTGTGTTCTGTCAGTTCCCTGATTCCGAGTTCGTCGTAGACCGATGTGACTGCTGCCACTTTTTCTTCGTTATCGAATGTAGCCGCAGTCAACCACTTGTCCAAAATGCTTTTTTGTTCCCCATTTGCCCTGTCCTGTGCCTGGATAAGTAGGAACGTCTTTTTGTTAGAGACGATATCACCTCCAACCATCTTTCCGAACTTTTTTTGGTCTCCATATACGTCCAAAAGGTCGTCCATGAGCTGGAATCCGATGCCCATCATCTCACCAATCCGATACAAAATATCCTGCTGTTCCTTCGATGCCCCCGCAAGTAGACCACCAAACTTTAAGCTAAAGCCCAGGAGCACTGCCGTTTTGAGGCGAATCATTTCTATATATTCCTCCTCCTTTACCTGGCCTGTTTTTTCGAAGTTCATATCAATCTGCTGGCCCTCACAGACTTCGATGGCTGTCTTATTGAAATCTCGAATGGCTGAATGCAGATATTCAGGCTTCACACTTAGCAATAGATCGTAGACTTTCACCAGCATGGTATCCCCGCTCAAAATAGCAACCGTATTGTCCCACTTTTCATGAACGGTAGGCATTCCCCTTCTTAGTGGAGCTTCATCCATGATGTCGTCATGCATGAGGGTGAAATTATGAAAAACTTCTACCGATACGGCAGATCGTAAAATGGATTGAGTGTCTTCTTTAAATAGTTTGTAACCGAGTGATACCAGTAATGGCCGCAATCTTTTGCCGCCTAGTGACAAAATGTAGCTAATGGGTTCATACAACTCCTTTGGGTGATCCCCAAAATGAAGTTTGGCAATCTCCTCCTCTATGCGATTCTGAAGTTCGTTAATTGGGTTCATTCCTGTACGAGGTCTAGATCTATGGTCCGCCTGTCGATATCTGTCCTCGCTACCATCACTTTAAGTTTATCTCCAAGCGCGATTATTCGCTTGTTATGTCTACCGATCACCCGGTAATTTTTCTCATCAAAATCGTAGAAATCTCCTTCGATATCTGCCAGGCGAATCATTCCTTCACATTTGGTGTCAATGATCTCCACAAATATTCCCCATTCGGTCACACCTGATACAAGCCCTTCGAATTCCTGTCCAAGCATGGTCTGCATGAATTCTACCTGCTTGTACTTGATGGAAGCTCTTTCTGCATCTGCTGCATTCTTTTCTCTCTCCGAGGAATGGACACATCGCTTTTCATAAGGTTCCCGATCAGGCATAGCACCATCCTCCAGGTAATTCCAGAGTAGTCTGTGAACCATCACATCAGGGTACCTCCTGATGGGTGAGGTAAAATGTGAGTAGTGATCAAAAGCCAGTCCAAAATGCCCTTTTGGCTCAGTAGTGTATTTGGCTTTCGCCATGGAACGAATGGCTAGCTGTTCCAAAACATTTTGCTCAGGCTTGCCTTCTATTTCATTCATCAGCTTATTTAAACTTTTCGAAATGTCTCCTGACGTTTCGAGTTTATGACCAAAGCGAGCAGAAAATTTACTGAAGTTATCCAGCTTCTCAGGATCCGGCAGGTCATGAGTTCGATAGACGAATGTGTTTGGCTGTTGCTGCCCCTTCCTCTGCTTCAATTGGTGCACATATGTAGCTACCTCTCTATTGGCCAGAAGCATAAACTCTTCGATCATCTTATGAGCGTCCTTACGGATTTTGGGGACGACTTCCAGGGGTTTTCCTTTTTCATCGAGCTTAAACTTCACTTCTGTAGTCTCAAAGTTTACCGCTCCATGTTTAAATCTTCTATCCCTAAATCGTTTGGCGATATTATTTAGAATGACTAGTTCTTTTGCATAATCTCCTTTACCAGATTCAATATTTTCCTGCGCTTCTTCATAGGTGAACCGCCTGTTTGAATTGATGATTGTCCTCCCAAACCAACGGTTAGAAATTTTTAGATCCTCATCAATATGGAAAACCGCCGAAAAAGTAAGCTTCTCCTCATTGGGCCTTAGGGAGCACAACTGATTGGATAGCACCTCCGGCAGCATTGGAATGGTACGATCTACCAGATACACCGATGTAGCACGCTCATAAGCCTCCTTGTCCAGGATAGAATTTTCCGTCACATAATGAGAAACGTCAGCGATATGGATCCCAATTTCATAGGTGCCTTTTTTCACCTCTTTGATTGACAGGGCATCATCAAAATCTTTGGCATCCTCAGGGTCTACGGTGAAGGTGGTCACCTCACGGAAGTCTCTCCGTCCTTTGATTTCTTTTTGGGAGATTTTTATCGGAATGGATGAAGCTGCTTCTTCGATCTTATCTGGAAACTGAAATGGGAGTCCAAACTCCGCCATGATAGAATGTATCTCTGCTTCATTCTCCCCTGCTTTGCCCAATACCTGAATTACCTCTCCTAATGGGCTCCTGTTTCTGGCATCATGCCATCTTGAAATCTTGACGATCACTTTGTCATTGTGCTTTGCCTTGCCAATTTTCTCTGGGTAGACAAACACATCAAAGTGCAGGTTTTTATTGTCTGGGACCACAAAAGAAAACTTCTCAGAGACTTCAATCCTGCCTACAAACTCGTCTTTGGTGCGCTGAACAATCTCCAAAACACGACCCTCTGCTCGAAATCCATTTTTTGCGTGAGAGGTGATCATTATTCGGACAATGTCACCATCTATGGCAAATTTGAGATCGTCTGTTCGTACCCAAATATCTTCCTCTATCCCTTCACAAATGATATAAGCAAACCTTGGATTGACATGATCTACCCGACCCTCTATGGATTCAGTTTCCATAGCGCTACTAAACCGGCCATCCGGGCCTCTGGTGATCTTTCCCCTACTTTCCATCCCAAACAGGATCTCTTTCAGGAGGTTCTTTGACCTCATGTCGCGCAGCTTGAGCTGTTTGATAATCTGCTGGATGCTATAGCCTGAGCCCAAATTAGTGACAAAGAGTTCTTTTAGCTGCTCTTTGATAATTTGAGCTTTGGGCTGACGTCCACCGGATTTTTGAGGTTTAGTAAATTTCTTCTTTTTCTTCTTACTCATATAAGAGTTTTAGCTGACGACGGTAATATTTTCCTTGGCGATGATCGGAAGGGAGTTTAAACGCAAATATAACTGCGCAGTTGCTATAACATCGCCAAGACAGTATTGTTCGATCCTTTTTAGTCCGTCTTTTTCTTTATAATAAATTTCATTCACCATTGAGCCGTCCATATCTGTCTTGTTTGACGGGATATCAAAAATGGTTGTGAGCAGGTCAAGGGAGGTATAACTCTTACGATCGCCAAATTTCCACATCTCCAGCGTATCGATATGGTTTACTTCCCAGGGTTTTTTACCTCCCGTGTTCAATACATCAGGTAGCTTAATGTCATTGATCAACATCCTGCGACAGAGGTATGGAAAATCAAACTCCTTTCCATTGTGAGCACATAATTTTAGCTCCTGCTGATCGAACTTTAAAAGTACCTCTTCCTTGAGTCGGGTGAGGAGTGTCTTTTCATCATGATCTGCCAGACATTTCACTCTAAACGTAAGCTTACCAGCCTCCTCATGGTAAAAGCCAAAAGCAACGGCTATCACCTTTCCGAATTCTGCGTAGATACCCGCTCTTTCTTCAAAAAGTTCTTCGGAAGTCAATTCGTCCTCATTGCGAATAAACCCGGCTTTGCGCTCCCAATGCTTTTTTAAGCCTTCCGAAATCTTGGTGAAATCTGACTCAAGGGCCACTGTTTCAATATCCAGTATGAGAATGTTCCTTAAGCGCTGATCCATATCATTGATGTAAGACACCTTTTTTTCCCAGCTCGGCGATGTGGATCAAATTTTCCTCCACAATGCTATCCGGAACAAAGATGTATTTTTTGTCATAGAGTTGATTACCAATGAAAAAGGAGACCCAATATTCATTGTTGAGGTGAAAAACACCCGGGTCTATCGGCTCTATCAGGGCAAATTCCCCAGATTGTAGCTTCGGTATCATGTGCCTCAGAACTGAAGTTTTTTGTTCCTTTCCGTTTTTCCGACCATATCCTTTTGACGTCACCATCACGTTTTCGAGCATGTTAATGTTCCTGTTTAGCATATAAACCTGCCATAAATCATCATCTCCCTTTACCACCGTGAGATACACATCTTCAACCTTTGGAAAATCAATGTCTTTCTTCATCCGTAATTTCCATTTCAAATAATTCTACCAAATGTGTTTTAAGCCGCTCAACAACTTCGAGAAAATTCGGATCTCTTCCCAGCTCACGATCCAAAGACGTGACTGCCTTGTCCTGAATCCCACAGGGAACAATGTTGTTAAAATAGTCAAGATTTACCTGAATATTAAATGCAAGACCGTGCATTGTGACCCATCGGCTTGACTTCACACCAAATGCAGCTATTTTCCGGGCCCTTTCCTGGCTTTCGATATCCAGCCAGACACCAGTCAAACCCGCTATTCTCCCGGCTTCAATACCATAGTCGTTCAATGTTCGAATAACCGCCTCTTCCAGAAACCTGAGATATTTATGAATATCCGTAAAAAAATTGTCCAGATCCAGAATGGGATACACCACGATCTGTCCGGGTCCATGATAGGTAATATCACCTCCTCGATTGATTTTATAATAATGCGCTCCTCTCAATTTAAGCTGAGCTTCATTGATCAGCAGGTTTTGTTCACTACCTGATTTCCCCAAAGTATATACATGAGGATGTTGACAAAAGATCAGGTAGTTACTCGTGGGCTGCTGCTCTTCCGGAGGTCTTTTACGGTTTTGGATCTTTACATCTACTACAGACTGGAAAATTTGCTCCTGGTAATCCCAGGCTTCTTTATAATCAATTTCTCCCAGGTGAATGATTTTCGTTTGTTTGTTTTGGGCGACCAATGTTTTAATCAATATATGACTCCAACATCGTAAGTCCTCCCGAAGTTTCCAGGCTGTACTTCTTAACAGATGCTGGGACCAAAATGACTTCTCCCCCTGCAATATCGGTTACCCCAGAATCAAACTTAATTTGCCCTTTTCCATCCAGCACCACATAGATTTTGAAGCAATCCAATGAGCCATGATCAACATCTAAAAATTTTTCCACTCGAAGCTTATTCGTGGTGAAGTAAGGACAGCTCACCAATTTGGTCTTTCCATCCTTTGGATCAGTATAGGAGGTCCTGTAATTATCATGAAACTCATAGTCTATGGCATCAAGTGCCTCATCAACGTGCAGTTCCCTTTGGTTGCCCTGATCATCCACCCGGTCGAAGTCATAGATCCTGTAGGTCACATCACTGGTTTGCTGGATCTCTGCAAGTAAGAGCCCCTTACCAATGGTATGCACACGACCAGCAGGGATAAAGTAAACATCTCCTGCATTAACCTTTTCCTGGTTGAGAATATCCATTAGCTGGCCTTTATTGAAATAGTCGAGGTAGGTTTCTTTGTCCATCTCCCGGTTAAATCCGGTAACCAGAGATGACCCCTCATCAGCTTGCATGATATACCACATTTCGGTCTTTCCGAACGAATCATGACGTTTCCTCGCCAGGCGATCATCCGGATGTACCTGCACAGACAGGTCGTCATTGGCATCAATGAATTTCACCAGCAAGGGGAATTCTGAACCATATTTCTGGATAATCTTCTTGCCTAAAAGCGCCTCACCCTGACTATTTATTAGCTGTGTAAGAGACTTTCCTTTTAGCGCGCCATTGCTCACTTCAGACACATTCCCTTTTACTCCGGAGAGTTCCCAGGTTTCACCACAGTTTTTTAAGGGTGAAAAATCTTTGCCTAAAATGGTTTTAATCTTTTGTCCTCCCCAGATTTTCTCTTTAAATATGGGGTTGAACTTCAGGGGATATAGGTCACTCATGATATAAGAACTGATGAACAATCAATTGAAAGGCAAATATGGCGAAGATTTGGCGGTTTCTTACCTTGAAAAACAAGACTATGAAATCATTGAGCGAAACTATCGCCATGGAAGAGGAGAAATTGACTTAATCGGTATCCACAAAAACCAACTTCTGGTCTTTTTTGAAATAAAACTCAGAAAAAACAGTGACTTTGGCCCTCCAGAAACCTTTGTCACCAGCAACCAGGAACGACTTATAATGGAAGCTGCCGAACAATACCTGCTGGACATCCACTGGATGAAAGATATCCGATTCGATATCATTGCCATCGAAGGGGAAAAGATTGACCATTTTCAGGATGCCTTTCACTGAACATGACTAAAGATCGTTGTCCTGATCCCTGGCCAGTCTTGCTTTAGAATACTATAGATTACGCTGTCTCTTCGACCTCCATCCTTATTGAAACGATGGTTTTTAAACATCCCATCATAGTTTGCACCGATCTTCTCAATAGCCCGTCTGGACCTTACGTTTAAGGCATCGGTTCTCAACTCCACCCGCTCAAAGTTCCAGACATCAAAAGCATGATGTAGCATGGCATACTTCATGTGATAGTTAATGCCTGAACCATGAAATTCTTTGCCTATCCAGGTTGTACCTACTTCCAGACAGAGATCCTCCTCTACGATATTCATATAGCTGGATGAACCAGCGACGCTGCCTGATTTAAGGTCCTCAATCACAAGTGGGATCAATGTTCCGGTCTTGAATTTTTCAAGCTGCTTATCCACCCACGTCTCCATCCTGGACTTCTCACTCAGGTCCACGGTGAACCACCTCCACACATCCTTATCCTGTGCCGCTTCCAATAAAGCAGGGACATCAGATTTTTGGAGCAATCTTAACTTGACATCGGTAGTGGTAAGAACTGGCGGCTCCAGCATGACTACTGGTAGTTAAAAACACCAAATGGTGAATCAATTTGAACTTCAGGGTGATCCGAATCGAGGACATGGCCCACAACCTGGGCGTCTATTTTGAAGCTTTTAGCAATATCTATGATCTCTTCTGCATACGCTTCCGGCAGGTAAACCTCAAAACGGTGGCCCATATTGAATACTTCGTACATTTCCTTCCAGTCTGTGCCACTTTCCTTCCGGATCATATCGAAGAGTGGAGGTACCGGAAGCAGGTTGTCCTTCACAACCTTCAGGTTATCAATAAAATGCAAAATCTTGGTTTGTGCACCACCACTACAGTGCACCATTCCATGGACTGCACCTGGCATTTCCCGGAGAATTTTTTTCACCACAGGAGCATAAGTTCTGGTTGGTGACAGGACCAGCTTACCCGCATCAACTGGTACGCCTTCCACAGGATCGGTCAGTTTTCTTGATCCTGAGTATACCAGGTCAGTATTTGTTCCCGGATCAAAAGTCTCTGGATATTTCTGCTGATAAATTTTATCGAAAACATCGTGTCGGGCAGAAGTGAGCCCATTGCTGCCCATCCCACCATTGTATTCGGTCTCGTAGCTGGCCTGGCCATAGGAAGCCAACCCTACTATCACATCTCCCGGACGGATATTGTCATTGCTGATCACATCTGACCTGTTCATCCTGGCAATGACCGTACTGTCCACAATCACCGTTCTTACCAGGTCTCCCAAATCAGCTGTTTCACCTCCTGTGGAGATGATATCTAGCCCATGATCTCTGAGCATTTGCAAGACTTCCTCAGTCCCTTTAATAATCTCGGAAATGACTTCCCCGGGGATCAGGTGTTTGTTTCTGCCAATAGTAGACGACAGCAGCATGTTTTCAGTACAGCCTACACAAAGCAGGTCATCGGTATTCATCACCACCGCATCCTGGGCAATCCCCTTCCAAACGGAAATATCTCCGGTTTCTTTCCAGTACATATAAGCGAGGGAAGATTTGGTCCCTGCCCCATCTGCATGCATGATCGTGCAAAAATCCTGGTCTCCTGTGAGGTGATCCGGGACGATCTTACAAAAGGCTCTTGGAAATAACCCTTTATCGAGATTTTTAATGGCTTGATGAACCTCCTTTTTAGAGGAGCTTACTCCGCGTTGTGCATACCTTGACATACCGCAAAGAAAAACAATTAATGATTAGTGGAAAGTGTATTTATTGCTGCTCGAAGAAACGATCATACTCATCGTATTCTTCTGTAGGCGGAAGTTCTTCTTCGCGCTCTCCAGGATCATATCGGAGCACCTTGAATTCTGTTCGTCTGTTCTTTTGGTGCTCCTCTTCAGTAGTAGCATTATCTATTACGAGCTGACTTTCTCCATAGCCCTTGGCGGTGATCCTGGAAGCATCAATTCCATTGTTGATCATGTATTGCACGGCGGCACGAGCTCTTCGGTAGGAAAGGTCCAGGTTATAGGCGTCATCAGCACGAACGTCTGTGTGAGAACCCAGCTCCACGTAAATCTCGGGATTATCATTCATGATGGTGACCAGACTATCCAAAACCAGTGCTGCATCTTCCCGAATGTTAGCTTTGTCGAGATCATAGTAAATATTTTCAAGCACAATTGGCTTCTCTATTACAATTCTCTCCATGACCACCTCAGTATTGAAGGTGACATTGGTGATGAAATCTTTTAACTCACTCTTATCCACAGACCGGTTTTGTGTGGAAAATTTCTTTCTAGAAGTGAAATAATCTGTCTTTTCACCAATCAGGTTATACACCTCTTCAGGATAGACCCTGAACTGGAATGCTCCATCTTCATTGGTATAAGCTTCATCTAGTATCTCATTGCTCTCCGTACTCAGCAGTGATACCTTGGTGTTGGGTAGAATGATCTTTGCTCCACCATCATCATGTGTCACAGTCACACCGGTCAGGTAGTAGTTGACAATTTTCAGGTCAGGATCTTCATTGACATAGGTATAAATATCATCGTCACCTTTACCTCCGGGTCGGTTACTGGAGAAAAAGCCCCTGGTTAGGTCGAATTCATATAATGCGAAATCATCACTGGACGAATTCATGGGTTCTCCCAAGTTTTCTACGGTGATGTTTCCATATTCTCTGGTGGCTACATAAAGGTCCAGGTTTCCAAATCCGGGATGGCCGTTGGAGGAAAAATAGAGTTTACCACTTTGAGAGACAAAAGGGAAGACCTCCTCACCGGGCGTATTGATAATGGGTCCGAGGTTTCTGACATCGACCCAACGTCCTCTCCGGTCGAGCTGCGCGGCATAAATGTCTGCTCCGCCGTAGCCTCCGGGTCTGTTACTCGAAAAATACAAGGTTGTTCCTTCCGGGCTCAATGCCGGAGTGGAATCCCAGGAATCGGCATCATTAATACTCAGTGGTCGGGGCTCGGTCCATTGACCGTTGCGGTATCTCGTGAAAAAGAGATTCACCTCAGAGTACCCGGAAGCCTTACCCGAATTTCCTTTAGCAAAAATGATCGAAGAACCATCAGGCGATATGGCCAGGGACCCTTCGTTTACATCTTCATAATTGATGATGCGATCTAAAGGCCTTATGCTAGACTGGTCTATATTGGCACCACGAGCTGTAGCACGATAGATATCAGTAAATGGGCTGCCTGTGACCACATATATATTTCTGGAATCTCTGTTTGAAGTAAAATATAGCACCCCATCCTTATAGGCTGGAGAATATTCAGCGAATTGGGTATTTAATTCCTCCAGATTTTTGATCCTGTAATAATTTGGTCTGGACTTCACTTTACTTAGGCTCTCCAGGTTGTCCAACTCATATTTGGCCACTTTTTTCAGAGAGTCACTTACCGATGTTTCCAACACCGTATTTAATGACTTACGCGCCTCATCATATTGCTCAATAGACTTGAGTGACCGGGCAAAGTTAAGGTGGGCTTCAGGCTTATCAATTCCAGCCTTAATGGCTGTATTGTAATAAGTGACCGCTTCGGATATCCTGTTGGATTTTCGGTAAGCCTCGGCTATCTTGTAATTGATCTCTGCATTATCCGGGGTGGCTGCACGTTTAAACAGCTCTATCGCTTTGTTGAATTCCTTTTTCTCATAACTCTTCTCAGCCCTGTTGAGCACGCAACTGTTGAGAAGGGTTACTGATAGTAGAAGTAAAAGGAATAACCTGGTCGAAAACATGTTTGGTAAACGAAATTTCCTTAAAAATAATGTGATCTGTTGACTACTCAATCTATCCTGGCAAAGTCTAGACAAAATATTTGCTCATCCAGCTTTCTTCAGCAGGCTGAGTCCACGAATTTCTAAAGTCTTTGAGGTTGTTAATAAAACCATTGAAAACCAGGGTTTCCCTATCTATCTCTCCTTTTTCAATGCTGGATTTGATGGCTTTGAGTGGCTGAATTTCTACTTTACCGTCTTTATATAATGCCACATTTGAGCGATTCAGTAGTTCCACCCCGGTCTTTTGCTCGATATTCCGGATAAAACGCACAGAATCATCAATGCTGCAACCACTCGCTGGATGATAATTCTCATCCACAGCCAACAAAATAAACTGATTGTGCTCAATCCTGTAAGTGGCCCTGAGACTTTGGCCGTGGGCAGCCCAGGAGTTCACAAAATTTCTTGCCTCCTGCTCAACCAGGAGTAACTCATCTGTGGTAAAAGGTCTGTCTGCCTGATAGATCCACATCCTGGATGAATCGGGCATCTCATCAAAAGAATGTAACATAGCTACAAAGTTACTTCAATAAACCTTCCGATTTAGCAATGAGTTCCGCCAGATCTAAAACTTTGACATCAGCATCCCGACCTTTGAATTTCACCCCATCCGACATCATGGTCATACAAAATGGGCAGGCCACAGCTACGGTAGATGCACCTGATGCCAGGGCTTCCTCTGTCCTTTCAATATTAATTTCTTTGCTTCCCGGCTCCGCATCCTTAAACATCTGTCCTCCCCCTGCTCCGCAACACAGCCCTTTGGTACGGCATCGTTTCATCTCTACCAGCTCAGCATCCAGCGCTTCCAGCACTTTTCTGGGCGCTTCATAGACACCATTTGCACGCCCCAGAAAGCAGGAATCGTGATAAGTAATTTTCTTTCCTTCAAAATCGCCCTGCTCTTTCATCTTGATCTTGCCCTCATCAATCAATTGCTGCAAAAACTGTGAGTGATGGATCACTTCATAATTTCCTCCCAGGTCGGGATACTCATTTTTCAGTGTGTTGAAGCAATGTGGACATGCGGTGACGATCTTCTTAATTTGATAACCATTGAGCACCTGGATGTTTGCCATCGCCTGCATCTGGAACAAAAATTCATTGCCCGCTCTCCTGGCAGGGTCTCCTGTACAGGTCTCCTCGGGTCCCAACACTGCATAATCGATTTTGAGGTGGTGAAGGATACGGACAAACGCCTCAGTGACTTTTTTATACCGGTCATCATAAGATCCGGCACAGCCCACCCAAAACAGAACCTCTGGTGACTTGCCTTGTGATGACAATTCTGCTACTGTGGGTACTTTGATATTTTCGGATTCCATTACTGTTGTTCTTTTAATTGATCTGCCCATTTAAACCGGTCGCTGGAAGGAAATTTCCACGGAGCAAAATTCGTTTCTACATTAGAAAACATCGAGTTCCAGGACTGGGGTGAGCCGGATTCCTCCATGGCTACATACCTGCGAAGCTCCAGAATGATCTCCAATGGACTGATATTTACCGGACATGCTTCCACACAGGCGTTACAACTGGTACAGGCATTGATTTCTTCCTTGCTGATGTAGTCTTTCAGCAGAGACTTGCCATCATCCAGCCCTTTGCCTCCGGATTGTAAACTGTTTCCGACTTCCTCCATCCGGTCCCGTGTATCCATCATGATTTTTCTTGGAGAAAGTTTCTTACCTGTCTGATTCGCCGGGCATTGGGTGGTGCACCTTCCGCATTCCGTACATGCATAAGCGTCCATCAGGTTTTTCCAGGTCAGGTCATTGATATCTTTGGCGCCAAACTTCATGCCTTCAGAGGGTGGGGTAGCCTGATCGGTGTTGGGCATCCCCAGCATGATTTTTACTTCATTGGTGATCGCTTCCATGTTATTCATTTTCCCTGGCACATCCAGGCGGCTGTAATAGGTATTGGGAAAAGCCATGAAGATATGCAGGTGCTTGGAATATGTGACATAAACGGCAAAAGCCAGGATACCAATGATGTGAAACCACCAGGCGCCCCGCTCAATCATGATGAGGGATTGATCAGACAAAGATTCGAAAGCGGGTGATATGAGGCTGCTGATCATGAACTGTCCGGTAGGTGTATATCCGGCCACCCCTCTGGATTGGAGTACCAGGTCAGAAGCGTTCATCGAGAGAATGGCTACCATCAATACAATCTCTATGATCAGGATGAGGTTACCGTCAAGCGCTGGCCATCCTTTCATTTCGACCTTTCTGAATCTTTTGACTTCCGTAACATTTCTTCGGATAAGAAAAAGGATACAAGCCAGCATCACACCCAAAGCGAGTATTTCAAAAAAAGAAAGCAGTGCCGTATATATTCCGGAATTGATCACAGATGCAAAAATTCTGTGCTGACCGGTGAGGCCATCGATGATGATTTCTAATACCTCAATGTTGATGATGATAAATCCAATATAAATCAGGAAATGAAAAAACGCTGGCAAAGGCTGCTTAAACATCTTCTTCTGACCAAAAGCTACCAGCAACATCTTTTTCCATCTTGCAGCGCTTTCTCCCCGGATAGTCACCGGACGGCCCAGGTGGATATTGGCACCGATTCTTCGGATCCGCCGAAAAAGCAGGTAACCGAAGCCAAGAAGAACAACTAAAAATATCATTTGGGGAATCATTTGTACATATCTTTTTGGGTAACCTGTTTAATTTCTAAATAATATTTGTCTGATTCTGAGATTTATCTACTTTTGCCCCCACGTTTGTCCGAGGGTGCTGTAGCTCAGGTGGTAGAGCATCGGACTGAAAATCCGTGAGTCGGTGGTTCGAGTCCACCCAGCACCACAAAAGAACCCTGTCATTCGGCAGGGTTTTTTTATTTCTGTCTTTTTTATCAGCCACAGATTAAATCCTTACAGACTTTTCTAAAGATAGTAAATCCATCGGATTTGTTATGCATGCATAACATTTTCTTATAAAAAAAGGTATTTACGAACTAAAATTCTTCAATCTGATGATTTCCTTTTCAGTCAAATGGCGGTATTTGCCTCTGGGAAGGTTCTTTTTTGTCAATGAACCAAACATCACCCGATCGAGCTTTTCGACGGTATACCCTTTGTGTTCGAAGATCCTTCTGATGATTCTGTTTCGGCCACTGTGGATTTCTATCCCAAGGGAGGTCTGATCATCAGTGATAATGGCCATCTCATCGGGAGCAATGAATCCGTCTTCCAGCTCCAGTCCTTTGAGAATGTCATCAAAATCTTGTTTTGTGATAGGTTTATTGAGTGTGGCCTGGTAAATTTTTTTGACTTTAAAACTCGGATGAGTCAATTTTTTGGCCAGCTCCCCATCATTGGTAAAAAGAAGTAATCCTGTGGTATCCCTGTCCAGTCTACCTACCGGGTAGATCCGCTCTTCACAAGCGTTTTTCACCAATGATATAACTGCTTTTCGACCCTTCTCATCTTTTAGGGTTGTAATAAAATTTTTGGGTTTGTTTAACAAGACATACTGAAGCTTTTCGGTCTTCAGTACCTTCCCCAGGTAGGTGACTTTGTCTGTCTTCTGGACTTTATAGCCCATTTCAACGATCACTTTGCCATTTACCTTGATCTTGCCCTCTTTGATGAGTTCATCAGCTTCACGTCGGCTACATACTCCGGCATTGGAAATGTATTTGTTCAGCCGGATTTCGGTTGAGGGAGGTGGCTGATCCTTCTTTTTAGGGGGTTTCCGTGGACCGGATGGTCGTTTTTTCTGCATTATTCGCCCTGATTTCCAATGGTATTCTCATCCTGAGCAAAATCTTTGGGGGTAGGAAGATCTTTAAGACTGTTGATCCCAAAGTAGTCCATAAACGTCGGGCTGGTGCCATAGAGAAGTGGTCGACCAACACCTTCGGACTTTCCCTTGATCTCTACTAATTCCTTTTCCAGCAGCTTCTGTACAGCATAGTCACAGTTTACGCCTCTTATCTGCTCCACCTCACTCTTTGTGACTGGCTGTTTGTATGCAATGATGGCCAGTGTCTCCAGTGAAGAATTTGACAACCGCTTCTTGGACTGTTGTTTCAGCAGGATACTGATACTTGCCTGATAAGCCGGTTTTGTCAAAAACTGATACCCGCCACCACTTTGTACTACTTCAAAAGAAAAATCTTCATGCTTATATTTTTCCTGTAGCTTGGCAATACCATCAGTAATATCTTTTAAAGGTACATCAGCCTCAAACATCTCTTTGAGGCAAGACTGCAACTCTTTCTCCGCGATGGGTTTTGGTGCACAAAATATCAGTGCTTCAATATGATTGGCCAGGTAATCCATTAATTATTTTGAAGAACCCTTAAGCTTGGATTCAATAGAATGCATGGTATGTGGCACAGCTCTCAGTCTTTCTTTACTGATAAGCTTTCCGGTGTCTACACAGATACCGTAAGTACCATTTTTAATCCTTACCAGCGCATTCTCCAGGTTATTTACAAATTTTTGTTGTCTTCCTGCCAGCTGGCTCAATTGTTCTTTTTCTGCTGTGTCAGCTCCATCCTCCAAAGTCTTGGCCGCTCCATATGTTGAGTCTGTCCCTTCATCAGATTTGTGAGTGAGCGAATCTCTCAATGAGTTAAGCTCGTTTCTTGCTTTTTCGAGTTTCTCATTGATCAATTCCTCGAATTCCTTTAATTCTTCGTCTGAGTATCTGGTCTTCTCCGCCATGTCTATACCTTTTTTGGAAATAACCGCTAAAGTAACATAAGCAAATCAAAATCGGTAATGGTCATCTTTTATTATAGCCTGAACCTCGTTTCCAGTGTAATTTTAATGCAAATAGATTATGAGAGATGGTTTGGTGGGTTTGATCTCAAGGGGAATTATCAGGCAGGTCCCGGTGTTTTAGTTGTTTATTTATATGGATTGATACAGGTATTTGCCAGGGACAAAGGATACATTTTAATGGCTTTCAGACTTGTATCTGCGTCTATACCCAAAAATAAAATTATTAGGACGGGTAAAAACTCTTGACTTATATTCGAGCTTTTAAGAGTAGTTAAAACCCAGCATTTGCTGCTAAATAAATTCAAAAAACAAGACCCATGCAAAACACGCGCGTTGTTATTACAGGCCTTGGTGCCCTCACTCCACTAGGTAATAATGTGGATGAATTCTGGAAAAATGCTGTTGCCGGAAAACGTTGTGCAGCTACCATCTCCAAATTTGACGCTTCGCAGTTCAGGACCCAATTCGCATGCGAAATCAAAGATTTTAACCCTGAAAACCGATTGGACAGGAATGAAATCAAACGAAGTGATCTCTTTACTCAATATGCTTTGTATACAGCTTCCGAAGCCATGGAAGACTCTGGCCTGGATGTTTCAAAAATGGATCCCTTTGACATCGGAGTAATCTGGGGAACAGGTCAGGGTGGGATGATCACGTTCGAGGAAGAATGGGGAGGTTATGTATCAAATGGGAATACGCCCCGATTCAGTCCCTTCTTTGTGCCTAAGCTGATCTCTAATATGGCTTCCGGATGGATATCAATGAAATATGGACTGATGGGGATAAACTATACTACTGTATCAGCATGTGCTACCTCCAACACGGCCATTATGGACGCATTTAACTACATCAAGATGGGTAAAGCCAAGGTATTTGTTACCGGAGGTTCTGAAAGTCCTATTAGTGAATCCCCAATTGGGGGGTTCAGTGCCATGAAAGCAATGTCGCAAAGAAATGATGATCCGGGTCGTGCATCCAGACCATTTGACGTGGAGCGAGATGGATTCGTGATGGGTGAAGGTGCCGGTGCGCTGATCCTGGAGGAATACGAGCACGCTAAGAAGAGAGGAGCCAAAATCTATGCTGAGGTTGTAGGTGCGGCCATGACAGCAGATGCTTACCACATGACTTCTACCCATCCGGAAGGTTTGGGCGCATCCAAAGCGATGAACATCGCCCTGAAAGAAGGTAACGTTCACCCGGATGAAGTTGACTATATCAATCCTCATGCAACGTCAACACCGGTTGGCGATATCAGCGAGACCAAAGCCATCCATACAGTTTTCGGTAAAAACCTGAGCAACCTGGCGATCAGTGCCACCAAGTCGATGACGGGTCATTTGCTGGGAGCCGCCGGAGCTGTAGAAGGAATCCTGAGTGTGAAAGCCATCACCGACGGGGTGATCCCACCGACGATCAACACCGAAAATATCGATCCGGAGATCCCGAAAGGCTTACACTTTGTTACGGGTGAGGCCATCCAAAAAGACGTAAAGGTAGCCATGAGCAACACTTTTGGATTTGGAGGTCATAATGCGATTGCGTTGTTTAAGAAGGTGTGACCTGAAATTAAACGCTGTGAAATGAAGAATAAAGTCATTATGATCCTTTTAATATGCTTTCTTTCTTCATGCAAGTCCTCTAAAAGTATATCTACGGATGATGTATTAGGTGAACTTGGTGCAAATCCACATTTTATAATTGATGAACAACCAAACTTGAGATCTGATCTTATTGATTATGATCCTGAGGATATTACTACTGTCACAATTTTACATAGTGAAAAAGCAATAAAACGATATGGAGAAGTAGCAAAAGATGGTGCAGTAATTATTGAGACGAAAGCATACTCTACTGAAAAATACCAAAAGCGATTTTCTGAAATTTCATATTCTTATGCGTCGGCATTATCTGCAGCTGGTAATGACGAGGACTTTATATATGTTGTAAACGGAATACTTATAGAAGGTGACTATTTGGTTTCAGATTTATCTTCTTTAACAGATAAGTTGATTAAATCAATTTCAATACTCCCATTAAATGAGGCAAATGTTTATTGTATTGATGAAAATAAAACTGTAGTTGCTATTAACGTGAAGAAAAAATGGGCAAAAGATGAGGATAGGTCATGGAAAAAGATTGAATAAGAAGTTCAACTGAGTATTGCTTTCATTCCAAATTGATATTTTAGTATTATCATCATTTTCAGCAAATGAAAAGAAGAGCTGCTTTATCAAGTTTATCAGTAATTGCGGGAGGAAGCCTCCTCCTGCCTCCGGTGCTATCGGGTTGTGAAACTGCTGATCATCCCTATGCATTATTCAACCGGGGAGATACCCAGCTTCTCAATGACATTGCTGAAACGATCATCCCGGAAACTCCGGGTTCTCCGGGAGCAAAGGCAGCCAATGTTGGGGGTTTTATCCAGCGTTATGTTACCAATTGCTTTAGTCCAATTGATCAAAAGATCTTTTTGGATGGGTTTGCAAACCTGAAAGCTGAAATAGATAAGAATTTTGGGAAGAGATTTACTTCGTTAAGTTCCGCTGAAAAAGTCGATGTGGTAAGGGGACTTGAAAACCAGCGTACCGAACACCAACGGAATGCAATTCCCGGTACTCCACCCAACTTTTATCATCTTTTGAAATCGACAATCCTCTTCGGGTACTTCACCTCCGAACAAGGTGCCACCACAGCATTGAGGTATGTGCCTGTTCCCGGTGAGCAAAAAGGGATCATCCCTTACAATGGAGAAAAAGCATGGGCGCTATAAGGACTGAATAATATGGAGAACACCTTTGATGTCATCGTAATCGGATCAGGTATCAGCGGGGGCTGGGCAGCAAAAGAGTTTTGTGAAAAAGGAATGAAAACCCTTGTCCTCGAGCGAGGAAGAGATGTAAAACACCTCGAGGATTACCCCACGGCATTGAAAAACCCCTGGGACTTCGAGCACAGGAATCAGATGCCACATCAGGTGCGGGAGGCCAACCCCATCGTTTCGAGGTGTTATGCTTTTGGTGAAGCTACGGAGCATTTCTTTTTAAAGGACACCGAGCACCCCTACATCCAGGAAAAACCCTTTGACTGGATACGTGGATACCAGGTGGGTGGTAAGTCTCTCCTCTGGGCACGGCAGGGGCAGCGATGGAGCAAATTTGATTTTGAAATGCCAGCGCGGGATGGCTTTGGTGCGGAATGGCCCATCAGCTATGATGATCTTGCAGAGTGGTACAGCCATGTAGAGACGTTTGTGGGGATCAGTGGAAACAAAGATGGGCTGGAAACGCTGCCAGACGGTGAGTTTCTCCCTCCCTGGGAGATGAATGCCGTGGAGAAGCATATTCAATCCGCGATCAAAGAAAATTATAAAGACCGGTACCCCATCATCGGGCGATGTGCCCACCTGACCGAGCCTAAGGAGGTCCATCTGGAGCAGGGGCGCGGTCAATGCCAGGCACGAAACCTATGTGAGCGAGGATGTCCTTTTGGAGGCTACTTCAGCTCAAATTCTTCTACCATTCCCTGGGCAGAAAAGACCGGTAACCTGACCTTGCAACCGGATTCCGTGGTGCACTCCATCATCTACGATGAAGCACTGGGAAAAGCAAAGGGCGTGAGAGTGATCAACAGGCTGACCAAAGAAACAACCGAATATTTCGCCCGGGTTATCTTCTTAAATGCCTCCACCCTAAACAGCAACCTGATACTGCTCAACTCAAGATCTGAACGGTTCCCAAACGGACTGGGAAATGACAGCGGCTTGTTGGGAAAATATATAGCCTTCCACAACTATCGCGGGGAAATTTCTGCCACTTACAAAGGCCATGAAGACACCTATTACTTTGGCAGGAGACCTACTGCGGTGATGTTGCCCAACTTCCGAAATGTGTATCAAAATGATATGCCATTTAAAGGAGGGTACCAGATCCATTTCACAGCAACGCGCAAAAGCTGGCAACGGGGCATAGCCAGTGACCAGTTCGGAGTAGACTTTAAAGAAAGTATATCCAAGCCAGGGGATTGGTCCATCTACATGATGGCACAGGCAGAAACAGTCCCCAAAGAAAAAAGCCATGTGCGGCTCAGCACTACCGAGGTTGATGAATGGGGCATCCCGCAGCTGATCACATCAGTGGATTATGATAAAAACGACGAGCTGCTGCTTCAGGACTTCTTTAAGCAAGGATCCGACATGCTGGAGAAGGCTGGTTGCGAAAATATCACCACCCGTGATACCGGCCAGGCACCTGGACTCGACATCCATGAGATGGGTGGTGTGAGGATGGGTCCTGATCCCGAGACCTCTCTGCTGAATAAATGGAATCAGCTCCATGCCTGCAACAATGTGTTTGTGACTGACGGCGCCTGCATGTCCTCTACAGGATCTCATAACCCATCGCTTACCTTCATGGCGCTTACTGCGCGGGCAGCGAATTTTGCGGTGGTTGAGATGAAAAAAGGAGCGTTGTAAGATTTTTTTATTAACGTTTATCCTTTAAACATGTCAGGTTTTAGAAACCTGACATGTTTCTAATAAAAATCTACTGCCCCACCACCACAGTCTCCTTGATGATCTCCCGATTGCCTTGCGGATCATACACCTCGAATACAATGAGGTAATAACCCATGGATGCGATGGAGCCATTGTCTGTGGAGCCGTCCCATCGGAGGAAACCTGTTGTAGAAAGCGTCGCACCATTTGCCAAATTCCTGATAAGCTGGCCATTTCGATTGTAGATATTGACATTGGCGAGGCTGCCCGTTGCAGGTAGCTGATAATTGATGGTCGTGAAATCCTGTGCAACGACCGATCCGTGACTGGCAGGGACAAAAACTTTTGGTTCAATACTCAGTACTCCTGAAACCGATGCCTGAATAAACTGTGAATTCTGATAACCCGGTGTGGCAAACCCTACAGTCGATGAAGCTGATTGCCAGTTGTTGGGGTCTTGTGTTGGCTGATCATAAGAAATACGCTCCAGGGAAACGCCATCTACACTTTCAAGAAAAGTCAGGTGCATGTTTTCATGATATTCGAAAGCGTCAACGGTCTGATTCTCTTGATTAATCAACTCGACTTTTGTTGTCTGATTTGGTAAAACAGGAAATCGGGCCATTGGATGAACCCGTGCTGAATGGGCCTTAGGAAAATCCTGAATCAATCGGTTTTTGTCAGGGGTCAAAGCCAAAAACTCACCTGGATAGATCAAGAAATCAGACTCAAAAATCAGATATGAATTCTCCTCTCGGACCAACTGCCAACTCTTTAAATTAATGTTCTTTTCTGATCGATTATATATTTCTACAAAGTCAACTCCATCATCTTTAGGGTTGAACAACACTTCGTTGATGATCACGTCCAAACTATCCGCTTTCTCAGGCAGGAAAAATGTGAGTGTATTTTCAGTTATTGGATTTCCCAGACAATCGGACAGCTCAAAGATGGAGACCGTGTATTTAATATTTGGCTCGAGTGGCTCCACAAGACTGAGTGTGAGATAATCCCGGTCCAATTCATTCAACCAAACATTGGAAACAGCTATCGGACCAGGGTCAATTTGAATTTGTGTGTTCATGATCTCTCTAGGCGATAATTGCTCATCAAAATTGAGTTGGAGCTTCTGGTCTGAAATGATTTCCAATCCCAAAAGCTCAGGTCCGAAGTTGTCAGGGATAGTAGTAGCGATTGAATTCTCTGCTCCAGGGGTCCCGCCCTGCGTATTTAGTGAGCTTCCCCAATTAATCGCTCCAGCACAAGGATTGTTGACATCTTTCAATTCCAATGCCACACCCCCATCAGTTTCTTCACTATACCATGTGTCCTCATAAGCAACATGGAAAATAAGATTCTCCTCATGGTATAATGAAAGAGATTCCCCCTGGTTGCTCAACGACCTCCATCCTGATAAGCCCATTTTATTATCTACCTCACTGAATAAGCTGACACTCGATGAGGGGACAAGCATCAGGTATTCGTTGGGGGATAAAACCTCAGCAGGCAACTGAAAAGATCCTCCTTCGTCCTCAATTCGAATATCTTCGAGCTTCAAGAGCTCCCCTGTTGTATTATAAATTTCGAGATATTCTGAATTAGGCAAACCGATGACCGGATCCGGATCGGCCATGATCTCCGAGATGACAATTTCATTGAAAGCTGGTGCTCTACCCTTTCCAAAAGAAATCTCAAAGGGTACAATGCGGTTACCGGAACAATCTGCTGACCCATCAACATGCATCTGGTAAAGGGTTCCCAGGGCTGGTTCAGCATTCAAAAGAATCTTCATCTGATCTGTAGTCAAAACAAATATTTCGTTGGCCGCAAGACCATTAATTTGGTAATCTGATTGAACCAAGGACAGACTGTCCATGGCCTCGGAAAATGTCAATGTTATTTCTTTTCCATCCAAGCCATGATTCAATAAGAATGGTGGTTCTGTGTCAGGCATTAAACTAAATACCGAATTAATTTCACCAGGTGTTCCTCCATTTGGGTGTTCGCTTGCCTTCCAATTTGCTGAGCCCGGACAAGTACTGATCGGGTTGATAATCTCCAGGCTGTATCCTCCGTCGTCCTTTTCCGTATCTCCATACCAATCCCTTTGATAAACCACCTGATCAATCAAATCTCCATAAATATTGGTGAGGCTGATGCTGTCTGATGAATTATCTAAAGAGGGAAATCCCTGGACCTGAATTTCATTGGCAGATAACTTATCTCCGGAAAGTACCACATAAGTATCGGGCGACAGATAATAAGTTGGTAAGGCAACCTGCTTTGTAGCATCTGATAAAAGCAAAGAACCAAGATTGATGATCTGGTCGCCAGCATTGTATATTTCTATGTACTCAGCTTCTGGTAAGCCTACCGCTGGCGTGGGATCCACCATTAACTCAGTGATGATAATTTCTCCCTCATGAGGCAGGTAAGGGATTTGATATTGAAATGAGACCGTATCCCCGGAATAAGAATTTCCCATTAAGTCAACGACTCCCCCGATGATGATCTGGTAAATAGTCTGATCAGTTAGCGCATCGAATTCAAGGATGATAATGCTGTCCTCTGACTGAATCACTTCTTCCAGTTTTGGTGATCCCAGCAGTTGATAGTGATTCAGGGAGCTCGCTAGATTGGAGAGCTTTTCATCAAAAATCAGTCTGACCCGATTGTGATAGTCACTTTCAATCGCCAACAGATTCGGACCTTTACTATCCAGGTAGATCGGTATTGCCTGATCCGGAATTCTTCGTCCGTAAAGATCTTCCAGACCTTTCAAGTCCAATGCATGTGATTCATTAGATCTAATGGAATCTGAAAATATTAACCTGACAATACTTTTATCCTCCCCATCGATTTGGGTAAATACAGGTTCTACTCCGCTCAGGGAAAACTGATCAGATGAAGTCGCCGAAAATATCGTGTTAAACTCTAGTTCAAGTGTTTTGCTGTCTATGGTCTTCCAATCCGCCAAATATGAATCATAAACCACGCTGTAGCTGTAGACCAGCAATGGAACCCCATCAACATCCACCAGGTTTGAAAGTTCAAGGATCAGGGTGTCATGCTGTGAGGCCTTTTTACTGATGAACAATTCGACCCCACTTGAAGAAAATTGGTGGATAGCGTTCGGATGAATGTTGCCCACCATGTAATTACTTTTCTCAATAATGGTTTCGGACATTCCTTTACTAAAAACGATCTGAAAAGAGGAATCCGATATAAAAACCAGCTCACTGACAACCGGATTCAGACTGTTGAAATGATATGTGGAAGAATCCATGAGATTCCCATGCGGATCTCTCAATCCGGTAATTGAAATGACTTCTTCAGTGCCAATTGGCAGATCTAAAAATGTCAGAAGAATCTTTACTGAATCAGGACCTTGTATCCGTATCAATTCAGGGCCTGTCTTTCCAACTAAAAAATTCTCTGTTTTGAAAACGGTGGATGTATCCAGTTTTTCTGAAAAAGTCAATGCCAGGGTATTCCCAGAGATGGCCAAAATATCCTGGAGAGCAGGTGGCAGCGGATCAAAGAAAAACTTAGTATTGATATTGCCCCCTTTATTCCCTGACAAATCGCTGACACCGCTAACTTTCAGATTGAGTTCCTGTTCCTTCGGAAAGGAAAAATCAAAAAATAGTTGAATGGTTTTTTGATCAATCGCAGAAATATCAAAGGGATTCCCAAAACCTGTTATTTCATATTGAACTGAAGAAAAAGCTGAGGAAAGCAGGATCTCTTCATCCCATGTAATAATAATTTGAGAATCTGCTGGTATTGTTAGCTCTTCGATTCTGGGAGCCCTGGTATCAAACTTGATTGAATGAGCTGGGGTGATGAGCCTTTCCAGTGTTTCGCTGGAAATAAGCCCCTGGGTATAAAGAACGTAATCGGTATTTGCTGCGAGGTTCTTTTCAAACCCCAACCTGAGTAATTTAGGATTGTCCGTATCTATTTCGATGATCATCGGGTTGCCGATGCCCTTGCTCAACAGGAAGGAAATTTCTTCAATCGGTTTTTTAGGTGTCTCATGAAGCAATAGATGAATCAGGTTTGGAGCAATAGCATAGGCTGTATCCACCTCGTTTTCAAATGTGAATGACATGAAAATAGAGTCTGCTTTATTGCCCAGGGTATCCGTGAGACTGGCACTCACGAGTTCATAGGTCCCACCAATCACAAATGATGAATCCCAGGATAGCTGTACCCGGTATAAAGCTGAGTCCTGTAAAGTGGATTTAGCCGGCGGCCCCTGATCCATTAAAAAATAATTTTCCTCAGATTCCGCCAGTGTTTCACTCAATGGCTCATGGAATATCAATCCAATTTCGTGGTCCGATATAACAACCAGATCTTCCATGGTTGGAGGAGTTTCATCGAAGTAAAAAGAGATGCTATCAGCAGTTGAAATATTACCCTGACAATCTTCAATATATGTAACGACCAGGTAGTATTCTTCTTCTGATACCAGAGGCTGATCCAGAATCAATCTGTAGTTTCGGTAAGAGTATTGCTCGATATCTGCAACTTCGAAAGAAGGACCTGACAAATTCTCAATATTGAGTGATCCAGCTAAAAGTGGTTCATTAAATGTGATAGAGAGGGTGTCACCCGTAACAACTTCCAGGTCAGCAATCTGCGGACCGGTAATATCTGCTATACTTTCTGCAATCGAATTGATTGCACCCGGCGTACCACCTAAGGAAGAAATAGCAGCACCCCAGTTGGTGTCATCACTGCAGATCAATTGGGTGTTGATCTGCTCAAGAGAATATCCACCATCATCCTTTTCGGTATTGTGGTACCAATCTGTTGTATAAAATAAACTATCTACCGCGTTGCCAAACTGGTCCTGTAAAATCACAAAATCACCACTATTTGTAAGTGCATCAAAGGAGGCTTGATATGCGACATCAGCCTCAAACAAACCAAAATTTGAGTCATCTGTGATCACCAGATAGGCACCAGGTTCCAATCTAAATTGGGGCATAGGTTCTCCATTCAAAAAGAAATCTTCCAGTTCGACGGCAAAACTGCCGGGATTATGAAGTTCGATGAATTCAGCTTCGGGAAGCCCCATTGATGGAGAAAAATCTGCCATGATTTCATTGATTTGAACAGCTCGCCAATCCGTGGGTTTTTCAAAATTGAAGTAGAGTGTATCCTTTTCCAGGGTAGCATTCAATTCCTGATTTTCAATCCCCTCAATGACCAGTTGATACCCTGAATTGTGGAGCTCAGGAAAGGCCAGCTGAACAACGGAATCATTTTCTATCGTGATTGATGCGCTTGATGGGTTGCCAACACCTATGATACTGTAATGTCCGACCAACTCTGCGACTGGGCTTACCGGCTGATTGAAATGAAGCATGATCGTTTCAAAGTCCGTCTGCCAAATCTCAAAGACCCATAGCCGATAATACTCAAACCCAATGATGCTACCTGGCTCGATTGTAAGTCCTTCTGAGTCTTTGATGTCATCAACCATGAGCTCATAGTAATTTTCGTCCAGAGTTTGCTCAAAGACCAGAACGACAGATGTATCATCTTGTCCCAGAGAGGCTGTTTTTGGTGATCCAATTCCCAGCGTAAGTACATAATTGGAAGTATTGGTCGCTGTGACTGGATCCAGCGGTTTGTTGAAGTAGACCTGCAACGAGTCATTGGATAAGACTTTGACACTATCGATGAGCAAAGGAACGACGAACGAAAAATTCGCCGATCCGGATAAATGACTATTCAACGACTCATTGAGGACCTCGGAGATATCAACCTGATACGCCACCGCCTCAGTAAGGACATCATTCAATATCAAATACACCTGACTGTTGTCATCAGGACCTAGGGTAGCTGATATAGGCTTACCTATGCCCTGATCGATTAAATAGTTGTTGGAATTTTCTGCAGTTACTGGGTCCAGCACCTGGTTGAAATCCAGTAAGACTTCAGTATCTGATAACGTCAACACCGTATCCAACTCCAGCCTGGTATAACCAAAAGATAATTGTTCTGCTTGATTCAAAGTCACATCCGAGGAAATCACGAACTGGTAGCCTGCGGTTTGCAATGGCGAGGCCGGATCCAGGTCAACAGCTAGTATTGAACTGTCATTCCCGACAAAACCTATGTCAGCGATGTTAAGATCTGTAATAGAAAAGTCTGAAGGATCCGAAATGTCTGATTCCAACAGGTATTGATTCAAGAAGACATGAATGGTGGTATCATTCTGCGCCATTATCGAATCAATTCTCACCTGATCTATAACGATATCATCAAAATAAAAGGCATCCTTTCTAGAGTCAATGTATTTAGTATATAGCCCGAAAAAACTTGTTGAAAAAATATCAGGATCATTGTCTATTGCGGAACCAGCCCATTCATATTCCCAACCTCCAAATAAATCATGGTATAAAGACCACCTACCATTTTGATCTCTAATGACTTTTATCCTTACTCCTGGCGACGAGACATCAACAATATCATCATCTCCATTTATCACATAAGTACTCGTTTCCCCCTCTTGTTTATAAAGACTTATCTCATCTTCAGAGTCACCTATCAACACATAATATCCATTAAGGCTTCCTTTCAAATCATCCTGATCCGAAATCAAATAAACTTTTGTGAGACTCGTCGAAGAGGGATTAAAATCCATTTTCACATAGAACTCCCATACTACCTTATCGAAAAGTGTGTTACTCGTTGCCAGGTGAGAAATTCCTCCTGAAGGAGCCATCAGCTGTAAAGACTCGCTTATTATCTCAAAATGATCCTGATCTCCAACCCATGTTGGATCATTCATAAAATCTCCATCCGAAAAATCATCTCGTATTTGTGCCTGAAGGGAAATGCCCACCGAAAGACCGATCAATAGCTGGAGGAACCGAATAATCATCGATTATTGTTCTAAAAACCTAAAGTTCGTAGCTTTGTGCCCCGAATTTCTGTATTAATATAGTGAATTTTAAATATTACACACAATGAAGTTAGCTGTTGTAGGAGCTACCGGTCTGGTTGGCCAGGAAATCCTAAAAGTGATTGAGGAGCGAAATGTTCCCTTTGATGAGTTATATATGGTGGCCTCAGAGCGGTCTGTAGGCAAGGAAATCACTTTCAAGGGTAAATCCTACAAGGTAATTTCCATCCCTGATGCAGTAAACAAAAAGCCGGACATCGCCCTGTTTTCTGCGGGTGGTGGCACCTCGCTTGAGTGGGCCCCCAAATTTGCAGAAGTGGGTACCATCGTAGTGGACAACTCCTCTGCCTGGAGGATGGACCCTACCAAAAAGCTGGTTGTTCCTGAGATCAATGGTGACGTACTTCGTATCGACGACAGGATCATTGCAAACCCCAACTGCTCTACAATCCAGATGGTACTGGCACTGGCACCCTTGCACAAAAAATATGGCATCACCCGAGTGGTTGTATCTACCTACCAGTCTGTGACCGGTACCGGAAAAGATGCCGTGGACCAAATGATGGATGAACGTGCTGGCAAAAAGCCTAACATGGTCTATCCATACAAAATAGACATGAACGTGCTTCCTCACATCGATGTATTCCAGGACAATGGATACACCAAAGAGGAAATGAAGATGGTGAACGAGACCGTGAAGATCCTGGGAGATGAGAGCGTGAAAGTAACGGCTACCTGCGTACGAATCCCTACCATGGGTGGTCACAGCGAATCTGTAAACATTGAGTTTAAGGAAGACTTTGATCTGAAAGAGGTCATTGAGATCCTGAAGAATACTGAAGGTGTGGTCGTGGAAGATGACGTGAAGAACAATATCTACCCGATGCCTATCAACGCTCACGGCAAAGATGAGGTATTTGTTGGAAGGATCAGAAGGGATGAGACCCAACCCAACTCACTAAACATGTGGATCGTGGCGGACAACCTGAGAAAAGGTGCAGCAACCAATGCTGTGCAGATTGCCGAATACGTGATGGAGCACAGCCTGGTATACTGATCCGTTTTGGACGAGCTGGCTTTCTTGAGGCTTCCTGATGTTCGGTCATTTATCCTGGCCAACGAGCATGGGGATGTGCAAAAGCTAGTGCTCAATCCTCCAAAACAATATAAGGATCACATCAGACTGCTTGCTGATCAGATCATCAGCAGGCGAAAACTCAAAAACAAACTACCAGAATGGGTGGAGTCAGAGGCTATTCTGCCTCCACCCCTTTCTGCAGAGCAAGCATCTTCTACAGAAACCGCTCATTACAAATCAGAGATATTTCATGGGGATCATCTGGTAGACCTCACAGGGGGTACTGGTGTAGATACTTTGGCACTTTCAACCGGATTCAGGCACACAGCATATGTAGAGCCCAATGAATGGCTGTGCAGGCTTTTTGGACACAACCAAGAGGTTTTTGGTGATCAGACGATAGCCATTCATCAGACCACCGCTGAACAGTTCCTGGAATCTTTCGATGGTAAATCCACCTTCTTCATTGATCCTAGCCGACGTGTTGATAGCCAAAAGGTCTTTAGGCTGGAAGATTGTGTCCCTAATCTTTCGGAGATACTCCCGATACTTAGCACCAAAGGCACCGAGGCTTTAATCAAGCTTTCCCCCATGATCGATATCAGTGAAGGCATTCGGCAACTGTCCTATGTGAAAGCTGTGCATGTAGTAAGCATCAAAAACGAATGCAAAGAAGTGCTTTTTCACCTTGATTTTGTGGAGTCCAAAAGCTCTCCTATAGTCCATTGTGTGAATATCCAGAAAGACCGACAGGATCTGTTTCAATTCACATTATCAGGTGAAAAGGAAACCCAGGCTGCTTACGGAAACCCCGGTAGATATATTTATGATGCCAATGCATCCATTCTAAAAGCTGGTGCTTTCAATTCTGTCGCCACTCAATTTTATCTCGAAAAGATCGCTCCAAACACGCATCTATATACTTCAGATAATCTTATTGAAAATTTTCCCGGAAGATGTTTTGAGGTGATAGAAGATGAATTAAAACCAAATGCTATCAAAGAACTGATTCCTGAAAAAAAAGCCAACATCATCACCAAAAATTATCCGATGAGCAGTGAGGTTTTGGGCAAAAAGCTCAAACTAAAAGATGGAGGCAGTGATTTCGTCATTGGGTTCAGAACCTCTGATGGAAAACCTACACTTGTCCTTTGTCAGCGGATATACTAAGGCTAAAACTGACCAAACCTCACTGAAATATTGGTACTTAGACCTGTGAGATCTTCATCTCGCAGATTGACCATGTCAAGACCCGTGACCAACCGGTAGGATACCCCGGTACCTAATCTAAAGTTTTCAGTAATGTTGAACTCAACTTGTACACCAGGTTCCCCAATAAAAAAAGCCGATCTTTCAATAGAGAAATCCGTGTCAAAATTATTGTTGAAAAAGTTATTGTCTACCACTTCGAATGCCCCGGCACCTACCAGAAATGGAAAATGCAGGTGAACCGGTTCTCTTGTCCACAAGGTAAAACCGAACACCATTCCTCCGTACCCACCATAGATATTTAGTTTCTTTTCCATAGGTACAGTGGCCGTGGGTATCAAACCATCTATTTCATTATCCGTGACCAAACCGTAGCCAGCCAAACCCAGGAAGTAAGTGCGGTTTACGATCACACCACCGCTTGCTCCGATGATAAGGCTTCGGTTCCCCGCAATGTCACCAATCTTGAGGTCAGCACCTCCAAAACCATACGTCTCGCTGCTTTTACCTATCAATGATTTGATTTCATCCGGATTGTGTGAGTCTACATATTGCTGCGCAAGGATGTTACTACATAAGAGAAGAATAAATAGGGCTACGATCGCTCTCATCAGAATACATATTTTAAAGTGACTGCAGCATCCCAAAAATATGCTTCCGCATGACGCATGCCTATATAATTAAAATAGGGTTTGATGTCGAATCCCACAGTCATGGGAATACTCAGCCACCGATACTCTACCCCCAGAATCACATCCACTCCCATGATAAAATAGGTTTGATCCTCATATTCAAAATCAGGAGGATCTATGGACGTCAATACCTTTCTGAATTGGTGAAATCTTTCAAAACCCAGATGCCCACCCATACCATAGTATGCATAGAAAAACTCACTGAAAGCCACCTCCATTGGCAGATGATTCACATACATAGTAATAATTTGTATCCCCTCATTTCTACCACTAAGGGTCAGTTCAACTGATTTTTCCTCCACCAGGAACTTTTTATAGGTGAGACCTGAAGTTTTTCCAAGCCGTAAGCCGGCTGATTGAGTATATTGCTGCGCATTGCACGTAAGGGCCAGGACCAGGTACAGAAATCCTGCAATGAAATATTTAATCATCAGTTCGGGCGGGTTTTCTTTTCAGTTAGTTCTTTTTAGTATAAAGGGGCAACTCCATTATCGAAATGATCAGTTCACCTCCATCTGCTAAAACGTTGAGTTCTCCTTTGGTATTTTGAGTGGGTCCTACGAACCCGGATAATGTGATCTCACTGGTCGTAGCAGTATTTTCTTTCTTCAATACCAGCATACTACTTGGAACAATCAATCGGTCTTTGTTGGCGGTAATATTTGCGGAGATATAGGAGGCCTGATCCATGATCAGGTTAATATCTGTAGACTTGCCAATGATATCAATCGACTTGAAGCCCTTTTGAACCCTTGTGATAAATACATCTCCATAGTTGAAATCCAATTGTGCACTCGATAATACCATGTCTATGCTGAGATCCGTAAACATCCCTTCAGCAATGATATCATCCGCCTGCTGCACACTTATTTTATCATTTCTACTATGAAACTGAGCGTATTCAACAATACCCAGAGTGATCTCAGATGAGCTACTCTCAAAATTTACCAACCTGGCCTTATCTATCTTTACTTCCGCACCTTTAAGTGAGAATGTTCCTTTATGCAGCTTGTCTATTCTACTTCTTCCAAAACTATGTGTGAGTTTAAACTCCTTTTCCAGTCCATTGGCTTTTAGGTCACCATGTGAAAGATCCACGGTGACAAATCCGGTAAGCGCGGAAAGAAATACGTTACCATATTTATTTTCGATATGAAGGTCCATTTTTCTGGGCATCCATACCTCATAGTCTACCGAAACCTTGGTGCCGCCAAACAGGTTTTTGGAATAGTCCTCCACATCTGTGAGTAAACTACCAAAAAAGCCCGCGGACTGCTCAAAATTTGTTTCAACCAGGACGACTGAACCTACTTTTCTGAAGCTTACGGATACTTTATTGAGTGATTTCTTGATCACATCGGGTGTCTTTCCATCGGCAGTTGCCTTTACTTTGATATAGACTGAATCCTGCTCCCAACTTCGTACGATGATATGGCCATACTTGTTTTTCAGCTCGAGCTCCCCCCCGGGAGGAACCTCATAGCTTTGCTCAAAGTTCTTTTCCCCGTTGTACTGTCCATGCGCCATGTAAGCACATGTGGTGGCCAAATAAATTATGATGATACTGGTTATCTTTTTCATCTCTACCTGGTTAAATATTTGTCTCGATCACCTCGATATGATCTTCATCCTGCAGTTTTTCCAACATACGCTCCAGGATCTTGAGTTTTAGTCTGTACTGATCCATTACAGCCATGATCACCTCCTCATTATCCATGTTGTCCCGAAGGTCTTTTTTGAGGGATGCGATGACCACATCCATTTCCTTTAGATCCTCCAAAATCAATGGATCATTCACTTTAGCAGTGACCATTAGCTGGATTTCATTGATCTCCTGCTGATAGAATCTTTCCGTTTCCATCCATTCCTGTACCATTGGGTTGATCGGCCTCTGATAGGTATTGTATACCATAAATGACAACCAACCGGCTACAAACATCACACAGGCTGCCGCTGCATATCCGACGTGCAGCTTCCATCGCTTTCTCCTCCGGGGAACAAATGATTTCTCTAAATCCTTCCAACCCTGATTCTCATCAAAAGGAAATACTTCAAATTCTTCCCTGGACTGATCGACCCAATGCTTTAATTTATCCGACATAGCTTTTGCTGTTAGATTCCAGTCTGTTCCTTATTTTGGCTTTTGCTTTGCTATACTGGGCTTTTGAAGCTGATTCCGTAATGCCCAATATCTGCCCAATCTCTTTATGGTCGTACCCCTCAAACAGATATAGATTCAGCACTGTCCTGCTTCCGTCCGGTAGTTCACCTATGGCTTCCATTATCTTACCTGCTGTAAATTTTTGATACTCAAAATCATCTTCTGTTTCCTCAACCAGATCAAAATTCTGATCCAATTCGCTGGTGATCAATTTTTTTTTCTTAATCGCATTGATACAATGGTTCACCACTATGCGCTTGATCCAGGCACTAAATGTGCTGACTTCCCGCAGATCCGGTAGCTTCCTGAAGGCATCAATAAACGACTCCTGCAAGAGATCTTTCGCTTCATCCTCATCCCTGATCATTCGCCTGCAGATATTATACATGGCTCCTGAATACAGCTTGTATAGCTGTTCATAAGCCATCCTACTTCCTGCCTGACATTCTCGGATCAGTTGGTGATGAATATTTAATTGATCTCCTTTCAAAACAATTAACTGTTTAAAGGACAACCCTTTCAGCAAAAGGTTTCCTGAGGAAAGTAATTAATTATAAAGATCCGAATAATTAACTAGTTTGACACATGCCTGAAATGGCTGGAAAAGACCTGTCCATTTAAAAACATGGTGGAGTCTATCAGGTGAAACCCTGAAAACGTAATCATTTCCTGAATGGGAGGTATGGATTTAGCAGGTATGTTGCTTAATGCTCTAAATCCCAGGTACATGACTTTTAGTAAAACCGAAGACCGATGGGAAAAATCAGCAACAAGTAATTGACCACCGGGCACCATGGACTCTTTTAATTTTAGCATCACATTTCCTAACATCTCCTGGGTAAAAAGATCGAGGAAAAACGGGCAGATGATACAATCAAATTTTTGTGGGGCTTGAAAATCCAGGAAATCAATGTGCTCAAAATCGACACTTGTTGACTGTCTCTTTTGCGCTCTCCTGAGCATATTAGCAGATTTCTCAAGATAAGTAATCTGTAATTCACCTGAAATATCATTTAGGATACGTCCTGTACCCCCTCCGATGATCAATACCTTCGATCCCGGAGGTATTTTGGATAGAAAATGCGCGGATGCCTGATCGAGCACATCCCCGAAGACCAGTCTTTTGACAAAGTCATAACACCAGGCGATCCCGTCAAAATTATTCATTCACTAAAAGAACAAAAAAATAGCCGGGACAAAAAAGATAGCATCCCCCACTACGCGGAAACGTTCATTTTGGCCAAAGAACGGCTGAAACCGCATGACACCCACAAGTATGCAAGTCATGATCAGGTATACAAACTGGATTATCTGATATTTCTCTGCCAGTACCACGCCCAGGTATACTGAAGAACCAATCAATAGGGAAAGAAGGGCCCAGATCAGGCTGACAGAGCCGGCACCCAGTAGGCAAGTAATAGATCCAAAACCATTTTTAATATCACTTTCGCGATCATAGACAGAAAAAACCAAAAGATTGACAAGTGCCAACACAGCCAGCTGTGTAAACAGAATGAAATCTATTGTTTGCAGTGAATCCAGGAGCGAAATGGGTGTCAGAAAAATTCCTGATGCATACCCTATGGCCACCAGTAGCTCTTTAAGCCACAGACCGGGAAGAAAGTAAACCAACATCAGGTACAAGATGCAGCAAGCCGCTAAAATAGCTCCAGCCCTGATAATTTCAACAGGCAAATAATAGACATTAATCAACCCTACAACAGAAACGATTCCAGCGAAAAATACGACTTGCTTAAAGTATTTCTGATGAAATACTCTTCGTGGGTCAGAGGTCCTAATATTTCTTGAATCTATCAGGTGATCTACTGAATAAATGAGCCATACTGTGATAGCCAATGCTAAATAGACACTGGCAGGGATCATCAATTCATAGAGAGACCCAAGGAAGCCGAGAAAAATAACTGCACCTAAAACGATATCCAGAGATAACCATCTGAAATACCGATAGAGAATCATTATCCCTGGCTTAGCGCTTCAGCACCTCCTACAATCTCAAGAATCTCTTTGGTAATGGCAGCCTGACGTGTTCTGTTATATGTCAGTCGAAGTTCTTTGAGCAGTTCCCCGGCGTTGTCCGTTGCCTGATCCATCGCTGTCATCCTTGCTCCCTGCTCGGAGGCATTCGATTCCAGCAAAGTCCTGTAGAACTGGATCTTAAGCGATTTAGGAATGATTTCTGAAAAGATAAACTCCTTGGTCGGTTGGAAGATGTAATCCGTAGAGCTCGTCGTATCCTCCTCTTCTTCATTCATCTGAATAGGAAGGAACTGCTCAGATTTAATTTGCTGAACAGCTACATTTTTAAACTCATTGTAGATGATTTCTATTTTGTCATACACTCCACTGGAGAATGCATCCATGACATACTCTGCCGCTTCGCGTACTTCATCAAATGTAAGCTGCCCCATCAAAGTAGCAAACTGATCATCGACATTGTACCCGCGTTTCCTGAAGTAATCCAGGGACTTCTTACCTATTGGTAGTATATACAATGAACCATTCTTTTCCTGGCTGGCATATTTTTCCTGGATCAGGTTTCTTGCAAACTTGAATGCATTGTTGTTGAAACCCCCGCACAAACCTCTATCAGAACTTACTACAACCAGTAAGACATTATTCTCTTCTCTTTGTATGCTGTAGGGATTGTTTAGACTTTCAGCATCTACACCCCCTGAAACATTCTGGATCAGCTTTGTGAGCTTCTGGGAGTAAGGCCGCATCTGCGTGATCCTGTCCTGAGCTCTCCTCAGTTTGGCAGCAGCCACCATTTTCATTGCTTTGGTGATCTGCTGTGTGGATGTTACAGATTGTATCCTACCTTTTACTTCCTTAAGATTCGCCATGCTTAAATACTGCTATTTTTTGGTATACTGAGCAGCAAGATCTTTTGCTACTTCACCCAGCTTATCAGTTACTTCGTCAGTCAATTGACCTGCTTTCAGTGCCTCAAGCACTTTTTTATGCTTGGCTTTCATGATTGACAAGAATTCTTTTTCAAAGTCCTTCACCTTGTTTTCAGGTACTTTATCGATAAAGCCTTTGGTAGAAACATAAAGGATGGCTACCTGCTCTTCTACCGGAGAAGGAGAATACTGAGGCTGTTTAAGGATTTCCTGGTTCCTTCTACCTCTGTCGATTACTCTTTGAGTCGCAGGGTCCAGGTCGGATCCGAACTTGGCAAATGCTTCAAGTTCACGGAACTGTGCCTGATCCAGCTTCAAGGTACCAGCAATTTTCTTCATGGATTTGATCTGCGCAGATCCACCCACTCGAGATACGGAGATACCTACGTTGATCGCAGGTCGAATACCCGAGTTGAAAAGATTGGTCTCAAGGAAAATCTGACCATCAGTGATGGAGATCACATTGGTAGGGATGTAGGCAGAAACGTCACCCGCCTGAGTCTCAATGATAGGAAGGGCTGTGAGTGAACCACCACCTTTTACTTTTCCTTTCAAAGAATCAGGAAGGTCATTCATTTTAGCAGCGATCTCATCGTTGTTGATGATTTTTGCCGCCCGCTCCAACAATCTTGAGTGAAGGTAGAAAACGTCTCCAGGGTATGCTTCACGTCCCGGAGGTCTTCTAAGAAGTAGTGAAACCTCACGATAAGAAACAGCCTGCTTAGAAAGGTCATCATAAATCACCAAAGCAGGTCGACCTGTATCTCTGAAGTACTCTCCAATAGCTGCTCCGGTAAATGGTGCAAAGAACTGCAATGGTGCTGGTTCTGATGCTGCAGCACTCACTACTGTGGTATAAGCCATGGCACCCGCTTTTTCCAGAGAAGCCACAATTCCGGCTACGGTCGAAGCTTTCTGTCCTACGGCTACGTAGATACAGTATACAGGCTCACCTCGATCGTAAAATTCTTTTTGGTTGATGATTGTATCAATAACCACAGCAGTTTTACCTGTCTGACGGTCACCAATTACAAGTTCTCGCTGTCCTCTTCCGATAGGAATCATTGAGTCGATCGCTTTGATACCGGTCTGAAGTGGCTCGTTTACCGGCTGTCTGTAGATTACACCCGGTGCTTTTCTTTCCAAAGGCATTTCGAAAAGCTCACCTTCGATGCTTCCTTTACCATCTATGGGTAACCCCAGGGTATCAACAACCCTTCCGCACATGCCATCACCTACCTTGATCGAACCAATCATTCCAGTTCGCTTCACGGTATCTCCTTCCTTCACATCACTGGAATCTCCCAGCAATACCGCTCCTACATTGTCTTCTTCCAGGTTTAGTGCCAATGCTCTCAGGCCATTGTCAAATTCCAATAGCTCGCCTGCCTGAGCGTTGCCCAATCCGTAGATCCTGGCTACACCATCCCCTACTTGCAGTACTGTTCCGATTTCCTCAAGTTGTGCTTCTGTCTTTTGGTTAGAGAGTTGCTCTCTAAGTATTGCTGAAACCTCGTCGGGTCTAACTTCTGCCATAGTTTTGAATTTGTGCCTTTACAGGCGATTATATCGTTTCGTTTTTAAATTTTAATCCTATTTCTTTGAGATGACCGCTGATTGATTCATCCAGCTGCTGATCTCCCATTTTTAATAAGTATCCACCTATCACATCAGGATCTACCTTTTCTATGATCAATGGCTCCTTTTTGGAGATCTTTTTGACCAACTCACTAAATTTCTTTCTTAATTCATCAGTAAGGGGCGTTGCGGTAGTCAACTTCACCTCCTGAATTCCCTTCTTCACATTGTATTTCTCGAGAAAGACCTGCGCTATCTGAGGAAGTACGGCCTCTCTGTTTTTCCTTGATATAACGTCAAACGCTGTTAGCGTAAGCTTATTCATTTTCTTATCAAAGATCTTTTTGAGGATCTCTGCCTTCTTCAGATGAGGAATGATGGGGCTTTTGAGCATCAATGCCAATTCTCTATTGGACTTACATAGATCCAAAAATAACTTCATGTCATTCTTTACCTCTTCCAGCACACCTTGCTGATCTGCAAGTTCCAGAATAGGGGAAGCATATCTTGCTGCAAGCCTTGTATTTGACATGATTAGTTGACTTTAACTTCTTTCAGAAATTTTTCGATCAGATCTTTCTGTGACTTATCATCACTTAGTTTTTCTCTTAGCAACTTCTCGGCAATATCCAGGGATAAAGATGCTACCAGGCTTTTTACCTCCTGAAGCGCTGCTTTCTTTTCTCCTTCAATGGCGTTCTTTGCATCGGCAATCATCCTATCGGCAATTACTGATGTTTCAGCTCTGGCGTCCTCTTTGATCTGATTCGCTGTAGACAATGCCTCCTTAAGCATCTTGTCTCTTTCCATCCTGGCTTCCTGAAGCAGGTATTCATTGTCTTCTTTGATCTGCGCCATCTCCTCTTTAGCAAGCTCAGCTGCTTTGAGAGAATCAGCAATGGCTGTTTCGCGTGTCTTCAATGCGCTGGCTACAGGCTTCCATACGAAGACGGCCAACACGGCAAACACGATCAGGAAAACAACTGTTTGCCAAAATATAAGTCCAATATCAGGGGTTACTAAATCCACAGTATTTCAGTTTTGTTTTTGAATAATTAAAACCTGACCATGACACCTAATGTGAACATGATCAGGCTTTTTGGTAAATTAAATACCTGCGTTAGTAGCAAGGAATCCAATTACCGCAGCAAATAATGCAACTCCTTCTATCAAGGCTGCTGTTACAATCATTGCTGTCTGGATCTTGTTACCAGCTTCGGGTTGCCTAGCGATACTTTCAGTAGCACCTTTACCAATTAGTCCAATACCAATTCCGGCACCTAGTACAGCTAAACCTGCTCCAATTGCTCCCATAATTCTAAATTTAAATTGTATAGTTATTCAAAAAAATTCTCGTTAATGATGCTCTACCTCCTGCACTGCCTCTCCAAAATACATGGATGACAACAAGGTGAAGACATATGCCTGCAAAATTGCAACAAACAACTCCAACATATTCATCACCGTAGCAAACACAGCAGATAAGATACCTACCGCAAAGCTCTCAGCAATGAAGGTGAGACTTAAAATACTCAATATGATTACGTGGCCAGCTGTGATGTTCGCAAAAAGTCGAATCATCAGTGAAAATGGCTTTGTAAAAATTCCTATGATCTCAATGGGCCACAGAATCAGATAAAGAAAAAACTTTCCTCCCCAGCCCATGGAGCTTCCCAATGGATCAAAGATGTGACTCCAGTAAGCCCTGTTGCCCGTAGACACGGTGATGACCCAGCTAAAAACAGCCAATACCATGGTGACTGCAATGTTTCCGGTAAGGTTAGCAGCACCTGGAAGTAATCCCAGCATGTTTCCAAACCAAATGAAGAAAAACAATGTCAGCATGTAAGGCAAATACCTTTCATACTTGGGCCCGATATTAGGCTTAACAATGTCATCTCTGACAAAAATGATGATTGGTTCAAAAAATGACTGGAGACCTTTTGGCGCTTTAAGCGGGTCTTTCTTGTAGCTTTTCGCAACAGCCATAAACAACAAGATCAGGATGATCGAGTTGATGAACAAAAAGAGAACGTTCTTGGTAATGGAAAAATCCAATACGTGAGCTCCTCCTTCTAATGTAATGTGATCATGATCCATCACGTAGCCTTTGTAAGGCACTGGCTCATGATGTTCATTCTGAAAATTGCTGGACATGAAAATATCAAGACCTTTCTCCTCAGAATATACGATGATGGGAAGAGGTACAGTCACTCCATGAGTGATCTCCCAGGAATGAGAATCCTTGATGTGATGGTCTATCAAAGCGCCTGGATTGAAGGAGCCATGATCGCCTTCACTGGCAGGGTCAGCAGCTGCCTTTAGTGATCCGGTTGAGATGATAAATACAAAACCAGCCAAAAGGCTGATTTTCAATGCTTTAAATCTTGTGTAGAATTTCTTTCGATCCATCAATTGAGGTTCTATCCCTTAATTCCGCCGCAAGTTAGCCAATACCACTATTAATTCAAATATTAAGTAAACCAAATAGAGGATTGAAAATTGGACCATGAACGGGAAAAGATCAGGTGTTTTCAGTAAATAGAAAATAGTAAGCACCATCAGACTGGTGATCATCCTAAATCCCACTGCTCCTATTATATATATAGGAAATTGTGACGTTTCTTTTTGAGCCATTTGCATCAGCCACGCCACAGGCACTGACTGAGCAAAAAAGATGATCACTAAAATGTGAAATTGTGCATGCAGCATCCCATTGAGCAATGAATCATTGATCAGATAGTATGCCAGTAACAAAATAGTAGAAATGATGACGGAGGGAACGAGGTATTTCTTCAATCCTTATTGATTAATCGCTTAAACAAATACCAGATGGTTCCTGCCATGCCCAGGAATACTGATAGTATCAAAATCCAATGAGATCTCGGACTATAGAGCTGACTCAATTTATAACCACCCCAGATACAGAGCAGATTAAAAGATGCAACTTCAATGGCCAGCCCTGAAAACCTGGCGTACGAATTGTCTCTTTTAGGACTGGGCCTGGAGGAGTGGCTGTCTTTCGGATTCCTGGCCAATGTTTATCTCCTTGCTTTTTACTCCCATTTTACATTTTCCATTGAAGGTGGCACCGGATTCTACAATCAATTTGTTTGAGATGATGTCTCCTTCTACTACTGATGAAGCTTTCAATACCAATACCTCAGTGATTTCTACCGAGCCCGTAATGTGCCCTGCGATCTCAGCATTTTGTGCCAGCACGCTCCCTTCTACATAAGAAGAGTGACCTAGTGCCACTTTAGATTTGGTCTTAATGTTACCTATCACCTTTCCTTCAACACGTATATTTCCAAAGGTCTCTATATTGCCTTCTAAGGTTGTTCCTTTTCCGATGATGTTGCTGGAGTTGCTCAGCTCCTCCATTACTTTGGGGTCTTGTTTCTTTAACATAACTCTCTATTCAAGTGTCTAACGATTATCTTTTATTGGCTAAATCAAATTACCGTAGTTCAAGCAGTAATTTTCGGCCTGATCAAATCACTATTCATTTTCAAAAAGCCACATATTCCTGTGGGTTTACCGGATTGCCATTGTGCCACAATTCAAAATGCAAATGAGGCCCTGAGGTCAATTCGCCGGTATTTCCAATGATAGCAATAATTTCCCCTCCGGTGACAAAACTACCAACGTTTTTTAATAATTCCGAATTGTGCTTATAAACTGAGATCAGATTTCCTCTGTGTTGTACTCCCAAAACATACCCACTGTCGAGTGTCCAGGATGAAAAAACCACTACCCCGTCAGCCACACATTTTACCGGTTCATTTTCTTTGGCCACAATGTCTGTCCCAAAGTGATTGGTCTTTGGATTGAAGCCATCCGAAACAATTCCTTCCAAAGGACTAAACAGATACAATTCCCTAAATTCACCACTCTCCCTGGTTTGGAAAGTTAATACTCCGAGTTCTTCATTCTCAAATTCAGCACGGATTTGCGAATCGATTGGCTTGATATCTTCTTCGAGATCCACTTCAGAAGTACCAATAGAAATATTCCCAGTGATGTCTTCCAGTGAAGAAAACCCCTCAGTATCACCACTCACAATTTTCTTAATATTGGTCACATATTGATCCTTGATGATCATTTCCTGCTCGAGAGAATCGATTTTCATCGTGAGTGCCAGGAGCTGCCTATTGGTCTGTGATTGCACAAACCTGGGGTCCAGCCATTGCTCGAGTGTAAATGTAACCAGGTAAATGGCCAACGACAGGGTGATCAAAAAAGCAACCCCCATCAATAGGATTACCTTGGCATAGGTAAAACTGATGGTCTTCTTTTCTGCAAAATTCTCCTCATTACGGATAATCAGCAGATACCTGTTAGTAAGCCAGTTGGATAATGTTTTTCTTGCTGCCACTATGCCCTTTTCTTTAGCGCCAAAGATAACCGAATTCAGATGTATAAATGAATACCCGGATAATTTCCAAAATCCATTTTGAATCTAACCTGATTATCTTTGCAAGATTAAGGATTTCAGGTCGTTCTAGGATATATAAAGTTTAACTGTCTTCATTGAAAAGATACGCATCATACATATTTAGTGGTCTATTGATCTTCTTCTTTGCATGCGCTAACCTGGACAACCCGCTCAGCACAGGTTACAATGATCTCACGGCTCATTTCAATTCCTACTTTATCGCCAAGGAGCGCATGAAGGAAATTGAAACTGCTATACACGACAGGTATGAGTGGAACTACAACAAGGTCCTTCCTATTTACCCACAGTTTGATACCACGGATGCCAAAGCGCTTGAGACCGAAATCAAAGATTGTATCGAAAAAGCTTCCATCTCCATCCAGCGACACCCCGACTCTAAATGGGAAGACGACGCCTATGTGCTGGTAGGCAAGGCCAGATATTACTCTGTGGAATTCCCGGATGCCATCGAAACCTTTAAATATGTAAACAAACACAGCAAGGATAAGCATGAACGCCACAAGGCATTGATCCAATTGCTAAAGACGTTTGTTGAGTATGGCGAATTCAACAATGCCATTGCTGTCTCGGACTATTTGAGCAAGGAAAAACTCAATAACAAGAACTTACAGGATCTCTACCTCTGCAGGGCCTATCTCTACCAAAAAAGAAATGATAAAAATCTGATGGTGCAAAACCTGGTAAAAGCTGAGGAGCTGATGACATCCTATTCTGAGACTGCCAGGGTAGAGTTTATTATCGGTCAGGTATACCAGGAGTTGGGATTCGATGCAGAGGCCTATCATTATTATGAGAGATCCCTGAAGAACAATCCAGATTATGAGCTTTCCTTCTATACGAAGCTCAACATGGCCCAGGTGACCGAACTTACCAGTTCCGGAGACATCAGGAAGGTGAGAAAATACTTCAGGAAACTGCTGAAAGACACCAAAAACACGGAGTACAAAGACAAGATCTATTATGAAATGGCAAACTTTGAGCTGAAGCAGGGAAATCTGAATGAAGCCATTGACTTGTATAAGATGTCGATTCAAAACAGTGTGCAAAATCAGCGTCAGAAAGGATATGCGTACCTAAAGCTCGGACAGATTTATTACGACAGCCTCAAGCAGTTTGAACTGGCACAAGCCTATTACGACAGTACTGTGAGTGTGATGCCTAAGGATGAAGAGGGATTTGAAAAGATCAGGCAACGACAGGAAATACTGGATGACTTTGTGGTTCAGGTACTCACCATCCGGGAAAACGACAGCCTCCTGGTACTCTCCAATCTACCCAAAGACTCTGTACTCGCATTGGCCACTTCTATCGTTGAGGAGAAGGCAAAGCAGCAGGAAGAGGATCGTAAGAAAGAAGCGAAACGCCAATCCAGGGTCCGCACAGCGTTTGATCAGGAAAATGTGGGACTTATTCAGCCGGGTGTGACCCAGGGAGCCAAATGGTACTTCTATAATCCGACTACTTTGGGCAGAGGTGCTTCGGAATTTAAACGAATTTGGGGGTCTCGGCCACTCGAAGATGATTGGAGAAGAAGCAATAAGACCACCGGGCCCATAGCTTCTAATACCCCAAATAAAGTAGGAACCCTCCAGAAAGTGCAGGAAGAAGATGAAGAAAGAAGCAGCGACGGTGAAGTAGCCAGCATGGTATCCAAGGTTCCTTTTGAAGACGCACAAAAGGAAGTACTTAGAAACCAAATTGAAGAGGCATTGTACAAGCTTGGTTTCATCTACAATTTCAAGCTGGAAGAAAAAGAAAATGCGATCACCACTTTTGAGCAGCTCAACCTGAGATTCCCGAAGTCAACCTATCGTCCTGAGATACTGTATCAACTTTATCTACTCTATAAAACGTTCGATTCGGATAAATCGACCGAGAGAGCAAACCAGCTCAAAGCAGAATACCCCGAGACCATCTATGCCAGGTTGGTTGACAATCCGAATTATACAGAGGAAAGTCATGCGCTCACCGAAGAGCTGAAAATAATCTATAACGATGCTTACAGAATGTACGCGAATGGATTGGTAAAAGAAGCACAAAAGAAACTGGACAGCGCCCTCATACTTCACCCAGACAATGACTTCAGTGATAATTTGAAACTACTTCAAATCATGTGCACCGGAATCCTTGACGGGCAATACCGATATCAATACGAACTAAACAATTTCATGAAGGATTATTCCGAAAGTGAGCTTAAGCCTTATGCTCAGCAACTGGCCAAACATTCGGAAGATTATCAGATCAAGCTATTTAGCAGCAGTAAAGCAAAATTCAGTGATAATTTAAATCAGAAGCACTATTCACTGATCGTTTATGCAAACAAAAGCAGTCTTGCAGAATCCATCCCATCAGAAATTGATAAATTTATAAAGGACAATAGTTTTGCATTGAAAACAGGGAATCTCATTCTAGACGAAAAAAATGCGATGGTCATGGTCAATGAGTTTCCGGGCAAAGGAAGCGCCTCCAAATTTGTACAAAAGATGAACGCTGAGTTGACCCTGTCAGAAACATATAAAGGAGAAACTTTCTACTATTTGGCCATCAGTGAAGATAATTTTGACGTATTTTACCAAACAAAAGATCTTGACGCCTACCTGAACTTTTTTGAAAAAAATTATTGAAGGTTAAATGAATAAAAGACTAGTAAGGACAATTGTTATTCTAATATGGGCCATTTTCCTATTTGGAGTAATCTCCGTCCCTTTGTTGTTTTACGCAGTAAAAACAGATTTCAATGGTTTATTCGGAGGACTGCCAAGTCTTCAGGCACTTGAAAGACCAGATCCTGAGCTCTCATCTGAAATAATCAGTGCAGATGGTGTTTCCCTGGGGAAATATTACCGAACCAACAGAACCCCGGTCACCTTTGAGGAGTTGTCGCCAGAAATGGTGAACACGCTGCTGGTCACTGAAGATATCCGGTTTAAGGAACATCCCGGGATTGATCTACGTGGATTGATCAGAGCTATTATTGGTAGGGTGACTTCCCTGTATTCCGGAGGTGGTAGTACCATTACCATGCAGCTGGCAGAAAACCTGTTCCGAACTGAAACGGAGAACAAAGGGTCGCTCTACAAATACCCAGCTGTGGGTCAGGTTATCACCAAGCTAAAGGAGTATATCATCTCTATGCAATTAGAGCAATCTTATACCAAAGAGGAAATTCTTGCCATGTACCTTAATACGGTTCCATTTGGTAGCAATGCCTTTGGGATCAAAGTTGCAGCTCAGACATTTTTCAACAAGCTCCCCTCTCAACTAAATTATAAGGAATCTGCTTTGTTGGTAGGAGCGCTAAATGCACAAACCCGCTATAGCCCTATTCTGAATCCGGAAAATGCCGAGGCAAAACGTACCGAAGTGCTTTACAATGTCCACAAGTATGGGCTTATTGACAAAGAAGCATTTGATTCTCTGAAAGTCTCAGATTTCGGATTGAATTATAAAGTAGAAAGCCATAATGAAGGGATAGCAACTTACTTCCGTACCGTCCTGGGTAATTACCTGATGTCATGGACCAAAGAAAGGGGTCTGGACTTATGGGGCGATGGTCTTAAAATCTACACCACCATTGATAGCAGGATGCAAATCTATGCAGAAAATGCAGTGAGAGAGCACATGGATACGCTTCAACAAGTCTTCAATGAGCACCTTGGAAATCGTGCACCCTGGATTGATGAGGAAGGAAGAGAAATTCCAGACTTCCTGGATAATGCCGTCAAGAAGACGGACTATTACCAGTTTCTGGTAGAGAAATATGGCAAATCAAGTGATTCAGTAAAAATAAAACTTCGTGAGAAACGTCCCATGCGGGTATTTTCCTGGGATGGTGAGATTGATACACTATTCAATGTCTATGACTCACTGAGATACTTTAAAGGATTCCTACAAACAGGATTTATGGCCATGGATCCAAAAAGTGGCCAAATCAAAGCCTGGGTAGGAGGAATAGATCATAAATATTTCAAGTATGACCACGTCATGTATAGTAAAAGACAACCGGGGTCTACTTTTAAACCCTTTGTTTATACTGTAGCCATTGACAACGGGTATTCCCCTTGCTTCCCATTGGCTGACGTGCCGGTTTCACTGTCTAACAATGGCGAGCCATGGACCCCTCAAAACTCCAATGGAAAGTATTCCGGTGAGGTGATGACCATCAGGCAGGCTATGGCCAGGTCTGTCAACAGTATCACTGCGGTGATGATGCGACAGCTTCAACCAAGTACCATTAAAGAGTATGCCCGACGGATGGGTATAGAAAGTGAATTGGCCGCTGTTCCTGCCATGGGACTTGGAGCCGGTGGAGACGTTTCAGTTTACGAAATGGTAGGGGCATATTCTACATTCGTCAACAAAGGAACTCATACGATCCCAACATTCCTAGAAAGGATAGAAGATCAAAATGGTAACGTGATTCAACAGTTTGTCCCTGAAAAGCGAGAAGCTATCAATGAAGAGACAGCATATATCATGCTTCACATGCTCAAAGGGACTACAGAAGAAGTCGGTGGTACTGCACATGGTTTGAGTGCTGCAGTAAAGAGCGGAAATGAAATTGGTGCTAAAACAGGAACGACCCAAAACGCTTCTGACGGATGGTTTATGGGAGTGACCAAAGATCTGGCTGCAGGAGCATGGGTTGGTGGTGAAGAGCGAAGTATCCGATTTGAATACTGGGCGCTTGGCCAGGGGGCCAGAACGGCCATGCCCATTTGGGACAAATTCATGCAGCAGGTCTATGCAGACCCAACACTGGGGTATACCAAAGGGCCATTCCCAAAACCTGTAAAGCCTATCTCTGTAGAGTTGGATTGCAGTAAGTATGATGCTGGCACTCAACCTCAAGATACCATAACCTATGATGTAGTTGAGGAAGAAGCCATCTTCTGATGCAGGCCCAAAAGTTTGCTACCGATGAATATCTGCACCTGCCTCATCAGCCTGGTGTATACAAATTCTTTGACTCAAAGAATATCATTATCTACGTAGGCAAAGCCAAAGATCTGGCAAAAAGGGTATCCAGCTACTTCAACCGTGCAGGTCTTACCAACAGGAAGACTTTTAAGCTGGTAGGGGAAATCAAGTCCATTGAGGTAGTGCTGGTAAACTCCGAATTTGATGCGTTATTGCTCGAAAACAGCCTGATCAAAGAACATCAACCCAAGTACAACATCCTGCTCAAGGATGATAAAAGCTTTCCAAGCATATGCGTGACCAATGAACGCTTCCCACGTGTGTATTCCACCCGTAGAATCATTAGATCCAAAGGAGAATACTTTGGGCCCTACACCAGCGTAAAAGCCATGGATGGCGTCCTCGATCTTTTGCGAAAACTTTATAAGATCAGAACGTGCAATTATGTGCTTTCGGAAGAAAACATCAGGAAGAAAAAATTTAAGGTCTGCCTGGAATATCACATTGGAAACTGCCTGGGACCGTGTGAGGGTCTACAGGAAGAAAAAGACTACCTGGAAGATATCCAAAGTGCCAAGGAAGTACTAAAAGGGAATATCTCTGTGGTAAAAAACAATTTCCTCCAACGCATGAATGACGCCGCCAGTGAGTTGAAATTTGAAACCGCACAGGACTATAAAAACAGGTTAGACCTTCTGGAAAAATTCCAATCCAAATCTTTGATCGTAAATCAAAAAATTACCGACATAGATGTGGTGGGTATCTTAAGCTTTGAGGACAAGCTATTCATCAATTACATGAAGATCCAACATGGAACCATTCGGGTGAGTGAGACAATGGAAACTACCCGTAAAATTGATGAACCACTCGACGAACTGTTGCAGGTATTGGTTTTCAATCTGAGGAATAAATACGATAGTGAGAGCCCTGAGATCCTTTCAAACAAAGAAATCACTGATTGGGAGGGCGTAGCAGTCACCATACCACAGATTGGGGATAAGCGAAAGCTTGTGGACCTGTCTGTGAAAAATGCACTTTTCTATAAAAACGATAAGGTCAAACGCATTGAATCTTCGAAACCCTATGCAACCAAGGTACTGGAACAACTCCAATCTGACCTCAGACTTACTACCTTACCCAAACATATTGAATGTTTTGACAACAGCAACATCCAGGGCACCAATCCTGTGGCCTCAATGGTCTGCTTCAGGAATGGTAAGCCCAGCAAAAAAGACTACAGAAAGTTTAACATCAAAACGGTTGAGGGCCCAAATGACTTCGCCTCCATGAAAGAGGTGGTAGGTCGTAGATACTATCGGTTAAAAAAAGAAAATACTGCACTTCCCGACCTGATCATTGTGGATGGTGGCAAAGGACAGCTTAGTTCGGCTGTAGAGGCCCTTAAAGAATTGGAAATATACGGCCAGGTCCCCATTGTGGGAATTGCCAAACGGCTTGAAGAAATCTACTATCCGGAAGATCAGCTTCCCATGTATATTAGCAAAAAATCAAGTTCTCTTAAGCTGCTTCAGCAACTCAGGGATGAGGCCCATCGTTTTGCCATTACGTTTCACAGGCAAAAACGGAGCAAAGCTTCCGTCAAATCAGAACTAGATGAAATTGCTGGCATTGGCCCCAAGACGAAAAGCTTGCTACTGACAGAATACAAAAGCGTGAAACGTATCAGTGAATTGGGTGTGACAGAGCTATCGGAACTTATCGGATTGAATAAAGCCAAGATCATCCGAGAGTACTTTGAAGAAAAGAATAAGTAGGAATTTCTCACCCTGCAATTACTCTAAATCCGTCTGAACTCACTCCTTTTTGGGGGAATCCCTTTAGATAATACGGAAACGAAATAAAATTCATTTTATCCGGTCCATAAAAAAGGGGATCATTTGCATGACCCCCTTCTCTTCTATAAGATAAAATTACTAACCTAGTATTCCCATAATTCACTCTCGTATTCCATCAAATTGTTCTCAAGCTCCTGAGAGAGTAAAACAGCGTCGAATACTTCCGTAGTCAACTGTCTCACATCAAGATTTTGAGCATTTGATACTTTTACGATAGGAGCTCTGAACAACCTTAACTCAAATGCATCAGCAATATTTCTATGCTGTGCCTGGTTTTGGTTGTTGAACCAGATGGCTTTCTCAGCATATGGTCCTCTGAAGAGGTCAACCACATCCTGATATTTGAAGTGAGCCACCTTTTTTTCAAATCCTGCCGGGTTCCAAGTAAGGTCTCCTGCTGGTAACGCAATGGAGATTGCCCTGATATACCACAGCATTCTTGATCTGTTTCTGTCGAAAATCACATCTTCTCTCAGATATGCCACAGAAAACAAATCCGGTGGAATCGGATCATACTCCTTAGTGGTTTCCTGCTCGGGAGCTGGTTCAGTACTGGTCTGGGTATCCCCGAAACCACCACCAAATCCACCACCGCCGAAGGAGTCAAATCCGCCTCCACCACCACCAAAGGCATCCTGCTGACGCTCTATGGAAACAGCTGCTTCAAATTCATCATCTGCAAGCAGATTGATGCATGAGTCACTTCTATATGGCTTGATCAGTCCTTCGCGAACTGCGTCGATCAAAAGCCTGGATAGTTCTGCATTCTTTGAATTCAGAGGTCTATTCTGTCGTTCTTTCAGATCCATTCTTCTCCATACCTGTCTTTCGAACATGATATGAGCATCGATCACTTCCGACTTAATGATCGGCTGACCTTTGTCCTGGGCCATTAATGCCCCGGATGCCAGGAGAATAAAGACGATTGCATAACTTATTCTATTCATTACCTGTTTGTTTACTATAACTATTGCAGAGGAATATTATAAAATTTATTCCTCACCGGGAAAGGCTCTACCTGTCCTCTAAAATTTTGTCGTTGTACCAGCTTGATCTCAACGTTCAGCAAATCTCCCTTTCTGGCATTACCTAGCAAAGTTGCAAGATTCGCCGCACCACCTGATACATTCATTGAACCCCTGGCCAAACCACCACTCACCAGGGTAAGTGTAGCTTCAGCAACTCTGAATTTGGCATCATCAGGAAGCGTTTGCTGGAAGTTTTCATCCGCAACAGCACCGATCTGCATCCTTGGCGTCTTGGCTGACATACCTGTTTTCAGGTTGATCGGGCCCTGAGGTGTAGCAAATACAATGTCCGGAGGCGGAACTGGTCTTACACCAAATTCTTTGCTTCCTATATAGGTGCCACCATTAGATACATTCAATATTACCTTATCTGTAGCAGTTGGAACAAGGGTAACCTGTGTGCCTCCACCAGAAATGGCAGCTGCTCCCTGTGCAGAGAAAGAAGGAACAAATGTTGGTCCTAAGCCCTGAACAGTTACATTCAGGCTGTTACCACATCTCCAATACAAAGCGTTTACTGCAGTAGACTGTACCTGGATCACCGGTTGAATAACAAAGTACTCAATCTCATTGGTGAAAGTGGTATCCCTTCCACCGGGCATGGTTACAGAGATCTCTGCCTTATATGTTTGTCTCGAAAGACCGTTTTTGTCATAATTGCTGGCTCTGGCAGTAAATTCTACCAATCCGATACCTCGCTCATTTACAGGTATCTTGTTGCCATTGTAAGCCATCGTAGGAGTCACTCCGGAAGACGATGCAGCAATGAACATTTCTGCACTGTATTTCGCTCCGGCCGTTACATATTTAGATTCAGGTCTAACCATCGCATTGATCTGGTCAAACTTGAGGTCACCTGCTCCTACTTTACCCGCCAGGAAGCCAATGGCTCTGGTTTCATATCCCAATACACGGGATTGAAATTCACTCAGTGTGGCCAGACCCGCTGGTGTTGGTGAAGCGTCAAAAGCCAGTGTAGAAAATTTCTTTCCTTTTTGGTTAGGGTCCAGGCTATAAACGGGATCTTCATCAGCATCCAGTGCAATAGGGGTGTATCGCTCTACTTCTGAAGGGTCTGCGCCAAAAGCTGCAACCATCTCTGCTACATAAGCAGCATAATCATTCAGCAGTTGTTTGAGTCTGGCACCATGTCCTTCTCCACCCTCTTCTTCGGGCATCATGTAGTGGCCAACCTTATCATAGTCGGTCTTACCTACCAGGTTCTTAGCATCGCCGACATAATCAGGCTCATGCTCTTCCAAATAACCACCCGTTAAATCGATTAATGTATCCTTTAACAATGTGATATCCTGAACGACCTGATCTGCTCTGGCTCTTAGCTCAGCAGCAGCCTCAGCGATCTTCACATCAGCTGGTCTGCTACCCAGATCAGCCACAGTGCTTTTAATACTTGATAAGGTCTGAATGTTTCGCTCTGTTGTCTCGTTGTTGGCTCTTACCAAAGAGTCATTCAAAAAGACGAACTTGTCAATTACGGTCGAGCTGACGTTCAGTGCCAACAATGCTGTTAGCACGAGATACATCATCCCGATCATCTTCTGCCTTGGTGTTTCTTTTCCTCCAGCCATGTTCTTTCGGTGTTTAGCTTATTTGTGGAAAAATTAATCTTGCTTCATTGCACTCAACATACTGCCATACACTTTGTTTAGTGAAGCAATATTTGAAGTCAATTGATTTAGTTCTGTTTGGAAAGCAGCAGTTTCTTTTCCTGCTTCCGCCATACTGTTTAACGCATCCGTAACATTAGAGTAGAACTTGTTCATTGACTGAACATGGCTCTGAGCATCTTTCAATTCCATTTCATAAACGGCATTGAGAGCTCCAAGGCTCTTGGTTACAGTTTGTACTTCTGACTGATAATTTTTTGTGTCCTTAGCGGCATTGGCAATCTCACCAACATACTGTGTGATGTTAGCATACGATTTATTTACTTCAGCCAATGATTTAGACGCTTGCCTTACATTGCCAGTATACTCATTTGTTGCCAGCGCAGCATCTCCAAGATTGGCCATTTTCTTGGCTGAGTCAGCAAGATTTCTCATGCCGTCACCCAGGCTCTTGACCAGTTCAGGACCTATGTTTCCTTCAGCCATCACCTTATCTAATGAAGCAGAAACTCCGGTTGCTCTTGCAGGAGCTGCCTTTGGAGCCCCATCGTATTCATCAGATAGTTCGGGGTATACTTTGGACCAATCCGGCTCTTTGTGCATTGGTTCAAAAGAACTTAAGAAGAAAATGACTGCCTCAGTGGTAAGTCCGACCCCAAGCATAACTGCCGCACCGGGTAAGTGAAGGATCTTAAACATTGCTCCAACAATAACAATTGCAGCACCTATGCCATAGATCTTGGGCATAATGGTCTTAAAGAGTAACTCTTGGAATCCGCCTTTTTTGCTCATTATTTTAAATATTTAGGTTAGTAACTTATAGCTTTTTTAAAATTCATATCCTGAAGAACGACCAATATAAGTCATTGAGCATCTAAATCCAATAGAAGACCTTGTTGAATCTCTATGCTCAAAAGCACGTGTACCAGTTTCCAGATAATAAGCGATATCTTTCCACGAGCCACCACGCACGATCTTATAATTTACCCTGTCATCATAATAGGTTGGGTTCAAATCCCAAACCACTGGCATCGAAGCAGGGTTGTAGGCATCTTCGCACCACTCTGCTGCATTTCCTGCCATATCAAAAAGTCCGTACTCATTGGCAAAGTATGTTCCAACCGGAGAAGTATAGGCAAAACCATCGTCAAAATAGTTTCCTCTACCTGGTTTGAAGTTTGCCAAAAGACACCCTTTTGTATTTCTTATGTAAGGATTACCCCATGGATATTTAGCCATGTCGCGTCCGCCTCTGGAAGCATATTCCCATTCGGCTTCGTTGGGCAGCCTGAATGCAGGCATCTCAAACAATCCAACGCTCGCTCTCCATTCATTCAAATGTTGAGTCCGCCATTTACAGAAAAACCTTGCGGCATTCCAGTCAACACCAACTACCGGATAATCATCAAATGCCGGGTGAGACCAGTAATACACCATCATAGGATCTCCCATGTGGTGTGTAAAGTCTTTGACCCAAACAGTGGTATCCGGAAGTAGATCAGCCACAGAATAACCCGCAGGCAGGTCTACCTCTGATCCCTCAGTGATTGCCACAGTAAACTGTCGGTACTCATTGTTGGTGATCTCAGTCTCATCCATGAAGAATGCACTGATGGTGACCTGTTTGTTAAAGTTGATTTGTGTAGCTGCTACATCTTGGTCAGCTTGCCCCATGTGAAATGTCCCGGCTGGTACAGCCGTCATCCCATAGGGTCTTGTCATTTCCCAGCCTTCCCGGCCTTGAACTCCTATTAGCTCACCACGATCAGAACCTCCACCTCCGCCGAACAGACCGCAACTTTGGGTCAGTACGCCGAGAGAAAGTAATGCCAACGTGGAAAGCGAAAAAACACGCATTTTATTCATAACACCTAATTTGAACTTAGCAAGTATGTAAATTAAACAAACTTTCTTCTAAAATATTGCATCAAAATGGGCCTAAATATATAACCTTCTGTTTTTTCAACACAAACTTTGCATTGAAATTATCCAAAAAATACGTCTTTAAGTTAAAAAATCAGTGAAATACCTTAGGTCAAAAACTGAATCTTGGGGTTTTAACTGTTTTCTTCCCACCGAAAATTAAATCAGGAATATCGTACCTAATGAAGATTTCATGAGAAGTAGGCTGTTTGGCATCCTGCTCGTCCACCACATAATCGAATGAATAGCCCAGCTTCAGTACGTTGTCTTCAAGCAGACTATACCCCAATAACAGGATAGCTGATTCCGAACGACGGTAAGAAATCCCGCCCCACATCTTTTCTTTGAAAACTGCCAGTGCACTCAAATCATAGGTAAAGCCAACAAGGTCAGATCTGACCAGCACACTGGGTCTGATTACCAGGTCCTGGTTGATATTGATTACTGTACCTACCAGTCCGGTATAATTTCTCTTAAAATTGTTGCCAAATGAGACTGTATCAATGTTGATCCCAAAGTTGAAAGAGGGCTCCAAAATATTTAGTGCGCTCAACCCAAAGTAAATATTGCCTTTGGACTGGAAGAATATTCCGGCATTTAAATCTGCTTTCAACTGAGTCTGCCTGGCTCCTACGTTGAGGGGGTCCTCGGGATCGTTGAACCTCAGCTCATCAAATTTTTCTGTCTGAGAAAAGAAACCCGGCATCACTCCCACGGAAAGGGTCCCAAAACTCAGGTTCCATTTTGATGCTACCGTAAACTGTCCCTGGATATTATTGAGTGGACCCAGGTTGTCATTGGATAAGTTGAATCCCAACCCGGAAATCACGCTATTGACCGGAATATTTAACGTAAGCAGCTGAGTGCTGGGGGCTCCTCCATCACCATCGAAAGAGCTGGAGTATCCCAACCACTGATTGCGATACTGAAAAGCAACAAATGCTGATTCCCCTGTACCCACCCATGCCGGGTTGAAGTAAGAAGGATTGAGCATGTAGTGGCTGAAAAAAAATCCGTTCTGTGCTTTCGACAGAAAACACATGCTCAGGAGTAATGAAAGGATCAGCCACTTCTTCAACATTGCTATAAAGGTAAACGCTAAATATTAAAAACGCTTATATCTACAGGTTGTTTGCCTGCTTGATATAAAGTTCCAGCGCACCAGTCATAGAAGGTGCATTGGGTAGCGGCGCCTGAATATCTAATATCAGGTTAGCATCTCTCACGGCTTTTGCTGTGGTAGGACCAAATGCAGCTATCCTTGTTTTTTCCTGCTTGAAGCCGGGAAAGTTCTCAAATAGTGACTGGATACCGGAAGGACTGAAAAAAGCAATGATATCATATTTGATATCTGCAAGGTCCGAAAGGTCTGAAGCTACAGTCTTGTAGATCACAGCCTCATTGAATTTGTATCCATTGGTCTCCAGAAATACCGGAATATCATCCTTTCTGATGTTGGAGCAAGGATATAGAAATGTCTCATCCTTGTGTTTTTTCATCACATCAAAAAGGTCTGATGCGGTACGTTCCCCTGTGAATATCTTCCGCTTACGGATCACAATATATTTCTGCAGATAATTTGCCGTTTGCTCGGAAACACAGAAATATTTCATATCACTGGGTATCTCTACCTTACTTTCTGTGGCTAACCGGAAAAAGTGATCAACTGCATTTCTGCTTGTAAAGATGATCGCTGTGTGGTCAAGGATGTTGATTTTTTGTTTTCTAAACTCCTTGATGTCTACCGGGTCTACCTGAATAAACTTTCTGAAATCAATTTGCACATTGTATTTTTCAGCAAGCTTGTAATAGGGAGAGTTCTTCTTATCCGTTGGCTCTGGTTGTGATACTAAGATGGATGATACTTTATTGAGCCGTTCCTTGTCTGTAACTAGTAATTCTTCACTCATGCCGTTTCATTATGACTTCGACCTTTTAACCATTATTTCACTAACCAAAAGATGATCAGGAAAACCGGTAAAAATTCAGTCGTGCAAAGGTAGGAAATTATCAGGAGTTTTTTATGAGAATAAAATTTAACAAACTTAAAATAAAGCCATAACTGGAAAGCGCCCAAAACTAGGATTAAAAGAAGATAGGCAAGATTTACCAGGATAAAGCTGGTATTCTTTATAATGAAAAGATCTGCAAAAAACAAGCCCAGACTGGCAAAAGATAACCAAATAAATATCTGAATAAAATCCTGATACTGAATATTTGGCAAAAACCTGGTTTGGAGTAACATGGCCATCAAACGGGAAAAAATATATTTAGCTAAAACCATCAAAAATACTATCCCCGAAATAAAAAGCCACTGGGAAAAGTACTGATTGCCCCATGTATTTAAGTACGGCCAGATGCTTAATTCATGATGGATGTAAATAATCTGTACTGCTGCAATCAAAGCAAAAATCAAAGTAGTAATTAAGTTTTCGATGTGCCAAAAACCCTTATAGAACTCCTCAATATCTGAAGCAGACCGACTTGCCAAAGGATTGCTCAATACCCAGGCAAACTTGGCCGGGAAAGCATATTTCAATGCAGCGGCCAAAATCAAAATGATAAACAATGCCTGCAAATAAAACTCCGACAAGGTGTCCAGGTTTTTGTCTCTTGGTAATGCCAGGTTATCTGAATCGTTTGACGACACCAAAAGACTTGCAGTCAACTGGGCATATCGGTCGTATGAAACAGACAGGATGAGTGAGTCCATACCCACCTGTTGGCGTAAATCAAGTACCCTGAATTTATCGCAGCCCTTTGGGAGTTCCCGGAAATACAGCTTGTTGTTGATCCACACATCAATGGGAGACCCATGACATAGCTTGATGGTGTCAGAATCCGTAAAATCAGTAAGATTCAGGTTAACCAGGGACTGATCCGTCATGGATGTAATCGGCTTGATCCGGTTGTCTTTGATGACAAACCAGTTGTCAATTGATTTTTCATCCACCTGGGCTTGTGAAAGCAGCGCCATCCCAAGACATAAAAAACTTAAAACCATCCTCATATTGTGGCCATTCAAAATCTGGAAGTATATCCTAAATGTATTTTGGTGTTGTTGATATCAAAAGGGATTTCGCTGGAGCTCCCCAATGCGAACGCAAAACTAAACAACCCATTATTAGTATCCAGCGAAAGACCTGTGCCCAGTCCTAAAGGTGCACTCCACCGATCAAAAGCATGTGAGATCATTTGATCATAAAAAAGAAAAATATATGATCCCTCCTCAAAATATTGCCTCAACTCCAGCCTGGTTAAAAAATAGTTTTGGGCAAAAAAGAAGTTCTCATTAAATCCTCGTAAGGTTTTTAAGCCCCCTACCCTATAAAGTTCATTTCTTAAGATTTGGGCATTTTCCAGTAACCGCATGTCATACTCCATGAACAAGGCAGACTGTCCAAAAAGTATTTGCTGCCACTGAATATTGGCCATCAGCTTATACACCGTGCTGGTTGTGACCAGGGTGTCATAGTAGGATGAGGGAAGTGACGTATTTTTTTCAATGTTTTTCTTGCCAAGAGTAGCTTCTGTTTTGAAAGACCAGTAGTTCCTGAAAGAATTTGTCCGGGTCTGTCTGGAAAGGCGAATCGCATAGAAATCAATGGCATAATCTGCAAAAGTTTGTGCAGTGACACGCTCGATATTCGGAGAAATAAGGCTGCCTGAGCTTCTCGAATAGGAACCGTTGAACCTCAGACTTTTGCCGAAAAGAAATGTTCCAACCTCAAGCTTTATATCCCTCGTGATGAAAGTTGTATCCTGTTTGATCAGGTTGAAGCTTCCACCTACCAGTACATCACTGCCAAACAAATATGGGTGACTATATCCAACTGACAGCTGCTGCGATTGTGCTGCAAATTGCTGCCAATTGAGCTGAAGCTGTTTGCCGGAATAAAAAAGATTTCCCAGACTCAGGTCCAGATATCCCGTGACCAACATACCCCCACTGGTTGTCTGATTAGGTAACAAACCGATGATCCCTTCGAACGAGCTGGATTTATTCTCTTTCAAACTCAGATACGTAGTGGCCCGTCCTCCACTAAAAGCGATATCCGGTGGTGAGGAGAGCTCCAGAAAATCCAACTGTTGTAATTTGTTCTCTACATTTTGATAGGATATTTCATTGAAGGGCTTTCCAAGCTCCAGGTTAATAGACTGCTGAATGAACGCTCTCTTTGTCTTGACCTCTGTCAATAGCACTACCGTGTCATTCACGATATACGGGCCCGGATCAATCATTAAGCTTCCATTTAGTCTTCCTTTTTTATCTTGTGTAATTCCCTGCCAATGTAGTTGTGTAAAGGGGTATCCTTTTGAGATATAATCATTTAAGATCTGTCGGGAATACTTGCCTCTTTTATACTCAACATCAATCAGATCGTTACCCAGTACCCGTACACTATCTACGTAGATGTGTTTTTTTTCTCCCTGATGTAAAAAAATATGGGTGCCTGAATTTTGTTGAGAAATTGAATCAATCCCTGCAAAAAGATATCCATCGATGACTAGCTCATTCACCTTTCTTTTTGCCAGTTGCGCCGATGTCTGATCTGTAGATTGTACCTGCAGGCTCTCCTTTCCGTCGAGATAGACCGTGGTCTGACCCAGGAGGATAGTCCGGATACCCAAGAAACACATGATCAGAAAAAGTTTTTGCATGACATACTGTGATACCTTTGCAATTTAAGACTGAATCTTTGAGCGGCATTTATCTCCACATACCATTCTGCAGGCAGGCCTGCCATTATTGTGATTTTCATTTCAGCACCAACCTCAAACATGTGGACCAGCTGGTGGATGCTATCGGCAGGGAAATTTCCGAGCGAAAAGGCTACCTGAATGGCGACAAAATCGAGACAATCTACTTTGGTGGTGGCACGCCATCCATTCTCTCTCAGCCTCAATTAGACCTTTTGCTTTCACGGATCCGTGAGCATTTTCAGGTTGCCAATGATGCTGAAATTACACTCGAAGTAAACCCGGAAGATGTCAATTTAGCTGTCATTAATATGTGGAAATCTCTTGGGGTGAACCGGGTGAGTTTGGGGATACAAACGTTTAATGAGGAAAAATTGAAATATATCAATCGGCGTCACTCATCTGACCAGGCCATGGAGGCCATGAACTTGATTGCCTCAAATTTTGACAACTACAACGCTGACCTGATCTATGCCATCCCGCCAGCCAGCGAGCAAAGCTGGTTGCAGGATGTAGAAAAACTGCTTTCCTACGACCCACCGCATGTTTCTGTGTATGGATTGACGATTGAGCAGGAAACTGTCTTTGGAAAATGGGCCAGCCAGGGGAAATTGACAGAGGTTTCAGAAACTGACAATGCACAGGAATATAAGCTGGCAATAGAACAACTCGAATCTAAGGGATACATCCATTATGAGATCTCTAACTTCTGTAGACCGGACTTTTTTTCCAGGCACAATACCTCCTACTGGAAAGGGGCAAAATATCTGGGTGTTGGTCCGGGAGCTCATTCTTACGATGGTGACTCCCGCAGCTGGAATATCAGGAATAACCCAAAATATATCCGGTCGCTGGAGGAAGGAAAATTTGAGCCCACCTGTGAGGAACTGAGCCCGGCCAACCGTCAAAACGAGTATGTGATGACCCGCCTCAGAAATATCTGGGGCATTGATCTTGTCGCATTTCAAAAAATGTTTAATGCTGATTTTCTTAAGATCAATAAGCCTTTTACAGATCAACTATTCACCAAAAAGCTGGCTATCATCAAAGAAGATCACTTTCACCTGACTAATGAAGGATGGTTTTTAGCAGATGAAATCTCTGAAAGGCTGATGGTCGACGCTTGATCCTGGTTAAACTTTTTTGATAAAAAATCTGCTCAACCTGTTTACTTTCAGATGGTTATTTACCAAATTACCTGTTGTAAATCTTTAGAAAAACCACTTGGAACCCAATATTAAAAAGGCGATCATGCTCCTGAAATCCCTGATATTTCATTATCACGGATTGGATGATGAGGAAAAGACTTTGCTGGAAAAGTCTGCCAAAAAGCTGGATGCCTATGATGAGATGCTTTGGGCCAACAAGTTCATTGCTGAAGATTATATGTCTGCCTTTGAGCGTTCCCGTGAATTCTTTAAAAAGATAATCCCCGACATGGCTGTGCATGATCGATTGAAGCAGCTACATTCTGTGTGGGAGGACTGCCACCGCAAGGGCTACGTCACAGAATCCGAAACCACTGCCATGCTGATCCTGGCAAAAGACTGGGAGATTGAGTCTGAGTTTTTCGAAATCGTGAAGAGTTAGGTCCGTAACCGTACGGAAGTAACTTCCGCGTTAAAGGTGGAATTTATGATGAGAAATAGTAAAGGTCAAGAGTCGTCTAACCATTGAACCAAATATCACGTACAACTACAGGTTCAACTTCCGAGCCAGAGGAAAGTGAACATATAAATTCTAGTTAAAATGGTTATAATTATTGCGATACTTCAAGCCATCGTTATTGCTGCATTTAGTTCTGCTTGGAATGTAATGCATCCAGCTTTTGGAGCATTAATGGGTTTTATTGGGTTCTTCATTACATTTTTACTTATTGGAATAGTCATTGTCTTAATAGATAGATCGGGTATCAAAATAGAAGGGATGGTCTTTTATATCTTGATATTCATTATCTCACTGTCATTTTGGCTTGGATTCTTGAGACTTGTAAAAAGAATCAAAGAGGATAGATAGTTATTTTCCACTCATCTAATAAATATAGCAAATAGCTGTGTTTATAAATATCAGGAATGTACGACGGTACTCTATGAGAGGGCATTTTTTGCCTACTTTAAAGACTCATCATCTCCTTAAATCTCGCTGCTTGCCGTCGGCTTACTTCGATCTTTTCGCCGCCTTTGAGCTGGACGAGTAAGCCTCCATTGAACCACGTGTCGATCTTTTCTACCCAGCCCAGGTTGATGATGTGTTTACGGCTGGCCCGGAAAAAGGTTTTACTGTCGAGTCGTTCGTCCAGTGCATTGAGAGACTTATGGATCATGGGTTTGTTTTCCCGGAAATAGACTTTGATGTAGTTACCGTCTGACTCGAATAGCCGGACTTCCGAGAGCTTTACAAACCAGCATTTTTCACCGTCCTTCACAAAGACCTGGTCGTTTTCACCAAGACCTTCTCCCTTCGGAGATCTTTCCTCTTCGAAACGTAATTTATTGATGGCCTCACCTAATCGCTCCTTTTGAATAGGCTTGAGCAGGTAGTCGAGTGCATTAAACTCAAAGGCTTTGATGGCGAACTCATCGTATGCGGTGGTGAAAATCACTTTGGGAGATTTGTCCAGGTCTTCCAGCAGATCAAAACCACTTTTGCCGGGCATCTGGATATCGAGAAAGATCAGGTCCGGATCAATTTTGGTGATCTTTTCCAGTGCATCTTCGGCATCGGTGGCTTCGCCTACTACCTGGATGTCTTTATAGCCTTCCAGCAAGCTCATGAGCTCCTTGCGGGCCAGGCGTTCGTCATCAACTATTAATGCTTTCATGTGTATATCTATTTATTTTCAACGGTCACATGGAATAGTCAGAGTTCTAAACATAGTCAAACATCATTGCTAGTGACGAATATTCATGACTGGTTGGTATGGCTTTGCCTTATGACTATTTCATGTGTATATAATTGATTTTTTATCGGACACATGGAATAGTCAAAGCCCTCGACAAAAGTTGGAAAGCCTTACTGGTAAGGTAATTCTCATCTTTAGTTGATTATGGCTTAGTTTTTTGACTATTTCATTTATGTAATCTATAAAGTCTTTGGAATAACTATTTCAGTTAGCACTGTATTTTTATCTTCATTTTTGATCTCAAACCTGGATTGATTTCCATAGATCAGTTCCAGGCGTTTTCTGGTGTTGACCAGGCCATAACCTTCCCGTACCTTATTCTTTCCGTTCTCATACTGTCCTGCATTTCTGATCTGTATTACCAGCGATTCGTTGTTAATAAACGATTTAATAGCCACTTCACCTCCCTGTCTCAACGTAGAAATGCCATGTTTGATCGCATTTTCTACCAGCGTTTGAATCATCAAAGGTGGGATCAGATAGTCTTCAGCTTTGGGATCGAGGTCAAATCTGGTCTTCAGCCGCTCCTCATACCGGACAGATTCTAACCCGAGATAATCTTTTACCGTTTCCAACTCCTCTTTGAAGGGGATCAATCGTTTTCGGTCAACCATCAATGAATTGCGGAGTATGTTAGAAAGCTGCGTGATCGCATTCTTTGATTTTTTTGGGTCTTCATCTACGAGTGCCCGTATGCTGTTGAGTGCATTGAAAATAAAATGTGGATTGAGCTGGGAGCGCAAATTGTTGAGTTCAATCTCTTTGGCGGCTGCTTCATACTGCAAGGTCCTATTGGATCTTTCGAAATAATGAAAGGTAAAATAGATCATCGCCCAGATCAAATAGAGGATCACAGATAAGATCGTAGATGCAAATATGGCCAGTGACTGAAAATCTCTTTCTGATAGTTCACCAATGAAGTAGGTATAGACGATTACCAGGATATAATTCAGAAACGAGAGCGCAATCGTCACCAAAAAAATACGTGGTATGACCCTATATAAACTGAGGGTAAGCCAACCCCTTTGGATGATAATGTATCGCATCATGTGAGTCAACAGGATGTGAAATACGATGGGGATCAGCTGGTTTAGGAAAAGCTTCGGGGAAGCTTGCTGTGTATCTAAAAAATACAGGAATGCCGAAAGAATGCCATAAAAGGACCAACCCAGGATTTGACACAACCAATAGATTCTTTGCTTATTCATGGCCATTAGAACAAATATGAATCCTTTTTACCAATAAATTAAGTCAAATTAGGAGGTGTGTTAGAATATGGATATGAGAGCCACTATCCTTACACGAGCGGTGAAGGCTTCATCTCTTCTTTCAGGTATTTCCAGGTATAACCTTTTTCACATTTCACTATCTCCTCAGGTGTGCCGGTGGCTACGATATCCCCTCCTTTTTCACCTGCATCAGGTCCCAGCTCAATGACATGATCCGCCACTTTGATCACATCGATATTGTGCTCAATGATGAGTACGGTATTACCCTTGCTTACCAGTTTTTGAAGGACCTCAAGCAAATGCTGAATGTCCTGAAAATGAAGACCTGTTGTAGGTTCATCCAGGATATAAAAGGTTTTGCCCGTGTCCCGTTTAGACAATTCGGTAGCAAGTTTCACCCTTTGGGCCTCACCCCCGGAAAGTGTAGTTGCATGCTGGCCAAGAGAGATATAACCCAACCCCACTTCGTTCAGGGTTTCGATCTTCCTCAGGATCTTAGGCTGATTCTCGAAGAACTCTACTGCCTGTTCTACAGTCATATCCAGGATGTCAGAGATTGATTTGCCTTTGAACCTGACCTCTAATGTTTCCCTGTTGTAACGTTTCCCTTTACAGGTTTCACAATGGACATGTACATCGGGTAAAAAATCCATTTCGATCACCCGCATACCCCCGCCCTGGCAGGTCTCGCATCGGCCTCCCTTTACGTTAAAGGAGAACCGTCCTGGCTTATAGCCCCGTATTTTTGATTCGGGCAGCTCGGAGAAAAGGAGCCTGATATCTGTAAACACCCCCGTGTAAGTGGCCGGATTTGACCGAGGAGTTCTGCCGATTGGGGATTGGTCAACCTCAATGACCTTATCAATCAGGTCAAGCCCCTCAATGGATTTGTAGGGCAGCGGTTCATTTCTGGACCTGTAAAAGTATGTTCTCAAAACCGGGTAGAGCGTCTCATGGATGAGCGAAGATTTTCCACTTCCGGAAACACCGGCTATGCAAATCATATTTCCCAATGGAATTGTAAGATCCACTTCCTTTAGGTTGTGTCCGGTAGCACCCTTTAAAATAAGCTGTGAACCATTGCCCTTTCGTCTTTTCCTGGGTAATTCTATGCTTCTCAGTCCATTCAGATAATCCGCAGTAACAGATTTGTTTTGGATAAATTTTTCAGGCTTCTCAGCAGCTACGATGTGGCCACCGTGTATACCAGCCCCCGGCCCAATGTCCACAATAAAGTCTGAGGCAAGCATCATTTCCTTGTCATGCTCTACTACGATGACGGTATTGCCCAGGTCCCTAAGATCCCGCAAGGCCTGGATCAGCTTGTCATTGTCTCTCATGTGCAGCCCGATACTTGGCTCATCGAGGATGTACAGGACATTAACCAGCTGAGTCCCGATTTGTGTAGCCAGGCGAATCCTTTGGGCCTCTCCCCCGGACAACGTTCTGAGTGGCCTGTTGAGGCTCAGGTAGTTTAACCCTACATCCATAAGAAAGCCGAGTCGCTTCCTGATTTCTTTAAGAATCTCCTGGGCGATGATGTTTTGCCGCTCATTCAGGCGCTCTTCAATATTGACAAACCAGTTGCTGAGGTGATCAATATCCATTTCAGCCAGCTCACCGATATGCTTCTCGTCTATTTTATAATGAAGCGACTCTTTCTTCAGCCGGTACCCATCACAAGTAGGGCATTTCCGGATATCCGTGAATTCCTCCACCCATTTTCTGATCTTTTCGGAGCCTGTATCCTTTTGCTTTTCGAGGAACATGATGATCCCTTCAAACCTGGTGTGCCAGTCGGTGCCCGGATATTTCACAGAGCTAACTGCCACCGGAACACTGTCACCATAAAGCAAAATATTGAGGCTCTCCTCTGGGATTTGTTCGATAGGTGTGGTGAGGTTGAGGTTGTGCCTCTTCAGGATGGCCTCTATTTTCTTAAAGATCCAGATGTCACGGTACTCACCCAGTGGAGCAATACCTCCCCTGCTGATGCTGAGGGATGGATCAGGAATCACACTTTCTTTGGAGATCTCCTCGATCATTCCAAGCCCATTGCAGCTCGGGCATGCACCGTATGGGGAGTTGAAAGAAAAAGTATTTGGAGCCGGATCGTCATACGCCAGACCGGATTCAGGATCCATCAGGTTTTTTGAAAAGTTGAAGACTTTTCCATGCTCGTTCATGGCCATCATTATGCCCTCGCCATGTTTCAGGGCTGTTTTAATGGATTGGCCAATGCGGTTTCTGTCTTTCTTGTTCACAATCACCCGGTCAATCACAATTTCGATGTCATGCGTTTTGTATCGATCAAGCTGCATCTTTGGCACCAGGTCTGTGATTTCTCCGTTTATCCGTACTTTGGCAAAGCCCAGCTTTCTTACCTGAACAAATAGCTCTCTATAATGACCCTTTCTCCCTTTAACTACCGGAGCCAGGATGGTTAATTTTTGTGCATCAAATTCATCGAAAATGAAGGTCTCTATCTGCTCCTCGGTTTGCTTTACCATCTTCTTTCCTGTGAGGTAGGAATAAGCTTCCCCTGCGCGGGCATAGAGTAATCTAAGGAAATCGTAAACCTCAGTCACCGTGCCAACAGTAGACCGTGGGTTTCTGCTGGTCGTTTTCTGCTCGATAGAGATCACGGGACTCAATCCATTGATCTTGTCTACATCCGGACGCTCCATGTTGCCAATGAAGGACCTGGCATAAGCTGAGAAGCTCTCCATGTATCTTCGCTGACCTTCAGCATAAATGGTGTCAAAAGCCAAAGAGGATTTACCACTACCGCTGATCCCCGTGATAACGATGAGATTGTTTCTGGGCAGGGTAAGATTCACATCCTTCAGGTTGTGCTCCCTGGCACCAAATATTTCAATAACTTCTTCTCTCGCCTTATCCCTGGTAGTTAATTGGATTGTTTCCTCTGCTATACTCACCCTATATTCTTAGAAGTTTGGACTCAATAAATATTTGCTGTAGAATTCATCTATCACTGAAACAGCCTCTTCAGCCGAGTCGACAAGCCTGAAAAGGTCGAGGTCTTCCGGACTCACTGTTTTTTCTTTGACCAGCACGTCTTTAAACCACTGGATCAATCCACCCCAGTATTGCTTGCCTACAAGTACAATTGGGAACCTCCCAATCTTGTTGGTCTGGATCAAAGTGAGGGCCTCAAAAAGTTCGTCTAATGTACCAAAACCACCCGGCATCACAATGAATCCCTGGGAGTACTTGACGAACATCACTTTTCTCACAAAGAAATAATCAAATGAGATGAGTTTATCACGATCGATAAATACGTTACTCTCCTGCTCAAAAGGTAAGTCAATGTTTAGCCCAACAGACTTACCACCCTGGTCATGCGCTCCTTTATTGGCAGCTTCCATGATACCCGGACCACCTCCCGTGATCACACCGTAACCACTCTTGACCAGCCGTGCAGCAATTTCTTCGGTCATCTGGTAATAGGGCTCTCCCTTTATTGTCCTGGCTGAACCAAAGATGGAAACACAAGGTCCGATCTTGGCAAGCTTCTCAAACCCGTCCACAAATTCAGACATTACTTTGAAGATTACCCAGCTATCAGAGATCTTGATCTCATTCCAGTCTTTGTCCTTGAAAGCCTCTACAATTTTTTCATCGTGCTGGTTATCACCTTGCAGTTTTTTGTCCATTCAATGATAGTTATGAAATAGTGAATCTAATCGATACAAAAATAATTCCCTTAAACCAACAAATCTTTCAATGCCCGGACTAACTCCGTGTATTTAAACTTAAATCCGGTAGTTTCCAAAAAATCGGAAGACACATTGTTGCCTCCGATGACAATAGTGGCCATTTCACCTAAAGCCAGACGTAAGACAAAAGAAGGAACATTGGGTAAAATGAGGGGACGTTGTAAAGCTTTAGCAATTGCCCGCGTGAACTGTGCATTGGTGGCTGGCTGAGGGGCTACCAAATTGAAGGTACCAGACAACCTGCCTTCAACCGCCTCACAAAAAGCATTGACTACATCATCGATGTGTACCCAGCTCATCCATTGTTTTCCGGAACCAATAGGAGCTCCCACACCATATCTCACAGGCTTTGCTATCTGAGGAAGCGCTCCACCCTCACTGCTAAGTACCACACCTGTTCTGAATTTTGTGACCGGACAAATAGCCTGAAACTGATCAGCTGCACTTTCCCATTTTGTTACCGTTTCGGCCAGGAAATCTTTTCCCGGATTACTGGATTCAGTCAGCAATTTATCTCCTGTATCACCTCCGTAATATCCGATGGCTGACATGGATATGAAGGCTTTTAATGGAGTTTTGAGTCGCTGCACTGTCTCCAATAACAGGTTAGCTGATTTGACACGGCTATCGATGATTATTTTCTTATTTTTCTCCGTCCACCGCTGGTTGATGCTGGCTCCTGCCAGGTGGATAATAAATTCAACCTCTTCAAATGCCTTTTCATCGATCACCCCTTTGCCTATGTCCCAGGCAAAAGTAGAATATTCATCATCAGCACTCGTTGTTCTGCTTAAATGAACAACCTGATGACCGGCTTGAGTCAATTGTTTGCTAATACCGGAACCAATCATTCCCGTTCCACCTGTGATTAATACCTTTGTCATGTGTATTTGATCTAAATTTATATAGTTAAACGAATGGTCAGTAAAATCCTCTTTTATTTTCTCTTAATAATTTCATTTACACAGGTAGTGTCTCAGGTTTATTCGCCTGAAATTGAGCCTACAAACCTGACCATTGAATCAAATGTCTATCCGGGGTTTAAAACCTTCCTGGATTTTGACAGCAAGGATGTACGTAAAGGCTGGTGGAAATTCTCCCGTGAATTTGGCAAGCCTGTGAATATGCGACGGTATTACGAAACCACGCTGGTCCACGAGGAGATGATGAATGTGAAAGTGATTACCAGGAGTGTGAAGTTCAAAGAAGGTACGCTTTTTTACCTGACATTGAAGAATGATGAAATGCCCAAAGATCAGGAGCAGAAATACCTGAAACAGGTGAAGACTTTACTCTTTGAGTTTAAGCAGGAATATTACCGATCCTTCCTGGAAGATGAGCTGAAGTCATTGGAAAAGCAGGCAGTGCAGGTCACTAAAAAACTGGATAAAGTAAGTGGCGATGCCACCAAGGAAAATCAATACTTTGATTCCCTTATGGAGGTGAACACTGCGATGGACGAAGTAAAGGAGCGTGTAAAGAAGCTACAATAAAAAAAGGGGCCATTGAGCCCCTTCTCTATTTCTTTATCCGGAAATTACTCCCAGCTAGTCCAGCTGAAAAGTCCAAAGTCTACTGAGGTTGCGGCATCATCGAATGTGAATGTAGCATCAGTCATTTCATCAGCCTGAATTCCGTCTGCAGGATCATCAAAGTCTGACTGTGTTTTTACATCTTCCACATCGACAGTTCCAACACCTTTTCCTGTCACAGAAGTAGCATTGTCAGCCATTCCCTTACTGTCAGAGAAATCGATAAAGTCAGAAGCATCAGACACGTCAGATACATACAGACCGGTGATAGTAGCCCCACTACCTCTTCTGATTTTGATAAGGTCAGCAAAGTCTACGAGAGGTTCTTCGTTGATGATAGTCAAACCTGTGATTGTAGGGTTTGACTGGTTGATATGAGAAGGTGAGTTGCCATCCAGGTTACCGTCTGCCTCTACACCTCTGGTATCTTCAGAGATTGAAGTATAACCTTCGGTTCTTAGTCCGTAGAAGTTGGTGCCTTTACCAGTCCATCCCTGTGTCCAGTCAAACATGTCATCTCTTGCATTGACCATCAAAGCATTTACCACCTCAACTGTTCCACCGAAGAACTCAATGGCGTCGTCATCTCCGTAGAACACTGCAATGTTTTCAACTACAGTACTAGACCCAACACCATAGAGAGTAAAACCATTGAATTCTTTCTCTCCGTTGATTCGGGCACCAGTATACCAAAGTTCAACGTATTTGATGGTTCCGGAATCATCCTCATCATCAGTACCACCGCCATAAGTAAGGGGAAGAACTTCAGTTGTAGATGTTGCTGAAGCATCTTCACCAGAGATAGTTGCTTTACCACATACGATCAAGCCTCCCCAGTCACCTGCTCTAGGGTTCGCAGCATTGGAGGTGATTGTAATTGGAGCAGAAGCAGTACCTTCTGCATCGATTTTTGCACCTTGCTCAATGGCGATATAAACATTCGTGCCACCGGCGGCAGCTTTGATCGTTGTGCCGGGATCAATGGTGAGGGTAAATCCGTCTTTTACGGATAATGGACCAGTCAGAATCCATGTAGTGTTGGCATCCAAAACAATATCAGCTTTCACCTCTCCTTGTAATGACTCAGGATCCAAATCATCATCCTCCTGAGAAGTAATAATACCATCTTTATTAGGTTCCGGATCTCCGCCTTCACCTTCGTTACATCCGGTGAAAACGGTTGCTGAAGCAACGAATAAAAGTAAAAATAGGCTTTGTAGGTTTTTCATTTCAATTTAAATTATTATTTCGAGTTTAAAATTTAAAACTGTAGGAAAGGGATACATTCATCCCCAGCTGATAGTCCTCGATGATGAAATCCTCACCTTCAGCTGTATCCATTGAAATCTTATAAGTGGGGTTTAGCAGGTTTTTAAGATTCAGTCCTATGGTAGACTTGCTATCTAAATGAAATTTTGAAATGATATCGAACGTAGGTATCCCTTTTTCCACAAAGTTTTCCCTTCCTAATGTACCAAATGCAAAAACTCTTGAGCTGAAATAGTTAACGACAGCGGTGCTCAGGAATTTAGGCTCACCGTCCTTATCGATTGAATACGTCAGATCTGCATTTAACAGGATTGGAGATGCCCCTTCCAGCTGACTGCTGCTGTTGGTAAACTCTACATCAAGCGCGTCTGTATCCACGTCGACGAGTTTCGAATCCGTATGCAGGTATGAGAAATTAACCCCCGCATTTAATGTGTGGTAGCCATTTCGGGTTTCCCCTTGAAACAGGGATTTTCTAAGCTCCATTTCTACTCCGGCAGCTGTGGCTTCCCCTGTATTGACATATGAAAGCTCGTTGGCTGCAGATACAACCAGGGCCCTGTTGATTGCATTGTCAACATATTTATAGAATCCTGTGAAGGAGATGACCTCTCCCCGACTAAAGTATTTCTCATACTTCAGGTCAAGGTTATAGTTCTGAGCAGGTACCAGGTCAGGGTTTCCAAAACTGAAGAAGTTCACATCCTCATAAAGGAAGGGTGCCAGTTCTTTGAACTGCGGAAAAGTATAGGTTTTACTTCCTGCGAGTCTGACAATGTCATTTTCAGTGATATTGGCTTTTAATGTAAAGCTCGGCAGAAGGTAAGTAGGGTTTGTTGCCGCCAGGTTCTGACCAAAGGTATTAGGAAGTTGCCCGGTATCCCAGGTAACTTCCTGATCGATCATTTCATACCGCAAGCCCATGTTCAACGTCAGACGTTGATTAAATTCATAAGTCAAAGAGGCGTAAGGAGCGTGGATGGTCTTGTCTCCATTGTACGATTCCGGCCTTAAGACATTAAATGATCCACCTCTCCCCCAGTTGGTAACAAGGGCAAAAGTTCCGTCATTGATAGATTGCTGATTAAAGAGACTTCCATCCAAATTATTGATATCGACTGTGCTTTGTGTGCTAAAATCATGTCCAAACTGTCTCCACAAAAATTCCCTGTTTGTGTTTCTGTAGTTATAGCCCAGCTGAATTTTACTATTGTTTTCATCTCCAAGAAACCTGTAATCAAATTTTAGATATCCAGCGATATCATTTTCTGTAAGCTCAGAGAAAAACCTGTGGTTAACCCCGGCGCTCCCGGATGTATTTCTGTATTCACCCGTTTCTTTCATCCTAACAAAAGTGTTGGTCCTTCTGTCCGGCTCAGAACCCTGAACCAAATTGTAAGAAACTCCAGCTTCTGAAACAATTTTGTCTGTCAGTTCAAAATGGCCAATCAGCTGATTTACATAAAGTGCGTTATCATTTACCTGCTGACGACGGAGATAGGCAGTACGATCATCCAGCTCGGAAATATTTTGAATATTCTCTCCGCGATAGTCGCCAACACTAGCTGTGTTATCATGGATAAACAAGCTGTTTAAGGCTAAATAATTTTGACCAGCCAGATCCAGTCTGAAGTTACCCATCAAAATCTGATTTTTGCTGGCGATATATTTCTCATAATTCCAGTCTTTACCTGATTGGCCCAGTCCATTCACTGCCCCACGGGCTTTTCCTTCTCTGTAAGAATAATCATTGGTGGAAGCTCCTACGACAAAAACACTCAGGTCATTCGAGCCAACTTTAAATTTCTTGCCGGCCGCAATATTGAAACCCAGGTTGATTGGTGAATTATTTGCTGAGGCATCCAGGCTATTTCCAAAACTGTAGGTATTTAGATCGGAAATGGGATTTTCTCTGTTGGTAATTCCAAGGAAGTTTGATTCAGCTGGCTGAATGAAGGTAGAGGTAGATATAGCCTGTGAGTTCACTCCGGTAGATACACCAACCTCAAGCAATCTGTCATCATCCAGTCTTTTAGAGAAAATGTTGACGTTTGCTCCGGCTTCATCACCATATAAGTGATGGTTGAAAGATTTGTTTACATCTATACTATTGATAATATCAGACGAAAAGAAATCAAGTGTGATATTTTTATACTCAGGATCTTCTGAAGGTAGCGGAAGGTTGTTTAAAGAGGTAGAGTTATATCTGTCACCCAAACCTCTCACAAAAACGTTTTTCACACCTTGTTGCTTACTTACACCGCTTATTTTGGTCACGGCTGCTTCAGCATTGCTAACTCCCTTTCTTGAAAGCTCCTGTGCCCCAATAGATTCTTTCATCTCTACGGATTTTTTTTGTAGAACTAAAAGGGCAATCTCTGATTCGGTTTCTACCTTAGAAGTGACAACAACAGCTTCAAGGTCTACGCTACCGGTTGACATAGGAATGTTCACTTCCAGGGCCTTGCCCGGCTCAACAATCAGATCCCTCAATGTGACAGTCTCATAACCAACCGAGCTAATTTGCAGGTTGTAAGAACCAGCAGGAAGATTTGCGATGGCAAAAAGACCATCAAAATCACTTGTGGTACCTGTGGTGGTACCTTCTATTATGATCGTTGCGAAGGGTAAAGCTTCATCTCCGGCTTCACTATCCACAATCTTTCCAACAATAGAACCTGTTTCTTGTGCAGAAACGCTTAAAAACAATAGCGACAATACAATAAATAGTATTCTCTTCATCTCATCCATATTTTTTAATTATTGCAATAACCCCGCACAATTCTGCAAGAATGAGATCTCTGTTTGCACTCATTCCTAACAGAATTAATTTCAGTACAAAAGTGAGGTGAGTATGTTAAGTAGGGGGGGCACTATTATTACCATATCATTAAACTAATATGATATTTATTATGCCCGGATTACGAAGGTTACGTAATTATGAAATGAGAATTAACCGTATATTATTCGTGTTAACTAAATGTTAAATTCAGAAAGCGAAAAGTAGTAATTTAGCCACTGGAGAGGTATCAAACAGCCCTTTCGGAGCAATCCCACTCAAGGAAGTTTCAATTCTAAGGAGATCATTTACTGATCTGGACTTTACCCAGAATCGCCTTGATGATGTCATGCGTACTGACTCCATCAGCCTCAGCCTCATAGTTGAGCAGAATTCTGTGATTCATCACATCGTAGGCCACTTCTTTCACATCCTCAGGCAACACATAATCCCTTTCGTCAAAGAAGGCAATGGCTTTGGCTGCCAGGTTGAGATTGATCGAGGCTCGTGGTGAAGCACCAAACTGGATGTATTGGGCCTCGTTGTCTAAACCATAATCAGCAGGATTTCGGGTAGCAAATACCAGTTCGATGATGTATTTCTCCAGCGACTCTGAAATAACCACCTGATTGATCTCCTCCCGAATGGAAAAGATGTCTTTTTTAGTCAGGATGGTTTTGAGCTTGGCATCAAAAGACATGTTGGACATACGCTTCATCACCTCAAGTTCATTTTCCTTAGACAGGTAGCCTACATGCACTTTGAGCATGAAACGGTCTACCTGGGCTTCAGGCAATGGATAGGTCCCTTCCTGGTCTACCGGGTTTTGTGTGGCCATTACCAGGAAAGGTCGATCCAATGCGAATGTATTTTCACCGATAGTCACTGTCTTCTCCTGCATAGCTTCCAGAAGCGCTGATTGTACTTTGGCAGGAGAACGGTTCACCTCATCTGCCAGGATCAGGTTAGAAAAGATCGGTCCTTTCTTCACTTCAAAATCGGCCTTCTGCTGATTATAGATCATGGTTCCAATCAGGTCCGCTGGCAATAGGTCTGGCGTGAACTGAATTCTTTTGAAATCCAGCTTTAACACATTGGCCAGGGTATTGACCGTAAGGGTCTTGGCCAGACCAGGAACCCCTTCCAGCAATATATGTCCCTGGGTGAACAGACCAATCAACAATCGATTGACCATATAGTCTTGGCCCACTACTACCTTACCTACTTCACCGATTACTTCTTTGATCTTTTTCTGGTGCTCTTTCTTGATGTCCTGATCCATCTTGCTTTTTATGATTCACATTTAGGGGAGCAAAAATACCCTTGTTTTGTAAAACTTAAAAAGGATGATTTTTCAGACCTCTTTTTTAACCTGATTTAACAGAATTTTATCCTGAAATATGCAATAGGAATCGTGATGAAGGCATAAAACACAAAGAAACAGACACTTATGTTAATGAGTCCGCGTCGGCGGACCGATAGCACCGCTATGGTGATTCAACAAGTTGACGGTAAGTGTCTGTTTCAAAGTGTTTATTTATGGAATAGATTTTCTATTGCATATTTCAGTTTTAAACCCTGGACATAACGTAAAGCATCTCAACAGCGATTTGTCTACACCGCTCATCATACTGCGCAGTTTCCTGTGGAGTTCCATCAAACGCTTTCGGATCATCATAATATAATGACAATCTCCTTTCGGCTCCACGGACTAAGGGGCATTCCTCATCTGCCTCTGAGCAGGTCATGATAGCGGCAAATCCATAAGTGGGATTAAGCGGGTCATCATATTTCTTCGAAAACAAGACCATGTTGGGTGTGTTCTTGCCATATGAAACCTGGTATCGTGGGTTTTCACCTCCTATCCCTTTTGCAATTTTGAATCCGGATCGCTCCATAGCCTCAATGGCTTTTGGATCAAAAGCCGTCGCTTCCGTTCCACCGGAAAAAGTGAATACCTTCTCTATTCCGTAGTAATCTGCAGCTACCTGGGCCCAAAGCTGACCCATGTGGCTTCTTCTCGAGTTGTGCGTACAAATGAAGTTGAGTCTTATTTCCTCACCTGCTTCTCTTTTTACCCTTAAGTAATCAGAGAATTCATTCAATAAGGCTTTTCGTTCTTCAGGTATTTGCTCGATTTCCCTGAGGACGCTCAGCAAGTAATCTTCCAGCTGTGGATGGAATTCCGCTTTCATTGAAGCTGTTGATAGCAGTAAAGTCAAAGTTAGGATTATGATTTTCATGTGTATATAGTTAATTTTTTATCGGACACCGGTTCGCTGGGGTGATCGGTTTGCCAAATCATGCTCATTTCATGATTTCTAATATTTAGCAACAATTAACCAGCGATTGTTTTGGCTTCTTTTCAGCATCCTCAATGAAGTGATAGACTTCCCATTCATATCCATCGGGGTCATTGACCCAAAATTTGTTCTGTACCGCGTAGCAGCAATTGGTTGCTTCTTCTTCCAGGGCTATTTCAAGGTAGCCGGATACTTCAATCTTCTTAGCCTCTAATTCTTCCTGCGAGTTCACCCGGATCCCAAGATGCCCGAATTGATTACCAACTTTCTTGGGTGATTCGATAAATGATATGACTAAGCCGGGATTGTCCAACTCAAATTTTGCATAATCTTTTTTCTGCTTGATCGGCTGTACACCAAACAAGTGTTGATAAAAATCTACGGTTTTCTGGATGTCTGTGACATGCATGCCGATGTGGAATTTGTTTTGATTTTCCATTGTTTTGTTTGTTTAATTGTTATATCGCATTATTACGATGGTATTAAGCAAAAAAATTTTACTGGATGAGTTTGCGGGCTTCTATAAAATTCTTAATGCTCATATTGCAATATTACGATGGGCAAATGAATTAGTTGCACTTCTATGACAAATATTTTTTTGCAACATGACATTCCTCATAAATATATTGAATGGAATGAAAGATCTTCACTATAACAAAATAACAAAGAGATGGTCTCCAGGAATCAAAATCGGATACACACGAAGAGCTTCCATCATCTGATAAAAGAAGGAGGAGGACATTTGATCGATGATCAACAATTTCTCGGAGTTGACCCTTTCGACCGCTCTAAGTTTAAGAAAACCTACTCGACTAAAAAGTCGAAAAGAAGCAACGAGAGCCCTGAAGAAGAGTAAGTTTGGACGAGTGCTAACGCTCTTCCAGGACCAAGCGGCCCAAAGAGGGCCGCTTATTTTTTATCTTCACTTTTGTTATTTAGACCTTATCTCCCTGCGCATAAACAGCCCGTAAGTCAACGCAAAACAAAGGACTGCTGCTGCAATCATTCCTGTAAGCTGAGGCCATACCAGCAATAGACTCTGTCCCAATGGTATGGGGTTTGGAATGGCTCCAGCCATTTGCTCCATGGTGAGCGGACCCAGACTCCTTACAGAAGGCATCAGTAAGGTAGTGGTAGCATCACTATAGAGTTGGCTGGGCACTAGGGTCATCAGATTTTTCACAAATGTCTGGTACCTGATTACTACTTCCGGGTGTGCAAACTGAGATGGCGCGGTCGCCTTGGCTATCAGGTTGACAATCAGTCCATAAAAAACCGTGAAAAACAACCACACTCCAATGCCAGCAAGTGCAGAGGTAGATGCCTGTCGGAATTTCACTGAAAACAGGATTGCCAGATTCAACCAGAAAGCTACATAGAGGATGCTGATAAGGGTAAAACAAATAAATCTCAGAAACTCCTCAGCTGTGGGAGGTATGCCAATAAAAAACAGACCAAAGCCCATGACCAAAAAGCCCAGGGCAAAAAACACGATAGACACTACAATCAATACACCCAGGAATTTGGCATTGATCAGGTTATCTCGGTGGATTGGTTGTGACATGATCCTGCTCAAAGTACCACTGTTTTGCTCTGAATTGATAGCGTCAAAACCCAATCCAATGCCCAGGAGTGGTCCTAGAAAACTGATAAACACCACAAAAGATGGCATCGCCCCATCCGTAGTGGTAAAGAGTTTCAGAAAGAAAAACTCGTCCTCACTATTTTTAACTACCTCACTAAAATTGGTCAGGGAAGAATATAATGATCCCATACAGGTAAGCACCACAATCCCCATAAGGATCATAAAACGGACACTCCTGAAATGATCCGATATTTCCTTCTCAACTATTACCCAAAAGGGTTGTTTTACCTTTTGAAGGTCAGCGGTCTGGCCTGTGATCAAATGTCTCAGATTGAACCCTGACTTAATGCGCGTTAATGCCTTGCTCATTTTCATACCTGACTTTTTTCAAAATACCGCTGATAGATATCATCCAGTCCATATTCTCTTCTATAAAGCTGACTCAATCCTAATCCGGATTCAATGATTGCCTGAGCAATCTCATTGGTTACGTCCTCCGTACAGTCAATAAGCATCGTATCCTGGTTTTTTTGAACTGCTTTAACATTTTTAACCTTCTTTATGGCTTTTTCCACATCTTTTTTAGACTTGTCATGCTCTATCACCCGGGCTTCGATGGTGATTGGCTCACGGCCAAACAGTTGTGCCGACAAGGATGCCACATCGCCCTCTGCGATCAGTTTTCCATTTACAAACAATCCCACTCTATCGCAGACTTTTTGTACCTGATGCAGATGATGAGAAGAGAGCAAAACCGTGAGTCCGTCTTCTTTGCTCAGTTGCTTGATCAACTGTAGCAGTTCCTGAACTCCTTTTGGATCAATCCCCAGCGTGGGCTCATCAAGGATTATGACCTCAGGAGATTTGATCAAAACATCTGCCAAACCAAGACGCTGACGCATTCCTCTTGAGTAAGTCCCCGTCTTTTTGTTTTGGTCAGTCAGTCCCACACGCTGGAGGAGCATCTTAGCCTTTTCTTTGGCTTCCTGCTCAGGTATTTGGTTGAGCCTGGCGGTATAGATCAGATTGTCAAGACCAGATCTGTCATCATAAAAGCCCAGGTTCTCTGGCAGATAACCGACTTTCTTCTTCACCTCTACAGGCTCACGAGTGGAATTGATCCCACAAACCTTTACGCTACCTGAAGTAGGTTCGGTAAGACCAAGCAGCATGAGGATGGTAGTAGATTTCCCGGCCCCATTTGGTCCCAGCAGTCCAAAGATCTCTCCCTTTGGGATCTTCAGGTCCAATTTGTCTACGGCCACGAAATCACCGTACTTCTTGGTGAGCCCGGACAATTCTATAATGTGACTAGCCACAATTACCTCCTTCCGTATTTTCTAAATAGATATATTACTGTGCCGATCACACCCAGGATAATCAGGATTCCCAGCCAACCGGTGAGAATTGGCGTTTTTACAGTCACACGGTAAGCAGCTTTAGCTGAAACTTCAGGTGTTTTTGCCTCCATATTCAGGATATAGTCTCCCGGGATGGCCTTGTCGGCTGCCTTGATTGTAGCCGTCACAGTAGCTCCCTGTCCGGGATCGATAGATTCAATCTCCTTTGGGTCAAAGACCACCTCCCACTCTTTGGGTTTGCCAGATGCGACAGTAACATCCCTGAGGGTGGTAGACCCGGTATTCCTGATTGAAATATCGACCCTTTTTTCGGTTCCCGCTGTGGTTTTTGTACTCATCAATCCTGTTGGGCTTGTGAGTTCCATTTCATAGGAGCCCGATATGACGACCTCAAGTTCAAGCTTTGCTGAAGTATTGGAGGTAACAGCCTGAACCGGGATTGTATAAGTATCCGCCTTGATGTAGTCAGGTGGATTTACATCAATGGTAATGCTTTCAGTAGCATTTGGTGCCACATTGACTGAAGTAGCCTGCTTGTAGTTAGCCTTAAATGTTACCAACCAACCACGGGGAGCCTGTGCACGCAAGGCATAGAGTTGCTCCTCAGCTGTACTGTTTTTGATGTCTGCATTGAAAGTAAAGGTGGAGCTGGCGTGACCTTCCATATTGGGTTGCTTGGAGGTAAACTCCGTTTTGTAGGTGCCCTGTTCAGACACATTTACGGTCAATGGGAGATAGCTCAATCCAGCAGCAGATACTCCGAAGGTATAGTTGCCCTTTTCTACCTTGAAAGGCACATTTACTGCAAGGGTTAAACTTTTCTTTTCATCAGGAAGCACCGAGATCTGATCAATGGTATAGCCTCCTGATTTGAGTGTGTAAGTCCAATCGTCAGGCAAGCCTTTGATGGATATGGTTGCGTTTTTGATGGTCCTGCTATCATTGATCACATCAACTGTGTAGCTGATAGTTTCTCCGGGTGGCACGGAAATTTTAGTATAAGGGGTATAAAGTTTCACACTTTGTGATAAGGCTGTGTGAGAGCCTGACAATAACATCAATAGGATCATTGATGTCAAAATATAAAACCGGGATTTACTTATCGGCGTAAAAAACTTTTTCATATTGTTACAAATTTTTAAGATGCTCCAATCAGCCTTTCAAACAGATATACCTTTAAAATTTTTGCTAAGGGTTAAGTCACTAATCTTCTGTTAGAATTCCATAATTTAATTCAGCCGCCAAATTAAAAATTCAACAGAATTTTATTAATCTTTTGGCTCGTTAAAAGTTGTTAAAACAGGACCTCAAGGCCGTTTGATGGCCAATAGTTAGATTTCAACATCAAAGGTGAGAAGCATGTTACTCTCCTTCTATTCAGTAAGCATTAAGGAAGAAATGTGCCTCAAAGTTTACATGGCGTTATGCGTATAAAGTACTGTAATGGGTTACCGTAGGATACACTCGGCATAAGATACATATAACTACTTGTCCGACCCTTTTTAGCGGGGTAGTATTGACCTGTGGGTAATTTTTCCCCAATCTGATTTCCTTAAAACCGCTTAATATCATCCTGAAGGCCCTTTTTTTCTGGCATATTTCCTGCATAATGAAATGCATAAACTATTAAGACATGAAGAGAAAACAGGTAACATTTGAAGATTATGAACAATTGATGAATCAAAGGTATTATGCACTGTTATTTGCTAAAGAACCTGAGATTGTGGAGCAGTTTTACTGTGATCTTATGATTGCCGAGATTGTAGAAGAGTCAGACTCCCCTACTAACCTGGTGAAAATGAATAGCCATTTAGTGGTAAAAGATAAAAAGTCCGGGAAGCTTGCCGGCCTAAAGCTTGTATTCCCCAGAGAAGTGAAAGACCACAGCAGCATATCCGTCTTCTCGCCTATTGGTTCTGCACTGTTCGGTAAAACTGTAGGTGATCAGGTATCTATAGATTTTAATGGTGAAACAAAAGCATTTGAAATCCTGAAGGTCTTCCCTGACACTAAAAGTAAGGTTAAAATTATGTTCCCAAGGATTACAGTTTTGGGAAATTAACATAAGTTTGAATGTTATAGTAATGTATAACCAAGCAGAAAATTTTTAATGAGATGAAATGGAATAACCTGTTTGAGCAAAAGTATAAGGCAGGCTTCGCATTACTGGCTCTGTTGCTGATGATGGCCATGGTCATTTTTGCACACAAAAAAAACCTGTCCCAGTTACAATATACTTTGACCTCCATTTATTCTGACAGGCTGGTGGCTGGCAATTATCTGTACAATCTCTCGCATGAGATTTACAAGAAGAAATTGCACCTGGACGAAGTGGGCAAGATCTATTCGGCTCAGAATGATTCCATAAATAGGATCATCAGAAAATATGAAAAGACCCTGCTTACCACAGAGGAAAGCAAACAGTTTTCTTCTTTAAAAGCTCATCTGCAGCTATCGGCCAACATTGAAAGTCAGATTCGTAATAGTTCAACTCGTCAAGAAGAAATTGCGCTAAGGTCCCAATTGAGAAACCAATATGATATCATTCTGACCGACCTGAACAATCTGACAAGTATTCAAATTTCAGAAGGCCAGAATTTGATTGCGGAATCAAATCGTATCGTAGCCTCGGATAACATAACTTCCCGGTTGGAGTTGGGATTACTGATTATTTTTGGCTTATTGATCATGCTTATATTTTCAGTGATAAAGTCACGAATGGTTCGGACTGCCCCCAGCTTGAACTAAACTTTTTCCAATAGGACCAATTGGTATGATCAGGAAGAGGCTCCATGGAAGATCAGAAATCTCAGTCATTAACCATCCTGTATGGAACAGAGACAGGGCATGCAGAAAGCATTGCACATAAGATGGAATCAGAAGCCCGATCAATGGGAATTGATGCCAGGCGGCGAAACATGGCTGACTTTGATATTGACCACTTTAAGGAAGTCCAAAACCTTGCTGTTATCGTAAGCACACATGGCATTGGAGAACCACCCATAGCATCAGAACGTCTGTTCTACAAGCTGGAAAGTGGGCCGTCCTTCTCCCTGGAGACCATCAGGTACTCAGTGTTGGCACTGGGTGATACTGAATACGCGTTGTTCTGTCAGGCTGGAAAAGATTTTGACTTGCTGCTAAGAAAACACGGGGCTCAATTCATTATTCCCAGGGTAGACTGTGATGTTGATTTCGAGTGGGACGCGATGAATTGGATTGCTGAATTTCTTGGGGCTATAAAGGCTTTGTCCTGATCTTACTGCGCAGTGTTTTCCTGTCTATCCCCAGGCTTTCCGCTGCCCTGGTCAGGTTATTTTGATTGGCTGCCAATACTTCCTGAATGTATTCATTTACCACATCGTCCAGCTTGCGATCAAGTTTTCGCGACCTGGTAGCGGAGTAGCGGAAAGTGGCCGGCAGGTCAGGAGCATCAATGGTGTTATCATCGGCCATCACCACCAACCGATGTACAAGATTCTGCAACTCACGCACGTTGCCCGGCCAGCTATATTCTTTCAAAGTGTGTAACGCTTTAGGAGAAAATCTCATGATCGGCTTATCCAACTCACGTGTATATTTATTGAGAAAGAATTCCAGTAAAAGCTCAATGTCATTGCCCCTGTCCCTTAATGGCGGCAGGTCAACAGTAATAATATTAAGTCTGTAATACAGGTCTTCTCTAAAGAGACCCTTCTCCACAAGCTGCATCAGATCCACATTGGTTGCAGCCACGATCCTAACATCTACTTTTTTGGGCGTTTTAGAGCCCACCATATAAAATTCCTTTTCCTGAAGTACACGCAGCAACTTGGCCTGCATGGCCATGCTGGTGTTGCTGATCTCATCCAAAAATAATGTGCCTCTATGGGCCGTTTCAAAAAACCCAACCCTGGACTCTGTGGCCCCGGTAAAAGCTCCCTTTATATACCCAAATAGTTCACTCTCGAGCAGTGTGTCAGGAATCCCCCCACAGTTCACAGGTACAAAGGGACCGGAGCTACCGCCATTGCCGTAATGCAATGCCCGAGCCACCAGCTCTTTTCCCGTACCGCTTTCTCCGTTGATCAAAACAGTTGCTTTGGCCGTCCTGGCCTTTTTGATGGTGTTAAACACCTTCATCATCTCTGCAGACTCACCGATGATGCCATGTTCTCTTACAGAAAATACAGGCTCTTCTTTCGGTTTTTTATGCTGTATTTTACTCAAGGCTTTTTCCACTGCCTTGAAAAGCTCTTCATCTGTAAAGGATTTGACCAAATACTCTTCAGCACCGATTTTGATGGACTCAACAGCAGTTTGTATGGACGGGAATCCCGTGATGACCAAAACAGCCATCCCCTTATAATTTTCAGTGACATGTCTAACAAGAGACAATCCGTTTTCTCCCGGCATCTTCAAGTCTGTGATCAGCAAATCGATATGTATAGCTTCGATCAGTTTAATAGCGGACTGCACATCATGCGCTGTATACACCTCATAGCCCACAGAGGCCAGGTTTCGCTTGATGAGCTCCACAGTTTCGGGTGAATCATCTACTACAAGTACTTCTCTGGCTTTTTGATTTGTCTTCATTCTGAATCTAATTTAACTGGCAACAACACCTCAAATCGTGAGCCTTTGCCGGGTGTGCTCCTCACTGTAATTCTCCCCTGATGAGACTCTACGATCCCCTGAACTACAGACAATCCCAAGCCTGTTCCCTCACCAAGTGGCTTGGTCGTAAAAAAGGGCTCGAAAATCTTTTTCTTTACAGAAGCAGACATGCCCACACCATTGTCTTTTACCGTCAGACTGACTTCATTGTTGCGTTTCCGGGTGCTGACGGTCACTTTGCCCCCTTCTGGCAGCGCGTAAAAAGCATTGGTAATGAGATTTACAAGCACCTGGCTCATCTGCACAGGATCTGCCTGGATTTGAGAAAGCTTAGGGTCCAGGCGTTGCTCCACCTTTACCTGTTGATCCTGGAAGCGTATATCGATGAAATAGATGGTGTTTGAAACGATTTCGTTGATGTCTACCAGGTCAAGCTGCTGGGGCATCTGCCTGGAAAATATCATCAGCTTCTTGATGATCTCACGGGTATAAAGCGATGCTTTGATGATACGTTCCAAGTCATCTTCCTGTTGATAGCTCAATCCGCCACTCTTCCTAATCAGCTGTGAAAAGCCCAGGATTCTTCCAAGGGGTTCATTCAACTCATGTGCTATTCCTGCGGTTAATTCGCCAACAAATGCCAATCGCTCAGCGTGCTGCAATTGCATCTGGAGCTTCTGACGATCCTCCTCCATGTATGACCGGTTGATATACAAAGAAAGTTCTGTGGCAACCATCTTTATCAATTTCTTTTCTTCATTAAGAAATGGGGCTTTCCCCAATGGTTTTTTCGGATCTTCTCTGTAACCAACCACTACCTTTCCATATTTCTCCGCCCCCAGGGCCAGGGCTGACGATATGGTATGACGACAATTATCAAACCCCGCTGTAGAATAGGACTTTTTACCCACCGAAATAAAAGCTTCTGCAACAAAGGGGAACTGCATGGCAATTGGCAGTATCTCCAAAGTCTTGTCAAGGATCGCTTTCAGGTCATTTTCTTTCTCCCAGGCAATCTTTGACAGCTCATAGAGGCATTTCAACTCTTTGACTCGTTCCTGGAGTTTAAAATCTATGGAGTTATCGTTCACCTTTGTCATCGCGGGCAAAATTAGTGATAATTTCATTCATCTGATGAGCGGATTTGGTGAGTAATTATTACCCGGTGCGTAATTTATTCCCACGCACATAACAAGCAAATCTGCCTTTACATAGCTATTTAAGCCCTTTTTTTTCCTGGCATGCTTCATGTAATGAGATAGTGAAAAATGGAATACAATGAAGAAAAGGAAATTAATTACTTCAGACTATGCGCAACTGGTGAGTCGTAGAGAAGGAGCGATACTTCATACAGAATTACCTCACTTGCTAGAACAATTCTACCAGGAACTATTAAATGCGGAACTACTTGATTCGGGCCAAATTTCAGACAAAGTGATTTGCTTAAATTCAAAAGTGAAGCTAAAGGAAAAGAAATTGGGTAAGTTTCTTAACGTGACCCTGGCCTTACCGGAAGAAGCCAATCCAAATGAATTCAGAGTATCGGTATTTTCATCGATTGGCATGTCACTCATTGGCAGGTCAGTAGGTGATCAGGTCTCCTGGAAAATTCATAACCTCACCGCATACTTTGAAGTAATTGAGGTTACCCATCAATCAGCAATAATTGAACATCTTAAACCCCATTTCGCATGATACGCTTCTTAATCCTTATGATCGCATTGTTTTTTGGTGCCCACGCTCAATATGATGCCGGAGTGACCATTGAAACCAATAAAAAAATAAATGTGATTAGTAAAAACATTGGGACAATTATGTCTCAAACAATCACACAGCATAAAAATAATTGCCTGAATCCCAGCACATGTGCCAACAGCATCTTTCATGAAACTGAAGCCAGATCACATGAGCAAATGGATTCATTGTTGAGCAAAACGATTTATGCGGAATTATCTAAATATTAAATACGCCAATGAAATGGAAAGATATTTTGGATAGAAATCTCCAAAGCGCATTTATTTGGGCATCAGTCGCCTTGATACTCCTGATGACCAGCCTCATTGAAAATAACAGGTTTACAAACCTTGAAAACTCAATCACCTCAGTTTATGAAAACAGGTTAGTTGCCAAGGGCTATCTATATAAACTCCATTCATTGATCAAAATGAAAGAATCCGGCTTGCAAATTGAGCAGGATTTTACAGCTGCCAGAAGTCTGGACGAATCCATCAATAGCTACTATATCAGGTATTCAAATACAGAGCTTACGGAGGAAGAGGCTTTTCACATGGATCTGCTGAAAGATCATTTATATAAGCTCATCCATCAGAAACCCAATCCTGGGGAAAATGGTGTAGCGTCAAATAGCATCTACAATTCAATTTATTCCGAATTGGAAATCCTGGCTGATATACAAATTGCGGAAGGTAAAAAACTCGTAGAGCAATCTACATCCACAATAGTTGAAAGCCGTATTGTCACTGGTATTGAAGCCTTTTTCCTGGCAGGATTGATCATCTATAGCTTCCAGTACTTCTCCAGGAAACGGTTTGAGAAAACATCCGAAAAAGAGCCTGAAAAATACCAGCTATAAACATTGTATCTAACCTACAGACCTAAAATATATAAACCCCCTTGCAACCTAAGTAATACATAATCTTCATTAAGTTTCAGTAGATAGTAAAGCCTCATTGGTCGGATGGATTGATGGGGCTTTCTTTTGCTCAAAGTTTTCTAAAGAAATTGTGGCCACCAGGAGACAGGGGTTAATTAATTACCTTGAGGATAGTTCTGTGCCCCGTTACAACTTCTGCCAGAAAATTCAGGGATATTGGAATCTTTAGGTTAACTTTTATCTATTCTTTATTTATGGGTCCTCTACCTGATTCAAACACCAAAGGAAAAAATCCTTAGCTCTTATAAATCGCAGATCATTCAAAGCAAGATCTAGAATTTTCATGTACCTCTAAACATGTCCTTCTATGAAACTCAATACTTTCCAAAACAAACTCAATAAAGACAATCACCACGATTTTTCAGGCTTGAAAGCGGTCTTCCTCAATTGCACCCTGAAAAAATCTCCGGAGCTATCACATACTGAGGGGCTCATCAGGATGAGTCAGACGATAATGGAAGCCAATGGCATCAAAAGTGAAATTATTCGTCCTATAGATCATGACATCGCTTTTGGTGTGTATCCGGACATGAAAGCACATGGATGGGACACCGATGAATGGCCGGAGATCCAGAAAAAGGTGATGGATGCCAACATCCTTGTTATCGGTACACCCATATGGCTGGGTGAAAAATCTTCGGTGGCCTCTATGGTGATAGAACGGCTGTATGGTTTTTCTGGCAACCTGAACGACAAAGGGCAGTATGCTTATTATGGCAGGGTCGGAGGTTGTCTGATTACAGGTAATGAAGATGGTATCAAGCATTGTGCAATGAATGTTCTGTACTCATTGCAACACCTTGGATATATCATCCCACCTCAGGCAGATGCAGGCTGGATCGGTGAGGCCGGACCAGGTCCTTCCTATCTGGACAAAGGTTCAGGAGGTCCGGAAAATGATTTCACCAACAGAAATACCACATTTATGACCTGGAACCTGATGCATCTGGCAAAGATGCTCCACGATGCCGGTGGAATCCCGGCACACGGTAATCAACGTGACAAGTGGGATGCCCGGACGGTAAAAGATCATCCCAATCCGGAGTATCGGGGATGATACTTATTATAAGCCAATCAATTTATGAATGATCAAAAATGCGTTTTAAGAGAGGGTGTCTCAAAACAAAAAAAGCTTCGAATATAGCCCTTCACCTAGGGAGGTACCATACGATATGTCTTTTTTATATGACCCCAACTGATTAAAGGCAGATGGCGGTGGTATTACCCGGTTTCTGAAGCAAATGATGAAGGTTACTGAACAATTCCACCTGAAAATGTTTTATTATTGTATAATCATTTAAATACATTGAATGATGTCACAAACCCTGGAACAGCAAATTAAAACCATTCAGAAAGCGACAAAGGAAATTACCTCCTCCAGAGAAAAGGCACATCAGTACCTCAAAAGATCGGGTATATCAGATTTCATCCAAAAGGCATCCAAGTCTGTACAAAAGAATGGTTCTGGTTCTTCTAAGTAGTAATGGATTATAACCGTTACAATTCCTACCCCTCCTATGTATTGGGATTTCATGGATGTGATAAGGAAGTAGCCCTGGAGGTCCTTAATGGAAAGTCCAAGCTCAAAGACAGTAAAAACAAATGGGATTGGCTTGGACATGGTATTTACTTTTGGGAGCAAAATCCACAGAGAGCTTTTCAACATGCTAAGGATATAGCTACAGGTAATCAAAAAGCAAATAGCGAAGTTAAAACCCCATTTGTTCTTGGTGCGATCATCGATCTTGGAAAATGTTTGAACTTAATGGACCCCGGACAACAAACACTTATCAAGACTTCCTTCCTCAGCTTGAAGAAAACACTGGAGGCTGATAACGTGAATTTACCTCAGAACCTTGGAAAAGCCAGAATCCTGGATTGTACTGTATTTATGCATTTACACAACATGATGAAGGAAAATGGTGATACTCCTTATGACACTGTGAGGGGTGCTTTTCCGGAAGGAAATCCAATCTATGAAGGATGTGCAATCAATGATCAGACACATATCCAAATTTGTGTTCGAAATCCGGATACTATAATTGGATACTTTTTGCCTTTTCCTTTAAAGAAAATAAATCCCAATTTGTAGGGCGGTCTTTTATAAATTGATATTAACTAATTGAGGATTGTAAGTAATTTCCTGCCTACTTCCGAATTTAAATGGTTATTCCGGGCCAATACATTCAAATAGACCACCTGACAAGTCATATTGCTCAGACCACACATATATAATAGAAAAGCCTCAGAAAGATTCCGAGGCTTCTAAGTGGCTGATAATCAGTACCCGGGGCGGGACTTGAACCCGCACGGCCTTTAGGGGCCACAGGATTTTAAGTCCTGCGTGTCTACCAATTCCACCACCCGGGCGTATATTTTATGATTATCGATTTTAGGATTTTTGATTTTTTACACTATTTGCAACTGTTTTTCTTGAAGCGATAAAAATTGACAAAAGCTGGTTTGCTTCATCTCTAATATCATTAACGTTTCCATAACTTCCAATACTGTCAAGAAACTCTAACCAAAACATGACTTCGTCACATTCCTCAATACAGATACTAAGTTTTGCGATGAATTCCTTAGAAGATCGTGCCCGACATGCAGCGCGATAATTAGCACCAACTGAAGAAGCAGACCGAAGGAGTTGGTGACCAAAGACATTTGTATCAAGACCTTTATCTAGTCGCTTACATAATTTGTAAACCTCAATTCCTAATTGTTTGGATCTAGCTTGTAACTCTTCTTTTGTCAAGATCTCAACAAATCAATAAATCTAAAATCATCAGATCTAAAATCTGAAAATCAATTGAGCGGGAGACGGGATTCGAACCCGCGACCCCGACCTTGGCAAGGTCGTGCTCTACCAGCTGAGCTACTCTCGCTTTTTACACCCATCCATCCGATGAGCTATCCAAAAGGATTGCAAATTTAATTGAAGCTGCATTAAAGACAAGGTGCTTGTTAAATATTTTAAGTGAACAGTGCCAAAAAAGTATTTTATCAATTATTTAAGATGTATCACCGCTTCACATAAGTCTCGTCAAAATTCATGACCAAATTCGTCACCATTGTTAAAGCAGCCGTTTGGGTATGATCAAGATTTTCATCCACAGGAGATTCTCCAACTGCTAATAGGCCCTTTGCAGCAGATGGGTCATTTTGATATTTCTCCAGCGCCATGCGGTATTGCTCTTTCATCAATTCCAGCTCCCTGGCGGTAGGCTTGCGGCTACACAACAAGCGGAAAGCATACGCTGCCTGATCCTCAAAGCTGTTTCCTCCTTCTGTTTGTATGCGTTCAGCCAACACCCGGGCAGCCTCTACAAATTGTGGATCGTTCATCAGGACCAAAGCCTGCAGTGGGGTATTGGTGTTTTCTCTTTTGACGATACACCTGGACCGATCTGGCGCATCAAAGGCAATCATGGCTGGATGCGGTGAAGTGCGACGGATAAAAGTGTACATGCTTCTGCGATATAAGCTATCCCCGGTATCCGGAATGTAGGTTTTCAAATAGCCGGAAAACTCGTTCTTGTCCTTCCAAAGGCCTTTGGGCTGGTAAGGTTTTACACTTTCTCCACCGACCGTTCTACTGAGCAATCCACTTGCAGCCAGAGCATTGTCACGTATGATCTCCGCAGGCCATCGATAGGTACTCCCTCTTGCGAGGTACTTGTTTTCAGGATCTTTTGACAGATGATCCGCTGTAGCTACGGATGATTGCCTATAGGTATAAGAGCTAACCATCAATTTCAACAGCTTCCGAACATCCCAGCCACTTTCACGAAACTCGACGGCCAACCAGTCTAATAACTCCGGGTGGGTCGGTAGCGATCCCTGAGTGCCAAAATCATGGGGTGTATCTACGATGGCCCGCCCAAATATCATTTGCCAGTATCTATTGACAGCTACCCTGGCTGTCAGCGGGTGGTCATCACTAAATAACCATTTGGCCAAACCTAATCGGTTTCTGGGCCACTCCTCCAAAAATGGTGTTAAAACCGCAGGAGTTTCCGGATAAACGACCTCTCCGGGACTGGTATACAAGCCTCGTTCCAGGATATGAGTGGAGCGTGGTGGAGACATTTCATCCAGCACCATGACTTCATGGATAGGATCAATTAGGTCAAACTTTTGGGTGAGGAGCTTTGCACGTTTTTGATAAAGGGCCTGAAATTCCGGGTCACTCCTGGTCAGGTAATGTACTTTTTTGACCTGATCAGCTACTCGAAGCTGAAATTGCTGGTCAGTGGTGTTTTTCCTGAATATCGCTGCGACCTCGAGGGTTGTCAAATGTCGATGATAGACCATCACCTCATCAAAACTTCCGGTAAAAGCGCCGATGTCCGTATCAGTAAAAAGATAGTTGTGGGCAATACCCATCCTTAGTTTCTTATTCGGATCAGGTACATATCCCCTTGATTTCACCGGACGTATATTTTTATATAAGTTATCCTGATGTATAGTAGATTCCAAAACCTCACCATTATGATAGATCTTTATTCCATCGGCCTTTGCTGAGCCATCGTAGGTAAAAAACAGGTTGGTCCATTCCTCTAAGGGTACCACTTTTTCCGTGGCGACATGCAGGTAATTGTGAGGAAGGGCGTGTACAATTTTGACACCAGGACGATTCAGGCTATCCAGATAAAATATCCATCCGCGCCATCCGGTATTCTTATCTCCTATATTTCCCATGATGGTTTGGAAACTGCCCTGATCCTCGATCTTTACCCAGACCCCGGCAGAAAAACCTTCATCAAGATCGAAATTTTTTACTCCAGCCAGGTATAGTTGTTCATTGTCCTTATCGATTCGAACGCCCTTTCCTTTTTTCCCATCCACCAGCTCAGCATCACCAGATACAGTTCCCTTTGTGTTGTAATCGAGTATACTCTGAGTGCGTCCTTCTTTATCTTTTTTATCAGTAATTGACTCCAATGGAAAATATACATCCGGGGTAGGGACTTGTATGGTTGACGGATCAATGGCTTCGATATAGGTTTTGATCTCCTCTATAGATGACTTTCTCAGTTCAATTTTGTCAGTGAGCAGATCTATCGCTGTATTCAGGCTATTGATTTTTTGTTCTGTCTCCGGATCAGGAAGCAGCAGCATAGGACCGAAATTTTTGTCATTGCCAGTCATGCCCAATTCCGGAACATTGTTAAAAAAAGCACTCATTTGATAATACTCTTTCTGAGAGACCGGGTCAAACTTGTGATCATGGCAGCTGGCACATTCTATAGTCAATCCCATAAAAGCAGTTGCTGTGGTATTCGTTCGGTCCGCTACATAGCTCAGTCTAAATTCTTCACTTACAATACCAGACTCGGAGTTTATCGGATGATTGCGGTGAAAACCAGTAGCGAGTTTCTGCTCCCGGGTTGCATTGGGCAGCAGATCACCAGCGATCTGCCAGGTGACAAAATCCTCATAGGACATATTTCTTTTGAATGCCCTAATTACCCAATCCCTCCACGGCCAGTTTTCCCTGATCCCATCCGAGTGTAACCCATGCGAATCCGCATACCTGGCAACATCCATCCATTCCATGGCCATCCGCTCGGCATATGCATCGGTAGTCATCAGCCGATCGATCAGTTTTTCATAAGCATCTGCAGAATCATCTGCCAGGAAGGCTTCTATTTCCTGTATTGTAGGAGGCAATCCTGTCAGATCCATGGTCACCCTTCGAATGAGCCTTTCTTTATCAGCAATAGGGGATGGTTTCAATCCTACTTCTCCCAATTTGTATTGAATAAAATGATCAATCTCGTTTATTTGGGTATTCTTATCCACTACTTCACGCTCTGGAACTTTTGGTTTGACCGGAGGAATAAAAGCCCAATGCTTCTTCCATTTTGCCCCTTGCTCAATCCATCTGGCGATCAGCGCTTTCTCAGTGGGTGATAGTTCGAGGTGTGAGTCAGGAGGTGGCATCTGAAACTCCGGATCATCAGAAATAATGCGTTGCCACGCAATACTTTTTTTAAGGTTCCCTTTTACGAAGGCCTTTCCTGACGTCTGTAAACGCTCAAAAGCATCCTTTTCAATATCCAGCCTCAAATCCGCCTTCCTGGTATTCTTATCCGGACCGTGGCACGCATAGCAACGGTCACTCAACAAAGGACGGATGTGAATATTGAAATCTATCTGGTCCGGCAATTCGCGGTAAGCCAACTCAACATCATCAGGGAGCTGAGACTGGCAATTTGAAAAAAGGATCGGCAGTAGGACAAGCAATAACCAGGTCCGGCATTTGCTTATTGCTGATAGCATAATATTATGGGTAGCTGGATTGGTAATCACTTTTTGTAAATTGTTTTCAAGCCAGGATGTCATTTACAACCTTTCCATGCACATCTGTCAGTCTGTAGCGGCGGCCTTGAAATTTGTAGGTAAACCGTTCATGGTCAATCCCCAGCAGGTGCATCAGGGTCGCCTGAAAGTCATGAACATGTACAGGGTTCTCCACAATGTTGTAGCTAAAATCATCCGTCCTGCCATAGCTCATTCCTTTTTTGACACCTGCTCCTGCCATCCAGAGACTAAAACATTTGGGATGATGGTCTCGACCGTAGTTGGTTTTCGTCAGCGTGCCCTGCGAATAGTTGGTCCTGCCAAATTCACCTCCCCAAATCACCAAAGTATCATCGAGTAAGCCCCTTTGTTTTAGATCAAGAATTAGAGCAGCGGATGCCTGATCGGTTTGTTTGCACAATTTTGGTAGTTGACCGGGCAGGTTACCATGGTGGTCCCAGCCCCTGTGGTATAGCTGAACAAATTTTACACCCTTTTCCACAAGTCGCCTCGCCAACAAACAATTGGCCGCGTAAGTGCCCGGATCCCTCGAGTCTTCACCGTATAGATCATATATGTAATCAGGTTCTCCGGAGATATCGCTGATTTCAGGCACGGAACTTTGCATCCGATAGGCCATCTCATATTGGGCAATCCTGGCCTCTATTTCAGGGTCCTGAAAATTATCAAATTGCGCTTCATGCATTTGTTCAAGCAGCGACAGTTGTGCCCTGCGGTCGTCCCTAGAAATGCCCGATGGATTGTTGAGATAGAGAACCGGATCTTTACCTGAAAGAAAACGCACACCCTGATATTTGGAAGGCAAAAACCCATTCCCCCATAAACGTGAATAGAGGGGCTGACCTGTTCCATTTTTTGTGATCAATACAATAAATCCCGGTAAGTTTTCATTCTCACTCCCCAGCCCATAGTTTACCCAGGAGCCAATCGACGGGCGTCCAGCCAGCTCCGAACCAGTCTGCATGAATGTAATTGCCGGATCGTGATTGATCGCTTCGGTATGCATGGAGTGAATGAAACACAATTCATCCACGATCTTAGATTGATAGGGCAGCAATTCACTCATCCAGGCCCCCGATTGTCCGTATTGACTGAAATCGAAAAGCGATCCTGCCAATGGAAAAGAAGTTTGTCCTGCTGTCATCCCGGTTAGACGCTGTCCCTGTCTTACTGATGCAGGTAATTCCTCTCCATACATCTTATTGAGTAAGGGTTTCGGATCAAACAGGTCCATCTGAGAAGGGGCCCCACTCTGAAATAAGTAAATAACCCTTTTGGCTTTTGGGGCAAAATGAGGAAGACCAGGTAACCCTCCCAAAGCATTGTTTGATGTGCCGGCCAGTAGGTTGGTGGGGTTCATCAATGAGGCCAAACCCAACGCCCCAAAACCCATGGCGGACTTAGCTAAAAATTCTCTCCGGCTCTGAACTTCCAGATAGTTATTGCAGTCATCCATTAATGAAATCTTCAGTTGTCATAACAATAAATAAAAATACACTATTCTGAAGATATCAACGAATATCCCTTGTCTGATCAGGATTTACTTTTTTAGTGGTTATAAGCTGCCGTATGTGCTAAATTCTGAAACTCATCTGCATATAACCTAAGGACTTTGTCATCAATAAAATTTAAATCAGAAGTCCATGGACATTATCCTGACTGAAACAACTACTGCGACGCCCTTCCCAATCGCCTTAGATGAATGAGATGAGAAGCTATAGCCTTAAACATGGAAGAATATTCATGATAAGCGATCTGGTACTCCTGACAGGTTTCCTTAACAATACGACTAATGGCAGGATAGTGAATATGACTTATCTTCGGAAATAGGTGATGCTCGATCTGAAAGTTCAACCCTCCCAGCACCCAGAAAAGTAATTTGCTTGAAGTGCCAAAATTTGAGGTCGTACTGAGTTGATGAATGGCCCAATCCTGCTGAATATCACCTTCTGATCCGATATGAAACCGGGTACCTTCGACCACATGTGCCAATTGGAATACAATACTAATGGTCAATCCACAGGTAATGGTGATGATCAGAAACCCAACCAACCATGGTAGCCACCCAACGAGTAGGATTGGAATAAACATATAGACTGTCATATAAGCCAGCTTGGTGAACCAGAAAATAACATGTTCTTTCAATGAAAGCTTTTTTCTCCCCGAAATGGGTGTGACTTTACCAGTAAAATATTTTACAAAATCATCATAAAAAACCCAGGCCAGATAGGAAATTCCGTAAAGGACTACCCAGTAAATATGTTGATAACGGTGAAATGATCGCAAAGGCTGCCCTTCATGTAACCGCATAAAGGGACGAACATCAATGTCAGAATCGACACCTTCGATGTTGGTATAGGTATGATGATTGATATTGTGTTTTATACTCCAATAATGCGCATTGCCCCCAAGTACATTAAGAAAGTATGCCGAGACTTTATTGATCCAGAGGTGGCGGGAAAAACTCTGATGACCACCTTCATGCATCACATTAAAACCAATCATAGCCAGGTGTAAGCCCAATAACATGCACAGTACAATGGCCAATGGAATTGGCATCGATACAAATAAAAGCAAGGAATACATAATCGCAGCGGACAATATCATGGTCAGACCTTTGATATAAACCTTGCCTCCTCCGCTTTTCAGTAAATTCTTCTCGGCAAAGTAATTATTCACCTTATTGCGTAAGTCCTTAAAAAAGGACGTGTTGTTTGTGCTAAATGTAAGTTTTGTCATAAATTATCTTTGATAGCCAGTCATGGGTAAAAACACATTAGGTTGGTTTTGGTTCATAAAGGACTCCTTCAAAAAAGTAGTTGATCTATTCTCATCTTCTGAGATCATTACTGTGATAAAGCATTCACCACCGTTTTCTTCGGAATCTTTACACTCCACATGCCTCTGAGCTCTCCCAGCGAGTAGCCCAGCGCTTTGTCGTCCGGATATTTTGATTGTATTATCGCCAACACTTCATCATTCACCTGTTCTCCGGGCGATCCGTGACAATTAAGACAAAGTCCATTGGCAATAGCGATAGGTTGCGTAAAAATTAATGTCTTTTCATCAAACTCCAGGATCTGGTTGACGGCGTTGGTAGGAGAAAAGTCATAAGCATAGGCTTCCAGAATCATCTGTTCCACCGAGTCGGGCGCATCCAGAGGGTTTCTTGGCTTCTGACTAACCCTCTTAATCTTAACATTGAGACTGTCTTCCAATCCCTTTACTATTTCATAAGCATTGGCATTGCAGTATTCAACGGCTCCTACCAGCCCGGTTGTTTCGATGGCGTTCAACAATGCTTTTTGCAATGAGCCCTGAGAAACTTTTACAATCTCAATTCCAAGTTCGTTGCCCCTGGCCATCAAATCAGCATCAGAGACCCGTACCAATTCACGATCTTTCATTTCATTCCGAACACCAGACGTATCCTGTTTTTTGTCAGATGTGCAGGCAATCGTCAACAGTGCCAATAAAAGAGCTAAAAACGGTGTATTGAATAGCTTTTTCATGAAATATCTTTGGTGTTCGTTAGTTTTGTCTGATTAAAGTTAGGGCAGATGATTGAGAAACTTGAGGAGATCAAAAAAAGGTTTGAAGAGGTAGGCCAGTTAATTGTTCAGCCAGATGCCATGGCTGATATGAATAAGTATACCAAGCTCAATAAAGAATATCGGGACCTGGAGAAAATTGTGATTAAGTACGACGAATATTCGTTGGCTAAAGACAACCTCACCAACGCCAAAGATGTGTTGGTCAAAGAGAAAGACCCTGAGTTTCGGGAGATGGCCAAAGAAGAGATAGATGAGCTAACACCAAAGGTGGAGGAGCTGGAAGAAGAACTCAAAATGATGCTCATCCCAAAAGACCCTAATGATAGCCGAAATGTCATCCTGGAAATCAGGGCCGGTACGGGAGGTGACGAGGCCTCCCTCTTTGTAGGAGACCTCTTCAGGATGTATAAACTATTTGCCGAAAGCCAAAAGTGGGATTTCTCCGTGCTTAACTTCAGCGAAGGCTCTACCGGTGGTTATAAAGAAATAGTGACATCAGTAAACGGTGAAGATGTCTATGCAAAGCTAAAATTCGAGTCAGGAGTACACCGGGTACAGCGTGTACCCGCCACGGAGTCTCAGGGCCGCGTGCACACCTCCGCCGCTACAGTAGCTGTACTCCCTGAAGCGGAGGAAGTGGATGTAGAAATCAATATGGCCGATGTTCGACGCGACACTTTCAGGGCTTCGGGAGCGGGTGGACAGCACATTAACAAGACGGAATCAGCTGTAAGGTTGACCCACCACCCATCCGGCCTCGTTGTTGAATGTCAGGACGGGCGCTCACAACATGCAAATTTTGACAAGGCATTGAAAGTACTTAGGTCGAGGTTGTATGACATGGAGCTCAAAAAACACAATGATGCAATCAGCGCTCAGCGAAAATCAATGGTCGGCTCGGGAGACCGATCTGATAAGATCAGGACTTACAATTATCCTCAGGGACGGGTGACCGACCACCGCATTAACTTTTCGGTTCATAACCTGCCAACTGTCATGAATGGTGAGCTGGGCGAATTTATTGAACAGCTAAGGATCGCTGAGAACACAGAGAAATTAAAAGAACGCGCAACGGAATAAACATGCTGCACATGCCGTTTTTCTTCCAATGAAGTTTATCAAATACTTCTTTTATTGCTGGATTGTCTTTATCCTGGCCTGCCATCCGGAGGAAGAAATCATCACGGATTCTCCTGATGCAGGATTGCTGTTAAGTACAGATACTGTGCTTTTTGACACCCTGCTAACGGAAAGGCTGAGCTTAACAAAACGATTCAGGATCTATAATCCCTCAGAAAATGCGGTTCGCATTGATCGAATCCGTCTCGGTCTTGGCGGTCAATCTTCCTACAGGATCATTGCCAATGGAAAAGAAGGTCCTGAAATTACCAATGAAATACTGAACGGTGGAGACAGCCTTTTGGTGCTTGTAGATAGTGAAATCGACCCCAATGACCAGGATCTCCCCTACCTGGTAAAAGATTCGGTGATCATTGATTGGAATACAAACAGCATACATGTGAAGCTGGTTGCCTGGGGGCAGGACGCCTATTACATCAATGCAGCAGCGCTTTGTGATACCACATTTAGTGGGTCAAGGCCCTTTGTGATTTACGATTCATTGCTTGTTCAACCCAACTGCACATTGAAAATAGAGAAGGGTGTAAAAATGCTGTTTAATGATGACGCTGCCTTACATGTAGCAGGGACATTGATTATAGAGGGCGAAAAAGATGCATGGGTCACATTCCGCAATACCCGATTTGATGAAAACTATCTGGAAGCACCCGGCCAATGGGGTGATCCACAGATAGGTGCCGGGATCATTTATTATCCTCAAAGTCAGGGAAACATTTTGTCTTATTGCGTCATTGAGAATGCTTCCTCTGGCATCTACATGGGTGTCCCCGATGATGATGATGAATTTGACCTGACAATCAACAACACGATCATCAGGCACATGACCCGTTTTGGGATCCTTGCCTTCACTTCAGACATCAAAGCTGAAAATTCACTTATATATAATTGTGGATCTTCACTTGTTGCCAACCTTGCGGGTGGAAATTATCAGTACACACATTGCACCCTAACAAACTTTCCAAACTTCTTTATCTCAGAAGAACCGGCAGTTATTTTTTCCGATAACATAGAGACCGGCAGTCAACCTATTGTTGCTCCATTACATGTATCTATAGCCAATACCATTATCTGGGGATCAGGCGATGAAGAACTGGTGGTGAATGGAGCGGGTGGAGAGGAAATCTCCCTGGCGTTGACATCAAATATCATCCGATCCACTGAATCCATTTCTGATAACTACACATCCACTGAAAGCAACTACCCGGACTTTGAAAGTCCTTTATCCTTTAAATATCAGCTTGATTCAACCTCTTTTGCGATTGACCGTGGGGTGGATGCCGGGGTCCTAACGGATCTGGAAGGAAAAAACCGTGATTCATTTCCGGACATCGGGGCTTATGAATATATTGAAGAATGAGCGTCGTCCAGCGAAAAATCTCTCTAAGCCCATATCCAAGAGGCTTTCATCTGATCACCCGTGAGATTCTCGAGGCCATTCCCGAGATCAGAAATGTCAAAGCCGGTCTCTGTAACGTCTTCATCCAGCACACCTCTGCGTCTCTCACCATCAACGAAAACGCGGACCCAACAGTAAGAAAAGACTTCGAATCTCATTTCAATAAAATGGTACCGGAAAATGCTCCGTACTACCTGCATAATTACGAGGGACCGGACGATATACCGGCGCATATTAAAGCTTCGTTACTTGGTCCTTCTGTAACAATTCCGATAACTAAAGGTCAATTTAATCTGGGAATCTGGCAGGGAATTTATTTGTGTGAGCATCGTGATCATGGAGGTTCTAGAAAACTAATTATTACTATATTTGGGTACTTAACTTAGGTTATTTACCTATACTCTGCAAAAAAGAACCACCACTTGTAGAATAAAACCACCCAACAAAACTTATTGGCTAGTTATTGGTATTTTATATGATTATTGTAAGAATTATTATGAAATTTATGTCTGTAAGGGTTCTTTTTGCTTCCTTTTTGGGGTTGTGCATATTCTCATCGGTTGCTCAAACAGGTCCCGGGGGTGTTTCCACAAACCTCTCTATTTGGTACAAGGGTAATACCGGAACAACCACTTCAGGAAATAGTCTGACTGACTGGACAGATCAGTCTGGTAATGGATTTAATATCACACAAGGGGTTTCAGCCAATCAACCTCAGCTCCTGCAAAACGATATCAACTTCAACCCGGGAATCGTATTTGACGGAGGTAGCGACTACCTGCCTATTTCTACAAAAAATTATAACGGAACGGGTGCACTCTCTGCGCTTACAACTTTTATTGTTTTTAAAACTGACTATACGGGCGGGGGGTACAACAACAACTGGTCATTTCTGGATTTTGACCGAAGCGATTTCTTCAACGTCTACATACATGGAGCCAATGGAAATATTTCATTCTCCTATCGATCAGGAGGTACAACTTATGACAATGATGCACCCACCACCGGCTTGAATGATGGTTACCCCCACATCGGTGTTGCTGGTTATAATAATGCTGTGACAAATGAAACTACCATACGTGTTGATGGACTTGAAGATCTTGCTGCTAATAGAGTCGCCAATGGATCGACAATCGGTGTGTCTGGTACACGCTATGGTTTTGTAGGAGATGGTTCTGAAGCCAATACTTATAACGGGACAAGAAATAATATTTACTACGATGGGACTATCTCTGAGGTAATACATTTTGAGAGGAGCCTTAATGCAACAGAATTAAACAGGGTTGAATCTTATCTGGCCTTAAAATATGGGTTGACACTGGGAAATACCGGTAACACCGTATCTTATACAGCATCAAACGGCACAGTGATATGGACAGGTTCTGCTACTTACCAAAATGGTGTCGCAGGTATTGGCAGGGATGACAATAGCATCCTGAATCAAATAAAATCCACAAGCAGTACCGATATTAACAGTAAAATCATAATAGAAGCTGAATCAGCATTTGGAAGTGACCTATCTTTTCTGATATGGGGTCATGACAACGCAGGAAGTAATCTCACTGCCACGAACTTACCAGCTGGATTTGAGCAGCGACTAGAAAAGACCTGGCTGGTTCAAAGTACCGGGACACCGGGATCTGTCTCGCTGGATTTTGTCATTACAAGTGCAGATTTCAATTCCTACAGTGCTGGTGACTATACGCTTTTGATTGATACAGACGGAGACTTTACTTCGGGTCATACTGAGTATTCAGCAGCGTCTGTCGTTGGCGACACCGTAAGGTTTACTGGTGTGACCTTCAGTTCCGGAGATTATTTTACCATTGCCGGCCCTAACTTAAAGTCACCGGGAGGATTTTCTAGCGGGCTTCAACTTTGGTACAGGGCAGATGCGGGCATTATTTCAAGCGGTGGCTTTGTCTCTGACTGGAAAGACACCGGACCTCAACAAAATCATGCGATACAGGCTTCATCTGCCGAACAACCTGCCTTTTTATCCGGCGATATAAATTACAATCCATCAGTTTCTTTTGATGACATCGATGATTACCTCCCCATCTCCCAGGTAAATTATACCGGTGCTGCATCTCTGTCACAGGTCCTGTCCCTTGTGGTATATCAAACAACCGTATCAGGCGGCAACAATGACAACTGGGCTTTCCTGGATTTTGACAGAAGTGAATATTTCAATTTCAATGTGAAAGGGAACGGAGGTCTTCGGTTCTCTTACTCCAACGGGGGCACTATCTATGACCTTGATGGTTCCACCACAGGCATGAACGATGGTCTTCCTAAACTTGGAGTGGCTGTCTATGATAACACCTTAACCAATGAAACAGAGATTCGTGCAGATGGAATGCGAGATTATCAAAATGATAACCTTACCAATGGCGCTACTTTGGGATCCGCCAACACCAGATATGGAATTGTTGGTGATGGATCAGAAGCCTCGAGTTTCAATTCTAGTATAAATAATAATTACTATGGTGGAGAAATAGCTGAGATCATCTACTTTGATAATCAGTCTTATTCAGCCAATCAACTCCAAATCCTGGAATCCTATCTGGCTATAAAATATGGCATTACTCTCTCTAAAGATACTGATGGAAATAGTGTTGAGTTGGAAACCCCAAATAGCGATGGGGTCAATGAGGGGGATTACCTGAGCAGCGCAGGAACAGTCATCTGGGATGCTTCTGCAAGCGATGGACATGATAATGATATCATAGGATTAGGTCGCGACGATAATACAGCACTCCTGCAGAAGCAATCACATTGGCAGGATGATAGTTTGCGGGTCTACATGCAGGCTTTGGCTGCCAGCAATCCAGCAAACAGTGCAACAAAATCCAGTTTTGGCGCTGATGATAGTTTCCTGGTCATTGGACATGATGGTACCCCGTTGTATGATTCCGGTGTTAAATACGGGGAATGGCCAAGTGGTATATTTAGCAGAGTAGACCGTGAATTGAAAGTCCAAAACACAAATTTTACTGCCAGCTTCAGTATAGACATTACACTAAATGCCTGGGCAGATCTCGGTGCGTCAGATCCGAACGACCTGGTATTGTTAGTGGATACCGATGATGATTTTACTGATGCCACTATATATGGAAGTGCCGAAGGACTTAATATCTCTACATCCTCAAACACCTTGACCATAGGAGGAATCAGCAATGCCATTATCCCAGCGAACTCAAGCAGATACCTGGCTATAGCAACAACCAGTAGCAGTTCTAGCTTACCAATTGAGTTGATCTCCTTCGACGGGGAAATGATTGGGAGTCATGTCAAGTTGAAGTGGAGGGTAGCTACAGAAATCAACAATGATTTCTTCACTGTAGAAAAATCTTCAGATGGCTCCGAGTGGACAATTGTTGATATCGTTGAAGGGGCAGGAAACTCAACCACTGAGACCAATTATTATATAGTTGATATAAAGCCATTTCGGGGAGTCTCATATTATAGATTAAAGCAAACAGATTTTGATGGTAAGTATGAATATTTCAATCCTATCGTCATAAACAATCAGATGGAGACCAAAGCTGTGGTTTATCCAAATCCAGCAGACCGATATGTAAATATTTCATCTACCGATCAAGACCCCATAGTAATAAAACTCTATAGTATCTCAGGAGTACTGATCTATTCCGATGTACTGGAAAATTTTGCCAAAAATATCGACACCTCCGAACTGAAGAACGGCGTCTATATTCTGATGCTCAATGACCAGCAGCATCTGTTGAAAGTAGAACACTAACTTTTTTTATTTCCTCATGTAACCTTCTCCGGTTCACGAAGTAACTTCATAGAATTTACCACTTGCATTGGGGTTCATTCAGCACGCGATGCCGGATGCGCTCTATTCAAGTAAGCATAATTCTCACGTGAAATCGATTGATATTGGAAACAAGCGATGAGCAGCTCATGTCAGCTGTGAAAAGGGGAGACCTTGAAAAATTGGGGATTTTGTATGACCGGTATAACAAACGGATCTACAACTATTTTATCCGCTGCACCAGAGATGTCAGTGATAGCGGAGATCTGACGCAAAACACATTCATCCGTGTGATGAAATACCGGGGCTCGTACCAAAAGAACAAGCGGTTTGAGACCTGGATCTTTCAAATTGCGCGAAACCTGGTGAAGGATCACTTTAAGAAACTGAAAGTGGTGCATTCAAGGATGGAGACGAGCGAAACGATACCCGATGCGATGTATGAAACAGATGATCGGATGGATCGGGAAAACAGGTTGTATCAGGCATTGGATAAGCTGCCGGATGACAAAAGAGAATTGATCGTGATGAGCAAATTCCAGGGCCTGAAATATGAACAGATTGCCGAAATGAGAGCTACATCGGTTTCAGCCATCAAAGTGCAGGTTCACAGGATCATCAAAAATTTGAGAGAGATATACTTTGAACAACTGGAGGCATAAGTGGACATCGCCTCAGAAAAAGATAAAAAAATGAAACATATCAGTGAAGAAAGGATGATTGAATACCTGGAAACAGGTAAGATCTCGAAGACAGATAAAGGGCATCTTTCGACCTGCAAGGATTGCCAAAACCTGGAGCGTGAGTTGAAAGAGATGTTCAACCTGATGACCGAAGCACCACAGGTTGAAACACCCGAGCACGTGCGCTGGTCTGTGGATGCGGCTATCAAAGAAGAAAAAGCTACCCTGCATAATGGATCTTCCTTTGGGTGGCTCCAGATCGCAGCTTCCATCGCTATCCTGCTTATCGGCTATTGGCTTGGCAAAAACAACACTGGTAATGAACAACAGATTGCTGAATTGCAAAATCAGGTTCAGGAACTCAAGGAAGTTACACTTACCAGTGCATTGCGTACTCACTCTGCCAGTGAGCGGATCCTGGCGGTGAATCAAATTGGAGAAACACCTTCGAATTCCAGTGAGCGGTTAATCAAAACATTAATTGAGACCGTCAATACTGACGAAAGTGCCAATGTGAGATATGAGGCCATTCAGGCTTTGGAGAAATTTTCTGACAATAAGTTGGTAAGGGATGAGCTGGTACAATCACTGGAGTTACAGGACGATCCGTTGATCCAAATAGCATTGATAAGGTTACTGGTTGATGCCAAAGAGAAATCAGCTGTAGAATCCCTGAAGAAAATGCTGGAAAGTGATCAGGTGATCCCTGAAGTGAAACAACAAGCTGAGACTGCTATCAAAATTTTAATATAAAAGGACAAAACAACAACAAAATGAGACTAAGTATTATCACATTCCTCCTGATCCTTATTTCAGGAGGATTGCACGCTCAGGAAACTAAAAAGCACCTTATCAAGCCAAAAGGCACCTTATCAGAGACGCGCCTGGTACTCTCGGGATTCGGATCTGATATCCTTATCGAAGGAACCACGGGTAGTGATATTGAAATTTTCTCAGAAGGGTTTGAGGAAAAGCCAGAACGTGCCGAAGGATTGCGATCTCTCTCCGACATGGCCATGGAAAACACGTCCATTGGCCTGAACGTAGAATATAAAGGGAATGAAGTCATCGTGATGCCTGCTTCCCGAAGGTCACAGGATGCCGAATACGTTTTTAAAGTTCCCAGGTCAATCAAGATTAAACTGGCTGATAATTCATTCAAGTCCAACAACGTTGAAGTAAAAGGGATGAACAATGAGGTAGAGCTCAGCTGTCAAAGCGGAGATATTTTCATAGAAAATGTAACCGGACCAATTGTGGCTAAAACCATCTCGGGCGACATTGAGATCAAATTCTCTAACCTAAATCAGAAACTCCCAAGCTCTATCAACACCATCAGTGGAGATATAGACATAACAATTTCTCAGTCTGATAAAAGTTCATTCTCCATCAGCTCTATTTCAGGAGAAGTATATACAGACCTGGACCTTAAAGTTGAAAAAACGGGCAAAAGTGTTTATGATTTTGACATTGATATTCAAGTAGATGTAAATGAAGACATGGAAAGAGCGATGAAAGAAACTGAAAAGGCCATGAAAGACCACGAAAAAGCGCTGAAAGAGATGGAAAAAGAGACTGAGAAGCATATGATAAAAGGCCATCGGTCAGTTGTAGCTCCAGTACCTCCGGTACCCCCGCAAGTGCCTTTCCATTTTAACTGGGCAACACCAAGCGGTATTGGCTCCAAATTTCAGGCTGAACTCAATGGTGGTGGCGTCAATTTTGATATTAGCAGTATCAGTGGAGATGTGTACTTAAGAAAAAGCGAATAGCAATGAAAGGACTATGGATCATTTTATGTGGATTGGGGTGTCTCACCGGGGCAGCCCAGACCACATTTAAAGAAAAAGCGGAAATCACAGCACAAAAACAGGTCAGCATCAATTTCCCGTTTACAGACGAAATCGAAATCAAAATCTGGGACAAACAAGAAGTTTATCTCCAGGCCAATGTAACGATCAATGAAGGAGCAGATGATGGGATGTTTGCCATTAAAAAAAGCATCTCTGGCTCGAAAATAGATTTTTCAATGGATAATGAGCGGTGGAATGCTCATGCAAAGAAACGCGACAACTGGACCTCTGATATCTTTATAACCATTTATCTTCCTTCAACGATGGAGGTGAGTGCCAAAACGATTAGTGGCAATATCATCACCACTTACTTTGACCAACCCCTGGCGCTCAAAACCATCTCTGGCAATATTGATTTAACCATTGATGCTAATAAAGGTCTTGATTTTCGAGCCAAAACAATTTCAGGAGACGTTTATTCTGATATCGAAATTTCCTTCCCACAAGGAAAAGACGGATTGAGGAAAATGGTTGGGATGGATGTGGCGGGACGCATACGTCATGGGGGCAAGAAATCCAGTTTTGAAACGATCAGTGGTAGTGTATTTCTTCGCAAAGGATAGCGTTAAAGCGTTGATTTTCAGACTGATTTCAGATGTTAATTTTTCTCGAGTACTTGATCTGCATTTCTTTTTTTGGTAACTTATCTGAGACCAATAAGTGATGACCATGAATGTAATTACAAAAATTGAGCACTGGGGTGATACCCACAGACTCAGCTGGTTTGTGATTTTTCGTATTGCCCTGGGTGTTTTTATCACTTTCAAGGGCATTCATTTTGTCAATAACCTCGACCAGCTACGTGAAATGTCTATGAACCTGGCTTATATGTCAGCCATGGCAGCGCATTATGTGATGTTTGCCCATCTTTTGGGAGGTCCTTTGATCTTTTTGGGTTATTACACCCGTACTGCCTGTCTGATCCAGGTGCCTGTTTTGATTGGAGCGGTTATTTTCGTCAATTTCCCAAGTGGATTTATGTCAGTTGGCAACTATTTCGAATTGGAGATCTCCATCCTGGTACTCCTTGCGCTTATATTCTTTTCTATCTTCGGAGCCGGGAAATATTCTCTCGATGAAAAAAGACGTCATGATGAGGAAATGATGAAAGGGCGACCAAAAAACATGAATGATTTGAAGTAAATGAAATGGATGCTTAATGAAAAGCATCCATTTTTTACATCGCTTAACCCAAATTGGCAATGTACTAGTCATTTACATTGAAAAAAGGGAGTTCAAGGTGATTAACCACTTTATCAACCTTGGAGTCTCTCACCTTATGATGAGTGACCATTGCTACTATACCCCCTTTTATGCCTTTGCAATACCGTGACAATCCCTCTTCAAAATCAAAAGCATTGATTATCTGAATGACCGTATTTTCATTTTTTGCAAGATTTTTGAATTTCTCCATTTTCGCCCTGATGGTCCATGTATCTGCAAACTCATCTGGTGTGTTGATATAAAGCAGCTGAATGGTCCCTTCTATCCAATGAGCAAACTCCAGAATCTTTCTAAAGCCTATTAACATTTCTACTTCGAAATCAGAGACAAAAACGATGGTTGGACTAGTTGCTTTTTGAAGTTCTTTTTTTACAATAAGCACGGGTACATTGGCCTCCCTGATGGTCCTTTGAGCATTAGAGCCCAGAAAAAACTCTTTAACGCCACGGGCACCATGCGAACCCATGACAATCAAATCGATTCCAAAATTTTCTATGTGTTGGATAATTTCAGATGGTCCCCCATTGAATGCCAGGTGATGATGTGCTTTAACGCCGCTTTTATTGGCCAATTCAACCAGCCCTTTCAATTGGTTGGTCACGTGAGTCACCTTTTTAGTTACATCAGGATACATTTTATCCTGGTTATGCTCCATTTGAATCCAGTTGACCGGAATGGACATATAATGAAGAAAAATGATCTCTGCCTTGCTCTTCTCCGCCATCCTGATGGCTGTTTCGGATGCAACTTTCGCACATTCCGAAAAATCTGTCGGAACCATTATCTTTTTCATCGGAGTGTTCTGTTGTTTAGGTAAGAAAGGTACTTGAGCTATGTATCAACGCCTATGATGGAGGTTACCTGAAAAACTGATAGTTGTCACGAGGGAGGAACCGTGAGCAAGTCATTGCCTATCCTCGATCTACTAACTTACCTCCTTCTTCTTCCAATACCTCACCAGCCCGGCCACGCTCATCCAGCTGGGGTTGGCAGCTTCATACTGCTTCACGCCCAAGTCACCAACACCCAGATCCCTCAACTGCTGCTCGGTATATTTTGAAAAGGCCGGTGTCATCTCATCCATGCTCGTCCCTTTTTCCCATTCTTTTTTGATCCATTGCCCCCAGTCATGGAGCATGGTCCTTAGCTGCTGAAAATGCGTTTTCGGATCATGGATCAAGCCAAAATGTGTCAGGTATATTTCTTTCACACCACTGTCAAGAATTCTGTCAATGGATGTCTGCCAGTCCTCCAGGTTGATGTCCGGGGGTGGACAGGGTGGCACTACAGGGCCATTTCCGATTTTTACGCCAGCCACATCTCCGGAGAACAATAGGTCATCAAGCTTCCAGGCAATGTGATGCCTGGCATGGCCGGGCGTATAGAGCGCCTGAATCCGCACTCCTCCTATCTCCAGAATTGATCCGTCTTCCGGTGTGAGGATCTTATCTCCGGGAATATCATTCATCTCCCCCCACAGATAATCCATTTGGTCCTGGTAGATCCTCCTGGCTGACTCCATCAGTTTAAAAGGATGTTCCAGATGCCCTGCCCCAAAAGGATGGACATAAATATTGGCCCCATTCCTGGCTAAGGCCCAGGCTGCTCCGGCATGATCCAGGTGTATATGTGTGAGGAGCACGTGTTTTATCTCTTCAATCTGATATCCCGCCTGTCTTACCTGATCCTTTAAATGCTGATAGGTAGAATGTGGTCCTGTTTCAATCAATATCGGCCCATCATTACTTTCGATAAGAAAAGCAGCAATGGCATGATCAATTCCTAAAAACTTTAGATCTAAAACGTGAATCATTTTGGTTTTCTTTGTATGCTAAGTAATCAATAATTAGGGTCAGCTGAAAATCGCCAAATAACATATAAATCTATATGTAAGCTTTAATAATCGTGATAATACTTTGATTCTTTTTAAAGCAGGTGCAAGGTTTTTAGATCAGGATTGCATTATTTTATGCATCTGGAAAATATCGTGAACGATATTTTCTTGGCTAACCTCAGTCACATCATCTACTTCCTGGCTTCAGATCGAAGTATACATATACATCTTCTCTTCAGCCAGTAGTATCTAATGTAACTGAGACTTTTTCAGCAAACCCTAATTATGGAGAAAATAATGTATTTCCAGGACCATATGCCTGAAAACATCTGCTTTGGGTGTGGGGTTCACAATCATGAGGGGTTACAGATCAAAAGTTGTTGGGAAGGCGATGAATCTGTCTGTCACTGGCAATCTGAAGAAAAATATCAGGGCTGGCCCAACCTCCTGAACGGGGGGATCCTGGCGACTCTGGTAGATTGTCATTGTATGGGCACTGCTATGGCAGATGCTTACAAGAGAGAAGAACGTTCTTTGGATTCCGAGCCCATCTATCGCTATGCTACAGGCACACTTACCGTGAAATACCTCAAACCCACTCCTAATAATAAACCCCTGGAATTAAGAGCCAGGGTAACAGAAGTGAAAGGTAGAAAAACCACCATGGAATGTAAAGTAATGGCCGACGGTGAAGTTACCGCTGAAGCCAACGTCATCGCCATCCGGGTATATGACAGCAGCCAGCAAGGTGAAAATAATCCCTTCCAGTAGCAGTAACCAACCGGTTGAAGTAAATTTACTCAATGCATCCAGAACTCATTTCTATTGGTGATTTCACCATTCATACCTATGGCTTCATGATCATGATGGGAGCCGTACTGGGATATCTGTATATGTCCATTACCGTGAAGAAAGAACTGGGTATTACACGGGACAAAATCCAAAACCTGGCCATTATCGTGATCCTTACTGCTTTTATCGGAGGAAAGTTTTTCTTCTACCTGGAAAAACCGGACTACTATTTCAATCCTCCATCCAACATGTTCAAAAACTTCAGGACGGGTTTTGTTTTTTATGGCTCCCTTTTATTCGCTTTGCCGGCAACAGTCTGGTATTTCAGAAAAGAAAAATGGCCCCTCTGGCCCATGATGGATCGTTTGGCCATTACAGCCTGCATCATACATTTCTGTGGTAGACTGGGATGCTTTTTTGCGGGGTGTTGCTATGGTGTGCCAACGGATAGTTTTCTGGGCATTACATTCACTGACCCTAACGCACAGGCTGAGCCATTACACACTGCTTTACATCCAACCCAGCTATATGAGGCGACACTCATCGGTAGCATTTTGGTCCTCCTCTATATGCTGAAACGTCATGGCAGGCTGGAAGGAAAACTCTTCTTCATCTATGTGATCCTGTATGCCTCTGGTAGAAGCATCATTGAGATCTTTCGTGGCGACGTAAGACGGGGATACATCATAGATGATGTACTTTCACACTCCCAGTTTATCTCCTTGCTGTTGATTGCTTTTGCGATCGGTTACTATTTCCTCAGGATGAGGAAGTCCACCTCGTGATTTGGTGCTAATAATAGGTGTTTGGAGGTGCTTTCTCTGGAGCTAAAAAACAAATTTCATTGGTTCTATGGCCTCGATTTACCCGGGCTTAGCTCTCGGATCGTCAATGCTTTGGGGAGTACTTTGATGTGAAAAGGTGGATGACCCAACAACTCACCATCGACGTGTGCATTTAAAAGTGGCTGCTCATCAATCTTTATTTCTGTGGTCTGATGGATATTTACCTGTTTCAGTTTGATATGTGATCCGGATTTTAGCCGGGGAATGTTCAAGAATCTTAATAACGGATTGATCTTTTCAATGACGCAAACATCCAGCAAACCATCATCAATTACCGCATTAGGATTGAGCTTAAAGCTACCCCCGAATGTGGTTCCGTTGGCAATTGTAAGGAGAAGGAGCTTTTTCGATTCGTCCACATCATTAAAATGATACCCTGTCTCTTTGGACTGATAGGCGGCCAGGATCCTAAATACATGGTAGTAATATTTAAACGGACCTCTCAGGTTTCTGGTTGATCTTGCGATATCAGCTACGATCTGTCCGTCAAACCCAATACCTACCCCATTGATGAATTTCCTTTCACCACACAGACCCAGGTCGATCTGTCTCTTTTTACCGTTAATTGCAGTCTGAATCTGCTGCTCAATGGTCTGTCCTACCTTGATGTTTTTACAAAAGTCATTGGCTGACCCACACGGAACAATTCCTACCGGGCGATCCAAAGTCAGACCATTGATAGCTTCATTGATAGTGCCGTCGCCTCCTAAAATCACCAGGTCAGAATGGGCCTCCTCAAAATTTTCTTTTACAGTCTTTAGCCCGTTTCTGTTTTTTGCAGTGAGGTACACATCATAGTCGTAGTCCTTTGAGCTGGCGAAATCTACCAACTCACGTAAAACCTCCTCAATCTTCTTATGTCCGGCACCAGGATTGGCTACTACAAAAATTCTTTTCTTCACAAGGAAGGAATTAGTTTTTAAAAGGGAGGTTATTCAAGTCTACGTTCCCTCCTGTGAAAATAATTCCAATGCGCTTATTATTGAACTTTTTCTTGTTTTTTAATACGGCAGCTAATGGTACAGCTGAGGACGGCTCGATAATTATCTTCATTCGTTCCCACACCATTCGCATGGCACTGATGATTTCTTTCTCCGAAACAGTGATCACCTCTTTCACATGCGACTTGATGATCTCAAAGTTCTTATCACCCACGGTGGTTTTTAATCCATCTGCTATGGTGGGTTTCCCTTTCACAGGAAGGATCTTTCCCTCCTCCAATGATCTGAAAGTATCATCGACATTCTCGGGCTCACCAAGGACCACCTCCATCATGGGGTCGAGGTACTTGGCAGCCAGTGTAGTGCCGGCAGATAGTCCTCCACCCCCAACAGGTGTCATGATCACGTCCAGGTCGTCCACTTCTTCGATGAATTCCTTTGCTGCAGTGGCCTGACCGGCGATGATCCTGTAGTCGTTGAAGGGATGAACAAAAATGGCTCCGGTCTCCTGGATCACCTTGTCACAGGTATCCTGTCTTGACTTTTCATTGGGCTCACAAAATATAATTTCTGCCCCATACTCCTTTACGGCCTCAATTTTGACTTTAGTAGCGTCTTTGGGCATGACCACATAGGCTTTGGAGCCTCCCAGCTTGGACGCCAATGCCACTGCCTGTGCGTGGTTACCGGAAGAATGTGTGGCAAAGCCATTTATACGCTCCTCTGGACGGAACCCGAAAATCATATTAGATGCTCCCCGCATCTTGAAAGAGCCGACTTTTTGAAAGTTTTCACATTTAAATAAGACCTTGGCCCCAACCACCTCATCGATTGAATTGGATGTGAGTACCGGGGTTCTGAATATGTACTGTTGAATGCGTTGGTGGGCTCTCTTAATGTCAGAAAGAGAAGGTATTGTTTCCATATTATCTTTAATGTGCTTCAAGCCAGTTGGAGCCATGGCCAATCCCAATCTCCATCGGGACCTCCAGCTCAATAGCCGTTTTCATGAATTTTGTTACGTTTTGAGTCAGTGTGTCAAGTTCTTCTTTTAATACATCAAATACCAATTCATCATGGACCTGCATGATCATCCTGGATTTGAGTTTTTCCTTCTTCATCCAGTCATGGATGCTGATCATCGCCAGTTTGATCATGTCCGCAGCACTTCCCTGGATGGGTGCATTGATGGCATTCCGCTCAGCAAATCCGCGCATGGTGAAATTTCTGGAGTTGATGTTTTCCAGATATCTTCTGCGGCCAAGGATGGTCTCCACATATTCCTGCTTCTTGGCCTTCTCAATGATCGAATCCATATATGCTTTCACTGCCGGAAATTCTTTGAAATAAGCCTCTATGATTTCTGCTGCCTCAGAACGGGGAATATTCAGGTTTTGAGACAGGCCAAAAGCCGAAATACCATAGATGATCCCAAAGTTTACCTCCTTGGCTTTTCTGCGCATACCAGGATCCACTTCGTCCAGAGGCACTTTAAACACTTTGCTGGCTGTGTTGGCATGGATATCAACGCCCTTTTTGAAGGCTTCAATCATACTCTCATCCTTGGAAAAAGAGGCCATGATGCGTAACTCAATCTGTGAATAATCAGCAGAGACCAATACATGATCCTTTGAGCTTGGAATGAATGCTTTCCTGATCTCTCTCCCTTTCTCGGTCCGGATGGGTATGTTCTGTAAGTTAGGGTTGTTCGAGCTTAATCGCCCGGTGGCAGCAATGGTCTGTCGGTAATCAGTATGGATTTTATGGTCTACTTTACTTACCATTTTTGGCAATGCATCCACATAGGTAGACTTAAGCTTTTGATACTCTCTGAAATCCAGTATCCGGGCAGCAATTTCATGTTCATTGGCCATTTTTGACAGGATGTCCTCCCCTGTTGCATACTGACCTGATTTGGTTTTCTTTGGCTTATCTGCCAGTTTGAGCTTATCAAACAAAATTTCACCGAGTTGTTTCGGTGATCCGATGTTGAAAGATTCACCGGCGATCTCAAAGATCTTTTTCTGCATCTCCATGGAGGCCGTATCCAGCTCCTTAGACATTTCACTGAGCACGGATTCGTCAATTCGAACTCCCTCATACTCCATATCTGCCAATACAAAGGACAATGGTTCCTCCACCTCATGGAGCAATTTTTCCAGCTTCAACTTTTTGATCTCTGGTTCGAGCTTGCCTTTCAGCTGAAGGGTGATATCCGCATCCTCACAGGCATATTCTTTGACATCCTGAATATCGAGCTCAGAGATTTTCTTCTCATTACGTCCTTTCCCGGCCAAAGAAGCGTATGATATGGGCTTATAGTTCAGGTAATTTTCTGCCAACACATCCATTCCGTGTCCGGTCTCCGGATCAATGAGGTAGTGCGCCAGCATGGTATCAAAAATCTTTCCCTTTACAGCAATGTCGTAGTTCTTCAGTATCTGAATGTCATATTTCAGATTCTGCCCTACTTTCTCAATCTTTTCATCTTCAAAGAGATCCCGGAACATTTCAATTTTCTGTTGGATCCCGGCCTTTTCCTTCGGAAAGGGCACATAATAGGCTTCGTTCTTTTTGATACTGAATGCTATACCAACCAAATCCGCCTCTACAGCTTCCAGGCTGGTGGTTTCCGTATCGAAACAGAACAGCGGTTCCTTTTTCAGCTTTGCAATCAGGTCATTGATTTCCTGGTCAGACTGGACCAAATGATACTGATGCTTGATGTCTACCAGGCTATCCTTCTGGATCAGGTCATTGGTTTTTACTTCTTCACTTCCAAATAGTCCAAGCTGACCGGATTGCTCCGGGGCAGCATCATCCCCAAAGACCCTTTTAGCGATCGTTCGAAATTCCAGCTCCTCAAAAAGTTTCGTCAGGTATTCCCGGTCTGGCTCTTTACTCCTGAGCAACTCTTCATCAAACTCAATGGGTGATTCGATATTGATGGTGGCCAGCTTTTTAGAAAAGATCCCCTGCTCCCCAAACTCCTCAACCTTGGATTTGAGTGATCCTTTGAGCTGGTCCACATTTGCGACGATGTTTTCCACTGATCCATACTCCTTCAATAGCTTGCTGGCTGTCTTGTCACCTACTCCCGGTACACCAGGGATGTTATCAACGGAATCCCCTTTTAATCCGAGGACATCCCGCACCTGGTCCACCTCATCGATGTCAAATTTTTTCAGAACTTCAGGTATTCCCAGGATATCCACTGAGTTGCCCATATAGGCGGGCTTATAGAGCAGAATGTTTTCCTCCACCAGCTGGGCAAAATCCTTGTCTGGGGTCATCATATAAACCTTATAGCCTTTTCTGGCGGCCTTTTTGGCCAAGGTGCCTATAAGGTCGTCTGCTTCATAGCCATCCACTTCGAGGATTGGGATCTTAAAACCCTCGAGCAGCTTTTTACAATAGGGTATGGCTACCTGGATCTCCTCTGGCTGAGACTGACGGGTCGCTTTATATTCTTTAAATTCCTCATGCCTGAAGGTTGGTGCCTCCGTATCAAAGGCCACACCAATGTGGCTGGGCTTTTCTTTGGTCACGATCTCCAAAAAGGAATTGGTAAACCCCATGATAGATCCTGTATTGATCCCTTTGGAGTTTTTGATGGGGTTAGGGTTTCTGCTTAGGGCAAAATGGGCTCGATAAATGAGTGCCATGGCATCGAGCAGGAACAGCTTTTTCTCTTCACTCATAAATTGTAAAGGTAAGACATCAGGGAATTGCCAGGCCAGAAATCTATTAAAGTTTAAACGAAATTTTTTTTAGCCCCCAACCATCACAAAAGCTCCCCAGAAATAGGGATATTCCCACTTTTCTTTCAGCCTCCTCTGAGCGATAATGAATGCTTCCTGCTTGGAGGACCCTCCTAACCATTCTTCATAGAAGTTGGTCATCAATTCTTGTGTGGCCGCATCATCCACTGTCCACATCGACATGATGATGGCATCAGCACCTGCCACCTGGAATGCCCGCTGCATCCCATACACACCTTCCCCATTTCTTACTTCACCAAGCCCTGTCTCACAAGCGGATAATACCACAAGTTCTGTGTTGTCCAGTTTGAGGTTCATGGCTTCATAAGCTGTTAAAATACCATCCTCCGTCAACGCCAGTGAATCAGAAATCTGTCCGGCCACAATAAAACTATTCGCCCCCGCCAGGATTAAACCAGATCTGAGTAGTGGGTTCTCGACATAGGCATCTGTATCCCCTACTTCTTCGGTATTACTCTCCAGGAAAAAACCATGGGTGGCAATGTGTAAAACTTCCGGTGACTGGACTTTTTTGATGTTTTCTTCGAGGGCCTCATTGTCTGTATATGTGACTGTTTCCTTATCCACTCCCTGATATAGACTGTCGATCTTCTCGACTTCAACTTGTGTTCCGGGAAGCAAGACCAGCAGGTTATTGGTACTTACATACCTCAGCAGATTTCCTCTTAACCCTCTCGGAAATGAGCCTCCTCTGGTAAGTTCCTGTACATCAATTGAAGAACCACGGATACTCCTTTCCTGCATGCCCTCATCAGAATTGATTTGTTCGTCCATGATACCCATGTTGTAATTAGGGTATCCAAACAAATAGCTGGGTCCAGGCTCACCCTGGCCTCTATTTACCGCCAACAAATCTTTGGTATTGGTTAAAAGCCTGATTTCTAACTCATCAATGATAAAATTCTTGGTCTCAGGGTTCTTCAGGGTATATAAACTAATTTGATTAAAAACTCCATCCGGTGAAAAATAAACCTTATTGATCCCTTGCAGCTTATTAGCAATGGGACGCCAAAACATCCGATAGGTTTCATTTTCCTCGACTTTATACCGAATCGCATTTCTATAGTTGGACAAATACCGGGTTTCCATCAATCGTCCATTTCTCATGATCACCATCTCAGGATGATCCCTGGTATTGCTGTCCACAACCAGAGCAGCATAGTAAACCTCGTCTGTAAATACTCCAGCTGAATCAGGAATAAAATCCCTGAAACGAATGATTTCAATGGCCGCTTCTCCTGGCTTTAGTTTCTTCTGTACATCCCGCCAGGTGAGTTTTTTCTGGACAAAGGTCTCAGCAAACGCTCCAGAGGAACTGCTTAGTTGTTTTTCCAAAGAGTTCGTTAGCGCAGCTAATGAGTCTATTCTTTGTGTACGGAGAGATGCTGAGAGATCCGTGGCACTAAGCAGTTTAGCCATCTGCTCTTTCATCTCCACCCAGCTTTCATATTGATTGATCAGCGTTGAGTCTCCACTGTTGATAATAGCATCCCTTACTTTGTTGGTAGCATAGAAGATCAACCCTTTGATCGCCAGCTGATAATCATACATTTTTCCGATCAGCGATTTATCCTCAACACTTGATTTGACAATGAATGCATTATACTGTTCGAAAGTTGGCTTTAGATTGCTGTAATAGAACTTGGTCTTTTCCTCCTCGCTCAGAATGGGAAAGACCTGATTGATCTGGTTAAAATAGTTTTCAAAAGTTTCATCATAATATTTGATGGCTTCCTTTGGATTGTTTTTTAACCAGTTGATCACGGCCATTTTTTGGGTGCTTTTGGCGTATACGGGGTGATTTCTTCCTAGGGTATTTCTGCGAATCCGTAGGGCTTCTAAATGTAGCTTTTCTGCTTTTTCATTTTCCCCCTCAATCAGTAAGGCGTCTCCTAGATTGTAATTGGCAAATGATGTCTGTTGATGTTCCGAACCGGCGGTTATTTCAAAGGTATTAATAGCCCTCTCGCCGTAATTGATGGCTTTTTCAAGCATTCGGGTTTTGGTATAAAGAACGGTAAGATTGTTCAATACCCTGGCATAGTCAACACTTTCTTCGCCAACAATCTCTCTAAAAATATCCAGTGATTTCAAGAGGTACTCCTCGGATAAACCATAATCCCCCGAAAACAGATAGTTCACTGCAAGATTATAGGCATCCAAAGCATAGACAAATGAGAACTCCCCATAAAGTTCCAAATCCAGCGCAAGACTTTCTTTGAAAATAGATGCTGCACGTTCATAGTTTGCTAATGAAGTATAGATGCGACCTAAGTTAGACTTTATTGCCAATTCGTAGTCGGTATTGTCACCAGGAAGCCTATCCAAGATCGACAATGCTTCTGAGTAGTAAGATTCTGCCTCGGGAATTTTCCCAATACTGGTAAACAATCCAGCCAGGCTGTTAAGTACGGCCGCATATTCAATGCTTGCATAGCGTCCATTGTCAATCAGAACCTCCCTGGCTCTTGTTAGTTCCCTTTCTGCTTTTTTGTATGATCCCAGAATTTGAAGCAAATCACCATGCGCTTTTGCCACCATCGCCTCTTCAAAGCTATTCTTCTCGACCACTCTTTCAAGGTCCTTTATAAGCTCAATGCCCTCTCCGGGTTTTTCCGTGTAGATATAATGATCTGCCAATGCATACGCGGTCAAATAATACTCCTCACTTTGCTTTCCGAAAGTAGCTTCATCAATTAAAAGTAGCTCCTTATAAAGGTCCTCCGTCTTATTATAGAAACCCAGTTCGTCATTGAGATAGCCTAGATTAAAAGTCACACTTTTTAAATCATTGCCCGCCACATCGCCGATTGTTTTCCTGAGATCATATTCCTTTTGATAATATTGGAGGCTCTTCTCCAAATCTCCTTCCCAAGAGAGGTATGCTTCACCCAGAAACGAATACACAAGTGCACTCAATGTGTCTTGCTTGTTCTCAAATAGCTTAAGGTAATTACCCTCATTGTCGAGTAATGCCGCGTAGTCCCCCTCAGCATAAAACTCCTCCATTTGAATATAGGTCTTCTCTTCTTTTCTGCTATCAAAGACATATTGACTGAAACAGTGAATGGCCAGGAAAGAAAAACAACAGAATATGGCAGCTTTTTTCATAGCTCAGGGTTTAAGGTATTCTTAATGCCCTTAGATATGTATTGATGAAGAAATGTGCTCAGCGGCAAATACATTTCACAGGCGATTTATTAAAGGCTACTTTAAATTTAATGAATTTGCCTGAGTCAGATCATCTGGCTACTAAATCGAGCTGAATCATGGGTTTGTATATATGATCAGTTGCCACCTAAAAGCCCACTTCCAACTAAGCTGATACCTTTTGATCCCTGCCCTATCCAGGATATCTACCAACTCCCTTCGCTTAAATCCTCTTTGGACAGAGAGCTTGGCGTCATGCCTTACTAACCCGGACCTTGAAAAGAAACGAGTCAGAAGCGCAATGGCATGATAAGCGAGGAAATGTCTGTGCAAGTCATTTACGATGACCCCTACTTTTGCCTGCTTAGTGAATGCTACAAAGAGATCAATAAGCTCATCATCGGTAAAATGATGTAAAAACAGGCAGCAATGGAGAATGTCAAACTTCCTGTTTGAAAACCGGGAGTCCTGAATATTTTCACTGATAAATTCAATTCCCGGGAATGTTTTTTTTGCATAATCAATAATAGCGGCATTGGCATCAACCCCTGTACATGCTACCTCCGGAAAACGATTTTTGATGGTACTAAGAAACTTTCCGCTCCCACATCCCAGGTCTGCAATCGAATGAATTTTATGTTGACTGGCAAGTCTGGAAAATGCTGAAAGGGATATTTGATCACCACCGAGCCATTTATTGATGAAATCCAGTTCTTGTAAAGTAATCTCCAGATCATCACCTTTATAATTGAGATCATCCATCAGTTCCCGCTGATCAGATCTTCGCCTCAGCATACCTATTGTGCCTGAATTTTAAACAAAGCACTCTCCATGGTTAATCCGGGACCGAAGGCAAATGAAAGCACATTCTTGTTATGATCTGCCGATTTAATCTGTTGAAGGATGTCATTCAAAACAAACAGGACGGTACTTGATGACATATTGCCATAATTCCGGAGTATGTTCATCGAAAACTGATTTTTATCTTCAGGAAACCCCAATTCTTGTTGGATAACTTCAAGGATTCTGCGCCCGCCAGGGTGAATAGCAAAAAAGTCAACCTCACTGATGTTTAAGCTGATCTTTTCCATGAGTTTGTCAGTAAGTGATTTGATTTCCTTTCTGATAATTTCCGGAATGTTCATCGAGAGTGTCATCAGGAAACCAGACTCACTGATGTCCCATTCCATCTCTTCTTTACCTCCCAAAGCAAGGTCACAATGAAAATTGGCAATCTTATATCCTGCCCCAGTGGGTTTACTCTCCAATAAAACGGCTGCGGCACCATCACTAAAGAGCGAATTTACCAGTAGATTGTCTGTATCTGAAAGGTTTTGCAAATGCAGTGTACAAAGCTCAACCGACACTATAAGCACCTTTGCCCCGGGTTGATTACCTAAAATATGATTGGCTACCTTAAGTGCATTAAAACTCCCGTAACAACCCATGAAATTAATCGAGGTACGCTCCACATGTGAGTTCAATCCCAGCTGCTCGATAAGGGCAATATCATTACCAGGCGCTCGCATCCCGGTACAGCTTACCACAATAAGGTGAGTAATCTCAGCGTATCTGGTATCAGTTTGTTCCAAACATTTTTTAGCTGCCTCCACACAAAGTTTAATGGATTCCTTGTTGTAGATTTCCAGTCTTTCGGATACGGAAGGAAATGGCTTGACGGAGGAAGCATCCGGAAAGAAGTCATACTCAAACTGATATTCCGCCATCACACTGTGACGATAGTGGATGCCACTGGCCCTGTAAAGTATCTGTAGTTCTCTGCTTTTTCGTTTAGACAACGTTAGATGCCCCAACATAAAGTCCATGTATTCCTGCTGAGTAGCTTTGTACGTGGGGACGGCTGTTCCTATGGATGTAATATATGCAGGCATATTGAGTAAGTTATTCAAACAAATCCTGTGATCAACTTCTATATTGATTTTTAGCGAAAAGGTCTTCCATGAGTCATTCTGAGCAAGGGGTCAACCAGAAAGGGCAATACCTGGCCTGTCTTGACGGTTAACTCTGAAACCAAATCGTCTCCAAACAGCTTTTGGATCTTTCTGCCTCGTGATATCCTGTTAGCAAATTCAGCTTGCCAAAGGTTAGTGTACCGATGGACAATTTTTTCATGATCCGGTTTTCCCTTCCAGTATTTGATAATGGATTCCGACAGATACTTTGCCGATCTGATGGCCATGGCCATTCCATTTCCACTGAAAGGAGCTATCGTGCCGGCAGCATCCCCTGAAAAGATCATCTTATCTTTGGTCAATCCTTTCGTCGAAAAAGACACCTCATTGACAATCAAAGGTTTCTCGAACAGGAATTCCGCTGACTCAAATACCTGCTTAAGATGCGGATTTTCATAAAGAAAACGCACTTCGCTCTCATGGATCCCCCCCGCTTTTCTCACCTTATCACGATGGATCAGGTAGCAAAGATTAACCTTTTCATCCTCTATCTTATTGATTCCACAATACCCTCCTTCAAAATTATGTAAGGATATGACATCATTGGAGAAAACTCCCCTGAGATGATATTTCACACCCACATATGGTGATTTTTTCTTGAGAAATTCACGATCCAATTGCTTATCAAGTGTGGACCGCTTCCCTTGCGAACCAATGACTAAATCTGATAAGAACACTGATGAGTCATCACTCACAATAAATTTAATTCCCTCACATTTGACCTCTTTCACTCTGGTGTTTTCAAGTATTTCAACCCCGGATTTTCTAGCTTCATTGGCCAGAAATTCATCAAACCTATACCTGCTTATCCCAAAACCTCCCAGGTCCAGAGCCTTCTTCAGGCGCTTTCCTGAAGGTGATGTAATTTCCAGCTCTCTGATATCGGATGGGCCAATCTCGCCTGGAAACAGATGTTGGTTCTCCAGAAAAGGTTTTACCTCATTAGAAATGTATTCACCACAAACCCGGTGAAATGGGTAGCTGTTTTTCTCCAATAAAAGCACTTTTAAGCCGGCTCTGGAAAGCAATATCCCGTTGATAAGGCCGGAAATACCACCTCCAATAATTATAACCTGTGGTTCCTTCATGAGATGTCCTTAAATCATTCTTTCCAGCTGGAATTTTATCACCTTTTTTTCCCCTTCTCTGAGGAGGACCAACCTGATCTTTTTGCCCGGTCGTTTTCTAAATAGCGCATGAACATCAGAAAGTGTAGTATTCTTAAAAAAGGTGCCATTGATAGAAAGGATGATATCATCTTTTTGAATTCCTACTCTATATGCAGGGGTATCCTCTCTGACCCGCGAAACAACGAGCGTATCGGAATGATCTCCTTCCGATGTGAGTGTGATTCCACTCATGTCAAATTCAAAAGGATCTCTGAATTGACTACCCTTACGTAAATACATTGAACTGTTTTGGTAATCCAGAACCACCTTAAACCTTCTAAGTAAATCCCCTCCCATGGTACCGTGCCTGGAACCACGTTTTATGGCCTTCATGTAGACACCTTCAAGTGGAATGGATGTTAAAATTTTGGAAAATGAAAATTCAGATAGCTCAAACTTATCCATCCTGCCTAAATTTCCCGGAATCTCTCCACCAAGGCCTCGTCCCAGCCTCACCTCAATCACTTCATCTGGCATGACGATGTCATCGGTATTGGAGACGTCCAGCAGAATCGAATGACTGGCCCCCGTATCTACCAATAACCTGACAGAGTCCTTTTCATCTCCCTGTGAAATCCGTGTTTCAACATATGGCTTGGTAAATTCGATATCCAATGGAATCCTGGTGAAATTCCTTCGAGGACGATACATATCCGGATCATGCAATCTCAGTATTTGATGATCGTAATCAATTTCTACCACAAAACGACTAAATACATCGTAACCAATGATGCCATAGATCTCATCCCCAAGGTTTTTCTTCAATTGAAGATAATCCTGTTCAAGTACCAGCATATTTAATCCCCGGGCCCTGACATTTCCGGGCAAAGACATATAGATATTGGTGGCTACATAAGCTCTCAGAGAATCTTCCACACCTGGTCCGGAAATATCAATGGTCCTGCTATAATCCAGCCCCAGAAAGTCCCCAAACAGCTTTTCGGTTAGGATGACGGATTCAGCACCACTATCCAGGATAAACTTCAGCGTGAGATAACCATTGATGGTGACAGGAATAGCAATCAGGTTGCTATAGAGTTCAATGGGGATCTCGACACTTTTTTCGCCATAAGGTAAATGGAATCCTATTCTGCTCTGTGCATAGGTAAATAGCGAACTAAAAAAAATGATCAGGTATAAGAAATCCTTGACGATATGACTCAACTGGTTTATTACTTAATAACAACATGAAAACCCCATTCCCTGTTACACAATCTATAGCATTTCTATCGATCGAACAGCATATTTATGATAAATGATATCGATATGATGAAGTAAATGCGGTAAATGCGGTAAACCCCTCATTATAGGTAGACAATGTGTAAAAAACTTTTTGGTAAAAATTTATTATCTTTGATATGACCACTAAATCACCGCAATATGAAAATTTTACTAGCCCTTTTCCTGGCCGTAGTGGCTTCGGTCGGATTTTCTCAGAATATATGGATTGCTGACAATCGCCCCACGGCTCCTACAGGGGCACATGTTTTTGCTGATGTAACAAGCGCCATCGGTGCTGCAAGTGGGGGTGACATTATTCACTTAATTCCCAGTCAAACTGCGTATACAGATTTCACCATCACAAAAGATAGTTTAACTTTTTTTGGAATCGGATTTGATCCAGAAAAGGATCAGCCTAACAAAGTTTGGGTAAACATCATTACCATCGCTTCAAACATTTTTGGGATTAGAATATCCGGAGTAAATGTCTGGGATGAGCTACGGATCAGTGATCAGACTGGTGCAGATACAAACGGAAATATTTTTATCGAAAATGGAGATATTGACAGAATAATCATTCAGGACAACTGCTGTACTGGTGGGGGATCAGTAAGTAATTTAGTCATTCGCAACTGTGTGATTGGTGGAAGAGAAACATCTAATTTCTCAGTAATTGATTTTGTAGGAACTTACTATACAGCGACATCAGTGGTCATTACCAACAATATAATTTTGGGTTCAAGCAGTACTGGAACACATGGCTCGGTGCGGTCAAATGATGCAATAATCAAGAATAACCTTTTTCTCGGTAATGGAAGTTCCAACGATCATGCATTTGGTGTTGTTGGGGTCTCTACTGTATCAAACAATGTATTTTATGGAAGAGACCTCACTCCTGCAACTGCTAATGGTATTTCAAACACCACATTTAATAATAACATTTCATTTGGCGGTGCAAATAATCTGTTTCCTGTAGGTGTAAATGGCAATTCCGGGGATACTATAGGATATACGAATGTAGATCCACTGTTTATTGATGTTCCTTTGGTGGATGACTGGAGCTTTGACCTCGATCCAACACCCGATTCCGGATCACCGCTACTCGGAGCAGGCAATGATGGTAATGATATAGGAGTTACCGGAGGAACGATTCCATTTAGTGTCAGTGGAACCCCTCTACCAATTATAAAGGTATTAAGGGCTCCTGAAGTCATAAAACAGGGGACAAACCTCAATGCTACTATTGAAGCAGTAGGTAATTGATCTCGGTCTAATGTTTTCTTTTAAGAAAATAGGGATCAGATTACAAGTTCTGATAATCATTCTTATTGGAGCTATAGGAAACCTCTACGCCCAAACAGATACTCTTGAGGTTGTGGAGATTGAATACTTCTTTGACGCAGATCCTGGTGTTGGCAATTCTCCCTATACCATAACTGTTGGGCCTGATACTGCCGTTTCTTTATCACACATTATTACAGAAGCAAGTAACCTTTCCCTTGGCTTCCATATTCTTGGGATGAGGGCAAGAAACCTTAATAGAAGAGAATGGTATTCCCTTGGTGGTAGTGTTTATTATACTGATTCGCTTGCTGATGTAAGTCTACTCAGCGTCGACAATAGTCAATGGGGTATCACTGAAACACGTGTCATTTTTGTAGATCAATCTTTTGCTGTGGAAAATCAAATGATTGACACACTGGAGTATTTTTTTGATACAGATCCCGGGTATGGGCAAGGCATTATAATTGATGCTCCTGATATTACAGTAGGGAACACTGTTTCACTTAATGACTTTTCACTAGTCACAGATACCTTGTCCACCGGATTTCATGTATTATTCATGAGAGCTAAAGCTGAGGGTGGTGCATGGGGAATTCCAGAATCACGGGTTCTATTCATTGATCAATCCTCCTCTGCGGAAATCCAGCTTATCGATAGCCTTGAGTACTTTATTGATACTGATCCAGGTTATGGCAATGGAATCATTATAGACAATTTCACTCCCGGTACAAATATTTCAATGCCTGATGTAGCTCTTTCATCAGATACTCTTTCATACGGATTTCATGTGCTCTTTATGAGAGCGAAAGCTGTGGGTGGTGCATGGGGATTACCGGAATCAAGAGTTGTTTTCTTTGATCAAAATGATGCAGGAGCCATTGTCTTGGTCGATACACTTGAGTACTTTTTTGATGATGATCCGGGTTATGGGAACGGAATTACCATTGCGGTCGGTGCCAGCAATATTGTGAGTCTTGACAGCATGTTATCAGCAGATACATTGTCCCTTGGTTTTCATATCCTTGGGATGAGAGCTAAAGCAGCTGATGGTCCATGGGGAACAACTGAAACAAGAACAATTTTCGTTGACCCAGTTGGAGTCGTTTCCCTGGTAAATATTACCGATTTAGAATATTTCTTTGATGTTGACCCTGGCTACGGAAGCGGCACATCAATTCCGATTACGCCCAATTCTCCTAATCCAATTCGTGAAATTGGTCTGGCTGCAGGTGCCTTGCCTGAAGGAGTTCACACCGTTCATGTTAGGGCCCGAGATGAAAACGGGAGGTGGGGTCCGCATGAATCAGCACAATTTTCTGCCTATGGCCCCGGACGAGAACTGGATTCAGCAGCTCTTGCATATGTGTTCAATCAACTCAACGGACCCGCATGGACAAACGCTACCAACTGGCTCTCCGGAAACCTGGATACCTGGTATGGTGTCGATGTGGTGGGTACAAGGGTTGACTCCGTGCAATTGTCTAATAATGGTCTGGCGGGGGAATTGCCCCTTGAAATGGGATACGTGCTCAACCTGAAGAAACTGGATTTGTCCAACAACTTCCTGGTGGATACCATTGATGCGGAATTGGCCCAACTCTCACTACTTGAAGAACTCGATTTGCACAACAACCGGATCGATGAGTTAGCCGACCTCTCAAGTATCACCACTCTGAACACCATCCATCTGGATACCAATTTCTTTGATTTCGGCGACCTTGAGCCATATGTGGGCATTTCTACTTTTACCTATGAGAACCAAAGCATTGTCAATGACGTTCCGGTAGATTCCATTGCAAAAATCAATGCACCTTTAATCATTGATAAGACCATTGATGGTGCTGAGAACAACTTCCAGTGGTATCTCAATGGAGAGGCAATCAATGGCGCCGACCTGGAAGATTACTCCTTGCTTGGTGGATACCTGCCAAGTGATTCAGGTGTCTATGTATTGAGAGTAACCAATAATATTGTCACAGGTCTGGAGCTTGTCACAGAGCCCTTCCACTTGCTGATCTCGGATTTTGAAGAGGATTCCCTGGCACTGGTTTCTCTATACAACAATTCGGGAGGGCCTTCCTGGACCACAAATACTAATTGGTTAACGGGTGATCTCAACACCTGGAATGGTGTAACGGTACAAAATCAGAGAGTGACAGACCTCAACCTTCCCGGGAATAACCTGGACGGCACTGTTCCAAAAGATTTCGGCTATGCAGATTCTTTGATCAATGTTGACCTCAGTAATAATTTGCTTCGGGATTCTTTACCTGATTCATGGGAGCAATTTTTTGCTTTGGAAACGGCCAACCTTGCTCAGAATGACTTCATCAGCATACCGAATCTGAAGTTATTGAATGTGCCCACCCATAATCTCACTACCCTCAATGTGGAAGGAAATAAACTTCAGTTTGGGGATATAGAGACCAACCTGGGTATTGTAGGAACATTTACCTATGTGCCTCAGGACAGCATTGGTTTTTACCGGGATACCTTATTTGATGCGGGAACACCTAGTACATTAGCATACACAGTATCCGGGTCCAACAATACTTATCAATGGTATCGGGCTGATGATTTACCACCTCATGATGAGGCCGCTTTAGCAGGAGAGACCACCGACTCTTACACCATAGATAACCCTGTATTTGAAGATGAGGACTGGTATAGGCTGGAGATTACCAGTCCACTCCTAGTTCCTGACCTCACGTTGACCACTGCTTATGTAAATCTAGGTATTTCGAGTTTGAAGCGAGATTCCACAGCATTGCTTAGGCTTTATGACAGCACCAATGGGGACGGATGGACCAATACTCCTAACTGGAAATCCGGAGCCAATATTGTTGATTGGGTTGGCGTGACATTGAATGGTGCCCAGGATCGTGTAATAGGAGTATCACTTCCTGCCAGCAACCTGGACGGCCCTGTCCCGGCAAAATTCAGGGACATTACCAAAATTGAGTCCATTGATTTTTCGAACAACGAGATCACAGATCTACCCAACATGTCCTTTATGGGCCAAATAAACACACTGGATGTTTCACAGAATAGATTAGGTTTTGCTGAAATTGAATACAACCTGGGTATTACAGGATTTGACTACAGCAACCAGAAAAATGTCAGGATAATTGACCCGGTGCGAAGACTACAATTCGGAACTGACGACACATTAAAGGTAAAAGTATCAGGCACACAAAATGAATATCAATGGCATTTTGAACAGTTTCAGGATGCAGTAGCAGCCGGACCGATTGATGGTGCGACAGAAACGAATTATTTTCTGGATAGCATCAATTATTTCAGTATGGGTACCTATTATTTGGCTGTGAATACCCCACTGGTTCCGGACCTGGAGCTTAGAAGTGATGATTTCACCATGATAGCCGTTACGGACGTGTTTGGGAGCATTACTGATCCGGATTTTAACCCCTATCCAAAAGGGGATGTAATTGTGCTGGGGATTGTGGACGGACCCTATGAGCAGCTGGATACTGTGCTGGTCGATGGAAATGCAGATTACTTGTCTGAGGACGTAGATCTTGGAGATTACCTGTTACTCATGCGTCCAAATTTTGATGAAGACCCTGAATTTATCCAGACATATACCGGGAATTCGATTTATTGGATTGAGGCGGATACCATAGAGCTTCAGCAACCTTTAACGGAAGGGATAGATATCAATATCCAAAAAGTAGTTGAGGTACTAAAAGGTACTGCTGAAATTGCCGGGATCGTAGATATTGACTTTCCTGAAGATGCCCGTGTTGATATTATTGATGCCCGAAAAAGAGTAAAGCGAGCTGGATGTTCGATCCGAAGATTTCGGGGTGCCGCCAGAGGAGAACAAGATGTTTGGGAACTGTATGCTTATGTAGAGTCAGACGAACAGGGCCAGTTTTCATTCCCTGAATTGCCAGAGGGCACGTATCTTTTCAACGTAGAGTATCCGGGAATACCAATGAACCCTGCCTCAGATATTCAACTAGACGTAAAACCTGGTGATAAATTAAATATTGAAGCCATTATTACTCCAGACCAGATCACGGTGAATGACCTTACACTTGGTCTTCCACGGGTAGTTGGAGACCTGAAATTATACCCCAATCCAACTGTATCAGGTAAAACCCGGTTGGATTATCAGATTGACAGAAATGTCAAAGATTTTGAATTGAAGATCTGGACGTTATCAGGAACCGAGGTTTATCAGGAAATGATCCCTCACCAGCTCGGCAAACAATCCATCACCATGGATGTAAGTGGGTTCGATGATGGTGTGTATCTATTGCACCTGGAAGATTCCGGACAAAACGTGATGATACAGATAAAGATGATCGTGAAAAATTAGGCCAGGAGCTCTTGTATATCTGTTTTACTGAGTTGCTTCACCAGACTTTCTTCTATCGTAATGAGGTCTTTGGCGAGCTTAAGTTTTGCATTCTGCAGTTTGAGGATCTTCTCCTCCACGGTATCCCTGGCGATAAACTTGTAAGTGAACACCTTATTTTTCTGACCAATTCGGTGTGCCCGATCTACCGCCTGTGCCTCGGCAGCAGGGTTCCACCAGGGATCCAGGATAAATACATAGTCAGCCCCAGTCAGGTTTAAGCCTAAACCACCTGCTTTCAATGAAATAAGAAAGACATTCACGTCGTCTCGTTCCTGAAATTTCATTACCTGGCCCTTCCTGTCTTTTACCGATCCATCCAGGTAGGCATGCTCAATTTTCTGATCCACCAGGAATTTCTGAACGATCTTCAGGTGCTTTACAAACTGGCTGAAAATCAATATTTTATGATTATTGCTCAGGGTGTTTGAGATCATATAATGAATGTCTTCCAGCTTACCGGAATCTCCTTCATAGTTTTCGTCTACCATGCCCGGATGATTGGCTATTTGTCTAAGCCTGGTCAGTCCCTGGAGTAACAACATTTGTGACTTTTGGATCCCTTCGCGCTCTATCATGTCCAGGATATTGTTGCGGTATTGGTTCTTTTCCCGCTCATAAAACTCGCGCTGAGATTCAGAAAGATCACAATACTTGACATTCTCTATTTTCTCAGGGAGCTCTGTCGCTACCTGTGTTTTTATTCTCCTTAGAATAAATGGCTTGATGATGGCATTCAACCTTTTGGTTTTACTCTCATCGTTTTTCTTCTCAATGGGGATGAGATATTCCTTTTTGAAATGTTTATTACTCCCCAATAAACCAGGATTGACAAATGACATCTGAGACCATAAGTCCATGGCACTGTTTTCAATCGGAGTGCCTGTCAAAATGAGCTTTCTCCGGGATTTCAGCTGACAAACAGATTTATAAATGATTGAATCCGGGTTTTTGATCGCCTGGGACTCATCCAGGATTATATAATTGAAATAGAACTCACTCAGTATTTCCGTATCGATACGGGTAATACCATAGCTGGTAAGAACCAGGTCATAATCAGAAAACTGTTTTGAATCTTTTAGCCGCTGAGTCCCGGTATAGGTAAGAATTTTTAACTCCGGAGAAAATTTCCTGGCTTCCATCTCCCAGTTATAGATCAGAGATGTAGGCATAATCAACAGGTTTGCCGATCCGGGGTTTTGATGTTTTTCACTCGTTAATAAGGCTAAAGTCTGGACAGTCTTACCAAGCCCCATGTCATCTGCCAGACATCCACCAAAGCTATACTTATTGAGAAATTGTAGCCAGTCAAAACCTGCTTTCTGATAGGGCCTTAAATCCCCCTTGAAATTTGGTGGTAAAATAGCAGGATCAATTTCTTCGAAATCACCCAGCCGTTCCAGCTTTCTTGACATGGAGACATTGGCGTAATTCTGATCTTTTAGCTCTTTCACCAAAGAAACATGGATCTTATCGAGCTTGACTTCATTATCTGTATTGGCAAAAGCAAACAGGTCCGTGTACTCAGATATCCAGTGGTCCGGAATGACCGCATATTCCCCATTAGGGAGCTGAAATTCACGTTTTTGCTTCAGGATATACTTTCGAATAGTAGTAAAAGGGATCTCAAATTCACCGAATCGGATCACCGCCTTGATGTCGAACCAATCAATATTTTCGGTGATTTGCAGATCAATATTCGTTTCCCCAACGAAATATTTCTTTTGCCCTCCATTGAGCTGCTCTATCTCAAAACCAATTTCACGCAATAGCTTTAGGTTGGCATTCAGCCAGCTCATGGCCCCGGTTTTATCAAGGGTAGACCTGGAATTCTTGAGCAGAAGCCCGGAATCGGTCAGGTTCCGAATGAATTGCTTTTCCTGGTGTGGGTTTCGCTGTATCCTGTGAAATACATAATCATTGTTGAGTTTCTCCAAAGAGACACTCACATCTTTTATCTTATCAGCTTTATACGAATACGTACCATATTTAAAGCTCAGCTCAAACAAGATACGTGATCGCTCTTCTTTGGTCTGACCATTATTTTCATCAAAGAGTGTACCGTAGCTATTGGCTTCTGCCAACTCGGAAAATGTCAATACCGGTTTGGGCTCCAGCTGTGCTGTTCTGATCTCAAAACCTTTGGCATATACATCGAAAGAAGCAATCAGTGGAGCGACAAACTTCTTGTAGTAGGTCTCTTCCACATTGCCAGGAATCAAAATAAACTTCTTGTTAAAAAATGGCTTAAGCTTTCTTCCATCAACTTCCTTCTGGAAGGTAAAGAGCTTGTTGTTTACCACAATCCAGGCGGGTTGCTTGCACAGCAGATAGCTGTCATTTTGATAGAAATCCACCTTCTCCCCATCTAGCTTGATGGTAGGGAAGTAATGCGTATTGTCTTCATTTCTCCTGAAATGAAAAAGTACAGTAGCCCTGGTCTCAGATATTTCGATGGGTTTCCAGGTTGGTTCTCCATCCTTACCCATCTCAAATAGCAATTTTCCATCAATCAAGGACAGGATTTTGGATCTTCTGCGTTCCAGGTAACCTTCCACTTCATCCTGAATCAATTTATCTCCGGAATTCTTATCATAGACTTTTAAAAAAAAAGTCTTCCGGCTTGCCCTTTCTCTTTTGAAAGTGCTTCAATACCTCCTTCTGCTGCATACTATCCATGAGCTTAATCAGCTCATAGTCATTTTCATCCAGCCCCGCATCAAACTCAGCTGCATTTTGTGAAGAGATGTTTTGGTTGGAATACGTAAGTCGACTCTTTTCGTCCAGTTGAACAACAAATGATTCAAATAAATACCCTAAATATTCGTGTTGAAATAGCGAATAAATCAATTTAAAAGGATGGTCCGGAGATACTTTCATATTGAATATTATCGGACCCTAAAGGACCGATTGCTGGATCTTAACTTCTTGAGAAACTTCGAAAATAATTAAAATTGATTAGAAAACAGGTAAAATCAGCATTACCTAATTTTTATTTTTACTGGAGGTGATGAAGGTCTATTTTCTGAGTGGCCTTAATGGCTGGCTGAATGGAGGTTAGCAGTGTGATCATTACGATGCATAAAACGGTATAAATTACATCCATAAATTCCACTTGTACCGGATATGCGTCGTGTATGGCAGTCTGAATCCCCATACTCACAAATCCAAAAGTTTGCTGAGCGTAGCTAATTCCCAGACCAAGGATCAAACCAATAAATGCCCCGGTAAATGCTACGATGCATCCTTCAAAAAGAAAGATATTTCTGATGACTTTTAAGGGTGCTCCCTGAGCTACGAGAATGGCTACATCCTTCTTCTTTTCAATGGCAAGCATGGTGAGTGAAAAGAAAATGTTGATGGAGGCTATGGCAATGATGATAGATAAAATAAGGAATACAAAAAGCTTTTCAATTTTTAGGATCTTGTACAGGTTTCCATGAATTTCCTCGTTGGTGAGCACCTTATAGTCAGGTCCCAGCATTTGAGCCAATCTGGTTTTCATCTCCGACATAGATATGCTTTCGTCGATTTGGACTTCATATGCTGTGCGTTTTCCCTGATAGCTAAAAAGCTCTACGGCAAAGTCAAGTGGTACGTATACATAGTTTTCATCATAATATTTTTCAACAGCAAAGATTCCCCCGGGAAGAATGTTCATGGTATTGACCATTTTCTCGGGATTCATCATGTTGGGAGCCACGTTCTTGGGATAGAAAAGCTGAAGCGGATAGAAATCATTCGAAGCATCTATTGAGAGGTCTCTTTTGATGCCAAAACCAATTATGGCCAGGTTTACATCTCCTTCCTTCAATTGAAATTGACCATAGGCTATAGATTCTTTTAATCTCCCCTCCTTAATAAAATTATCACTGACGCCTTTCACCTTAGCTACCCGCTGTGCATCCTTGTATTTGATCAGTGCATTATTTTCCACCACCTCTGTGATGGACATTACACCCTCCATCGATTGTATATCATTGACGGTTTCTGCCGAGTAGTCAAATGATTTACCAGTAGCAGGTGTCACAATAATGTTGGCATCGATCGTACCATACAGAGACCGCAACAGGTCACCAAAACCATTAAATACAGAAAGCACAATAATCAAGGACATGGTGCCAATGGCTACCACCGTCATCGAAATCAGGGAGATGACATTGATAAAATTTTTCTTCCGTTTGGATAGAAAATAGCGCCTTGCAATAAATAATGGGAGGTTCAAGGTTGATCAGTGTTTTTATCTGGTGGAATATTCAGGTTATCAATCAACCGATCTATTTTGCTGGCCTCCTCTTCGGTATTGTCATGGAAAAATGCGAGCTCAGGTACGATTCGGACCCTTTTTCCAATTTTATTTCCCAACAGCTTTCTTATCTCACCTTTCTTTTGCTCGATGTTATAAAAAACATCCTCTACATCCTTGACCGGGAATACACTCAAATAGACTTTGGCAAAACCAAGATCCGGTGATACCTCCACACCAGTTATGGTAACCAGGGAGTTATTAAAAAAATGTCGAGGATCTCTCTGAAAAATCTCACTGAGATCTTTCTGGATCTGTCGGGAAAACTTGTGTTGGCGTTTTGAATCCATGTGTACAAATATCCATTATTAATTTATTAATTTCGAACGCATCTCTCACAGCATAAAAAACCAGGTTTGCTACAACTATTCAGACTCAATGATCCTTATCGGCTTGTCCTGATCTTTATCCTCCTTGTTGTGATCAGAGGTGTATGGTTAATTTACGGGTTACCACTTCCTTTGTTTGGATTTAAATGGCAACTACTCGGCAGCTGGTTGGCCCAAAACCACATGATCTATGCCGATAGCTACGACTATACAGGTCCTTTAAGTGCACTTGTGTTTAAATGGATAACAATTTTATTTGGGCACAGTCGATGGATCCATATCATTCTTTCTACACTTTTGATTATCCTTCAAGCCGGGATAATGAATACAATTTTCATTAGAAACAAAGCTTACCATGAAAATACCTATGTATTAGCTTTCATCTATATCATTCTCATGTGTGGCGTGATGGATTTTTATATGCTCTCTCCTCAATTGATGTCCATCACATTTATCATCATCTCGATGAACAACATTTTCAGAAGAATTGACAATCAGGCGACGGATGAAATGTTCCTCACTTCCGGTATTTATCTGGGCATAGCTTCATTTTTTTATCTGCCTGCATCGATTTTCCTGGTTAGCTATCTCATCTCATTTCTACTTTTTTCCACGGCCATTGCCCGTAGGCTTATCCTGCTAAGTTTGGGAGCCTTTATTGTGTTTAGTGTGGTATGGGGATACTTTTTTTGGTACAACGCTGAAGAATCTTTTTTTTCCTCCTTCTTTGTTGCGGGATTTTTAAGAGAAAAAATATACTACCTCAGCTATTCCGAATTATTGATCCAGGCTCTGGCCATCATTGTATTCACCATTGTCTCACTGAGTATATTTTTCACGGCCAGGTTTACCAATTTTCAGCAAAAGATCCAGCGGGTGATGTTCATCTTCATGATATCAGCTGTCTTTTGTGTATGGATGTCACCAGAGCTCAGTGGTGCCGAAATGATCTTTCTGGTCCCGAGCGCTGCATTTTTTATTACGCATCATCTGTTGCTCTTACGGAGGTGGTGGACAAGGACATTTATTCCCCTTGTCGTGATCTTTTCCATCATACTGTTCCCTTTTATCTGGATGAGCCAATTGGCTAAAGAAGAAATGTTTCTCTCCGATTCATCACCCTACAAAAATCAAAGGATCATGATGATGGGAGAGGATTTATCTGTGTATGAAGGTAACACGATCGCCTCTCCATTTCTAGATGCGTATGTGAGCAAACAAAGATTAGAAGGATTAAAATATTATGAAGATGCTTCTGAGATCTACGACACGATTCTTGCTGCCAATGCAGACATCATCATCGACAGATGGGGATACTTCCCAAAAATGATGGAAATTTTTCCGGATTTAGGTAAACGTTATGCGCTTAAGGGCGCTGTATATCAAAAGATCAACAATTGATCTTATCTACACGGGTCTGGTGACGACCCCCTTCAAAATCAGTTTGTAGAAACTCAAGGATCATTGTTTGTGCAAACTCCAGCCCGGTAAATCGCGCTCCGAGGCAAATTACGTTGGCATTGTTATGAGCTCTGGCCAACTTGGACAGTTCTCCATTCCAACACAAAGCTGCTCTGATTCCCTTATGTTTGTTAGCGGTGATAGCCACACCATTTCCACTACCACAAATCAAGATTCCAAGTTCAAATTCTTTGCTTTCGATGGCATCACATAAAGGATGTACGTGATCGGGATAGTCTACAGCACCCTCCTTGAATGGGCCAAAATCCTTTACCTGGTATCCTTTTTCTTCCAACCATGGTATGATTTTACTTTTATAATCATATCCACCATGGTCGCCTCCTATCGCTATCTTTTTACTCATTGTTTTTTCTTTTTTCTTCCTCAGCTCTCAATGCCAATTCAGCTTTTTCTTCTTTCCTGAGTACTCTTTTCGAAATCATGATACTGATCTGATACAGCCCAAACAGTGGCAAGGATATCAATATCTGGCTAAATGGATCCGGTGGCGTGATCATAGCACCCAAAATCAAAATCACAATAATGGCATGCTTACGATACGTTCGCATGAGTTGTGGTGTAACTAACCCTGCCTTGGTCAGGAAGTACACAACAATCGGGAGCTGAAAAAGGATCCCTCCAGCCAGGATGATCGTGATCACCGTGAGTATATATGAAACAATATCAAACTCATTTTGGATCGATGGATCAATCTGGTAGTTGGCCAGGAAATAAACAGATACCGGAGTTACGATGAAATAGGCAAACAACACACCCAAAATGAACAGAAAGCTTACATAAAATGTAGCTCCTGATGCTGCCTTTCTTTCCCTTGGATACAGGCCGGGTTTAATAAACCTCCAAATCTCCCAGAATGCATACGGAAAAGCACAAATCAATCCAATCACAAAGGAGGATGTGATGTGCATGGCAAACTGACCAGTCATCTTCCGTGACTGAATGATAAAAGGTAGCTCATCAATACAAAATGCCTCTGATTGAAGTACCTGGGAAAACTTACACAGCATTTGATAGGTGATGAAGTCAATCCTAGAAGGCCCCAACAAAATAATGTGGAAGATGAGATACTTGGCAGAAAATGCTGCCACAGCAAAAACCAATATCGCTATTAGCGAACGGATCAGGTGCCACCTCAGCTCCTCCAGATGGTCGAGAAAAGACATTTCTCTTTCATCTGCATTTTTTTCATCCTCAATCTGATCCAGCGCCATAAATGTTTATTGATAAAGTGGATATTTACTCATCCAGGAATTGATCTCACTTTTTATCGATGAAACTTTTGATTCATTGTCAAGATTAACAAGGACCTCATCGATATAATTTACGATTTTCTTCATGTCCTCTTCTTTCAATCCCCTCGTTGTCACAGCTGCGGTACCTATACGCATCCCTGAAGTAATAAACGGAGATTGTTCATCGAATGGAACCATATTTTTATTGACGGTAATGTCAGCTTTAATCAGTGCGTTTTCGGCATCTTTTCCGGTAAGACCCTTCGACCTCAGGTCAATCAACATGAGGTGGTTGTCTGTACCGTTTGAGATCACATGATACCCTTTTGCCACAAACTCAGCAGCCATTACTTCCGCATTTTTCTTTACCTGTAGGACGTACTTCATGTAATCATCCGACAGGGCTTCGCCAAAAGCTACTGCCTTGGCCGCAATGATGTGCTCCAAAGGTCCTCCCTGGGTACCTGGAAATACACCGGAATCAAGTAGTGATGAAAGTTTCCTTACCGTTCCTTTGGCTGTTTTGATTCCAAAAGGATTTTCAATGTCATCCCTAACCATGATCAGGCCTCCTCGAGGTCCTCTCAATGTTTTATGGGTGGTAGTGGTCACCACATGGCAATGATCCAATGGGTCATTCAATAACCCACGAGCAATCAATCCTGATGGGTGGGAAATATCTGCCATCAAAATAGCTCCTACTTTGTCAGCAATCGCTCTGAATTTCTCATAGTCCCAGTCACGGCTGTATGCTGAAGCGCCACAAATAATCAATTTTGTCTTCTCCTTTGTCGCAGTAGCTTCAATTTTGTCATAGTCAATCTGGCCGGTTTCCTTATCCACTCCGTAAAAATGCGGTTGATAAAGCTTGCCGGAAAAGTTGACGGGTGAACCATGGGTCAGGTGACCTCCATGAGAAAGGTCAAACCCTAATATTTTATCTCCGGGATTCAGGAAGGCCAGCATAACTGCTGCATTCGCCTGCGCTCCGGAATGTGGTTGTACGTTGGCCCAGGTGGCCCCGTAGAGCTCCTTTGCTCTTTCTATTGCCAGCGACTCGATCTGATCTACAATCTCACATCCTCCATAATAACGCTTTCCGGGAAGCCCTTCAGCATATTTGTTGGTGAGTACTGTACCAGCAGCTTCTAATACTTGTGGAGAAACAAAATTTTCTGAAGCAATCAATTCAATCCCCTCAAGCTGCCTGTTTTTCTCTTTTTCGATGAGTTTAAAAACTATTTCGTCTTTCATTCGGGTGGTTTAGGTTACCGGATATCAGTAACTTTCAATAAATGGCTTAATTTAATGGGGGCAAAATTAGTCGAACCCCCTCACATTAACAATGTGATCATAATGTTAGGGCTGTTATCTTCGCAACCAACCTGAAATAATAAAAAGACAAAAAAAGAAATGCTTGAAAAACTGCGACAGGGTATTGATGAAATAGACAACCAGATTGTTGACCTGATCAATAAGCGGATGGAGTTTGTAAAAAAGATTGGTGAGTTTAAAAGGAGCAGCAATGAGGCTATTTACCGCCCTGAAAGGGAAAAAGCCATCATCGATAGGCTGGTAGCCAACAACAATGGCCTGCTCAACCGGGCAGCCATCGAAGCCATATTTATGGAGATCTTTGCTGTGAGCCGAAATTACGAACTCCCGGAAAGGGTGGCTTTTCTCGGTCCGGAGGGCAGTTTCACACATCAGGCGGCTGAATCCCGCTACGGTGCCATGAGCGATTATATAGCGCTCGACTCAATTTCTGCAGTTTTTGAAGCCGTGAAAACCTCCCGGGCGAGATTTGGAATCGTCCCGATAGAAAATAACCAGGAAGGAACAGTTCAGGAAACGATCGATTTTCTGGCGGTACATAAAGTAACCATAGCGGCAGAAATCGTTCTTCCGATCCACTTTGCCTTTGCTACCAAAGAAGAAAACCTGGAGAATATTAAAGTGGTCTATTCCAGAGACATTGCTTTCAGGCAATGCAAAAACTTCCTGAACGACTATTTTCAACATAAAATCGAATTGAAAGCCGTGAGCTCTACCAGCAGGGCTTGTCTGCTGGCCAGGGAAGAAGAACATACTGCTGCCATCTGTGCACCTATAGCAGCCAGACAATATGATCTGCCTATTCTCTATAACAACATCCAGGACTCAGCCGATAACCAAACCCGGTTTTTAATCATCAGCGAGAATTTTCACAACCAGAAGAGTGGGAGTGATAAAACATCCATCATTGCTAAACTTCCGGATGAGCCGGGGGCACTGGTCAGGTTCCTTCAGCAATTTCAAAATGCGGGTATCAACTTATGCAAAGTAGAAAGCCGACCTGCCAAAGAAGGCAGCACATTTAAATACGTCTTCTTTGTTGAGTTTGAAGGTCATTATGATGATGAAATTGTTCAGAATACCATAAGACCCTACGGCAAAGACATCATCTGGCTGGGTAGTTACGTACAGGTTTGTTAAATATTCAATTTCTTGGCAAAAACTAAAACCACCTTTTTCTGTCAGAACTGTGGCGCCAATTCCCCTAAGTGGGTGGGTAAGTGCCCTTCATGCGGGGAATGGAATACCTATGTAGAAGAAATCGTCCCCACCAAGGGCAAGACAACGCAATCTGAGCCATGGGAAACCGAGCGCAATCATCCAAAACCTATCCATGAGATAGCATTCGATGCGCAACGAAGACTTAAAACAGGGTTTGAAGAGTTTGACCGCACGTTAGGTGGTGGTATCGTGCCGGGTTCACTGGTGCTGATCGGTGGTGAGCCTGGTATCGGCAAATCAACCCTGATGTTGCAAATAGCCATTGGCCTGCCCCAGGTAAAAATTCTATATGCCTCCGGAGAAGAATCTCCGGAACAGATCCGGATGCGCGCCGACAGGATCGGGATAGACTCCCAACAATGTTATCTACTCTCCGAAACTTCTGTCGAAAACCTGCTGAACGAAGTCAATAAACTGCAGCCACAGCTATTAATTGTTGACTCGATTCAAACGCTGTATACTGATCAGCTAGACGCTACCATAGGATCGGTTTCACAAGTGAGAGAATGTGCAGGCAAGTTGATGAAATATGCCAAGCAAACGGGTGTTCCGGTTTTTCTTATTGGTCATGTAAACAAAGATGGAGCCATCGCGGGACCAAAAGTGCTGGAACATATGGTGGATACGGTCTTACAATTCGAGGGTGACAGACATCTGGCATACCGAATTCTCAGAACCTCAAAAAACAGATACGGCTCTACCTCCGAACTGGGCATCTATCAAATGCTGGAAAAGGGTCTGGCAGAAGTGAAAAACCCTTCGGAAGTCCTGATCTCCCCACGCGAAGAGGGTTTGAGTGGTATTGCCATTGGAGCGACAATAGAAGGAAATCGCCCTTTATTGATTGAGGGCCAGTCCCTGGTAAGTCCTGCCACCTATGGAACGCCGCAACGAAGTACGACCGGTTTCGACACCAAGCGATTGAATATGCTTTTGGCTGTACTTGAAAAACGTATTGGGATCCGGCTGAGTGCACAGGATATCTTCCTCAACATAGCTGGTGGCATCCGGGTGAACGACCCTGCATTAGATCTGGCTGTTTGTGCCGGACTGTTTTCCTCTTTTGAGGATGCTCCCATTGATCAGTCCATATGTTTTGCCGGAGAAGTAGGATTAGGCGGTGAGATACGAGCCGTAAACCGGGTAGATGCCAGGATCAATGAAGCAGCCAAGCTTGGATTCAAGGAGATCTATATCTCCTCCTATGGTATAAAATCCCTGGACAGGTCTAAATTCAAGATCAGGATTCATACCTATTCCAGGTTGTCGGATGCCTTCGAAAATTTATTTAGATAGGGTTTTACCGCTCGGGTGTATTGGTATCTACTTCCCTCTTCTTTTGCCGATCGATGATGGTATAGATGCCCTCCTGTCCCTTCACTTCCACTTCTTTTCCAAGGAAAATGGATTTTGCAGGGGATTTTTCACTAACACCCTCAGAACTGCCAATGATGAAATTGATTCCCACCCTAAAGTCAAGGGATTTAAAGTCAGGAACTGACCAATAGGCCACCTGATCTACAGCCAAATAAAATTGGGCAGGACCTCCTTTGATGGCTACTGCAGCCCCCAGGTTAGGAATTTGCTGTGGGTATTTTGTTGCATTGATTGAGGCTGTCAGGAAATTTCCTACCTGGTGGTTGATTCCTATTCCATAAAGCATCTTGAATTGTCCCTGCACATACCTTGTAGCTACTGTTGCTGTGACATCATTTGTAGATGTCAAATGATATTTCCCGCTGAGATATGCTCTGGGTGCCATCAGTGTGTTATAGGGATCATTGTTTTCCAGTTCATTTTTAAATTTCCCAACAAGTGAGTCCTTCACTACCTGTACAACGTCATTGATTTCACGAAGACTTACGCCTGTATACCTCATGGTAGTATCATTGAGCGTATAGTTTCTGATATCCTCTTTCCAGGAGATGAAACCAATATCATTGACCGAACCTGCGATGGTAAGATATTGACCCATGTCAAATTCAAAACCGAAGTCTAATCCAAATCCAGAATTACCATTGGAGATCAAATGACTGGCAAGGTCTCCGGTATTGCCGGCATAAATATCCCTGCCAGAGGATCGAAGGGCTGCATTTTTCATCTCCAGATTGAGCTGATAATTCTCACTCTCGGTCACAATGTCAGCAGTGAAGTTTCCAGGTGTGCTCATGTTGAAAAAGCCCTGATAATATTTCAACCTAAAACCTAAACCAAGATTTGCGTCGTCAATATAATATCGATATCCAACACCCATTTCACGGAAATGAGTGAGATTTAATTGGGTCTTACCAATTTTCAATGTCTCATCAGCTAGTCCGGCATTCCCCTCTACGATAAATTCAAGCAATTCTTTGGGATACAAAAAGTCTGCATTGATGCGCTCATTGGCAAACAGATATATCGTTGCCCCGGTAGCAGAGGTATACCCCAGATGAAACAAATTGATATCCGTTTCCACGGAGGTCATATTCCGTTTTTGCAGAGCTCCCAGAATCTTTCGCGTATCAACGACCAGAGAGTTGTCTACTTTGGAAAAGATGTTGTTATAGCTGAGTTTGTTATTGTAACTCGCATGAATTCCCGACATCGCAGGCAATCCAAAGAAAACTTTTCCATTCGGGATATAAGAAGCATTGATCAGCGTATTTTGAAAAGTAGTATTGCCCAAATGATGAAAGGACAGGCTCGTTTGTCCCCAGGCCAGGGAACACGAAACAACAGTTAATATGGTTAAAAAGGCCTTTCTCATCAAAATTGAAAATCTACTCCTGCGATGACTGATGCTTTGATCTCTATAAAGTCAATCGTCCTTATTTTCACAAAAATGTCGTTGGCTGTGAGGCTTTCCGGGGTATTCAATACCAGGTGTAGAGCCACTTTAGACCCGGTTTTTAAAGCCTCAATGCCCGCTGCGCTCAATGGAATATCTGCTGTGTTATTTCTTGACTGCACCACCAACCCTGAATTGCTTAAGAATGGTGTCTTGAGTACGAGTTTTTCAGGTGCGGTATACAATGTGTCGTTCGCATCACCGATAATATTCAATTCCATGGTACCGGAAAAAGGCAGACTATTGATCGTGACAATTCTTAACACTGCGCTATCAATTTCATTAAAATCTAATCCGCCACTCAGGTTAAACTCAATGTCTCGGGCCAAATCCTCAAGCCGAACGGCCAAATCCATTCTGACCAGGATATCAGTCAAAATCTGATTGTTCTGAGAAATAAAATTCGATGTATTTGCATTATTCGGGTTGGTTATGGCCTGTAAATTAAATCCAAGCTGATCAGGTGTGGTCGCTAATAAATTACTCAGCGTGGAGTTTGTCTTATTGACCACCACGGTAGTCGTTTCAGATTGACCAGGGGTAGAGGAAGCAACTACAAGCTGTGGACTGTTGGTTATGTTCCCTTCCAGATACGTGGTATCGTTTGTGCCGGAATTGTCATTGACACTGTACATACCTTCAAATAAAACCCCAAAAGGAACCCCGAATGAATTCTCGAAATCAAAAGTGATTGAAGGTGTTGCCAGGAAAAAACCCTCTGTGCTAAATTCCGCAAAAAAGGGTATGTCCATTGTGGTATTTCCTACTGTTACCGTATCCTGGCCGAAGCGTCCATAAATTTCGTCGAAGACCTGATTGAGAAAAGAGAGCTGCAAAGAGAAAGTCTCACCCGGTAAAATTTGTTGACCAGTAGTCAATGGAATCTCCAGGTGGACATCCACTGGAAATATGTTGTTAGAACCCTGGTAGGTAAAAGTCGTCTTGTGATTTGCCAGTGAGCGTGTTTGATTAGCATTGGTAGACCCCGAAAATAGAATCGGTTGATTGGTTAAAACACTGCTCGTGCTTGAGACAGTAATGTCAAAATTAACATTGGATAAACCTGCTAATGTGGCATCTAAGATAAGATCTCCGGACAGGTAAAAAACAGAATCAATTCTTTCATTTTTACTTGATGTATATTCCAGGTATAGCGTAGTATCTACAACGATCGTCTGGTTGGAAGCAACAGGAGGTGTGACCGGTAGATCAAAGCTGGCATTGTCAATCACATCACCAATGTTGATGATGTCTGTAGAAGAGGTGAAGATGGCCTGGTCACTATATTCAAGAAAGAGCACACCATTTTCATCTTCCTGGAGTTCTGTGGTGTCTCCAATCTCTACCAATAGCTCACTCATGGTATATATGGCTTCCCCGATTGGAGCCGCATAATCACCGTCAAGCTTGATACCCTGGATATTGTCAAATTCCAGATCCTGAATATTACACCCCAGCAATAGCAACACTACACCGGAGGCTAAAAGGGATCGCATACTTTTCATTCACCTGTTATTTTGCTAAAATATGCATTTTAGCTGATTTTTCGCCTGTTTTTGATGTTATAACCCTCTATTCCTTGTATTCCTCCTGTATGAAGTAGGATTATTTTGTGATTAAATTTAAAAAAATCTTGTTTAATCAAGTCTATAACGCCATAAAACAATTTTCCCGTATAAATAGGATCTAATAATATACGATGTTTTTTTCTGAAATCTTCAATGAAATCAATCAAAACATCCGTCGTTTTGCCATAACCTCCAAAATGATACTGGTCAAAAATCTGATAATTATTATGTGCTATTTTGTGTTGATCCAGCAGGTTTATCAGCATGGAATGAACAAAATCTCCCTTGAGAGATGAGATACCCAGTACGTTTGACTTCCCCTTCAGTCCTTCCAGTATTCCGGCCATGGTTCCGCCGGTCCCAATGGGTGTACAGATAAAATCAAAATCCATTTCTACTTCGTCTACCAACTCAGCACATCCATTGATGGCCTGCAGATTGGTTCCTCCTTCCGGAAGAAAATAGGCATCCGGATACTGCTTCCTCACTTCAGATGGATCTTCCCGTAGGTCTCTATATTTTTCCCTGTCAACAAATTGTAGTTGCATGCCGAGTCCTGATGCCTGTCTCAAAGTTGGATTGCTTCCCTCATTCAACTCTTCTCCCCTGATAATTCCTATACATTTCAGATCGTTCTCATTGGCTGCAGCCGCCGTAGCAAGGATATGATTAGAAAAAGCGCCCCCCATAGTCGCAAGTTGGTTAAACCCGTGTGCTTTGGCTTCCCGTATATTGTGTTTCAGTTTCCTCCATTTATTCCCCATGATCAAAGGGTGGATCAAATCTTCCCGCTTGACATATACTTCAAGCCCTTTTTCCTCAAATAATGGGTCATAAATTGACTGAATTGGCGATGGGAGCTGAGGCATAAAACCAAGTTAGATAAATTTGCCAAATGTCAGACGAGACAAACAACCAGGAAGAGGAAGAACTCTACGAACATCACAACATCATTGTTGACCCCAAACAGTCTTTGTTGCGGATAGATCGCTTTTTATTCGATCGACTCCCCAATGCCACACGCAACAAAATCCAAACAGGAATAAAGGAAGGGTTTGTTAAAGTGAACGACCACGAGGTGAAACCGAACTACAAAGTGCATCCGGGTGACCAGATATCTGTATTCCTCACCACACCACCTCGCGAGGATGTTGTGGTACCAGAGAATATTCCATTGGACATTGTCTATGAAGACAAGGACTTGCTTGTGGTCAATAAGCCTGCTGGAATGGTTGTACATCCCGCTTATCAGAACTGGTCCGGTACACTGGTGAATGCACTTGCCTATCACTTTGAAAATCTACCGGAAATGAAAGGGAATGTCGGGAGGCCGGGGCTTGTTCATCGGATAGACAAAGACACTTCAGGCTTGTTGGTGATTGCCAAATCAGAACCAGCCATGAATGGCCTGGCCAAACAATTCTTTGATCATTCTATTAACAGGACGTATCATGCGCTTGTTTGGGGTGTTCCCGACGAAGCAAAAGGCACGATCAATGTGAATGTGGGCAGGTCTCTAAAGGATCGCCGGATAACTTCAGCTTTTCCAAACGGAGACTTTGGAAAAACAGCCATTACACATTTTGAAGTAATCAAAGACCTCAGATATGTCAGTCTGCTCAAATGTAACCTGGAAACAGGAAGGACACACCAGATCAGGGCTCACATGAAGTTTATCGGACATCCTCTTTTCAATGATGCTACCTATGGTGGAGACAAAGTATTGAAAGGGACAGTGTTCAGTAAATACAAGCAATTTGTCCAAAACTGCTTTAAGCTCATGCCCCGTCAGGCTCTACATGCCAAATCGCTGGGGTTCATTCATCCCATTTCGAAAAAGTACATTGAGTTCGATTCAGAGTTGCCAGAAGATTTTACCGCTTTGATAGATAAGTGGGAAAATTATGTGCAGTATACAGATTCCAATACGGAGTAGTTATTTCGTGACCGAAATCATCTCCAGTATATCATCCAGGTATTCCCGGGTATTGGAAAGCCTGGGTACCTTATTCTGTCCTCCAAGCTTACCGCGCTTTTTCATCCAATTGTAAAAGGTGCCTCTTTCTACTGCATGCAATAATGGTGGATCCAGAGCAATGTCCTTGTATCGCTTGGCATCATAGTCTGAGTTGATCTCACGTAGTTTCTTATCCAGGATCTGTTTAAATTGTTCCAGGTCCTCAGGCTCCTTTGCGAATTCAACGATCCATTCGTGGCCTCCTTTTTGGGCATTGGCCAGGTAGATAGGTCCTGCCGTGAAGTTCTCTATTTCTGCATCTGTTCTTTTACAGGCCTCAGCAATGGCCACTTCTGCATTCTCCACCACAACTTCTTCTCCGAAAGCATTGATGTAATGCCTGGTTCTTCCGGAAATTCTTATACGGTAAGGATCTTTGGAAGTGAATCTTACCGTATCTCCTATTTTATACCTCCATAGGCCAGCATTGGTGGTGATGATGATCGCATAGCTTTTATTCAGCTCCACCTCATCAAGCGTAAGCACACGGGGATTTTCCATATCCAAATCCTCGAAAGGAATGAATTCATAAAAGATTCCATAATCCAGCATCAATAGCATGTCTTTTGAATCAGACTGATCCTGGATACCAAAAAAGCCCTCCGAAGCATTGTAGGTCTCTACATATCTCATACTCGGGGAAGGGATCAACGAATTGAACAATTTTTCATAGGGAGTGAAAGCAACGGCACCATGAAAAAACACTTCGAGATTTGGCCAAACCTCCGTAATATCCTTAACGCCTTTCAATTCTATGATACGCTCCAGCAACACGACCATCCACGTGGGGACACCGCTCATGCTGGTCACATTTTCTTCGGCTGTATGCCGGGCCATCTTTTCGATCTTCTCTTCCCACTCATCCATCAGGGCAATCTCCAGCGTTGGCGTTCGGACCATCTGAGCCCAGAAGGGCAGATTTTTCAACAATACTGCTGATACATCTCCATAGTATGACCTCGCATTCTCATCAAATTGGTTCACTTGCTGGCTACCACCAATTACAAGGTTTTTGCCCGTAAACATCTTGCTGTCCGGGAAATTGTTTACATAGATGGAAAGCAGATCTTTTCCCCCTTTGTAATGGCATTCCTCCAGGGCCTCATTAGAAACCGGAATGAATTTGCTGCGTGCGTTGGTGGTACCTGAGGATTTGGCGAACCATCGGATCTCACTGGGCCATAAGACGTTCTGCTCCCCCTTCATCAACCGGTCGATAAAAGGGTAAATAGCTTCATAATTGACTACCGGGACCCTGTTCTTAAAATCCTCGTAGTTGTCTATGCTTTCAAAACCATACTTTTTGCCATAGTCGGTTCTGCTGGCCTTCCTGGTAAGATTCATCAACAACTCCATCTGAACCTCCTCAGGATATTTCATGAAGAGCTCAATTTGATGGATCCGCTTTTTCATGACCCAGGTTAATATGGAATTAAAAATCTCCATCTATATTTTTCTTCTCAATTGGAAATGTTGTCCCAAATATACTCTTCGTACCTGTTCATCCTCGGCAAGCTCCTCTGCAGTCCCTGCTTTGAGCAGCTTTCCTTCAAACATCAGGTAAGCCCTGTCAGTAATAGAAAGCGTTTCATTCACATTGTGGTCCGTTATCAGAATGCCAATGTTCCTGTTTTTTAGCTGAGCTACAATCGACTGAATTTCCTCCACGGCAATGGGATCGACTCCGGCAAATGGTTCATCCAGCAGTACAAATTTAGGGTCTACTGCGAGAGCTCTTGCAATCTCTGTCCTTCTTCTTTCTCCTCCTGACAGCACAAGCCCCATGTTTTTTCTGACATGGGTAAGGCTAAACTCTTCCAGCAGCGATTCTGCTTTTTCCTTTTGTTCCTTCTTTGGTAGTCCGGTCATCTCCAGTACAGCAAGGATATTATCCTCCACAGACAGCCTACGGAATACGCTGGGTTCCTGCGCCAGATAACCAATTCCCATTTTGGCCCGCTTATACATCGGCAGATCCGTAATATCCTTGTCGTCGAGAAAGATCTTTCCGTCATTGGGTTTGATAAGGCCAACTACCATATAAAATGTAGTCGTTTTACCGGCACCATTCGGGCCGAGCAAGCCAACTATCTCTCCCTGATTGACAGAAACTGAGACATTGTCAACAACAGTCCGCTTCTTATATCGCTTTACTAGTGATTCTGATCGTAACTCCATAAAGGCTTTGCAAGATATTAATCTTCTTTAATATCCTTAATGATTAATTGAATGGTTTTATTGCCCATATATTCGTTTAAATCAATATGGTAGGCGACCTGTATGGTTTTCGCTTTTTCTATTAGCTCCAACTTCTCCGCCATACCAAATCCAACGGATTCAAAAGTTTTTGGATATCCGTCCTGAGCAAGTATAAGCTTTAGATGCTGGTCCTTGATCACTTTTGGCGTCCCTTTCACCCTTACGTTTCTGGACATAAAGATCGGTTGAAGGTTTTGGGGACCGAAAGGAGCCATCTGGCTGATTATTTTCAACGTTTTGAAATTGATAAAGTCAAAATTTACCTCGAGATCAATCCCAATCTTTGGAATCAAAGAATCTTCCGATATATTTTTACTAACCACCTCCTCAAACCTTTGTTTGAAGTCCTCCAGCTTTTCAGGTAATAAGGAAAGTCCTGCGGCATGTGTATGCCCCCCAAATTGTTCAAGCAGGTCACCACATGACTTGATGGCTTCATAAAGATCAAAGCCATCCACCGATCTTGCCGAGCCTGAGATTTTTCCATTGGAGTCTGTAAGGATGATTGTTGGCCGGTAATATTTTTCAATGCACCGCGAAGCTACAATTCCCACTACACCTTTGTGCCAGTCATTTTTATACAGCACCGTGCTGCGTGCACTCATCAATTGCGCATCAGATTCAATCATTTCAATGGCTTCCGCAGTAGTCGTCTGGTCAAAGTCACGGCGCTCAGCATTTTTTAAATTGAGGTGGTCAGCAAAATTGGTCAGTTCCTTTTCGTCCTCACTGATCAAAAGCCGTACAGATTCTTTGGCATGAGTCAACCTGCCTGCTGCATTGATCCGTGGACCGATATAAAAGACAATGTCGGAAATGCCAATGGGGATTTTGAGACCACTGATATCTATGAGCGATTGAAGTCCTGCAGAAGGTGCCTGGTTCAGTTTCTTTACGCCATAGTAAGTGAGCGCCCTGTTTTCCCCGACAATTGGCACAATATCCGAAGCAATACTCACAGCCACAAAATCCAGGAAGTCATAGAGCTTCTCTAATGGGACCGTGTTTTGAATGCAAAACCCCTGCATGAGCTTGAACCCAACTCCACACCCACTCAATTCTTTAAACGGATACTCATCATCTGCTCGTTTGGGGTCAAGAACAGCCACGGCCTCGGGCAAAGTTTCGCCGGGAAGGTGGTGATCACAAACGATCACATCCAATCCCAGTTCATTAGCCAATCTGATATTGTTCACCGCCCGAATCCCACAATCTAAAGCAATCATCAGCCCGAACCCTTCTTCTGCAGCCCATCTCACCCCTTTTTCAGAGATGCCATATCCCTCAGCATACCTGTCTGGAATGTAATAGGCGATCTGATCGGTAAACTGATTGAGAAAACCATAGGCCATAGCTACGGATGTAGTGCCGTCAACATCGTAATCCCCATAGATCAGGATTTTTTCGCCCGAATGAACAGCATCACAGAGGCGGTTTACAGCTACCTCCATGTCTTTCATCAAAAACGGATCATGCAAATGACTGAGTGAAGGTCGGAAGAAGTACCTGGCCTCTTCAAAAGTTTTAATACCTCTCTGGAGAAGGATCGTGGCAAGATGCTTATTGATATTCAACTCTTTAGAAAGTTGATCAACATCCTGCTCATCAGGCAATTCATGCACTATCCACCGCTTTTCCATTGGTTGAAATTAGCGATATCTTATTAATTAGGAAAAGAGAATTGCTTAAATCAGGTAGTTGAAATCTTTTTCAGCTATGAAATAATTCTGGAACCAGTATTCATAGTCTTCATATTGTACGCAATCATCATCTGTGGATTCACTGAATTGGACCACCGCATCTGGCTTGATCCATCCAGAAAACAGATGTGACTGATCATGAGGCAGATCAGAGATCCTGATGATCTTATTTCCCTGATAGTAAATGGGAGAAACCTTATGATAAATTCCTTTGAACATTTGTTATGCAAGCATACTATTTTTTTGCCTGAAAGGTTTCATTCCTTGCGTTAATAAATTGTTAGTTTTCGTGAATTAATTGATAAAACAGATCAGTTGATTAATTTGAACTTCTAATGAAAATCAGCTTCAACGAAATATGGAATTTTATCGACCTGCTCAATACAGAGGAGAAGGGTTGGCTCTTTACTTTACATGCCGGCAAGGTTTCTGTTCCCGAGCTCAGTGTCAATCAGCTGCGGGAACTGAAAAACGATAAAGATTATGACACAGAAATACTACCATCAATATTCACTTTTCGGGAAATCCTCTGGCAACCGGATGTATTCACAGAAGCCAATACCAGCCTGCCTTCACTCCGGATACTCAATGCTCATTGCATAGAAATAGCAGAAAATCTTAGGCAAAAAAATTCCGATACAGGACAAGTATATGCCCTCCTGATCGAAGGGATAGGAAAGTGTAGTCAAAAAGCACTGATTGAACTTGAGGAGGGACCAAGCATTACCAATAAGGTATTGGGCGATTTCCGGATCTGCGCTTTTCCCATCATCAAATTCTTTATTTTCCACCCTCAAAATAGAAGTGATTACTATAAAGATGCCGTCAACAGATTAAACTATGCAGTAAAAATTATGCTCACACAGTTTCATGGCAGATATACTGAACTAGACGATCCTTACTGGCAGGTGAGCTTCCAAAAAACAGAAAGTGATCGCTCCCGGCAACAAAAACCTGCCAAAAACGAATAATAAACTTGATTTTCAATTTGAGTTATTCCCGGAATAAGGAATAATTTGCGCACCAGTTAACCCAATTATCATTTTCATCATATGTCTGAACAACATAAAGAGCGACATGAGGCAGCAGAAAGAACACGCTTTTTTCTGCGTAACCTGGTGAGGGGACTGATCTGGCTTATTGTTATTGTTGGCGGATATTTCTTTCTAAAAAACAAATACGATTTCTCCCTGAGTGATGTCTTAGGGCCGGTTTATGATCAACCAGTCACCATATTCTCCATTTTTCTAGCATCCGAGGTGATCTTCGGAATTATCCCTCCTGAACTATTTATGATCTGGGCGCTGCGCAATGAAATCGTCAGTCTCTATATCCAAAACATCATTGCATTGTCCCTGATCTCGTATGTGGCCGGCGTGCTGGGATATATCATCGGAAGTAAATTCAACAGAACCCGGCTCTATGCTACACTACAAAAAAATTATTTGGGTAGGTTTGAGAAACATCTCAACAGATTTGGTGGTTTTCTAGTCATTGTGGCGGCATTGACACCACTGCCATTCTCAGGAATTTGCATGCTGATGGGTACGGTGAAATATCCGGTTAAACGATTTATGTTCTTTGCCCTTCTTCGGTTTGTGAGGTTTGGTGTGTATGCCTATATCGTTTGGGAAGCAAATATTTTATAATGAGCAAGCAAGGAATCCTATTAGTAAACCTTGGAACACCCGATTCTACCAGTGTGGCTGATGTCAGAAAATATCTGAGAGAGTTTTTGTCGGATAAGCGGGTGATTGATATTCCTGCGGTGCCACGGTGGATGCTTGTAAACCTCATTATTGCTCCTTTTAGAGCCCCAAAATCGGCTGCAGAATACAGAAAGCTTTTTACAGAAAGAGGATCCCCCTTAAAATTTTATACGGAAGACATCACAAAGCTTCTTCAGGATTCCCTGGGAGATGACTACGTGGTGCAGTATGCCATGAGGTATCAAAATCCATCGATAGCAGCTGGCCTGGAAACACTAAGAAGCAAGAAAGTTCGAAAAATCCACGTGTTACCGCTGTTTCCACAATATGCATCTGCGACTACCGGATCGGTGATTGATAAGGTGATGGAGATCACCAAAGAATGGCAGGTAATCCCTGAAATTGTATTCACTTCTCAGTTTTTAGAAGAAGGTCTTTTCATCGATACGTTCGTGAAAAAAGGGAAGGAATGGATGGATCAGCATGTATATGATCACTATGTCTTTAGCTACCATGGTCTTCCGGAAAGACAAATCAAGAAAGCCTCGGTAAACAACTATTGTAAATTGGGAACTTGCTGCCAAACCTTCAATGACAACAATCGATTTTGTTATCGGGCTCAATGTTTTCACACTACCAGAATGATCACAGAAAAGCTAAATATCCCGGCTGAAAAATATACAGTCTGCTTTCAGTCACGTCTGGGAAATGATCCCTGGGTAAAGCCATACACCGAAGAAGTGCTGAAACAACTGGCGAAGGAAGGCAAGAAAAAAGTATTGGCCTTTTCCCCAGCCTTTGTTTCGGACTGTCTGGAAACAACGATCGAAGTTGGTGAAACTTATCACGAACAGTTTATTGAGCTCGGTGGCGAGCGATGGGACCTGGTAGAGAGCCTAAACGATGACCCCATGTGGGTAGCATGTCTGGCTGAAATAGTTCGAAAATAAACTATTGCACCAGGATTTTCCTTCCAATCACTTCGGTAGCGGTTTGCAACTGCAACATGTATAGGCCTGGCAATAGAAATGGCAGCCTGTACTGTCCCTGATCATTCACTTCCAATTCGAACTCCTGCCCATTTATTGCAAACAACTCTGCTTCAAGGATCTCTTTATGATATTGAATGGATAAATCTCCAAATGAGGCTACAGGATTAGGAAATACGGTTGGATCTCCCTGAATTTCGACGAAAGTCTCCCTCAAAAGGGTATCTCTGGATCCCCCACTTAACCCTACCAACATGACATTGAAGAGACCCGGATAATTATAATTCACCTGGCCCGATGCTAACCATGTGGCAGTCTCAGGTATACCTCCCTCAAAGTACCATTCATAGTTATCATAACCACTACTTAAGTTGATGAAATTGATGGTTGAGCGCGCTTTGGTTACCTGTATCGAAGCCTCGAAATCCAGGGTCATTGTATTGGGGTCATCACAATTCAATTTGTTCAGGACTTCTACCTTCACCTCTTCTAACCTGCTGTAAACATTTTCTCCCGGACACATGGTGGAACAGCCATTCCGGTGTCCAATTACCGCATCAAAAGTGCCTAATGCGTGCTGGTTGGATGAATACGGTGTCAAACCTTCGTGGTCCAGCTTCCAGGTGATGATATTTAATAAAGACAAATAATTGGCTGAATTCAACTGGGCCGATTCATAGTTTCCCAGCATACAAATGCCCATCGTTGTGCTATTCGAACCACAAAAATGCGCCCCAAGGACGTCATCCTGTTCCAACGGCCCCGGATCCCTGCCATTGTAGATAGATCCATCCTGAGCCACCAGATAATTATATCCAATGTCTGACCAGCCATTGACCTGGGTATGATACAGATAAATATCCCTCACTACCTGGGTATAATTTGTGTTGGTATTAGAGCCGGCAGAATGATGAACCACTACATGTTTTACGTTCGTGGCGCTACGCGTGTAACTGGGTTCGGGAAGTCCAGCCCTCCATTCTGATTGGGGTATAGCGCCAAATGAATAATCGCACTCATTGGAAGATTCAATCCTTGAAGAAGCATTCACGTTGGGTGCATCACCACTGTTGATCAGATAGATCTCCACTTCTTCATCAAAGCCGAGTTTAATTTCTACAAAAACCTGAGAAGTATAGGATAAGAAGTAGGTGTACTCCGGAGCATCCGGATCCAGAGGAAGCCAATGTTGATCATCATCCATCCAGAGAGAAACAGAATCACCCAGGTATTTTTCGCACGTTATCACAATGGCTGTGGATTTAAAAGGCGCATCTGATGACACCCGGCCATTAACAAGTCCTGCATCAATACGCCGTACCCATGATTCATGCTGACTGACTACAGGATGCGTCAGCAGAATTCCATTAAATAAAAAGAGTGTAAATAAAAGTTTATGCACTTACCGGAACAATTTCAGCGATCTTATTCACAACGTAATCGACCTCCTCGATAGTATTGAATCGGCTGAATGAAAATCGTACGGCTCCGCGCGTGGGATCAGAATTAATGGCTTTGAGTACATGAGAACCTTGCGATGATCCACTGGAGCAGGCGCTACCACCGCTGGCACATATTCCATTGATATCCAGATTGAATAGCATCATCTCATTGTGGTCCCCCGCAGGAAAAGATACATTTAACACCGTATAAAGGCTGTTTTCCATATCTGCCGAAAGTCCATTGAAATATACTCCGGGAATTTTGCTCCCAAGTTGATCAATTAGGTATTGTTTTAACTTTCCTACCTGAACCTGATCATCGGCCATACTTTGATAGGCCAGCTCAAGTGCTTTGGCCAGCCCAACAATTCCGGTCACATTCTCCGTACCGCCTCGCATATTTCTTTCCTGAGCTCCTCCCTGGATCAATGGATTAATTTTAACCTGATGGTTGATGTATAAAAATCCTACTCCTTTTGGTCCGTGGAATTTATGGGCAGCCCCAGCAATAAAATCGACAGGCAACTCTTTCAGCACATGGGGAAAGTGGCCCATGGTCTGAACCGTATCGGAATGAAACAATGCATTGTGCTCTTTGCACAACTCACCAACAGCCTGAATGTCCAGTAGGTTACCAATCTCATTGTTGCCATGCATCAGAGAAACAAGACACTTTTCATGGGTTGCCAGTATTCCCGCCAATTGAGCCAGATCCAAATTGCCTTTTTCATCCACATCCAGCAGATGGCTCTTGATTTTTCCTGTCTTCTCAAGGTATTCCACCGTGTGCAAAACCGCATGGTGCTCAAGAGGTGATGTGATGATATTTTCAATCTGATGGGTCTCTACCGTACTCGTGAGCGCAGTATTGTCAGCTTCTGTTCCTCCTGAGGTGAAAAAGATCTCTGCAGGAGAAGTATTCAATAGGTCTGCTACTTTCTTCCTGGCTTGTTCAATGGCTGACTTCGTTTTTCTCCCCATAGAATGGATAGACGAAGGGTTTCCATAATGTTGCTGCCAGAAAGGAAGCATTTCCTCAATCACCCTGGGATCTATGGGTGTAGTGGCGGCATTATCGAAGTAAACATTCATTTGGCTGGTGTAGAAATGATTTCCCGAATATCAGCAATTAGTTTATTGGCCAGATGCTCCGCAGTAGCCTGGCTTTCCGACTCTGCATAAATCCTAATGATCGGCTCCGTATTTGACTTCCTCAAGTGCACCCATTCCTTACCAAATTCAAGTTTTAGGCCATCGATGGTGTTGGAAGGGTTTTCAGCATAGCGATTTTCCAGTTCTTTGAGGATACCATCAAGATCCATTTCCTCGTCCAGCTCAATCTTGTTCTTTGAAATGTGATACTGTGGATAGGTTGACTTTAGCCTCAAACAGCTCTTGCCATATTCTGCCAGATGTGACAAAAACAGCGCAATGCCTACAAGTGCATCACGACCATAGTGCAGCTCAGGAAAGATCACCCCTCCATTACCTTCTCCACCAATCACAGCTTTTACCTTTTTCATCTGGGTAACAACATTTACCTCCCCCACTGCTGCTGCGGTATATTCTCCGCCATGCTTTTCGGTGATATCTCTTAAAGCCCGCGTAGACGAAAGATTACTGACCGTATTTCCTTTTTTCTTTCCTAAGACATAATCAGCGACAGCAACCAGCGTATACTCTTCGCCAAATGGTTGTCCGTCTTCACAGATCATGACCAGTCGGTCCACATCAGGATCCACCACGATGCCCAGGTCATATTTTCCTGCTGCTAATTCATTGCAAATCTGTGAGAGGTTCTCGGGTATCGGTTCAGGGTTGTGAGGAAAAATGCCATTGGGCTCACAGAATAAAGGATGATATTTCACTCCCAGTTTATCCAGAAGTTTAGGTAAGGCAATTCCTCCAGTACTATTTACCGCATCTATGACCACATTAAAACCTCTGGCCTTGATGGCTTCTACATTTACTAAATCCAATTCGAGGATTTGGTTGATATGCTTGTCAATGTACGTTTCGTCTCGCCTTACTTTTCCGAATTTCTTGGGATCACTAAATACGATCTCTGACGACTCAGCCCATTTCAGCACTTTTTCACCATCTTTTGCTGAGATAAATTCCCCTTTCTCATTAAGAAGCTTCATTGCATTCCATCCGGAGGGGTTATGACTGGCGGTAAGAATAATACCTGCCTGGGCTTTTTCGGAAATCACTGCCATCTCTACTGTTGGAGTGGTAGAAAGTCCCAGGTCAATCACCTGAATGCCTTGTGATAGTAAAGTGTTTTCAACAATTGGGCTAATCAGGTTGCCAGACGGACGGGCATCCCTGCCTATCACAACTGTTGGGTTGTCATGTCTTTCTTTGATCCACATGCCAAATCCAGCGGTGAATTTTACAACATCAATGGGTGAAAGTGTCTCCCCGGCTTTACCACCAATAGTGCCCCGGAGTCCTGAAATAGATTTGATTAAAGTCAATGAATAGCGATTTAATAAAGTATTAAAAATGAAGTAATCACTAAAGAGTAAGGACTAACATGTAAGATAATGGCAGTGGATTAGTTGAATTTTGCCATTACTTTGTTCACCTCACTGTCCGGGTTTCCGCAATCGCTCTCCGGACCTACAGTTTTACCACAATAACCACAAGTAGTGCCCTCTTTGTTGAGGAATGGACTCTGAGAGGCACAGGTTCCCTTAAATTCCCCATTCTTTTTAAGAATGAGTCTTACTGACATAAGGACAAAAAATAGTCCCACAAAACCGATTGCTAATAATACCGTAGCCATAAGGTTACTTTTGGTTCAAAATTAAAGAATATTTGTCTTTCAGTTGAATAAACAAACGATAAGTCACAATCATTCCAATTAAATGTCATTAGCAAAACCAGATTTAAATAGAAAAGCAAAACTTGAAGCCTTTGATCGCTTATTGACGATCATGGACGAGCTTCGGGAAAATTGCCCCTGGGACAAAAAACAGACCATGGAAAGTCTTCGGCATCTCACCATCGAGGAGACCTATGAGCTGGGAGAAGCCATACTGGAGCAGGACATGGAAGAAATAAAAAAGGAACTTGGGGACCTGATGCTACACATGGCTTTCTATTGCAGGATTGGTTCCGAAACCAATGATTTTGACATGGCTGATGTGCTCAACCAGGTGTGTGACAAACTCATCAGACGACATCCTCACGTATATGGTGATGTAGATGCTTCTGATGAAAAGGCGGTAAAAGAAAACTGGGAAAAGATTAAGCTGAAAGAAAAAGCAGGTACCACTGTGTTGGCCGGGGTGCCCAAATCACTACCTGCCATGGTCAAAGCGATGCGGATCCAGGAAAAGGCCAAAGGAGTCGGTTTTGACTGGGACGACAAAGAACAAGTGTGGGAAAAAGTGCAGGAAGAACTTAACGAGTTCAAAGCAGCCAGCGATAAAGAAGCATCCATCGAAGAATTCGGCGATCTGATGTTTTCCCTGATCAATTACTCAAGGTTCATAGACATCAATGCTGAAGAAGCACTGGAAAGGACCAACTCCAAGTTCATCAAACGATTTACGCTGATGGAAAAAATGGTGAAGGATGAGGGCAAGGAACTCACCAATATGTCCTTACAGGAAATGGATGATTTTTGGAATAAAGCCAAAAGGATGTCCGGAAAGGATGCTTGATTGTTCCAAATTAAGTTCCTATCTTTTTAACAGTAATCAACCTAAAAAAGATGAAAGAACTTAAAATCAATCATGGAGCAGTGTGGGTCATTGTGGTCCTTGGACAAGCCATTCCCATGGTCTGGTATGGAATCTTTTCCGAGCAATGGATGAGACTCACCGGACTAACCGAAGAAGATGCCATGTCCGGCGGATCTACCCCTTATGTGGTGAGCATTGTTACGGCCATTGCCTTTGGCTATATGTTGGCCTGGGTATTTACACGCATGAACGTGCGCACCTGGACCGATGGGCTGAAAACCGGCTTTATCATGGGATTTCCGATTGCCATTTTAGGTACCATGACCATGTATCTGTTTTCCATGCAGCCATATGCCTTGACCTGGATTGATGGTGGACAAAACCTCATCATCTGGACAGTGTCCGGTGCGCTCCTTGGTGGATGGACGAAGGAGAAATGAGATCTGTTTATTTCTTTATTTCAAAACAATAGCAGCATATTGCCTGTTTCCTGTTGATAAAGAACTATTTAGGTGCATTTAAAAATCAAGACCCTCATTCGGGGTGTTTCAAAAGATCGCATTAAACAGGGCTTCACAAAGCAACTTTTTCTTTCGCTAAATCCTCCACTTCCGAAAGTCAAACTGCTTCAGTTTGATGGGTGCAAGTCAGGCGATGTTGTGGGTCTTGAATTGAATTTCATTCTCTTTCGCCAGAAGTGGGTGAGTGAAATCGTTGAAGATGATGAAGATGAGCAGGTGTGGTATTTTATAGATAAAGGTATATTACTGCCCTTTTTCCTTAGCTTCTGGGAACACAGGCACATCGTGGAAAGTGGCGAGTCTGGAAGCGTAATAATTGATGATATTTCATTTTCGACAGGATTTTTAATAACTGATCTTTTCCTGTATCCCCTGCTCTCCTTACAGTTTTTGTATCGGAAACCTATTTACCGCAAGTGGTTTAAGACCCCATGAGAGCTATAGAAAAAGGCAACCCCCTTGGAGTTGCCCTAATCTTTTGTTTCAATCTTTATCGCTAAAAATCTTTATGCATCCTTCCATTTGATGGTGCACCCAATGGCTCGTTTTTCCTTTACCGTTGGTTTTTTTCCTGAAAGCAGTGCATTAACTGCAGACTCTACATATTTTTCGCTAGCATCAGCTGCTTCCCTGGGGCTGTCATCAATAGCACCAATGTATTCTACTTTATACTTTTTAGCAGCTTCTTTGTTCAGCACAAATACATGCGGTGTCTTGGTGGCGCCATAAGCTGAGGTAATGTCCTGAACATCATCTCTGAGGTATGGGAAAGGATAATTTCTTTCCGAGGCACGGGTCTTCATTTCTTCCATGGAGTCACCTGCAGATTGAGATGGGTCATTGGGATTGATAGCAATGACAGGAAATCCTTTAGGGCTGAATGTCTTATGCAGATCAATGATCCGTTGCTCATAGGCCTTGGCATAAGGACACGTATTACATGTAAATACGACAATAAAGCCCTTTGCTGAAGGGTAATTGGACATGGAAACCATCTTACCATCAACATTCTTTAGGTTGAAGTCTGTAGCATAATCTCCAACTTTGTATCCATTGATCTCATCGACACTGGCATTGGTAAATAAGATAGCTACGACAACCAACAATCCGGTAATAGTTAAAAATGTCCTCTTCATGATCATTTATTTATTAAACGAACTATACTTCTTAACGTAATTTTCCAGTTCGGGTTTGTCAAACGCCTTTTCATGAAAATATTTCTTACCTCTGGCATCTACAAACAGTGTGGCCGGAATGGCACCCGACCAGTCTTCGTTGATGGCTGTAATGTATTTATCAGCATCCTTTTCATTCAATAAAAGGACTTTTGATTTGATACCATTTTTCTCAACCATCCTTTGTACTTTGGCCATATCCTGAGGATGATCAAGTGTCACAAAATACACGGTGGCCTTTGATTTATCGATGGCTTCGAAATGTGGCATCTCCATAATACATGGCCTACACCACGAAGCCCAGAAATTGATAACTTTCAATTTCTTGTCGGGAGACTTGATGAGCTGATCCAATGAGTTTAGACTGATCATCTCAATATCCTGTGCTTGTGTAGCTACCGCTGAAAGCAGGATTAAAGTAAAAGCTAATTTTTTCACAGAGTATATTACGTGGCTATTCAATAAGGGTTTTTCAATAGTCAGAATAATTGTACAATTCTTATATTATTTTTCCTGATGTATAAATTGATCAATTCCAGCCTTAACAATTTCATAATTTACAATATTTACTTCCTGTAAAGATAATTTTTCAAAAAATAGAATTGATTAATTAAACATTTTCAGTTCTGGGTTCTAATATATTTTTTAATCATCAAGTACCAAATTGTACTTTGCGAATTTTATCCACATTCGGCCTTATTTATCCACATAAGAATCAAAATGTTTTATAAGTGCCTGTAATATAGCGAGTTACATTCTGGCTATTAAATAATCAGTTTGTGGATAATGTGAATTTGACTTGTAGTTAGTGAAAAATGTAAACCGCTGAATACCAACAAGATGTAACACCCTATTCTTTGGTATGGCGAATAAGCTTGGTGCGGTAAGCATTGAATATTCTTGATTTTGATACAAACCCAAGGTATTTACCATCTTCAATTACAGGTAAATTCCAGGCTTGTGTTAACTCAAATTTATTCATGACAGATTGCATTTTTTCCTGCGGAGTCACATGGGCTGGCGGCACCTGCATAATAGCCTTAACGATCACATCTTCATACTTATCGTTGTCAAACATGATCTCCCTGATGTCATCCAGCGTCACAATGCCTTCTAACTCACCCTTCTCATTGACTACCGGAAAGATGTTTCGCTTACTCTTTTTTACCAGCTGCACCATTTCTCCAAGAGTGGCTTCTGGCCTTATGAGGAGAAGATCCGTTTCCATCACTTTTTTCAGATCGATCAGACTAAGCACAATGCGATCTCTGTCATATTGGATGAGGTCTCCTTTCTCAATGAGTTTTTTCGTGTAAATAGAATATTTCTCAAAATAGGATATCGTGGAATAAGAGATGGCTGATACAAGCATTAGTGGAACAAATAGTACGTATCCGCTGGTGATCTCAGCAATGAGGAAAATACCCGTCAAAGGAGCATGCAAAACGCCACTCATTACCCCACACATGCCAACCAGCGTAAAATTACTTGCACTAATGGACAATCCCGGGATCAATGTATTGATGACCTGAGTGAAAAAGAATCCGGCTACCCCACCCATAAACAAAGAGGGTGCAAAAATTCCCCCACTACCTCCTGCACCAAGCGTGAGCGCAGTAGCGACAGGTTTTACCATCAAAATGGCAAAGAGAAAAACCATCAACATTATTTGATTTGTTTCCAGCGGCTGAAATATTGTTCTGTCAAACAGGTCCAGTTGTCTTCCTGCCAGTAGATCTTTGATGGACTCATAGCCCTCCCCATAGATCGGCGGAAAAGTGAAGATGATTATCGCCAGCCCCAGTCCACCGATGAGGGCTCTGGAGAAACTTTCTTTGATCGTCTTGATGGCTGCCTCCACTTTATACATCGCCCGGGTGAAGTAAAGTGAGATAATCCCACAAAACATGCCCAATAAAAGATAATATGGAGCATCTGAGGCCTTGAAGGGATCTGTGAGCTTAAAGCTGAATAAAATATCTTCTCCCAACAAAGAGATGCTGACCAGCTGACCACATACGGAGGCGATAAGAATAGGAATGAACTTACTGATCTTCACTTCCGTCATGATCACTTCAATGGCGAAAATGACACCTGCAATGGGCGAGTTAAAGATGGCGGAAATGGCTCCCGCTGCTCCACAACCAATTAAAAGTGTTCGTTTTTTATAGTCCAGGTGAACCAGTCTGCCAAAATTAGATCCTATGGCGGAGCCTGTCACTACAATGGGTGCCTCCAGTCCGACGGATCCTCCAAAGCCCACGGTGATCGCACTGGTGATCATTCGGGAGTACATCTGAGTTCTTTTCAGAATACTTGAGTTCTTGGAGATGGCATACAGAATCTGGGTAATTCCGTGACCCAGATGCTCTCTCAATATGTATCGGGCTACCACAACCGTGATCAGAATCCCGACAAGCGGATAGCCAAGATACAGATAATTAAATCCAGTAAGATCGATGTTTCTCTCCAGAAAAGCCTGGATAAAATGAACGGTGCTTTTCAGGACTACTGCCGCCAGACCTGCAATCAGTCCAATAACACCAGCCAGGATGAGCGTGAAGTTATTATCACTAATTGTTCTGATACGCCATACAAGCAGGCGTGTCAACAATTTTGAGTTGCCCATCTAAACATTTAGGTCTGAGTGAAAATTATATTACCAACGCCCCCTTTTTCTTGAGGGCTTCTTCAATTAGATCAAATGTAGAAAGTATCTCTGCTTTTCCATCAACCAGGGCCACATCATGTTCGAAATGTGCCGATGGTTTTTTATCCGCAGTAACTATGGTCCACCCATCAGATAACTGGATCACCCTTCGTGTCCCCATATTGATCATGGGCTCAATGGCCAGAACAAGTCCTTCTTTCAGCAACTGGCCTCTGCCTCGCTTACCATAATTAGGAACTTCGGGAGATTCATGCATTTTTTTCCCCAGGCCATGCCCGACCAGCTCACGAACCACACCATAGCCGAAACTTTCCGTGTATGATTGAATGGCATAACCAATGTCACCAATCCGATTTCCTGCCTTCATCTGCTCAATGCCCAGATACAAACTCTTTTTTGTCACCTCAAGGAGTTGTTTTACCTCTGGCGCAATTTCTCCAACTGCAAAAGTGTAAGCATGATCACCATAAAACCCATTCATCAAAGCGCCACAATCTATCCCAATAATATCGCCTTCTTCCAAAGGCCTATCGGTGGGTATGCCATGTACTACCTGTTCATTCACAGATGTGATAATGGTATTCGGATAGTCGTACAAACCAAGAAATCCGGGTTCTGCTCCCTGATCCCTGATATATTCCTCGGCTATCTTGTCCAATTGCAACGGTGTAATTCCTGGCTCTACATGTTCTGCCAGGAGAGCAAGTGTATTCGACACCACCAATGCGCTTTTACGCATCAGCTCAATCTCTTCTTTCGACTTATAGTGAATCATATTAAACATTGTCACTGCAAAATTAACACAAAAAAACCCTGACAGCTTTGCCAGGGTCAATTTGATCGTTAATTCGGTTGTTATGAGTTGTCGGTGATGCCTTCGAGGACTTCCTTGATCGGCACACGCTGTCCATCTCTGAAAGAGACGATCCAGGCATCCTTAACTCCCATTTCTCTTAAATATTTTTTGAAGGTATCAGCTTCCCAGTAATCTCTGAAAACGCCGAGCGTAAACCTTTTAAATCCTTCACCTTCCTCCTGAGTGAAATTCTTAGAATTATCTGTGAACTTGCTCAGATCTTTGCTGGCGTAGGCTCCAATTTGTACTTTGAAAACAACTCCCACATTTTCATCGATACCATCATCGTCATTTTGAGGACGTGGTGCCGAAGCTGCGGCCTGTGCTCTGGCCTGTGCCTGAGCCAGCTGATTCCTTAGGTCGGAGATCTGTCCGGAATACTGAGCGATCTGATCGTCTTTCTCGGAAATTTTCTGATCTACACCATTCAGTTCGTTTCTAAGAGAAGAAACCTGGCTTTTCAATGAACGGTTCTCTTCAATAAGCCCCTTATACTCCTCTGGTTCAAGCTTTTTAACCCGCTTTTTCCATTCCTTCCGCTCCTTTTTATCCATTTCCTGAGCTGATACATCGAAAGATGCCATTGCCACAGCCAGGCCTATAAACAATATAAAAAGTCTTTTCATAATATATTCAGTTGATATTTAACGCTTTGCTTTATCAGTATCAGGTACTAAAATAACTTATTTTGATACAAATTTAACTTTTCTTCATTGAACCTATCATATCTTCAGGCTTAACCCACTCATCAAATTGCTCAGAAGTGAGTAATCCAAGCTCAATAGCAGCCTTTCGTAGAGTGGTTCCTTCTTTATGAGCCTTCTTCGCAATCTTGGCTGCATTTTCATACCCGATATGTGTATTCAAAGCAGTAACCAGCATAAGCGAACTCTCTAATTTCTCTTTTATGACCGGATGGTTTGGCTCAATGCCAATGGCACAATTGTCGTTGAATGATTCACAGGCATCTCCCAAAAGCCGGGCGCTGGTTAGCAGGTTATAAACCATCATGGGTTTAAATACATTCAGCTCGAAATGTCCGTAAATACCTCCACTGGCAATGGCCACATCATTTCCTATCACCTGGGCACATACCATGGTTAAGGCCTCGCACTGCGTAGGGTTCACTTTTCCGGGCATGATAGAAGACCCTGGCTCGTTCTCAGGAATGAGGATTTCGCCAATGCCGCTTCGAGGACCAGATGCCAGCATCCGGATGTCGTTGGCTATCTTAAACAGGCTTACAGCCAGCTGCTTCAGCGCGCCATGCGTTTCTACCATGGCATCGTGAGCCGCCAGGGCTTCAAATTTATTTTCTGCTGTTTTAAACGGAAGGCCAGCATTTTTAGCAATCTTTTCGGCTACGAGTTTGTCATAACCCGCCGGCGTATTAAGTCCTGTGCCCACAGCTGTGCCTCCAAGGGCTAATTCTGACAGATGATCAAAAGTATTTTCAATGGCCTTGATGGCGTGATCCATCTGCGACACGTATCCGGAAAACTCCTGTCCCAGGCTCAGCGGTGTGGCATCCATAAAATGTGTTCGCCCGATTTTCACCACATCCATAAATGCTTCTGATTTCTTGTGAAGCGTGTCCCTAAGCTTTTTCACTTTAGGAAGGGTTTGCTCTACAATGATCTGATAGGATGCAATGTGCATCGCAGTAGGGAATGTGTCGTTTGAAGATTGACTTTTATTTACATCATCATTCGGGTGAATGGATTTTGCCTTATCACTAAGTTTTCCTCCGCCAATAACATGCGCCCGATTAGCAATCACTTCATTACAGTTCATATTGGATTGAGTACCCGAGCCGGTTTGCCAGACGACCAAAGGAAATTGGTCATCTAATTTTCCTTCCAGAATTTCATCACATACCTGTCCGATCAACTTAGCCTTTTGCTCAGCAAGTACACCCAACTCCTGGTTAGCCTGTGCGGCTGACTTTTTCAAAATCGCAAATGCCCTGATGATTTCCAGGGGCATCTGCATATTCGCGCCACCTATTTTGAAGTTCTCTCTCGATCGTTGGGTCTGAGCTCCCCAGTATTTGTCTGCGGGGACTTTCACCTCCCCCATGGTATCGTGCTCCAGCCTATATTCCATCTGTATATTTTTTTATGACTTAAAATTATTCAAACCTGTTCAATTTACAGGCAGTATGCAGGAAACCACTTCCATTATTGACAATTTTTCAGGTTGTATGATAAAAATCGAATGTCAGAGAAAACAAATCGGGGAAATGGTATTAGGTTTGTAGTTTAGAACGATTCTAAATAATGGAACCAATTAGTGTACTCATTTCTGACTTTCAGTATCTCACCCGGGAAGGGTTGATACGAATGATTGAGGCCGACCCAGGTCTGTCGTTGCTAGGAACCGTGGATGATGCAAAACAGCTCATTGAAGAAACCAATGAACGGCACCCTAATGTGTTGATCATGGATTATCAAAGCAAGGATCCCTCTAACCTGGAGCTAATGAAAAAGGTCATTGATACAGAGGCCTCAAAGCTTTTGATCATCACGAATGAAAATAAGAGGGAGCACATTCAATCTCTTTTGGATCTTGGTATTAAGGGAATAGTCACCAAAAGTTGTAGCAAAGATGAGATTCTAAACGCCATCAAATCGGTTTCTAAAGATTCCAGATTCTACTGCAATCGCGTGCTCGATACCTTGATGGACCAGGAAGAAGAAAAGGAAATTAATTGTGATCCGACCGTGTTATCTCAAAGAGAATATGAGGTGTTGAAGCTGATAACAAAGGGTTACAAAACCACGGAAATAGCCGACGAACTTTATGTGAGTGTGCATACCATCAATTCTCACCGAAAAAATATTTTGAAGAAGCTAAATCTGAAATCTCCTACTGAATTAATTGTCTATGCCATGGAAACAGGCCTTGTCAAGGTCTGAGGAAGTCAATTATCACTAGGAATAGCTATTGTAAATCCATCCCCTCATGAGGTAGATTTGTAGCTTTTTAGATCCAGCATCGAAAAGACATTAATTAACGAACAAATTTGACACTCGATAGTCTAAAGCTCAATCAACAGGTGACAATTCTAAGTGTCACTGAAAATGGCTTAACTTCCAAGTTAACAGATATGGGGTTATATCCTGGCAAAACCATTTCAGTGATTTTTAAGGCTCCCTTTGGCGATCCCATTGCTGTTGATATTGATGGCTATACCCTATCCCTCAGAAAAGAGGAAGCGTCATTGGTTGAAGTCCAAATAGGATGAAAATTTCATTAGTTGGGAATCCCAACTCAGGCAAAACTTCCATTTTTAACCGATTAACTGGCCTCAACCAGAAAATTGGGAATTTCCCCGGTGTCACCGTAGATAAAAAATCCGGTTTGCTGAAATCAAAGGATGGGTCCCATCATATACTTGATCTTCCCGGAACTTACAGTCTTTATCCCAAGACCCAGGATGAGCAGATAGTCCATGATATCTTAAGTGATTCATCTCATCCCGATTATCCGGACAGAATCATTGTTGTGGCAGACGCCTCCAACCTGGAAAGGAATCTATTGCTTTTCACGCAGGTAATGGATCTTGGCATCCCCGTAATTCTAGCATTGAACATGTCAGACATAGCAGCCAAGAAAGGGCTGGTGATTGACTATAAAAAGCTGAGCGAGCTATTGGGTGGTGTGAAAGTCGTGCCTGTGAATGCCAGAAACGGACAGGGAATGGATCAGCTAATTGCTGAAACTGTTGCTGAAGACACGTCAACCGTTAAGACAGCTTTTGTTGCAGGTGAGTTTGAAAAAGGACATTTCCAGATATCCGATCCTCACCGCCAAAAACAGTTGGTTGAAGAACGGTATCGAAAAATCAACGGGATCTTAAAATTTGTAATCAAACAGGAGCCCACCAAAAGGTCCATGTTGAAGCGCCAAAGGATGGCTGATAAAATCATCACACATCCTATTCTGGGCTTTGTTTTATTTATCGCAGTTTTAATGGTGATCTTCCAGGCCATCTATGCCTGGGCAGAATGGCCTATGGACCTCATTGATACTTTATTTTTAAGTCTGAGTCAATGGGTGATCAATCATATGCCGGAAGGTGTTCTGACTAGCCTGATTGCCGAAGGGATCATCCCTGGTTTAGGAGGGGTATTGATCTTTATTCCACAGATTACTTTGCTCTTCGCCTTTATCTTCATTTTGGAAGAAAGTGGATACATGGCTCGGGTTGTATTTATTATGGACAAAATGATGCGGCCTTTTGGGTTGAATGGTCGTAGTGTAGTCCCATTGATCTCGGGGGTGGCGTGCGCTATCCCGGCTATAATGGCCACCCGGACCATTGAAAACTGGAAAGAACGTTTGATCACCATTATGGTCACTCCGCTGATGAGTTGTTCTGCCCGCTTACCCGTATATACATTGTTGATTGCATTGGTCATTCCTGATCAAGCCATTGGTCCTTTCAAACTTCAAGGCCTTGCATTACTGGCCATGTACCTTATCGGGTTATTGGGTGCTCTCCTGGCTGCGTTTGTTTTTAAATGGATCATCAAGGCCAAACAAAAGAGCTTCCTGGTCATGGAGTTACCTTATTATCGTATGCCCAGATGGAATAACCTGGCCATAACGCTGTGGGAAAAAGTAAGGCTCTTTGTCTTTGATGCTGGTAAAGTGATCTTTTCTATATCCATTATTTTATGGGTACTGGCGTCTTACGGACCCGGAGACCGGATTCAGCAGGCTGTTGAGAAGATACCTGAACCAGTACATCAGGAAGATGTAACTGCCTACGAAAAGAAAGTTGCCTCCGTAAGTTTATCTAATTCGTACATTGGCATTTTAGGGCACGCGATGGAACCAGCGATTCGCCCTTTGGGTTATAATTGGCAGATAGGCATTGCATTGATCACGTCCTTTGCGGCAAGGGAAGTTTTTGTAGGATCAATGGCTACAATCTATAGCGTGGGTGAAACATTTGAGGCAGACGAAACTTTGATACAGCGGATGAGAAAAGAGCAAAACCCGGTAACAGGGTTGCCAGTCTATAATCTGGCATCGGGGATTTCACTTATGGTGTTTTATGCTTTTGCCATGCAATGTATGAGTACCCTGGCAGTGGTACTGAGGGAAACGAAGAAATGGAAATGGCCACTGTTGCAGCTGGTCTACATGACGGCCATGGCCTATTTAGCCGCACTGATCACCTATCAAATACTGAAATGATCCAAACAATTATTGTAATTGGTTTATTTGTGTTGTCAGGTTTCTTCCTGGGTCGTAAACTATTCCTTTCTGTAAAAGGAAAAGAATCTCCCGGATGTGAAAAATGTGCTGCACATCAAATTTCAAAGGGGTCGACTAGCTAGTTCTAGTGATATGGATTTAGCTAGGGATAGCGATTGAATTCAATCATTATTCTATCCAACTTTGTGGTTAAATTGAATAAGTAGTGCATTTGAAAGATTATATAAACCAGGAAGATGAAAACAGCTTCCATCTATTAGATGGTAAGCATCTACTGGGTAGTTCTGATGAATGCATCTTTAAAAAATGCTGTAAGAAGTATAAGAAGAAGGGAAGGCACTGTAAGAAATGTCCGAAAATATAGCTGCGTCAAATACGATTACATCTCCGGAAGTATTATTTCAAACTTCTAATGCAAGCATCTCACAATGTGATGCACAGGGAAAATACATCCTTACATTTGCTGAGGATCAAATTGTGTTCAGGGCATGTGAGCTTATCTCTTTTCGACGCAAAATTCAAAAAATAGATCTTACTCAATTATTTGCTAGCGATACCCCGGACGTGGAGATTATCAGCATGCCTCATTGCGACCGGTTGTTCGTATTTACGATTCAGGAAATTCTAGAGCTGAGGGATTTATTTGCCGGCACTTTTGCCATGCTTGAATTGAATAGTCTCATCCATAAGGAGATTATCCGTAAGGGAGTTCTTATCAAGTCTAATTAGACTCATTATAAATTGGATTTTTAGCTGTTTTTTCACCAACCTTTGGTGTTCATTTGTAGTTTAATTCAAAGAATTGCCCAAGAAATTGTGTTCCTGTAAAGGTTCATTTTAAATAGAAGAAATATGAAAGACATTATTAGAAGCCAGTCCGTCTTGAAAGAAGAAATTATAGAGAGAATCAATAAGCAAATAAAAATTGAAGCAACCTCCTCTTCTGCCTACCTGGCCATGGCTGGCTGGTGTGATGTAAGAGGCTATGACAACTGCGCCAAATTTTTCTTTAAGCAGTCTGACGAAGAGCGTGGCCATCAATTGAAATTTTTTCATTACCTGGCCGATATGGAAGCAGAGGCTGCTTCTCCTACAATTGACGAGGTTGAACACGAATTCTCCTCTCTAAAGGCTGTTTTCGAAAAAGCACTGGAAAATGAAATCTCCGTTACAGAGTCAATCCACGATTTGGTAAGGATGGCCAGGAAGGCAGGAGACATTGCTACAGAGGAATTTTTAAGGTGGTTTGTTCAGGAACAAATTGAAGAAGAATTTGTAGCCAGAAAATGTGTTGAACTCTTCGACGTTTTCGGTGATGAAAAACTTGCCATCGGCATGATTGAGGAACGCATCCTTAGCATCTCTTATGATGGAGGAGAATAAACCCTTTTGAAACTTATTTAGAAAAGGGACCAAATCAGGTCCCTTTTTTTATGCCCTTTCAGGCACAAAATTCCACAAAATCACTACAACTAGTGATTACTAGCTACTAGTAGTGATTACCATTTTGGCTACTAATAGCGATTGATTGTGCAGGTCTCTTCACGCAAATTTGCAGTTTAGAATTATTCCAAATAATACCTTGAAATGAACAGAATTGTGTTAGCCGCTTCGGCATTATTCATCTTACTGAACGCTTGTAATGAAAAAGAAGATCCAACTCCCGGTATCAGTGTGCCTTCTACCTATTCTTTTACCAGAGACAATGAATCATCTGTAAGCTTTTCGGGTCAGACGGATCGGCTGAATATGTTATCAGAAATCAAGTCTTACCTGGGAAATGGTGATGCAGGTCAGGCGTTGGATGCAGCAAAACTCAACAACATGTTTTCCAACGAAAACAATGCATTTTCTGATCCGGATCTAAATGCATCTTCAAAACAACTGGAGGACAAAACATTTCTCGCTGATGTTACTTTTTATAAAGAGCTTTTCGAAGCGGCCGAAGCCGCCAGCGAAGCTGTAGTGGCCAATGGAGCTGTGGCTTCCGCAGGAGTTTCAGGCCGGCTTCAGCGTAGCAACGGAAACTACATCCTTGTGAATGAAAAAGGATGGGAATTCACCCAGTTGATTGAAAAAGGATTGATGGGTTCTGTGTTTCTGCATCAGATCTACAATACCTATTTAACGGATGACCGGATCGGACCATCGGTAGATAATGTAAACCTGGTGGATGGAGCCAACTATACTGCTAAAGAGCACCATTTTGACGAAGCATTTGGTTACTGGGGCGTACCTGTAGATTTTCCTGCTGAGATACCGTCTGAGTATAACAGGTTCTGGGCCAATTACAGCTATGGCAGAGAATCGCTGGTAGGTTCTGTCACACAGTTAAAAAATGCTTTCTTAAATGGTAGGACTGCCATAGTAAACAATGACCAGGATATTCTTGATGCCCAGGTAGACATCATTTACGAAGAATTCGAAATGCTTGCCGCAGCCACAGCCATTCATTATATCAACTCAGCCCTTACTGATGATAATGAGGGGGATTTTTTACACCATGTGTCTGAGGCATATGCCTTTGTCCGGGCTTTGAAATTCAGCCCAAAGAGATCAATCTCTGACGCGCAATTAAGCACTGTGCTTAATTCAAACTTTGGAACCGATGGCGATTTCTGGACCATAGGTGACGGTGATCTGGCAGATGCAAAATCCACACTTGCGTCTGTCTACACCAGACTAGCGGATATCAAAAACCAATTGTAAAATCATGAAGAGGCTAACCTTAATATCGTTTACTGTTGGGGCGGGGCTTCTGATTTCCTGTAACGAAGGGGCCCTGGACAAAACCAATGATTTTGATCAGCGACCCCTTCTCGAAAACCTGGGAAACAATTTGATTTTGCCCGCATATGAGCATCTGACAGAAGCGACCGAAGCTTTGTCGGATGCTTTTACGGTTTTGAAAGCAGAGCCAAATGCAACTACACTGGAAGACTTCCGTGCCCAGTTAAAAGTGGCAAGGCTCGCCTGGCAGGCCTGTGCTCCCTATCAGTTTGGTCCTGCCGAGACTCGAAGTCTGACCAATGAATTGAATATTTATCCCATAGATCAAACTCAGATCAACCAAAACATCAGTTCAGGAAATTATGATCTCTCCACATTAAGTAATCTTGATGCCAAGGGATTTCAGGCTATTTCCTACCTGGTATATGGTGACCCGGATTCACAGGAAGATATTCTCAGCTCATTGACTCAGGGTCGACTGCAATACATTGAAGATGTATTGACCAGAATTTCTTCCACAAGTCTGAATGTATACAATGACTGGAAGGAAGACTACCTCTCAGAATTCGTGGCAGAAGATGCACTGGGTGTAGACGTAGGCAGCTCTGTTGGTAAATTAATCAACGCATTGAACAGGGATTTCGAACGAAATACTCGAGATGGTAAAATTGGAATACCGGTAGGTATCCGTACACTCGGGGAACCTATCCCGAAATCCTCAGAAGCCTATTACGCGGGATACTCTGTGGAGTTGCTCGAAGCCAATATTCAGGCATTTGAAAAACTGTATTTCGGAGGAAATGGCATTGGACTGGATGATTACCTGGAAGCCGTCGGTGGAACAACCATTGACAATGCAGACCTGAATCAGTCCATCATCAGTCAGTTTGAAAAAATAGAATCAGCCATTGGAAAGATCTCCGATCCATTACCGATGGCCATCGAAAATCAAAAAGCAGATGTTGAAATGGTCTTCATAGAAATGCAGATCATGAACGCATTGCTCAAGACAGATCTATCCTCCACCATTGGGGTTGTAATTACTTACCAGGATAATGACGGTGACTGATGGGCAATCGATGGAATAAAATAGCGCAACATTCAATCTATCGGAAAGTCCCTATTTTCCCTCTGATTACGTTCCGCATTTTATTTGGTCTCCTATTGCTCTATTCATCTATCCGGTTTTGGGCCAAGGGGTGGATCTATTCCCAGTACATCGAGCCCAAATTCTTTTTCCCGTTTATTGAGGGCGTTCAGCCGCTACCGGGTATGGGAATGTACGTGGTTTTTGGCTTGATGATACTGGCCTCACTCTTCATTGTATTGGGATTTTATTATCGGGTCTCTACCATCAGCTTTTTCCTGCTCTTCACCTATGTTGAGCTCCTGGACAAGACCAATTATCTCAATCACTACTACTTTGTTTCGCTTTGCACATTCCTGATGATCTGGTTGCCAGCCAACAGATACTTTTCTTTGGACGTGTGGAGAAGGATGGTGGAACCTGTTAAAGAAGTTCAGGTATTCTTTATAAACATAATTAAACTCCAACTGGGTATCGTATACTTTTTCGCGGGTATTGCCAAAATAAACTATGATTGGCTTATCAACGCCCAACCGTTGAAGTTGTGGTTGTCTGCCCAGGTGCACCAGCCTATGATCGGGTGGATCTTTCGATTCAAGATCACAGCTTATATTTTTAGCTGGTTCGGGATGATCTTCGACACCACGGTTCCATTCCTGCTCTCATTCCGAAAAACATTGCCCTTCGCCTATGCTGCCGTCATTGGGTTTCACCTGATGACAGCATTGCTTTTTCCCATTGGTGTGTTTCCATGGATGATGATCGTGGCAACAACCATCTTTTTTCCAAACCACATCCACCAAAGGATTATTGAGCGTCTATCTTTATTCTTCTCCGGGTCGCCTGATTTGAAACCTGTGATTCATCGTGGATTACGAAAAGCAAGCGTTTCTGCATTTATACTGTTATTCATTCTTCAAATCGCCATTCCATTCAGATATCTTGCCTATCCGGGCAACTTATTCTGGAATGAGCTGGGCTACCGGTTTTCATGGAGGGTGATGCTGATGGAAAAGGCTGGACATATTTCTTTCTTTGTAGAAGATGGAGAAAAGAAACACATGGTAGCCAACTATGATTACCTGACACCGCAGCAAGAAAAGATGATGGCAACGCAGCCGGACATGATCATGCAGTTTGCCAGATTTTTAGAAAAGGAATTTAAAGAAAAAGGTTTTGAAAATCCAAGGATCACCACGCAATCAAGGGTAACCCTGAATGGCCGGTCCGGGAAACCATTTATAGACCCAAACATAGACCTGACAAAGGTTCATCATCATCAGCTCTCCTCAATTGTTTTGCCCTATGAATAAAATCTTGCTGACCATATGGACTTTGATTTTGATCTGGCAGGCGCAGGCACAAATTACGGGGGTTGTTACGGATCCACGTGACCAGTTTTTGGAAGGAGTCCAAATTTCTATTGAAGGCACCTCCCTTCTCACGAGCACTGATCGGCAAGGCATGTTCCATATTTCAGGACTTGGAAAGGGAACTTATCGGGTGGTTGCCTATTACCCTGAATTAAAACATGCTTTCGAAGACATTGTCATTGATGGGAGCCCTGTAAATATTGAATTCCACCTACTTGAAATTGAGCAGGAGCTTGAAACAGTGACCATCATTGATTCCAGGAAGGAAGAGATGGGTGCCAACTGGCTGCAGTCTGTGAGTGGTGCTGCCATTTATGAGGCGAAAAAGACAGAGTTGATCCTGCTGGATGAAGTCATCGGAAATAAGGCTGCAGGTGTAAGTCGACAGATTTATTCAAGGGTGCCTGGCCTGAATATTTGGGAAAATGATGGGGCGGGTATTCAGCTGGGAATCGGAGGAAGAGGCCTAAGTCCAAACAGGACCTCGAACTTCAATGTTCGTCAAAACGGCTATGACATTTCTGCTGATGCCCTGGGGTATCCTGAAAGCTATTATACTCCTCCATCTCTGGCGCTGGAAAAAATAGAGATCGTTCGGGGAGCTGCCGGCCTGCAGTATGGTACCCAGTTTGGAGGATTACTCAACTTTGATTTTAAGGATGGACCAAAAGACAAAAAGCTGGATGTGAATGCTATAAATACCCTGGGTTCATTCGGCCTTTTTAATACTTTCAACAGTGTCGGGGGTACCATTGGTAAAGTAAACTACTACGGTTTTTATCAATACAAAACCAGTGAAGGCTGGAGACCCAACTCAGGTCTGGATCAGCACAATGCTTATGGCTCATTTACCTACAATTTCAACCCCTTTGTAAGTCTGAAGTTTGAGCACACTTATATGAGCTATCTGGCTCAGCAACCTGGTGGATTGATGGATTCGGAATTTTATAGCAATCCACGCCAATCCAAAAGAGAAAGGAACTGGTTTCAGGTAGGCTGGAACTTGTCAGCAGCCGAACTGAATTTCCGCGTATCAGACAATGTCAAGTTCAATAACAGGACTTTTCATTTATCTGCAAACAGGTATGCCGTTGGTAACCTGGGACCCATCACCCGTGCGGATGATACCGAAGAAAACCGAAACCTGCTCAAGGACGATTATGATAACTGGGGAAACGAATTCCGGACAATTATCCATTACACGTTGCTGGGACAAAAATCCGTACTCCTTGTGGGGAACAGGGTATATTTCGGAAATACCATGAGTGCACAGGGCGAAGCTGACAATGGTTTTGATGCTGACTTCAATTTCCTATCTCCTGAAGAGCCTGATGATTCCAGGTTTCACTTCCCGGGACAAAACATTGCCTTCTTTGCTGAAAACATATTCAACATTTCGGACAAGTGGAGCATTACGCCGGGGATGAGGTATGAAAACATCCGGACAAGTGCAGATGGATATTATACCAATGAACAATCCGATATCGCTGGCAACATAATTTTTTCAGAAAAAGTAGAAGAGGAGCGAACCAAATTTAGATCGTTCGTCCTGCTGGGGGTCGGAGTAAGCTTTAAGCCAAATGACAGGCTCGAAATGTATTCCAATTTCTCACAAAATTTCAGAGCCATCAATTTCAATGATATCCGTGTAGACAACCCTTCGCTGACTGTAGATGAAAATATTGGCGATGAAAGAGGCTACAATTTTGACCTTGGAATAAGAGGATCTGAAAGTGAAGTGTTCCGATACGACATCTCATTATTTTACCTCGCCTATAAAGACAGAATTGGTAATGTGTTGAAAACAGGTGCAGATCCCCGGTTTAACTTCTATGTGCCAAAAATATTTAGATACCGGACCAATGTCGGTGATGCCAATATTTATGGAATAGAAGCCTTTATTGAAGGAAACCTATTTCGGCTATTGGATTTCAATCCTAAAAAATCCAAGCTTACCGGATTCGTCAATTTTGCAGCTTTGCAATCATCCTACCTGGAGAATCAGGAAAACAGCATTGAGGGAAACGAAGTTGAATTGGTACCCCCTCTGAATCTCAAAGCCGGTTTAACCTACAATTATCAGTCATTGGGCATTTCGTATCTATTTAGCTATGTCGCTCAGCAATATTCAGATGCAACCAATGCAGATAAATCTACCACATCCGTAGAAGGGATCATTCCTGCATACTCTGTCATGGATTTGTCTTTGACCTATGAATTGAAAAACTGGCGACTCGAAACGGGAATCAATAACTTGCTGAATAATTATTATTTCACGAGAAGAGCTGCAGGATACCCTGGCCCCGGAATTATTCCTTCTGATGGAAGAAGCGGGTATGTCACCGTCGGGGTGAACTTCTAGGTTCCAAGTTTAGAGACAAAGTCCCAGATCACCACACCCACACTCACAGAAATATTGAGCGAATGCTTCGTGCCCTGCTGTGGGATCTCCAGCACCACATCTGATTTTTTGACCACCTCGTCTTTCACACCAAAGACCTCATTCCCAAAGACAAGGGCATATTTCGATTTTTCCAAAGGTTCAAAATCCTTTAACGAAACGCTCTTATCCGCCTGCTCCACACTGATGATCACATATCCGTTCGACCGTAATTCATCTATCAGCGGAAGGATCTCTCTCCTGTGCTCCCACTCCACAGATTCCGTGGCACCTAGTGCTGTCTTTTGAATGTCGCGATGAGGAGGCTTGCCGGTAATCCCACACAACCAAACTTTTTCAATCATAAATGCATCAGAGGTTCGGAATACACTTCCCACATTATTCAGGCTTCTCACGTCGTCCAGGATGATACAAACATTGGATTTTTTTGCCTCTTTGAATTCCTCCACAGAAATCCTACCCAGTTCCTCATTTTTTAGCTTTCGCATAAGGAGTGCTTTACTTAATATTGTATTTACTTGATGATGAAATTCAAATCTATCTTCACCGAAATCCAGATAAAAGCATATTTCGGCGTGATCGGGTCAAAACTATCTCAAATTTCTGAATGACAAAATCGGCCAAAGGCAAAGAAACCCCATTGATGAAGCAGTACAATGCCATAAAGGCAAAGTATCCGGGTGCGCTATTGCTATTTAGGGTTGGGGATTTTTACGAAACATTTGGTGAGGATGCTGTGAAAGCAAGTAAGGTTTTGGAAATCGTACTCACCAAACGATCCAATGGAGCAGCTTCAGAGATGGAGCTGGCCGGATTTCCCCATCATTCCCTGGATGCCTATTTGCCAAGATTGGTCCGGGCAGGATTCCGGGTGGCCATTTGCGACCAGCTCGAAGACCCGAAAACCGTAAAAGGTATTGTCAAACGAGGAGTGACCGAGCTCGTTACCCCGGGTCTTTCTTTGAATGACAATGTGCTCGAACAAAATAAAAACAATTTTCTTGCAGCCATTCATTTTGGGCAGCAGGGTTGTGGGTTGGCATTCCTCGACCTCTCCACGGGTGAGTTTATGGTCACTGAAGGAAACGAACTTTATGTCGACAAGCTAATCCAGGGGTTTAATCCTTCGGAAATCATTTACTGCAAATCACATCGCGATCAATTCCTGGATAAATACGAAACCAACTATCACGGCTTCGGACTGGAAGAATGGATATTTCAATTGCCCTTCACCTACGAGCGGCTGATCCGTCATTTCAATACTTCCAACCTGAAGGGTTTTGGAATCGAAGAACTTAAAGATGGGATTGTCGCAGCCGGTGCCATTCTGTATTACCTGGAAGAGACCGAGCATCGGGAAACAAGTCACATAGGACATCTTTCACGGATTGATGAGCAGCAGTTTGTGTGGATGGACAAATTCACCATCCGAAACCTGGAGCTGATAAACCCTTCACAGCCTGATGGCAAATCACTGATCGAAGTTTTGGATCAGACAAAAACACCCATGGGCGCCCGCTTATTGAGAAAGTGGCTGGTGCTGCCGCTGAAAGATCAAATTATGATCGAGCGGCGCCTCGATACGGTGGAAGGCTTTTTGGCAAATGACGACTTACTGGAGTTGCTTTTGAATCACCTGTCCAAAATCGGAGATTTGGAACGGCTTGTATCCAAAGTAGCCACCCGAAGGATCAATCCCAGGGAGATGAATCAGCTTAAAAGTGGGTTGAAGCACATCCATCCGATGCGGGAGGAGCTCAAAAACAACAAAGAACAAATATATGAGGCTTATGTGGAGCAGCTAAACGATTGTAGGAGCCTCCTGGAAAAAATTGAATCTACCCTCAAGGATGAAGTGCCTTTGAATAGCTCTCAGGGAAATTTGATCAAGGAAGGAATTGACGAAAAGCTTGATGAACTAAGATCCATCGCCTATTCAGGAAAAGATTATTTGAAAGGGATTCAGGAACGGGAAACTCAACGTACAGGAATTTCTTCATTGAAGATCGCTTACAATAAGGTCTTTGGATATTACCTGGAAGTGACCAATGCACATAAAGACAAAGTACCCCAGGAATGGATCCGCAAGCAGACGCTGGTAAACGCCGAAAGGTATATCACTGAAGAGCTAAAAGTTTATGAAGAGAAAATCCTCAAAGCTGAGGATCAAATCTTCGAAATAGAATCCCAGCTCTATCAGGAGCTGATTTCCTATGCGCACGAGTTCATCGAAACGATTCAACAGAACGCCAGAATAGTCGCAACCATTGATTGCCTTTCCTCATTTGCTTCATTGTCGGCGCGTAATCAATATGTAAAGCCTACCATCTCAAAGGATTACATGATTGATATCAAAGAGGGGCGTCATCCGGTGATCGAACAAAACCTGGCAGCTGAAGAAAGCTATATCCCTAATGACATTTACATGGACAATGAGTCACAGCAGGTGATCGTCATTACCGGACCCAATATGGCTGGAAAATCTGCTTTGCTGAGGCAGACTGCGCTGATTACCCTGATGACCCAAATCGGTTCCTTTGTTCCTGCCGGTTATGCCAAAATAGGCCTGGTAGACAAGATCTTCACCAGGGTGGGCGCATCAGACAACCTTTCCAGAGGCGAGTCCACTTTTATGGTGGAAATGACTGAAACAGCCAGTATCCTCAATAACCTGAGTGATCGCTCATTGATATTGATGGATGAAATTGGTCGTGGAACCAGCACCTATGATGGGATTTCCATCGCCTGGTCTATTGTAGAGTTTATTCACAATCACCCGCAATACAAAGCCAAAACACTCTTTGCCACCCATTATCATGAATTGAATGAGCTGACAAACACATTGCCACGAGTAAAGAATTTTAATGTCTCCGTTAAAGAGTTGGAAGACAAAGTTATCTTCCTGAGGAAGTTGGTTCCGGGTGGCAGTGAGCATAGTTTTGGTATCCACGTGGCCCAAATGGCCGGAATGCCTAACCAGATTGTGATCAGGTCAAATGAGATCCTGAAAAACCTGGAAAAAGAAAAGCTGAGTGAGAAAGACAAGGAAAAGTTGGTAGAAATGCCCAGCAGCCGCGTGCAGCTAAATCTTTTTGAATCGGATCCTAAATTTGAAAAGTTGATGAAAATGCTTTCTGATGTGGATGTGAATACCATTTCACCAGTGGAAGCACTTTTGAAAATCAATGAAATGAAGGAACTACTAAAAGGTAAAAACTAAACTGGGTGAAAAGTGTAGGATTTTCACAATAGAATACCCATGAGTCCGGTTAATAGTTAAATTGCTTGTAATGTCAATTACCTCAAAGATTATTAAGGCTAATCTTCTCCCACTGCTTCTATTGGTTTTTGGGAATCTGTCTGCTCAAAATATCAGTTTGATGGACTTCTGTGGTTGGCGGCCGGTAGCGATTTCTGAGCAGGTGCCAAACGACCTCACTTCTTCTCGTTCAGCAGTGATCATTTCCATGGAGGCAAAGGAGGTTGGAGACAAGACCCGACCTCAATGGGAGAAGCTGGCAAAAAAAATTCATGCCGACTTACGGAAAATGTATGTGGATCCGGTCTGTTATGTTTTTGAGGATGATCTAAAGGCCGGGCCGGAAATACGGAAAGCTTTCGTTTTAGAATTCCAGCAGCGTGGAATCAAAAACCTCATCCTTTTGGAAAGAAAGTTTGTAGGGCTCGATGAGACTCACTCCATAAAAATCGCCCGCTTCAATGGGCAATCCGATCTAACTGCCGAAAATGAAAAGGTATGGGCTCAGATAGAATCTCCTTATGATCTCATTACGCTTCGATTAGGTCGTCAAATCATCAGGCAAAACATTGAACGAACCAACTTCCTGATCCCTGAAGACCCGAACATTTTGAAAGATTTACCTGTCTTTACTGGTGTTCACCTGGGGTCTTATCCTGGTCTGATCCGACGAGCAAACCTGGCAGTAGTCGTTCCGGAGAAACATAAAATATTTGCGGGAATTTCTGCTTCAGAACAAGAAATACTCCGACAAGAAAATCTTTTGATTGATAAGAAAGTGCTGGAGATAGAATCACTAATGTCCTTATATCCATATAAATATCAAATGGTCAGTTATAGCGACGATGAAACTTTATATAAGCAAGGATTTCAATTTGCTTTGCTACCCATTCATTCTACCGGACACACCATTAAAAACATGCTGAATTACAAAATATCGGGCACCGAAACGGATTATATCTCAATGGTACCAAAGGACAGCGCAGGCGTTTCTCTCAAAACGATCCCTGTAAACCAGATGGTTCATAAATATTACATCAAGCAAACAATCGCCCATGATGTTTACGTAGGTAAAGAATGGGACAGTGATTTTACCTGGGAAAGTGCTTTGAGAAACTTCATTGTAAATTTGAGTCGTGCTTTGAATTAACGTCATGGCCCGCCCAGATCTGTTTAAAACAAAAACCAAAGTCAATCAGATACCTGTTGATGCGTATCTCACACGGATTCATCTTGAAAAAGAGGATACCTCACTAGCGTTTCTCAAGAAACTTCAAAAGAACCACCTTTACTATGTGCCATTCGAAAACCTGGATATTGTTTTCAGGAAAAGGCTGGATTTTAATGTGGGCAGGTTCTTTAAAAAGATAGTCACCAAAAAACGTGGCGGGATTGGCACTGAACTAAATTTATTGTTTTATCATTTGCTGGTTGGGCTGGGATTCGACTGTTGCCTCGTTTCTGCGAGGATTTACAATAATGATAAGTGGGGGCCAGATTTTGATCTGCCTCTTGTGGTCTCAAGGATCGATGGCACAAATTATTTAACAAGCGTAGATAGTCTTTCAGCCATTATTGAGCCCAAAAAGTTAATACCAGATAGTATTCAGCTAGACTATAATCGATATTTCAGGTTTGTTAGGGACCCAGATGAAAATTTCATCCTTCTGAAATCAGCTGACAGCATCAACTTCCAGCGTGTTTATCAATTTGAAATGATTCCCAAGGAAATCATCCAGTTTCTGGAGAGGTATTCCTATTTCTATGAATCCGAAGATTCCCCCTATTTTCAAAAGAAAATTGTTTTCAAACTCACAAAAGAGGGGAGCATAAAACTCACTGATACATCTATTCAAATTGTAGAAAGAGGAATTGAAACCAACATCCCCCTATTACATGATGACCACTTTGCTTCAAAGCTTCAGGAGCATTTTGGATTGGATTATGAAAAATTATTTCGTGAGCGGCTCGATCAGTGAAAGAAATGCTGTTTCGTAAAAGCTACTCAGCTGACCTTGCTGGTCCTCGGTCTGAAAGACCATCAACTCATCAATTGTCAATATAGCACCTGTCCAGTCTTCTTCGATCCATTTTCCCGGTGCGTTCAGCGGATTCAATTTGCTGGTATGCACATGCGGCCAGGTACTCACATAAAAATATGGATTGTCATCATCATTGTCGCCAGGCATCATACCCATGGTGATGGATGTATCCGTTTCCGGATCACCCGAGTCCTTCAAAATAACACTCACTGCCAGATCAAAATAATGTGGCCAAATCTGGATTTCATTTTTCCAGTCAAGCTTTGTTCTTAAAGATCTTAGCACCAAAAAGGAATTGTGATAATATCTCCCCAGCTCATCCATGGCTTCATTATCATCCAGATCAAATGGTGCTCCATTAAGCTGTGGGTAATCTCTTAGTTTGTAAGGTAATTTTAAAGCCAGTTCTGAAGCAGACAGTCCGAGCTTACCGATCTGTTCTTCCAGCCAAAGCATAATTTTTCTATGGTTTGAACCTTTCACCTCAAAACCGGAGATAGTATTTACGCGGTCATCTACCAGGTAGAGTTTGAAATCTTCCAGACTAATAGATGATCTGAATATGATATTGCCTTCTACCCAATGACCGGCCATTCTTGAAAGCCCGGGAATCCAGAATAGATTGGCATTTCTATCTGATTTGCTATCTCCAAGAAATCTCCTCCCTACAGCAGATACATTTTGAATGGCTACATGAAACTGTGCCCTTGCATTGGCAATACGTGATATTTCTATTTTACGAAAAGGTCTCCAATCAAGGGACAACATGGCATGGCGGTGATCACGGTGGTTACAGCAGAAAAATTAATCCTGGAATTTTTTGACTGCACGTTTTAGTGAGTCTCTGTCAGAAGTAATCATAGGGTCACTAAAAACTTTTGCGGAGAGTGCGGAAATTACACCTTTTTTGTAGCCAAGTTTTGTAGCCAGCTCCTCGCAAAATTTAATTTCACTCAGGTAGATCTGATTATCGATCTTCATAAGCTGAACTATGTTGTAGAGGTACTCAAATTTATCATCATCCGTCATGGTTGACAATGCCGGAAGTGGCTCCGGTTCGTCCACCAGCTCCATGATCTCTTTTTCGGAGATTCCATTTGCCTTGCCAATCATATAGATTAGATCGCGCTCTTCCCCTGCAAAATCTCCATCGATTTTCGCAAGAGCAATGAGTGCGCTAAGCTGTGATTTAATACTCATAATATTATTTTTCGAACGTTTTAGCCTGTTTTTTCAGCAGCTCCCTGTCAGAAGTTATACTTGGGTCTGAGTAAATTCTGGCTGATAACTTCTTTACAACAGCCTTTTGAAATCCAAGCATGTCAGCCAGACCTTCACAGTAATTGATCTCACTAAGGAAAACTTCGTTATCAATCTTCATCAACTGAATCAAATTGTATAGATATTCAAATCTCTCCTCAAAAGACAGCGCACTGAATGAAATTGGTTCTGCATTTTTCTTCGCCATTTCAGTCTTGATCAATTCCTGAATTTCTTTCTCTTTGACCTTGTTGGCTTTACCAATACTATATATCCAGATCTGCTCTTCCCTGTCAAATTTTTGATCAGCAAGCGCTAGCTGTACCAATGATTGTAAGTGTGACTTGATGTTGTCTACCATAATGTGCCAGTTTTATTTAATAAATATAGCGATAAAATCAGAACCTAATGCATGTAGCTCCCCGCATTGATATCAAAGTTCGCACCCGTGGAATGATCTGCCATCCCGCTAGCAATGAAAGTTACCAAGGGAGCAAGGTCTTTGGGTTCTGTCATTCGCTCCAAAGATAAGTCACTGCTTGTATGTTGTTCACCATATTGATCAATAAAAGCTTTGGCCATATCAGTCTTCACAAATCCGGGTGCAATACTAAACGCCTTGATCCCATTTTTGCCATACGCAGAAGCAATGGTTTTTGTTATGGAAACAACTCCAGCTTTTGATGCAGCATAAGCCATGTATTCTGCCTGATCCCCTTTAAAAGCTGCTCTCGACGCAATGTTAATGATTCTGCCAGCCATTTTCTTTTTCAAAAAATATTCAATGGCCTTTTTGCAAAGTACTGCTGTGGAATTGAGATTTACCTGAATCACCTCATCCCAAATTTTTAACCATTCATCTTCAGGAGCTTCTAGCCTGGCGGGTTTTGCGATGCCTGCATTATTTATAAGTATGTCTATGCTACCCAGCTCCAGGATCACACGTTCAAACAATTTACCTGCTTCTCCTTTTCTGGAAAGATCCGCCTGATAGGCCTTGGACTCATTGCCTAAAACATGAATCAGGTTCTCCGCTTCTCTGGCATTCTTGTTGTAATGCACAGCAATGGTTGCTCCTGCTTCGGCTAGTTTAGTGGCAATGGCTTTTCCAATTCCACGACTGGCACCGGTAACTAGTATATTAAGTCCTGATAAGTTGATATACATTCGGGAAAGATCGTCAAAATGGTCCTAAATATGTGAAAGAAATAGATTGGATATGCCACAATAGCAGAATTATTAGCAATAAGTTTCAAAAAAGTGTTTCCTCTATGATAATTTACTAATACTTTCGGCAATTATTTAAAAATAATGTTAATTGGATGATTTTTTAATATGCCGCTTATAATGAGAAAATGTTTATCTTAGTCGCCACCTCCAGCTCATTAATTGAATGAGTCAAACACCGTTTAAACTATTTCTATGGGAATTCTCATACCCTTAATTCTAATTACAATTTGTTGCGTCGTTATTTGGAGAGCGGGTGACGGATTTATGACTGCTTCTGAATATATAGGAAGGAATCTTTCAGATGGAGTACGTGGTGCTACAATTAATGCCGTGGCGAGTTCTATGCCTGAAGTTTTCACTTCGCTATTTTTCCTTTTCATCATGAAAGATGCCGAAGGCTTTTCTGGAGGAATTGGCACAACAGCTGGATCAGCCATCTTTAATAGTATGGTAATACCGGCGGTCTCAGTACTTGCCGTGATCGGAATTGGCCTGACCAAAAATGTAAAAGTTTCCCAGAAAGTCATGTTGAGAGACGGGCTTTCTCTTTTAATAGCGGAGATGATCTTCATTATTCTTATCAGTGGCTCTTCCCTTGATTGGTATCATGGATTTTTGCTGATGATCGTCTATGTGGTTTACATTATTTATATGTTTTGGTCTATGGACAAAAAGGACCGGGAAGAGCTTCTCCATGAGAGCCATGTATCGGATGAAGATTTTGCTGATGTCGGAGATAAACAAAAGCCTTTCTTGCTTGGGCTTTTCACTCTGGACCTGGAAAGGGTTTTTATTGGAAGGAATAAAATAAACAATGTCAATGCCTGGTTTTTATTAGTCAGCGCTACCATCTCAATCGCATTGGTATGCTACTTGCTGGTTTTGGCCTGCGAATGGATTGGAGAAGAAACTTACACAGTCCCTTTTCTCGGCACATTTAATGGGCTGGGAATTCCGGTAATGTTCGTTGCGCTGATCCTGGCTTCCGCGGCTTCAAGTTTTCCGGATACCATTATATCCATCAAGGATGCACAGAGGGGTCAATATGATGATGCGATTTCCAATGCACTGGGAAGCAACATCTTTGATATCTGTTTTGCGCTTGGTTTTCCGCTGATGATTTTCACTTTGATTTACGGACCTATTCATATGCCTCCTGAAATGGTGGACCTGAGTAGTGAACTCCGATTCTTGCTTTGGCTATTAACAGTGCTTGTTCTTCTAATCTTTATCATTGGAAACAAGATCGGAAAAAGTAAAGCATTCCTTTTGTTAGGACTGTACTTTTTATTTGTTCTTTATGTCATTGGTCGGGGTTCAGGGAATGAGTTTGCCCAAGGTTTAGCAGACTGGTTGGTCTCCGTGGTTAGGTGGTTTAGTATCAACTAATCCCTTAAATGGTTTCTCTGGAATCAATTTTAACTTTAAATTCGCAATAAAAATTATAGATATGGAATTAACTAATCCTGCAGTTACCAGCGGAGTACATATTTTCGTAAACATTGTTGTATTTCTGATTGCTTTTGTTTCTGCGCTCATGTTTGTAAATGCGCGTAAGGAAAGCAAGAAATAAATAATTGCCCGATCGTCATTCTATTGGCAGACAAATTCCGCTCCCAAAAGGAAAACGCTGGGTTGTTGGAGATATCCATGGCTGCCACAAGACATTCTTAAAACTTCTTGATCAGATTCAGCTGAGTGCTGATGACCAGTTATTTTTGTTAGGTGATTTCATAAATAAAGGGCCCGAAAGTCTGGCTGTCCTGAAAGAAATCATAAATTTTAGTGGAGACCTCTATCCTCTCCTGGGTAACCATGATAAAATTTTCCTCGATTACTACACTGAGGGAAATGTTGCCGACAGAGAATTGTTGCAGTCCCTCAGTTCTACTGAGCTCGTAGATGCTGATGCCTCTACCAAAGAAAGAATTGCAAATTTTTATCGAAGTCTTCCCTACTATCTCACCTCAGGAGATACAATGCTAGTTCATGCGGGATTCAATTTTGAGCTTGATGACATCTTTCGTGATACTGACGCGATGATCACGATCAAGCGATTTGACTATGATCCAAAAAAAATCTCCGGGATGACTGTAGTGCATGGTCATTTCCCAACGCCTCTGGATCAAATCAAAAAAGCCATCCGTCAGGGTGATAAAGTAATCCCTTTGGACAATGGGTGTGTTTACCGTGGAAACTTATCCGGTATTGGAAACCTACTTGGTCTGGAGCTCAATGAAATGAGATTGATTGTCCAGCCAAATGTGGATCAAACGTGATCTCGCTTGTGTGTGCTTACCTTATCATTGGGTAATATAATCGGGCAGATGATGGCCAACACAAACAAGAATAGGATGAATAGAAGCATGTACATAATCAGACACTTTTATTTGAGAATCCAAATATAGGATTTCTGCTGTTTACACAAACCATTTTTCATTGAGAATTAAACAACTCCCTGGGTAATCATTGCATCAGCCACTTTTACAAAGCCAGCAATATTGGCACCCTTCACATAGTCTGTATAGTTTTTATCTATCTGACCATATTCCATACAGTTGGAATGAATACTCTTCATAATCATTTTCAATCGGTAGTCCACTTCCTCCCTGGTCCAATATAATCGTTGGGCATTTTGCGACATCTCCAATCCGGAGGTAGCCACACCACCTGCATTGGATGCCTTTCCCGGAGAAAACATCAGTTTCTCTTTTCGGATGATATGATAGGCATCCAAAGAAGTTGGCATATTGGCTCCTTCAAAAACACCCTTACATCCATTTTTAATCAAAGTTTTGGTGTCTTCAATATCCAGTTCATTCTGGGTGGCACATGGATAGGCTAAATCCACTTTAAAATTCCATGGTGTGGTGTCAGGGTGGAATTTCGCTGATTTAAACTTTTCTGCATACTCACTTATCCTACCCCTTTGTTCGTTCTTCAACGTTTTGATGTATTCCAGCTTTTCTGCATCTATGCCATCTTTGTCATATATACATCCACCAGAATCAGAGACTGTAACGGGCTTGGCTCCCAGTTCTATAAGTTTCTCTATGGTGTATTGAGCTACGTTTCCACTACCTGAGACGGCACAAACTTTCCCATCCAGTGAATCCTCTTTAGCGGCCAGGATTTCCTGACTAAAATAAACGACTCCGTATCCGGTGGCCTCTGTTCTGATCAGACTTCCACCATATTGCAATCCCTTGCCAGTCAACACTCCGGCAAACTCATTTCTGATTTTTTTATACTGCCCAAACATGTATCCGATTTCCCTGGCACCAACGCCAATGTCTCCGGCAGGTATATCGGTAAATCCTCCAATATGTTTAGAAAGCTCAGTCATGAAGCTCTGGCAAAAGCGCATTACCTCCAGATCAGTTTTTCCTTTTGGATCAAAGTCGCTTCCCCCTTTGCCACCCCCTAATGGCAGGGTGGTAAGGCTATTCTTAAAAACCTGTTCAAAAGCCAGAAATTTTAGAATCGATAAATTCACAGAGGGATGAAAACGTAGACCTCCTTTATAAGGACCTATGGCAGAATTCATTTGAACCCTGAATCCCCTGTTGACCTGAATATTTCCATCTTTGTCCTGCCAGGGAACCCTGAAAATAATGACACGTTCTGGCTCACACATCCTTTCCAGAATATTTGCCTCCTTATATTTTTTGTTTTGTTCTACATAGGGGACAATTGTTTCAGCAACTTCAGAAACTGCCTGGATAAATTCTTTCTCATGAGCATTTTTCTGCGAGATCTTCGCAACAAATTCCTCAACTTCTTTCGTGTATTGGGCCATTTGGATAATGTGTTCGTTTGGTGTCCAATTTAAATAAATTTTTAACAATTGGTTGGCTAAAAACAGACTCCTAGGCTCAGAAATTAAAGATTTCAAAATAAATGGCTAAACACCCGATAACATTATCACGTTATATTGTTGGTGAAAACCACCAAGAAAATGGAAACAATCAGACAATTGGATTCTGAGATCCTCATACGAGTGAGACACCTCAACGGGATACAGAAAAATGATGTATTAGATTACATTGAAAAGATTCCAAGAAAAAGTCACAGCACCAGGCTTTATAGAAGAAAAGCTATGAAGCAAATCAAGCAGGCACTTGAGAATCAGTAGGATGTAATTAGTCTTCGGAAAGGACAATAACCATGTCCTCTTCTGCCAGAGTGAAGACCTGGGATTTCTTAGGGTTGACGTATACACCGTATCCCTTATTGGCATCTTTGGCTTCTCGGATGATTCTATACCCTATGGCCACTTCATTCTTCCTGGCCGCGGATTCCAGAATTGTGTAGAAGTGAATAGGTACACCCGTTTTCACATACTCCTTGGCTGACTTTATGTAGATCTCCGAACCCTCCGCATCAAAAAGATCTTCAAAAACCCGCATCAAATATTTGTTTTCAGATACCTGGCTCATCAATAAACTGATAAGTTTATCACTCACGATGAAGTCATCGGCACTGGTGATATCAGCCAACTGCCTGTTTCTGATATCAAGCATCTCACTAACAATTTTGTAGCGCTCATTACGAAGCTCGGTGAAATTTCTCAGGTGCAATAAAGTGATCAGTGTCTGTGCATCTGCCTCCTGCATGGGAAAGTAATTCTGATAACACAAGAGTATGATGTATTGATATTGCGTAAGATGCATATTGGCCAAAGTATCCCGATCTGTAGTATCCTGTACTTCAAATTCCAACTCAATTTTTTTCACCGTGTTCTGTAATTTCCTTACTGTTTTTTCTGCATCATCAAATTTGGAAACCACACGGACGGTTGATCCCTCAGGCACATAATAGTCCAGCTCCTTTATGATATACTTCGCACGGTCATTCCAGCCAATCAATAAAATCTGTTCTACTTCCGGAATTGCCGGCTCGGAATATACAATCGAGCTTTCTTCCATCTCAATATGCTTCGGGGCATTCGGAACAAGGGTGTCGTCATCCTCAGTAATACCAATGACCCGATCTCCTCGCTTGAAAATCGTATCCATTGGGGGGTTGATCTCCACAGAACCATCCGCATACTGAATCCCCATGATGGCTGAGTCCTCATATGAGAAAAGAATTTCGCGAAATGTCTTACTCACCAAAGATGGTTCCTCCATGAAGTAGATCTCATCTCCTCCAAAATCCATGAGTTCAATGTAAACGACACTTAGTCCTGATTGCCTACTTGTCTGAACCATGATACGGCTGATGATCTCATCCGAAAGGATTAACTCCACTTCATCCTTACCTACCATCTTGGCTACCTCGAAGTTTTTCTTATTCTCCATCTCAGCAGTGATGTGATATGGAGATTTCCTTCGTTCAGGATTTGTGACGATCGCAACAATCGTTTTAATGATTTGGGAGTCGGAATTTTCATTATCCTTGTCCAGGATAATTATGGATTTGGTGTCGAATGGATTGGCAATATACAGATCATGCACATCGATCGGATTACCCGTCCGGCATATTACATCCGTATTTCCAGTATCTCCAACTTTGTCGCGGATCTCATCTTCCATCAACACCTTGTCCATGTCGGCCAGAATGACAATGACCCCACGCTTTTGGTTTTCATTGGCAATACAAAGCTCTGAAATGATTGTAAAAATTTTGGAGGACCAACCCAGGATTAAAACATGATCTTGTTCAATCACAAATGACCGACCTTTTCTTAGGTCTTCCATTTTGGAAAGGATACCATTGGAAACCAAACCTATCAAAGTAGAAATGATCACCAGACCAATAAAAGTGGTGAACATCATAAAAAGCCTGAAAGGCCAGTTTTCATCATGGTTTCCCAATACACCGGGATCAAGAACATGGGTTAGGTTGACCCACAGGGATTCATAAAAGGTAAAATCTTTTTCTGTTTCGGCATCCGGGTGCAGTCCCATGAATAACAATAGCATCCCGAAGATTGTGATCGTAACTACGGATATAATCCCTAGACCCGAAATCATGGAGATGGTTCCCTTCGACACATAGTTGTCAAACCTGTAATTCAGTCTGGTTCTAAAAGGAAACTTACTCATAGAGAATATTGAAAATAATTCTTACACTTAGGCCGCTGCAAAACTAATTGATTTTAAAGTTTTAAGCAGTGATTATTAAAGGTGGTTTCTACCGCATTTCCACAAATCTCAGAAAATCAAAAGTTGTAATCCGAAAAAGCTCCTTTTCCTCACTGCTTTTAAAGACAGGCTGCTTTTGTCTATTTTGAACTAAGTAAATTTCATTGTTTGCCAGGATGCCATTGTATAGTTTCAAGGCCAAAGTGGTTTGGGTTTTGATGTCGCCATCATTTAAGATCAGTTTATGTTGACTCTCCGGGGATTCGAAAATCAAAACAAGGCTCTCTTCATTTTTCAATTCATCAGATTTGCTTACCATAATGGCTACAAAGTCGTTTCTCCAGTTGTAAGCCAGGGTTGGCCTTAAATTCACTGTTTCCAAATCCCGATATCCTGATAGCGTATACAATTCAATACCTGCCTCTTGATGTTCTTCCATGTCGTAATATGACCTGCGCATATTTCTGAAGTAGATCTCCGAGGCATCTGTTGACTGAAATCGTATTTTTTCCAGATCTACCGCTGTATTTTTATCCGGATGACAGCTGGAAAACGCCATTGTTATCGATATGAAGATCAACGCCCTGCTCATCTATTTCTTTTTTAGACAAAGAATGGACTGTGCATGTTGGTCTGCATAATGTATGGTCTTTACCGGCGATAAATACTCGAAGGAATCTGATACATTCATTTTACTCAATAATTCGGTGCTAAGTAAAAACCTGACAGAGCCATCTGTGAATTGATATTTGTGATCCGATAGCTTAGACACATGGTCTTGAAAACCAATCATCGAGTCGCTAGAAAAATAAAGTAACCCGCCTGGCTTCAAAATTTGTATGATGTTTTTCCAGCCATTGAGGAATTCCTTTTCGTTTTCACAGAAATGGAGCACGCGGCTACAAATAATCGCATCCATCCGGGCGATATCCGTATGATCTTCAAAAATGCTTCTCTGTAGAATCTTTTGTGGATCCTTCCCAAAGCTCCTGGCCATATATTTTACCAGGTCAACCGATGATTGATCTGTATCTATAGCATAAACGTCAAAGTCCCGTTGAAAAAAATAAATCAGGTTTCTGCCCTCGCCACAGCCCACATCAAGGATTTTCTTAACCGAAGAAAAATGGCCCTTGAGAATCAAATCCAACAATTCCAGATCGATATCACCAAATACATTGTTATAATTCTCTTCGGCCGAGGACATTATTAAGTTAATGTTAATTGAGGAAAAGGAAGAATTAATTTGGAGATAACAATAGAGTTGTTTATAATTATTTCTATTATTCTTATTTTGTATTTAGAATCTTGAACAACGAAAAAACCAAACGTTTGAGAGGGGCTGGTTCGCTTAATCCTTTTGGTATGCCAATACTAATTTTTTCCAGCTCCTCTCTTTTTTTCGATCAATTTAATCTTTCGTAGATTCCGGCTACTCCCTGACCACCACCAACGCAGGCCGTTACCATTCCATACTTTTTCTCCCTTCTTTTCAATTCATTGAATAAGGTAATCGAAAGTTTCGCTCCGGTACATCCCAGCGGATGTCCTAATGCAATGGCCCCACCATTTACGTTTAAGGTTTCTGGATTCAAATCCAATTCACGAATGACAGCCAGTGACTGAGCAGCAAAAGCTTCATTGAGCTCTACCAAATCCAAATCACTTTGTTTCAGTCCCGCTTGTTTCAACGCTTTTGGCACAGCTTCGACCGGACCAATTCCCATGATCCTCGGGTTGACACCTGCTGTTGCATAAGATACCATCCTGGCGATGGGCTTAAGATTGTATTCTTTCACCATCTTTTCTGACATCACCATGACAAAGGCTGCTCCATCTGAAGTAGGTGAGCTATTGCCTGCTGTTACCAATCCCCCTTGCTTAAAGGCTGGTCTTAATTTGGCCAGACCCTCCAAAGTGGTATCAGCCCGAACACATTCGTCGGTATCCACGGTGAAAGTCTTACTTTTCTTTTGTCCATCCTCAACAAAGACATCCTCTACCTCGATGGGTAAGATCTCATCCTTAAATTTTCCATCAGCGATTGCTTTGGCGGCTTTTTGGTGGGACTGCACGGCAAAATCATCTGCATCTTCCTTAGAAATATTGAAGTCCTTGGAAATTTCCTCGGCTGTCAGGCCCATATTCAGATAATACTCCGGATGCTTATCCGCAATCCTCCAATTCAGTGCAGCTTTATAGCCGGTCATAGGAACCAAAGACATAGATTCGGTTCCTCCTGCAATGATGCAATCGGCTGTACCTGCATGGATTCTGGCAGAAGCCAGATGAATAGCTTCCAATCCGGAACCACAATATCTGTTGATGATCATGCCGGGGACTTCCATAGGTAACGACAATAAAGAAATCATTCTGCCCATCTGCATCCCTTGTTCTGCTTCAGGTATGGCGTTACCCACAATCAGGTCATCTACCCTTTTCGCATCGAATCCATCAATTGATTTTACGAGATGTTTGATCACATCCGCAGCTAAATCGTCAGGTCGGTAAAACCGAAAACCTCCTTTTTTTGCCCTGCCTACTGCAGAACGAAAACCTGCAACTACATATGCATCCATGTTATTTAAATTTTTTTAGTTTCTTAAAGGCTTACCCTTGAATAAAATACTTTGAATTCTTTCCTGTGTTTTTTGTTCTCCGCAGAGACTTAAAAAAGCTTCTCTCTCCAGATCCAATAGATATTGTTCTGAAACATTGGCTGGAGAAGTGAGGTCACCACCGTTCATGACGTAAGAAAGTTTTCTGGCAATCTTTGCATCATGCTCAGAAACGTAATTTCCGTAGAGCATGGCAGTAATACCCGCTTCAAACATGGCCATCCCTGTTCTTCCCTGAACTTTGATATCTTCTCTCATCGTAGGCTGGGTGTATCCGGCATCAGACAATTCAATTACCCGGTCCTTGGCATCTGCCAATAATCGTGCTCTGTTTAACGTAATCCTGTCGGAAGGTCGGAGGATAAATAATTCCCTGGCTTCTTCCGCTGATGTTGCCACCTTCGCCGTAGCGATATTCATAAAATACTCTTGTAGCCTGTTTAGTTCCGGATCACCTGGCATGTAAGAATCTGACGCACGAAGTGTGAGCTCTTTGGTACCACCACCACCAGGGATTAGACCAACCCCAAATTCTACTAATCCAATATACGTCTCCGCGTGTGCCTGGATCGCATCACAATGCAATGACAATTCACAACCACCACCCAATGCCAATCCAGATGGAGCAGACACAACAGGAACTGATGAAAATCGGGCGCGGGTCATGGTTTTTTGGAATTGTCGAATCATCAGATCGATCTCGTCAAACTCCTGATCTACGGCATACATGAAAATCATGCTAAGATTTGCCCCGGCCGAAAAATTCTGTCCTTCGTTACCAATCACCAGTCCCTTAAAATCTTTTTCGGCTATTTCTATCGAGGTTTGGATTCCCTCCACTACTTCTGCACCTATGGAATTCATCTTAGTGTGAAACTCCAGGTTGAGCACGCCGTCTCCCACATCGTATAGGGTAGCACCGGAATTGCTCCAAACGACATTTGATTCCTTGTAAGCGTCAAGGATTACCAAACCTTCGGTGCCGGGTACCAGCTTGTAAGATTTCGAAGGAATGTCGTAGAAATATTTTTTACCCTCCTTAAACTGATAGAAAGATGGATTACCAGCTACCAGCATTTCTTCAACCCACTTGGCTGGAGTCAGATTCATTTTTTTCATCTGATCTACACAATCCTTCACTCCCATTACATCCCAGGTAGCAAATGGACCCAGCTCCCATCCAAACCCGGCAGACAATGCCTGATCAATTTGATATAGATCATCCGCTATTTCAGGAATTCTCATGGAACTGTATCTGAACACATCATAAAAAGTCTTTCGATAGAAGTCGCCTTCTTTGCCCGTCGCTGAAATCGCCAGTTTCAACTTTTCTTTCAGATTTTCTACATTCTTGGTTTTATCCAGAATATCGAGCTTGATCTTGTCCTTGGGCTTGTATTCCATGGATTTGAAATCCAGCTCCAGGATCTCACTTGAACCGTCCTTGTTTCTTACTTTTTTGTAATATCCCTGTTTGGTCTTATCTCCCCACCATTTTCGGTCATAGAGTTCCTTCACAATTTTGGGGAGCTCGAATACCTCTTTTGACTCGTCATCTTTTAATCCCTGAGCCAGACCCTGCGCCACCTTTACGGCAGTATCCAAACCCACGACATCCAAAGTTCTGAATGTGGCAGATTTTGGTCGGCCAATTACGGGACCGGTCAGTTTATCCACTTCATTTACCGAAAGGCCCATTTCCTCAATGGTATGCATGGCGGACATCAGAGAGTAGATACCAATCCTATTGGCTATGAAAGCCGGGGTGTCTTTGCAGATTACAGTCTCCTTACCCAGATACAGATCCCCATAGTGAACAAGAAAATCAACGATCTCTGGATCGGTTTTCTTAGTTGGAATGATTTCCAACAAGCGCAGGTAACGTGGCGGATTAAAAAAATGTGCTCCGCAGAACTGTTTTTGAAAATGTTCGCTCCTATCCTTGATGATCAGGTTGATTGGAATGCCCGAAGTGTTGCTCGAAATAATCGCATTTGGATTTACATGCTTTTCCACCTTCTTAAACAATGTCGATTTGATTTCCAGGTTTTCTACGATGGCCTCGATAACCCAATCTGCGTCTTTGATCCGTGGAAGGTCATCATCAAAATTACCTGTGGATATCAGCGAAGCTTTATCCTTGAGGTAAAGTGGGGATGGCTTAGAGCTAATGCTCTGCTGTAGTGATTCGTTAACAATCCGGTTTTTTACAGAAGGATGATCTAACGTGAGGTTTTTAGATTTTTCCTGATCCGTAAGCTCTTTGGGTGAAATGTCAAGTAGGAGGACTTCTAATCCTACATTGGCAAAATGACATGCTATCCGGGAACCCATGATTCCCGATCCCAGCACGGCAACTTTTTTAATTTTTCGTTTCATAAATAAATTCCTGGGCTAACTGTTGAAACAATTGTTTGTCTTCGATGATATTTTTAATGGTACTAATAACTTCAAAAAATGCGACAAGTTTTGTCTGAGGTATCATTTGTTGAATGCGCTTATTAAACTCCCTGACCGCCCGTCTCGAAATTTCCCGCTTCTCTTTACCTAGCGTTGTAAGACATATACGCACGGATCGACCATCAGTTGGATCTTTTTCCCGAACTACCCAACCCTTCTCTTCCATACTTTTCAATATCCTTGTCAGGGACCTGGCCTCCAGACCCATCTGCGGAGCTATCTTAGTTGCAGCAGTTCCTTCTTCAACATCAATATTCAAAAGAACGAAACCGGATGATGCGGTAATATCAAATTCAGATCCATATTGATTATACATTCTGGAAATAGCGTGCCAGGTGGCTTTGATATTATAATCGATGGTTTCTTCTCTCTTCATTATATTTAAGGTAGATATAAATGCCGCCTAATAACAAAAAGGCATATGTATCAAAGGTAGTATAAATATGTTATGCATGCATACTAAAATTAATGTATATGAAGTACAATGAGCAAGAGCTCCGCGAGATTCCAAAAAGACTGTACTCTTATATCGACGAGAAACCATTTACACACTGTATCGAATGTGAAAAGTATCTTCTATCCGAAGGCACCGAATATTTGGTAGAGCGGATTTGTAAAAATTATCCTGAGTATGGAACTACCGAAACCATTTTCGATTATGCGCTTTGTATGGAATGTGCCATGAAGCTGCACAGCCAGATGTCTCTGGAATCTCAACGCACACTACAGAACTATTTCATGAAAAACATTGATTTGGAATCGCGTGCTCACAAGAAAAATAATCTGACGATTGAGGATGCCATTTCGAATTGTTTGGTGAGTGGAAAAACACTAAACGAATGTAAAGAATACCAGGTGTGCGCACATTGTGTGGGCGACAAAGTCTACATGGGTAATCCTCCCTACATGCTATCCGGTGTTGTTCTTGAAGAAATCATGAATATGCTATCGAATAAGACCCAGGATATCATGAATGGTTTTTACAGCAGACACCGTACGCCTACTCCCGGAATTTATGAGCCCGATCCAAGGCTTGTCCTGGTTTAATTGATGAGATCTCCCCTGATTTTCCGGATTCGCTTTCTCGCTTCAGCAGTATAAAGACTTCCCGGATAGTCTTTCAAAAATTCCTGAAAAGTCTGAATGGCCAGGTCGTCATTTAATAAGTGATCCTGATAAATGATGCCTTTTTCGTACATCGCATCATCTGCGAGAATGTCCTGAGGAAAAAGCTCCAAAATCTTATTGAGATAATTGATGGAATTTTCGAATTGCCCTTTTTGCTTAAACAAGGATGCCAATCTCCAGTATGCTTCATCTACGATCGGATGACCTGGATTTTGATTGATCAATTGCACAAGATTTGTAATGGCCGGATCAATTTTATGCTGAAAAATCATCAACTCAATATTGGCAAAAGTCTGCATGATTTTTTCAGTAGTGTCGAAAACAGTGTTGTTCTTGATCAACAGACTCAGATCGATTGCATCATTGGATATTTCTCTGGTAGTGGCCAATTTTAAAATATCGAGATGACTTTGAGCCAGGGAGAAATTTCCTGTGTAGTAGTTGAGTTTGGCGTTCCTCAATTTTGCTTCATAGCCGATCGGTGATTCCTTATTGCTTTTTTCTACCTGAGAATAAAGCAATGTGGATTCCCAGGGGATTCCATTCAGTAGAAAAATATCTCCAAGGTCAATTTTTGCGCGCGAAATCAAGTGGGGCGATGAGCGCGGATTATTGATAACCTGTTGCAGAATAAAAATAGCTGAGTCTTTTTCATCTAAATAAAATGCATGCAGCAATGCCTTGTTTCTTTGTGCCTCCAGTGAAATGTGGTTAAGCCCAATTTCGTTGATCAAATTATCGTAATCTGCAATGAGGTTTCGGATCTCCTCACGATTAACAGGAAAGGTATTTTTAATCTTGTTTTCTTTTGCTCTGATCGTGTAGCGCTTGGAGATAGCATAATTATAGCTATCCCGGAATGTTTGCGATACGTAATCAAATATTCTGATGGCATCATCCCAGGCACCATTGTCCATGGCTATTTGGCCGATACGCATACATTCATCACCTTGTGAATTTCTTTTCTTGTCCATAGACCGGGCCTGTATAAAGGCACCGTAGAAATTTTTTCGTTGGAGCTCTACCCAGATGAGTAAATCAGAATATAAATAATTATTGGGCTCGGACTGAATTTTTTTGATCAGCGACTGCTCCAGATAATCAAGATCGTCGTCTTCCTTTAGGATGTTCTGAAAAATATTCTTGACATAGTTGATATTGAGTGGATTTTCCTTTGCATAATTGATGTACTCATTTGTCATGGATGGCTTGTCATTTTTCATTCGATAGACACCAGCCATGTCCAGTGAAAATGAATATGGATTGCCCGATGCTTTTCTGGCCTCTTTGATAAATGAAATGGCATCATCAAGAAGCTGTTGACTCACCAGATTTTGGGCAATTAAGTTGAGTTGGAAAGGGCTCTCATGATATGACTTCATCAAATAGTCGGTATATGCTTTCTTTTTATCATCATCGCCCGATGCCTGATAAAGCGCAAGCACATTGGATTCGTATTGGAGGTTGGAAGGAAACATCTTCAAAACCTGCTTGATATATTTCTCGGCAGTTTTGAAATCCTTTTCGATAAGTAATAACTCAAAGTAATTGGAATGTATGATCGGAATGGTTGACTTCTTATCAGCAAGATCGGAATAAAGCTCGTGGGCTTTTTCATACTCACCTTGCTGGTAATATTCATTGGCCAGCTGAGCCTGTTCATTTTGCTGACCATAGATTGAATGTCCAACAAAAATCAAAATCCATATGGTTGATAAGATTCTCACTTTATACACAGTTTCCCTATATACAAGTTAATAATATAATTAGTTTATTTTAAAATAAGATCTATTATTAACGCTGTGGATTTGTGGGAAATTCCTAAAAATATAATTTGGAAATCTGATTTGTTTATAAGTCATGAGTTGTCGTTTGTTTATCTACAAGTTGTAAGACATGTAACTTACTGATGAGTAAGGTTTTATATTTTATAAGTAGATAACTCGAATATTGTATGTTGATAATAGTGTAATTACAATTTATGTTGGGGAGATGTGGATTACATTAGAGATATTAGATGTTATTAGAGGCTTATCTTGTTGAGTAAGGTAGTAATGTGTTTATCGTAGGTTTTACACACTTTAATACACAGATATCCACAGTTTATAAGGAGATATCAAGAAGCATATCGAAGTTCGATCTTACCTCTGTTTCTTTAGGAAAATGTTTAACCGGTTCTGGTGGCAAGTCTTTTCTGATGTTTCCTACAGACCAAATACTGTCTTTATTGCTATCAATAAGAAATCTAATCGTGTATTTCCCTGGAGGTATATCGGTGAACCTACATGTACTGCAGGAATATAATTGTTGTTGTACCTCTTTCTTTTGAGCGCTGATCAACTGGATAAAATATTGTAGAGAATCACTTTTAACATTGACAGTCATTGTGCCCAGGTTTTCTGTATTAGGAAACTTGTATTTTAGATCGAGGGCTGCTAATGTATCATCCTCTATGGATATAAAAGATTGTTTATCAATATTTAGCTGATAACTGAATTTGTCATATTTAGAGAGCAATGTTTTTCTAATGACATTCAAAGTATCGGGATTTAGAGAATCGATTTGTATGGTTTTATCCCACAATGCTATACTATCTAACAGTTCCTTTCTTTTAATGAGCTGAGGAAAAAGAGCCTCTGTATAGTTGTGATTCCATTTCACTTCAAGGTTTTGGAGATAAAAGGAATTCATACTATCCAGTACTACTTTGAATTTAGACAGATCCCAGGTTTTAACCGGCTTTGTAAATTTTAGTAACAGACTTTGTTCCGGCTTTATGGTTTTAGTACTTGATGGATTTGCCTGAACAGTAAATTCTACTTTCTTACGTGAGCTTTCCTGAAACTTAATATAAGTAGTATCTACTGTAGTGTTTTTCAAAGAATCAATTACTTCAATGATTACTCTGATACTATCTTTTGGATAACCTTGAAAGGGGTTATAAAACCTTAATGATTCTTGATCATCTGAAAGACTGGAATTGATGGTCAATACTGAATCAGTATCTAAAATTTTATAATTAGAGATTTGTTTAGAGTATCTAATCTCATAATATCTTCCATTTATTCTAGCTGAATTCACCTTAAGTTCAGAAGCATCAATTTGATAGGAATAAAATCTTAATGAATCAGTGAGATTCATAGGATTGATAAAGCCTGGTTGAAAAGCGTATTGTTCTTCATCCTCATCGAAGGAAAGATTCTTGTTTGCATCTTCAAAAGCTATGAGTTTGTAAAGACCATATTTGATGTTGTTGATGGCAAAGGACCCGCTTTTGGTTGTAGTAGTAAAATAGGTAGGAGTATCTTGAAATATATTAGTTGAATCTGTTTGTGCATATAGTGCAACCGTTGCTTTTTCAATTCTTTTATCAGTCATTAAATCAGTCACAGTACCGAATATTTTCAAGGAATCAATAAAGTCACCAGTAGAAAAGGCCAGGACAAGATTAACCGGTGGGTTCTTTTCTGTGATATCTGTTATGGCATCAAAGAAATTAAAAGTATAGGTGGTGGTATCCTGAAATGGTTCTTCAAACTGGAGGGTAATGGTGTTCTTTTTGATGAAGTGCTTAAACTTAACTTTAGTAGTTGGGGAAATGATCAGATTTTGTTTGATCTTATCTGCTGCTATTCTTTCATTGAATTCCAGGACCAGGGTTCTTTCATTGAAGTTTAATGTTTGATCGACGGGATAAGAACTAATTAATATAGGAGGAATAGTATCCTTTGGACCTCCTGATACAACACCTGGGTTTGCACATCTTTGAAAGAAAGTTAGTATGAGAAGGATGTTGATTCCAACTGTGATATATTTCATGTTTTTAAAACGTAAATAAGGCTGGAGTATTCTCCACTGGATTTAGCCTGACGATTGGATTTAAGACCGTTGTTAATAGCGGAAAGCATATTGTTACTACCCTGATATTTCTCACTAAGCCATGATACATAAAAAGCATCAAGTTTCATTGGATGAACTTTAACAACAGATAATTTACAGGTGGTTGCAAGTACCTTGAAGGATGACTGTGAAAAGTGATATAGATGTCTTGGTACATCATACGCAGCCCAATACTTCTTGTAGTGAAGAGCGTCATATGAATTGATGTTTGGTACGGCTACAAATAGTAAACCGCCTTTCTTAAGTTTTTTTCGTAGAAGTTTTAAAGTGATTTTCAGATCATGTACGTGTTCTATGACATGCCAGGCAGTAATTACATCGAATTTATCTTCATTAGAAACTTTTTGGATGGTATCATGAAATCTGATATTTGAATTGCTGAGTTGTTTAATATGTGGATCATAGGCTACTGATTCCCATCCTGATTTGTACATGAAATCAATAAAATGTCCTGTACCACATCCATAGTCTAGAATTCTACCTGGTTTTTTATAAGAAAGGATTAATTGTCTTTTGGATCTAAGCGTAAAAGAACGGGCAATTTTATAGACACCATTAATGAGATTATTGGATTTATTAGCATGTGAAATGTACTTATCACTTTGATAATAAGCTCCTATATTGTTTTCGTCGGGTCTTGGATTGGTAAATACAAGTCCACATTTATTACAACGTACCAGGGCGAAGCTTTCCTGGCTGATGGAAAAGTCAGTACATATTAAGTGGTTGGTGAAAAGCGTATGCTTGCAAGACGGACACTCTTCTAGTTTTTGATACATACTATCTTCCTATATAAACCATTAATACAGAAACATCTGCAGGTGATACACCACTGATCCTGGATGCCTGTCCTATAGTAGATGGTTTAATCTTTAATAATTTTTCTTTGGCTTCTTTAGATAAGGAAGGAATGTTGTTGTAATTAAAGTCAGGATTAATATTTTGATTTTCCAGTTCATTCATCTTCTCACTGTTCTTCTTTTCTCTCTCAATATATGTCTCGTATTTGATTTGAATCTCAGCCTGTTCTATACTTTCAGTAGAGAATTGATTGAGTTTGGATTTCAAGTCTGGGTATATTGTTTCCAGATCATGAATGGAAAAATTAGGTCTTTTCAGTAATTGAGACAGTGAAGATTTGTCCTTCACGGGCGCCTGATCTACAGATGCTAATAATGGATTTATATCATCTGGTTTGAATTTAATTTCTTCAAGCAATGATACTACATTCTTTGTTTGTTGTTCTTTATCAAGCATCTGCTGATATCTTGAGTCATCTGCCAGACCTAAACCATAACTAAGTTTGGTGAGTCTAAGATCAGCATTATCCTGTCTGAGAAGCAATCTGAATTCCGCACGGGAGGTAAACATTCTATAGGGTTCTTCGGTGCCTTTATTAATAAGGTCATCAATGAGCACACCAATGTAAGCCTGAGACCTCCCAAGGATAAATGGGGGTTGTTCTTTAACCTTCAGGTGTGCGTTGATTCCAGCCATCAAACCCTGGCAACCTGCTTCTTCATATCCTGTGGTACCGTTAATTTGACCAGCGAAGTAAAGGTTTTCAATGAGCTTAGTCTCAAGTGTAGATGTAAGTTGAGTTGGTTGGAAGAAATCGTATTCAATGGCATAACCTGGTCTAAACATTTTTACCTGCTCAAATCCTGATACTTTTTTCAAAGCATTATATTGAACATCTTCCGGCAAGGAGGTAGAAAAACCATTGACATAGATTTCTACTGTATTCCAGCCTTCTGGTTCAACGAAGATTTGGTGTCTGTCCCTATCTGCGAAGCGATTGATTTTATCTTCTATGGAAGGACAATACCGTGGTCCAAGTCCCTGAATTCTTCCATTAAACATAGGAGATTTGTGAAATCCTGTTTGTAATTCATTGTGTACTTCAGGACTTGTGTACGTAATCCAGCAGCTCTTTTGTTTTGTTAAAGGAGTTGTTGAATTGAGATAAGAGAATTTACCAGGGAGGTCATCACCCGGTTGCTCTGTCATTTTAGTATAGTCAAGACTACGTCCATCTACCCTTGGAGGTGTACCGGTCTTCATACGACCTGATTCGAATCCCAGTTCAATGAGCTGCTCAGTGATTCCTGTAGCAGCCCGTTCTCCTGTCCTGCCTCCACCAAATTTCTTTTCTCCTATATGTATGACTCCGTTCAGAAAGGTGCCATTTGTAAGGACTACGGATTTACCAGGTATTTCTAGGCCAAGGCTGGTTCTTACACCTGCCACCCTATTGTCTTTTACAATGAGACCCGTAACCATTTCTTGCCAGAAGTCAACGTTATTTATGCCCTCAAGCGTAAGACGCCATTCTTCTGCAAATCTCATTCTATCGGATTGTACCCTTGGACTCCACATAGCTGGTCCTTTGCTCCGATTAAGCATACGAAACTGTATGCTGGTCTTGTCGCTTATGATACCTGAGTAACCCCCGAGTGCATCTATTTCACGCACGATCTGTCCTTTTGCAACGCCTCCCATTGCGGGGTTGCAAGACATTTGGGCAATCGTATTCATGTTCATGGTAGCCAACAACACTTTGGAACCCATGTTAGCGGCAGCTGCAGCGGCTTCACAGCCGGCATGCCCTGCCCCAACTACAATGACATCGTATTCTTTAAACATATGCAGAGATGTTTCACGTGGAACATCAGACCCAAAGAACCCCTTTGAGCTTTGAATTGTTCCACGTGGAACGTTAAATTTTCAGCAAAGATATACACGTGTTTTCTTTCTTGCGCATGATTGCTTTTTGATTTGCTGTTTTATCGTCGTATCCCAGTAGGTGGATGACTCCATGAATCATTACGCGAGCAAGTTCATGACCAAATTCAACCTCATATTTCAGGGCATTTTCTTTTACACGGTCAATACTGATGATGATTTCTCCATTGACCACCCGGGCCTTTTCACTATAATCAAAGGTGATGATATCGGTGAAGGTGTCGTGATTCAGATAGGATTGGTTGATCTCCAGGAGTGATTCATCTGTGGTAAAGACATAAGAAAGCTCCTCTAACGTGTAGTCTTCTTCGAGGATTACACTATTTATCCAATCCTTTAATACTGCTTTCTCAAAAGGAAGATCAAAGTCGATGGCTGAATTCTGAAAGTAAATCGGAATCATTCAAGTGATCAGGAAAGATAGAAGAGCATTTCTACCTGTCTGCCATCATCATTGAAATGGACCTCATCGCATAAATGCTTCATAAGAAAAATTCCTCTTCCGCCTGGTTTGCTCAGGTTTTCAGGAGATGTAGGATCAGGTAAACTGTGGTAGTCAAATCCTTTACCCTGGTCAGAAACAATAAACTTTATGTGACTATTGTCGAGAATCAGTCTCAGCGTCACATTCTTTTTGCTATCGTTCTGGTTGCCATGCAGGATGGCATTATTTACTGACTCCGTCACCGCAATCATGATGTTACCATAAATGTCATCATCCAGAGAATACTTCTCCTTGGCATTGTCGATGAAACTCTCAATAATCCTGATGTTTTCAGATAGAGATGGTATTTGAATTTGAATCTCGTTCATTGTTATTCCTCTTCACTCAAGCGTCTAAAATAGTCGTTTACTTCTTTTTTATAAAATGGATTTAGCTCAATTGGTATAGTTTTTAATAATTCTATCTCATTTTCTCTTGCTTTGAGATATTCTTCATATGCCGGCGGATTTTTTCTTTGATAGTTATCCGCTGTTTCTCCTTCCCTTTCCGGGTCAATCTTTTGCTCACGCATAGATTCTTCAGCTTCCAACATCTTGGTCACAAGCTTTTTCTGTCTTTCAATCAGCTTTTGAGTAAGCTGCTTATTTACCAGTTCCAACTCACTTTCTTCCATCTCTTTTATGATCTCATTGAGTGAGTTTCCAATCTTTTCTCCATCCGGCTGGCCATTCAGTTTTTCTTGTAGTGCTTTCATCTGTTGACGGATCATCTCCTGCTCTGCAGCCATGCGAGCCAATTCTTCTGAAAGTTCTCTTCCGGATTTGCCGCTCTTTTTCAATTCCTCAATCTGCTGACCCAATTGCTTTTGTAGCTCGCTTAATGAAGGCTGTTCAGAAGGATTACCCGAGGCCATGCTCATGGCATTTTGCATTTGCTGGAGAACATCAGAGAGTAATAAAGCCAGATTGTTTACCGATGTCATGGCAAATTGCTGATGGCTCATGGCTTTTCCTTTGTTTCTTTCTCGTAGCTCATTCATGGCTGATTCCAGATTTTCATTGATAGCCCCTACTTCACGGGTCACAAATGCACTTATCTGAAAAACACGCTCAGATAGAGAATATAAACTGTCTTCAATGATCTGAGCATTGTCTATAAGCTGTAGCTGCTCTTGTGATAGCTCTATAAACCTGGGGTCTGATTGTCTGACCTTTCTGAACTCATCAATGATTTCTTCCTGATCGAAGGAAAGCTTAACCAGGTTATCGAGGATATTTCGAAGATTATCAATGTTTTCCTGCATCATGTCCATCTCCATATTGCTCTGCATTTCGGACATTTTCTGAGCAAGATTTTTCATTTGCTCACTGGTTTCCTGCTGCTTTGATTTTGTTGCTTTGTTTGGCTTGCTGTTTTGTTCAAGCTGCTCTGACAACTCCTCCAGATTCTTTTTGATGTCTTGCTCGTCCTGTTCAAAATCCTGCAGCGGTTCCGGGTTTTTCATCTCCTGGTTCAACTGCTCCATCTTTTCGATCTTTTCCTCCAGCTCCTGGAATTTTTCTTTGATCTCTTCCTGCTGAGAAGCCACATTTTCGTCCTTCTCCATTTGAGAGATCTTTTCTTGTTTCTCTGCCAGTGACTCCAGCTCTTTGATATTTTCTCCAAGCATAGATTCTAACTTGAGCCGTTTGAAAAGTTCAAGTGCACGCTCTAATTCGTTTTCCAGATTTTTCTCATTTAGCTGCAGTTTTTCCAGTTGATTTCGAACCTGATCAGAGTTGGCATTTTCTTCCAATAACTTTTTGAGCTCGTCATATAGCTTCTTCGTCTTCTCATCCAAGAGCTCGTTCATCAGACTTTGGAGCTGCTCTGACTTTTCCTTTATCGACTGATCCTGCTCTTTGAATTCTTCCTGGCTTTTCTTCAGGTTATCGAATTGCTCTTTCAACTCCTCGATGGATTTTTCCAGCTCTTCCCTATCCTTGAGGATGTCCTCAGTCATCTTCTCTTCCTGCCACTCCATCTTATTCTTTGTCTTGAGTCGCTCTTCCAGCTCTTTCAGCTTGTCGTTCAGGGATTCCACTTCGCTCTTTGCCTGGTCTAGCTTTTCTTCAGACTTCCTGGATTTTTCCTCAAGCATGTTTTCAATCGCCTTTTCATCCGGTTTTTGGAAGTAAAACCTTTGGGTTCGGCTTTCTTTGGGACCATTGATCCCATCATTATCCAATGCACTTAGGTAAAACTCTAAAGTCTGTGATTTTTCCAGGGCCAGCGTATCCATTGGCCAGCTAAAATAAAATTTACGATCCTGCTGATTGATATTGGCGAGCAACCTCACCTTCCTGAAAGGATCACTGAATCCTTTTCTATAGCTAAGACTCACTGCAGAGACACCATAATCATCGTGAAGTGAACCCGACAATTCAATGGATTGGTATAAAATAGTATCAGGAAGATATACAACTTGTATTTGAGGGTATTCATCCTTTACCACTTTTACATGATATTCTATCTCAGATCGGTTGGATCCAAATTCATTCTTAAGCTGTAGGTTATAGGTAAAATCGGACAGCGCTACTTTTTCAATCAGGAAGGCTTTATCTGTTTTGTTTTCAAAAGAGCTGGCTTTTTCATTAATGATGAGATGAGCGGATGAAGTATTGGTGGTATTAAGGTTCCATTTGATCCTGGTTCCTTCGGGAATCAATAAGTTGCCTGTATTGGCAATTGTTTCATCATCCAGCCTGGTATATCTGGGATAGTCCAGATCGATGGAGAATGTTCTCAGCTCCGGACGATCAAGTAACCTGATGTTATATTCATCTGACAGGTAGCCAGCAGCTTCAAACTGAAATGACATGGGGTTATTTACACTGTTGAACTTAAACCCAAACGAATCATTGTTAAGTTTGGCAAGCTTAATTCTCCGGTTTTCAGTCAGGATATAGACAGACTCCGGAATGCTTTCGCCCGTTACTTTTAGTTTCAGTTCCAGATTTTCATTTCTAAAGACATTCAGGTCGGTATTTTGAAGAAGAAATTCAAAGGGAGCTTTCTTTTTAAAATGCTGATCATACAGCATTATCCTTTTGGAGCTCTCCGTTACTGCTGGTGTATTGATAAAAGAAAGCAGAAATACTACAGTGATCAAAACAAGAAATGCATACAGGTATTTTTTGAGTATGCTGAAATCTACAGCTTGCTGAAACTGAAAAACATTGAGTTCGCGTGTCTTCTGCTCAATGGCAGCAGCTAACAAAGAGGTATCACTAGATGTTAACTCACTGATTTGCAGATAGTTAACAAGCTTATCGCTAATCTCAGGAAAATGATTCCCGATGTCTCTGGAGGCGTCAATGTCTGAAATATTTTTTCCGATGTTAAGGAGCTTCAACAGCGGCATGATCACAAGGGTGACCAAAGGAATCAAAAAGATGAGTAGCAGAGCAAGAAGTAGGATCAGCCTGATAGTGGATGGAAACCAAAAGCTATTTTCCAGCAAGATGACCACGAGGAACAATGAAATAAAAGACAATAGCGTAATTAGCCCACCCTTTACCAATTGTCGGAGGTAATACTTTCTCTTATACTGTCTGATCTTATGTTTGATCACATGAATGGCCATATTCTATCAATACGTATTATGTAAACTAAAGATCATATTTGGATATCGAGTTCCCTTTCAAAATATTCAATGATATGCATTTTTAAAAGTTTTTCCTGTTCTAACAGATCAAAATGTGGTAATTCACGCTTGAGTTTCCAATGAGGCCAGCCATCTTCATCTATTCCTTCCAAATCATAGAATCCAGCATAAGAAAGTACTTTACAAATGGCAATGTGCATGAGGTCCTGCTTTTCCTCTTTCGAGAAACTATTAACTCCCCGGCCAAGTTCCTGAACCCCAATCAGGAATAACACAGCATTTAGATCTTTGGGCCGCTTATTGATTTTTTCATCTAAAACACCCATCAGTTTAACCCACTGCCTTTCTAAGTCAATATCTTTTTTATATACCATTTAACGGAAATTCATTAAATTTTAAGTATGAATCTCTTCAGGATCACCGCAGAGGTATGGAATGATTTTCTGTTGAACATATTTCCAGCTGTCTGCATCAATTGTAATACTACACTTGTCAGGAATGAGCAATACATCTGTTCCAAATGTAAGATAGCCCTTCCGCGTACAAATGACTACCTCGATCCAACAAACAGACTATTCCAAAAGTTTGCATATGAACCCAAGGTGAAACACGTTTCCAGTTTCCTTGACTATAATAAACATGGAATAGCACGAAAACTAATTCATAGCCTCAAATATCGTGGTGAAATGGATATTGGTCTGATGTTAGGCAGAATCTATGGGGAAGATCTTCGTAAAACTGGTAAACTTAGACCCGATATTATTTTTCCAGTGCCTTTGCATCATCGGAAACTAAAGAAAAGAGGATACAATCAAAGTGAAATGATTGCGCTGGGTTTGTCTGAAAGCCTTGAGGTGGAAGTAGATACTGATATTTTGATCAGGAAGACGTATACGAGCACACAGACTAAAAAATCACGGGTTAGTCGTTGGGAAAATGTAGGCAATGTGTTTGAGGTTGTTTCTCCCGAACTATTATACAACAAACGGGTGATGCTGGTAGATGATGTATTGACTACGGGAGCCACCATGGGTTCACTGGCCAGCCAGATTGCAAAATGTGACGTGCATGAGATTTACCTTGTGGCGATGGCCGCAGGGTCATAAAAAAACCGGATCAGTTACGATCCGGTTCTTCAATTTGTGAAAACAGTTTCTTAGTAATTTGTTCCTGCTCGAATCATGGCGCATCGGAAACCAATTGTCGCAGTAGCAGAATCTTCGAAAAGAGCTCTTCTTGTACCTGGTGACATCCAGTAAGCAACATCAGCCCATGAACCACCTTTGTAAACCCTCATTCTTTTCACAGGAGGAGTGTCTACATTGTAAGATCCTTGCAGACCTGAAGTTTCTACCCAATCTTCTTCGGTATAGAAATCTTCATTACCGATAAATGTCCAACCTGCATCATAAGTATCTCTTGGATCCAGTTTTCCATCACGTCTTACAGGGTTCATATCTGCCACATCCTGGAAGGTAAGTGGTCGATAAACGTCCTGTACCCACTCATTCACGTTTCCGGCCATGTTGTAAAGTCCAAAATCATTAGGTGGATAATCATAAACGTAAGTAGGGATCATGGCACCATCATTAAGCTTACCAGCGATACCTGCATAGTCACCCCGTCCTCTTTTGAAGTTGGCCAGGAAATAACCCATGCTTTTACCGTAAGGATTCCTCAATGCGTGACCATCCCATGGATAAAGTCTTCTGTGTGTTTGGTTTTCGTCTAACCACTGAGTACCGATAAGTGCCTGAGCCGCATATTCCCACTCAGCTTCTGTTGGCAGTCTGTAATCAGGAAGTACAACTCCGGATTCTAATGGAATTCTTTGAGAAGCATTACCTATTGCAGTAGCTTCTGCTCCGGCAAATTCCGCATCACCACTTGCTAATGGATCAAGCAATCCGGCATCTTCTGCTAACTTCAGGTTTACCACTGAAGTTCTCCATTTACAGTAATTCACTGCTTGTCTCCAGTTTACACCTACAACAGGGAAATATCTGAAACCAGGATAACGATAGTAATGATCTACATAAGGATCATTAAAAGCTAAATCTCTTGTCCAAACGGTAGTATCAGGTAGGTTGTTTCTCCAGAAATATTCGTCGGAATCCTGTTTGATGTAAAACTCATATTCCAACCAGTTGATGTTGGATACTTCAGTTTCGTCCATATAGAATGATGCTACCGTTACAGTTCGCTCCACATTGTCGTGAGCATGGGTAACATCTTCTTCGAAAGTCCCCATTACAGTCCTACCACCTTCGATGAATACGAGGTTTGGACCTTCTGGTTGACCGCTAAAATCATTTACTTGAAATCCTCCCTCTTCGTTGAATTCCAATCCGGTGGCATTACTCGCCGAGCCCGGGTTAGAGCTGGTGGGATTGCCACCACCCCCACACGAAGCGAGGAAAACCAACACCGATAGCACGGATGTTGGATACATTGCTGCATTCACAAATCTTTTCATAACCTGTTTAAATTTACTTTGACGCGCACAAAATACTAATAAATACAATTAATTCAAAAATACATACAATATTAGTATTGAATCAATTGTACACAATTATCTAATGTCAAAAATGAAAAAAAATTGTGAAAAAAGTGGGATTTTATGCATTAGTTGTCTCCAACTGCATGGAATTTAATGTTTTGATCGCTTTTTTGACCTCGTCTATCTCTTTCACACTGATAATGAGCTTGTTTTTATATTCGCGCATACTACAGTTTTTGGGATGCTGCTGGATAAATGCCAGTACAGCTCCAAAAATGTCGGACTTAAAGTATTCTTCATCTTTTTTCTCTGAAAGATAACATCGCATCACCTCATTTTTGATTGTGAGTTTTTCGAAGCCGATTTTACTGGCCAGCCAACGAAGCTCTACAGATTCAATAAGATTATTCACGTTATCAGGGATGGTACCGAAACGATCTTTTAGTGTGGATTTGAATTTGGCAAGTGATTCCCGGTCATTGATATTGTCAAGTTCCGAGTAGAGAGCCAGTCGTTCGGAAATATTGGAAACATAAGATTCAGGGATGATTAGTTCCAGGTCCGTTTCGATGATACAATCTTCGATCATTTGTTCCAGGTGATCTTCACTCAGCGATTCGGTTTCAAACAAACTTTTGAATTCGGTCTCTTTGAGTTCATGCACGGCCTCATCAATGATTTTGTGATACATCTCAAAACCAATGTCGTTGATGAAACCACTCTGCTCCGAACCAAGTAGGTTTCCCGCTCCCCGGATATCGAGGTCTCTCATGGCTACCTTAAATCCATCACCCAATTCGGAAAATTCCTCCAGTGTATTTAACCGCTTACGCGCATCTGACGAAAGGGCAGATACCGGGGGTGTCAACAGATAACAGTAAGCTTTGGTGTTCGATCGTCCTACCCGACCACGCATTTGGTGAAGATCGGAGAGGCCAAAAGTATGAGCAGAATTGATGATGATGGTATTGGCATTGGGGATATCCAGACCCGATTCAATGATGTTGGTAGAAACAAGAACGTCATGCTCGCCATTGATGAACTTGAGCATCACTTTTTCTAATTGCTTACCGTCCATCTGACCGTGGGCGATACCGATTGAAGCATCGGGCACCAACTTGAGCACTATATTGGCAATTTTTTCTATGTCACTCACCTTGTTGTGCACAAAGAAAACCTGTCCTCCCCTTCGCACTTCATGGCTGATGGCATCCCGAATAATTTCATCACTGAATTCATTGATTTCGGTGACCACCCCTCGTCTGTTGGGAGGTGCAGTGGAAATGATAGAAAGGTCGCGTGCTCCAAGCAGTGAAAAGTGAAGTGTTCTTGGGATGGGAGTAGCTGTCAAAGTGAGCGCATCCACATTGACGCGCATCTCCTTCAATTTTTCCTTCACTTTCACACCAAACTTCTGCTCCTCATCTATGATCATGAGACCCAGATCTTTGAATTCGATGTCTTTATTTACGATGCGGTGAGTACCTATGAGGATATCAATTTTCCCGTCCTTAATCTTTCTCTTGACCTCATTGATCTCCTTAGTAGACTTAAATCGGTTGATATAATCCACTGTAACCGGGAAATCAGCAAATCTTTCTGAGAAGGTTCTGAAATGTTGCAGTGCGAGGATGGTGGTAGGAACCAATACGGCTACCTGCTTACCATTAAGTACTGCTTTGAAAGCTGCACGAATAGCTACTTCTGTTTTTCCAAAACCCACATCTCCACACACCAGTCGGTCCATTGGGTGTGGCTGCTCCATATCTTTTTTCACATCAATGGTGGCCATGGCCTGATCAGGTGTATCCTGGTAGAGGAATGATGATTCCAATTCTGCCTGTAGGTAATTGTCTTGCTCGAAGGCAAACCCAGGGGCTGCTTTTCGCTTGGCATAAAGTTGAATAAGGTCTTTGGCGATGTCTTTGATCTTACTCTTGACCTTTTTCTTCTTGTTTTCCCATTCAGGAGATCCGAGTTTGCTAATATTGGGAGGTTCACCCTCTTTTCCGGAATACCTGGAGATTTTGTGCAATGAATGAATACTTACATAGAGCAAATCATCGTCTTTGTAAATGACCCGAAGCGCTTCCTGCTTATGGTCATTGACTTCGACGGTTTCCATCCCGACAAATCTGCCAATGCCATAATCTACATGCACCACATAGTCTCCTGGCTGAAGTGTCTTAAGTTCTTTTAGTGTAAGGGATTTTGATTTGGTAAATCGCTCCCTGGTTTCAACTTTGTGGTACCTGTCAAAAATCTGATGATCCGTGTAGCAAAGAAGTTCATGCGTGTTGTCAATAAATCCTTCCCTCAAACTGGCTACAATCCCGTGAAATTGTAATTCGGGATTTATTTCCTGGAAGATAGATTCCAGTCGGTCAATCTGCTTCTGAGATTCTGAAGCAATAAACTTTTCCAGATAATTGGATTGGTGTTCCAGGAGGTCAGATGCCAGCAAGTCAAATTTCTTATGGAACGTAGGCTGAGGTCTTACCTCAAATTGGATTACCTGATCATGCGTTAAATAGAATCGTTTCCCAAATTCTATTTTTTTCATGAACCCGGTGAGCTTTTTAAAGCTGCTTTCTGAATCAAAAAGATCTTCGGGTTTTAGCACCACCTGGGTGTTTCCACTTATGGCCATGATCTGATCGAAAGACTCTTTGGCTTTTAAAAATCCTTTCTCAATGAGATCGGTAGTTTCCCTGTAATCTTTAAACCAGGTGATTGTATCTTCCGGAAGGAATTCAAAAAAGGACTGACGTTCTTCTTTGATCAGCTTATCCTGCACATTTGGTATAAGGCTGATTGAAGTAACATCTTTGGTTGAAATCTGTGTTTCCGGGTCAAAAAGCCGGATAGATTCTATTTCATCACCAAAAAGTTCCAATCTGAAAGGATAATTATCAGAAAAGGAAAAAACGTCAATGATTCCACCCCGCACAGCAAACTGACCCGCTTCATAGACAAAATCATTTTTTTCAAAACCATACTCTATCAGCAGCTCCGTCACAAAATCAACATCCAGCTTTTCCCCGACGCTGGCTTTCATGGTATTCTCTACCAGTGATCTTTTGTTGATTACTTTTTCGTAGAGGGCATCAGGATAGGAAACGATCACAATTTTTTCCTTTGCATTGATCTTGTTCAACACTTCTGCACGCTGCAGCACATTGGCATTTTCCGTTTCTTCAAACTGGTAAGGCTTTTTGTATGAGCTTGGGAAAAAATAGATGCTCTGTTCAGGGAGGAAGTTTTTTAGATCATTCTGGAAGTATGCAGCTTCTTCTTTGTCATGCAATACGATCAAGTGAGATTTTTCCAGAGATTCGAACAGTGCGTGAACGATCAGAATGTCTACGCTGCCGGCCAGACCTTTGATGGCGATTGTATTTCCTGAAGAAAGCGCAGTGATCGCACTTTTCACATGCAAACTTTCCCTGTATGTATTTTTTAAATTCCTAAGATCCACCCTGAACGCATTAATTGGGACGCAAAAGTAACTGTTATAGCTTGATAAACTATATTGAACCTATTTCACAATATATATGTTCACTTTTCGTCTAATTAATTAACAAGTAGGTTCAAAAAGCTTAATTAGATTATTTTAAGAATTTGTAGAAACTTTAGTCGACCTTCATGCGTTATAATAATAGAAAGCATTAAGCAACATAGTTGCAAAGATTTCTTTTTAGGTTAGGTTGGTGATAGGCGTTCATCGATTCCAGATGGGCGCCTTTTTTTATAATAGATTTTGACGCAGTCTATTGGTCACTCTTTCCAGTTCAACCAACGATTCAATAGCGACAAGCTCATCCGTACGAATCCCCAATAGCTTTGAAGCTTCAGCGACTTGCTGTCTTTCTTCCAATGCATACTCATCATCTGCAGAACTCATTCGAATGGCATCGTAGATCAACACCTTATCAAAGCTGGTAATCGTTTTTTTATTGAATGAATTAAAGATCTTGACCAGATCAGATTTTTGGTAATCAAAATTTAGCCACGCCTGTACAATTTCTTCGTCAACACCAACCTGGTCAGCCAGATCAACGGTTAACCATTCCATTTCAGGATCCGATACCAGACCATCTGAACCCGCAATCTTCAATAGCGCGTAACCATATTCTTTCCATGATTCCTCAGGCACCATAGTGATTCCATAAAATGCTGGGGATAGTTTTGAGTATTCGGATATCATTCTGTTAATGTTTAAATGTTATTCTGAACAAATTAAATTACTAATATTGACGCCAGATCGGAAATCATTACATAATTTAAGTATTTCGAAATAACCTAAGAAGCATGTTTACAGAAAAAGATAATCAACAGATCCGGGAGCATGGTATTGATGCAAAAATAATTGAAGATCAAATCGCACATTTTAAGTCAGGATTTCCTCCTTCGGTCCTGATTGATGCTGCCACGGAGGGCAATGGTTTACATATTTTAGATGAAAAAGAAGCTGATGATCTGATCCGATTTTATGAAGGGAATAAGGGTTCACTGGAGATATTAAAATTTGTTCCTGCGTCAGGAGCAGCTACGAGGATGTTCAAATCTCTTTTTGGTTTTTTAAATGATTATTCTGGAAGTGAAGAAGATTATTCCAAACTACAAGCAGACCAAAGTGCCGGATCCGTTTTTACTTTTCTGAAGAAGCTCCAGGATTTTGCATTCTATGAAGATTTGAAGCAGAAATTCATGGAGGTGAAGGGAGTCAGTCTGGAAGAAGCCCAATTGAAAAGGGATTATACTTCCATTGTGGATGTGCTTTTGTCGGAAGAAGGATTAGGCTATGGCAGTCTACCCAAAGGGCTTTTGAAATTTCATAAATATGTCGGCTATTCCAGAACACCCGCAGAAGAACATTTATATGAAGGAGCAAATTATGCAGTAGATGATAAAGGGAATGTAAAACTCCATTTCACCGTTTCTCCAGAGCATTTGGAGAAATTCCAGGCTCATATTAATTCCGTAAAGGGAAAATATGAATCAGAATTCAAAGTGAAGTTTGAGGTTAGCTATAGTATTCAAAAAAAATCTACTGATACCATCGCTGTAGACATGAACAATGAGCCATTCAGAAATGAAGATGGTTCTTTGTTGTTTCGGCCAGCTGGTCATGGCGCACTGCTGGATAATCTGAATGACCTTGATTCGGAGGTAGTCTTTATCAAGAATATAGACAATGTGGTCCCTGATCGGTTGAAGCCAGAAACCATCAAATACAAAAAGGTTATTGCGGGTCTTCTTTTAAAATACAAAGATGCAATCAAAGAAACCGTATCCAACCTGCGAGAAGGTAAAGGCCTGGATGAAGCAATCAAACTATTAAATGATTGGCTTGGCTACCGCCCGGCTGCCGGATTTGATAAACTCAGCACAAAAGAGAAAACGGATCATGTAATCGGGAAACTCAACAGACCATTGAGGGTGTGTGGAGTTGTGCAAAGTGAGGGTGATCCCGGAGGCGGTCCATTTTGGGTTCAAGCAGAAGATGGCTCCATATCAATGCAGATTGTAGAGACTGCTCAGATGAACCTTGATGACCCACAGCAAAAAGAAGTTTTTGAACGAGTGACGCACTTCAATCCAGTGGATGTAGTTGCTTATCTGAAAGATGTGGATGGAAAGAAATTTGATTTAATGAAACATCGTGACATGAATGCTGGCTTTGTTTCCAAAAAATCAAAAGACGGAAAGGACCTCAAGGCACAGGAGCTGCCCGGATTGTGGAATGGTAGCATGGCAGACTGGAATACGATTTTTGTCGCCGTACCAGCCATCACCTTCAATCCTGTGAAGTCTGTCAATGATCTGTTGAAATCGCAACATCAACCAAAGTAATTCATCTTTTGAATTGAGCGGAAAGCAAGACAAGTCATTGTATTTTGTGGCCCTTGTACCTCCTGAACCCTTTTACAGTGAAGTACAAAAGATTAAACACGAGCTATCTTCCAATTATCGAACGAAAGCCTCACTTAGATCACCACCACATATTACACTGCATATGCCTTTCAGCTATCCCGAAAGTGGAGAGGATAGAATTTATTCTGCACTGCATCGGGTGCAGTTCGGGAAATTTCCGATTGTCCAAAATGGGTTTGGTGCTTTTCCTCCCCGTGTCATTTATATACATGTGGAATCATCACCACAACTGAGTACGCTAAATGAATCAGTCATGAAAAGTATTCGGAGTGACCTAAACATAGTGAAAGATTCATATCGCAATGAAGGCTTCAAACCCCATATGACTGTAGCCTTCAGAGATTTGCGGCCGGCAATGTTTAAGCAAGCCTGGGAAACCATGAAAGATGCTCATATTTCGTTTACCTGGGAAGCTCGGTCATTTTTTCTACTGAAACATAATGGGAAGGAATGGGGTTTATTGAAGGAATTTGGAGATAGTTGAATAGAATAGAACATGCCGCATTAACTTTGCAGGCTTGTGATTTTGAGATAGTTATGAAGAGGATTTTCTTTCTGGGGCTTCTGCTGGCAGGATCCCTAAAAGTCTACCCCCAACCAGCATGGGAAGGCAAATTTGAACAATTGGGTACGGTACTCCCCACACCCAATGAGTACCGAACAGCTTCTGGCACACCAGGTCAGGATTATTGGCAACAACAAGTGGATTATAAAATTCAGGTCACGCTGGATGACGTGAATCAGATGATCAGTGGTGAAGCAGGGATTACCTATCACAACAATTCACCACACGAGTTGCCGTACCTCTGGTTTCAGTTAGATCAGAATATGAGAAAAGAGGATTCTGATTCCAGGACCACTCATACAGCCATCATGTCAACAAGCATGTCTCCCATTGATTTTCAGCGAGTCAAGAAACAGGATACTGATGTAGAGGGCTACGAAATAGAATGGGTAAGATCATCGGCAGGTCTGAGCCTAAAGTATACCATTAATAAGACCATGATGAGGGTGGATCTGCCGAAGCCACTGCAGCCTGGGCAGGATATTGCCTTGTGGATCGCCTGGAATTATAAACTCAATAACCGATTGATCGATAGATCAGCCAGGTCAGGATATGAGTATTTCCCCGAAGATGATAACTATCTATATACCATAGCACAGTTTTTTCCCCGGGCAGCGGTATACTCGGATTACCAGGGATGGCAAAACAAGCAGTTTTTAGGAGAGAGCGAATTCAGCACAAACTTTGGTGAATACCAGGTAGACATTTCTGTGCCTGCGGATATGATCGTGGCGGCAACAGGTACCTTAATGAATGCGTCTGAGCTATTGACAAAAACTCAGATGGAGCGCCTTGAGTTGGCCAAATCTACTTATGATAAACCAGTTTTAATTGTTACACCTGCTGAAGCCAGGAGAAACGAACCCAGTCGGGTAAGAAAAACAAATCGATGGCACTTTGATGCCACCAATGTCCGGGATTTTGCATTTGTAGCTTCTCGAAAATTTGTTTGGGATGCGATGGCTGTAGATGTCGGTGAAAAGGATGTACTTGCCATGTCTTTTTATACCAGGGAGTCCAATTCACTTTGGAAGAAATATGCCACCAAGGCCAGTGCGCACACTTTAAAATTCTTTTCCAAGTACCTGTTTGAATATCCGTATCCGGTTGCCATCTCTGTCAATGCAGCTTCATTGGGAATGGAATATCCAATGATCAATTTTAGCTATGGCCGACCCGATGAGCATGGAAAATATGAAGATAAGGATATGTATGCCTTGATCAGTGTCCTCATTCATGAAGTAGGGCATAATTATTTTCCGATGATTGTAAACAGTGACGAAAGGGCTTTGTACTGGATGGACGAAGGATTGGTTGCTTACATTCAATATTTAGCTGAGCAGGATTGGATGTGGGGATATCCATCGAGGAGAGGACCATCGGATAAAGTGATTTCATATATGAATGGAACTCATGGTGATTTCAGACCAATCATGACAGACCCGGAAAATTTTGTGAGTAAATATGGCAATGCCTACCTCAGGCCCGCCACCGCATTCAATATCCTGCGAAATCTTGTGATGGGTCCGGAGTTATTTGATCATGCGATAAAAACATATGCCAATACCTGGAAATTCAAACATCCTACCTACGCTGATTTTTTCAGGATCATGGAGGATGCCTCAGCGGTAGACCTGGATTGGTTTTGGAGAGCGTGGTTTTATTCCACCGACCATGTAGATATAGCCATAAGCTCTGTAAAATGGTTCAGGATGTCGGAAGAAAAGGCAACGACGGAATTCGTTGATTCAACAGCAATAAATCAAAAGCCGTATTACTTCAACTATAAGAAAGCATATGCCGGTGAGTTTTTAGAAAAGCTGGATGATGAGAAATACCGGGAAAAGATGTCAACTTTTGATTTTTATGAAGTAACTTTTGAAAATATAGGCGGATTGGTTAGCCCGATCGTGGTGGAGTGGAAGTATGAAGATACTTCTACGGAGATAGAACTGATACCTGCCGAGGTATGGAGACGCAACGAGCACACGGCCCGTAAAATATTTGTGAAAGAAAAGAAAGTGGCGAGTGTTCGGATAGACCCTGACCGGATGACTGGTGACGTAAATGAAAAAAATAACTTCTTCCCGAGAGTAAAACCATAACCATAAATAAGATGAGACTGCTAATCCTTGCTTTGTTTTTGTCCACACTTTTTTTCGAATGCAAAAGAACCAACAAAAACGGCGAAGGCGATGGTTCAGGTGAGATAATACTCTATAATAACCCTCCAGCAGAAGGGTTCAATATAGAAGGCTCCAACGCAATTGCGATTATGCTGGCAGATCAGGCCATGAATGCCATGGGGGGTCGTGAAGCCTGGGATAATACCAGATATGTTTCCTGGAATTTCTTTGGAAGAAGGCATCTGTTTTGGGACAAATCGGAAAACAAAGTCCGAATTGATAGAGACGACATGGTGATGAGCCTGGATATGGATGATATGACCGGCCAGGTATGGAAATCAGGAGAAGCCTTGCAAAATGTAGATTCAATCAATAAGTATCTGAAATCTGCAAAGGATATGTGGATCAATGATTCCTACTGGTTATTTATGCCGTTTAAGCTCAAAGATTCCGGAGTCACCATCAAGTACGTTCGCGATGATACCACCAAAGCAGGTGAGCCAGCCAGTGTACTATGGTTGACTTTTGAGGAAGTGGGCAATACGCCACAGAACGCTTACGAAGTTTGGGTAAGCGATGAAACCCGTTTGATTCGTCAATGGGCTTATTTCAAAAATGCAGAAGATAAAGAACCTGCCTTCGTTTTGCCATGGGACAACTATCAGCAGTACGGTGAAATTCTTTTATCAGGTGACAGAGGGGAGCGAAAGCTCTCAGACATAAAAGTATGGGATAAAGCTCCGAAGAATGTATTTACCTCTCCTGATCCGATTTATAAACCAAGTTCATAAAATCTACGGCATCAACTTTGCGTTGTAGAAACAGATGCGAAGATTTTTTCTTATATCACTGATCGTGTGGCCAGCATTATTGTTTGGCCAGGGAGAAAAGATACTGACTCGTCACCTGGAGAAATATGGTCAATCCACCTGGTCTCAAATCCAAACGCTGAAAATTCTTGGTAAGCATGTGACCGAAGATTACAGCGCATTTCCAATAACAATCATCAATAAAGAAAATGTCCGTGTCCGCGTAGATGGTCAAAACTATATACTGGCATTGGATCACGAGGTATTTTGGACATCCGGTCTCACCAGCTCAGATCTACCAATTGAAAAATTGATCCTGCAACATGCTTTAACCTTAGGAAGTCCTTTGGCAAAATTTAAGGAAGAATTGAAATATGCCGGATTGGAGGTTTTGGATGGGACGATGTTTCATTCCTTTAAAAAAGCCAAGGAGGAATATTCTGTGAATTATCTGGTGGATAAAGAATCCGATGAGCTGAGGCACATTCTCCTGAATATCGAAGGGAAACAACCGATGACTGCGCGGCTGACTTTTGATAAGTATAAATCACATCATGGTTTGCTCTTCCCAACAGCAATGACTGTAAGGACGGAAGAAAGCTTCAAAGAATGGGTATTCGATGAGATCTTGCTCGGAATAGCTATTGATGACCAGCTTTTTGTGAAACCCAATAGTCAATAACAAGACATATTGGCCAATCCTGGTAACCTGGACATACTATCCTCCGATAGTAACAGTAGACAAAAACAATTTGAAATTATGAAGGCGGTTTGGAACAACCAGGTTTTAGCAGAAAGTGATGACACAGTTGTAGTGGAGAACAATCATTATTTTCCTCCTGAATCAATCAACAAAGCATTTTTTAAAGAAAGTAAAACCCATACTACCTGCCCATGGAAGGGCGAGGCAAGTTATTATACGGTATCCGTTGAAGGAAAGGAAAATAAGGATGCCGCCTGGTATTATCCTTCTGCCAGCGAATTGGCTAAGAAAATCGAAGGATATGTGGCATTCTGGAAAGGTGTGGAAGTAAAGAAGTGAAGCAGCATTTCGGCCAAATTGACAATTTCTTAGCAGCCCACCAAGCCAATATGGCAGGCCAACCATCGTTAAAATGATGTGGTATGAACCTTGAGATACCAATTTGATAACAAGATTGGAGCGTTATGAAAGTGGATAGAAATTTAATTAGGAATTTAGCGAGAACCGCAGATATATTGAATACCATCAATGGTGGGATGTCACAAACAACCATTAAGATTCATAACAGTGAGCAAGAATGGTTGATCAAAGTGAAAACACCGGGGGTAGACCTTGACAATTTAAGATTGGAAGTTCTGGATAACCATTTATATATACATCAGATGATGGAGATTGATCAGAATTCTTCGGAAAAGGCACCATACGTGATATCCATGATCCCTTTGATCAGGCAAATAAATATTGACGCGATTTCTGCCACGTTTGAAGACGGTTGGACGGTTATCAAATTACCGTTTGATGAAATGGTAAATGGTCAGGAAAGACAAATTAAGATTGAAAGAAGGTAAGACCCTTAGAACAAGGAAAGCACGATCTTTTCCAGGTCTGATCTTTTCAACTTTTTGATGATTTTCATTTTGGCTTCAGGATCTGTGTTTGGATCCTGAAGTTCCTGAAGTGTGGACTTGTCAAAATACTTTTCGAAATCATGATTTGAATCAGCATCCATGCCGAAGACTTCTATTTCCTCCAGGGCGCTTTGCATGATCTCCCGACCAATATTTTTGCTGGATTCAATGGGCTTATATTTAGCGCTACTGTCTCTCAAAGTCCAGCTACTATAATCAATCCGCAACCCCTCAATTTGTTTGAGCCTTGGATCGAAATCACCAAAGATCCGTTTTATCACAGCATAGGCGGAAGATTTCCACGCATCCAAATCAAACTGTTCGTTATCCAGTTTGCTGATTTGTCTTTTGATCAATTCAGCATATTTCTTATCTCTTGGGGACATAATTACTCAATTTAGCTAATTGTACTCCAATTGATTACATTCTTACTCAAAGATTCAATCTGCTTTTTGATCGGGTAATTTTTCGATAGTGTGATTTCCGGGTCCTCATTAAGGACCTCTACAGCTATAGACCTGGCCTGTTTAAGAATTTCTCCATCTTTCCCCAGGTCAGAGATTCTCAAATCCATCAAACCACTTTGCTGGGTGCCCATCAGGTCACCCGGACCTCTCAGTTTCAGGTCAACTTCAGAAATCCGAAACCCATCATTGGTTTCTACCATGGTCCGGATTCTTTCTTTTGCCTCGGAAGTCAATTTGTGGCCTGTCATCAGGATACAAAAGGATTGGTCTGCACCCCGGCCTACTCTCCCTCGCAGCTGATGCAATTGTGAAAGACCGAACCTTTCCGCATTTTCGATCACCATGACCGAAGCGTTGGGCACATCCACCCCCACTTCGATGACCGTTGTTGCGACCATGATTTTGGTTTCCTTATTAAGGAATCTTTGCATTTCCCAGTCTTTGTCCTCGGGCTTCATCCGACCATGAACGATGGATATCGGCATATTCGGATATCTTCTGGAAATGCCCTCATATCCATCCATCAGGTGGTTATAGTCCAAAGTGGCAGATTCTTCGATCAAAGGGTAAACGATATAGACCTGGCGACCCTTTTCAATCTCTTTTTCAATGAAGCCGAACATCTGAATGCGTTTGGAATCAGTCATGTGATAGGTCTTGATGGGCTTACGACCTTTGGGGAGTTCGTCAATGACCGAAATATCCAGGTCTCCATAGAGTGTCATGGCCAGCGTACGTGGGATGGGCGTGGCGGTCATCACCAAAATATGGGGATAGGTGCTCTTGTTTTTGCTCCATAATTTGGCACGCTGTGCTACACCAAACCGATGTTGCTCGTCTATAATGGCTAAACCAAGTTTATCAAATTTAACCTTGTCTTCTAAAAGTGCATGTGTACCTACCAGGATATGAATTTCACCGGCCTTCAAGGCAATGTCCAGTGCCTTTCGTTCCGATTGCTTGGAGGAACCGGTGAGTTTAGCTACGCGGATGCCCAGTGGCTTGGCTTGCTCTTTCAGGTTGTTGAAATGCTGATCTGCCAGGATTTCTGTTGGGGCCATAAAGGCACATTGTGTCCCATTCCCAATGGCAATGAGCATACATAAAAAAGCCACCATTGTTTTACCACTTCCAACATCTCCCTGGATGAGTCGATTCATTTGCTTACCTGAACGGAAATCAGTGTAAGCTTCTTTGATGACCCTTTTCTGGGCTCCGGTGAGCTCAAAAGGAAGGTGATCATTATAGTATTTGTTGAGCATCTCGCTGTTGTTGAAGCGAATGCCCGGATAAGCCTCCATTCGTGAAATCTTCATCATCAGCAACCTCAGCTGAACATAGAATAACTCCTCAAGCTTCAGCCGGTATTGTGCATATTGCAACGACCTTGAGTCTTTAGGGAAATGGATCTGGATAAGTGCAGTTTTTTTGTCCTGCAGCCGGTACTGGTCAATGAGGTATTGGGGCAGAGTCTCATCAATGTGATGTACAGCCTCTACCAGCAGTACCTTCATCATCTTACTGATTGCTTTGCTGTCAATAAATTTCTTTTTGAGTTTTTCTGTGACGGAGTAAACCGGATGAAGATAGCTGCCCGCCTTGTTTTTTTCTGTTAGGACTTCAACTTCGGGGTGGGCAATGTTCATTTTGCTCCCATATCGCGTGGGTTTTCCGAATACAAGGTAGGGGACTCCGACGGTTAACCGGCTTTTGATCCATTTTACTCCCTGAAACCATACTAGCTCCAGGGCACCAGTATCATCATGAAAGGTACCAACCAGGCGCTGTTTTCTTCCAACTCCTACCGTTTGAAACTGTGAGAATTGACCGATCAGCTGCACATATTGTAAAGAATCATTGAGCTCACGGACCTTATAAAACTTCGTGCGGTCCTCATAGCGAAAAGGATAGTATTGTAGGAGATCTCTGAACTTAAATATCCCAAGCTCCTTATTCAGCAGTTCAGCCTTTTGCGGACCGACACCTTTGAGGAATTCGATTTTTCGATCAAAGAAACTAACCATGCATTGCCCTTTGTGCTAAGTTACCTCCATTCAAGAGACTGCAACATATGAAGGATATCTGTTTTGATATAGTTGATGACCGGTTGCAGGGAATCATTTTGGGTAGCAGTCTCAAAATAAAGGGCTCCCCTCAAAAAATGATCTACACTATCCGAAACATGAAACTGGAATTGTGTAGGTACTTCTCCTTCTAGGTCTGTGACACTTGCAAAATTTCCGTTGGGAAGTTCAATGATCTTTTCGTCAATGGCATATGCTTTTACATTGTGCTGAAAGGTGAGCTTGTAGGCATCGCTGTAATACCCCTTGAGTAGGGAATCCAAACTTAAAACCGGTTTGTAGGTGATTTGGATATTGGCCTCCATCTCCGGATAATAAATATCTACCCAATATCTTTCAGAGATCCAGGTGGTATCATCCAGTAATTTGGCATGCTGTGAATACTCAAAAGAGTAGGGCAGTGAATCGGGTGTGGACTGATAGGTAAATGGAGGAAGCTCTATTCTGTTGTACCCCTTGGGTTTGGGCAGATAGTCGGGTGTGCAAGCACAAAAAATAATAATTAGGGAGAATAAGAAAAATCTGTTCATCAATCAGTAAAGTCTTTGCTTGTTTCTGTTTTGCTCTCAGTTCCAATAAATACCCTAACGCGTTTAATTCTTTTATTGTCTACAGCAACGATGGTAAATAGGAAATTCCTGAATTTGATTTTTTCTCCGGCATTCGGGAGTTTATTGTTCAATTCGAGGAGGAGCCCACCAAGAGACTCACTCTCACTTTTGATGGATTCAAATTCCTGGATGTCCTGACCTGTAATTTTACAGAAGTCGTTAAGTGAGGTTTTGCCCTCGAATACAAATGTATTATTATCGAGCTTGCTGTAGGCAATGTCATTGTCATCATCAAATTCGTCATTGATCTCTCCCACGATTTCTTCGATGACATCTTCCAGTGTGATCAGTCCGGAGGTACCGCCATATTCATCCACTACGATAGCCATGTGGACTTGTTTCTCCTGGAAATCTTTGAACAGATCATCTATCTTTTTGCTCTCAGGCACATAGAAACCAGGTCTTAGCAGTGATTGCCAGTGAAATTCCTCGCCCATATCCAGGTGTGGAAGCAAATCTTTGATATAGAGTATTCCTTCTAACTTATCGATGGTTTCATTGTAGACAGGTATCCTTGAATAGCCTGTCTTATTGATTTGATCCATCAAATCATGAAAATCTGTATTTACATCCACTGCGGTGATGTCAATACGAGATTTCATCACTTGTTTCACAGAAAGGGTGCTAAAATTAACGATGCCTTTCAGCATTCCTTTTTCTTCTTCGCTGACCTCTTTATCGGCTGTGATCTCCAGGGCCTGATTGATTTCATCCACAGAAAGATTATATCCTTTTCGCTGAATTCTGCTCTCAATTACATTGCTAATCGAGAGTAACATCCAGGAGATAGGGAAGAGCACTTTATCAGCAATAGACAAAAGCGGAGCGGTGAATCGCGCAAAAGCCAGGTTATTATGGTTGGCATAGACCTTAGGTACGATCTCTCCAAAAAAGATGATCATGATCGTAATAGCGACAGTAAGCAAAATAATGATGAGCCCATCGGCGTCTTTACTCCCCACAACTTTCCAGGTTGCAAAAGTGGAGATGGTAACGATGAAGATATTCACCAGGTTATTCAGAATCAGAATGGTGGCAAGTAGTCTTCGTGGATTGAGCACAAGTCTGTGAATCAGGTGGTCCTGCCTATTTTCCGAGCTTTTACTGGATAAAATTTGATCATGATTCAGTGAAAAGAATGCCACTTCAGATCCGGAGATCAAGCCAGAGAAAAACAACAATACCAGAATGCTGATTCCATTGACAATAAAAAAGGAAACAGGTAGATCTGTTAAATATGCCAGTAAAAACGAGGGGTAAGGATCGTCAAGAGAGGTATCCAATAATTGCTGATTTGGTGAAACAATTAGAACGGTAGATCATCAGTGGCGTCTTCCTGTGGTTGATTGACTGGTTGGGATTCGCTTTCCTGATATCTATCCTGTGTTTGTTGAGATCCTCCAGATGCCTGACCTCCACCTCCGGAATTTCCAAGCATAGTCATGTTGTCCCCAACAATTTCTGTCGTGTAGCGTGTGATACCATCTTTTTCCCACGAGCGTGTGCGAAGCTTGCCTTCTACATAAACCATGTCACCCTTTTTCAGGTATTTTTCCGCCACATCTGCAAGTCCACGCCAAAGTACCACGTTGTGCCATTCGGTTTGCTCTTTGCGCTCACCTGTATTTCGATCTTTATAGACTTCTGAGGTTGCAACAGGAAAATTAGCCACAGAAGCGCCATTTTCAAGGTGTCTTACTTCTGGTTCTTTTCCTAAACGGCCAACAATGATTACTTTATTTACTCCGGACATATTATAAAATTATATTAAAAACTTACCTGTTGCAAGTAGTTGATGATCGATTTTGGTTTCGGCAAAGTTAATACTTCTTCATAGGAATACGGTTGTAAATCAAATTCGTTCATCAGATATGAGAAGTACTTTTCCCCCACGGTATAATGGTAAAACTGCAACCAGATGATTCGGTGGGTGAGTAAATGCCGAAACTTATCACTGGTTTGGATGAATCTTGCTTTGTTATGATCAAATGGGTAATCATTTGAATCTAAGTTATTTCCACCTTCGAAAAGCAGGAATTCGTACAAGCCCTTCCAGATAGATGCCTTTCGCTGCTTCATCAGGAAGCGACCCTCACATTCGATCACAAAATAGTGAAAATACTTTTCCTGGATCGTGGGCTTCGACAGTTTTACCGGAAGATGTTTTTGCGCCTTATGCTGGTATGCATAGCATTCCTGGCGGAAGATACAATGCTCACAATCGGGGCTTGGCTTGCACACGGTTGCCCCAAATTCCATGATGGCCTGGTTAAACTCCCCTGGTTGTTCTTTGTCAATCAATTCATTTAGGACTTTCAAAAAGACATTCCGGGTTTTTGCCTGGGAGATGTCTTCAGAAATACCAAAGAACCTTGAGACAAACCGGAAGACGTTTCCATCGATAACCGGAGCGGCTTCATCAAAGCAGATCGATGAGATGGCTGCCGCAGTGTAGGGCCCGACGCCTTTCAGTTTCAACAGCTCATTGTATTGCTCAGGAAATTTACCGTTGAGTTGTTCAGAGATATATTTTGCGGTCGCGTGGAGATTTCGTGCTCTGGAGTAATAGCCGAGGCCTTCCCAGTGTTTCAACACCGTGTCTTCGCTGGCATTTGCCAGTGCGGTGACGGTGGGGAAAGATTCAACAAATCTTTGATAGTAAGGCAATCCCTGGTCGATCCGTGTTTGTTGCAGAACAATTTCGGACAACCAGACGTTATAAGGATTCTTTGTGGATCTCCAGGGGAGCTCTCTTTTAGCTTTTGAGTACCAGCTAATTAGTGAAGAAGTGAAGTTATGTTCTATGATTTAGTTATTAAATGATCTTTAGCTTTTTATTTCACTCGGGCAAAATTAAATTTGGGCCGCCTATTTCTTTATAAAGTATCACCTAAATAAAAAAATACTGTGACAAAAGCGGATGTAATCAATGAGATTTCCGATAAGACAGGAATTGATAAGTCAGATGTGCAGGTAACAGTTGAAGCATTTTTTTCAGTTGTAAAAAATTCAATGGCGCAGGGCGAGAATATTTATGTCAGAGGTTTTGGAAGTTTTATCAACAAGAAGAGGGCTCAGAAAATAGCCAGAAACATTTCCAAGAATACAGCAATAGTGATAGAGGAACACTATGTGCCGAGCTTTAAGCCATCAAAAATATTTGCTGAGAAGATCAAATCCAGCAAGGACCTTAAAAAGGCCTGAGGGATAAAATGAATAAACAGCAGATTTTTCTAACGGTTGGAGGGGTAATTCTGATTATACTTTTGTTTCAGTTGCCAAAGGTGGTCGTTGAAAACGACGAGTCTTCGATGACCATGGAGCATGAGATAGAACTGGATGTGTCGGCAAGACAAAGAATTGCTGAATTAAAGGCTAAACTATCTGAGAGTGGAAATTCTAAAATTAGTATTAACTTTGCGGACTCTTTGGCCAAAGAGTATTTGCAGTATCAGTTGACAGATAGCGCAGCTGTATACGCAGAAAAGATCCTAGCCACTGAGGCTTCTGAGGAAGCCAGGCAGTTGGCTGCCCTGATTTACTATCAGGCATATAGAATAGGATCTGGCAGAGGCCTTGGAGAAAAAGCAGTTGGATTTGCCGCGAAGGCAAGAAACCTGCTAACTACTCTGGTAGAAGAACAACCGGAGAATAGTTCATTGAAAAACAAATTGGCGATGACACTTATGGCATCAGAGAATCCCATGCAGGGTGTGATGATGCTTCGTGAAATTGTAGAAGCGGATCCTGACAACCGGGAAGCCATATTGAATCTGGGAGTACTGGCCGTACAGTCGGGTCAGTATGAAAGGGCCATCGACCGATTTGACAAATTATTAGCACTTGACTCCGCTGATTATGAAGCAGCTTTTTATAAAGCCGTTTCACTCACAGAGTCAGGTAAGAAGGAGGAGGGGAAGGAGCTTTTTGAAAGCGTACTGAACAACGAGGATGCTGACGCCGCAACAAAGGCGATGGCATCAGAATATTTGAAAGAACTTTAAAAAAATTATTGAATTAAAAAGTAAAGACTATGCCTTGCGGTAAGAAAAGAAAAAGACACAAGATTGCTACGCACAAGCGAAAAAAGAGACTAAGAAAGAATCGACACAAGAAGAAGTAATCTAAATTTTGAGTAGTGAGTAATGAACTTATAATTAACTCAACTCAAAATGGATGTCGAATTGCCCTTTTAAAAAACAAGCAACTTGTTGAATTCCATCAGGAAGACGAAGGAGAAAGATTTAATGTAGGAGATATATACCTTGGCACCGTAAAAAAAGTGGTACAAGGTCTGAACGCTGCGTTCATCGATATAGGCTATGAGAAAGACGCATTCCTACATTATTTGGATCTGGGACCCCAGGTGCAATCCTTAAACAAGTTCACGAAACTTGCTTTAACAAGAAAAGATACAAGTGCCAAGCTTAATACATTTAAGCATGAGCCGGATATCCATAAGCTGGGAAAGATCAACCAGGTTTTAACCAAGAACCAGAAGATACTGGTTCAGGTGGTAAAAGAACCGATCTCCACAAAAGGGCCAAGACTCTCATGTGAGTTGTCAATAGCAGGAAGATACCTCGTTTTGGTACCTTTCTCCAACACGGTAAACGTTTCTAAAAAGATTACGGATTCCGGAGAGCGCAAGCGACTCGGCCGATTAATCAGCTCGATAAAACCAGAGAATTTTGGTGTGATCATCAGAACTGTAGCACAGGGAAAGGATGTAAAAGAGCTAGATAAAGACCTTAAGAATTTAATTCAGATCTGGATCGACGGTGTGAAAGCACTGAAGAAAGCAAATCCTCGGGACAAGGTAATTGGTGAGATCAATCGGGCCAACACCATCCTGCGGGATATGCTCAACGAATCCTTCGATAGCATCCAGGTTGATGACAAAGAGTACTACGATGACATCAGATCTTTCATCGGCAACATTGCGCCCGAGAAGGAGAAGATTGTCAAATTGTTTCAGGGTAGACAAAAAATCTTCGAACACTTCGGTATTGAAAAGCAGCTGAAGACTTCCTTCGGGAAATCAGTTAGTGTTTCAAACGGAGGCTATCTGATCATTGAACATACAGAGGCCTTACATGTCATTGATGTAAACAGTGGCAACAAGTCCAACAATGAAGATGACCAGGAAACAACAGCACTTAAGGTAAATCTGGAGGCGGCCGGAGAAATAGCACGTCAGTTGAGATTGCGGGATATGGGTGGAATCATTGTCATTGATTTCATCGATATGCGGAGACAGGAAAACAAGAAGAAAGTATTTGATCGTGTCAAGAATGAAATGAAAGACGATCGATCAAAACATACAATTCTTCCGCTTTCCAAGTTTGGGTTGATGCAGATCACCAGACAGCGTGTTCGGCCTGAGCTTAATATTGCTACCAAAGAGCAATGTCCTACATGCGGTGGTACCGGTCAGATCACAGCAGCCATTTCAATATCTGATCAGATCGAGACTACAGTAGAGCATTTGTTGAAAGGAAATCTGGCAGATAAGCTTACGATAGCGCTTCATCCGTTTTTGTATTCGTACTTTACCAAGGGGATTATTTCCAAAAGGGTAAAATGGTTCTTCAAATACATGAAATGGGTGAATCTGATGGCAGACTCCTCATTGGCCATCACAGAGTTTAATGTTTTCAACCGACGAGGGGAAACAATAGAAGTTTAAAATTTAATTCCAAGATCCAGGGAGACAATCGTATTGCGATACGATGGGTCTTCCTGGAAATTGATTCCATTGCTATTCAGGGTCCTAAGTTGATTGACCAGGCCTCTTTGATAGGAAACCCCCCCAACCAGGGCTGTATTCAAGCCCACTTTAATTTCCAGACCAACACCCAGGATTGCTGCCGCATCAATGAATTGAAACTCTTCCACGAGGTCGTAATCCTCATCAACCGGCTGATCATAGATTTTTACCTCCGGAGCAGCCCCAACCTGAAAAAATATCTTCATGTCTGGCTGGATCTCATTGGTGTATAACTTCAGTGTGAAGGGTACCTGCAAGTACTGTACATTATAATCCTCAAAGGCATTGGCACCGGGAGGAAGGCTGCTTCCATCTTCATTGGAGATCAGAAAAGCCACTCGCTTCGGCATAAACGAAACCCCTGTGCTGAAAAAATAATTCTCGGCAAAACCATAATCTACCATCAGTCCCAAGGCAAATTTAAATCCGGGATCATCGGCTTCGAAATCCCGGGTATCGTCAGTGAGGAGGGTCCTGCCTATGCTCATCTGAGGAGAAAATTTCAGTCCGAGTTGGAGCTGTGCATTAGAGAATGAAAAGACAAATAATGAAAGGACCAATAGAACGATCTTTCTCATGTAGTCAAATAATAATGGCTAATTTTAGGAGTTAAAATTAAGGTGTATGCGAACAGTATTCATAATGTTTTCCCTTCTTTTATCACTGGCCTGCCAACAAGAGACCTGCAGGCAAACCGGATTGATTGAAAAGAAGGATGTCAATATTGAAGTTAAGCGGTTGGAAAAAGAATTATTTGCCGCTACATCACAGGAAGAAGTAAGAGCAATTCTTGAGAAAAATCCGGATTATACCCAGTACTTTCTGGATGGCGATCAGTATCCCAACCTGGATATACTGGCAGATAAGGTCTATCAGCTCTCAAAAGATGACTATATCGATACCCTGTATACCGAGGCTATTGCGGAATATGAAGATATGTCTCTTGTTAAGGAGCAGTTGGAAGAAGTCGTAGGCAGGCTCAAAACATTATTTCCTGATAAAAAAACACCGCATCTTGTTACTACAGTGACAGGAATGTACAACGATCTATTGATCACCGATTCGTTGATTGTTGTTGGGATTGATTTTTTCATTGGGGATGAAGCCACCTACCGACCTATTAATATTCCCAATTATATGCTGAAGCGCTATGACAAAGAGCACCTGGTTGCCATCATAGCCAAGTTTATGGCCTCGACACAAGTGGCGACGAGTCCGAAGAATACACTCCTCTCCGAGATGATTGATTTTGGTAAAACATATTATCTCACAAGCAGACTTCTGCCCTGTGTACCTGATTCTATCCTGATGGGCTATTCATTTGAAGAGATGGAGGTGGTAAAGGAAAATGAGAAGATCATCTGGGCAAACTTTGTTGAAAACAAGATTCTGTATGAGACCAGCCATTTTACCAAACAGAAATTTTTAGGCGAGCGACCCAATATCTATGAGATCAGTTCGAAATGTCCTGGTCGCGTAGGTGCCTGGATTGGCTGGCAGATTGTAGAGGACTACATGCGTAAAAATAAGGTTGACCTGCTAACGCTCCTGGATGACACGGATCATGACAAGATCTTCAGCAAGTCGGGGTATAAACCGAAATAGGCTAATCCTTTAGGGTTACTACCAGTTTCTGGATCAGGATAGATTTTTCAAATTGGGAGAGAGCAAGCTTTCGACTATTCTGTTGGTAGGTTTTGAGCAACTTCTTGTTTGAGATAAATGAGCGAATCTTTTCTTCAAAAATTTCCGGGCGCTTGGGATCATGGGCAAAACCACACTTATTTGATTCGATCAGCTCTTTGATCCAGCCTTCGAAGTTGATGATAATCAGTTTGCCCGCTGCTAGTCCATCGAAAAGTTTATTGGGGCTTCCTGTATTGAGTACCGGTATGTTTTTGTAAGAGATGTAAATGGCGTCCATTCGATCCATTACTTCTTTAACCCGTTCTTTATTGCCAAAGGGCAGTACAGTGACATTGTCGAGATCTTTGGATGCCTGTTTTATCTTTTGCTCTTCTGCCCCACTTCCCATAAGTGTAAAATGCGCAGGAAGTGAATGCTTTTGAGTGAAACGGGCGAGTTCTATCACCTGACCCAGATCATTGGCAATACCAAAAGTGCCGAAATACCCGATTTGGAAGATTTCGTTATCATTTTCAGCTGGAGAGAAAAATTCACAATCCGATAGGTTGGGGATCTTTATGGTTTCGGTATCAGAGATTTTTCTGATATAATTTTCAATCGCAGGACTCAGTGCTACGACTTTCTCTGCTTCATCATAGCACTTTTTCTCGAAGGCATACAGCTTTTTGGTGAGCCACCTGTTCCTGATCACACCCATATGTACTGGGGCTTCCGGCCACAGGTCTCCTACTTCGAATAGATAAGGTACGTTAAGTTTCTTTTTGAGGTACAAAGCAATCAGGCCGGTCGTCAGAGGCGTGGTCATGACATAGGCTTTGTCGACATGATTGATCTTCCTGGCTTCTTTTTTGGCCAGTCTGACAAAACTCAGGAAGGCCAAGACACGCCTCAAAAAACCAAAATGGTTTTCATAGGGGATTTTCACGTAATGAACCTCTATCCCATCAATCATTTGGATCCCACTCTGCTGGTTGTGAGCTGTGATCATACAGACTTCATGCCCATGTTCTGCAAGTCCGCGTGCCAGTTCATACGATCTGGTGGACCAACCTTCTTCAGGCACACGGAAATACTGATGAATGTAAAGGATCTTCAAAGCGGGATAAAGATACACATTGTGGAGACAGAGGGATGATTTATTAGGTAGACTTCAATGTAGATAAATTATAATTAAATCACGTTGTGAGTAATTAGCTAAATCAGTACTTTCGCATCATGTCTAATGGTATGAGATGCCAGATGTATTTATTGATCTTCCTGATCTTTCAGGTGGAAGTGAATGCTCAATCTGCGGAGAGCAGATTTACCATTAGTGGTTTCATCAAAGATGCAAAAAGTGGAGAGGCGTTGATTGGGGCCACCGTGTTTGATGAAAATAGTAGTCATGGGACTGTTTCAAACGCTTATGGCTTTTACAGCTTGACACTGAACAGGTCCCCAGTTTCAATAAAATATTCTTACGTTGGATACAGCACTGAACACCACCAGTTTCAGCTAAGACAGGATACAGTTATTTCGATGGAGATGAATGAGGGGTCGATACTTCAGGAAGTCGTAATTGAATCTGAAAAAGAATTGCCTATCCACGAGATAAGTCAGACAAGCATTGTAGAGGTTCCCATCAAGCAAATTCAAAATATGCCGGCATTCAATGGAGAGGTGGATGTTCTGAAATCACTTCAATTGGTTCCGGGTGTGAAAGCGGGTAATGAAGGGAATGCAGGTATATATGTAAGAGGAGGAGGCCAGGACCAAAACCTGATTCTGGTAGACGGGGTGCCATTATATAATGCAACCCACCTCTATGGATTCTATTCTATTTTTAATGCCGATGCGATCAACACGGTGACTTTGCTTAAGGGTGGTTTTCCCGCCAGGTATGGAGGTCGGTTATCTTCCGTAGTTGACATCAATATGAAAGATGGGAATATGAATCAATTACATGGTATTGGTTCAGTTGGACTGATCACGGTAAAAGGTTTGCTGGAGGGTCCCATAATTAAGGATAAAATTTCTTTCATGACATCAGGCAGGACCTCACATTTTGATCCTTTCCTTGCCGGAGGATTCGAAAAGGGCAGGCATGAAGAGGTAAAAGGGGATGGTTTTCGCTTTTATGATTTCAATTTTAAAGTCAACTACAAGATCAATGCTAAGAACAGGCTCTATATCAGTGGTTACATGGGGCAGGATGAGTCGAGTACAATAAGGGATTATTTTTATGAAGACTCGGTCGGTTATTTTAAACAGAGAATTTCGTCGCGAATTCAATGGGGAAATCAGATCGGGAGTATTCGCTGGAATCATGTTTTCAATAAAAAGACTTTTTCAAGTATGTCTTTAAGCTATAACAGATATGTCTTTCAGATAACAGAGGAGAATAATTATCTTTCTCAATGCCAAACCAGGTTTGATACTACGAATATTAAGAGTCAATTCGATTCCGGTATTGAAGACATGGCTTTCAATTACGGGATAGAATATATTCCGGATCCAAATCACCATTTCAGACTGGGGCTTGAGGGAATCAAACACACCTATACTCCTGGCATCAGGGTGAAAGAAACCAATCGATCAACCCAGGATGAATCGATTCAGATTGAGAGAGAAAGACCCACGGAATTCTCGGCATATCTGGAAGATGATTTCTCCGTTACTCAGTTGGTGAGGGCAAATATTGGTGTGAGATATAATCATTACATGGTCGATTCCAGGCATTATTCATCTTTCCAGCCAAGGGTCTCCGTTCAGGTGGCTCTCTCCGATCGCATGTCTCTTAAAGGCTCCTACTCCATGATGCAGCAGAATGTCCACCTGTTAACCACAGCTGGCCTTGGGTTACCAACAGATCTTTGGCTCCCAGCCACAGAAAATGCGCCACCCCTTCAATCCCATCAGTTTGTTTTGGGAGCAGCAACCCAAAGAGGAGATCTGGAAATAAGTGCAGAAACCTATTATAAAAAGTCATTGGGACTGATAGAATATAAAAATGGGGCCAGCTATCTGGATAGTGATGAAAGCTGGGAGGATCTGATAGAAGCAGGTCGTGGTGAAAGTTACGGGTTCGAGTGGATGGTTCAAAAGAAGACAGGCAGGCTTAATGGCTGGTTAGGCTATACACTTTCCTGGACCAACAGGCAGTTTGACAACCTTAGCCAGGGCGAATGGTTCCCTTACCGATATGATAGCCGACATGATTTTAAGGTAGTGGGTATTTATCAACTTTCGGAACGATTAAGTCTTTCCGGAAACTGGGTTTTTAGAACTGGCAATGCAGTGACCATCCCGACTCATGCTTATTATAATGAATTCTTTTGGGTAGATTATTATAATCTGACACGCGGAGATAATTATCAATTTGAATACGCTGAAAGAAACAATTTCAGGATGCGATCATACCACAGACTGGACCTCAGTGCAAATTTCACGATTCAAAAAGAAAAACTAAAACACAGCATTTCGGCATCTATTTACAATGTCTATAATCGGTTAAATCCTTACTTCCTGGAGTATGGATATCGGATTGATGTTGGAAAAGTGCTGGTTCAAAAATCACTTCTGGGAATTGTTCCTTCTATCAACTATGCAGTGAGCTTCTAAGATGAAAATATTTGACAAAATAGGGCTAGCCTACTGTTTGATCATCAGTTTCATATCTTGTGATCAACCAGATATTATTGACGTTCCTGAACACCCGAAAAAGCTGGTGGCCTTTGTTGTTGGGGTCTCAAAGAACCATGAATTGCCATATGGCAAATTTCGTAAAGGGTGGACTTCTGATATTGGCCTTAGTCTTGGAGTCCTGGATATCTATTGTAGATCCCAAGACAAAAACATTTCTCCTGTGATGTCGCTCAGCAATCAATCAGATCAAATAGTAGCTCAAAGTGAAGATATGTATATTGAGGGGTGTAGTTATCGGTATTATATGGATTCATTGCTGATACCAGAGGGCGGAGTAACGTACCATTTAGATGTATCGGATACAGATTTTGGAGAGCTTAAATCATCATATACCCATCCTGATATGGTTTCTTTTGAGATCCATTCAATTGAACATGCAGGAAAAGGTGTTTATGACGAAGATGGAGACGGTGCTTTTATCGAAGAAGGAAATTTTTATGATCTCATAATTGAAATTGATGATCCCCATGAAACCAATTATTATGAATTAGATTTAGAGTATACGATAAATAGTCCAGGTTATTCAGGTTCATATAGAATCGATTTTGATTTTGTAGGACAGCATCAGAGTTATTCAAAGCATCTTTTTGGAAGTAATGAAGGACGGAACTTATACGATGTAGCTTTCAATGGTGGGAGACATGAGCTCTTGATTAAGATTTTTGTAAGCGATTTTTCATTTCAGAATATGAAGGAGTTTGGGGCCAGTGAAAGCATGGTATTTAGTGTTATACTCCGTAACTACTCCCCTGAACTTTACCGTTATTATGATGAGACATATCTTCAAAGTCTGTCCGAGCAGGATCCCAATGGTGCCCCCATGCCTGTTCAAACAAATATAGAAGGAGGCTTCGGAGTCTTTGGCGGGTATGCCGAAAACCTACAATCCATAGAAGTGGACCTGGTGGACCTCGCCGAAGGAGAATAGAATGACTATTAGGAGATAATATCAGCTGAATTATCCCCTGTGTTTGTGCAAACCTTTGCTCTCTTGTTTAAGTGCCTATTTTTCACGTTCAATGCATTCCTGAGTATATTTGAAGTTGGCTCAAAACCCTAATATTGAACAATGTCAGATCAACAACCAGCAAATAGATCTATCTGGAAAATAGCGCTAACACTTACAGCTGTGCTTGTCGTGCTAGTGCTCATCCCTTTTGAAGGGCAGAGCCATTGGGTACTGGGGATCTTCGGTAGGTTTCATCCCTTGTTGGTACACCTGCCAATCGGTGTGTTGATCGCGCTCTTTACTCTTGAAGTGATCAATCTTTTCAAGCCAGAGTATAACCTGGCCATGGCTTGTAAGCTGCTGATCTGGCTGGCTGTAATTACAGCAATCCCTACCGTTTTAGCTGGTTTGCTATTAGCCTCCGATGGCGGTTACGGCTCCAAGGGACTGACTCATCAATGGCTGGGCTGGTTCACGGCCTTATTAAGTATCTGGTTGCTGGTTCTTCACCAGACCGAGATTACCGTCAAAAAGAAACATTTCTCTAAAATCTATCACGGCGCTCTACTGGTCAATATGATGCTGCTTTCTGCAGCAGGTCACATGGGAGGTACGCTTACACACGGTTCGGACTACCTCACGGAATTACTTCCTGATGAGATCAAATCGATCATGGGTAATGACAGGAATAAAAGACTTGCTCATCTCATTTCTCAGAATGCGGTATACAAAATGGAAGATCTTCAGCCCGTTTTTCAGGAATCAGTCGTACCAATTCTGGAAAACAACTGCTATAGCTGTCATGGAGATAAAGAGCAAAAAGGAGGTCTTCAACTTAATACTTTGGACCCAGATATTATCCATGGTAAGGATGGTGCAAAGTGGCGGGCGGCCCTTGACATGATCAACCTGGGTGATATGCCACCAGAAGATGAGCCGCCACTCACGGACAAGGACCGTCAAATGCTTGTGGAATGGCTGACCTCTTCTTTGAAATATGACATCGAGTTGAAAAAGAGTGAGAGTCGGGTTGTGATGCGAAGGCTAACCCGTGACCAATACACCAACAGTCTGAATGATTTACTGAAAGTGCCGGTGAACTTTGGGTCAGTATTACCCGAGGATGCGAAATCAGAAATGGGTTTTACCAATAATGGTGAAGTGCTGCAGGTGACTCCGCTTTACCTGGAATATTATCAGCAAATAGCACGAGAGGCTTTGGACGAAGCCATTGGGCCAGCGGAGAAACCACCGGTGACGCGTTACAAGATCACCTTCGGAAAAGATATTGGAAAAGATAAAGTAGCTGCCATGATTGGTGGTTATCAAAGTGACCCTGTTAACAAAGACAATTTTGTGATTGACATTCTTGATGAAGCAGGAAACCCAATCAAGCCGGGGACCAGATATACTCAAGCGGAGATCGACTCGATTAAAAATAATGTTGGGATTGGTATGAGAGGTTCCGCTGCTGATCGATATGGTGTGGTAGATGAAGGAATGATACTTTACTCTGCGGTACCTCACAAGGAGGTTACTCCAAAATCATGGCAGGGACCATCTCCAAACCTAAAGCTTCTGATGCGAAAAGTTTTTCCTGAAGAGGGGGAATTGAAATTTACTATTCATGCTTCACGTGGCTATCAATTACAGAATGATATTGAAGGAATGATCAGTCTTAGGGATGATCAGCCTGTAGGGGTCACAGATCATACTACCGTGCTTTCTGCCAAAGAGCCAAAGAAAACCCAAAATCTTGTGCTCAAAGATGGCCGACTTGTGCCTGAAGATATCACCATTTATAGTGTGGCTCAGTTTGAGTTTGAAGCAAAGCAGGAAGGATATTATCAGATAGATTTCACCCATCCATATGTAACTGATGACAACATGCCTTCTGTCAGTCTTCGGGTAGACAGATACAGGGTTGAAGAGCGGCTGCACCTGACCGAGGAGGAAAGTAAAATGAAAGAAATCACCAGGCCTATCACCCTGATGTATCTGAATAAGGGTAAACACAGTCTGGACATTGGTGGAAAATTTTTCATTGGATTCAAAGATGTTTTAGTAAGTTATTTGCCTCCTGAGCATGCTACTGCCAAGCAATTGATGCAGGAAGCTGAACAAAGTAGAATCAAATACGAGAAGGAAGTACCTACGATCAGAGCCTTTGCTGGAACAAGGACGGATGATGGTATGGATTACAGAACTTTTGGCCAGCCGCTGAACGTGACCTCTACTCCTGGGCAGTTTGAAGAATTTGTTTTCAGAGAAAGATTGGAAAACCTGCCAATTCCTGAGATTGATTTTAATGATACGGAGATCCTTTCTAATATCATGATCCTGGGAATCTGGAACAACTACCTGGTAAAAGACAACCGAAACTCAGGACCTCCATTGATGATTCGATCGATTGAGTTTGAAGCTCCTTACTATGAATCATGGCCTTCGAAAAGCTATAACAGCATTTTCATTGCTTCCAAAAACAGATCCAATCCCGAAATTTACACCCGGGAAGTGCTTGAACACTTTATTGGTAAAGCATTCCGAAGACCTGCAAGGGAAAGCGAACTCAAGCTTTACATGGATTTCTGGAAGGAGATCAAAGATCAATATCCACGATATGAGGATGGGGTGAAGGAAGCACTGGTCGCAGTACTTTGCTCTCCTGGATTTATTTACCTACAGAATCCAAAAACTGAAGAAGACATCGAGTTTGCACTGGCATCAAAGCTTTCCTATTTTCTGTGGAACAGTCCGCCGGATGAGCGATTGATCGAGCTGGCGAGAAAAGGAAAGCTGGAAAATAATGTGGAAGATGAGGTTGAGCGAATGGTCAAAGACCCAAAAATCTGGAACATGATCAGAACCTTCTCAAATGAATGGTTGAGGATCGACAGGCAGGAGACTATGAGCACAAATGTCAATGAGTTTCCCGATTTTTCCCGGTTTGTCAAAGCCGATATGCGGCAGGAGACTTACCACTTCATTCATAAGGTTCTTGATGAAAACCTCAGCATTGAAAACTTCATCAATTCAGATTTTGCCATGTTGAATCAAAATCTGGCCGAGTTTTATGGCATTGAAGGTGTATCAGGGAATGAGTTTAGACCTGTCCCACTTGAAAATAATGCAATTCGAGGAGGACTGCTTTCTCAGGGAGCATTCCTGAATGGTCACTCGGATGGTACCCAGGCGCACCCAATTAAGCGAGGTGTTTGGCTAAAAGCAAAAATATTGGGAGATGAGCCTCCACCACCACCACCAAATGTTCCGGAGCTCGATCCGGAAACACCAGGCTTCGACCAGATGACGTTGAAAGAACAGCTAGAGGTTCACAGGGAAAAGCCCTCGTGTATGGACTGTCACAAAAAAATCGATCCATACGGCATTGTTTTCGAGAATTATAATGCTTCTGGAAGGTATCAAAAAATGGCGATGCAAAAACCAATTGACGCCAGCGTTGTTTTACCCGATAAGACAGAAGTAGTGGGTATCGAAGGGATCAAGCATTATCTGCTTGATAAAAAAATGGATGATTTCACGACCTCTTTGGTCAAACATCTCTTCACCTATGCATTAGGACGGGATGTGTCGTATGCAGATGAGGAAGAAATCAGCGAAATCGTTGAAAACGTGAAAGATGACGATTACCGATTTCAATCTGTAATTAAGTATATTGCATTATCAGATTCATTTATTGGATCCAAAATTGAACAAGATGAAAAAGTCATGGCACTTAGATAGAAGAACTTTTTTAAAGGGTTTAGGAGTTACCTGTATGCTTCCGTATTTGGAAGCGATGGGGAAACCTCTCGCCAGGTATGAGGAAGGCATGCCCAAAAGACTTTGTTTTGTTTACTTTCCAAATGGAGCTGCCATACCTCCGGCAGACAGTCCGTATCACAAGAAATGGAGTTGGTTCCCCATCGGTCAGGGAAAAGATTATCAGCTGACGAATACCCTGGCACCTTTGTCACCTTTCAGAGATGACATGTCCATCATCGGTGGAATGAGTCATCCAAAGAGTCGCCATCTCCTTGGTCACCTCGCTGGGGATACCTGGCTAACTGGTGGAGATCTAAGAGGTAATGAGTACAACAACCAGATTTCAGCGGATCAGGTAGCAGCTCACAAATTGAGCCAATATACTAGGTACCCTTACTTAGCACTTTCAACAGACGGAGGTATCGGTTACAAGTCACGGGTTTCAACCCTTTCGTTTGATCACAGAGGTCTGCCAATTCCTTCAGAGCACAGACATCGTGAAATCTTTGAAAGATATTTTGCTCCTGGCGGAGGCACTCCAACCAACGAGCGAAGAAAAAGCATTTACCAGGGATTGAAGATCGTTGATCTTTTGATGGATGACGCTAAGAGTCTTCATCGAAATTTAGGTTCTCACGACAAGCAAAAGTTAGACGAATACATGACTTCACTGAATTCGGTGGAGGAGCAGGTTCGTCGAAATGAGCAATGGCTGGATATACCAATGAAACCATTCAATTCGGATCACCTCAACTTCAATGTCAATCCTACTGTAGATCCACAGAGCTACCTCAGGACTACATTCGATCTAATGATCCTGGCTTTTAAAACAGATCTTACCCGGGTGATCACGTTTATGATGGGTCGTGAAGATGGGATGGGCTTTAATGACAACTTCCCTAAGCTGGCTTTAGGTTTTAATCTTGGTCATCATGCGATCAGTCACGACTTATCTGATGGACACTGGGAAATGTGGGGTAAATATGATCAGTGGTTGACCAAGCAGTATGCCTACTTCCTGAATGAGCTCAAAAATACCCATGATGAGTATGGATCGTTGATGGACAATACGCTAGCATTGTATGGCAGTGCCTGTAGTACCACACACGATGCCGTAAACTATCCGATGGTACTTGCCGGAGGTAAAAACATGGGCGTGAAGCACGGTGCTTATTCTGTATACGAGGATATGCCAATGTCAAACCTGCTTGTAAGTATGCTGCAGACTGTAGGTGTTGAAAAAGAGACTTTCTCCGATAGTACTGGTACTTTGCCAAACGGAATTCTATCCTAAGATATCCTACGGATTCACGGGTGGTATGTCTGGAAGATATTTTCCCTATCTTCATGATTAAATGATCCGTAACCTGAAAATATCATCAGGAATACTTTACGTATTCGGTTTTGTCTTCTCTGTACAGCTATTCTTGATTTCGTGTGATACTAGATCGGAGAACAACTCAGGTGTAAAATCTCTTCCTGATCAGGTTGACTTCAACTTTCATGTAAGACCCATTCTTTCAGATAATTGTTTTGCCTGCCATGGTCCGGACGCAAAAGCAAGACAGGCTAACCTTAGACTAGACACTGAAGAGGGTGCCTTTTCTGCACTTGAGGAGTATGAGCATGCATATCCTTTCGTAAAAGGAAAACCGGAAGAATCAATGGCTTTCCTTAAGATGACCTCATCTGATACAGCAGAAATGATGCCGCCACCCGGTTCCAATTTGAAGCTTAGTGATTATGAGATCAGGATCATAGAAAAATGGATCAGGCAAGGAGCTGAGTACAAACCACATTGGGCTTTTATCCCGCCGGAAAAGCCAGAGATTCCGGATGTACAGAATAAAGACTGGGCCCGCAATGAAATAGATTATTTCATCCTGCAGAAATTAGAAGAGCAGGAACTTACTCCTAATGAAATTGCCAAAAAGCAGCAGCTTCTGAAGCGAGTGTCATTTGACCTTACAGGCTTGCCTCCTTCTCTTAAAATGCAGGATGCATTTTTAAAGGATGATACGGAGGATGCCTATAATAAAGTGGTCGATGAGCTACTGGCGAGTAAGCATTATGGGGAGAAGATGGCACTTCATTGGCTGGACATTGCCCGATATGCTGATTCACATGGTTATCAGAATGATGGCTTTAGGACCATGTGGCCGTGGAGGGATTGGATCATCTATGCTTTCAATGAAAACTATTCCTATGAAAAACTGATCATCTGGCAGTTAGCAGGGGATCTGCTCCCAGAGGATAACCTCGAAGCCTTACTGGCAACAGGCTTCAATCGCAACCATAAGATCACCCAGGAAGGAGGGGCCATCGACGAAGAATACAGGGTAGAATATGTTTCTGATCGTACCGATACTTTTGGAAAGGCTTTTCTTGGACTCACTATGGAATGTGCAAAGTGCCATGATCATAAATCCGATCCAATCTCCACGGAGGAATATTACAGTACTTCAGCTTTTTTTGACAAAATACCCGAAAAAGGTCTGGCAGGTGGGCTGGGAGTGATTTTTGCGGATGCACCTAAGATCACGATCACGCCGCAAATCAAAGAAGAGATCCTCACATTCATCAACAACCGGGATACCGGATCCGTAGAAGTCATGGTAATGGCGGATTCTGCTGGTATTCGTCAAACGCATATCCTGGAGCGGGGTGTCTATGATGCCAAGGGCAAAGTGGTGGATTATGCAACCCCGAAAGCGGTCCTGCCTTTCGACTCAACTCAGTATGAAAAAAATAGATTAGGATTGAGCAAATGGCTACTGAGTGAAGCCAACCCATTGACAGCCCGGGTATTTGTGAATCGGATTTGGATGGAGTATTTCACCCAGGGTATCGTAAAGACAGTTGGTGATTTTGGCATGCAGGGTGATCTGCCCACACATCCTGAACTGCTTGATTGGCTGGCTGTTGATTTTCGTGAAAATGGATGGGACATTAAGCGGTTGGTAAAACAAATTGTCACTTCATCAACCTACATGCAATCTGCAGTGATCCAGGAGAATAAACTGAAGAAGGATCCTGAAAATATTTACCTCTCCAGGATGCATCGAAGCAGATTTAAGGCTGAATTTATCCGGGATATGGTGCTTGCAAGCAGTGGATTGTTGAATGAAGAAATTGGAGGACCAAGTGTGAAACCTTATCAGCCAGCGGAAATGTGGGAAGTGGCTTCTTCTGGAAGGGGATCGCTCAGAAAATATGTTCAGGATCATGGGGATCAGCTTTACAGGAGGGGAATTTATACTTTCATCAAGCGGACTGTGCCACCACCAGTCATGCTGACTTTTGATTCTTCGCCAAGAGATCACTGTGAAGAAAAAAGACAATCGACCAATACACCTCTTCAGGCACTGATTATGCTTAATGACCCAACTGTTTTGGAAGCATCCAGGGTGCTTGCTGAACAAATCGATGCAGAAAATCTTACAGACGAAGAAAACCTCAATAAAGCATCCAGGCTAATTCTATGCAGAGATCTGAAGCAAAAGGAGCTTGAACTATTACTTGGATACCTGAATGACAGCAGGGCACTCTTTGAAGGTGATCCGGAAAAGGCCCAAAAATTTATCAATGTTGGTGAGTATCCGGCAAAAGAAGATAGAGATGTAGTCTCAGTTGCTGCGCTTATGCAGGTAATTCACACCATCTATAATATGGAAGAAGCCATCATGAAAAGCTAGCTAGGTATATGTAAATAGTACCTTGATTTTGAATTGGATGTGAACTACATTACTTAACTTCATCCATTGTATGTCACCCATGTCAAAAAGTTTATTTCTCCTACTCCTCTTCGTCTTCCTTTCTATGGAGCTCTTAAGTCAAACAGACTTACGAGAGGGATTCATTATTGATTTGGAGAATGATACAACTTTCATTCAGGTAGAGTATAGAGCAAATAAAAACAATTATGTTTCATGCAGAATAAATAGTAATAATAATACTCAAGAGTATTATCCTGGTGAAATAAAGGGATATGGGTTTGTTGAAGGAAGATATTATACATCCTCTATTCTTGATAGTGTTTTCGTTGAAGTCTTAATAGATGGTTACATCAGTCTTTATAGGATTGACAAAGTTTTCTATGTAAAAAAAAATGAAGAATTACACAAATTAGAATCTGCTAAAATCAGGGTTGAAAGAGAGGGAGGTGTGTATACAAGTGAAGATAAGCGGTGGAGAGGATATCTTTCTTATTTCATTAGTGATTGCCTGGAAAATTATGGAGAACGGATTGCCGAAATAGATTTTCATGAAAAGGACATTACTCAACTTATTAGGGATTATCATATATGCGCTGATAAGCAGTTCATTGAAATTAAGCAAGGCAAAGAGTGGGTGAAAACTCATATTGGCGCCAATATTGGAATTATTAGTTCGAATCTTAGTTTTGGCAAGGTTTATAATTATCGATATCTGCCTAAAAGTTTCAATTCGCTGAGTCCAATTATCGGGTTGTCATTTATTTTTTATTCTCCCAGGATAGATGAAAGGACAGCACTTCAGACAGAGACTAACTTTTTTAAATCAAGTTTTGAAAGTTTCTATGAAGAAGGTGGTTTCCAACCAGGCCAGCATAGGGTGTTCGTAGATCTTGTTTCATTGTCAATTCCGGTGCTATTTAGATACAGTATTCCATTTTCAAAAACTAATTTAAATGTTAATGTAGGATTTGTCTACAATAGATATTTAAGCAAGAAATTAGTCCTTAAGTCTTCTTACTGGATAAGTAATGAACTAGTTCCAATTTTTGATCGACAGCCTTTTGACATGAAAAATCATGCCACCGGTCTTTCTGGTGGATTAGGGGTTCAGAGAAGTATTGGAAAGTTAAATTTTAATATGGCTTTGAGATATACCTATTTTAGGGATTTACAGCCCCGTTCCGAAATCAAGTCATTTTACATTGATGACAATAGGTGGTCAATACTAATAACAATCCGAAAGGATTAGGATCCAATCAGATTTTGAGGCATAATCATTGTGGGACCAGTAGAATATTCAAGCACCCAACTCATCAAAGACCGTACTGTAAGTTCTCCTTGATTGTTAGTTTAGGAATGAGCTGTCTTAATCTAATTTAATATCTAACCGGTATCTCCACCATTGTTTTATCCCATGCCATTCTCAGGGTAGCCGCTTGATCACCTGTTTCTTCAAACTGGATGGAGAATGCTTCCACAACATCTGAAGTCGATTTTACAGGAGCTGAAATCCGCAGGACATCGTTCTTTTCATTGTAGCTATAGGCACCCCAGTAATCAAGGTCACTGTTGAAAATGATGGTCCACTGATCCTTCTCGGGGATAGCGAAAATTGAATAAGTTCCTGCTTTCAGCTGCTTTCCTCCGATGGTGATGTCCTGGTAGGCTTTGAATTCTGCTGATTCATTGGCTCCCAGCCTCCACACCTTTCCATAGGGCACCTTACTACCAAAAATGTCCCGGTCATTCTTCTGCGGACGACTGTAGTAAATTTTGATAACGGCTTTTTCACCTGGGTCCCGGTCATGGGCATAGTTGTCAGGTAGATATGCCGCATCCATGGGGCTTTTATCCAGTCCACGAAAGGTTTGAGCAAATACCATGCTTGACGATCCGGCAAAGAGGAATAGAAGAAGGTAAATTTTCATCAGTTTTTTGATTTTACATGATAAATAAAAATACTTTTAAGGAAGAGGAATATGAGCAAATGCTTTCTATGGTAAATTTAGTTAATCCATGAAAAACCTGTTTTTCAAGCTTCCATGTCATCTGGTTCATGAAAGCCATTTAAATTAACGTTAGTCCATTAATGTGTTACTTAGTCCATTTGAATCATGAATAAAGCGAGTTTGATCTTAATCATCGCTATTACTTCTGCCATGTTCTCTGCTTGTGAGAGTAACAAGGAGACCGGGGGAAAGTACAATGTCTTATTCATTGCTGTTGATGATTTAAGACCGGAGCTGGGTTGCTATGGCGCTGATTACATGCATACACCTAATATTGATATGCTTGCATCAGAAGGCAGGATATTTAAAAATCATTTTGTTCATGTTGCAGCATGTGGTCCATCACGATCGACATTGCTTTCTGGCAGACGTACAACAAACTGGGATATTTTTAAGAATATAAGAGAGTCAAACTCAAAACCTGATAGTGTTTTTTCATTGCCCCAGCTTTTCAAAGAAAATGGATACAGGACTGTTGGCATAGGGAAAATTTCTCATCAGCCCGGAGGAGTTATGGATTCCCTTCAAACAATACACGAAGTGCCCTATAGCTGGAATAAGTCCTATGCTCCTGTCGGTGAGTGGAGAGATCCATGGCAGGCATTCTTTTCCTATGCAGGGGGTAAAGCACGGACCAGCTATTATAACCGTCCAACAAACCGCACACTGTCTCCTTTCGAAGCGGCTGAAGTAACGGATAATGGCTATGCCGATGGGCTTAATGCTGAGGAAGCGATAAATCAATTACAGAGATTAAAGGACACAACATTTTTTCTGGCTGTAGGTTTTTATAAGCCGCACCTTCCATTTAATGCGCCAAAAAAATACTGGGATTTATATGATCCTGAAGTGATCCCAAAGGCCGATTATCACGAAATACCCGAAGGTGTAAAATCAAATATTTGCTTGCATAGCAACAGGAATAGTTACGAACCAAGAGGCACTTACACATGGCCGGGTGACACATTGTGGTGGCAGATTACTCCGGAGCGTCAGAAAATACTTAAGCATGGCTACTGTGCGGCTGTTAGTTATGTGGATGCACAAATAGGAAAGGTTTTGAGTGAGTTAAAAAACTTAGGCCTGGATAAAAATACGATTGTGGTGTTGTGGGGGGATCATGGATGGCACCTCGGAGATTATGGAATTTGGGGGAAACATACCAATTTTGATTTTGCTCTGAATAGCCCCCTTATTATCAAACAACCTCAAATGAAGCAGCCGGGTGTATTTGCAGAAGGAATAGTTGAAACAGTGGACCTTTTTCCTACGCTTGCTGATTTATGTGAAATAATGCCACCAGCCAATCTTGAGGGAGTCAGTTTAAGGCCGGCAATCGAAAATCCGGAGTCAAGAATAAAAGCGTATGCCATAAGTGAACGTGATGCCTTTGGCAGTTATGGGATTTCTGTGAGGACGGAGAAATACCGGTTGATGGTATGGACGGACAAAACTACCGGAGACACGATTGATGTTAATCTGTTTGATAATAATGAACAACCTGTGCCGCACCATGATATCAGCGACAGTAATCCGGAAATTGTAAAAGAGCTAATCGAAATTATATAGTCCCCCAAAATTGATGCCTTTGAAAAAGTTATTATTATCCATTTGGGTTACTACCGTGTTAGTTCAATGCACGTCAAATAAGAGGTCCCAAATAGTCTCTGAAGAGGTTATGCAATCCGTTTTCGAAGAAGTGAAGACGCCCTTCAAATACGGGGTGGTTTTCAAACATCCCGATACAACCAAAATGATTGATTCACCAACCATATTCAGAGAAAATGATAAGTGGTACATGACTTACATTGTCTTTGATGGACAGGGCTATGAAACCTGGATTGCAGAAAGTAGTGACTTGCTAAATTGGGAATCCAAAGGACGGATTATGTCATTTAGTGAAAATACCTGGGATGCCAATCAGAAGGCAGGCTATGTTTCACTGGTCAATACGGAGTGGGGTGGTGATTATTCGGTAGAGAAATATCAGAACAAATACTGGATGACTTATCTGGGAGGAAACTCTACCGGTTATGAAGCTGGTACTTTAAAGATTGGCCTTGCCTATACAGAAAATCTTACTGCAGCTACAGAATGGTCCAGAAGCGAAACGACTTTGTTTTCTCCGGAAGATTCTGATGCACGATGGTTTGAAAACAAAACGATTTATAAGAGCCTTGTCATCCGGGACTCGGAAAAGGTTACCGGATATCCTTTCGTGATGTACTACAATGCCAAAGGAGATACGGCCAACTATGAAAGTATCGCCATGGCTGTTTCGGAGGACATGGTTAATTGGAAGGGGTTTGGAGAGGACCCTATCATCACCCGGTATGCCGGGATCTGCGGAGATGCTCAGATTACCAGAATGGGTGACCTCTATGTGATGTTTTATTTTGGGGCCTTCTGGAAGCCTGGTGCTTTTGAGCGATTCGCTTGCTCTTATGATTTAGTTCATTGGACGGATTGGAAGGGGCCGGACCTGATTGCTCCATCAGAGCCTTTTGACCAAAAATATGCCCACAAACCCTGGGTCATCAAGTGGGATGGCATAGTCTATCACTTTTACAACGCTGTTGGTGACCAGGGTAGAGTCATCGCGCTAGCTACTTCGGAGGAACTACAATAAAAAAAGGCAACCGATTTGGCTGCCCTTTTTCTATTTATTCTATGTTAACTAATATCCTTCATTTTGTGGGAAATCTCCGGGGTTAGTAACACGATCTATTTGTGTTGTAGGTATAGGTCGTACCAGGTGCATAGGTTTAATATTCGGACCTCCAAGTGAATTATACGCCTGCACCCTTTCAATTAACTTTCCAGTTCGTTTCAGGTCATACCATCTGTGACCCTCACCACATAATTCTCTGGCGCGTTCATCAAGAATAAAGTCGATATCTACATCTCCTTCAGCCACATTCATCTCGGCTTCGTAGCCAGGAACCACAGCTCTTACCCTTAGTTCATTGAGCCTGGTAGCGGCATCATCATTTCTGCCCTGCATATGTGCCGCCTCAGCTGAGATCAAATACATTTCAGCTAATCTAAGGACCGGATAATCTCTGCTACCATCAGTGGCATTTACAGCCGATCTTTGTGCATCATAGTATTTATTCAGTACCGGGAAGTTTCTACCTGCCTGTCCACCGACCTGAGTATCATCGGATTGATTATTCACATCTTCACCATTATAGTCGATCCATTGGTAAGGAGCAGAGGCCTGAAGTGCATCATCTACAGGTTCCATCGAAATTTTTATTGCCGTATCTCCCGGAACAACCGTTTGACCATTGATTGTACCTGTCGAATTGGCAATAAATACTGTTTTAAATGTAGCTGCCCATCTGGCATCTCCATCCCTGTTCCAACTTTCCAGGAAGTAATTTGTAGGCATGAACCTTTGGAAAGGCCGGCCGTTTTCCTGGTCTCTGATCATAGCCGGATTTCGTGTATAATCCCAGACCCAATAAAGGAATGAAGGATTCCCCCCCTCATTTGTCAGGGGATCAAGGGTATATTGTACAGTCCAGATAAATTCACTGTTTATCTGATTGTTAAAGTCCCAAAGCTCCTTATAGTCAGGTACCAATGAGAAGCTGTAGTCATCAATCACATTGTTAGCCAATGTTTCAGCATCAGCATAATTACCCAATGTAAGCTGAACCCTGGCCATCAAACCTTCAGCTGCGGCCTTGTGAACCCTGCCGTAATCTGTGATAGCATCAGGGTCGGGCAAATTATCAATGGCAAACTGTAGGTCAGGAACGATACCATCCTGATATATGGTGGCTACAGGTGTTCTAAATGCTTCAGTTTGAACGCCAATAGTCTCCTCCAGTGTGAAATGGACATCCCCAAATTGCTGGACAAGAATAAAATAATAGAGCGCTCTCAGAAACCTGGCTTCTCCTTCAATGATTGCTTTTCTCGCTTCAGGAATTTCATCAATTGTTGGGACCCGACCAATAATGGTATTGGCTTGATTGATTCCAGCATAGAAGTTATCCCAAAGGTTTATCAGATAGTTATGCGAACCGGTTAAGTTAACATCATAGTTGTTCCAGGATGGATTATTTCTATTTCCTCCAAAGCCATTGGTATACATATCTGTACCCACAACTGTCATAAAATATGAACTCTCTTGTCCATAATAACTGCGCAAAGGAGTATATACCGAGTTTAAGCCATCTAAAATTCCTCTTTCATTGGTATAGTGGCCATTAGCTGTTGCAATACTAATAGGGTCTTCGGTGATAATATCATTGCAGGAAAATCCAATAAATAGTGCAACTATGGAGAAGTAGCTTGCTACAACTCTTCTAATTGATTGATTTATTTTAATATTTTTCATTGTCATCTGATTTAAAATCTAGCCTTAATTCCAACCATATATGTCTTAGTTGAGAGCGGGTTACTGACCCCAACATTTCCATTTGCTGTCTCCGGATCTACTAAATCATATTCAGCGAATATGAATGGATTGAGCGCTGAAAAATAAATCTCCATGGAAGATATTTTGTCAGTTTGTATAAGGCTGTTTGTAAGGTCATAGCCCAAGGTGATGTTCTTAACTTTTACAAAAGATCCATCTCTGAATCGAAGTGCAGAGGCATACAGGGGTTGATTACCCTGTCTTGGAATAGGGATCTCATTGCTTGGATTTTCTGGCGTCCAATAGTTAAAGTTCATGTTGTTATATCTGCCTTCCCAGCTATTACCTGCCACATCGTGGAGTGAACTATTCACCATTTGTCCCTGGCGTGTATAGACCAGAATGGAGAAATTGATTCCCTTGTAAGACAGTCTGCTGGAAAGTCCACCACTCCAGTCAGGAACGGTTGAACCCAGGATGGTTCTGTCATCGTTGTTGATGACTCCATCTGGCTGATTTGTTAAAAACCCATTTTCATCTCTGCCGTTTACATCTGCAATTCTGATATCTCCGGGAGCCAATCCTGCAGCCGCTGCTTCAGTAGCATCTTCAGTTTGATAAATCCCATCAAATTGGAAATTATAGAAAACATCGATCGGATGGCCAATAAACCATTGATTTCCAACGTCATCATCTTCACCATTGAATAGCTCCACAATTTCTTCTTTATTAGAAAAGATATTCATGCTAACATCCCAGTTGAGACCGGAGCTATTCTTAAGAATAGCGTAGTTGAGTGTTAGTTCCCAACCCCTGTTTCTTGTCGAGCCCACATTTTCCAGTACGGAGGAATATCCTGACGTTGAAGGTAAAAACCTTTCCAACAGCAGATCTTCAGTTATGGTATTGTAATATTCAAATGTTCCCGAAAAACGATCATCCCATAAACCAAAGTCAAGTCCTATATTCAGGGTTTTAGAAACCTCCCAGCCTAAATTAGGATTTGATATTTCGGATTGACCGAACCCAAAAGCACCGGCATCTCCAAAGGCATATACTGTACGTGCTAAACCACCCCATGTTCTATATGGATCTACTGCGGTATTTCCCACTTCTCCATATCCGGCTCTTAGCTTCAGGAAGGAAAGTGTTGAAGAACTTAAAAATGCTTCTTCAGAAACAATCCAGCCCATTGAAATTGCCGGGAAGAAAGACCATTTATTTCCATCTGCAAGTCTTGAAGAACCATCAGCTCTACCTGTTAATGTAAGTAAGTATCTGTCATTATATGAATAATTCAATCGAGCCATGTATGATAGCAAACCCCACTCAAGATAATCACTACTTATTCCGGTGATTTCAGCTGCAGCACCCATATTATTATAGGTGAACCTTCCAATTGGAATACCTCTCCCATTTAGATCTGATTCTACAGTATTCTGGTTCTGAGTACTGAATAGTCCAACAACATTGATCGAATGATTGTCGATTTTTTTATCGTAGGTCAGCAGGTTTTCGATTGTATAGGCGAAAATCCTTTCATTTTCTATAGAAGCCGTTGAGGCACTTCCGTCATAATCACCATTATAGCGGCCTCTTCGCGAATTCTTGTAATCGGTACCCAGATTTAATCGATAAGTCAGCCCCTCCAGGATTTTATATTCTGCATAGACGTTCGAGAAAAATCTGTAACCTTTGGTATTATCTACATATTGATTAGGTACATATTCTAATATTGGGGTTGTCTGTAGCCCTTCATTCGGATTTGGGAAAGCAATGATATTACCATCAGCATCGTATGGTTCCACAATGGGGACATACCTCATCGACCTTGACATTGGCCCATTACTCATTTGATCTCTTGTGTCTGTAGTCCCTGTGATACTGAAACCTATATTTATCCGATCGTTTACTTTACCGTCAACATTAGCTTTTAAAGAGAATCGCTCATAAGCCGTATTTCTAATCACACCTTCTTCGTTAAAATAGCTTCCCGAGAGGTAATATCTCATGCCAGAATTACCCCCTGAAAATGAAACCTGGTGCTCCTGCTGTGCTCCCGGATCAAGCACGAGATCCAACCAATCGGTATCTACGCCGGCAGAGTAGGAATCGAGAAGTGCCTGACCTCCTAAAATAGCTGCATCATTACTGTTGTCTGTCTTCGATAATCCGTTAGCTACCCTAACGTACTGGACAAACTGATCGGCATTCATGATATCCATATTTTCTATGGCACTTTTTACACCGTAATAGCCATTGTACTCAATCTGACCTTTACCGGATTTACCTCTTTTGGTGGTGATGAGTATTACACCATTCGCTCCTCTGGAACCATAGATTGCCACGGCACTGGCATCCTTTAATACCTCAATAGATTCAATATCACTGGGACTGAAATCATTGATGTCCTGAGTGGTGGGAATCCCATCGATCACATATAAAGGGTCATTTCCTGCCGAAATTGATCGATTACCTCTAATTCTAATTTGTAGCGGAGAACCGGGAGAGCCATTATTTCTAACGATGTCTACACCTGCCAGTCTTCCCTGAGCCTGATCAAGCACATTTCCTACGCGAGTTTCTTTCAAGTCCTCTCCGGAAACAGATGAGATGGCCCCGGTTAGGTCGCTTTTCTTCATCGTTCCGTAACCAACTACTACTACCTCATCCAGCGCAGAAATATCCTGGCTAAGGGTAACATCAATTACCGATCTTCCTCCAACAGAGACTTCCTGGCTTCCAAATCCTACAAAGGAAACAACAACAATTGCATTTTCAGGTAGTGACAAGCTGTATGTTCCATCCACATCAGTAATGGTTCCATTTGTAGTTCCCTTCTCCTGAACTGTAGCTCCTGGTAAAGGTTCACCGTCTTCATCAATTATCTTCCCACGGATCTGAAATTGATCTGATATCAGATCTTCAACAGGAGCAGTGATGCCTTCACCCATTGGGATTAATGCAACCGACTCGTTTACCCTATTGAAGTTCAGTTGCGTTTGTTTGGAAACCTCCTTGAATAAGTTCAGCAAGTTCCATTCACCGGGGGATAACTGGACAGTCATATCTCGGATATCCGCTTTCGCATATGCAAAACGAAAATCGCTTGACGACTCAATATATTTAATTAGCTCTTTAAGTTTAAGGTTCTCTTGTGAGTCCCCAAGCTGAAGCTCAATGAAGATATCCTCCAGATATTTCCGTTGAGCACTCGTCTCACTCGCCATAACCATTAAAATGGACTGACAAATGACCATCACATAGATCGCCATTCTAGACATGCGAATTACAGTTTTGTGTAGTTTTACATTCATATTTGTTTTGGTTGATTAAATACTAAAACACGTATACTTTATGTGGATCGAATCACTTGCCAGAGTACCTTCGATCCACTTTTTTGTATAGACTTTATCTTATTGTTACTATTCCATCTTGTATCTCATAATTGAATCCGTAAACTTTTGAAACATTGAGCAAAAGCTCCTTCAGAGTAGGATTTTTAAATGAAGCTGTAAATAATTTCTTCGGAAGAGTTCTCTTCTCAATAGTGATCTCAACACCATACCACAAAGCAACCTTGTCCAACACCTGTTCGATGGGTAGATCCTGAAAAGCAAGAACCTGATCTATCCAACCAAAAATTAGTTCTTCATTGACTTTGGTGAGTTCAGAGACGTTGCCATCCTCGTATATTTTAATCATTTGATTGGCATTTAGCTCCACTGATCTGAAAGGGTCAGCTTTCACAGCCACTATTCCTTCTTTCACGGCGACGTGATTAGATCCCTCCTGGTATGCACTCACATTGAAGGAGGTGCCCAGCACATTGATCACAAAATCTTCCGTAGTGATTTGAAAGGGTTTGGACTCATCTCTAGCCACATCAAAGAAAGCCTCCCCAATCAATTGAACACGTCGTTTGTCCTCTTCGAATCTTTCTGGGATGATCAATTTGGAATTTGAATTCAGATAAACCTTTGTGCCATCAGATAAAACAGTAGTGATCTTTTGACCAGCCAAACTGGACTTTTCTATATAGGCGATGGGCTCAATGATTGCAGGCGATTCACCTTCTGCATTTGTGAAATGGTATACCCAAAAGGACGAGGTGAGAACGATAGCTAGCATTGCTGCGATCTTTAGTAGCAGTTTGCCATTGATCTGTACTTGCTTTTTCTTTGGTTGGTTTTTTTCGATTTGGCCAAAGACCTTTTCCTCGACTTCCTTCTTTGCCTGAGAATGATCCTGAGAATAATCCCTCCAATATGCCTGAACTTGCTTAAAGATTTGCTCATTTTCTTTATTAAGCTCCATCCATTGAGTCAATTGGTATTGCTCCTCCAGAGAAATATTTCCCTGCAAGTACTTAAGAATGAGTTCGTCGATATTTTTCAAGCTCAATATGTTTGATCCCTAATTGGGCTGGTCACATATAGGAGCAATCTGAATAGTGTTTTGTCCAACAGATCTGAAATATTTACAGAGAAGGCCGGCTTTTGATTAAAAAATTAGAACCGCGACAGATTTTTTGGCCAATCGTTCAAAATAACTCAAAGCCAAATGTTGGATTTAAGAGAACAATGCGATGGCCAGTGACAACCCGAGTACAATATTTGAATACCGGTCAGATAAATCAGAATCATAAGTATTTGAGATTTCAATCCTTAGTGCTTTGATGGCATTGCTGAGGTGGGAATTGACCGTGGAAACAGAAATGTCAAACTCCTGTGCTACTTCACGTGGACTCTTTTTTTCAATCATGCAGGCAGTGAAAACCAATTGGCATTTATCCGGAAGGGAGGATATAAAACCATTTAGTTTTTCCTGAAGCTCTTTTTCCAGCAACACATCTTCTGGGCTGATTTTATCGATTTGTCCGATACTATTCTCTGCTTCAATTTTATCTGCCTGGTAGAGCAGTTTGATGCATTCATTCCGTACGGAAACTAAAAGGTATGATTTGATTTCCTTAATCCCTATCAGGTTGGAATTGTTTGCCCAAAGGTTCAGGAAAACCTCAGACACCGCATCTTTCGCCAGGTCTTCTGATTTGGTAATGGATTTTGCATAAATGAAAAGATCTAGAAAAAGTTCATCATAGATTCTCCTGAATTTGCTCTCAACAGATTCAGCACCAGGTAATTCTCGTATGATGGACTTCTTTTTCACTTTCTTAAAAAGACAGTAATATTTACAGCAGTAAGTTAAAATTTCAAATAAACCTACGAAGAATTTGTGAATATTTAAACCTCAGTAATTTGTTGAAATTTAGATATCTCGTGCTCTCATGTAATGGTGGCATTCAATCCAGATCTGAGGAGAAACATATATTTGTTTACATTAACCAACCCGAAACTCAAAATGAAAACCCAGGTTTACTACATACTTTTACTAATTGCCCTTGATGCCTGTCAACAAGTCTCACGGGAGGAAATTCAACAAAAGCCCAATGTCATTGTAATCATTACGGATGACCAGGGATGGGGTGATATCGGTTACAATAATCCCAATGTGTATACACCCAATATGGATAAGCTTGCAGCCGGAGGAGCTACTTTTGTCAATCATTATTCGATGCCTCAATGTACGCCAACCCGTGTGGCCCTATTTACAGGACGATATCCCGGTCGCTTTGGAACAAATGCTTTGCAAGCCAACAATAAGCCCGTATTTCAGAAAGGTGTGGAGAACCTGGCAACCCTGTTTAAGAGATCAGGATACGAGACATTTCTGTGTGGCAAATGGCACATGGGCTCCAATCCTGAATATGGGCCCAACCACTACGGGTTTGACGAAAGCTACGGTTCTCTTGCGGGCGCTGTGGGAATGTATAACCACAAATACCGAAAGGGGGAGTTTGAAATGGCCTGGCATCGCAATCACGATACAATTCCGGGTCATGAAAACGGTATTCATGCCACTGACCTGGTCTCTCAGGAAGCCATCAGGTATATAAGCAAAGAACATACAGATCCTTATTTTATGTATCTGGCATTCCATGCCCCTCATACGCCATTGGATGAGCGAGGAAAATTTGTTGATCGTCCTACTCAACTGGATCCTGAAGACTCTACCCGATGGCTCAATGAAGATGAAATCGAATGGTTTAATGATCCGGCAGGTAAGATCCAGGCAGAGCCCGATCCGGAAAAAAGACTGTTGCTGGCTGCGGTCTATCACGTAGACTACGCCATTGGGGAAATCGTAAAAGCCATTGAGAAAACAGGACAACGAGAAAATACATTGATATTGTTTACCTCAGACAATGGGCCTCAGGTAAACTGGCCGGGCAATGCTTATCCGGACGATCTGCATCTTACAGACTTCAATCAGGAAATACCCATGCGGGGAAGCAAGATGGATGTGTGGGAAGGGGGGATCCATGTACCTGGGTTTGCTAATTGGCCAGGTCACATTCCTCCAAAAAAAGTGATGGACCCCGTTCATGTTATTGACTGGCTTCCGACATTGGCTGAAATCATTGGACAGGGACCTGGGGATACGGAATTGGATGGTGTGGACATTTCACCAGCGCTCCTCGGAGACAATTTGATTGAGAGGCGCGACTTTTACTGGACCTGGAATAGCAACATTAATCGTTGGGCACTTAGAAATGGAGATTGGAAAATTGTGAAATATGGTACCGGTGAACCTAAAGATCCAGGGGATTGGCAGCTTTATAATTTAGCGAATGACCCCACTGAGACTACTGATGTAGCGGAAGCAAATCAACCAGTTAGAGAAAGGCTTCATCAGCTTTTTCTTGCCCAGCGATCAAAAGACAAGACTTCCGTTGAGTTTTAAACAGTAGTGTCTTTTCCAAACAACCGCATAATAGCTTCACCATTTCCATCGGGAGTGGTATAAACCGGCCTTCCCTCGATGGTGTAATGTGTTTCCGGAGGAATTCCCAGTGCATGATAGATCGATTGATGGATCTGGTCAATGACCACGGTATCTTCAATGGATGAGCAGGGTCTTTCTTCGGCGGTTTTTCCGAAGACGAGTCCCTTTTCGATGCCTCCACCCCACATCAGGATGGAAGCACCATCGGTAAAGTGGCGGTGCATACCATAGAATTTTTCATCTTCAATGACATCAGGTTGGTTGACCTGATCTTTTACTTTTTCGCCAGGTCGTCCTTCCAGGATCGCATCCCGGCTAAATTCGCTGGCCAGGATGATCAACGTTCGATCCAGGTGACCACTTTCCTCCAGGTCTTTGATCAGCTGGGCGATGGGTCTGTCGATCAGCTGTTTCATTCCTTTGGCACGTAAGTGACCGTTTTCGTGGGTATCCCAACCCAGGAAGGGTTCATATTCTGTGGATACACTGATAAACCTTGCCCCGTGCTGTACAAGTCGCTTCGCCATGAGACAGCCGAGCCCAAAGCGACCGGTATTGTATTGTTCGTATTTCTTTTCCGGTTCATCCCCCAGATCAAAGGCTTTGACTTCCGGAGAGTTGAGGAGCCTGTAAGACTGTTCCATAGACCGGATCAGAGATTCCTTCTGGTAATCACTTCCCAGATCACCCATCGGGCTTTTGTTGGTCAGCTCTTTGTAGAGTTTGTTTCGGGCTTCGAACCTATTGATGTCCATCCCCTGAGGAGGACGCACACTTTGCATCCCTGCAGATGGATCCGGAATCAGAAAAGGACCATATTCACCTCCCAGGAATCCTGCTGAGTGAAAGGCTTTTAATTCTTCGGCTTCACCCACTGTAAATCTTTGCCCTAATGCGATGAAAGGTGGTATCACGTCATTTTTGGGTCCTAGTTCTTTGGCAATCCACGCCCCGATGTGAGGCATTTGCACAGATTGAGGAGGCTCATAGCAGGTATGCCAGTGGTATTGATGCCGGGTGTGAAGGATATGGCCCAGGTCGGCTGAGCGGTATGACCGGATGATGGCTCCACGATCCATCACACTTCCGACAGACTCCAGCCCTTCAGAGAAATACAAACCATCGACGGCAGTGGGAACTTTTGGAAATGTGCTCAAAACCCTTTTACTCTCAACACCTTTGGTAAAGGGAGTGTAAGCCTTAGGGTCAAAAGTCTCAGTATGGGCCATACCGCCGGCCATCCACAGCAGGATCACAGAATCGGCGGTTGATGGGATCTTTGGCCCGGAGCAGGAAGATAGAAAGCTACTGGCGGGAATCGATGCCGACATGGCTGCGGCGGATGCCATTCCCATTTTCTTAATAAACTCTCTTCTTTGTATTTCAATGTTTGATCTCATGATTACTAGTTGATAAATTGAAATTCCGGTAATAGTAAAGTGGCCCAAAAAAGGTCCTGTATGGCTGCCTCATCGGGCGTGTCTCCCAAAGCTGAAAGAATCACCTTTTGTTCTGTATCGCTTGGTAAGCGCCCAAGGCACTTTAAGTATAAACTATCCGCGATCACTTTTGGATCCGAATGATATTCAGCAAGCCATTTTTTCGCACCCTCCTCAAGCAAATTATTGAAGAACTCGCCATTTGTCAATTCAAGGGCCTGCAGTAAAGAGGCCTGCTCTTCACGTGTTGTAGCCACATTTTCCCTTGTGGGTCTGCCTAGTGCTTTGAGAAACGGATCAAGCTGGACCAGGGATGCACGGGCAAACTTGTCACCATTCTCGTCAAAGGTAAAGTTGACCATTTTACCCCAGGCACTGGTGCCGAATCTCCTCACTTCCTCCCATGAGGAGTCATCAAAAGCTAATTTCTTCCAGGCATCTGATGATACTTCTTTTGTACTGATCCAGTTTCTGTCTGATGCAATGGTATCTGAGGTCCCATCGGAATAGTCCAGCTTCAGCCGGAAAAGAATCCCTGCCGGATTCGGGATGGGCCCTTCATTTTCCCCCTCAACCGCAATGATATTTTCTCCTTTTGTAATCAGGTCATCAACATGAGCTTTGCCAATCTTCTTCCAATCGTTTCCGGAAAGAACCACCTGCTCATTGATATAGAGTGTGTAAGCATGGTCGACGGAAATCAGAACCTGTGCGGATTCCAGATCCTTGTTGGGGACGTTGAATGACTTTCTGAAATATCTTTTCCCCGGCTTGGGCAGCACATCCCGGTCGAATTCTATTTCCCGATGCCAGACCCTTGAGAAGTCCTGGTCTTCGTCAGAAGGGTCAAAAGCTAAGGCATGATAAACGGGGGTGATCACCTGGCTCACTGCATCGGTAAACTGCTCTGCAGTCAGTCTGCGGATGACAGGTCCCTTATACACATATCTTTCCGTCTTGATCGCCTGTGGATCTTTGTACCCAACACCCGGCAGCTGGTAAGCACGAGAGGTCATGATGTTTTCAATCAGGTATTTCAGGTCGTAATCATGGGCAATGAAGTCGCTGGCCAACCAGTCGAGCAAATCCCCGTTCCAGGGTTCATTGTCCATTTCGTCCAGAGGCTCTACGATACCCCGGCCATTAAGTCGCTCCCAGATACGGTTGACAATGGTACGATAAAGCCGACCATTTTCCGGTTTGATGATCACCTCGGAAAGTAATTTCAATCTTTCCTTAATGGTTTCTGCTTCCACGGAACCTAGTTCAGAATAGATAAACTCTGTCTGGGCCATCTTGCCGGTGGGTTTGTCGCAGCGATACAGTTCCAGTGTAGTATCGGAGAAAATGTTGGCGAAGGCATAGGTCTGTGCCAGGGAGAGGTTACTCACGAAACTGTTGTGACAGGAAGCACACTTCACATTCATACCCATCAGGGATTGACCAATGTTTTGGGCTGCCTGCATCGAAGTGGTCTGGCTGGCATTCACAGCACCACGCCACTGGATCCCTTTGATGAATCCTTCTGATTCTTCGGTGGGATTGGTCAGCTCTTTCACCATCTGGTGGTAAGGTTTATTTTCCAGCAGGGAGGTGTAAAGCCAGTCTGTGATCTGCTTGCGACCACCCGTAATAAACCCGGTTCCGGAATAGTCATTTCTCAGGATGTCATTCCAAAAGCTGATCCAGTGCTGTGTATAATTGTGATCATCGCTGAGAAGAGATTGTATCAACTTCGTTCTTTTGTTCGGATCAATGTCTCCTTCAAACTTTTGGATTTGTGCAGGTGTCGGCAATAATCCAATGATGTCCAGGTAGGCCCTTTGAATAAATTTCCTGTCGTCGACAACTTCTGGCCAGGAGATCCCATTCTTTTCAAAATAGGCATTTATGAGTCGATCAATGGGATGTTGCATAGAGCCATCAGCAGGAGGTAGTTCAGGTTTGGTAAGTGCCAGCGGTGCTTCTGGGAAAATCTTGATATCTCCGTCTACCCAGTGAGCCCCGTTATCGATCCACCAGCTGATCAGGTTTACTTCGTCAGTAGAAAGGATGTTGCCTTTTTTCGGCATCACTTCATCGTGATTTTTTGGTAATGTGATCCTTCGGATAATTTCACTGTTTTGGGCGTCCCCAATGATGAACATCGGGCCCGATTCTCCCCCAGCAAAAACACCTTCTTTTGAGTCCAGCACCAGCTCTCCTTTTTGCTTTTCTTCACTGTGGCACTGATAGCAATTGTGCGCAAAAAGTGCCCTAACCTCCAGGCTGATCCGGTCTAATTGGCGGATGGAGACAGAGTCCTGTTGGCTGACCTCTGCGAGTAAGGCACTGGTTTTGGAGCTGTCATAGTTTGTGCCCTTCCAGGGGAGCAGCTCAGTAAGGAAATCGTCGCCATGCGTGAGGCTGGCACCCAGATGTCCGGCCACTGTTAGGATGATCGTGGTGAGGATCAGCGATATTCTATATGGGAGAAAGTTCGGGTTGGGTGCTTTTTTCGCTCTACAGAGAAGGATGGCTGTGATGATCGAAAAGAGTGTGGTGAGGAGTCCGGCGATCTGGTGGTTAAGGACGAGGTCGCCTCCGTAGCTATCGAAATTGATGAGCAGGATGCCCATGATCGAAGCGACAACGGCAGAGAGCGCACCCAGATTTATCAGCCAGGAAATGCCTTCACGCAGTCCCTGCTTGCCACGATATGTGAGCATCTCAAGGAGCAGGGCAACGAAGATCAGTCCAATGGGAAAGTGGACGATCATGGGGTGAAGCCGACCGATTAGTTGAAAGATCCAAAGGGGGTTAATGTCCATAATAACAAAGATAAGTGATGTAAGCTGCTAACCTGCTTGCGGTAGCCAGCAAAAAAGGTGTTAGATTTAACACAGGGTTGTTTACCAATTTAGTGCTTTTCACTTAATTATATAATTAAATGGACAAATCAATACTTTCAAAAAGACCATTCAAAACTAGAAATGCTGATGAATTCGGCTTAGATGAAATATTAAACCTTTTTGTAAGTCCTTTTGATGAAGTTTTTAATCCTTTTGAATATGAAAATTCAATAATAAAAGGCAAAATGGGATCAGGTAAAACTATGTATTTAAAAGCAAACTATGCCTTTCATTTATACAACATAGTTCCTAGTCTAGTAGATGATGATCAGGTTTACTTACCTGTTTTTATAAGGTTAAATGATTTTCAACACCTTAAATCGGCCGATGAAATTTATAGAGCAATAATAAAAAGAATTGTAGAGGGAATTACCCAAGTATATATTCATCTACAAGATGCAAAATATATGGCTCGTATTCATTCAGGCTTAAAAAACATTCCAGAGGATATTTTATTTACTTCCAAAATTAATACCACAAGGAAACAATTACTAAAGTTAGGGGCTGATGAGTACATTGAAAAATTAGACTATCAATTGAGTGCCAATGGTAAACTTAAACTAGAATTTTTAGATGCAGGACTTGAGTTTACAAAAAATGAAGGAGTAGAAATTAAGAAAAAGACTGATCCAGGTATTGGGGATATTGAAAAGGCATATAAAAATTTACTCGAAGATGTAAATGGCAAAATAATTCTCTTGATTGATGAGGCAAGTTCTTTAGACAAATCCTTTTTTAAGAATGAAGATGGTGATTCACTTTTTGAAGTTTTGATGAATCAATTTAGAACAGCACCATATTTACGTACAAAAGTGGCTGTTTATCCACATACTTATTCTGATGTTTTGTCGGAAACTAGATATGGAGATGTTGTTATGTTAGAAGAAAACATTTATGATGAGAATGGGTATGAATCTCTAAGATCTAGAACTTTAAATATAATTAAGGCATATCTCACTCAAGCTGGGGCAATAAATCCGGAACCTCAAGATCTTTTCGTCATTTTCCCAAATAATATGGGCGATTCATTGGAACAACTAATAAATGCTTCGGATGGAAATCTTAGAAGAATTATTCACCTTCTCGACCTTTCCTGCCAAGAGCTTCAAAGGGATAAGGAGAATGTGATAATAACAGATGAACACGTTGACTCAGCACTTAAGAAACATTCACAAAGTCACGAAAACCTGTTTTTAGAACCTGAAAAAGAATTCTTAAATGGAATAGCAATAGTTTGTAGAAGCAGAAGTACTTTCAAATTTCAGTTTCCATATAAAGCTCCGGTACTTTATAAATATGTAGCAAAATCAAAAGAATACAACGTTCTTAAAATTGTAGAGGCGGGAAGCGGTAGGAAAGGAACTATCTATGCATTTGACTATTCATTTTGTGTGAATCATAACATACCGACACATAGGTTGGCTAACTCTGAAAAAATTGATAGAGCTAGATCACTTTCTAGTGGAACATGGATTTCAAGAGTCGCAACAATTAATGATGAGTTGGTAAGTCATGCCAACGTTCCTGGAAAAGTAGAAGGTGATTTGGAATATGTACGGGGTGATTCTGGTTTTATTAAGGGTGACGATGGTAAGACTTATTTTTTTGCGAAGAGGTTCATCATTGAACAAGATCAAAATAAGCCAATTCAATTTGGTAAGAGGTTTAGGTTTTATCCATCTCGTATTGATGATATGGAATGGGCAATGGATATTGAAATACTTTAAAACTAATATTATAATAGGCTAAATCTATTAAATACAAACTACTAGTCAAGATAAACTCTGAAATGAGGTGTCATTGAGCTTTTTTTGGTTATTCAATATCGCTTGAATATTTCCCCACCCTCCATTTTACTAACTTTACACTATGTACTACCGAAGGAAACTGTTGTTAGGAATTTTAGAGGAGTTTGGAGGCGTTTTGCCGCACACAAATCTTCAAAAAATTCTTTTATTGGTTACCCGAAAACAATCAGTCAAATCTTTCGATTTTGTGCCATACAAATATGGTGCATTTTCCTTCCAGGCCAATCAGGATTTATCGACACTCTCAAAGAAGGATGTTATCATCAATATGACTAAAAGCCGTGGTTCTGATTGGATTTTAAATACCGATGACGTCTATTTTTCTTCCTTGAGAAAAGAGGATCAGGCAGCTATAAAACAGACAAAGAATGAGATCGCTGGGCTTAGTCAAAGGGACCTGGTAAAATATACGTATGTCAGGTATCCTTATTTTGCTACAAAGAGCCAAATAGCCGGGGGACTACTAACATCAGAGGAACTTGGTCAAGTAAACAATCAAAAGCGAAGTTTTAATCAACCTGCTTTTTTTACGATTGGATACGAGGGTATAAGCCTTGAAACTTACCTAAATAAACTAATCATCAATGATGTAAAACTTCTTTGTGATGTTCGCAAGAATCCACTTAGCATGAAATATGGGTTTTCCAAGAGTCAGCTGAACAAAGCATGTGAAAGTGTCGGAATCTCCTACAAACACATTCCACAATTAGGTATTGATTCTGCTAAGCGTACAGACTTAAAAACAATGCATGACTACAATCGTCTTTTTGATGAATACGAAAAAACAACGCTGGTTGAAAATCATATTCAGTTAGAAGAAATTTATAAGTTAAAAGAGAAATATAAAAGAATTGCAATAACTTGTTTTGAGAAAGAACCATGTATGTGCCATAGAAGTCGTGTAGCCGAGGCACTTAAGCGATTGCCTGCATGGGATATTGCTCAAAAAAACTTGTAATGCCCAAAGAGAAAGTATTAATCACTGTTAAAACCTACCCATCAATATCTGCTAAATACGAAGAACTTGTTTGCACTGCTGGATTCAGAGAAGATGGTTCGTGGATCAGAATTTATCCTGTTCAATTCAGGAAAAAGAAATATAGCCAGCAGTATTCGAAGTATCAATGGGTAGAAATCGATCTGGTCAAGAACACTAGTGATTTTAGAAAAGAGAGTTATCGCCCTATTAGTCACGATACTGAAATTAAAATAACTGGAGAAATTAAGCCCGATGGAGATAACTGGAAGGAAAGAAGGAAGTTTGTCCTAAACAAAGTTTATTCGAGTCTTAACAAATTAATTGATGAAGCTAAGGATAAAAATATAGGAACTTCTCTGGCAGTGTTCAAACCTTCCGAGATTATTGGACTTGAAATAAAGGAGGTAGATCGGGAGTGGAGCAAGGAAAAACGGAATAAACTAAATCAACTAAATCTGTTTGAAACTACAGATAGCGAGGGCAAGTTTCAGGTTGTGAAAAAGCTACCCTATAAATTCTCCTATAGAATTAAGGATATCGATGGCACAGCTAGCAAAATGATGATTGAGGACTGGGAGATAGGTCAGCTTTTTTGGAATTCACTTAAAAGACATGGCGGTGATGAACAGCTTGCCTGCGAAGATGTTCGGAAAAAGTATATAGATGACTTTGCTCGAACAAAAGACCTTCATCTGTTTCTTGGAACTACTTTGCTTCACCATAATACAGGAAAAAATCCGTTCGTTATCATCGGCACATTTCATCCAAAACCCACGACACAAACATCCCTTTTTTGAGAAAGCTGTTTCCACACCGATTTGAGCACCAATTGCATCTCTTCCCTCATTTACCTACTTTTAAATACTTGTAGCGGTGACCCAATCCCCAGGTGAATCGCCAAAACCAATCAAAAGGAAAGTCCCTTGACAAAATACATCTCGATAAACCTCTATCGAAAAGTGATCGACCATGCCATCACCGAAGGTATGCGTCGGGAAGACTTCATGGACCTGCCCACCCCCATTGACGCTATGGACAACATACAGGCAGTACCCGCAGACCATTTTTTTGAGTTGCACGAACGATTGGACAAGGAGCTGGGGCCCGGATTCTCCGTGAGAGTGGGTAGTGAGATGAAGATTGAAGACTATGGGGTGCTGGGTCTTTCCTGGCGAACATGCACCTGGGCGGGAGAGATCTTTGACCGAAGCGAGCGGTATATGAAATTGCTGTCCAACACTTATTTTTTTGAAGTCAGAAAGAAAGGTGATCTATCGGATATTCTGTTACATCGCGAACCTCATCGAAAGGGACTGGAATTATCCAATGAGGCAACACTTTCTGCTACCGTTGTAGTGCTGCGAGCCATTACAGAAACGGACATTAATCCGAGCCAAGTAACTTTTAAACACAATGCACCCAAAGACTTGAGCAGCTACCATAAAGTGTTTAATTGCCCCATATTGTTTAATCAGCCCTATTATTCGATTACCTATAAAACTACGGAGCTGGAGACCCGAACGGCTAAGGCAGACTATAGCATCAATCAATTTCTAGTGGAACGGGTCGAGGAAGAAACCAAGGGAATCCAGGTGAGTAGCCACAAGCTGACCGAAGATGTTGAAAAGCTGATAAAGGACGCCCTGCCAAGTGGCATTCCAAGCATTTTTCAGATTGGGGAACATATGGGAATGAGCAATCGTACTCTGACCCGAAGGCTTTCGGAGAATGGGGTCACCTTTCGTGATCTGATCCAAAGAGCCCAGGAAGAAGTATCTAAAAAGCTGCTTCGGTATACTGATCGAAGCATTGCAGAGATCGCTTTTGAAACGGGCTTTTCTGAGCAGAGTGCTTTCAACAGGGCCTTCAAGCGCTGGACAGATCAATCTCCTGTAGAATTTAGAAACGATTTGTAGTTCTACACGCTTTTGGCCTAAAGTGTCAAAACATTGGCGGGAAATGTCAAGAAGGAGGATGTAGCAAACTTCAGTTTTGCTCTTATCATTAAAACAGAACTAAAATGAAAGAGCCATCCTTCAAAATGTTGTTGCCCGGGCTGATCGTTGCCATCCTTATTTTGAATTCATCAGATCTTAATAGTTCGCAATCCGCATCGGTTTCTCTTGGTTGGAATTCATATAAAACTCAGCTCAGCAAGGAAGCGCTGACCATCCTCGAAACCAAATGCAATGTCTGTCATCGCAGGCAAAACCCGCTTATGATTTTCAAGGAGAAGAATATAGCAAAACGGGCACCCAAAATATACAAGCAGGTATTTCTGGAGAAGAGAATGCCGAAGGGAGACGAAATCAGGTTGTCTCAGGAAGAATACCGCACCCTCGAAAAATGGCTTTTCACTCAAAAATTATTTTAATCATGGAAATATCTATTAAATCACTTGTCCTGTTTGGTGCAGTTGTGCTCACAGGGCTATCTGCTGGCCTTTTTTATGCCTGGTCAGTTTCTGTTATTCCCGGAACACAAAAAATCTCGGATTCCACTTACCTGCAGACCATGCAGTCCATCAACCGGGCGATCCTCAATCCGGCATTCTTCCTGATTTTTTTCGGAAGTATTGTTGCCCTCGGCCTTGCCTCCATCTATGAATACCCTTCCAATACCTGGCGTTTTATGCTGTTACTTGTCGCGTCTGTCACCTATTTGGTTGGGACTATCGGAGTGACTGGCCTTGGAAATGTCCCTTTGAATGATCAGCTGGATGTATTCAAAATAGCGGAGAGTTCACCAGAGAAAATAGCAGAGTTCAGAGCATACTACGAATCAAAGTGGAATCGACTCCACCTGTTCAGAACGGTTTTTGCGGTGGGGTCTTTCCTCCTGGCATTACTCGCCCTTTTTGTGGATGCAAAAAATTAATTGGAACCTAATAGTCTAAAACTCAAATAAAAATGGAACACAACATCTTAGTAATTGGCGGAACTGGTAAGACTGGTAGCCGCGTAGCCAAAAGACTCACCCAACAAGGACACCAGGTGAGCATTGGATCTCGGAAGGGTACTCCTTCTTTTGACTGGGACGACCCCTCTACTTATGCACAAGCACTCAAGGGAATGGATAGAGCCTATATCGTTTACTACCCTGACCTGGCAGTACCCGGAGCGAGGGAGGCAATCAACGCACTTACTGCTGCGGCACTTAAGGAAGGCCTGGAAAAGGTCGTGCTTCTGTCTGGCAAAGGAGAAACAGAAGCTGAAGCCTGTGAGCAGATTGTAGCCAATTCCGGGTTGAACTACACTTTGGTGCGTGCATCCTGGTTCAATCAAAACTTTAGTGAAGGAGCATTTCTGGATTTTGTGCTGGCTGGGCAGGTGGCACTCCCCATGGCTGAAGCCGAAATCCCTTTTGTGGATGCCGATGATATTGCAGACGTGGTCGCCAAAGTATTGGTGGATGATACCTACAATGGCCAGACAGTTACTGTTACCGGACCGGGTAAGATGACTTTCCGGGAGGCAGTGGAGGCCATGGCAAAAGGCATTGGCAAACCCATCCATTTTCAACCCATTTCTATAGAGGAATTTAAGGAAGGAATGAAAGGAGCTGGCCTGCCGGACTCATACGTATGGCTTTTCGGTTACCTGTTTGAAGAAGTATTGGGTAACGCAGATAACCAGGTTGTTTCTCATGACCTTGAAAAGGTGCTCGGCAGACCTGCCACTGATTTTAATTCGTATGTAGAAAAAACAGTTGCTTCCGGTGTTTGGAATCAATCTATTCCTCAGACCATCTAAATCGTGGGGTTTATGAACAATCTAAATATCAAAAGAGCGGTACTGTCAGCAATCGTAGCCTGGACACTTGGTGTTGCAGCATTTGTAGCTTCCTATTTTGTTCCGGTGATGACCGATGCAGATCAGCAGGCCAATCTCGTATTATTTGTAATGATAATCCCGGCTGCAACGCTTGGGGCCTGGTTTTACTATCAAAAGGAGCCCAAAACGAATGGATTTTTATTAGGGACTGTTATGTTTTTGGTCACCATTGTACTCGATGCTTGCATTACGGTACCAATATTCATTATTCCTTTTGGTGGAAATCATGTTACCTTTTTTAGTGACCCTTCCTTTTGGCTCATTGGAGTTGAATACATCTGTGTCGTCGCTGTTTATCGTAGCCTCAGCAAAATTTACATGCTTCCAAAAGCAGAGAACAGTTAGAGATTCAATCAAACATTTCAAAAATGAGACTGCTCAATATTGGGCAGTCTTTTTTTTTACATTGTTGGAAAAGGTTTTTTACTTCATCAACCTCGATAATCTAACATAGAATGATCTCCTTCGACGACTTAAAATCTCTGGCCACATCATTTCCTGAAGTCACAGAAGAACCTCATTTTGAGAAAACTTCATTTCGGGTGAAGGGAAAGATTTTTGCTACCTACGATCAAAAGAGAAACAGGACCACAATCAAACTTTCACCGGAGGATCAGGATGTTTTTTCACTGGGCGACCATGGCATTTCCCCGGTCGATAATAAGTGGGGAAAGCAAGGTTAGACATTCGTCGAGTTGGATCGAACAAGCGAAGAGCTTTTTAAAGACGCAGTGACCACTGCTTATTGTGAAGTGGCCCCTAAAAGTTTGGCTGAGACGGTGAGAAAGAATCTCCCCGGGTAAATTCAAGAAGAAATGATCCCGGAAATAGCTAGCTTTAAGGTAGGTATATTCCAAAATACTAAGACCATCTAAACCAGCGTTTCATTACTCGACCCCCACAATTACCCAATGGCCAACGATAAGGAAAAAATCAATCAACTTGTGGAAAAGCTGGATCTGCTTCTTAAAAAGCAGGAGGATTTTTCCAGAGAGATTGACCATTTGCGAGGTGAGATCGGGCAATTGAAATCGAAGGGAAATGAAGCTTTGATACAGGAAGCTACCAAACAGTTCATTGCTGAATCAAACCTGGAAGCCAAAGCTGAAGAAAAACCTGAGGCAGCAAAAAAACCAGAATCACTGATCAACAGACCACCTGCAGGCAGATCTGATCTTGAAAAATTCATTGGTGAAAACCTGATCAACAAAATAGGGATCGCCATCACCATCATCGGGGTGGCCATAGGGGCAAAATATGCGATTGATCATGAGTTGATCAGCCCACTTACGAGGATCATCCTGGGATATCTGGTGGGCATCGGGTTGCTGGGGTTTGCCATCAGGTTGAAAAAGAAATACGAGAATTTTAGTGCCGTTCTGTTAAGCGGAGCAATGGCTATCATGTATTTCATAACCTACGCGGCTTATAGTTTTTATGACCTGATCCCTCAAATACCGGCTTTTGGGATCATGGTATTGTTTACGGCATTTACTGTGGTAGCGGCTATTAACTACAACAGACATGTGATAGCACTAATTGGACTTGTTGGAGCCTATGCGGTTCCTTTTCTGCTAAGTGAAGGATCTGGCAAAGTAGCCATCCTTTTTACCTACATGACCATTATCAATGGTGGGATTTTGGTCATTGCTTTTAAGAAATACTGGAAATCCCTTTATTATTCCTCTTTTGGACTCACTTGGCTGATCTTTTTCGCCTGGTCTGTGACTGAATATCAAACGAGCGAGCACTTTGCCCTGGCGCTGACATTCAGTTCCATATTTTTTGGCATTTTCTATCTCACTTTTCTAGGCTATAAACTGCTTCAGAAGGAGGAATTTGAAAGACTGGATATTCTTTTGTTACTGGCCAACTCATTTTTCTATTATGGCCTAGGATATAATTTCCTCAGCAACCACGAGACAGGATTACAATTGGTGGGTCTATTCACTTTGGCCAATGCGCTCATTCATTTTGTAGTTAGTACAATTATTTATCGTCAAAAACTTGCTGATAGAAACCTGTTTTACCTGGTTTCCGGTCTAGTTTTGGTTTTCATCACCCTTGCAATTCCGGTTCAGCTGGACGGAAACTGGGTGACGCTACTTTGGGCAGGTGAGTCGGCCCTCATGTTTTGGATTGGAAGGACTAAAAATGTCCGGATTTATGAGATGATTTCTTACCCCTTGATGCTGCTGGCATTTCTCAGCATTGTTCAGGACTGGACGAATGTTTATGACCGATATTACTATGATGATGTTGAATCGCAGTTTATGCCGCTGATAAATATACATTTTTTGACTTCGGTGCTTTTTATCGGAGCCTTTGGTTTTATTAATTTCCTGAATCAAAATAAGGAATATGCATCTGCACTGACAGCCCATAAACGCATCTCGAATATTATTACATTTTCAATCCCGGCCATTTTACTTATCACCATATACTACGCCTTTCGGTTGGAAATCTCGAACTATTGGAACCAGCTGCATGCGGCCTCGGAAATTTACATTGATAAAGAGCAATACAGGAATTATTGGAATGAAGATCTATCAGGATTTAAAACAATATGGATCATCAATTATTCCTTGTTGTTTGCATCAATTTTAGCATGGATCAATTTCAAAAAGATTAAGAATCAGCAATTGGGGGTGATCACATTTGGCCTTATCACATTGATGTTAGCTATCTTCCTTATCCAGGGTTTATTTGTGCTAAGTGAATTGAGAGAAAGCTACCTGGATCAGCATTTATCGGAATACTATAATCGTGGTATTTTCAATCTGGTTATCCGATATGTTTCGTTTGTTTTTGTTGCATTGACTTTAATCACCAGCTACAAATACATCAGGCTGGAGTTCATGCAGAGGGATTTTGCCCTGACTTTTGACATTTTGCTACATGTCACTATCATATGGGTTTTGAGCAGCGAGTTGATCCACTGGTTGGACATTGCAGCGTTCACTCAATCATATAAGCTGGGACTCAGCATTCTGTGGGGATCTTATGCACTGATCCTGATTGTGTTGGGCATTTGGAAGCGCAAAAAGCACCTGAGGATTGGCGCCATCTCTTTGTTTGGGGTGACACTGATAAAACTGTTTTTCTACGATATATCCCACCTCGATACCATTGCCAAAACGATAGTATTTGTACTTCTGGGTGTGTTGTTGTTGATTATTTCGTTTCTGTATAATAAATACAAACATGTTATTTCGGATGAAGTGGATCGCTAGTGTTCTTTTTACCATGCTGTCGACGACCTCTTTTGGTCAAATGGCTGATTTCCATTTCAAACGGGAATTGTCCGGAGTCACAGCGCAATGGTACAAGATTGTTCTTCCCAATGAGATCTTTGGTAAGTCGGAGAATGACCTATCGGATATTAGGGTTTTTGGGTTAACTCCCAATGCCGATACCATCGAAGCACCTTACCTTTTGAGATTAACCAAAGGTGAAATATCCGGCAGGGAAATTTCATTCAATTTGCTCAATACCTCAAGTACCAGCCGGGGATATTATTTCACTTTTAAGATTCCAACAGAGGAATCCATCAATCAGATTAAACTGGATTTCACGCAACCGAACTTCGACTGGCAGATTACACTGGAAGGCAGCCAGGACCTGAAAGAATGGTTTACTGTCGTGGAGGATTATCGCATTTTGTCTATCAGAAATGACTTTGTGGATTTCAAATATACGGACCTGACCTTTCCTGCCTCTAAATATCTCTACTTTAGGTTATTTGTGAGGAGTAATGTAAAACCAGCACTTGCTGCCGCAAAGATTTCATATCAAGAATTCAAAGAAGGTGCTTTCAGAGACTATAGGGTCAACAAAATGGACATTCAGGAGAATGAAAAAACAAAACAGACGGAAGTTGATATTGAATTGGACCAACCAGTTCCGGTTAGCCATCTCCGGGTCATGGTTTCAGACAAATTAGATTATTACCGTCCTGTTACCATCCGGTATCTGGTGGATAGTTTTCACACGGAACAGGGATGGAAGTTCAACTACCGCACTCTGGCATCGGGCACCTTGAATTCAATGGGTGAAAATGAATTTGACCTTGGCAATACGATACTCAGTAAGCTAAAGATCATCATCAGCAACAGGGACAATCAGCCCCTAAAAGTGGCGAATGTTGAAGTGAAAGGATATTTACATGAACTACAGGTGCGATTTGCCGGGGAAGCGAACTATTTCCTGGTCTATGGCAATGAAAAGGCCATAAAGCCCAGCTATGACATAGCACATTTCACTGATAAAATCCCGGAGGCCATGACTATTCTGACTTTGGGCGAAGAACAGGAAATCGGACAGAGGGAGGAGTCTGCCAGTAAGCCACTTTTTGAAAGTAAGGTCTGGCTGTGGGCGGTGATGGTAGTTATTATTTTGTTGCTTGGCTGGTTTTCACTGAAAATGATGAGGAAGGGGTTATATTTCGTTTAGCAGGACATTTGCTATGAGTTTTCCTAATTAATTGAGTTCAGATTTATCTATCTTTATATTCAATAAACTAGGACATGGAGGCTGCGGAATCTAAAATTAAAGAAGAATTAACTCACTGGATACAGACGTTAAATGATGCTCACCTGCTCCATTTGCTAAATTCGATTAAGCTTTCAGAATCTAACACAAAAGTTGATTGGTGGGATGAGTTAACAGAGCACCAACGGGAAAACATCCAACTTGGTATCAAAGATCTCAATGAGGGCCGAACAATCTCTTCACAGGAATTCTGGTCAGAATTAAGATCGGATGACTAAAGACCTGAAAGTAGAATGGACAAAAAGATCGCTTGGGAACGCTAAAAATATTCGAAAATATCTTTTTGTGAAATTTACAATAGAAGAAGTACCAGGATTTTACCTTGTTTGGGTCCTTGCATTTGAAAAAGATCCCGCCGATACCTGTTACTTTTTTCATAGTGTGATGAATTTACTTTCCCGGATTATCCTGCCTGTTATCTTGAATAGCAATTATGGAAATTCTCCTGAGGCCGGAAGATCTATTCAAGACCTACGCACGCTATCATGATGAAGTTGATGATGAGGGTCCGGATATGTATGGGGCGGTGATTGTAGCCAATCAGGTTTTGATGATACTCGACAATCATAAGTAATTTCAGGAAATGAAACCTAAAGAACTCATCCAGCAATGGGTAAAACGCTTCAATAAAGCCGATGCAGAAGGCCTTGCGGCTTTATATCATGAAGATGCCATCAACCACCAGGTGGCGAATGAGCCTATACATGGAAAGGCAGCTATCAGAGCAATGTTTGCCCATGAATTTGCTAAAGCAAAAATGACTTGCATTGTGGAGCAGATTTTTGAAGATGGTGAATGGGCTATCCTGGAATGGAAAGATCCATTAGGATTAAGAGGATGTGGATTTTTCCAGGTAATTGAGGGCAAAATTAAGTTCCAAAGGGGCTATTGGGACAAGCTTTCTTTTTTGCGTATGCACAATCTGCCTATTCCAGGTAAGTAATTTCACCTCATCACCTCGTAATAATCCTTACCCTCCGGTAACCAAAACAGGGAAAGCGTATCTGAATCACTTTTGGCAGTATATTCAATCTCAAAAGGATATTTCCCAGGGTCGAGTTCCAGCATGATCTCATTGTCATCCGGTCTGTCAGAGATCACCATGCTGCCACCTTTATTCATCTTCCCGGTGCCGCTTTTACGTAGATAGAAAAAATGTTTACCACGCTGGGTGACAGAGATCGTTCCCCTGATGATGATACGGTGGTTTGGTTTTATATGCTCGTTACCTGCCAGGTTGATCTCATCCATCGAGCCTGAAAAGATTTTTTGATCATTTTCAAAGATGTCAATGATATAGGGATGCAAGGTGTCCTCATAAACGGTCGTGTTTTGAGGTTTTAATGCGGAAGTAACCGAATCTGCATCAAGTGATAGCACCCACTTCACAATGTTTCTGGCATCTTTGGGCTTAAGCAGCGGATGTTTAATCATCTGGGCATTCCCCCATTTTCCACCTCCTCCCTGCAAGACCTTTTCTGTCAAATCACTTATCGTTTGGTAATCATTTTCATATCGCTCGGCAATCATTCGATAGGAAGGGACTCCTGTATAGTCTTCAATGCTGTGACAGCCAAAACAGTCATTGGATCGCATGACCGTGATGGCCGACTTCGTAGTCCTTTTCTTTTGGAGTTTCTTTTGGGGTTGTGAGCAACTACTGATAATGCAAATCACTATCAGGGGGTATAGTATATGCTTCATAGTTGGCCCCGAAATTAAAAAAGACTACCGGACTCTCGTATGATTAATATCATATTCCGCCTGGATTATGCCCTGGCGAATTTATGAGAGCTAAAAATGCAACGTACCTGTCCAGGGTTCATAAATCTCACAATTCTGTTTTAAATTGAAAATCGTTCTAATAACCAACCCCATGATTCAAAAATACAACCTACACACATTACTTCTGATCATAGCCATTGGTGTGATTAGCTGCACCAATAAGTCCGGCCAACAAAGTGAATCTCTTCAAGCTGAGAATCCTGCCAAAGCAGATAAGTATGAAGGATTAAGATCGGACCTATTTACGAGTGATCTAAAAGTAGAGACCCGCATCGAAGACACAGAAGTATTTACTGAAGGGCCGGCTGTTGATAGCGATGGGATGGTGTATTTTACCAACATACGGGTAAATAAAATCCTGAAGTGGGATCCTAAAGCCAAAGACCTTTCCGTCTTCAACGATGCCTCCAATGCTGCAAACGGTCTTCGGTTTGACCCTGAAGGAAACCTGCTTATTTGCGAAGGGGGAACCGGGAAGGTGACAAAAGTGGCTATGAAAACAGGAGTGAAAAGCACCATTGCCGAATTATACAAGGGCAAAGGCATACAATCACCCAACGACCTGGAGTATGATTCGTCCGGAAGGATCTATTTTTCCTCCCGAACCAACGATCCTGACCTGGAAATGGAGAATGTTCGGGGTCTATATCGTGTTGATCCTGATGGTTCCGTACATCAGCTACTTGCTGAGCCGGAAGTGCACATGCCCAATGGAGTGGTGATCTCGCCGGATGAAAAGAAGCTTTACCTAATTGAAGCTCATCCGGATGAATCCCATGCACGTCACATCCTTTCTTTCGACCTACAAAAGGACGGATCTCTGACCAATCGGGACACCCTTTACAACTTCTACCCTGGCAGAAGCGGTGACGGAATGTGCATTGATAGCGAAGGAAATCTGTACGTTGCTGCTGGCCTTCACCAAACACGAGGCACTTCAGAAACCCTGGACACCAAACCAGGAATCCATGTCATTTCACCAAAAGGCGAGCTTTTAGCCTATGTTGAAACTCCAGAGGGAACCGTCACCAATTGTACTTTCGGGGGCGAAGATTTGAAGACCCTCTACATCACATGTGGGACCTATCTGATGAGTATCAGGACGAAGATTGCGGGGAAGGCGACTTATACATATTAGTGAAACCGACTTTAATCAGGCTTCTTAATTCTGATTCCTGATTCCTGTATTCTTCTCAAAATACCTACAAAAATGTGTGATCTTACACTCCTCACATTTCGGTTTCCTCGCCAGGCAGATATACCGGCCATGTAGGATCAGCCAGTGATGCGCTTTGTGGATGTGTTCTTCGGGAATGTTTTTGACCAGCTGCTTTTCTACCTCTAATGGCGTTTTGGCTGTCTGTGTCACGAGACCCAGTCGTTTGGACACACGGAAGACGTGGGTATCTACTGCCATGGCTGGCTGATTGTATAGTACCGAAACAATGACATTGGCGGTTTTCCTTCCCACTCCGGGAAGTTTCTGTAGGTCTTCATGCTTTACAGGCACTTCTCCTCCGAAATCTTCCATGATCATCTTGCTCAGGCCCATCAGGTGTTTGCTCTTATTGTTTGGATAAGAGACACTCCTGATCAGCTCAAAGAGTTCATCGAAGGATGCCGTAGCCATGAATTCAGCCGTCGGGAACTTTTCGAACAGTGCAGGAGTCACCTTGTTGATACGTACATCCGTACATTGGGCACTAAGCACCACGGCCACCAGCAATTCAAAGGGATTGTTGTAGCGAAGTTCTGTCTCGGGCTCCGGAAATGATTCCAGAAAATAGTCAACAAACGCGCGGTAACGCTCTTTTTTGGTCATCGCCCAAAATTAGGCAGACTGTACCTCAAACCCTTTCGAGAAATCAAGGATTTTTCGGATAGTCCTTTTAGACGGGGCGACTTTGATGTCGTCCATGTCCTCCTGGAGCTTCCTTAGCTTGTTGATCTGATCTTGTAAATTCTGGTCAGTGAGAATTGCCCGCTCAATTGCTTCACTTTCATTTTCTGTTAATTCATTGTAAAGGAACCTTATCAGGTCATTTTCTGTAAACGTTTTTGTCATAGGCAACTTGAGTGTATTTAAATTTCTTCTGCAAATTGATCAGGGCATACCTCATTCTCCCCAATGCAGTATTGATGCTCACTCCAGTCGCTTCTGCGATTTCCTGGAAGCTCATCTGCATGTAGTGTCGCATAACTAACACATCCTTCTGCGCTTCGGGTAGTTCCTGAATATACTTTTTCAACAAATTGTAAGTGTCTTGTTTAATATGATCATCTTCAATCGGTCTCTCTGAAAACTCAATTGTGTTGAAAATATTGCTTCCGTCTTCAGTTATTATTACCGGATAGCGTTTTTGTTTTCTGAAATGATCAATTGCGAGGTTGTGGGCAATTCTCAATATCCAGGGAAGAAATTTGCCTTCTTCGTTATATTTCCCGGATTTGATGGTCTTCACGGCTTTGATGAATACATCCTGCATCAGGTCCTCAGCCTGATAGCGATCCTTGACAATAAGATAGATGGTTGTAAAAACCCTGTCCTGGTGTCTGTTCAGCAATTCAGCAAAAGCCTCTTCGTTACCGTTTTTGTAGTGCGACAGCAGTTGTCCGTCTGTCATCTTTGCATTTTTCATGTAAAATCACCTGTTTGTTAACGTAGAGGTTTACTGCATATTGTCAGGGTTTAATTGTAAAATTAGTTTTCCTAGTATCTCAAATCTATATGAATCTTTCAAATCATACAAATCTTAGCTGGTTAATTTCTATTTTTGCACGCTTTCAGTAGGGATCTCCAACCAAAGATTTTTTGTTCCAGATAGCATGATTAAAAGCATAGATCAATACGATCCAAAGGAATATATTGTCATCAAAGGGGCCCGGGTCAACAATCTCAAGAATTTGAGTGTAGCCATACCACGGGACAAGTTGGTGGTGGTCACTGGGCTCTCCGGTTCCGGGAAATCCTCCCTGGCCTTTGATACTTTGTTTGCCGAAGGACAGCGAAAATATGTGGAGAGTCTCAGCTCTTACGCCAGGCAGTTCCTGGGCAGGATGGAAAAGCCCGAGGTGGATTACATCAAAGGGGTGTCCCCTGCCATTGCCATTGAGCAAAAAGTATTAACCCGGAATCCACGCTCTACCGTCGGCACCACCACAGAGATCTACGATTACCTGAAGCTGCTCTTTGCTCGGGTTGGGATCACTTATTCCCCAGTGAGTGGTGAGGAGGTGAAAAAAGACAGCGTCACGGATGTGGTGGACTATATTCTGTCTTTTGAAGAATCTTCTAAAGTGATCATCTCTGCTCCCTTATCTATCAAGAAAGGAAGGTCAATTGAGGATGAATTAAAGATATTGTTGAGTAAAGGGTATACGCGGATCCTGGTGGATGGCGAGATGGGCTATATCGATGACCTCACCGGTAGTCCGCTTCCCAAAAAGACCAGGATAGAGATCTTAATAGATAGGGTCACGGCCAGGAAAGAGGAGGAAAATCAATACAGATTGGCGGATTCTATTCAAACGGCTTTCTTCGAGGGTGAGGGAAAATGTAAGGTGGATGTGGTAGACCAGGAGACACGGACCTTTTCTGACATCTTCGAGCTGGACGGCATTCGTTTCGAAGAGCCCAGCGTCAACTTTTTTAGCTTCAACAACCCCTATGGAGCCTGCCGACGATGTGAAGGGTTTGGAAAAATATTGGGAATTGATCCGGAACGGGTAATTCCTGATCCCAACATGTCCGTCTACGAAGGAGCCATTGCTCCATGGAGGAGTGAAACCATGCAAAAATGGCTGCGCCCGCTTCTGAAAGATGGCATCCGATTTGACTTCCCCATACATCGGCCCATCAATGAACTCACTGAAAAGGAATATGAGTTGCTTTGGGAAGGAAATGAATACTTCAAAGGGCTGAATGACTTTTTTCATTTTTTGGAGTCCAAAACACACAAGATCCAATATCGGGTGATGCTGTCCAGATACCGGGGCAGGACGGCTTGTCCGGATTGTCGCGGGACACGCCTTAGAAAAGATGCTTCGTATGTGAAAATCGATGGGAAATCGATTGCCGATCTGGTATTGATGCCTATCGATGACCTGAGTGCTTATTTTGAACAGCTTAAGTTAAGTGAGCACCAGTATGCTGTAGCAAAACGGATCCTGGGTGAGATCACAAGTCGCCTAGCGTATATGCAAAAAGTTGGATTGGGTTATCTCACACTCAATCGGCTCACCAGTACCCTATCCGGAGGGGAATATCAACGCATCAAGCTGGCTACTTCATTAGGTAGCGCGCTGGTGGGGAGTATGTACATCCTTGATGAACCCAGCATTGGATTACATCCTCGTGATACTGACCGGTTGATCGAAGTGCTCCTTACGTTGCGGGATATTGGTAATACCGTAATTGTGGTAGAGCATGAGGAGAAGATCATGGAAGTGGCAGATCAGATCATCGATATTGGTCCTGCTGCGGGTACCCATGGAGGCCAGCTGGTCTTTCAGGGGAAAGTCAATGAATTGAATGGTCATACTGACTCCTTTACGGCCAAATACCTGAAAGGCATAGAGTCTATTGATACACCCAAAAGAAGGCGTAAGTGGAATCAGTCGGTCTCGATCGTTGGGGCCCGGGAGAATAATCTCAAGAATATTACGGTAGATGTGCCGTTGGGAATCCTGACAGTTGTTACGGGTGTTAGTGGTTCCGGTAAATCTACACTTGTCAAGAAGATCCTCTATCCTACGATAGGCAAGATGTTGGGTTCTACTGCAGAAAGCTCCGGAAAGCATGAAAAAATCGGTGGTGATTACAAGAAGATCACCCAGATAGAATTTGTGGATCAGGATCCCATCGGGAAGAGCTCCCGGTCTAATCCGGTCACCTATGTGAAAGCGTATGATGCCATTCGTCAGCTTTTTTCTCAGCAGCAAGCGGCCGTCAAAAACGGATTCAAGCCGGCACATTTTTCGTTCAATGTGGATGGCGGGCGATGTGAAGTCTGTGAAGGAGAAGGCACGGTGAAAATCGAAATGCAGTTTATGGCAGACCTCCACCTGGAATGTGAAAACTGTAAGGGGAGAAGATTTAAGAAGGAAGTGCTGGAGGTAAAGTATAAAGACAAGGACATTGCAGAGGTGCTGGACCTTACCGTGGAGGAAGCGCTGGACTTTTTTGAGGGAAAAAACGTGATCACGAATAAAATCCAGCCTTTGTTTGATGTGGGTCTGGGGTATGTGAAGCTTGGGCAGTCCTCCAATTCATTATCCGGAGGTGAAGCACAAAGGGTAAAACTGGCTTCTTTTCTGGGTAAAGGAAAGAGTCATTCTTCAGATCATATTTTATTCATCTTTGATGAGCCCACTACCGGGCTACACTTTCATGACATCAGGAAATTGCTCGATGCAATCAATTCCCTGGTCAATGAAGGTAATTCGGTCCTCATCATTGAGCACAACATGGAAGTCATCAAAAATGCGGATTGGATCATTGACCTGGGACCAGAGGGTGGAGCGAACGGTGGAAATGTCACTTTTGCCGGGTTGCCTGAAGATATGGTTAAATTAGCCGAAAATCACACAGCAAAATATTTAAAAGAAAAAATCAAAACATGAGAAAAAAGATAGCTGCAGGAAACTGGAAAATGAATACTAACCTGACTACCGGTCAACAGCTGGCATCAGAGGTCATCAATATGGTCAACAGTGAGGTGAATTCAGATGTACAGGTGATCCTGATCCCTCCATATTTCCATATCACAGGTGTAAAAAAATTGATTGGACCTGCAAAGAACATCTTTCTGGGTGCACAGAATGTACACCACGAAGATAGTGGTGCCTACACGGGAGAGATCTCTGCTGAGATGCTCCAGTCATGCGGAGTCACGCATGTGGTGGTAGGCCACAGTGAGCGAAGAGAGTATTTCGGAGAAGATGAGCCCTTGCTGGCCAAAAAAGTGCGAAAAGTGCTGGACTTTGGAATGACACCCATTTTTTGCTGTGGTGAAAAACTAGAAGTGCGGGAAGCAGATAAGCACTTCGATCTGAATAAAGAGCAGGTTGAGGGTGCATTGTTTGGCCTATCAGAAGAAGATATCAAGAAGGTGGTTATTGCTTATGAGCCTGTTTGGGCGATCGGTACCGGCGTGACCGCATCTGATGACCAGGCACAGGAAATGCACGCTTTCATCAGAAAACTTATCGCCGACAAATACAGCCAGGCCACTGCAGATAGCATCTCAATCCTCTATGGAGGAAGTGTAAAGCCAGGCAATGCTCAAGCGTTGTTTTCTTGCCCGGATGTGGATGGTGGCCTTGTTGGAGGAGCCAGCCTGAAGTCAAGAGACTTCACGGATATTGCCAAATCATTTTAATCCATTGAATTTCGTTGAGCTAAAAGTCAGTTGTAGCCAGGAGCTAGGTGAAATATTGATTGCCGAGCTTTCAATGCTCAATTTTGATTCTTTCGAAGAGATAGATGGTGGTATCGTGGCAGCCTGTGACGAATCTGCCTGGGATGAAGCTGAAGTAAAGGACCTGATGGATCGCTATCAGGTTAAATTTACTTTTAACATTTCCCCCCAGATCAACTGGAATGAAGAATGGGAAAAATATTACGACCCGGTCCTCATTTCAGATAAAATATTCATTGGCGCTGATTTTCATGAAAAGCCTTCAGGGTTTGCTCATTATTTGCGGATCAATCCCAAAATGTCGTTTGGTACAGGGCATCATGCCACTACCTCACAGGTATTGGAAGCACAGCTTGGCATTGATCATCAGGGGAAAAAGGTCCTGGATGTGGGTTGTGGCACGGGCGTATTGTCAATTCTGGCACATCAATTGGGCGCCTCAAAAATCATGGCCATAGACATCGATGAGTGGTGTTATGAAAATAGTCGGGAGAATTTCACGTTAAACCAATGTGAAAATATTGATTTACGCCTTTCCGGAATTGAAGGGGTGCCTGAATCGGAGACCTTTGATATCATTCTCGCCAACATCAACCGAAACGTCCTGCTTGACCAGATGGCTGACTATGTCATCCGGCTTAATAGTGGGGGTATTTTGCTGATGAGCGGATTTTATCAAGAGGATATCCAAGTGTTGATGGCAGAAGCCAGCAAGCATAACCTAAACCTGGTAAGGACGGAATCAAAAGACAATTGGGCCATATTGGTCACAAAAAAAGGCGATTCTTAATCATTTGAATTAATTTTAGTCTTGATGGCAAGGGTGTTAAAGTATTTCCTGTTTACGGGTATTGCGATTTTACTCGCATTGCCAGGGAAATCTCAGTATTTTTCTGAGAACGATACCCTGTTTTTCAATCAGGCCATGAAAGTGATCAACAATCGTGGTACTGAAGCTGCTACCAAGGTGGCATACGATTTCAATGAGGCCTGGAAAGGCAATTTCACGGGAGCCCACCGAGACAAGATTGTGTCCATCGCCATCCAGATGGAAAAGAAGGGATATTACGAATATCCTCACTTTTGGTATTACTTCACCTATTTGGCATATGCCAATTCACAGGCTCATCTGGACAGAGAGCAGCTAACGAAATTGCTGGATATCAACGATCAGATGGTGAAATCTATGAATCAGGAGGAGTATTCCAATTTCCTGTTGGGGCTGAGCATGTTTATGGCCAGGAAGATTCTTGGGTATACCAATCATGTAAGAATGACTGTTGACAACGGGACCTATCAGTTTAGGGTTATTTCTCCGGATGAGGTAGTTGAGCCCGAAGAACCAGAGGAGCCATTTTTCCCAACCGTAGAGGAAACCATTGAAGAAGTGGCACAGCCTGACCAGGATGCCTCATTTGATGCCTGGGGTGCTGTGGACGACTGGGCTTCCGGAGCTACCTGGGGCTCTGCAGATAACTGGGGCCAGGATGATTCCTGGAGGTCTACCAACAATTCCGGTTCTACCTCAGATGATCCTACTGCAGAGGAAATTCCCAATGCACCAAAGCGCGAATTGATTGTTGGAGCCAAACATAACTACATCCAGGAAAAACGACTGAGATACAATCATCCGCTTGTTGAAGGACCAGTCATTGACCTTTTAAATATGGGGATGGTCATTGCCACTCCTTACGATTCATTGCTGATCAAAGAAATGGATGGTTATTTCCTACTCAAAAACCGGGTCCTTGCCGGAACCCGGGCAGTCATCAACTGGCCAAGGCAAAACAAGCAGTTTGCCGGAGCGGTAGTCTCGCTCAAAGAATTTCAGATAAAGGCAGACCGGTCAGATTTCTGGACGCCCAATGCGAGCATTACTTTACCAAGCCTGGCTGAACCCATTGAAGGCGTATTCACTTTTTCCAGTGTTCCTCGTAATTCTAGAACTTTGAGTTCACAACCCACCTTCACTTCGAATCATGCAGATGTAAAGTGGAATTTTCCAGGGGGTAAGCTCAATTACACCGGAGGGGTTAAGCTCAGTGGAAATCGTCTGTACGGTACAGCAGTTTCCAAAGAACCAGGGGTATTACAGATTCTGGATGGGAAAGGAAATATTGTAAAGATTACGTCAACGGAATTCCTTTTTGAAGATTCTGTGGTGACCTGTGAATCCGGTAAGTTTAGCCTCCTTCATGGGTCGGATTCTGTTTTTCATCCCTCTGTCAATATGCGTTACGACCAAACGACCCAGGAGCTGGTTGTTTACCGTACCAAACAATACAACGTCACACCTTTCCACTCTACCTTCTTTGAGGTGAACCTCAACGTAGACCTTTTCAAGTGGGACATGAAAACGGATACACTCGATTTATCTATCCTGAATGGCAAAGAATGGATTGTGGCCACAGCCGAGTCTGATCGATACTTTAATATGGAGCGGTTGCATAAGCTGGGAGGGATTTATGAATTTCATCCACTGGGGACAAGTGTTTTCTATGCCAGAAAATATGGTATTACCGAATTTAATCAGGAAGAGCTCACCAATGAATTTGGAATAGAACTCAACCAGGTGAAAGGAGCCATGAAATTGCTGAAGCAATATGGGTTTGCAGAATACAACCCGGATGGTGGAAACGTAAAACTGAATGACCGTGCTTTTCATTACTATGATGCCGGTTCAAAGAAGACAGATTTTGATAACCTGAAAATTCCTTCGTTAAAGCCTGACAAGCCCAACATGACCTGGAACATTAAAAATGGAGAGATAACCGTAAGGGGGGTCCATAAGTTTTATGTCACTTCAGACTATGATGTACGAATAGAACCAGACAGTAGCATTGTTACAATCCTTCAAGGTAAAGACCTGCGATTTAGCGGAATGATTGCCGCTGGTGACTTCCAGTACAAAGGCAAGGATTTCAATTTCGTCTACGATGAATTTCTTGTCCGGATGCCGAAAATTGACTCTATAAGGATCGATATACAAATACCGGATTCCCTAAGAGCAGAGGGTGGGAAAGACAAAAGCTCTTTGAGCAACCACCTTAATGAGACCTCAGGAACATTGTATATTGATCGACCGGAAAATAAGTCTGGTTTATCAGAAAACCACTCCTATCCGTACCTTTCAACTGATGGGGAGTCTGTGGTCTATTTTGACGGACCAGAGGTATTGAATGGAGCCTACGATAAGTCTGTGAGGTTTGTCGTCCCCCCGTTTGAAATGGACAGTACACAGGGCAAAAGTGAAGAGAAGATGGTCTTCAAAGGACAGTTCAATTCCGGGGGTATCTTTCCTACATTCGATGAGACATTGAAGGTAATGCCAGACCAGTCTTTGGGGTTTGTGCATCAGATTCCTGAAGAGGGGTACAACCTTTATGGCATGCCAGCCAAAACCTATGAAAAGATCACCCTATCCAATAAGGGAATTCGTGGGGGAGGAAAAATTGATTTTCTCACAACAACCATCTATTCTGATGATTTCATCTATTACCCCGATTCGGTAGCAGCCTATGGATCTGGCGGACAGATTAATCCTGGAACGGTGCAGGGAGCCAGTTATCCTGATGCTGTTTTGGGACCATTTAAAATGGACTGGTTGCCTCGAAAAGACAGTATGTATCTTGAGAACATTGGTGAACCGTTTCGTTTTTATAATGGCACAGCCACCCTTGATGGGGAAGCCAATATCACGTCCAAGGGAGTTTTTGGCTCAGGTCAGCTGGAGACCAGAGGGTCCAGGTCTACGTCCAACTCTCTGTCTTTTAAGGAGCATTCTTATTCCGCACGTCACGCTCACTTCGAGGTTTTCTCCAAGTCTGAAACCCCTGCGATGCTGGGTGATGATGTTAGGCTGGACTTCGACCTGGTTGAGAATAAAGCAACTATTCGACCTGAAAAAAGTGGTGTTGCTGCGATTTCCTTCCCATATGCTCAAATGAAGACCTCCATAACCAATGCTGTTTGGGATTTGGAAGATTCCGTTGTGACCATGACCAAACCCGCAAATGTTCCATTAAAGGATTCCTATTTTTATACCACCCGAAAGGAATTAGATAGCCTGTTTTTCTCAGGTACAGAGGCTATCTACAACATCAATACCTATGAGCTCCAAATTAAGGGTATTCCGTACATCACGGTAGCGGATGCACGCATCATTCCTGAAAACAACCAAACGACTATCCTCGAATATTCGGAGCTGCAGCCATTTAACAATGCCAGGATCATCATTGATACGCTTAATGGGTATCACAAATTTAAAGATGGCAATATCAAGATCATCTCCAGGAATAAGTTCGAGGGGAGTGCGATCTACGAGCTGGTAGCTGTTGGAGATACTTTCGACATTGTTTTTGATCAGTTTAAACTCGAAAATGTCAAGATAAGTGAGAAACAAAAGCGACTGATGACGGTTTCCAGTGGTGAAGTAGCAGAAGACCAAAGAGTAATCATTAGTCCGGGTTTCTTCTACAAGGGTTCGGTTAAGATGTATGCCTACAAACAGGCACTTGAATTGGATGGAGCGGTTCAAATAGACCTGGACAGGACCGGATACGACAAATGGATAGAGTTTGCCAGGACAGATGAAGAAACGGCGATCAAGATAGATTTTCAAAATGCGCAGTTTGATGATAAAACACCGTTAATTGCTGGGTTGCATTACGACCTTCGTGGAAAGCTTTACACCACATTTATTGAAGAAAGGAAGACCCCGTCGGATGAAGATTTTTTCTATCCTAAAGGATTTCTCACATATGATACCGCAAGAAATTATTTCAAAGTAGAGACGCTGGCAAAAAGCAGCGGTGAAAGCTATGCGGGATCAACGCTTACCTATAATCAGGAGACACAAGACGTGATCTTCGAAGGGAAGGCCAGTTTCTTCAGTCCTTTGACCAAGGATGTCACCATTGATGCGACAATTCTGGGCGTAGGTAATGCAGCGGAGAACAGCTATCAGGCTGATGCTTTTATGACGATTTCTGCTTTAAACATTGGAGGATTTCTCGAAATAATGGCGGCAGATCTTGTGGATATGGCGACGAGGCTTGGATTTCCGCCAGCCAATGACCTGTCGCTTGAGATGCTCTATAAACTGGCCAATATGACATCAGACCTATCGGCCAAGAAGTATGAGACAGAAAGCTTAAAAGACTACGTGCCTTTTTATACCTTATCAGAAAAGCTGATAAAACCACTGGTCATCTCCGGAGTAAAACTCAAATGGTCTGATGAACATGGAGCATGGTACAATACCTCTAAGCTTGCCATTTCCAACGTGATGAAATCGGATGTCAATTCCAAATTTGATGGGTTTTTGGAGCTGAAAAAAGATGCATCCAACAATGATGTACTCAATCTGTTTATTCAGGCAGCTCCTGGTCTTTGGTATTACATTAGCTACCAGGCGGGCACCATGCTTCTCTATTCTTCCAACAGTAAATTCAACAATACAGTAAGTTCCAAATCAAACTACGGTAAGGCCAAGCCCGGGGAGATGGTGATCATTGAAGGCGATATACCTGAAACCCTTAAGTTTGTCAACGATTTCAGGCAGAAGTACTATGATATCACCACACCATACAACCTTCAGGTACCTGGTGACGTTAGCTTCGAGCAGGAGGAGAAAGTTGAGACCATCGAGAAAAGAGATGATGGTTTTGGCTTCTAGGGGTTCTTAATAATTTAAAAATTTTATGGCATCATCGCAATATCTAAAGGACAACAAAGATCGATTTTTAGAGGAGTTGCTGGAACTACTGAGGATTCCCTCTGTATCCGCAGATTCAAGACATAAGGAGGACGTACGCAATGCAGCAAAGTACATCAGGCAAAAACTTGATGATGCAGGGACAGACAAGACTGAATTGCATGAAACCGGTGGTCATCCGATTGTATATGGAGAAAAAATCATAGATAAAAATCTCCCTACTGTCCTGGTTTACGGTCATTATGATGTACAGCCACCAGACCCCCTGGAGCTCTGGGATAGTCCACCTTTTGAGCCCGTGATCAAAGATGAAAAGATCTACGCCAGAGGATCCAGTGATGATAAGGGCCAGATGTATATGCACATCAAAGCATTCGAAGCGCTCAATAGTACCGGTGAGTTGAAGTGCAATGTCAAGTTCATGATAGAGGGTGAAGAAGAAGTGGGTTCCGATGGCCTGGAGGAATTTGTGAAGAAAAACAAGGGCATGCTCTCCGCAGACGTTATTCTCATTTCAGACACCTCAATTTTGGCAAACGATAACCCTTCTATCACAGTGGGTCTAAGGGGATTGAGCTATGTGGAGGTAGAGGTGACAGGACCAAACAAAGACCTTCATTCGGGTACGTTTGGAGGTGCTGTGGCCAATCCTATCAATACCTTGAGCAAAATGATTGCTTCCCTGCACGATGAAAATGGCAGGGTTACAATCCCTGGCTTTTATGATCGAGTGAAAAATTACGATCAGGCAGCAAGAGATGAGATGGCCAAAGCTCCTTTTGATCTGGAAAAGTTTAAAAAGAACCTTCAAATCAATGACGTATGGGGTGAGTCCGGCTATACTACCAGAGAGCGCATTGGTATCCGTCCGACCCTGGATGTAAATGGGATTTGGGGCGGGTATACCGGGGAAGGTGCCAAAACAGTGCTTCCATCCAAAGCGTATGCAAAAATTTCGATGCGGCTGGTGCCTGACCAGGACAGTGATGAGATCACTGAGATGTTCGAAAAACATTTTAAGTCTATTGCGCCGGATGCTGTGAAGGTAAAAGTAGTGCCGCACCATGGAGGTGAAGCAGCCGTGGTCTCGACGCATTCTCCTGCCTACCTGGCTGCCAGCAAAGCTTTTGAAAAATCCTTCGGTAAAAAACCGGTACCCTCCTACGAGGGAGGAAGCATCCCGATAGTGGCCCTGTTTCAACAAGAACTCCAGGTAGACCCCATCCTGATGGGTTTTGGATTGGATGATGATGCCATTCATTCCCCCAACGAGCATTTCGGCCTTTTCAACTTTTATATTGGCATTGAAACCATTACTTATTTTTATCAGTTTTTTAGCGAAAGCAGTCAAGAATGATAAACCCACGGCTCCCGATACTCTTGGTACTATTTCTTACAACCATCTCACTCTTCGGTCAAATACTGGAACCGGCAAAATGGAGTGTATCTATAAATCCTGAAACACCGGCGGAGGGAGACACCGTCCAAATCGTTTTTGATGTAAAGATTGATGACGACTGGTATTTATATTCCACGGATTTCGATCCAAACCTGGGACCTATGGTGACAGAGTTCGGATTCGAACCGGATCCGTCCTTTAAGCTGGTGGGTGAAATTGACCCTATCAATCCAGGCAAAAAATATGATTCTCTCTGGGAGGGTGAATACACCTATTTTAAGAAGACAGGGCAGTTTATTCAAAAAGCTGTAATTAAAGATTCCAATTATCAGATTTCCGGATATTATACTTACCAGGTTTGCTCGGACATCGATGGCAAGTGCATTCCTTTTGATGAGGAGTTTGTTTTAGCATCAAAAAAAAAAGAACAAGTAACTGAAGTAGCATCTTCATCAAAACCCGGTCTGTTAAAACAGCGCGGCTCGACAGATCCCTATGCGCTAGGGTCTTTTATGCTTGTGGCATTTCTTGCGGGATTAGCCGCCCTTTTTACCCCTTGTGTTTTCCCGATGATACCCATGACGGTCACATTTTTTACCGGGAAAAATAGCAATAAAAAGGGAGCGATAAAGAATAGTCTCTTTTATGGATTCTCCATTATTTTCATTTACAGTTTTGTTGGTTTTATCATCGCCCCGTTTATGGGGCCTGAGGTAGCCAATGACCTGGCAACAGGGTGGATACCAAATGTGATCTTCTTTACGGTCTTTGTCGTTTTTGCTTTGTCATTTTTTGGGTTGTTTGAGATCAACCTTCCCCACAAATGGGTGAACGATGTGGACAAGATGGGCGATAAAGGAGGATTGATTGGCGTCTTCTTTATGGCGCTTACGTTGGTACTGGTTTCTTTTTCCTGTACCGGGCCATTGGTTGGTAGTATCCTGGTAGAGTCGGCAGGTCAGCTTACCCTCAAACCTGTGCTGGGCATGTTTGCCTTCTCTGCTGCTTTTGCTATTCCGTTTACCTTGTTTGCGTTATTCCCCGGGGCATTGGAAAAACTACCTAAATCAGGTGGATGGCTCAATTCAGTCAAGGTTGTGTTAGGTTTTCTTGAGCTGGCTCTGGCATTTAAATTTTTAAGTATTGCCGATCAGGCATATCACTGGCACATTCTGGACAGAGAGGTTTATCTGGCGATCTGGATTGTCATTTTCACACTGATGGGATTTTATCTGCTGGGTAAAATCAAATTGCCTGGTGACAGCGAAACGAAAGTCACCTCTGTTCCCCGTTTGATTTTAGCCATCATCACGTTTTCATTCGTTACCTATCTCATACCGGGAATGGTAGGCGCTCCACTCAAGATGCTGGCTGGTTATTTGCCACCCATGACCACCCATGACTTCAACCTGATTGGTTTGCTGAGAGAAAATAATGGGGGTACTGGAAATCCAGAGAACGAAGCTTTTTGCGAAGAACCGAAATATGCGAGCTTACTGGAATGGCCCCATGGCTTAAACGGATATTTCGATTATGATCAGGCCATTAATTGTGCTAAAAAGCTCAACAAGCCGGTATTTATTGATTTCACCGGTCATGGATGCGTCAACTGCAGGGAGATGGAACAGCGCGTTTGGTCAGATCCGAAGATCCTCAACAGATTAAGAGAAAATTTTGTACTCCTGGCGCTCTATGTGGATGACAAAACGGAGCTACCGGAATCAGAGTGGTATGAATCTTCATATGATGGTCGAATGAAAAAAAGTATTGGAAAACAAAATGCTGATTTTCAGATCACAAGGTTCAATAATAACGCACAGCCCTTTTATGTCGTACTGAGTCCAGAGGAAAAACTATTGGCAAAACCAACAGCATATGATCTAAATATTGATAACTTTGCAAAGTTTTTAGATTCTAGCCTTGAAGAATACAAAAACCACAAATAGAGACTAAAAACTGCTGAAGAAAATGTTCCAAAAGGCTAATTACCTGTTCTGTATATTGGTATCCATGGTTTTCCTGAATGCATGCCAGGAGAAAACGGACCAATTTAACACTGAGATCACTGAGGTTGTTGACTCTGTGGTCAATGTTGTTGAACCCACTTTACTTTATGGTATTGCTATTGATTCCTTTGAGGTTTCAACGGCGAAAGTGAGATGGAGCCAGAGTCTGGCTGAGATCCTTTCGAAATACAATGTGGACAATGAAAGCATCTATCAACTAGCCCATGCCAGCAAAGGGGTCTTTGATGTGCGAAAGCTACAGGCCAATAAGCCATACACAGTCGTTCATGAGAAAGACAGTCTGAAAACCGCGCGTCAGTTTATTTACGAGCATGATCAAACACAATATGTGGTTTTTAACCTGGCTGATTCTATCCACGTGTACAATCATCTGAAACCAACAACGATTGAAGAGAAGACCTTAGCAGCTACTATCACCACTTCAGTTTATGAGTCCATACTAGATCAAAATGCTTCCCCCGCCCTGGTTAACAGGCTGGTAGATATTTTTGCCTGGCAGGTAGACTTTTTCCGGATTCAGAAAGGTGATGAGTTTAAGATCATTTATGAAGAAGAGAGTGTAGATGGTGAGGTGGTGAGCATAGGAAAAATAAAAGGGGCTTACTTCAAACATTTTGACAAGGAATTTTATGCCATCAATTATGACCAGGGTGGCGAGGCCGATTATTTTGATGAAGAAGGAAATAGCCTTCGGAAAACTTTGTTAAGAGCACCTCTTGACTACTCCAGGATCAGTTCTCGATACAATCCCAGGAGATATCATCCGGTGCTAAAAACCTATCGGGCCCACTTGGGTACAGACTATGCGGCCCCCACCGGCACACCCATCCGTACTGTAGGAGATGGAGTTGTGTTAGAAGCTCGCTATCATGGAGGAAATGGCAACTATGTGAAGATCAAGCACAACAGCAACTATACCACCCAGTATCTTCATATGTCTAAGATAGCCAGGGGGATCAGACCTGGGACAACCGTAAAACAAGGACAAACCATTGGCTATGTAGGACAAACCGGGTTGGCCAATGGCCCACATCTTTGCTACAGGTTTTGGAAAAATGGCAGACAAGTAGATGCTTTAAAAGTGGATCTACCACCCTCTGAACCTATTGATCCCACTAAGAAAATCGATTTCTTACATACTAAAAACGTTGTTTTAGACCGGTTGGAAAAAATTGAAGCACCATCTGAAAGAACCCTGCTGGCACAAATTCCTGTCAATTAGTAATTGACTTATAATATCGTGTCGAGCGCTTAATTCGCCCTAATATTTCAGTTTTAAATTGAAATTAAGTTAATTTGGTCTTAAATCACTAAGCTAATTAATGTCCAGATTCCTATTTTCTATAGTTTGCCTCGTCTTGCCCTTCCTGTCGCAGAGTCAAAACATTGCAGCTTCGTATGTAAAATTGACTGGTAAAGTTATAAGTGAGAAAGATTCAGCGGCTATTTCAGCGATCATATCGTATGAAAAACTCCCCTATTACGATGACATGGGATTGACCAAATCGAAGCCGGATGGGGCCTACGAATTTTATCTGATCAGGGGTCTCACCTACAACTTCACAGTTAAGGCCACAGGATATGAGACCATCAACACCCAGGTGGAGATTGACGACCCGGATGAAGATGAGCAGAAGATAAAAAACTTCATGATGAAGGCTGACGGTGAAGTTAGCCTGATTACCCTGGAAAATCTTATCTTCTCAAGAGGTAGTGACCAGATCAGCACTAGCTCATACCAGGAGCTTGACCAACTGGTTGTCTGGCTAAATGATCGACCCAATGTGATTATCCAGCTGGAAGGACACACTGACTTTGAAGGTAATGAAGAAGCTAACCTGGCGCTTTCTGAAGCCAGGGTTGCAGCAATAAAAGATTATCTCCAGTCTAAAGGAATTAAGAAAAAGAGAGTATTAACCAAAGCTTTTGGTGGGACTGTGCCCCTTTCAACTGATCGCACAGACGAAGCCAAGGCCCGAAACAGAAGGGTTGAGGTAAGAATCATAAGAAATTAAGAATCCGCAATGAAGAAGAATATTTTAGTCATCATCGCTTTCCTGTGCATGAGCTTTGTGCTTCAAGCCCAGGAAACTGTTATCTGGGGCTCAGAAGTAGTTGACGTATCATCAGAATATTCAGCCCTGGAATACTCTGCCTTACAGGCTTTGCATAAGCCCAATGTATTACCTGCCGGAGGAGGAAATCCAAATGCATGGAGACCAAAAAAGGATAGCAAAGTGGATTTTATCATGGTCTCTTTTGACACACCAATAAAAGCCAAGCAAGTAGCTGTGGCAGAATCAGAAAATCCGGGAGCAGTCAAGCAGATTCTGGCATATGACAAAGATTACAATGAATATGTATTGTTCGAATTGACTCCCAGGTCTATCCCACTCGAGAGTAGGTTGTTAAACTTGTTTTTCGATGAGCCTGCCTATGAGATCTATGCCATCAAAGTGGTGATAGACGGCGAGACAGTGCCAGGCTATAACAGTATTGATGCAATTGGTATTTCCACAAGTAATATTCCGATTAGTGTATTGATTGACCTGGCAGCAGATGTAAACAACAATTTGCAAACCGAGAAACTGGGTCCTAATGTAAACAGTTCGTATATAGAACATAGCCCTTTGATTTCACCGGATGGCAAAAGACTTTATTTCAGTAGAAAATATCACCCTGATAATGTTGGTGGGATCAATGATAGTGAAGATATCTGGTTGTCGGAGATGGATGAAGAGACAGGAGAGTGGAAGCCAGCCGTAAATGTTGGACCTCCATTGAATACCGAGGGACCAAATTTCATCAGCTCATTATCAATTATCGACGGCGAAGAAGTGTTGATTCTTGGGAATCGATATGGTAAGCGGGGAAGGATGTATAATGGAGTATCAACGGCAAAAAGAAATCCTGATGGTACTTTTACCGACCCTGTATCATTAGAAGTGATCAACGAGTATAATTACTCTCCAAAAACAGACTTCTTCCTCGACCCAACTGGTAAAGCACTTGTAATCTCTGCCGAGCGAGATGATAGTTATGGTGGAAGAGATCTTTATGTTTCTTTTAAGGAAGGAGAAGTTTGGAGTGAACCGAAGAACCTTGGAGATGATATCAACACGGCAGGTGCGGATGTGGCTCCTTTTTTGGGAGCAGATGGCAAAACGCTTTACTACTCCACAAATGGTATTAGCGGCTATGGTGGCTCTGATATTTTCGTGGCATTGAGACTTGATGATTCATGGACAAAATGGTCTGTTCCTGAAAACCTTGGATCAGGTCTCAACACACCAAGTGATGACCAGTATTTCAGTATTCCATCATCAGGAAGACACATCTATTTCTCAAGAGGCACAGTTGATGATGACACAGATATTTTCCGATTTAAGGCAGATGAGTTGTTCCTGACTGATGACAGTCCTTATCTGGCATCTATGCAACACCTATTAGAGGCCATGCAACCTAGTGACTATCTCATTACTTTAGTTGGGCAGGTGACCAGTGGTGGTGAGCCCGTGCCCAATGCCAAGGTGACCTTAGAGAGGTTGCCAGACGGTCTTTTTATCGCTGACATGATGACCGATCAGGATGGTAAATATAAGTTTGTAGTCCGTGGAGGATCACGATACGGGATCTCAGTAGATCAGGAAGGGTTCATGTCGGAAAGATCAAATTTCGACTTCAATGAGATCACCGCATCCGACACAATATCCACAGCACTTGCGCTTACTAAAATAGAGACAGGAGCTGCCATTGTTCTAAACAACATCTTTTTTGATTTTGACAAAGCAGTTTTGAAAACTTCATCTTACTCAGAATTGAAGAAAGCGTTGGAGCTCCTCAAAGAAGGTAAAATCCAAAAGATTGAAATAGCGGGCCACACGGATTCTACAGGTGATGATGCTTACAACCAGGGATTGTCAGAGCGAAGGGCAAAAGCTGTTTATGATTACTTTATTTCAAACGGGGTAAGTAAAGAGCGGGTAGTTGCCTTTGGCTATGGTGAGAAACAGCCAAAAGCACCAAATGATACGCCAGCGAACAGGCAACTCAACAGGCGTGTAGAATTTAAGATCCTGGAAGCCCTATAGGGCACTTATCATTAACTGCTTCACACCAAGAATGCGATCCGAAGGATAAAGCTTTTCAGCTTTCCGGATGTAGGAGTGAGCTTCATCGTATTCATTATTGGTAAAGGCCTTTACAGCCAGATTAAAATACTGTAAGCCTGCCAATCTGTGAAGGTCTACTGTTTCACGTACTGCAGATGATCCCTGTAACCCTTTCTGAAGCTCACCAACACCCCTAATGTCGATGATGCTATTGCCATCAGCCATAAATTGATCTATACGCTCCTGAATTTTAGTAGCTTCATTGATATATCCACCAAGAGGGTCTGTTGCTTCCAACAATACGTTTTTGTCTGGGAGATGCACAACCATGAAGATATGATAATCGAGCTCATAAATGGAAAACTTATAATTCAGCCGATCGAGGAGGTATGAGTAGAGAATAGTACCTGTAAGGCAGTCATATTTTTTGCCTATGAATATATCTCCAAACGAAACATAGTTTTCATACCAGCCCAACTTCTTGCGATGCACATAATAGAAAGCCCATTGCAGGAAATTGTCATCGCTATCAAAAGATGACCTTTTGCTTTGAAGTTTACCCTGCAGGTCATCCAGGTCTGATCGAATCTGACTAAATTTAGTTTCATCAACATCTGGATGACTTGATAATATGATTTGTAGCGGATCATTTGAGACAAAGGCGGCCTTTTCAAAGGCAGAGTGATAGGAAATCTGTCCCCAAAGATTTGTAGACAGCAGAAGAGATATCAATATGAATATAAACGATCTGAACACGATTTCTCTGATTCCTTATTAAGATAAGTGTGCTTTAATATTACGCTAAAGTTAACAAAGCGTTTTAATGTTACCAAATTGTTAAGTTTTAAACTATGTCTGGATTTAAGGAAGTGTTTGAGCAACAACGTAAGCGATCGCTCTTGCTGAGAAGTGAAGGTTATAGACAAAGAAGACAACGGCTGCGGGATCTTGAGCGCTGGATAGTAGATCATCGGAGTGCTATTAACGAAGCACTTTGGAATGACTTAAGGAAATCGCCACAAGAGACAAACCTGGCTGAGATTTATACGGCATTAGCTGAAGTAAGGGAAGCAAGGAAAAACCTGAAATCCTGGATGGAGCCAGAGCATATACATGCTCCGTTCACGTATCTGGGGACCAGTGGATTTAATCTGCATGAGCCTAAAGGCGTATGTTTGATTATTTCTCCCTGGAATTATCCATTCAACCTTGCTTTGGGGCCCCTGATTTCGGCAGTTGCTGCTGGCAACTCATTTATGCTCAAGCCCTCAGAATTAACCCCCAATACATCTTCCCTTTTAAAACATATGGTTGAAGATGTGTTTGAAAAAGACATAGGTTTTGTTGCCGAGGGGGATGCTAAAATTGCTCAGGAACTGCTTGAACTACCCTTCGATCATATGTTTTTTACAGGTAGCCCAACTGTTGGAATGATTGTAATGGAGGCAGCTTCAAAAAATCTGAGTTCAGTTACTCTGGAACTTGGAGGGAAATCCCCAACAATCATTGATGAAACAGCAGATCTTAAGGATGCTGCCCAGAAAATATCGTGGGGCAAATGGTTGAATGCTGGTCAGACTTGTCTGGCCCCGGATTACCTTTTTATTCATGAAAAGGTCTATTCAAAATTTATGACTCTTCTCAAAACGCATGCAAGTGAACGATATCCGGAGGAATTCTACACTGGTATTATCAATGAAAAGCATCATTTGAGATTACGGGGGATGGTTGAAAATGCAGTCGAACTGGGGGCAGAGAAGTTTGAGGTTTCCGGGGAATTTTCTGACCGAAAGATGGCTCCGGTTATTTTAGAAAATACGGATGACAAGATGCTTGTCATGACAGAAGAAATCTTTGGCCCTATCCTACCCGTGTTAAAATATAGTGACCTGAATCAGGTGATTGATTACATCAATAGTAAACCAAAACCCCTATCACTTTACTATTTCAGCAGGAGCAACAAAAACCAGGAAAGAATACTCAAAGAAACTTCGTCGGGAAATGTGGTCATCAATGATAGTGTGCTTCAGTTTGCGCATCCCGGGTTAGCATTTGGAGGCGTTGGCCAAAGTGGATTTGGTAAAAGTCATGGAAAGGATGGGTTTATGGCATTTTCAAATAAAAAGGCTGTTTTAAGGCAACGAATTGGGTTTACTTCGGCTAAACTTCTTTATCCTCCATACACACAATTGAAAAACCGTTTGATTAACATACTCTTAAAATATTTCTAAGCTATAATTTTGATCCATGCTAAAGGGTTTTCTTAAGTATTTGGTCGTGGTATTTACGTTGGTCTTACAGGCTTGCGGAACATCTACCAGCGAAAATCAACAGTATCTTGGAACGTGGGCTGCTGTTTGGGAAACTGATCCGGCAGGGTATCCGGGACTTTCTGATCAGCTGGACTTTACTATGAGCGGTAGGTTTCTGATAGAGAAGGACAGCATTACCATTGAGGGATACGGCTACAAAGGCTGTATCTTCACAGAGGATACCATCCATCATAGACTCATCTGGAGGATAAACAACGATAGCCTTAAATTATTCAATGATCCTGATACCCCGGGATTGGCATACAAAATCATTGAATCGGAAAGCCGTAAAATCAGGCTCCAGCTGGAGGATATTTATGTCACGCTTTCCAAATAGATGATTTATATGATCTAGCCGTTAATAGTAAGTGAGACATTGCACTTTGCTGGATCAATTCATTCTTATTCTGTAATTTGGTATCATAATTTAATCAGTCATGAAGAAGGTATTCATCATTCTGGGATCACTTTTCGCCCTGTTACTTTTAGCTGCAGTTTTGTTACCTATCATTTTTAAGGATGATATTCGTGCAGCTATTGATAAAGAAATTAAGGCCAGTATCAATGCCAATGTGTATTATGATGCTGATGCATTTGGCGTGACCTTATTTAAGAATTTCCCGAATATTACAGCCTCTGTAGGTGATTTCGGGATCGCTGGAATCGATCAGTTTGAAGGAGATACCTTATTGGATGTGAAGCAATTTGAAATCACCCTCGATATCATGTCCGTGATTTCAGGGGATAAAATAAATATTGTTAGTGTACTCCTTGATCAACCGGATATTAAGGTATATGTACTGGAGGACGGATCTGCCAACTATGATATTGCTGTAGATACCGGGGAAACACCCCAACCCGAGGAGGAGAGCGCAGAACCCGGCAAACCTTTGGATATTGGTATACAGAAATGGGTAATCAATGACGCCAACATCCTGTATGATGATCTGACGCTTCCTTTCTACGTCATACTTGTTGGCCTGAATCATGAAGGATCCGGAGATTTCAGTCAGGATGTCTTTGATATGGTCACCACAACCAGTGTACAGCAAATGTATCTGGGCTATGACGGTGATGAATACATTACAGATAAGAGCCTTACTGCTGACATAACCATGGCTATGGACCTCGCCAACATGAAATTTACCTTTAAGGAAAACAAAGTGGCATTGAATGATTTTGGCTTTGGCTTTGAGGGCTTTGTGAGCATGCCAGCAGAAGATATTGATATGGACATCAAATATGCCGGTAAGGATATTGATTTGAAAAGTGTACTTTCTCTTATTCCGGGTGTCTACCTGGAATATCTGGATGGAATCACTGCAGCAGGCTCAGTGGGCTTTGATGGATATGTAAGTGGTACTTATAATGAAAACTCAATGCCTAAAATAGCAGCAAATTTTGCTGTTGATAAAGGGAAGATCTCTTATGCAGACTACCCGGTTCCAATGGATCAGATTAGCATCAAAGCGGCGTTTGACTATCCTTCAGCTGATTTGAGAGAGTCCAGTTTCATTGTAGATAATTTCTCTATGTCCGTGGATGGAGAGAAAATGACGGCCTCGTTGATTTTTAAAGATTTTGAGGACTATTTCTGGGATTTTAAAATGGATGGAGGAGTCGATCTTGAGAAGGTGACTAAAATTATTCCATTAGAAGGGATGGAGCTGAAAGGAAAGATTAAAGCAGCACTGGCCACATCCGGTCGCATGTCTGATCTGGAAGCTGAGCGGTACGAAAAGCTTCCTGCATCCGGGTCTATGAGTATTGCGGATTTTAGTTTTTATTCTGAAGAGGATCTCCCTCAGGGTTTTGGGATTTTGGAAGCCAGCATGACCTTTAATCCCAAGGAAGTTGCTTTGACAAAGTTTAAGGGGAATGCAGGCCGAACCGACCTGAACATGGATGGGAGTATCACCAACCATCTGCAATATATCCTTGGAGATAGTACCAAGTTATATGGTCGATTGAATTTTACTTCGGCCATTGTAGATGTGAATGAATGGATGGTGGAGGAAGAATCTTCGGAGGAAACCACAACAACAGACACTACCGCAACAGAGCTGATCCGCATTCCGGAAGACATTGACTTTGTTTTGGCTTCCCGAATCGATCAGATCATTTATGATAACCTCACGCTTAAAGATTTTGCTGGTAAACTGATCATCAGGGATGGAGCCATGACCATGGAAAAGGTCAACTTCAATTTGTTGGATGGTTATTTCGAGATGAATGGGATTTATAACTCTGCAGTGAGTCTTGAGAAACCAAAATTTGATTTTGACTTAAAGATCAAAGAACTTTCTATTGCCTCAGCTTTTAAGTCGTTTACTACTGTGCAGAAACTGGCTCCGGTAGCTGAGAAGATGGCAGGTAAATTCTCAACCAATTTCAACATTGGAGGAACATTGGGAGAAGACATGATGCCTATTTATGAAGATATGGTGGGTGCCGGACTGGTAAATATTGCTCAGGCATCATTGAAAGATATAAAGATTCTGAGTGCGGTGTCCGGTGTGACGAAACTTAACCAGGATGACGGAGAAGTGACGATCAAAGACATCATCATGTCCACAGAGATCAAGGGAGGACGGTTGCATGTAGAACCTTTCAATATCAAGCTTGGTGGCAAATCCGCTACAGTTTCAGGAAGTACCGGTCTGGATGGTAGTCTACAGTACGCCATGATGATGAATGTGCCCTCTGGCCAGGTAGGAGCGTCTTTGAATAGTGCGATATCGTCACTTACAGGCATGAATAATTTGGTTTCAAACAGTATAGATCTGACACTCGGAATCACTGGTGCCTATAATGACCCTAAAGTCAAATTACTCAGTGCTAAACCAGCTGGTAGTGGCGGTAGTGATGCCAGCCTGAAAACGGCTTTAAAATCACAAGCCACCGAAGAGATCTCCAAACAGAAAGAAGTAGTTACTCAAAAGGTGGAGGCTGCCAAAGACTCCGCAAAAGCTGTTGTAGATGAGAAAGTGGCAGAAGTCAAAGATGAAGCAAAAGAAAAGGTGGAGGAGACCAAACAGGAAGTCGAAGACAAGGCCAAGGAAGCAGTGAAGAATCTGTTTAAGAGAAGGTAGTTGTAGAATATAGGAGACAGAAATCAGAAGTAAGGAGGTGTACATTGTACATCCCTAAATAGGGTTGACCGTTTTTACTAAATAGTTTCATTGTTAAAAATAGTAAGATTCAAAGATTCATCTACCTCGTTTTGAGCGTATAAGCTTGATATCAATTGGAGTATTGCGTTTTATTCCCATGTGGATTCTTTTTTGAAGAGGTCATTTTTCAATTCTATACGTATAAATAAATTATCTTTGTCGTATAACTTAGCAAGCCATGGATGCCAAAATCACACTTTCATTTGAAAAAGAAGTCATAGAAAAGGCCAAGCAGTATGCTGATGCTCAAAATATCAGCTTGTCCCGTCTGACAGAGTATTTATACAGACAAATTACGAACAATCAATACCAAAGTCTGGAGGAGTGGCCCATTGCTGATTGGGTTTCTCAGGTATCGGAGGGAGCTGCTGAATATCGTACCAAATCCCAATCCAGGAAGGATTTGAAGAAAGCTTTTTTTGAAGCTAAAAAGTGAAGATCTTTTTAGATGCCAATGTGTTGGTTTCGGTTCTCAACAAAGAGTATCCGGTATTCTCACATTCAGCCAGGGTATTGAGTTTAGCTGACAGTTCGGGATATCAGTTGTGCACGTCAACTATTTGCCTTGCCATTGCTTTTTACTTTGCAGAAAAAAAGAGTGGAGCGTTGAAAGCCAAAGAAAAGATCTCCTTACTGATATCAAAAATAGATATCGTTGAATCTAACAAAGATGTCGCCAAACGAGCTGCTGATGACAAGCAGGTATTGGACTTTGAAGATGGTTTGGAATATTATTCAGCGCTACAATCCGGTTGCCAATATATTATCACGGAAGATCTGAATGATTTTCACTTTTCTAAAATTGGTGTGGTAACTTCCGAACAGTTCATGACACAGATTATTGCCAAATAGGCAGATCAGGCTTTTTCATCTGACTGGATCATCCCATCTACGAGTTTGATGACTCTGCTACCATATGTTGCATTCCTTTCTGAGTGCGTTACCTGGATGATGGTCATGTCTTCTTCTTTATTCAGTTTTTGCAACAGCTCCATGATCATCTCACCCTGGTCCGAATGCAGATTTCCGGTAGGTTCATCGGCCAGGAGTAACTTGGGTTTGCCGGCTATGGCCCTGGCAATGCCAACCAATTGTTGCTGTCCTCCGGAAATCTGTTCGGGAAAAAGGTCTTTTTTGGCCACGATGTTGAATCGGTCCAGCAAATCTGCAACAATGGATTTCCGCTCTTTTCCACTTACACCTTTGTAGAGGAGAGGTGTTTCGATATTTTCATATACTGTCAGGTCTTCGATCAGATGGTAGGCCTGGAAAATGAATCCGATATAGTTTCGGTGATACTCTGTCTTGGTCTTTTCCTTGAGCTGGTGCACGGGTTGGTCCAGCAAGTGATACTGACCCTCAGAGGGGTGATCCAGGAGGCCAAGGATATTCAATAGTGTCGATTTTCCAGCTCCACTTGGTCCCATGATGCTGACGAATTCACCTTCGTCGATGTTTAGGTTAATGCCTTTGAGCACGAATGTTCGCTGAAACTTAGAGGAGTAGTATTTATCGATTTCGGATAGTCTGATCATAGAGGTAATTTAGTGTGGTTATCGTTAAAGTGGGAAAAGCAGGAAGGAATAGGATTTCCTTTAACCTATCCTTCTTATTCCTTGCTCCATCTACTCATATCTCAAAGCCTCCACAGGATTCCTTGAGGCTGCTCTCCAGCTTTGTAAGCTCACCGTGAGCAAGGCTACTCCCAAAGCCAGCACTCCGGCTAACCCAAAGATCCACCAGCTCAGCTGTGTTTTGTAAGCAAAGTTTTCCAGCCAGCTACTCATGGCATACCAGGCCAGTGGTGTAGCGAAGGCAAAAGCGATGATCACCCACTTCACAAAATCTTTGTTGAGCATTACCATCAATTCCGAGGTGTTGGCACCATTCACTTTTCTTACCCCTATTTCCTTTACCCTTCTTTGGATCATGAAAAGGGATAAGGCAATAAGACCCAATATGGCAATAGAAATGGCGATCACCATGAAATAGGTCAGGATGATCTTGATGTTTTGTTCGCTTCTATAAAGTCTGTTATAGCTATCCTCTACATACTCGAAGTAAAAGGAGTAATTCGGAACGTTGTATTGCTGCCATTTTGCCTCTATCAGATCAAGGGTACGCTGTCTGTCAAAGGGAGATACCCGTATGGAGACCCTGTTATAGCTTGAAGGGTCCTTGTAAAGAATAATAGGACTAATAGGTACATGGAGTGATTCATAGTGAAAATCTCCAATGACGCCGATCACGTTGGCTCGCTGACCGCCATAGGAAATGACCTGGCCAATGGCTTCTTCTGCCGATTCCCAACCTATTTGCCTGGCCGCCTGTTCGTTGATGAGATACCCGGAACTTTCTACATCAGTTTCATCAAAGTTTCTGCCTGCAATCAGAGGGACGCCATAAGTCGACAGGAAGTGTTCATCCACCCGAACGTTAGGCAGTCTAAAATCAATGGTGTTCACTACTCCATCAGATTCTACTTCAGCATCATTATTGTCCCAAAGCCCATCAGAGGGCACTCTTTTGGACCCGGAAACACTGAGAATATTTGGATTGGCAGTCAACTCCTGCCTAAATACATCCAGCTTTTCTATTAGCTGAGGGGTTGTTGGGATCACTATGATATTCTCTTTTTGCAAGCCGAGTTCCTTATGCTGAATATAGCTGAGCTGCTTGTATACGATCAGGAAAGAAGTGATCAGTGCAATGGAGACAAAAAACTGGAAGACCACCAGGGCAGTTCGGAATGAGTTTTTACCAAACGACAACCCTTGATTGGATCGGGTTGATATCGGGTTGAAGGAGGAGAGTACAATCGCTGGGTATAGAACTGAAAGTACACCAGTCAGAATCGTTAACAGAATAAAACCAGCGATCATGGGGAAGTTGTCTGTGAGCACAAATTGTAATGGGCTACCCAGAATATGGTTGAACTCGGGAAGAAAGAGGTATACAATTCCAGCAGCTAAAAACAGGGCCGTGAGACAGAACAGAACGGACTCACCAACCAACTGAGAGATCAACTTTTTGGGAGACGCCCCCATGATTTTTCTGACCTTGATCTCTTCCAGTCTTCGGGAGTACATGGCCAAATTCAGGTTTAAATAGTTGATACTACCAATGATCAGGATCAATAGTGATATGGAGGCAAGCACGTAGATATAGGTTTTGTTGCTATGCCAGTTGAAATGGATGTCCGTAAGTGCTTCAATTCTCACTTTGGTCCAGCTGGTCCCGTCCTCCAGATACTCATCGATGATATTGTCAAGCTGTGCATCGATGTCGGAAGGCAGGTAAGGGATCAGCGCAAAGGTTTCGTAATTATTACTGCCCCAGCTGTTCATCTCTTCTTCACCCACAAATGATTCATAGGTGATGAATGAAATGAGAAATTCAGGATGAAAGTGACTGTTTTGGTTCCATTTTTCGAATACGCCCACAATCTTCAAATCCTGCTTCTGCCCATCCTGGCTATAAAAGGATATCACCTCACCGATCACATCCAGCCTGTTGAAATATTTCATGGCCTGTTCATCGGAGATGACCATCGTCAGTGGATCTTCCAGCAGGTGATCATCAAGCGGTAATCCCTCAAAATTGAAAATCTCCAGGATCTCAGGCTCGGCAAAACAGACCTCTTCTTCCCGATAGAGTTTATTGTCACTCCTAAAAGTGAATCCGGTATGTTTCACCCTGGTAATGCTTTCAATCTCTTTTAGTTCTTTCTCCAGGATTGGGGCTACGGTTGGCGCGACATTCGAGAGGTGGAGGTTTTCACTGCCATCAGGGTTGTAGAAATATCTGTGTACCCGATATATCTTATCGCTGTTGTCATGAAAAGTGTCATAACTCAATTCATTCTGAATCCAGATGGTAATGGTGATGATACATGAAAACCCCAGGGTTAATCCGAAAAGGTTGATGGCCGAATTGAGGGGATTTTTCTTGATGCCTCTATATAATGTTTTGAAGAATCTCTTCATGGTAGGTATTTGATCTGATTTTGATTCCTATACAAAGGACTATCAAAATCGTGCCGAATTGTAAGATGCTGGATATCAGGAAAATATCACAAATATGAGTACGAATTTGTCAAATATTTAGACATTGGGATGTACGTTAAATGGACAGTTTAGAACGCTAGTCTGTGAAACCAAATTTCCACAGGGGCAACGTGCCATCTACCGGAAACCCAAAACAGTCAACATACGAAAGAGGGCATAAAAGCGGTAAAATTACTTTTAATAAAGAGTAAATTTACTTAAATTTGGATATGGGGCAACAAAAGAAAGTAGATGAACCTGCAGATGATCTTCCTGCCTATGTCTCTGAGCCTGAGATGTTATACGCCGTAAGGAAAAACAGCGTCACCACAGAATACCTGGGTCGGCTTAAAGATATTTCAGGCCTGAAAGATGAAACACTTTCCACCTCTCTCAATCTGAGCATTAAGACTTTTAGAAATTATAAAGTGACATTATCAACCATGAAGCCACATTTACAGGAGCATGTGCTGGCTTTGATTTCACTTTATAAGCATGGAATTTCTGTTTTTGGTAATCAGAAGCAGTTCAACGAATGGCTTACAAAATCCAATCATTTCTTTGATAATGATCAGCCGATCAATTTTTTCACAACCATCAGCGGCATCCGGTATGTGGACGATCGTCTTACTGCCATTGAGTATGGAGATAATGTATGATCGTCTTTCGGCTTACACGTATTGAGTACACTGATAAGCTGTATAGCTCGGGAGCGGCGAATCGATGGAATAAATCCCAACAGGAGGTCATCTATACATCAGAAAGTATAGCACTTTGTGCACTGGAACTTTTAGCTCACACAAATGGGATACGACCAGCCGGTAAATTTGGACTGATGTATATAGAAATTGAAAATAGCTCATCAATATACACTGTAGGAGTATCAGAACTTCCACCTTACTGGAATACGCTTTCTTCTTATCCTTATACTCAGCAGCTTGGAAGTAACTGGTACAAAAAAAGTGAATGTTTAGTGATGAGTGTTCCTTCTGCCGTGATCCCATCAGAAAGAAATATGGTGCTCAATCCTCGTCACCCTGACTTTTTGGAAAAGGTGAGATTAAAAGAAGTCAGTGATTTTTTTTGGGACAGCAGGTTTCCATCAAAATGACCTTTTCTACTTCATATTGATTGGTGCATATATTCTGAATTGGAATTGGTGCGTTAGTATTATATTAACTACATTTAGGACTAAAATATAAGTATGAGCAATAAGAGCCTTGGGGAATTTGAAGAGATAGTCCTGTTGACTGTAGCCATCTTGTATGAAGATGCCTATGGAGTATCTATCAAAAAGGATATTGAAACGCGTCTCAACCGAAATGTCAGTGTTGGAGCAATGAGGACAGCATTGAGTCGTCTGGAAAAGAAAGGCTATCTGAAATCACATTTTGGAGAGGTAACCAAAGAAAGAGGAGGGAAAAGAAAGAGGTATTTCCGGGTAACCCAACCTGGGAAAACAGCTCTGGAGGAAGTAATGGAAAGCAGGAAGAAACTGTGGGATGCCATACCTGCCATGTCATTTGATTTTTGAAGGATATGAACTTTGAAAGGAAATTACCCATCCGGCTTTTACAGTTCTTTTGTCATCCAGATTTGCTGGAAGACATAGTGGGAGATCTTCATGAACTTTATGAGGAAAACCGAAATGTAGGAGGCGAGGGAAAAGCAAACAGATTGTTGTGGGTGGAAGTGATCAGGTTATTCCGACCAGGGATCATCAAGAATATATTGGGGACATTCGCCACAGATACTATAGGTATCTATAGAAATTACTTCAAAGTCTCCTGGAGAAATCTCGCAAAAAACAAGGTATTCTCTGCTATCAATATCATCAGCCTTTCCGTTGGTATCACAGCCTGCCTGATCATTTTTCTTTTTATACGTGATGAGCTTTCATTCGACAATTTTCATGCGAAGCGAGACCGCATCTACCGGCTGTGCGAATTGCAGACCTGGCCCGGTACCAACCCTCAAAATGTCCCCATCTCCTGGCCTAAAATGGGTTATATGTTGCCGGACTACTTTCCGGAAGTAGAGATGTGTGCTCGCTATAATAATCGGGGTGAGGAGCTCATGCAATCGGGTAATAAAAAGCTTGTAGTGAAAAATGTGGCCGGGGTAGACAGTACATTCCTGCAGGTTTTTGACTTTGAGATGATTGCTGGAAACAGGAAAACCGCCTTGGTCGATCCATTATCGATTGTCATTACAGAGGATGTAGCCAGGCGATTCTTTAACTCTACGGATGTGGTGGGAAAAGCTCTACATAATGATGGCAGGGAATACAATATCACAGGGGTGCTGAAGAACATCCCAGAAAATTCTCATCTCCAGTTTGATATGCTGTATTCTTTATCCACTTTACGTGCAGACAGACCTAATTTTAATGATGAGACAGGAAGCAATTTCATGATTGCATATGTGCTGCTGAAGCCCAACAGTGATGTGGATGCCATAGAAAAGAAATTTCCGGATTTTCTCACCAGTCTGGTCGATGACGAAGAAATCAACCAGGCCTATAAATTATTTCTACAGCCATTAAAAGATGTCCACCTCGCTTCTATGGACATAGAACACGACTATCAGAATTATCGCAAGTTCAATGGCACCTATGTGCATGTATTTATGCTGACAGGAATTTTTATCCTGATCATTGCCTGCGTCAATTTTATGAACCTTACGACTGCCCGCTCAAATACACGTTTCAGAGAGATCGGAGTGAGGAAATCAATTGGGGCGAAAAAAATGCAGCTGGTGCATCAGTTCATTCTGGAGTCTGTTCAACTAGCCGTGATTGCTCTGGTCATCGGGTTTTCGATAGGCTACCTGGTACTCCCCTTTTTGAATGACCTGATTACCAGACAACTTTCTATGGCGACTATTTTCTCTGACCTGGGATTGACTGCAGGGATATTAGGGATTTCTATTCTGCTGGGCATTATTTCCGGGTTATATCCATCACTCTATTTATCCTCTTTCAGGCCAATTCATATACTCAAAGTAGTTGGGTCCAGGAGTAAGTCTCTTTTGAGAAGTACGCTTGTTATTGTGCAGTTCAGTTTGGCAATAGGGATGATCGTGTCGACCATTATCGTAGTGCAACAACTATTTTTCATTCAGAACAAAGACATAGGATTCAACAAGGATCATATGCTGCTGATCTCCTTGAACGACGAGGCTAATGAAAAATATGAACTGATGAAGGAGGAACTACAGAAAGATCCTCATATCCTGGGGGTGACGGCTTCAGGTCAAAGAATAGGTAATAATTTTCATCAGTATGGATTTAAATACAAAAAGGATACATCGATTCTTCGCATTGTCCCATCTAATGTGACAGTGGACTACAATTACCTGGATGTCTACGAAATAAAAATTAAGTCGGGTCGGAATTTTTCAAAGGAGATGGCCACTGACGATGGTAAAGCATTCATCATCAATGAGTCTTTTGCTAAAAAGTTGGATTTTGAAGATCCCCTGGGGCAGCAGCTTGGACATGGATGGTATGACAATGATTCTTTAGGAAGGATCATTGGGGTGACGGAGGATTTCAACTTTAATTCACTTCATTATGAGGTGAATGCATTGAGTATGGTTGTCCATACAGACTGGAATTTCAGTGAAATGTCGGTCAAGCTAAATGGCAACAATCTGCAGGCCGGGATTGATGCCATAGAGAAGATCTGGAACGAAAATGTGACTGATTCGGGGTACCCGTTTAGTTATAAATTTCTTGATGAGCATTTTGATGAAGTTTATAAATCTGATCAGCAGATGGGTTCTGTCGTCACCATTATGGCGATTCTTTCTATCCTTGTCGGATGCCTGGGTCTGTTTGGCCTGGCAAGTATTTCCATAGAAAAACGGATCAAAGAGATCGGTATTCGTAAGGCACTGGGTGCTACCACCAGTGAACTGTTGATTCTGCTGTCGAAGAATTATGCCGCACTAATTGTCGTTTCATTGCTGATAGCCTCACCACTGGCATACCTCTACCTGGACAGGTGGTTGACTAATTTTGCTTTTCATATCTCCATCAACCCGTTGATTTTCCTACTGGGTGGATTGATAGCCATGATTATCGCAATTCTTACCATCAGCTTCCACACCTTCAGAGCCTCTCGTACCAACCCGGTGGATGCTTTGCATTATGAGTAGGTGAATCAATTGTGAATTGGTGATTTACTCATTTCTAAGTACATCAGCTGGATTCGTACTTGCATTTTTCAAGGTGATCGATCCGGATGTAAATAACACCAGGAATAAAACGAGAACAACAGGGACTATAAATGTCCACAATTGAAGGTGGATTTTCTCAGGATAAATTTTTAACCATTCATCTGCGAGCAGGTAAGATATTGGAGCAGCCAACAGTGCTGAAATCAAGATGAGACCAATATACTTTTTAGAAATGAGCATCATGATATTGTGTATGGATGAACCCAATACTTTGCGGATCCCAATTTCTTTACGTTTATATTGAACCTCGAAATATGTAATTCCAATTACTCCTAGAAGAGCCAGTGTTATTGCCACAAAAGAGAAAATTGAAAAGCTGGCTATTAAGACTTTTTCTGAATGATACTGCTGATCGTATAGTTGATCAATAAAGTGGTATTCTAAAGGTTTTTCTGGCCAGATGGCATCCCACGTCTTTTCTAAGTGAGCAATGGCGACTTCCGGATTTGCCCCATTCGTAATTTTAATGGAAACAAAGGATTGATGCATAATATAGGAGCCATAGTCATCAATGAATCTGTTGAAATACAAAATGGAAGGATTTGGAACTGATTTAAATGATTCATGGGCGTAATCTTTGTACACCCCGATTATTTCATAATTGTTCCAACGTGCCCACATGTGATATTTAATTTCCTGTCCGATGGCTGATTCGGGCGAGGAAAAGCCCAGATGACGAATGGCAGATTCCGAAAGAAGAATGGATTTTTCACCCAGATCCTTTAAGTTTTGATCGGAAAAGCTACGACCGGCACGTAATGGGATACCAAAGACGTCCAGGAAGTCATTGTCTATGTAAATAACTTTCATTTGTATCGGGACTATAGGATCATCCAGACTTCTTTTTATCCCGTCCGTTGTACTAAATCCAATCGGTGAACCCGGGATTGCCGATGAAGAGGCAACCTGTTCAATCGCAGGATTATTTTTTAGTAGATCTTTAAATAATTTGTAGTTCTTGATTTCAGTTTCATCTGATTCGAACTCTGCATAGGCTGTGGGGTTCCTTAAGCCTATTACCCTTTCAATTTCCATGTTTTTAGCTCCTGATCTTAGATACTTGAGTTGATAGCTCATTATAATGACACCAGAAACCAGGATTATTGAGGCAATAAATTGCAAGACCACCATTGTTGACCTGAACTTATTCCCACTTACACTACGCATTGTTTTGGTTTTTAGCTCCCCGGAAAAATCTATTTTCCTGATTAGTAGTGAAGGGAATAAGCCTGTAAGAATCGACCCAAGGAATAGGACCATGATACCAATTGCCCACATTTTAGGGTTATAGAGTTCTTTTGATATATCCGGAATAAACCCCTGCTCAACAAGGTATTGATTTGAAATTATTGTGACTAAAACAGCTAAGGGTATAGCTAGCCCCAATAGAATGAAATACTCTAGTAAAAGTTGGCGGTTTAGGTTGGATCGTTCTGCGCCAACGATACCTCTTATGCTTAGTTCTTTTGTTCTGCTAAAAAATGAAGAAATAGATAAAGTAATATGATTGATCCATGCCATGATGATGATCAGAAATCCAATTCCCATTAAGAAGAAAACCAATGTTTTATTGGAATTAGTTGTAAGCTCTTGGGATAGGTTAGGACTTAAATGTATTTCGGTGATAGGTTGAAGTTCAAAGGAGATACTGGCAAGATTTTCAAATTCATATTTTTTGGCTCTAATAGCAGACTCCAGTTTGTCCTCAAATTCCTTAGGATTGGTTTTTGAATCTAATGTGAGGTAGGTATAGAGATAGAAGCCCTGCCACCCATCTTGCAGGAAAAAATCGTCACTAAAAGTTCTTACGAGTCCAAAGTCAATGTGAGAATTGATTGGGATATCATGCATGATTCCTGTGACCCTAAGGTCTTCAATACCATCTGATATTGTTTTACCAATCGGGTCCTCATCTCCAAAGTAAGTTTTAGCCCTATTCTCAGAGAGGACAATAGTGTTTGGCTCCCTGAGCACAGCATGAGGATTTCCTCTTTTCAGAAGTGTGGGGAATACTTCGAAAAAAGAGGGGTCCGATTGTATAATTTTTTGTTCATAAAAGATTTTTCCATTTGCTCTTAGGGCTTCACCGTCATTTTGATTCCATACTTTCCAAAATCTTACAACCTGTTTTACTTCAGGAAATTGATCCCTTATTAAAAGTCCCAGCCCCTTGAAATTCCTGGCGGTTGGATTTTTATTGCCATCGTTCGGATAGCACACTACTCTGTATATTTCATCCTTATTACTATGAAAATGGTCAAAGCTTAGTTCAAATGTTGTAAAGTGGAAAAGAATGAGAAATGTTGCCAACCCTACAGCCAATCCGATTATCGAGATCAAAGAGAATACCTTTTTGGCCCAAAGCCGCCTAAATGCTATTTTCAGCAGATGGTAAATCATAGTCTACAGACCATTAATATAATCATAGTTTAAGACTACTCACTCCTCAACACCTCCACCGGATTGACCCGGGCGGCTCTGATTGTATGATAACCAGCGGTGAAAAGGGCAATGACCAGGGCAATACAGCCGGAAAGCAGAAAGATCCACCAGGTCATATCTGTTTTGTAGGTAAAGCTTTCGAGCCAATTATCCATCAGCAGATAAGCGATTGGCCAGGCCACCAGATTGGCGATGACTACCCACTCTGCAAAGTTTCTAAGCAGGATTCCAGCCACCTGGATGAACGTGGCACCGATGATCTTGCGCACCGCTACTTCTTTGGCTTTGCGAACAGTCGTGTAGTGAATCAAACCAATAATGCCCAGGCAGCACACGAAAATCATGATGAAGGTAAAGATGTGAACCAGCCTGGCGGTTTTCTTTTCTTCTTCGTAAAGCACCGCAATGGTGTCGTCAAAGAAGGCGTATTCGAAGATCTCTTCCGGGTAGATCTGTCGCCATTTCTCCTCAATATCACTGATGATCCCGGTAAGCTGGTTGTGAAGCTGACCTTCTCCAGTCAGCGTAAACCGGATCCCGGCAGTATCAAATCGCTGTGGCGTATAGTCCAGAAAACAAGGCCGGATGGGGTCATAGATGGGTGACGAGTGAAAGTTTTCCACAATCCCAATGATGGTTCGATCCTGGCCATTAAAATGGGCAGTGTATCCGATGGCTTCAGCTGGGTCCTCAAATTGAAATTCTTCTATCGCTCTTTGATTGACTACCACAACAGACTCATCATCACCTGGCCGGAAGCCCCTGCCGTGAAGCAACCTGATACCATAGGTTTCCAGGTAAGTATGATCTATAGATTTCTGTTCGATGTCTACTTTGACCATCATGTCATTGACCATCCTGGTTGCATCGCGATAATTGCCTTCTCTGGCAGGTGTTTCGGAAGAAAGCGAAATGGAACTGATATTGGGGTTGCTGAGCAATTCATTTCTGAAACGCATTTGCTGCGATTCGTCGCCTTTTAAATCTACCACCAGGATGTTGTTGCGATGATACCCCATATCCTTTGATTCAATGAAGCTGAGCTGACGAAAAATGACGACTCCGCAGACAATCAAAACCTGAGCGATGATAAATTGAAAAGTGACCATCCACCGGTTGAAATTTCCACTTCCTTTGGCAGTGCTGAATCCATTGTTTCGAATTATTTCTACAATGTTCGTTTTGGAGATGAGGATGGCAGGGTATAAGCCAGCAACCACACTGGTGACTGCAGGGAGGACCAGCAGGAAAGTCACAAACTTCATATTAAGAATGTTCCAGGATTCGGGAAGTCCGATAAGGGGATGGAGGTTTTTCATCAACAGTACAGAAAGCAGCACCCCGCCCATGGTAGCTACCAGGGACAGGATCAGTGTTTCGAGTAATATCTGACTGATCAGTCGCTTCCTGGTATTCCCCAACACCTTGTGGATTCCTGCTGACTTTCCCCGGGAGGCAAGTTGTGCCGTGGTCAGGTTGCTATAGTTGATGCAGGCCATCACGATGAGGAGGATGCCAATACTCATCAGAGAAAGTATGGTTGATTCACTCACCACCCGATTGTTGTAGTTGCCAAACCGGCTGTCCTGGTGGATCTTTGCCAATGGTTGTAGCTCATATATCCGGAATTCCGCAGTTTCAGCCGAAGTATTGGCGGCATGTATTTGTTTGATCTTTTCTTCGACCTGTGCAATGTCGGATCCGGCCCTGACCCTGACCAGACATTGAAAACCATCGCTAAGACCGCTCCAGGAACCGAGCATTCCATCACTAGCGACATCAAATGTTTCCAAAGAGGCAAGGATTTGAAATTGAAAATCGGAATTATTGGGAAAATCCGAAACTAACCCACTCACCTGAAATTCCATGTCCTGGAATTCAATATGTCTGCCCAGCGGATTGTCGTTTCCAAAATATTTTTTAGCAATAGACTCAGTGAGCACGACCTGAAAAGGGTCTTTCAGAGAAGACGGGTCCCCGGCCAGCCATTTTACCTGGTTATTGTAATCGAGGACCTCAAAAAAGACCGGGTCAATCAGCGCAATGCCTCGCTTCTCGTCGAAAAGGCGAGGTTTGGAGTCAGTATCATTTCCCATCACCTTTACATTCCTACCCCCCATGTACATCATTCGGGTGACAGCCTCCAGTTCGGGAATCTGACCATTGATTGCATCTGGCAAAGGGAAATTCACACCGGTTCGGTATTCCAGCCCTCCTTCGAGGTAAGCCAGTCCGGAAGTGACACGGACGATCCGGTATACCTGGTCCGCATCATTGTGAAACTTATCAAATCCCGACTCAAAATCAATCTTTGAGAAGATAATCAGGAAGCAGGCAATACCCATGGTTAGCCCGGTGATGTTCAGGATGGTATTGAACTTGTTTCGGAGCAGGTTTCTCCAGATTATTTTGAGGTATGTGTTGAGCATAGGGATACTATTTGGTTGATCAGGGTGTTAGCTTATTCGGTTCTTAAATTTTCAGCAGGGTTGACTAATGCTGATTTGATGGCGTGATAGCTTATGGTAAGCAGTGCAGTCAAAAGGGTCAAAAAACCAGCCCAGGCGAAAATGTCCCATGACATATCGATTTTATAGACATAGTCCTCCAGCCAGCGCTCCATTACCAGGTGAGAAATGGGAGCGGCTATCAGGATGGAAATGCCCACCAGGACCACAAAGTGCCTGGTGACTAGTCGGAAGATGGTCTGTACAGATGCACCCAGTGTTTTTCGGATACTGAGCTCCTTTTTACGCTGATCCATCAGGAATGCCGATAATGCAAAGAGCCCCAGGCATGAGATAAAGACAGCCAGCCCTGCAAAGTTTGTGAAAACAGATCGGGTTCGATAGACATTGTCATACATCTGAGCATAAGATTCATCCATAAATGAATATCTGAAGGCGGAGTTGGGCACAAAGTCCTTCCAAACACTTTCCAGGCTTTCCAGTACCATTGGAATATTTGCAGAGCTGATCTTAACAGAGACCATAGATTGGCTCTTGCCATAAAAGAAGGCCAGTGGTTCTACCTCTTGCTTGAAGGACCTGAAGTTAAAATCTTCAACTAAACCGATGATGTTCCATTTTTTTCCGAAGCGCATCAGTATCTTTCCTACCGGATCATCAAGTCCAAGTTTTTTGGCCATGGTATGATTAATGATGACGGACTGATCCTCGGAAGCTATTTCTTTGGAGAAATTTCGCCCAGCCAACAGGTTCATGCCCATTGTACTGATGTAGTCCTCATCAATGATCCACGACTGCCCAAAGACCGGCTCATCAATGTCTTGTCTGTCTTCGTTCCAGAAGCTGGTGCCATTGCGTTTGGTCCCTTCCACTGGCAGGTAATCACTGATGCTTACATTAACCACACCATTTGATTTCTTAAGCTCCTCCTTAAATGGATCGATTTTCTCCCTCAGCATGTTGGTTCCTAAAATCTGGATGACCTGATCCTTTTCAAATCCCACTTTTTTATTCAGGATGAAATTCATCTGACGATAGATCACCAGCGTACCTACAATCAGGAAAGCTGAGATGGCGAATTGAAATACTACAAGTACGGTACGAAATCGCTTTGATTTAACACCCAGAGCAAGATTTCCCTTCAATATCTGGATGGGGTAAAAGCCTGACAGGTAGAGCGCAGGATAAATTCCGGCAATGATTCCAACAATTAAAACACCTGCAAAAAGTGATGGCAGGAACCAGGACTCACTCCACGGTATTGTAAGGGATTTTGCGGCGAGATCATTGAAATAGGGAAGTAGGAGCTGAGCAAGTCCTAAGCCTGCTGTGAAGACAATTAGTGTGACAATAAAAGATTCAATCATAAACTGGCTGATCAGACTACTTCGTTGCGAACCGATTACTTTTCGAAGGCCGATCTCCGGCGCACGATTAGCTGACCTGGCAGTTGTGAGATTGATGTAGTTTATACAGGCAATGAGCAGAATGAAAACAGCAATGGCGGCAAAGAGCTGCACAATCTTGATATCGCCCCGGGGATCAAATTCCCTGATATCACCAGAATGAAGGTGGATGTCCCTTAGTGGCTGAAGTTTAAAATATGCTTTCTCCTCAATGGTACTACCCAATTCCTTGTTGAAGGCTGTAAGGGCAGGTTTAAAGTATTCCTTAATAATGACTCCCGAGAATTTCTTCTCAAACTGTTCCACATTGATTGAGGGTTTGAGTTTTAGATAAACAAAATAGTTGTTCTGGGTCCATCGTGTTTGCTCTCCCTGTCCGAATTCGACGCCAGAAAGCGTCAGGAAGTAATCATGTTGCAGGTGGGACGTGGTCGGAAAGCTTTTCATAACACCCGTGATCTTGCGAGGGGTTTCAATGTCACCATTCAGGATAATAAATTGCCCTACAGGGTTTTCATCCTTGAAAAATTTGTGAGCAATTTTTTGTGAGATTACAATAGTATTTGGCTCGCTCAATGCTGTGGAAGGATCTCCAAAAACCATGTCGAACTGGAACATGTCGATGATTGACTGATCGGCATAGGCAAATCCGGTTTCATGAAATTCCTCTACCCTGCCCTGGATTTTGATGTCGTTACTTCCTGCTCCATAAAACAGATTGTTGGCCATGATACGGCCTGTTAGTTCTGTCTCCTCGAATATTTCATCTGCCACACCTGCCATAGGAGCTGGCATGGACCATCCTCTTTGCCATGATCCCTCATTATTGAAGGAAACAATGACCCTGTAAATGTCATCACCTTCCGGCACTGAGTTGTCGTAATTCAGCTCATGGATCACATATAGAGAGATTAGTATGCAGGTGGTCACCCCAATGGTTAAACCAGCAATGTTGATTAATGTAAAGACTTTATGCTTTACAAGATTTCTCCAGGCAATTTTCAGATAGTTTTTGAGCATGAGTGGGTTCTTTTTACTGTACTACGTGTCCATAATTTGAACAGGATGTTGATTCAATATTGATTGAATAAAAAGGAGAAACTATCCTCAGATAGAAATAGTCTCTCCTGTTGGCGTGTATATATGCAATATTTGCACTCAGATAACATCTTAAAGTATGCCAGGATTGTAACATGCTTGTAATCAGTTACTTATAGATTTTCTATGTTAGGTTTCGTCAAAATATTTTACATCAAGTGTTAAATATTGAACAGTGATTAATCAAGCGTGCTTTTCAAATTTATTCTGTCCTCAACACGTCAGCCGGATTGGTTAACGCTGCTTTTATACTTTGAAAGCCTACGGTCATGATTGTAATAATGAGACTGGCGATCACGGCAAGACCAAAAATCCAGAATCCCATGTCGATCTTAAATTGGAAGTTCTGAAGCCAATTGTCCATGACAAACCAGGAAATAGGCACCGCCACCATTGCAGCAATGACAATCAATTTGAAGAAGTCGTTCAGGAATAGCCACAACACGTGAGCAATACTTCCTCCTAAGACTTTTCGTACACCCACTTCTTTGATCCTCCTGTTAACAAGGAAAGAGATGAGTCCAAACATACCCAGGCAGCTAATAAAGATGGCCAGAAATGTGAATATCTGGATCAGCCGGAAAGTACGTGTTTCGGATTCATAATACCGGGCAATGTGTGCATCAAGGAATTCGTAGTCAAAGATGTAATCGGGGAAAACGTTGCTCCATTGCTCCTCAATCTGGCTGATGGTATGCTGAGCACCATTCATATTGATTTTGATGGAATATGTATTCTGGGCAAATTCCAGGTCGGTAATAAAAATGGGGGTGATTTCAGCATGTAGGTCCAGGTTATGAAAATCAGAAACCACTCCAACAATGATCCCTGTGGTGGATCTGTTTACATGTAGTGTTTCACCAAGGACATCCTCAGGGGATTCCAGGTTTAATTTTTTAACCAACATTTCGTTGACCACAAACTCTTTGATCGAGTCCGATGGGAAGTAATTCCTTCCGGCTATTAATTTCAGGTCAAAGGTTTCCAGGTAATCCTGATCAGCGGCCTTTACCTGGATGGAGAATTCTTCATTCTCCACGTGATCGCTGAATCGAACACTCGTTCCCCAATTTTTATTATATGATGGGGGAGCCAGACATGCACTCACTTTTTCTACTCCGGGGATGGCCAAAAATCTGTTTTTTAAACTATGTCTTTTCTCCTTATCTAACTTGGATGGAATGTCCACGGTGATGATGGCTTCTTTGTCAAAACCAAGATCAGTATTGAGGGCATAGTGCATTTGTTTCCCGATAACAATCATACCCACAATCAACACCTGTGAGATCACAAACTGAGTAACTATCAGCGATTTGCGCGTGAGCAGTCCTCCTACGTGTTGTTGAGTGAGTTTACCTTTCAGGGCTAGCACAGGAGAGATGCCAGACAACAACAATCCGGGATATACCCCTGCAAATACCGTAATAAGGATATATAATACACCAATGAAACCCAGCATGGGAAGGCTGATCAATTGTTTGAAATATATTTTGACATCAAACCATTCATTGAGATACGGCAAGAGCAGAAAAGCCAAAAGGAGTCCGAAAAACAGTGAAAAGAGACTCAATAGCGCCGTTTCACTCATAAACCGTCTGAAAAGCTGCCATCGATAACTGCCCAGGACTTTCTGAACACCCACTTCACGTGACCTGCTGATGGCCTGAGCTGTTGACATATTGATGAAGTTGATACAGGCTGCCAGAATGAGGAAAAGCCCAATGAAAGCAAATACAATCAGGGTTTGATGAGAGATGGCTCCATCATAACGCGTGTTGTAATGAATATCGGAAATGTGCTGGAGCTGATAGTGATGCTTATTCTTCGCATTCGGTCGATGGATGGCATTATACTTTTGTAGCTCATTTTCTACCAGATCAGTGGAGATATTTTCCTTTAATAAGGTGAAACATTGCAGGGTTGTAGTAATTCCATTCCAACTATCTTCTGCGATAAATCCTCCGAACTCTTTGGTAGTGGGATAGGAAATAAAGATTTCGGATTGTTGGTGTGAATTGGGTGGCAGATCTTTCAATACTCCCCTAATAGTAAGCTCAATCCTGTTGTCTAACCTCAAAGACTGGCCTATCGGATCGATGTTCCCAAAGAGTTTTGAGGCCATCTTACTGGTGATAGCTACTGTGTTGGGCTCAGTAAAAAAATCGAAGGAGGCACCTAAAACAAGGGGGTAGTTAAATATTTCAAAGAATTCTTTCTCAACGAAGGCTACTTCTTCACTATATTTTTGTTTTGAGCCATTCAGGGAAAATGAAATGATTTTTTCCTCTTCATTGACAATGCGAGCTACTTTTTCCGCATAATCATAATCAGCTTTGAATGCCGGACTAAGAGCAGGGGGAACACTTGCAGTATAATCAATGATATCGCGGCGCTCTTCCGTAACGATCCGGAAAATCCTTTCAGATTTTTCATGGAAATTGTCAAAGCTGAGATGATATTGAACAAAAAGAAAGATCAGGATACAGCAGGTGAATCCCAACGCCAACCCAAACGTATTGATGATGGCGAAACGCTTGTTCCTGGTCAGATTTCTCCAGGCAATTTTGAAGTAATTTCTAAGCATCTCCTTAATAATGAAATCCTCACAATCTGTTAAATCAGTTCATCTATAGAGTCAGGGTCCAGGACGTTTTCCAGTTTTCTTTTCTCTTCCTCGGTGATGATCTTACCGTCAAATAAGTTGATGACCCGGTGAGCAAAAGCCGCATCCCTGTCGGAGTGGGTCACCATCACGATGGTAGTGCCTTCTTTGTTCAGCTCCGTCAAAAGCTTCATCACTTCCAAACCGTTTTTAGAATCCAGGTTACCCGTAGGCTCATCAGCCAGGATCAGTTTAGGGTTGGCCACTACTGCCCTTGCGATCGCTACGCGTTGCTGCTGACCACCGGAGAGCTGTTGTGGAAAATGCTTTTTTCTATGTCCGATTTTCATGCGGTCGAGCACAGTATCTACCATCTTCTTGCGCTCAGATGCACCAAGTTTCATGTAAATCAATGGTAGCTCTACATTCTCATACACATTTAGCTCATCGATGAGATTGAAGCTTTGAAAAATGAATCCGATGTTACCTTTTCTCAGTGCAGTACGATGACGCTCCTTAAAATTCGAGACTTCCGTGGTGTCAAAAATGTACTGACCACCTGTGGGATTGTCGAGTAACCCAATAATGTTGAGTAGGGTGGACTTTCCGCATCCGGAAGGGCCCATGATGGCGACGAACTCGCCCTTTTTTATGTGCAGATTCACCTTATTTAATGCGGTGGTTTCTACTTCTTCAGTGCGGAAGATTTTTTCGAGGTCGATTGATTTTAGCATTGTTTTTATGTTTAGAGCATGGAGCAGAGGGCATGGAGCAAAGAGCAATGCCCTCAACCATAAATTTGCTAGGTTTTATTTAGTATTGATTTTCACTGTTTTTAATAGGTGCAAGAAGGAAGGAAAAAGGAGGAAGGAAAGTACATACTTGTTTCCTCCTTTCCCTAATTTCTTATTATTTAAATCTTGATTTCCTTGTTTTAATTAGTCCATAAATCATGGATGATAATTCTATAGTTTCTTTTATTAGGTCCTCCGCTAAATCCATTTCTATTAATTCCAGGCGTTTAGCCAGATGTAGGAATGTCCTACATTCTCCACAGGATGCTCTTGCAATAAATAGGAACCGTATAAATTCTTTGTTGGAGTCCCGTTCAAAACCTTCAGAGATATTTGCTGGTACTGAAACAGATGCTCTTTGGATTTGGTCTTTGAACGAATAATCCTTTAAGGACTTGAAGTGAGTATAGATATCTACTGCAAGGTCCATTGATCGTTGCCAAATAATTAAATCTTCAAATTTTTCAATCTTTTTCATGATAGTTTGGTTTTGCGTTATGCACCATAAACTATTAAAAAACCATGACAACTTATTATCCTTTTCTCCTAATTTCCTTTTTCCTTCCTCCTATCTTTCTTTTTCCTTCCCTCACTAAAACACCAACTTCTCATTATCTCCAAAAGCCTCATAACTAGAGGTTACGACTTTTTCTCCTGGCTCAAGTCCTTCCAATACTTCATAATAGCGGGGGTTCTGTCTGCCAATACGAATACTTCGTTTTGTCGCGAAGGTTTCATCAGGTGACAGTACATATACCCACTGCCCACCTGTAGATTGAAAAAACCCACCGCGATCGATCAAAACAGCTTCCATGGTTACACCCAGCTGTAAACTGATCTGGTAGCTTTGACCGGTTCTGATATTGTCAGGTTGCTTGTCCGTAAATACCAGGTCGATATCAAATTTTCCATTCCTCACTTCAGGATAGACTTTATTCACTTTCAGGTTGAAGGTGTCGGATTGACGCTCAAATGTTGCTGCCAATTCTCTGCGGATCCTGTCGATATAGTGTTCATCTATCTGCGCTTTGATCTTATAGCTGGTCAACACGTTCACCTGACCAATTCTTTGGCCACTGGCAATGGACTGACCCAGCTCAGCATCCAGAAATCCCAGCTGGCCATCCACAGGAGCTTTGATATTCAGATTTTCTTTCCGGAGATAAATCAATTCCAGGTTTTTCTCCATGTTCTCCAGATTGAGGGAGATCTTTTTGATTTGATTTCTCCGATAGATGGAATCCTGATCATTCCTTTTTAGCGTAAGCTCCCTCAACTTCACCGCCATTTCATAGGCTTCTTTAGATTGTAAGTAGTCTTCCCGGGAAATCAACTCCTCTTCATAAAGCGATTTATTCTGGTTGTATGCCCTTTCTTTTTGTATCAGGTCATATTCCTGGTTGATCAGGTCTCTTTGCAGGAGGAGTTTTTGCTGCTCCATATTGATTTGTGTCTCCCTGAGGAAGTTCGACTTTTCAGCGAGGGAAGCCTCACTGTTTAGGATGTCCAGGTTGAGTCGGTTGTTGCTGAGCTGAAGGATGACGTCTCCCTTATTCACGAAACTTCCTTCTTCAATGAGTATTTCTTCCACAATACCCCCTTCAATAGCGTCCATATAAATCGTGGATATGGGCTCTACAAACCCTACAATCCTGATATAGTCCTGGAAGGAATCGTATTTCACTGTTTCCACCGTAATCTTTTCAAGATCAGCACGGTAGGTACTCATGGGGTCCCGGAACATGAATGCCAGCACCACGACCAGAATAAACGTTGCACCTGCGATATATTTCCAGTGCTTTGGTTTAATCCATCTCTTATCAACAATCTTCTTATCCATAATTAAAAGGTCCCATTAAGGTAGAAATCAATCAATTTCTTATTTAAAAATAATTGTAATCGGGTACGCAGGCTCTGCCCTCTTGCAGCAGCCAGGTCATTTTTAGCCTGATAAAATTCCATGATGCTTGCCAACCCTTTTTCCCGCTTCTTTTCGATCACCTCAAATGCCAGCGCTCTGCTCTCTTCGGTTTTGATGGCAGACTTGTATTCGGCCATTACACCATAGTAGTCTAGGAGTGCTTCGTTGATCAGGTATTCTGTGTCTCTGGTCATGATTCTAAGATCATTTTCCGCTTCGGCAAGACTGATTTTTGACTGCTGAATGCTGTTCCATTGGTTGAGTCGATTGAAAATGGGGAAGTTTAAGCTCAAGCCATAAGACAGATTGCTATTCAGGTTGAACTGTTCACTGTAAGGAATCACGTTTTCGTTTGCATCAGTCCTGGTTTCTGTAAAAAAACTACCCCAGCCAAAACCGGCACTAATGCTAGGCTGTCCGAATGCCCGGATCATGCTCAATTGCCTTTGTGCAGCTTTAAACCGGGCCACACTGGATTTCATTTCCGGTAGCTTTTGTATATCAAAGGGGTTTTGCTCGGCTTCAGTGATACTTAAAGGTTCGGCGGAGGGGTCTACCTGTATATCTTCCGGCACAAAGGTGGAATCCACGGGAAGGTTGAGCAGTTTCTTTATTTCGTTTTCTGAAATATTGGCGGCATTCTGCATTCGGATCAATAAAAATTCATCACTTGCCAGTTGGGCTTCAGACTCATACAGATCACTACCAGATGCTAACCCCAGACTGATCCGCTTTTTAATGCGAAATACTTCCTTGTCTGATGCTTCAAGTTGCTCCTGTTGTATGGCAGCAAGACCCAGGTTGATGAGATGCTGGATAAAAGCATCCATCACCAGGTAGGTTACATCGTTGATGGCTTTTTGATAGTTATTTTGGACGGCCATCTGTCTGTACTTTTCATATTTCAACTGGTTTTGCAGCCTAAAACCATTAAAGACGGTCATGCTTGACCGGATGCCCAAACTATTAGATAAGAAAGGATCTGAATCAATGATCTGGTTGGTGTTTGGGTTGGTAGTTCTGCCCTGAGAGATGTTTACGCTTGTGTTTGCATTCAAATCCGGGAGGAAGTTTCCATATGCGCTTTTGCTGTTGGCCTCCTGCCGCAGTACCTGATACTCCACATTTTTTAGCGCGAGGTTATGATCCAATGCATAGTCTATACAATCCTGATAGGTCCAGGATTTCTGTGCAAACAGCGCAGATGTCAACAGCAGGGCAGTAAATATGGTTAGCCATTTCTTCATATGAGTACTAAGGTGCCAATAGTGTGCCGTGAAGTATAAATGACTGTATATCAGGTTTTTAAGGTTATGAAGATGTCATTCCTTGTCAAGAAACTGAACAATCAAATGTCAAATTATTTTACACTTATCATTTGCGTTATTTGCTTAATTATTTTTGATGAAGGAAACTTTTAGATCATGGCTGGTAAAATACTGATCGTAGATGATAACAAAGGAGCCTTAAGTGCACTTAGGCTTTTGTTAGAACCGGAATTTGATGAGATCCTTACCCTGTTCAATCCGAATGCTATATTGGGGATGCTTCGCAAGACAGAGGTTGATGTGGTCTTATTGGATATGAATTTTACTGCAGGGGTGAATTCCGGAAATGAAGGATTTTATTGGTTGAAACAGATCAAAGATCAGTCTCCCAATACCGAGGTCATTATGCTAACGGCCTATGGGGACATTGATTTGGCCGTAAAATCAGTGAAAGAGGGAGCTACTGACTTTGTGATGAAGCCCTGGGAGAATGAAAAACTGCTGACGACGGTGCAATCAGCCTTACGCATCAGCTTGTCGAACAAGCAGGTGCACGAATTAAAACGAAGAGAGAAGTCCCTAAAAAGCGAGATCAACCGGGAGAGCAAAATGCTAGTTGGTTCCTCCCCTGCCATGCTTAAGATTATGGAAACAGTGCAAAAGGTAGCAAATACGGATGCCTCAGTGCTGATCACAGGAGAAAACGGAACAGGAAAAGAATTGATCGCCCAGGAGATCCACCAAAAGTCTGATCGTCGCGGTGAGTTGCTTGTCAGGGTAGATATGGGGGCCATCCCTGGGTCTTTATTTGAGAGTGAGCTGTTCGGTCATAAAAAAGGAGCTTTTACTGATGCCAAAGAGGATCGAATAGGCAAGTTTCAATTGGCGGACAAGGGTACCCTGTTTATGGACGAAATTGGAAACCTACCCCTGGTGATGCAATCGAAGTTGTTGGTTGTGTTGCAAAACAGGGCGGTCACTCCTGTGGGCTCAAATAAAGTCATTCCAGTGGATTTGAGGATCATTAGCGCAACGAATAATAACCTGGAAGATGAAATTGCTGAGCAGCGATTTAGAGAAGACCTTTTATATCGATTGAATACCATACGCATTGAGCTACCACCATTGCGTGAACGTGGAGAAGACATTGAAGAGCTGGCTACATTCTTTTTAATGAGTTATCAAAAGAAGTATAAGAAGCATGGGCTTAAGCTCAGCCAGCAAACCATCAAGAAACTGAGCAGGTACCATTGGCCCGGCAACGTGCGTGAGCTTCAACATGCCATTGAGAAAGCAGTGATCCTCGCTGATTCAGATGTCTTAAAGCCTGATGACTTCTCATTGCGACATACGGATAATCAACCGGTGAATAAATATCTTACATTGGAGGAGATGGAAAAATCTATGATTGAGGAAGCGCTTGACAGATACAATGGCAACTATTCCCATGTGGCAGATAAGCTGGGCATTACCCGGCAGACCTTGTACAATAAGGTGAAAAGATATGGTCTTTAAAGATTTCAGGTTTGCCATTGTCTTACGCGGAATTATCCTCATTGGTTCTTCGGTTGCCGGGACACTTTTTTACCTACAGGACAATTGGTGGGCTCTGGGATTTTGCGGTTTGATTCTTACAATTGTACTGTTCAATACCCTCTATTTTTATAATGCCATCAACAGAAAACTTACCCTGTTTTTTGAGTCTATCCGAAATGAGGATACTACCCTTCACTTTCCGGAACAGGTAAAGTCCGGATCGCTAAAAAATCTTCATCGAAGCCTCAACAATATCAATCAGGTGCTTTCTACAATTAAAACCCACAGTGAGCACAAGGAATGGTTTTTCAAAGAGTTGATGAGGCATTCTGCTACGGGGCTGATCGCTGTGGATTCCAAGGGATATGTGGAGATCGTAAATAAGACTGCGCTGCAATTGTTTGGGGCTAAGCTTATTGTGCATATTGACAGGCTCAAACAGCTGAACAAAGAGCTTTGGGATACATTTCAAGCGTTGGAACCCAACCAATCCAAAACAGTCAGGACCGTAGTCAGAAATGAACTACATGTAGTCATGGTAAAAATGGTAAAGCTCAAGTTTCAGGAGGAGGAATTTCTGATCTACTCACTGAATGACATCAAGAGCGAGCTGGAAGAGAATGAATTAGACAGCTGGCAAAAGCTGATCAGGATCATGACTCATGAAATCATGAATTCTATCACTCCCATTTCCTCCATCAGCGAAACATTGTCAGGGTATTTTAAAAAAGGAGAGAAAATCACTGAAAATCAGTTAGTGAATTTATCTGATGGGCTCGAAGTGATCAATGAAAGAAGTAAAGGGCTGACTCATTTCGTTGAAAACTACCGGCGGCTTAGCAGGGTACCCAAACCTGAGTTTAGGGAGATTGTTATTGACGATTGGCTGGAGAGTTTACTTAAGCTGGCAGATCAACGCGTTTCTGCAGAGCATGTCCAAACGGCAGTGTTTAACCGGGTTAGGGTCAAAACGTTTTTGGGTGACCAAAAATTACTGACCCAGGTAGCATTGAATTTGATTTACAATGCCGTTGATTCGCTCACGCAGGTGGGTAAAGAAGACAGATCACTCAAGATTAAAGTGATTGAAAAGGACAACATGATCAGGTTCCAATTTATTGATAACGGGCCGGGCATCCCAATAGAACAAATTGACCAGGTATTCATCCCTTTTTTTACTACCAAAGAAGACGGTTCCGGAATCGGGCTCAGCTTATCAAGGCAAATTATGCGATTACATAAGGGCCAGTTAAATGTCCGATCAAATCCTGGAGTTGAAACTGTTTTTGAAATGGTGGTGTAGTAGTGAGAATGAAAATGGAGCATTATCAATACAGAAATGATCGTTAACTTTAAGTAAATATATACTGATCATGGGTACAGAACAGTTAAAGGAGGAATTACACCAGTTTGTGGACAAGGGGGATAAAAGGCTTTTGCAAATGATGCAAGCTGTTGCGAAAGCCTATTTTGAAGGGGATTATACAGTGCCTGGAGATTCAATGAGCGTTGAAGAATACAAAGAACGTATCAGGGGAGCAAAATCAAATATAGAGGCGGGACACTTTACCACACAGGAAGATCTTGAGCGAGAAATGAAGCAATGGTAAAGAAGAAGCTCAAAGTTATTTGGAATAATGAAGCCAAATATGCCCTGAGAAACATTTACAATTATATCAAGAAAAGAGAATCTGCAGAAACTGCTAAAAAAGTCCGGGATGAAATCGTAGCATCCGCTAAGAACCTGAATGTTTTCCCTAAGAAATTTGCAGAAGATCCTTACTTAAAGGACGAACCGGGCAACTATCGGTTTAAGGTAATCTGGAGTTACAAAATCATCTATGAGGTAACTCCAGAGGTGATTATGGTATTGGACGTTTTCCATACAAGTAGAGACCCGGGAAACAACAGTACTCAAAAGTAAGCCATTTCACAAGTTATCTTAAGACCAGTTCTGTTCAGCCAGACAGTCACCAACATCATCTCCCTAAATAAATAGGAAATTCCTTAAAACTTTACTCATAAAAACCAAGCAAACGACTTTCAAGCATGCTTAAATGCTCATCAAAGCTCTTGGGATTGTATCCCAGTACTTGTCGGGCTTTATTTATGATAAATCCTGTTTTCTGAGGTCGCCTCCCTGCCTGACTGAATGTAGAAGCATCCACCGGGGTGATCAGGTTACGATCAAAATCAAAGTAATCAGCTATTTTGATGGCGAGGTCATATGGACTCATGATTTCATCTCCGGAGATATGGAAAATACCCTTAGCTTCCTTTTGTAGGATCAAAAAACTACCCTCAGCAAGATCATTCACATTCGTAGGGGTCCTGATTTGGTCGGTCACCACCTTGATGGGCTGTTTGTTTTTCAGGCTTTTGTAAATCCAGGTGATGATATTCGACCTGCTCATGTCCCTACCTACACCATACACCAGAACAGTCCGGGTGATGGACCAGCCCAACCCCGAAGCCTGAACAAGTTTTTCTGCCTCGAGCTTACTTTCCCCGTAATAATTGACCGGGGCAGGTTCATCCGTTTCGATGTAGTTGCCCCGCTCCCCATCAAATACGAAGTCTGTCGAGATGTATTGAAAATGACCGCCGGACTTTGACATTTCATTCAATAAGTATCGCGTCGCACCAACATTACTATCCCAACACAATTTTCGGTTGGTTTCGCAATCATCGACCTGGGTTTTGGCAGCAGCATGGATCAGATAGTCAGGTCTGGCTGATGCGATCAGTTTTTTTGCTTCAGCCTGATTGGTCAGGTCACATGGTAAATAAGTGTATTGGCCTGAAGGGTTTCTGTTTTCACCTTTACCGGTAGCAAAGACTTCGTAGCCTTGTCGATAGGTTAAAAGGGTAAGAAGATGTTGCCCAAAAAGGCCATTGGCACCGGTGAGAAGTATCCTCATGAATTACTCAACCGGGGGGTATTCATACCCATATTTCTGAGTAATGGTCGATTTAGGAACCATTTCCACTTCCATAGTAAGGTAGATAGGTGTTACAGGTTTGTAGGCTCTACCTGTTTCAACGGCAGCTATTTTATCGATTACATCCAGTCCTTCAACCACTTGTCCAAATATGGTGTAATTGCCATCCAGGTGATAAGCCCCTCCTACTGTCATGTATTTTTTGAGTCGTTCAGGCTCCATTTCTCTGCTTACGTCTACACTGTATTCACTCTCAACCATGTCTTTCAGACTGAAAATGAACTTTTGCAGACTATCGACATCCCCTGTTTGGTTGATGGTGAGGTACTTTTCCCTCAGGTCGACATATCGTTCATCAGATAAAAGTTTACCCAGGTTTTCGTTGAGCTTAAACTGATCGATGGTCAGCTCTTCCTCAGAAAAAGTCTTTCCATCAACGATGTAAAACTGAACCGAGGAGGACATTTTCTTAGGATTTCGGTCATCGGGTTGCCGGGCAGCGGCCAAAGCTCCTTTCGTATGATAAAAACCTTCGACAAACTCAGCAGGTAAGCGGTCATCCATGGGTTCCTGCTCACCTTCTTTAGCGAACACGTCACCACCCTGGATCATGAAGTCTTTGATGATCCTGTGCCATTCTGTACTGTCGTATTTCCCACTTTTTGCCAGTTTAATGAAATTTTTCTTATGAATAGGGGTCTCTTCATAAAGGATAGCCTTCATGTCGCCGAATGCGGTATGTATAGTGATTAAAGCGTCTTCGTTTTTGTTGCTACTGTCGCAGGCCCCTAAAGCTAACAAAATAAGTAAAGCACCGAAATTAAATTTCATACCACGTAATTTTTGAATAAATATAATCATCCCAAGTGTTTTTTGATTTCTTTAAGAATTTCCATTCCCCCGTTTTCAAGCACTTTGTTGGCCAGGGAGGTCCCAACATTCACCGGATCTTTGCCTAATAGCTCATAGATAATTCGATCTTTTCCGTCCAGACTGAAAATGCCTCCTTTTAACCTGATGTTATCGTCTTCAAGTGAAGCAAAGGCAAAAACCGGAATGCTGCATCCGCCTTCCAGTTTCTTCAAATAAGCTCGTTCTGCCAGAAGCTGCTTCTCCACCCCGGAGTTGTTTACTTTCTGGTAGATGTGTTGTTTCTTTTCTGCATCGATATTCCGGTGAGCTTCCACAGCAATACAGCCCTGCCCAACAGGAGGAATAAACGCATCAATGGGTAGCTTGACTTTGACCAGGTGATCATAATCCATCCTGTGTACTCCAGCGTGAGCAAGGATGAGCCCATCACAAACGCCTGATTGCATTTTAGAAATCCTGGTTTGGAGATTTCCCCGCATGTCTATGGTTTGGATGTGTGGATAAAAGTGTTTGAGGGCTGCTATCCTTCTGGTGGAGCTTGTGCCCAACACGAGGTCTTTGCTTGAAAGATCAATTTCTTTTTCACTGACAATAACATCTTCAATAAATGCTCGCTCAGAGAAAGCTATGATATCAAATCCATCAGGTAAAGAAGACTGCAGGTCTTTGGCGCTATGCACGGCAATATCTACCTCTCCTGATTTCAGCAGTGCTTCCAGCTCTTCTGTGAATACTCCCTTGCTGCCGATTTTAGCAATAGCTACATCCTGGATCTTGTCGCCTTTTGTCTCGATGAGCACTTTTTCGGTGGTGAATCCATCAGCTTCCAGCAGATCAGCTACATAGTCAGCCTGCCAGACAGCCAGCTTACTTTTTCGGGTACCTATTCTTATGGTTTTCAATCAGGCGTTCTTTTTGTTACTTCTGGTTTTGTGATAATTGTCTTCTACGAATTCAATAATCTTTCCTGCGATGTCTTTTTTGGTAGCTTTTTCAATGCCTTCCAGGCCAGGAGAGGAATTGACTTCCAAAATTAATGGTCCCCGGTCGGATTGAAGCATGTCAACCCCGGCAATGTCGAGGCCCATGGCCTTAGCAGCTTTGATAGCGGCAGTTTTTTCAGCTTTTGTCAGCTTTATAAGTTCAGCAGTCCCTCCACGATGAAGGTTGGATCTGAATTCCCCTTCTTTTCCCTGACGCTTCATGGCACCGACAACCTCCCCATTTATAACGAAAGCACGAATGTCGGAGGCTTTGGATTCCTTGATGAATTCCTGGACAATGATCCTGGCCTTTAACCCATGGAAGGCTTCTATTACAGATTTTGCAGCTTTGATTGTTTCAGCTAAAACTACACCAAGGCCCTGCGTACCCTCAAGTAATTTGATGATCAGAGGTGTACCTCCCAACTTCTGGATGATTTGTTTTTCCTCCCTGGAATAGTTGGTAAAGGCTGTTCTAGGCAAGCCCAGTCCATGTGCCGCTAAAAGTTGCAAGCTTCGGAGTTTGTCTCTTGAGCGGACGATAGCAATGGACTTATTGGCGGAAAAGACGTTCATCATTTCGAACTGACGGACAACAGCTGTTCCATAAAATGTAACGGAGGCACCTATTCTGGGTATAACCGCATCAAACCCGTCTAATTTCTCCCCTTCATGAAAGATCTCCAGTAGATTTTTTTCGATGATTATATCACATTTCAGGTGGTCGATGATGTGAATTTCATGACCTTTTTTTATTGCCGCATCCCGAATTCTGGAGGTAGAATATAGATCTGCCTTTCTCGAAAGAATGCCTATTTTCATTGATATTTTAGATTAAAGGATAGATTTTTTTTGGAAACGTCCACAATAAATCGGTTTCTCAGGACTTTCCTTCCCAATAATATGGGATTCTTCATTTTACTACGGTCTGTCAAAGTGAATTCTTCGTTATATAAATGTCCAAACAATAAGACGTGTGTCTTTATCGAATATCTGGTTTCGGTTTTTCCGTTAGAGCTCCTAACGCGTTTTGTTGTATAAATATTTGTTGTAAAGTCTTTCAGTACCTGATGATCCATCAAGCCGGGTATTTGAAAATGCAATATTCCATCAATGAGATTGATTCTTATACAATGAATGGCTGAAGTATAGGCACCGGTGTCAATTTTAGCGTTTACATCAAAGATCTCAAAATCCGGCAAATCAATCTTATCGGTTCTTCCTATAATGATTTTGTTTTTCATCTTCTCCTGAAAAGATTACAGAAGCTTAAAGATAGGTTCATAAAAGTAATCCTCGGATTTGCATTTCTTTCAAGGTTGCTAATAGCATTACTTAATAGCAGGTGTATTTGTTCCATCGATTCCAAAGAATTTGCAGACCCGAAATTGGAGATGAACTTCATTTCCTCTTCATTGTGGCCTCCGGTCACATCAGTAGAGGTTGAACGCAGGGATTCTCGAACCAAAGCCAACCCATATTCCAGTTGATTTCGCTGATCAGACCTCGATCGCTGACCAAAACCCTCACTTTGTTTGGCGAGCTCTGTGTAATTTCTTTTAAAACAACAACGCATCCACTCCTGGAACTCCTGGTAAGCAATTTCACCTATGCTCTCCAACTCCTGGAAGGCCTTGCTCATGCTTCCATTGGCCAAATGGGCTACTTTTCTGGCCTTTTCCTGGGGAACTTCCTTCTTGTCAACCAAATAGCTTTCTATTTCTTCATCCCTGAATGGTGGCACGGAGATTAACTGGGTCCGTGAGGTAATCGTCGTCAGCAGATTTTCATAGGCATAGGTCACCAGAAAATAAATGGTATTTGTAGGAGGTTCTTCCAGCACCTTGAGGATGGCATTGGCTGAAGAAGGGTTCATAAATTCAGGATACCAGATAAAAAGGATCTTAAAATCACCCTCGAACGACTTCATGCTTACCGTCTTGATGATCTGTTTGCTATCCTCTTTGGAGATCAGCAGGTTCTTACTTTCAAACCCATTGATGCTGATCCAGTCGCTTAGCTCGGGAAAATAATTTTGTGTAGCCAGCTCCCTCCACTTTTTCAAAGAATCACTAAAGGCTTTGTCATAGTCTTTGGGTTTGGCAGAAGGCTTGGGATAGAAAAAATGGATGTCGGGATGGATCAGCTTATTGATCCTTTTACAATTTTCACATTCACCACATGCGTCTTGATCGGATTTGTTCTTGCACAGAATATAGGTAGCAAAAGCAAGAGCCAAAGGAAAATTAGCACTGCCAGGTATTCCACTGAACAATTGTGCATGTGCGATCCGATTATTTCTATGTGCAGAAATCAGATATTCTTTGATATCACTATGACCCGGGATGTCTTCAAACCTCATTTGTGTTGCTTTTGCCAGTTTCTTATTTCCGATGTATTGTCAAAGACATGCTTCAGGATCTCTATTTCTTCTTCTTTCATATCGATGTTTCTTCGTCCCATCGCCTTTTTGATGGTGTCCACGGCTTTCTGAAATTCATAGGTGATAAATCCACGCGCACCACCCCAGGAAAAAGAGGGGATGATCTGCCTTGGAAATCCACTGCCAAAGATATTGGCAGAGACGCCCACGGTGGTTCCAGTGTTAAACATTGAGCCTATCCCCGTTTTGGTGTGGTCTCCCATGATCAAACCACAAAACTGTAGTCCGGTAGGTTCAAATTGATGAGATTGATAATCCCACATCTTTACCGGCTCGTAATTATTCTTCAGATTGCTGTTGTTTGTTCCTGCCCCAAGATTACACCATTCTCCAATCACGGAGTTCCCTAAATAGCCATCATGGGCTTTGTTTGAATTGCCAAATATTACACTATTAGACACTTCGCCACCTACTTTTGAATAAGGTCCTATTGTGGAGTCTCCTCTGATCTTACAACCCATTCTGAGTGAACCACCTTCACAGAGTGCAAATGGACCCCTGATGATGGAACCTTCCTGGACCTCGGCATTTTTACCGATATAAATGGGTCCGTTTTCCGCATTGAGGATGGCTGCTTTGATGCTGGTACCTTCTTCGATAAAAATATCCTCTCCATACGTTTTGGTATGCGGATCATTCAATGGATAGCTGCTTCTATTGGATGTAACAAACGCATAATCACTGACAATTTCCCTCCCATTTTGTAAAAAGATGTCCCAGGGATATCGGATCGCATGGATTTCCCCTTCGAATGATTTTTTATTGATGATCGCCTCTTGAGATTCACCTTTGAATGCCAGCACCAGCCCCTTTTGTATCAAAGCCTCATGGCTTCCAAGTGCCTGAATGGCTTCTACGAGATCGTTAGTAGGTAATACCGTGGCATTGATCCAAAGCGTTTGGGTATCGGCGTTGATTTTAGGAAAGGCATTGCTCAGATACTCTTCCGTATCATATCCAAAGTGAGTTATGTCTAAATGAGCACACCACTTTTCCGATATTTTTAATATACCAATCCGTATTTCTGATATCGGGCGGGTATAGGTTAGTGGGAGGAGCGTTTTTCTGCTGTCCGCAGGATCAAAGAAGATGATACTCATCGGACAAAAATAGAAAAGTCCTCAGGATACCTGAAGACTTCTCAAGATATTGTTACTGGAAATGAATCCAGATTATTTTCTGTATTTTTTATTGAATTTCTCAACTCGTCCGGCAGTATCCACAAACAGTTTCTTACCGGTGTAGAATGGATGCGAAGCAGAGCTCACTTCAATCTTTATCAATGGGTATTCGTTGCCGTCTTCCCATTTGATAGTTTCATCACTGGTCATCGTTGACCGGGTCATAAACTTAAAATCACTTGAAGTATCTAAAAAAACTACTTCTTTGTATTCCGGATGTATTTCCTTTCTCATCGTCTTTTTTATCTCTTTCCTAAAAAGGACTGCAAAGATATGAGAAAAATGCAGATTATCAAAAGACACAATTTTAATAATTTTGTAAGTGTGAAATATCTTTTATATCTGTCAATCTTATTGACAGCCAACTATGCATTTGCTCAGAGCACGGATTTACCACTCAATAGTTGGCTTTATCCTTCCATTGACCGATGGGATATCAAATCCGAAGCTTCATTTCATTCGACAGTCAAACCTTTTTCCAGGAAATATTTATATGAATTATCCCCTGGATTTGATTTTGAAGCCACATCCGGGGATGTTTTTGACCTGAATTACCTAAGAAAAGAGTCCCCGGAGTATCAGGATTCAATACCGGAAAGGAATCCTTTTCTTAAATTCTTCTTCATACATCCTCCTGATTTTGTTTCCTATTATGATGAGGATATCGATTTACACTTCAATCCGGTGGTTTATTTTGGCCTGGGGTCCGATTCTAAGCTAGATGAATTTACTTATGTAAATACCCGGGGTGTGGAGCTAAGGGGCACTATAGATGATAAAATTTCCTTTTATAGTCTGCTCACTGAAAACCAGATAAGGTACCCCCAATACATCAACCAGTTGATAGATTCTACCCTGACCATACCCTACGAGGGGTTCTGGAAGCGGTTATCTGATGGTGTTGGGGTTGACCTACTAAGGGCAAGAGGGTATATAGATTTTAATATTAGCAGGCATATTTCCACACAATTTGGTTATGGCAAGCACTTCATAGGCAATGGCCGCCGGTCACTCATCCTGTCAGATTTTGGAAACAACTATCCTTATTTAAAGCTCAATACTCAGTTTTGGAGGATCCAATACACCAACATTTTTGCCCAGCTCATTGGAGAGGTGCAGGGAGGAAGCAATTTTGGGCTGTTAGGTGTAGGCTCCTTCACCAAAAAGTATTTAACCTTTCATCGACTGGGGATGCAGGTGATCCCGGACCTGGAAATTGGTTTGTTTGAGTCGGTGGTATATGGCCAGCCTGATTCTCTGGGGAGCAACAACCTCAAATTGGAGTATCTCAACCCAATTATTTTCTATCGGGCACTAGAGCAACAGGATGGCAGTGCTGATAATGTGCTGATAGGACTGGATTTTAAGTATAATTTATTCAACAGGCTGCAGCTCTATGGGCAGTTGGTCATTGATGAGCTCATTGTGAGTGAGGCATTCTCGGACAGTGGCTGGTGGGGCAACAAAAGCGGGACTCAAATTGGGGCTAAATACATAGATGCTTTTGGGATCAACGATTTGAACTTACAGGTAGAACTCAATCGGGTGCGACCTTATACCTACAGTCATGAGAGTCTATTCACCTCTTATTCTCATTATATGCAGCCACTGGCTCATCCCCTTGGAGCGAATTTCTCGGAAAAAATATTCTCCTTTGATTACCGGCCATTCCCAAAATGGAAAGTCGGATCAGTTTTCATGTTAGCTGAATATGGCAATGACCTGGGGGATGTTAGTTATGGAAGGGATATTACAAAGTCATACAACCTAAGACCGGATGACTACGGCATCGCGCAAAACCAGGGAGATCAAAGGGATTTGTTTATGAATCAGTCGACTTTGACCTACCATTGGATGCACAATGTGCTGGTAGACTTAAGCTACATTTATCGAAAAGAATCAGGGGTAAGCAATAACATCGGACAACCATCGTCTATTTTAGCGGTATCATTTCACTGGAATTTTCCCATTAGAACCTATCAATTTTAAATGAGGACATATCTAAGAATCATGGGTTTCGCCAGGCCGTTGGGATTGCTTGTGCCTCAATTTGTCATCTTCACCCTGTTGGCAACCATTTTTAGTGTGGTAAACATCTCCATTTTAGCCCCCGTGATGGAGATCCTTTTTGGAAGCTCAAGTCAAAGTGATTGTGACTGTGGGGAGGCCGTCACTGAAGTTGTTGCAGAAATGCCCCCTTTGGATTTTTCCATTCGCTATTTCGTTGATCTGTTCTATTATTACCTGAATACTTATAAAGTTGAAGAAGGTGTAATAGCCACACTGTATTTTGTCTGCAGCGTTTTGATCACGAGTGTGTTTCTTGCCAATATATTCAGGTATCTGTCCACCCTGATCCTGGAGCGTGTCAGGATCAATGTCATTGAAAACCTTAGAAACAAGGCCTTTTTTGCTATCACACATTTTGATTTGGGCTATTTCACCGAAAAAAGAAAGGGTGATATCATGTCCAGAGTCTCTTCTGATGTGCTGGAAGTAGAAACCTCAGTCGTTAGTTCCCTGAAAGTTCTTTTCAAAGAACCATTTCTGATCATTGGTTTTTTCACAGCCATGTTCTTTACCTCTCCCAAGCTTACCCTTTATAGCATGATTCTCATTCCGCTTTCCGGGGGCATCATATCATACATTGCCAAGCGGCTGAAACGCAGAGCCCGGCTGACTCAGGATACACTCGGAAGAATAAGCAATGTGATTGAGGAAAGCCTGTCGGGGATGCGAATTATCAAGGCTTTTTCTGCCAAGAAATACATCACAGAAAAGTTTAGGGGTGAAATATCTAATTATTCCAGGCACAACTATAGAATGGCCTCCAGGTTTAACCTGGCCAGCCCTATCTCTGAGTTTCTGGGGGTATTTGTTGTTTGCCTGATCATACTCATCGGGGGAAGCATGGTCCTGAACAAAGACAGCTCGCTTACGGGATCAGATTTCATCGTGTTCCTGGCTTTTTTCTCTCAGGTACTCACACCTGCCAAAGCCATCTCCAACTCCCTTACCACGATCAACCGGGGTTTGGCCTCTGGTGAACGGATCTTTGAATTGATGGATAGTCAGACCAAAATCAATGAAAAACCAGGTGCCCGGGCAATAGATTCGTTCAACGAAGCCATACGATTCGAAAATGTCAGCTTTGGGTATGAAGACAAGCTGGTGCTTAAAAATATTAACCTGGAGATCCCGAAGGGAAAAGTCATTGCACTGGTGGGCCCGTCTGGAGGAGGAAAGTCTACTTTGGTGGACCTTATTCCACGTTTTTATGATCCTAAATCCGGAGTTATTACGATTGACGGAGCAGATTTGAGAGATTGTACGATCTCTGGAGTTCGCGGGCTCATGGGCATAGTTACCCAGGAATCCATTTTATTCAACGATACCATCTTTAATAACATTGCTTTTGGCAAACCGAATGCTACACTGGAAGAAGTGAAGGCAGCCGCCAGGGTGGCTCATGCAGATATTTTTATTGAGCAATTTGATGAAGGCTACGAAACTTTGATTGGTGAGAGAGGCACTAAGCTGTCCGGTGGCCAGCGACAAAGACTAAGTATTGCCAGAGCTGTATTAAAAAATCCACCGGTATTGATTTTGGACGAAGCCACCTCTGCGCTGGATTCGGAATCTGAAAAATATGTTCAGGATGCCATTGAGAACATCATGCAAAACAGAACAGCAATTATCATTGCACATAGATTAAGTACTATCCAAAATGCAGACAAGATTGTGGTCATTAAGGATGGTGAAATCATTCAGGAAGGCACTCACAGTACTTTGATGAAGAGTGGTGGGCTTTACAAGAAGCTCATTGAGATGCAGTCATTCTGATTTTTTTAGCACTTTTTGATCTTAAATTAATAGCTTTATCACTTGATGAAAAAATTTAAAATTTTCTTCTATCCCATCTATCTTCTGATCGCGATAGTGGCATTGTACTACAGCATAGACATCTTGTCCAATCAGCAGGAATACATGGAGCGGGTCAATGATTTCGCTACTTTGAGAAAGCTTCCACAGTATCTCCTTACTGTAGTCTTGATCATTAGTTTGTTGATGGTACTGGAGCTAATCGTAGAAAATGTTCACCTTTTCAGACTGCGGAAAAAAGTAGCCAGTGCAGAGGAAGAACTACTCAAGCTGAAAGCTAAACTATATGATCAGTCGGGGGAATCAGCCCCCAAAAATGCACTCAATGAGGCGAAAGTGAGTGAAGATGAGGATGATGACGAGCAGGAAAACGATTATTTGCTGGATGATGAGGAAGAGAAAGACTAATTGATGATGCAGGATCTCATAAAGCAGGAGCTGCTCGAAGCCCAAAAAGTACTGGATGATTTTTTGAAGAATGAGAAGCTACTATCTGCCATTCAGCAGACAGGAGAGCTCATGGCCAATACCATAAAACAAGGAGGAAAAATCATTTCTTGTGGAAATGGGGGGTCACACTGTGATGCCATGCACTTCGCCGAAGAACTGACGGGTAGGTATCGTGACAACCGGCCGGCACTTCCTGCAGTGGCAATTTCTGATGTATCACATATTTCTTGTGTGGGCAATGACTATGGGTTTGATGAGATCTTTTCCAGGTATGTGGAAGGATTGGGACGGCCAGGAGATGTGTTGCTCGGAATCAGCACCAGTGGCAACTCAAAAAATGTGATCAAAGCAGTTGAAGCAGCGCGGGAAAAAGAAATGAAGGTAGTGATCCTGACAGGTAAAGACGGAGGTAAGCTACACGGTCAGTCTGATATTGAAATCTGTGTACCTCATTTCGGATATGCAGACAGAATCCAGGAAATACACATCAAGGTGATCCATATCCTCATCTTCCTGATTGAGAGGCTCACCAAAGAATAGGATAGCCAAATTAAATTTCGGTCTATCTTTACGCTTTATGCCAATAATACCTATTCGTAAATGTTAGCAAAAACATTTGGTAGTGCAGTTTATGGAGTTGATGCTATTCCGATCACTGTAGAAGTCAATGTGGGGCCCGGAAAGAAATTCTTTTTGGTGGGTCTTCCTGATTCAGCGGTCAAGGAAAGTGAGCAGCGAGTAGAGTCTGCCCTGAAAAACTATAATTACCGGATGCCACGCATCAAGGTGATTGTAAACCTCGCACCTGCGGATATCCGAAAGGAGGGTTCGGCCTATGATCTTCCTATTGCGCTGGGGATATTACATGCATCTGAACAGCTGGAGCTCAATGATCTGGAAAATTATATGATCATGGGAGAGCTGGCCCTGGATGGCTCCTTGCGTCCTATCAAAGGGGCATTACCCATTGCTATTGAGGCAAGGAAAAAGGGACTCAAGGGATTTATCCTTCCAAAGGAGAATGCCATAGAAGCTGCCATTGTAGACAACCTCAAGGTTTATGGGGTTGAAAATATCAAAGAGGCCATCGATCACCTGACCGGGGAGAAGCCGCTTGAATCTACCTTTTATGAGACGCGTGATGTCTTTTTTAATGAGATAGACACCGTAGAGACTGACTTTGCTGATGTACAGGGTCAGGAAAATATTAAGCGAGCATTGGAGATCGCAGCAGCCGGAGGACATAATGTAATCATGATTGGCCCACCCGGAGCAGGAAAGACCATGCTGGCCAAGCGACTCTCTTCAATTCTGCCACCTTTGAGTCTATTTGAAGCCCTTGAGACGACCAAGATCCATTCGGTGGCTGGCAAGCTGGATGGAAATGGAAAACTGATTTCAGCAAGGCCTTTCCGTTCGCCCCATCATACGATCAGCGATGTAGCACTGGTAGGAGGTGGTGGCATTCCTCAGCCTGGAGAGATTTCTTTAGCCAACAATGGCGTGCTTTTTCTGGACGAGCTCCCTGAGTTTAAGCGGACTGTATTAGAGGTGATGAGGCAGCCATTGGAAGAAAGGAAGGTGACCATTTCTAGAGCAAAAGTCTCGCTTGACTACCCGGCCAATTTTATGCTAATTGCGAGTATGAATCCATGTCCGTGTGGATATTACAATCACCCTGAAAAGGAATGTGTATGCCCTCCGGGAACCGTACAGAGGTATTTAAACAAAGTAAGCGGTCCTTTGCTGGACCGCATAGATCTACATGTAGAGGTGACTCCGGTATCCTTTGATGAGATGACAGCCCAGCGAAAAGCTGAATCGAGCTTAGATATCCGACAACGCGTGATTGAGGCCCGGGAAATACAGAAAAGCCGGTTTAAAGACCAGCAACACACCCATTGCAATGCCATGATGGGATCATCGAAAGTCAAAGAAATCTGCAAAATCAACGAAGCCGGCAAAGTTCTTTTGAAGACAGCCATGGAAAAGCTGGGCTTGTCTGCCAGGGCGTACGACCGAATACTCAAGGTGTCCAGAACCATAGCTGATCTTTCGGGATCTGAAGACATCAAGATTGAACATCTGGCTGAAGCCATTCAATATCGCAGTTTGGACAGAGAGGGCTGGGCAGGATAGATGAAAAAGCTTGTTCGCATTGTTTTGGTTGTTCCCGCGGTAATCGCAGCGGCCTGGTTTTTACTATTTACACCAGTAGATCGCAGCCCTTACGACCAATCGGATTTTTACCAGGAAATGGACGAGCGATTGGATTCCCTGGAAACAGCCTTTCACGAAGTTGAGAGCAGCGACAGCCTTTTGGTTGGCTGGTCAAAAGTTTCCATTACGCCTTCAGGACTCGCTCCTTTGGCCGGGTATTCCAATAGGAAACCCAAAGAGATGGAAAGCCTCCATGATTCCATCTTTGTCAGGACCGTTGTCTTCCGGCTGGGAGATAATCAAGTCGCCTTCGTGTCTGCTGACCTGCTGATTTTTCATCCTACTGTCACGGAAAAAATAATCAAGTCCCTTCCAAAAGGCTGGTCTACCCATCAACTGTATCTTACAACAACCCATTCACATTCGAGCCTGGGAGCCTGGGCGCCCGGCCTGGTAGGAAAAGCTATTGCCGGACCGGAAAATGACACAACGGCCCAGTTTATTGCAGATCAAGTGATATTGAGTATCAAAGAAGCCGGGGAACAATGGGCTCGGGCTCAGATTGGGCTCGTGGAAATGAATCTGGAACAGCTGGTCCACAATCGGTTGGTTCATGAAGAAGGGACTACAGATTCATGGCTCAAATCGGTGTTGATTCATCGAGCAGGTCAAACAGGGATTCTGAATTTCTTTTCTGCCCACGCTACCTGTCTGAATAGTCAGTGGAGAAGCCTGTCAGGTGATTTTCCTGGCCAGCTAAACAAGCTTTTGCAAGCAGATACACTTTACGATTTCACGTTATATGGCGCCGGAGCCGTAGGCTCTATGGGCCCGGTTGCCCCTGGCGAAGGATGGGAGCGAGTAGAAAAATATGCTCACCAGCTCAAGAAACAAATGGATTTCTTGCCGATGATCGCATCATTTTCAGATATTTCATCACTCACCTCATTTCATTTGCCTTTGCCTTTAAGAGAACCCCATGTGAAAATCACAGAGAATTGGGCCGTTCGCCCTTACATCTTCAAAAAGCTGGCCGGAGATTATCATGTCAATATTAGTGTTTTTAAGTTGGGGTCAACTCTCTTTGTTGGGATACCGGCAGATTTTTCCGGTGAGTTGGCTGTTCCATTGTATCAAAAAGCACGTGAGCTGGGTTTAAACTTGGTTATCACATCCTTCAACGGTGGATATATTGGCTATGTGGTCAGGGATGAGTGGTATGATCTTAGTAAATACGAATCCAGATCGATGAGTTGGTATGGGCCGGACAATGGAGCTTATCTTAGCGAAATAATTGAACGGATCCTTCAGATAGTAGCATGATCATAACCAAACCCACCCTACTTGTCAATGAAAAAATAGCCAGGACCAACATCCGCACCATGGCACAAAAAGCCAAAAAAGCAGGTGTACTGTTCAGGCCACATATGAAAACGCATCAGTCAGCAGAAGTTGGAGCGTGGTACAAAGAAGAGGGCGTAGATAAGATCACTGTTTCCTCTGTGGATATGGCGATCTATTTTGCTAAACATGGGTTTGATGACATCACCATCGCTTTTCCATACAATTGGCTGGAAGCCAGTCAGATTGAAGCACTTGCTCAAAAGGTTAAGCTTAATGTGCTCATTGAGTCAGCCGAATCTCTTGAGCACCTGGCCACGCATGTCCGCACAAAACTCAATTATTTTATCAAAGTGGATATCGGGACACGCCGTACCGGGATCAACCCAAATAACCCTAAACTGATTCATTCATTGGCAAAGTCCACAAATCCTGACCATCAGTTAGTGGGTCTATTGGGACATGCAGGACATTCTTATCAGACCATGGATAAGAAAAAAGCACAGAAGATCCTAAAAGAATCACAAAAGGCTTTTGTGAAGGTTGTTGCGGAATTGGGGAGGACGGATCTTATCATTTCTTATGGAGACACCCCCACCTGCTCCTTGTTGGATGATTTTCCGGGAATTAACGAGATAAGACCAGGCAATTTCGTGTTCTATGATCTTATGCAATATGGTTTTGGGTCCTGTGAGTTTAAAGACATTGCGGTATGCATGGCCTGTCCGGTTGTGGCCATCCATCACAACAGGAAAGAGATCGTGGTGTATGGTGGATCTGTCCACTTTTCTAAGGATCACATCAATGTTGGAGGAAAAAGAAATTATGGATTGGTGGTGAATCTCGACGAGTCAGGTTGGGAGCCGTCGGATAACTCGTATATGAGTAAGCTATCCCAGGAACATGGCATTATATCTGCCAGCAAAGAATTCTTAAATTCGGTCAAGGTTGGAGATGTCCTGGGAGTTATTCCTATCCATTCTTGCCTTACGGCCGATGTCAACGGCTATTTTTACACATTAGATGGTCAGTTTATCCCGATGAGAGAGAAGAGATGAAAAAAATATATATAACAATCGTTTTGCTTGTCTTTGGGGCAACAGCTTCCAAAGCTGCCGATTCCCTGGAAATCAAAATCGGTCAGATGATCCTGATCGGGCTGGGTGATTTTAGTACTGTAGATCAAAATCAACCAATCTTCCAGGAATTGAGGGAGGGGAAAGCAGGAGGAATCATCCTTTTTGAGAAAAACCTTTCCAAAAAGAATACGGAAGCGGAATTAAAGGCCGTGTTGTCCTATTCCCAGAGCCAGTCACCCATTCCTTTATTTGTAAGCATAGATGAGGAAGGAGGACGTGTGACCCGGCTGAAAACCCAATATGGATTTCCTAAAACAGTGAGTGCTGAATACCTGGGTAAGCTGGACAATCCTGATTCCACCAGGTTTTATGCTGAGCAAAGGGCAGCCTTGCTAAAAGGTCTTGGCTTCAACATGAACTTTGCTCCATGTGTTGATGTGAATGTGAATCCGAATAATCCAGTGATTGGTAAGTTGGGCAGGTCCTATTCCTCATCAGAAGTGGAGGTAATGAAACACGCTCGGATTGTCATCGATAGCTACAATCACGAAAAAGTTGTTCCGGTGATGAAACATTTTCCGGGTCATGGGAGCTCACAAAATGATTCACATTTGGGTGTTGCTGATGTTTCCAATACCTGGGAATTCAGAGAGCTTTATCCTTACAAAGCCCTCATTGATTCTGGCATTGTCCGTGCAGTGATGACCGCCCATATTGTTAATCGATCTTTGGACAGCAAGCTTTTGCCGTCTACGCTTTCCAATGAGGTAGTGTCAGGGTTGCTTAGGGGGTTTTTAGGATATGATGGCGTGGTGGTTTCGGATGATTTACAGATGAAAGCCATTGCTGATCATTATGGATTGAAAGAAACGATCAGGTTGAGCTTGGATGCCGGGCTCGATATCCTTTTGTTTGCAAATAATGTCCCTGAATATCAATTGGTTTCTGCCACCCAGATTGTTGAGATAATCAAAGAAATGGTGTCGGAGGGGGAGATAAGTGAGCAAAGAATTGAAGAATCCTATCAAAGAATTATGAAATTGAAGCTAAATATTGGCCTAATAGAATAAATTCGTTGAAAATTACTGACCTAATTTTATGATCCAATACAACCCCAAGTCCTGGTTCTCTCTCATTTTTGATGTTTACAGCAGGTATGTCATCAAGCTGCTGTTTCCGCTCATTCTATTTGTAGGTTTATTCACCACAGTGTTGTGTTTCCTCATACTTGATGTCTTTGAGTGGCACTTTAGCGGTACTGTGGCTTTTCACTCCATTTTAGGGGTTATCCTGGGGCTATTTCTTGTACTGAGGACCAATACAGCCTATGATCGCTGGTGGGAAGGCCGAAAGCTCTGGGGGCAGCTGGTCAATGATACCCGGCAGCTGGCCATCAAGATCAAAAGTTTTCTGCCTGCAGACGCAACGGAAGACCTGGAGTTTTTCCAACGCATGATCCCCAACATCACTTTTGCCATGAAGGAGCATCTTCGGGACAGCATCTTGATTGGAGAAATGGACCTGAAAGATGACGAAGTCAAGAAGACGATCATCAATAGTAAGCACAGACCCAATGCCATCTCTAAAGTGCTTTATAAGCGTGTAATGGATTGCAGGAATCGGGGATTGTTAACAGATCAGCAGCTTTTTATCCTGGATAAGGAGCTCAAAGGATTTACAGATATCATCGGAGCTTGTGAGCGAATCAAGTCCACGCCGATCCCGTATTCATATAGTATGTTTATCAAGAAGTTCCTTTTTATCTATGCTGTCACGCTACCGGTCAGTTTCCTTTGGGACTTAAGATATTACACCATTCCGGTGGTGATGTTAGCATTCTATTTTCTGGTGAGTATCGAGTTGATTTCAGAAGAAATAGAGGAACCCTTTGGAAATGACATCAATGACTTGCCATTAAATGACCTCTGCGTCAAGATCAAAAGGAATATCAATGAGATAATGAGCTGACCTAGATAGGTACGTTTACGTGACGCTCAGCGTGGTAGCTTGACCTTACCAGTGGTCCTGATTCCACGTATTTCAACCCTCTTTTTAGCCCTTCTTCCCTGTAAGCGGCAAACTTATCCGGATGGATAAATTCAGCTACTTCAATATGCATTTTTGTGGGCTGTAAATACTGACCCAAAGTGAGTATATCCAAACCATTTGCTACCAGGTCATCCATGGCCTTGTGTACCTGGTCGGTGGTTTCTCCCAGCCCAAGCATGATGCCTGACTTGGTTCGTTTCCCATATGCTTTGGTCCGTTTGGTTTGCTCCAGACTTCGTGCGTATTTCGCCTGAGGTCGTACCCTGCGGTACAAACTTTCTACAGTTTCCATGTTATGGGAAACCACTTCCTGGCCACCTGAAATCATTCGCTCCAGTGCATCCCAATTGCCTTTCACATCCGGGATCAGTGTTTCTATCGTTGTTTCAGGACTTAGTTCTTTTGTTTTGACCACTGTCTGATACCAGATCTCAGCACCACGATCCTTTAATTCGTCTCTATTGACTGATGTGAGTACCGCATGTTTCACGCCCATGGTATGGATGGCTTCCGCTACTCTTTGCGGTTCTTCCTCATCATATTCCGGAGGTCGGCCCGTAGCTACAGCACAGAAGGTACAGCTACGTGTGCATACATTGCCCAGGATCATAAAAGTAGCAGTGCCGGCTCCCCAGCACTCACCCATGTTGGGGCAGTTGCCACTTTCACAGATGGTGTGAAGCTTGTTTTGGTCTACAATCTGCCGAACTTTGGCATATTCTTTACCTACCGGTAGTTTAACACGTAACCAATCAGGTTTTTTCCTTTTCTCAGGCTGTATAGTGGGTAGTTCAATCATTATTCAGTGCAAATTAACAAGATGCCAGCCTTACAAACAAGCCCGACTATCTGCGGGTTCCCCAATACAGCGTTATGTAGATGGAATTGAACCAGGCTGTATTCTTGGCTGTGGGGATGATAATGATCTCTTTGGTAAATAATTCGGTAGCGAATCCGGTCTCTACACCGGCCACATTATTTTTAAATGGACCAAACTCAAAAGAAAGACCTGCTTTGGCATTTACTCCAAAAGCTAAATCGGATTCACCGATGGCACGGATAAATTTTCCAGACCCCTGAATATTGTCAAAACTGTGGATCCTTGGGTCAAAAGGCACATAACCATTGTTGTGCTGAATGTAATATGGGGCAATGAGTCCCAGAGAGGGTCCGCCACCAAAAATGGTGCTGATCTGTACACCTTGCTGAGGTGCCTTTTTAAACCACAGATGCTCCCGGCCATAACTCATCCTAATGGTATAAAAGCTGTTTTGTTTTCCCCAGATAAATGAAGTGCCGGAGGGAGAAAAATATTTTTCTTCTTTAGGGTGTTTTACATTGAGGAGGTCAAGTCCGAAAAATTGATATTCATTTTCGTCAAGCAGCCTGCCCAGTTTGAATGAAGCACCTCCAATCAGTCCACTGTTGGTGTTCTTATTTACTCCCCAGGTAAATTCTGATACATACTCATAGTCCTCATCCAGTTGTGCAACGGATGTGAAGCATGTCATTAGCAATATGATTACTGCGGTGGTTTTCATTCTCCTATTAAACAAGAACAGAAATTAAGCCCTAATGGTTTTCAAAAAAATGTCTACTAAGTTAGGCAATTTACTATTTAATCAATACGATTTTAGCCGGGAATGGATGCAGACCATCTATTCATTCCAAATTTCGGCTTCCTTCTTATCAAATTTCGGTTCTTTCACTTTTTCTTTGGTTCCATCAGGCATTTCCTGGTTACGGTTCAATCGCACCCAGAAAACATTCCATTTTCTCAATCCTTGTCTAATCGTACTGTTCGCAATATTATCTGCCCTGTGGTAGTTGGCTCCCGGGTGCATGTCTTTTTTCTTAGACCACTTTGTTTTATAAGAGCCTTCATACGCTGCCACATCAGAAGAAATGGCTTTAAATTCTCTTTTGTCCTCTGCTGGCACATCATACGGGCCGTCGAAACTTTTACGTTTCCATGATCTTACGATCTCGTTAAAGTTTACAACCCATTTGCCTTGTGTTGGAACGCCACTGTTAAAGTTTGCCCATTCTCCCTGACTGAATTTCTTATCATCTCTTGTGTCAAATTGATGTCTGGGTTTCGAGTATCGGACATTGGCCACTCCCTTATCCTTAAATGGTGATCCCTTAGAGTACCTGGTAGCCACCCTGTATGTTTTGCCCTGAAAGGGCGATCCGGCAGAATATCGGGGTGAGCGCCTGAAGTCTTTATTTCTGTAAGGAGATCCTGAAATGGACCTGGCATTGGATTGGTATCTGTCCTTACCAAAAGGATCAGCGACAGAATATCTCGGGTTGACTTTGTAGTCCTTTCCCTTGAATGGTGAACCTGTAGAAAACCTGGTTACAGATTTATACTGAGCCCCCTTGAAAGGTTGGAAAGCAGTGTACCTCGGATTAGGTCTGTATCTTCTACCATCAAATGGTGACCCTTTTGAATATCGGGGCGATACAGCCATCTGACGTTTCGAGAATGGACTTGGAGGTGAATATCTTGGTGATACGTTAAACTGGCTGTTGGAAAAAGGATTTGGGGCGGAATAACGTGGTGAGACATTGAATTGTTTACGGGAAAACGGGTTGGGAGCAGAGTATCTTGGAGAAACATTAAACCGACTCCTGGAGAATGGATTGGGAGCGGAATATCTGGGGGATACTTTGAAAGATTTTGGCGAAAAAGGCGAGCCTGCAGAATACCTTGGAGCTACACTAAACGTCTTTCCCTTGAAAGGAGAGCCTGCGGATCGGGCTACCTGCTGATACTTTTTACCACTAAAAGGTGATCCTGGTGAATACCTTGGGGCCACTTTTGCATATTTTCCACTTCTGAATGGGGAAGCAGGGGAATAACGCGGCGAAACTCTTGCTGCGCCGAAAATACCGGAAGGTCCACTGGTTGAATATCTGGGCGTCACTCCTTTATTACGGAATAAAGATCCCGGGCTAGCCACAGAATAGCGAGGGGTAACTTTATCCTTTTTGGTTTTCCCGCTTCTGTCACTGATGCTACCGCCTCCACCAGACTTTGGCTGAACTTTTTGTGTCTTCAGCTTTCGTTTGGAGTCAGTGATAATCTGGGCCTGAGCATCGGATACAATGAACCCGTAGCTCAGGGTGAGGAGGACCAATATTGTAGATAACCTAAGCAAAAAAACCTGTTTGATTACTTCAAAGATTTGAAATAAAAGGGACTAATCCCAATTAGAAGAGAACTCTGTCAATGCTAATAACGCATTATTTCCTGAATCTTATCCTTTAAACGGTTTTTTGGGAGGAAATTATCCTCTAATTTCTTCGCGAAGGGCACAGGGGTATCCAGGCTGGCACATCGCATAACTGGTCCGTCTAGATATTCAAAACAGTTTTCGGAGATCCATGCGGCGATTTCGGCGCCAAGGCCTCCAGTCAATGTATCTTCATGAAGGATGAGTACTTTTCCGGTAGCCTGTACCGCAGTTTTCACTGCGTCTTTGTCCCATGGTTGCAGGCTTCGCAGATCCAGCACAATGGCTGAAATCCCCAGGCTGTCAAGCGCTTCCTGGGCCCAAACCACACCCAAACCATAGGTAATGATACATAGATCTTTCCCCTCCCGGATCAGATTGGCCTTGCCTATGGGTAGGGTGTAGTAGTCGTCCGGAACCTGGTCTTTAGCAGACCTGTATAAGAACTTGTGCTCAAAGTAGAGTACAGGATTGGGATCCTCAATGGCTGCACACAACAGGCCTTTGGCGTCGTAAGGTGTGGACGGATAGACAATCTTTAGTCCGGGAACATGAAAAAACCAGGACTCCGTAGACTGGGAATGAAACGGCCCGGCATTCACATTGGCTCCTGTGGGAAGGCGAATGACAAGATCAGCATTTTGACCCCACCTGTAGTGAGATTTAGCCACATTGTTTACCAGCTGATTAAAACCGCAGGACACAAAATCAGCAAACTGCATCTCAATCACAGATTTCTTCCCCGCAATGGATAATCCCAGGCCTGCCCCAATGACAGCTGATTCACAGATCGGAGTATTTCTGATCCTTTCTTTTGAAAATTGCTCCACAAAACCTTCAGTGACCTTGAATACGCCTCCATATTCAGCAATGTCCTGCCCCATGACAATGAGGTTTTCATGTTTTTCCAGACTTTGTCTCAATCCATCCGAGATGGCATCAACAAATCTTTTTTCGCTTAGTGTTTTTGTTGCCGGATCAGAGACCACCTGGTCGTAGGGCAAATAGATATCTGTTTCTTCTTCATCAAGGACAAAATCAATATCTGCGGCATCATAGACTTCTTTTGTTGCAGAAAGTATCTCTTCCGAAATATCCGATTTGACTTTTTCCAGCGCTTTCGGAGTCATAATTCCTGCTTTCACAAGAAATTTTTCGTAGGTATCGATGGGGTCTTTTTTCACCCACTCATCCATAAGCTCTGTAGGCACATATTTTGTGCCGGAAGCTTCTTCATGGCCCCTCATTCTGAAAGTCCGGGTTTCAACAATGACAGGATGGGAAGTCTTTCTTACTTCATGAGCAACTTCCCTTAGCCCATCAATCACCTCCAGGATGTTATTTCCATCCAGGCTGTAGGCGTTGATGCCATAAGCGGGGCCTTTTACTGTAAAAGAATCAAAATTGAATTGTTCACTGCTGGGAGTCGATAAGCCGTAGCCATTGTTTTCGATCAGAAAGATCACAGGTAGGTTCCAGACAGAGGCCATGTTGACCGCTTCATGGAAGTCACCCTCACTGGTGCCACCATCTCCTGAGATGGCTAGCGTCACCCGTTTTTCCTTATTCAGCTTATGTGCCAGTGCAATACCGTCGGCTACTCCCAGCTGAGCACCCAGATGGGAGATCATCCCCACGATGTGATGATCTGTGGTTCCAAAATGGAAGGACCTGTCGCGTCCCTTGCTAAAGCCTTGCTGGCTACCCTTTAGTTGATGGAAAAGCTTGACCAGTGGCACCTTTCTGGAAGTAAAGACCCCAAGGTTGCGGTGCATACTCATGATGAAATCGTCTTCGTTGAGTGCCAGTGTAGCACCCACAGAGACAGCCTCCTGACCAATACCGGAAAACCATTTGCTGATCTTTCCCTGTCTCAGTAATATGAGCATCCTCTCCTCAATCAGGCGAGGAGTAATTAATTCTCTATAGATCGAGATCAGATCTTTTTTTGAATGCCTGCCTTGCTCAAAATTGATGCTCATAATTTGGGCCTAAAGGTAATTTGAAAACAAGTCAAGTGAAACCACATCGGTTTGGTTAATTTTATGGCGATGATCAATTATCATAGAGAATCGTTACGCAATGGCCTGGATGTCATCGTACACGAAGACCACAGCTCTTCCACTGTTTGTTTGAACCTACTATATAAGGTGGGGGCCAGAAATGAAGATCCGGAAAGGACAGGGTTTGCCCATTTGTTTGAGCACCTGATGTTTGGGGGGTCGAAAAATGTGAAGAATTTTGATGAGCCACTGCAGAAGGTTGGAGGAGAAAACAATGCTTTCACAAGCAATGACATCACCAATTATTACATCACCATCCCTTCTGAAAATGTAGAAACTGCTTTTTGGCTGGAGTCAGACCGCATGTTGAGTTTGTCTTTTGATCCGGAGGTCCTGGAAGTGCAAAGAAAAGTGGTGATAGAGGAATTTAAACAACGCTACCTCAACCAGCCTTATGGGGATGTATGGTTGAAGATGAGACCCATGGCGTATAAAAAGCATGCGTATCAGTGGCCGACCATAGGCAAGGATATTTCCCATATCGAAAAGGCCACGATGGAAGATGTGAAAAATTTTTTCCATCAGCATTATCGCCCTTCCAATGCCATTCTTGTAGTTGCAGGAGACATCACTGTAGAACGGGCCATGAAGCTTTCAGAAAAATGGTTTGGTGAGATTGAAGACAACAAAACCCTTGTGAGGTTTCCCGATCCGGAGCCAGAGCAACACGAGGCCAGGGAGCTAACGGTAAAAAATAAGGTGCCGGTAAAAGCTATCTACAAGACCTACCACATGTCTGAGCGAATCAATGACCAGTATTATGCGGAGGACCTATTGAGCGATATTCTTGGGAGAGGACATTCCAGTATTCTTTATCAAAGACTGGTTAAAGAGAAGAAATATTTTTCCGGTATTTCATCTTATATCACCGGAAACATCGATCCCGGGTTGATGGTCATTTCAGGAAAGCTCAATGAGGGCGTGGATGAGCGAGCGGCTAACGAAGAGATCGAAAGTATTATTCAGGAAACCATTGATAAAGGCATTCAGGGAGATGACCTGGAGAAAGTCAAGAACCAGAGTGAATCGAGTCACCTTTTTTCCCAAATCGAGGTACTAAATCGGGCCATGGGCCTTGCATTTGCCGCTTTTCTAGGAAATATTGATCTTGTAAACATCGAACAACAGTATTTTCGACGGGTGACTGAGGATGAGGTCGTAGGAGCAGCCTCCAGGGTGCTTCGCCCAACCAATTGTTCTACATTGTTTTACTTACCAGAGAATTAATCATGAAGCCCAAGATAAGAATCGGCTATGGATATGATGTCCATGCACTAGAAGAAGGAAAGGAGTTTTGGTTAGGAGGAATACAGATCAAACACAGAAAGGGAGCGGTTGGGCATTCGGATGCCGATGTCTTGATCCATGTGATCTGTGATGCTTTGTTAGGTGCTGCCAATCTCAGAGATATAGGCTTTCATTTTCCGGATACGGATGACCAGTATAAAGGGATTGACAGTAAGAAGCTACTGAAGGAGGTTAACTCCCTTATTACCAAAGAGGGCTATGGTATCATAAATATTGATGCCACCATCTCTCTCCAAAAACCAAAAGTCAGTCCATATATAGAGCACATGAAAGAATGTCTGGCGGAAGTGCTTGATATCTCAACAAACGACATTTCTATCAAAGCAACAACCACTGAGAAGTTGGGATTTGTAGGCAAAGAGGAAGGAGTTGCAGCTCAGGCAGTTGTATTGTTGTACTTTGACTAGCTACTGTACCACAAAGATCTCAAATCTGTTGCAGGGGTTAAACAACCTGTAAACTTGTAATCCCTGTATGGGATAATCATAAGCATATACGCGTCCTCCACTAAAGATGGTTTCTGTCACTTCAACCATATTGGTGGTATCCTGTGCGGTCATCATGTCATCAGATTGATAGAAATCATTCTTAAAAACAATATTTACCTGGTTACCAATGCTGGTAGTTGGTTCAAATTCCCGCAAAATGATATCCGTACTGTCACCACTTTCGGTGATAAATCCAATGCTATATGCTGGTATGGTCTCACTGTCAAAGCCATAGGTCATAATAAAAGCCACTGCATTGGGAATGAAATCTTTTATCACTCCTTCATCAGAGAGGGACTGGAGACTGTCGTCAAAGATGAAAGGAATGTTGACAAAGTAAACACCATCATCATTGGCTGTAAAGGTTTCTCCACTGCGATCAAATAGTGTTTTAGAAGCTGTAAATGTTCCGGCAGAACCGGTGGTACCTGTGTAGGTAGGCGTTACGTCACTGGAAATTGGGCATAAGGAACCACCCCCTGCTTCATCGAAAGTGCTAAAAGTCAATGAAGAAATAGTAAAGTCATTTCCTCCCACAGTCATGGTCAGGGGATTTTTCAAAATCATTTGATCGCCAGAATAAGAAAAGCCCGAACTGAAATTCAGGTTAACTCCACTTCCATTGCCATAGATCTCTTCGAAGGAGGTACCTACTCCTGCAAAATCGGCTTCAGCAATTCGCTTGTCGAGGTCTATTGACCAAAAAAAGGAGACACCGCTATTATTCAGGTAGATCTGTTGAATAGGTGGCTCTGCCCCAAAAATCTGCGGAGACAGTCCTTTGAATTTATCCAAGTTCGTGGAAATGCCCGTTGCAAGCTGATTCACATCACTGGTTGATGCAGGTTCAAATATTAGAGTGGTAGGATTGGTTCCACCATCTGTTTTGCTTACAAAGAGCAAATTACCATCTTCCTTGCCCACGTAGTTGAATTCAAATTCGGCACCAAAAGTGGTTTGATCCAACTCAAATAGATAATGAAAAATACCATAGGTTTCAAAAATCAATTCCAGCCGCATCGAATTGTCCACCCGATAGCTCATGAAGTGGTCAAGAAATTCTCCATCATTTGCCGCTACATCTGTGCGGACCCTTACACGACCATCCAGTGCAAAATCCAGGAGCATAAAGAATCCACCACTCGTTCCCGTAGGAGTGTAGACAACTTTCCATCCATTGGCCGGTTCATTCAATTCATCAAAAAGTCCATCAATGGCTGCCTGGACTCTTTTTTCCACACTGTCGATATCGTCATCATTTTCCCTGCACGACAGGAGGATAAATAATGGCAATATGTAAATAATCCACTTCATCAAAGCTTTGCCTGTATAATGTTTCTCAATGATTCCAGGTTAATCCCGGTGACTTTTTCATAATGATTAGAAATGGCTGATACCTTTTGCCTGATCAGGGACCTGCCAATATTTCGATTCTCGCAGTCATTGGATTGACAATTGGTTTCAGCAATGGTAAACTTTTCGGCAAACTCAGAATCAAAAAGGTAAAAGGCGACCGTCTCAGCAAAATCTTCATTGGGATTTAATGTGGCGTAGGGAGTCACAAAGCCTCTTTGCAGTGCTTCTTCATCCGTGAGCGTATACCAGGACCCCGGTCCGGAATAGCCATTGGGAGAAATGGTCTCGAAACCCGACGGAAGTTTATATCGCTGATGAACGATGTGCGAAAATTCATGATAAACCACATTAAGTTGCAAATCTCTCCACTCCTCATCGTCAGGGTTCACACTGTTCACATCCGTAAAGGTGATCCTTGCCCCTGCATCGGCTGTTCCTAGTGTGAGTGTTCCATCCACATTGTATATGGGACCGCCCAGAAAGACAATTTCCGCAGGGACATGATTTCTGAAAAATACTTCTCCATTGTTGACCTCGAGGTAAGGATCAATCCAATAATCCTGGATAAAATCCAGCATCGGCATCACTGCTGATAACCTGGGCGGAATGGCCTTTTCGTTGGGATCGACAAACCGATCTTCATATTTATAACGGATGGCCATATTAAATTCTTCCAGGAAATTGTTGTTGATATAGATGTCCAGGTCTGTAAGGTTGCCCTCGTCCACTTGTTTCACCGGGACATTCAATTCCTCTGTTGGGAAACATGAGCTGATCATCAATGCTAAACCAGCCAACATCAGGATATTTAATCTTGTTACACTCATCTTGCATTGGGTTCTAGGCCTCCGACATCAATCGCAGATTGCGGAATTTGCAATGCTTTTCGTGGGTCATCTGCCTCCAGTAAAATGGCACCATTCTCAGGTGTGATATGTACCACTTCAAAGCCGAATCTTTTAATATCAAACCAGCGCATGCCCTGCACCAGGAATTCTTTTTGTCGTTCAAGGATCACAAAGTTTAGCAGGATAAGGAAGTCAGTGAAATCAGGGTCATTTTCAGCCCCAAACCAACTCCTGAGGCGCTCCATGGTTATATTGATGTCATCACCGCGATATCGTCGTTCCACAAAAACCTGAAGGTCAGCAATGGCCTTGATGTTGTTGCCAAAATAGGTATTCGCCTCTATTCTGTTGAGCAGTACCTCTTCACCTCTAAAAATAGGTGCAATACAATAGTAGAGTCCTGTATTGGAGTTGAGACTACTTCGCTGGAACAAGATTTCATAGCGCAAGGGCAAAACCGCATTGATTCCCATTTGGAGCGCCGGGTTTTCCCGCTCATCGGTGGAACCAGTAAAAGGATTGAGCGCAAAGAGGTCGGAATGCTCGTTTCTTCCAATTCCGTGTCCAAAGAATGGAACATGTGTCAGTGTAATTTTTCGCATCAGCAACAGATTGCTTTGCAGGTCCGGAGAATTGTAAAGCTGAGGATAGGCATCAATGGAGCTTTTGGCATTTCTAAATTCATCTGTGGTCATGTCCCGCACGAAAGATCCCGGGTCAGAACCCAGCAGCTGGTCGCTGTAGCGAATACAGCTTTGAATGTCATTGGCATCGGCAGCCCTGTACAGATAGAAGCGTGAAGCGAAGGCCAAAGCCGCATTTCGGTTGAAGTGGTATTTTCCCGAATTGGAATAAAAATTGTCATTGACCAGGTCAAGCCCCCTCAGCAGGTCATCCTCTATCTCTTCATAGACTTCGGCCACCGTATTCCGCTCGTATTTGGCCAGAAAAGTAGTTTCAGGCGTTTTGATATAGGGGATGCCCAAATCCGTATCCGCGTTGTCCGGGTCGTAATGTGGAGCAAAAACATTTACGAGCATAAAGTGGCCATAAGCCCGGATAAGCCTGGCTTCTCCTTTGATAGCATCTTTATGTGCCCTTTCCTCTTCGGTAGTAGTGGGGATGTCGTTGATCACTGCCAGAACCTCATTGGCATGAGCGATGGCATTGTAGGTTTCATTCCAGAAAAATTCAGGGGAATCCTGTTCATCAGGTCCCGTCGTACCATCGGTCCAGCTAAATAGCTGCTCGTGATTTTGCCGGATGGTAGTTCCCTGAGTAAAGGTCACATTGTCTGTCATGTAATCCGTGAATGCCGGACTGGCTACAGAGTAACCATTGGTTAAAAGCTGGCTGGCTTTTTCCAGGTTGTCGAGTGTTACCCTATTGTCTGGTGGTTCGTCCAGGAAGGCATCACACCCAGCCACTCCGATCAGGAGCAGAGACCATGTCCATATTTTTATTTGATCACTCATCAAAATCCAATATTTAATGCCACTATTACCATCCTCGGTTGTGGCAATGCCACACCTCCACTGCTAAAGAATTCAGGATCTTGCCCGTTCAGCGCACTGTCTCTGTAGAGTAGTTCCAGGTTTTGACCTTCCACGGAAACTGAAGCCGAACCCAACCTCATCTTGCTTACCAGATTTTGTGGTATGCTATAAGACAAGCTGGCAGATCTTAGTCGTACATACGTGCCATCGGCAACCCTCGCGTTACTTTTATTATAAAACTGGTAAGCCAGCACATAATCAAAGTCAGCAGTGGCGAGGTTACGCTCCAGAATTACCGGAATATCTGTAATTTCTTCATCTCCCGGGGCTACCCACCTGTTTACGAGGTCTCTGGGCAGGGCGTCAAAGTCTGTGTAGGCAGAATAAAAGGCATCATTCAGACGGATCTTGTAATCGAACTTGTAAGAAAGTAAGACATTCAATGTCAGGTTGCCCCAGGTAAAAGTATTGGTAAAACCACCTCCACCGCGAGGTTCGGACGGCCCTTCATACTGTAACTTGGTTGAAAGCCCTTCACGATCCTGCAGGTCCAGGTCAGCGAGGGACACTTCTCCATCTTCATTGAAGAATTGTGGAACTCCGGTGTCGGATAGTCCTGCAAACTTGGTAGAGAATAATCCTCTCCTTGGTCCACCTAAAACAGCGGCTCCATTTGCATTGATTGCATCTACAAGCCTTGGCCCGAAATCCAGTCGTGTGATTCGGTCATAAGTATAGCCCACATTAAAACTTGTCCTCCAGGTAAATTTGTTTCTGTCAATATTTTTAGTAGAGATGGAAACCTCAAATCCATCAGCTTCCATGTCGGCAAAATTTCCCACCTTGAGGCCACTGCCACCTACACCACTGGTCTGCACAGCTCCTATCAGGTCGAAGGAATTTCTTTTGTAGTAATCTAACGATCCGTTGATCGATTCATTAAAAATCGAAAAATCCATTCCGACATTGAATTCTCTCAGCTTTTCCCAGGTTAGCTCTTCATTTGTCAGATCCTGAATGAATAGATAGGGTTCCACATCTGTTGGCCGGACGGTCACATCAGCCTGGAGGTTTAGAAGGGCACTGGTATTTGGTGGAAGGTTTCCTGAGATACCATAAGTCGCTCGTATTTTCATATCATTAAGAAAAGAAAATTGCATGAAGGGCTCCTGGACAATGTTCCATGCACCACTCACATTCCATGTCGGGAGGAATCTTACGTCACGTGCTCTGCCCAGCTGATTAGATCCGTCATACCTGGCGGTGAAGTTGGCAATGTACCTGGATTTATAGGCGTAGGCTCCATTGATAAATGAACCAATAAACCGATCGCGTTCGTTGCCCAGCTCATAATAATCGATATCCTGAATATTGAAGAACTCAATAATGTTAGGGTCGGTAACCACAATCTCTCCACTACCATAAACCACGCCTAATCCTGTGGTGCTGACATTTGATCTATTGGTGAATCTGATTTCCTGGCCTGCCAAAACATTGATCTCATGGACATCACCAATGGTCTTGTTCCACTCAGCGCTTGCCCGGCTAAAGAAATTGAATAATGTCGTCTGATCCAGGTATTGGAATCCTCCCTGTGGCAATACCACCACAGGATTCAGTCCGGGGTTATTGGGATCATTGAAAAGTAAGTTGTTCGCATCCTGAATAAATTGGGTGTCGTTGGCACGGTAGGCTTCGGCCTGATTGGAGTTTTCATGGACTGTGTGGTCCCTTTTGGTATTGGCATACCTGGCCTGAAAAACACCCTTAATGGACAGATCTTTCAGCGGATTGATCTCAAAGTCGGTTTGGGCGGATACGTCAGCCACCTGGATATCCATGAAATTGTACTGCAGCTCATCCAGAATATTGAATGGAGCATAGTTTCTTCTGAAATATTCCGGGTTACCATTGTCATCAAATACCCGGATAGATCGGCTGGTATTCAATGCATAGCTGAAAGGATTGATGTCGAAGTTTCTGCTATACTGACCAGTCAAAGGATTCAACTCACGGTTTCTGGTGCCCGGGACTTTTTGATTTCTCAGGCTTCCTGTGAGCTTCAAGCCAAAGGAGAATTGATCAGAAATAAAGTAGGTATTCCTCGCAGTACCGGTGATCCGTTGCACTTTGTCTGCGATGGTCTGGCCCTGATCATCCAGGTAGCTAAGCGAGAAGTAGTTATTCGACTTTTCTGTACCGGAGGTAAAGCTCAGGGAGTGGGTCTGCTGGAGACCAACGTCATTGAAGAGCACCTCAAACCAATCCGTATTTGCATTTTCATATTTATTGAGGAATTCCTCATTGAGGGTGGCATTGGGACCCCAATCCAATTCATGATTAGCTATCAGGTCAAACATTTTACCAATGGCTCCATAGTTCTGCGCTCTGACAGATGTTGTAATGTCAAGGACCCCCTTGTTATACATTTCCCGATAGACTGACATTTCCTGTGCAGAGTTCATCAGGTAAAATTGGTTGTAAGTAGGTCTGATCTTCCCGGTGAAGTTGGCGGAGTAATTTACCCGGAGGGCTCCGCTTTTGCCCCTTTTGGTCGTGATCACAATGACACCATTGGCCGCCCTGGCACCATATATCGCTGTAGCCGAAGCATCCTTCAGGATCTGAAATGATTCGATGTCATTGGGATTGAGATTGGCAACAGATGAGCTGATCAGTGTATTGGCATCTCCGGAGATCAGGTCCTCGGTGTTCACACTCGCCATGTCTTCCAGGATGACTCCATCTACCACAAAAAGTGGCTGGTTTGACCCATTGATGGAGGGATTCCCCCGAATCCGGATCTTTGGCGAAGTACCGAATGTACCCGAGACGTTGTCTACGGTGACACCAGCCACCTGTCCCTCAAGCGCCCGGCTCACGTCTGTCAGACCATTGAGTTTGATGTCGTCCATGGAAAGGCTCTCCGAAGAGCCCGTAAAAAGCTTTCTGTTTACTTCCTGAAAACCCGTGACGACAACTGCTTCGAGTTCTTCGGTCTCCTCTTTCATCTGAACATTGATGGGTGTAGAGGTGCTGGTGACGGGCACTTCTACCGTCTCCATACCTACCATAGTTATCTGGAGTGTTTGGCCTGCTTCGGCCTCCAGCGTGAAATTGCCATCAAAATCTGTGACCGTACCCTCATTGGTACCCAGGATGCGCACGGTCACTCCGATCATCCCTTCTCCGGACTCATCTGTGATTTTGCCTTTTACAGGCTGTTGGGCATACAGCAAGTTTGCAGCTGCTAATAGAAATACAATTATTGCAAATCTCATACCCGTCATCAACAATCTCCCGGAAAAGTAAATACTAGTTGGATAAATCGAAATTTAGTTCATACACTTCAGTGACCTCAGTATAAAATTCAGAGACAAGAGCATTGATCTCCTCTGTTGTTAGCTCCGAGTTGAAAACATAGGCTGTCTGAGCTTCATTTAATACAAAGGTTCCGTCACCTATCCATTCTGTTACTTTTGCATCGGGGAAGTAGAACCAGTTATCTTCAAAAGTGATATCTAATTCCCTGCTTGTTATGCCTGTAATTTCAAAATCATAAAAAAGACCATCGGTTTTAGGTGTCCCCGCTTTCGGGTCTAATTCAATGAAATCCTCATCCTGTTCCCAGTGCCCTTCCTCAAAAACCTCACTTGAGCCTTCTCCAACAGTCCGCGTATATGTGAAATCACTTTTAAATTCCATCTTATAAACCCCACTAGCATCTCCACTGGTATTGTTGCTCTCAAACCCTGCTTCCTTCACTTCAATGGCAAATTCATCTAATTGCCATATACCTACCAACGGATTTACTTCAGGCTCATCCTTACTACATGCTGCCAACAATATCATGGAGCCCAGCACTGCGATAAAAAAAATGTTTTTCATGTGTAAATATTTTGTTTTTTAGTGGTCACATGCAATGTCCGATACTCATCGCTACCTAAAACCCATCCTGATCTTAAAAATTCAAAAGGTTAGAATAGCTTTGTTAACAGCCATTTCATATAATATTTTGTTTTAAATACTTCTTGTCAACTTTTACTAACGATTATCAAAAGAAATCAATATAAAATTATAAATCCCCTATTCTATATAAAATTAATCACATCTCATGAATTCACCTAAAGTAAGACTCATAACAACGCAAGATGGTTCGAGTAGTCTCTATTTGCCATCGCTTGATGAGACTTACCACTCTACCAGAGGTGCATTGGGTGAATCCATTCATGTTTATATTGAAAACGGGATAAATACATTAACCAATACCGAGATCAAATTGTTGGAGGTTGGCTTTGGAACAGGATTAAATGCATTACTGACCTATCAATTTGCTTTAAAAAAGCAGGTAAATGTCAGCTATCATACGTTAGAGCCATTTCCCCTGGCAAAAGAAATTTATGAAAATCTGGGCTACGCCCGTGCAGGTGATGAACAAGAGATATTTGAAAAAATGCATGCCATGACCAAGGGCAACCAGCGCCTAACGCCATTTTTTGATTTTCATCGCTATCACCAATCCCTTGAAAATTTTTCTCCGGACCTGACATTTGATATCATCTATTTTGATGCTTTTGCTCCCTCAAAGCAACCGGATATCTGGGCGAAAGAGAATTTGTCCAAATGTCTGGAGCTTCTGGCTCCGGGTGGTATTATGGTGACGTACTGTGCCCAGGGACAATTCAAAAGGGATCTGGCGACTATTGGTTTTCAGGTGGAGGTATTACCCGGGGGAATGGGCAAAAAAGAAATGGTCAGGGCTAGAAGGCCTGCATGACCTAAAATTTGAATTCGCAATCAATCAACCGGGATGCAAAGTGGCCCACCTCTTCATGTATCAGCTGATATTTATCTTTTGACAAAGCATAACCCAGAGTCAGCTTACTGTCGGGGTCTACGATCCAGTATTCTTTGACTTTAAATCTTTCGTAGAGGTCTTTTTTCTTGATCAGGTCGTGCTCTTTGTTTCCGGTAGATAGAATTTCTACCAACATATCCGGAATACCATGGATATGACCTTTTGGGTTGATTATTGATAAGTTTTCTTTGAGGACAACCGTCAAATCCGGCTGAACGGCATTACTTGTTTCATCAAAATAAACATCAAATGGTGAAGGTACAATTTCACCTGTGTTGTTATTTGTCAAATGGCTATTGATCCTGGTTAAAATTGTTTTAACCATTTTCTGATGATTGTAGACTGGCGAAGGAGACATATAAATCACATTGTCAATGAGCTCAGCCAAAGTACCTTCAGGGAGGCACTGATAAGCTTCCATAATTGTTTTTGGAGGACTCTCGATAGAATGGCTCATAATATCAACTTTATCTAAAGATAAACAAAAGCATCAAAAGAAAAGATCACGGTTGGACTACACGAATGGCATCATCGGTGAATTTTCTACCCATTCCATGCAAGGCTGAAACGGAGAAAATTCCTACTGCTTTTTCGTTTTCATCCTGTGGTACAATATTGCTGTGCACATTTGACAGCGGTGTGGCAAAAAGTTCACCGAACCCACCTGGTCTGTTGGTTTCATCTATCACATTGGTGAGGAAAAACCACACGTCATAGTTGATGGACTGAATTTGGACATATACCGAATCTCCTTTTTCATATGGTGGCAAAAATTGGAAATCATCTCCGGGATCTTCATCAAATGGATTGATGAGGTCCCTGATCGGTTGGATAAACAAGATGTTGTCTACAGGAGCGCCCTGTGAGAATCCCGCATCATAAGCGATATTGATTTCGGAAGGCTGATTGAGATACTCTCCGTTTTTCCAGGTTTTGATCCAATAAGTATCACCTTCGCCGGGCAGATCTCTTGACCAGAATTCAGCTGCGAAGAAATCAGGGATGAAATTTTGGGCCCCATCTTCCTGTCGGAAGGTGATGCTGTCGATGGTGGGAACAGCATTCAACCTGGATTGACTCAGGAATTGTTTGCCATCAATGACGATTTCCAGGACATAAAGATTGCCTATGGTCCCAAATGAATCTGAAGCAATTTCCGGGGACCAGGAGTACACCCCCTCTTCGGTTTCCAAAAAGACAAGCGTGTCCCTGGGTGAGGTTCCTTCTATTTCAAGTACCCTCACACTGGCACCTTGAATACCTTCCGCACTGGATTTGTCAAAATAGGGCCTTGTATACTGGAGAATGATTTGTTGCTCTCCAGTTCTGTGTTCCAGCCATGCATCGACGGCTAATATCGGATCAGCTTCGGCCAGCTCCACATTGATGTTGTCTTCACATCCAAATAAAAATCCAGCGATAGTTAGAGAAAATAGAATACGCTTCATCTTGATTAAAATTTGAAATTATAAGTGATAGAAGGAAAAACAGATCCTATGATGGACAATTGAGTGGCCTGTGTTGAAGCCGGTGTTCCGTATTCCTGTCTGTCGGAGCCCTGAGAAAAGTAGATAGAGAAAGGGTTTCTTCGCCCATATACATTGTAAACTGTGAATACATATGAGTCCTCGAATTTCCGCTTCTTACCTCTTTTGTTGTACTCTTTACCCAGTAGGGTGAAACTAAAATCCAATCTATGGTAGTCAGGTATTCTTACCCCATTCCTCGAATCGGAACTATTGAGCGGGATGGTATACCCTTGTATTTCATATCGCTGATCCGGGAAATTAGTCGGGGTGCCCGTCAGGTAAGTAAAGTTTCCCGACACGGACATCCTTTTATTGATGTCGTAGAATGCAGCTACTTTCAGGTTGTGTGCCTGATCAAACCTGGTAGGGTACCATTCATTGTTGTTTACCCCATCTATCTGGAGTTCGGTCCGGGCAACTGTATAGCTAATCCACCCGTTGAGTTTGCCTTTATTTCGTTTCAGGTAGAACTCAGCTCCATAGGCCCTTCCTTTTCCTGGCAGGACATCACCTTCGAGCAATTCATTAATGAACAATTCTGCCCCATCTATATAATCAAGCTGATTTTGTGTCTCCCGGTAGTAAACCTCTACACTGGATTCATAATCATTGTCCTTAAAATTCTGGAAGTAACCAAGCGCCCATTGATCACCAATTTGTGGTTTCAGGTTATTGGTACTTGGTGTCCATACATCCAATGGATTAGAAGCTACGGTATTACTGATTAAGTGAATGTATTGTACCGTTCTATTGTAGCTCGCTTTGACGGAGTTGGTTGGTCCCAGCTGATATTTCACCGAAATTCTGGGTTCAAAATTGTTATAAGCAGCAATGCTTTCCAGACTTCCATATTCTTTGGAGGATAGGACGGTTCTTCGCTGACCCGGAATGGTATCATTAAATGTGTAGGCTGTTCCTTTTCCCAGATAATCGAAATGGGAGAAACGCAGACCGTACATGGCAGATAAGCTATTGGTAATTTTCTGTTCGTTTCCGATGTAAAGTGAAGTTTCGAAGGCTTTTTTCTCAGCTAAGCTGATGTCAGTGCTCTCGCCATTGCTTACCCCAGTGGCATCGGCAGGTTTAAACCTGTAGAGCACGGCCTCTCCACCAAAAGTCAGCTCATTTTGAGGATTGATAAAGTAGGTGAATTCCGGCTTAAAGTCATAGGTCTGAATTCGGGAAGTCCATTCAAATTTATCCCGGTCATTCTCACCAAAGGCCAGCTCATAATCATAGTCGCTGAAGAAAAGAGTGAAGTTGCTAAAGATCTTTTCAGTAAAGAGGTGGTTCCAACGTAGCGTGGCTGTATTATTTCCCCAGGAGAAACCCTGTCGGGAGTCGAATTTAAAGACATCCCTGCCTAAATAGCCTGACAGGAAGAGTCGGTCTTTTTTAGAAATGTTGTAATTGGTTTTGATGGTGAGATCGTAGAAATAGAGCTGAGCTCCCTCATCAAAGACGTCAGTAAAAGGTCTGGCCAGGATGTCAGCATATGACCTTCTGCCTGCAACGATAAAGGATGCTTTTTCTTTTACAATGGGCCCTTCTACGGCAAAGCGGCTGAAAATTGTTCCAATACCTCCGGTAAAGTCATATTCCTTGTTGTTCCCTTCCTTCATTCTCACGTCCAGGATGGAAGAGATTCGACCGCCATATCTGGGAGGGATCCCCCCCTTATAGAGTTTTACATCTTTGACAGCATCAGGGTTGAAAACAGAGAAAAAGCCAAGAAGGTGGGAGGAGTTATACACAGGGGATTCATCCAGCAACACCAGGTTTTGGCCTACACCACCGCCCCGCACATTAAATCCTGAGGCACCTTCACCAACGGTACTCACACCCGGTAGCAATTGAAGAGATTTCACTACATCTACTTCACCCAGAAAGGCAGGGATCTTTTGAATTGTCCTGATATCGAGCTCTGCAGTACTCATCTCTACATCAGTCACATTTCTGTCTTCGGCTTCTGCGGAAATCACTACGGCCTCTAATTCCTGATCTTCCGTGGGCAGATCAATGTCTATGCGCAGGTTTTCAGTCAGATCGACCTTTTTGGTGATTGTTTCGTATCCAACAAACCGATATTTGATGGTGTATGAACCCGGATTCAATGTGAGTGAATAATATCCATAAACATTGGTGATATTACCACCGGATAGTTCTTCTACGACTACATTGGCACCAATGAGCGTTTCACCATTAGAAGCATCCCTGACATATCCACTTAGCGTAAATTTTTCCTGGGCCTGCACATAGGTTAATAGCACAACCAGTAGTGGAGCGAGTAAATATTTCTTCAATTTTATGAGTTTTTAGACCGCAATTTATAACGGTCTGTTTCAATCAAAGTTTTAAAATTTCAATCCATCAACACAAATGGCAGATTTATTGTTTAAATGGCGCTCTGTTAAGACGAAAGGTTAAACAAAAAAAATTATTTCCCACTGTTGATCGCTTTCACGATCATCTCCGCATGTACTCTGGAATTCTCGATAAACCAGATGCTTGTTTTCAGCCCTCCGCAGATGACCCCGGCCAGGAGCCAAAATGCAATAACTCATCACCCACTGACTTGTACCAAAAGCTCCTGACGATACCGCTGAGGAGGTAATGAAAAGCATTGTTTAAAAACCCTGATAAAATGTGAAGTATTTTCAAATCCGCTCTGAACAGCAACTTCATTGATGCTTAAGGCCGTATTTTCCAACAGGAGCCTGGCATGATGAATGCGTTTTCTGATCAACCATTTCCCAGGAGTTTCCCCGTATACTTTTGTAAAGTCACGTTTGAAAGTAGAAATGCTGCGCCCACTCATCCTGGCAAACTGAGCTAGCGAAAGTCTTGATGTGTAGTTTCTTTCCATAATCTCCGGAATCCTGATCTTGGTGGTTTTTGCCAGGTCATAGAAATAATGCTGTAATTCCCTGTTTTTTGGATTGATCAACACATTCATAATGAGCTCTTCAAACTTCAGTTTCAGCAGATCTCTTGGAATTTCCTTATCCCTTCCAAAATAGCTGAACATGGAGTGCAAGTACCCTTTCAAAGCCTCATCCAGATCCACACGCATAATACCATCCAGTTCTTCCAATTCCTGAATAGAGGCAGGGAGGGTTTGCATTTTCATTAGGACATCTTTGATGAAATCATCGGGAATGAAGATGAAAAGTGCACAAAACTCCTCATCATAATAATTATGTGATAGGTATGCCCCTCTCCGGATAAAAATGGCTTCACCATCGTGCACCATGTACTCAGCTTTTGGAGTTACCCATTTCTTTTTACCACCAGTGACAAAGGCAAAATAATTCTTATGTGACCAATAGCGTGACGGGGTTTCTTCCACCAGGCACCTGTATTCCACAAATAACAGATCGTCAATGGCGAATCGCCGGATCTCATTGGTATCCGCTACAAAATCAACAACATTAAACATGATTTTTATGTGTAGTAGTTAATAAACGGGTCAAATTGGGTTGGGGTTGGGTTTAATCGTGCTTGTCTTATGCAGATCAGCCAGGCTTTGTGGCGATAAATTCCACCATCCCGTTTGCTACTTTACAATGCAAGACCTGCAGGCAGTGCATGGTTGCGCATTCTATAAGTTTGGAGCAGGTCAATCGTAACTTGTAGTAACTTCCCACCTGAAAATTCCAGGAGCCATCTTTATATGTATAGATCTGATCGGTTATTTTCACATGATGCAGCTCATATTCCAAAAACACCGTCATTAGCTGATCTTCTTCAGCCCTTATGGGAATAAATCGCTGATCACCCTTTACCGGTGAAGTGTATTCGCGGCAGGTAATGACCACTCTGCCCCCGGCCAATAGTTTGTTAAAGCATCCTGAAAAAAACCGATCCAAAGCATCAAAGGAAGGGAGATAGGCAAGACTATCCCCCATACAGATTATCAAAGCTACTTGATTACTTCTTCGTTCCAGGAACTGCACCATATCTGCCTGGACACAGATAATCCGATCGGAATATCCATCTCGTTGTTTCAACTGCTTCAGCATCTTAGCACTGGTGTCTACGGCCACAACCTTATAACCAAGATTGGCCAGGGGGATTGACTGCAGGCCGTTTCCGGCACCAAGATCCAATGCATGATCATCTTTACGCGATTCAACCTGATGGACACTGAAAAAGTCCATCATTTTTAGCATGTACTGCTCCGGATCTCCTATCATCCAGTCATAATGCCTGGCTAGACAGTGCTCATAATGTGTAATATGTGATTCTTCCATACTTTGTCCTCCTATAAAAAATAAGTGAGCGGACTAGCCGCTCACAAAAGGTTACATCAAATACACTAGCAGAGTACTCTTCAATAATTCTCTAATTACTATTAGAATCAGCTTTGAACACAAAGGCAAATTGCTCTACCATGGTCCCATCAGGCCCCAGTTCGGGACCGTGAGTTTGGTCATCCATATGGTACAATCCCACCACATGCCACTCAAATTCCTCCTTGAACGGATGTCTTGTAATTTGCCCCATGTACGAAAGATCGCCTGGTTCGGTAAGGGCTGAAAATGTAGCCTTCCCCTCTGCATTAGCTCTGAAATAAGATTCGGAGCCATCTGCAAGTCCTACCACCCCCACTCCGATCAGGTTATCCTCCTCTGTGGAAAATCCGGGAGACTTGAAGGTTACATTCCATATGGTATACAGACCATTAGGAATTAGCCCTTCTAACTGAAGGTTAACCCGTGTTCCATTCGCCTCTCCGATCACCGTGACAGACCCATCAACCGATTTGAATTGTCCCCAATTAAGTTGATTCCCTTCTCTGTCTACAACCGGAGCATGTGCCCTGGTCTCAAACAGCAGCGTCTCATCAGCGGTTGGTGTGTTATTATCCTCGTCTTCCACAAAAAGTGAAACCGGCACAATCTGATCATTAATCAGTTGGAGACTTTCCCCATCCGTGTCCTTCTCTGAGCATCCGATCAACATCAATCCTGCGGCATGCCATCCATTTACTTCTCATTCTCATGTTTAATTAAAAAATATGATTAACAACTATTAAAAAATTCTGATTCGTTGACTTCTGAAGATTACACAGGAGTCACTTCCGGCATGTGGTAGCCATCCTTGGCCAATTTTTTCCCAATACCGATATAAGATTTTTTGTCCAATGGGTAAGGAACGTTCAGGCCCTCCACATACCGGTTAAACATACAGAAGGCAGAGCTAATCAAAACCACATCGTGAATATCTATTTCACTGACTCCCCGTTTCTTGGCGGAAGTAATCAAAAACTCATCGACATAATTGCCCCCCTGCTGAACCGCTTCGGCGATGTTGAGCAAACTTCTGAGCCGTGGGGTAATGTCCTGATTGGGGAGTTTTTCCTTTATTTCATCCAAAAACTCAATGCCCAGGCCTAAAAGAGCAGCAGCCGTGGCCCCATGACAGGCAAAACAGAAATAACAGTTATTGAGATAAGAAACGTAGGAAGCGATGATCTCTCGCTCCGCATGTGAAATTGGTGACGAACCTCTCAACAGAGTTTCAGTAAAAGTCACCAGGGGTGAAGCCATTTCCTTTCGGTAATACAACAGGCTAAAGATACCTGGAAGGCTACCTTCCTGTAATGTAATATGTGCCATCAAATAAAAGTTTATGATTTGATTGCAAACATAGAGTCCCTAATCAAGGGAGAATTTGTTGAGATGTTCAAGAAATTGACCAATAGATTCAATCATTGTTAGGTATAAGGTGTCATTGCAGATTTCCCTTTCATTTTGTGACAGATACATCCACCTATATATCTGGATGTCAGGAAAATGGCAATTTTTTGACCTAACGATTGAAGAAATGAACCGGAAACTTCAGCGCTTTTTAAGCATCTATCTTTTACTGTTTGCTCCGCTCTATTGCACTTCTCTTCATGCCAGTATGAATCAGCAGACTCATGGACTGGATCCAAACAGCCAAATTGATTCATTGATTCAGTGGGGCGACCGAGAAAAACACTCTGATCCTGCTAAAACCATACGCTTGGGGTACCAGGCCTTGGAGTTAGCAAAAAAATACGGATCCATACCCGGACAGGTACACGCCTGCAGAATCATCAGCGTTGGCCACTGGTATAAAGGTGCCTTCCAGGAGTCTATGGAGAATGCCATCAAATGTCATCAACTGAGTCAAAAACATAAATACCTACCCGGGGAGATCCGCTCTTTGACACTGATGGGATTGATAAGTGATGATCAAAAACTCTTCAAACAAGCAGCTAGCTATTACCAGCAAGCTTATGAGCTAAGCGCCACGCTGAAGGATTCACTAAATATAGCCAAGTCCTTGAACAACCTCGGTGCCAATCAACTACGAAGAAACCATATTCACTCATCTCTTCATTATTTCGAGCAGGCAGCCTCTATTCACCGGGCTCTGAATAATCAAGTTTATCTGGCTGATGTACTAAATAATCAGGGCTATTCATACATTGAAACGTGCCAATATGATTTAGCATTGAAAGCCTTGAATGAAGCACTTGAAATCCGAAAAAAATCCGGTAATAAGATTGGTGAAAGCATCGTACTACAAAATCTGGGTAAGCTTTATACCAGACTAAATGATTTTAATAAGGCAAATGACGCGTTTGCACGAAGCTTACTACTTGCACAGGAAAGCGGGGCACTTCTACGGCAAAAGGAGGTGTATCACCAGTGGACGATCCTGAACGAACATCAGGGAAACTTCCGTGAAGCCCTGGATAACTACAAAATGTATGAAATGCTCAAGGACAGTTTGAGCAATTCTAAAAACACAGCCAGGATTGCTGAGATGCTTGCCGACTTCGAAGCTAAAAAGCGGGAACAGGAGATCCAGAATCTAATGCTGTCCAATAAAATGAATACTTTGTGGCAGCGTATTTTTCTTGGATTGTTGTTCCTGTTATTTATCATCAGTTTTTTAGGGTATCGATTTTACCGTTTTCGCAACCTCCGAAATCAACAACTCCTGGAGATGCAGCGAATCAAAACAGAGGAACTGGAAGCTCTGGACAACCTGAAATCGAGGTTTTTTGCCAATATCAGTCATGACTTCAGAACGCCGCTCAGCCTTATTCTGGCTCCTGTGGAAGCGTTGAAGGACAGTGTTTCTCCCACAGTAAAACGGCAACTGGACGTTATACAGCGCAATGCTGCCATGTTGCTCAAGTTGGTGAATCAACTTTTAGAATTGTCCAGGATGGAGTCTGGTAACATGACCCTTAAATGTACTTCTCAGGACATCGTGTCTTTGGCAAAGGGCATACTTTGGTCTTTTCAGGCAGCAGCGGATAAAAAGCAAATTCAACTACATTTTGACAGTGAATGTGACCAAATTGAACTGTACTTCGAACAGGAAAAAATAGAACAGGTGTTGATCAACCTCATCGCCAATGCCATACGTTACACCCCCCAGGAAGGGATACTGGGTGTTACAATTCGCACGCTTAGAGAACGGGATAGGTCCTGCCTGGAGATACAGGTATGTGACTCAGGCCCCGGAATTCCGAAAGACAAGTTACCACGTATTTTTGACCGGTTCTTTCAGGGGGATAGTGAAAGTCATGAATATGATGGAGCTGGCATTGGGCTTTCAATTGCTAAGGAATTTGTGGAACTTCACCATGGCCAGATCCATGTCAACAGCATGGTGGGTAAGGGGTCCACTTTTTGTGTTCAACTACCAATGGGAATATCCCACCTAAAACCAGATCAGATCGTAGACACTATCGCTGCTTCACCCCCCATTCAGAAGCCTGAATGGGAGAAACAAACACCCATGGACACGACGTCTTTTCAAGGGAAGAGAATCTTGCTAGTAGAAGACAATCCTGATTTCCGAAACTACCTGGCAGATCAATTGAGAAGTAATTACCAGGTACTTGTGGCAGAGAATGGCAAAGTGGGTCTTGAAAAGTCAATCAAAAACATGCCTGACCTGATCATTAGTGATGTGGTAATGCCTGAAGTGGACGGAATCACCTTTTGTCAACAGCTGAAAAAAGACCCATTGACGGACCATATTCCGATCATCTTATTAACAGCCGAGGACAACCCCAATACGCGAATCAATGGACTTCAGTCACTGGCCGATGATTTCCAGGTAAAGCCATTTCAGATAAATGAATTGACCACCCGGATTCAAAACCTGATCTCGATCCGTGAAAAGCTAAAGGAGCGAAACCGAAGTAATCTACTGCTTCAACCGGGCAAAATCCAGGAAGACTCGATGGAGCAGGCTTTCATGAAGCAATTGCTAAAAGTAATGGAAGATGAGCTGCAAAATGAATATTTTGGAGTTGAACAACTCAGCGCGGAACTTGGGATGAGTCGTGTACACCTTCACCGGAAGTTACTAGCGCTTATAGGAAAACCACCCAGTCAATTCATCAGGAGTTTTCGTTTGCAGCGTGCATACGACCTGTTGGCACAAAATACGGGGACAGTAGCCGAAGTGGCTTACAGGGTAGGCTTTTCCAGTCCGGCCTATTTTACAAAATGTTTTCATGAGACGTATGGATTCACACCCACTGACCTCAAAGCGCATCGCAGCAAGGATCAGGACACAATTTCGGAGTGTGCATAGTTCTTTTTTGAGGGATAGATGATCCAAAGGCCTTGCAGGAGGACAATGTTCTTAATGATATATTGTCCTTCAAGTGTGAGGCCAAATGGCACTTCCACAAAACAGATATCGGGCAACAACAACAATGGAGAAAAAGTACCGACCAGATGCAAGGACGCTATTCTAATCACCCAACGTAACCGGATCTTGGCCAACAGAAAGGTACCCAGCAACGTTTCCACCACAGCTAATAGCAGCAAGCTCCATTTTTCATCCACCACATGAAAGCTCAACTGCGAAATGGTGGTACTCGCCAAATCACTGGCCGGACTCATTTCTCCAAAAAACTTTAGGGTTCCAAACCACAGATAAATCAATGCAATACCTATTCGTAATAAATTTAGTTTGGAGAACCACATACAAGTTGCTTTATGTACTTATGGAAAAGGCGGTGAATTAATATGATTTATCTACAGGATGTAGCGTCTCCACTGGAAGACCGCTTGGTACCTGATCCGGCACAAGGTGAGACAGGTCCTTTGCAGCTGGATCTTCCAAAGCCTTTAGGAAAGCCATCAGGTCATTTATTTCCTTTTCATGTAAGGCAGGCATACTTTTTACGAATGGATCCAGGTAACGCAACATCCGTTCCACCACTGTCGGGTCTCCCTTATAGGTAGCACTCAACTCAGGCGGTAAACCATCAACATCATAGTTTCGGAGCATGTCTTCAGGATCCAGGTGATGCCGTATCACGTCTTCCAGTGAGTTATAGGCTCCATTGTGCATCCATGGGCCTGTCAGGGTCACATTTCGCAATGGAGGTGTCCGAAAGGCAAACCGATCGCTATTCAAACCAGTTTCCATATACCTACCCACATCCAAAGGTGCAGCATCATCTTTTCCAGGTCCAAATTGAGGGACGGCCAGGTTGTGGTGCTGTTGATCGGTCATCAGTGTCCCACTATGACAAGTGCCACATTTAGCTTTCCCATAAAAAAGCATCGCGCCACGCTGGGCTTCGGGGGTTAACGCTTCGTTGGTGCCTCGTAAGTAACGATCCCAGGGGCTCCCCGTAAAAGTAAATGCAGCGATTTCAAATGCTGCAATGGCATTTGCTGCGTGCTGAAAACCCAGCTTATCCTGTGGTACGAGAGGATAAGCTTCTTTAAACAACTGCTGATACCCTTCTATTTCCAACAAACGATGTATCAGCTGCCTCCAGACGGACTGGGGCACAGCATCACTCATGAGGGCCAGCTCATTGGGTTTCCCAAAAATGTCTACATCGCCGATTTCTCCCCGCATTTCATCTCTTGACACTACCGGAAACATGGCCTGAACGGCCAATATGTGATCAAACCCTTCAGGAAGTTTCTCATCAGCAGGCGTTACAAATCCTACCTCAAGACTTCCGGATACCCGGCTGTCCCAAAACATAGTATGCCATTCTTTTGCTCCCCGGTTGAATACCTCGGGAGAGTTGCGCGGAATTCGTTCTCTTTTAGGCCCCATCACCCGATTGGTCCCAAGGCCTTCTCCTCCCACTCCGATAGCTAAAGGCAGGTTATCTCCCGAGTTCAATCCTGGATGATGACAAGTAGCACAGGAAACATCTTTATTTCCACTTAGGATTCGATCAAAAAACAGCGCCTGACCCAATTCAACTTTTGCAGAATCAAGTCCCATGGGTTCTTCATAGGGTGCCACTTCATGTTCCTCCAGAAGTTTATACAATTTGGGATTCAGGGTGCTGCCAGCGGCCATCAGGTAAATGGCAACGACCACTCCTACAATGAACTTAATATGTCGTGATTTCATAATTCAATGGGGGTTTACAAAAGGGAGGGCTTAGCCTCCCTTTTATTTAGTTTGAATCATCGGCCTCAGGAAGCATGGCAAATAATTGCACGTGCGTTGCTTTGCCAAATGGTCCGGGCAGTCCACCATATGTTTTGCCATCGCTGTGATAGGCCACAGCAAGACCGCTCATCAGTTGGGTATTGCTTAGCTGCAGACATTGTTCGAAAGTAATGTCCAGCTCGGCACTGCCATTATTATCAGTTGTGAAAACAGACTGAGTTCCCTCGCGATCACCCAGTGGTACATCCAGGGTTCCATTGAATGGCGTAGTCGGGGGTGCCGACATAAAGAAATGCCACAACGTGTAGGTTGCATTTGGTCGCAGATTTTGAAATCTGGCTTTCAATACCCCCCATCCATCTTCACAGATATACGTTGCGGTACCAGAGGCCTTCAGCCATTCATTCAGTGTAAATCCTAACGGCAACCCTTTTTCATAGGGGCCCAGGTGATCCAACCCAAACGGATCATGGTGAACCGCATAGTTCGTACTATAAGCAAGTTTCTCCAGATACTGGTCTTTGTTTTCGGGCGTAACCCGCATTACTTTTTCTGACCCTGTCTCAACATACACGTCCTGTTCAATCAAACCTGCTGTCAGGTGGTCCACAAATGTTAGTTGAATGTTCTCTGGTTCTCCTCCTCGAGCACTCAATTCAGCTATAACCAGCCCTAAAGCCAATAACAAAATTCCCTTCTTTCTCATACGATTTATTTATTGGTTTAAAAAAAATACACCAGGCTTCAACGCAAATCAAAACCCGTTGCAAACCTATCGGCAGTCAGAGGGCGTCACTATTAACATCGTAACGCAATTTGTCAAAATAGTAACACAGGCAGCTTTGGCCAGGCAGTCATTCACTAGGATGTTACAAGTGTTACAGGATTGCTTACAAGCTTGATAGGTGGTCGATTGCGGTTATTTCACATTTGTGACTGCTTTTTAATCATTATTCAAGATGAAGCAGAATTATCATAGTGAAATAACTTCCGGTAATGGTCGGATGAGCAGATCATTCATTCTGATTCTCCTTCTTGCGCAGTCATCCTGCGTCATGGGATTAAAATCTTTTCCTGCCATCATTACCTCTGAAGAACTCTCTGCCATGATGGACCTGGATTATCAATTGTTTGACCAAACTCCGGGTTCTGGCTGGCGCAAATATGAAGGTCATCCGGAGGTGCAGATTCGTTTATTGACAGAGTATATTGCTCGAAATGCGCCAGCAAACCATACACTTTTATGGCATCTGGGACAACGATATGCAATTGTTGGTGACTATCACCTAGCGATCTATTACTTCCGTCAGGCACTGCTGGATGAGGCAGGCGATTCCTTTAATCATGCCTGGAACCTCTATGTGAAAGGTACGATAGCCTTTTTGACCAGAGATTGTAGCCAGCTGAAGGCGCATATCTCCCAATTAGAAAAGCTTCCGATTAAGAAGCACCTGGAAATCCTGTATCGGCTTGAGCGAAATTTTCACAAGCCCTACAGCATGCTCATTTCATATCAAAGTACCTCATAATAAAAGTACTGTTTGAAACCACTCGTCCTGGTCTTCCAGGTAATACATGAAATCATGAAAATATATTTAAAATCTACAACCTGGATATTCTTACTATCAATCCTGGGGTTTTCACAACTGGTCAAGGCCCAGGCCTTCGTCACAGGATACATTCGCGCAGAAGATGGAACCGGTATCCCATTTGCTACCGCACAACTTATCAACCCGAAAGACTCCTCCATGGTGGCAGGTACGGTAAGTGACTACGAGGGCAAGTTTGAATTTGAATATGTAGCCTCGGGAATCTACTTGCTGAAGTCTGATGCAGTGGGCTTCAAAACCCATCTAAAAACCTGTAATATCTCTGAAGACACCTTTCCTATTCAGGAGATCGTGATGGAAGAAGACCTGACACAGCTGCAAGAAGTGGTGGTAGAGGCACGAAAGCCATTTTATGAAAGTCATGCAGACCGGGTGGTTGTCAATGTAAAAGGTAGTCCGGCTTCGGCTGGTAGTACTGTCCTTGAAATCCTGGAAAAGAGTCCGGGAGTGACAGTGAACCGTCAGGGAGGAACCATGTCATTGTATGGTAGAACAGGTATTCAGGTCATGATAAATGGAAAATTGACCAAGATGCCAATGGATGCAGTGATCCAAATGCTGGATGGTCTTAGTGCCACCGACATAGAAACTTTAGAGTTTTTCAATACTCCTCCAGCTCAATTTGATGCCGAAGGTTCAGGGTTGATTAACATTAAAACCTCCAAACCAAAGGATCAGGGGCTCAACGGATCTGCTGGGGTAAATATTGGATATAATAAAGGTGAGAAAATCGGCACGTCTTTTTCCATTCAGCATGTCACCGATCGAGTCAGTTTTTATTCCAGTTATTCGCTTAATCACGATCGCAATAAACACCAGTGGTTCAATTACCGAACCATAAAAAATGATCGGACAGATGTTTCTCTATCTAATATCAGTTTTCGAAATCCTGTTGTCACTGTGCAAAATGCTCGGCTTGGGTGGCTCATACGCCTCAGTAAAATGACCAGTACCAGCGTAGAACTTACAGGATTCAAACGTAATTGGGACCAATCAGCCCACACTACCAATGTAGAGCGGAGATCGGATGAACCGGAAAAGGTCACAGGCATGAATATCGATGAATCTAACCTCTGGGGAAGTGGCTCAGTGAGCGTTGGGTTGCATCACGACTTTGGAGATGATCAGAAGGTAAATGTGTTGTATGATTATCTTGCCTATCACAATGAAAACCCATCGATTTACCGAATGAGCAATGATCCGTCAAAAGCCGGAAGCCTAAGTCAAATAACGGTAGCAAAGGAAACACCCATCCGTTTTCACATCGTACAAACAGATTATAGCAGTTACCTTGGTGCCAGGGTGAAGGCTTCCGTGGGATTTAAGTATACCCAGTCACGATTCACCAATGAAGTAAATGTGTCTGAAACGATTGATGATATAATCTATAAGAACCTCCGGTTTTCAAACTATGCTTTGTTAGATGAACAGATCTTTGCCAATTTTCTTTCCGTCAACTGGGAGCTAAATGAAAGCCTCAGCTTGCAAAGCGGGGTGCGTTTTGAACTAACAGATAGTGATATTCGATCCAAAACAGAACAAATCCTCTACCGAAGGTATGGCAACTTCTTTCCATCGGTCGTGCTGACTCAACAAATCCTGGATCATCACCAGGTCCATGCAAGTTTTGCGAGAAGAATTACCAGGCCCACCTTCAATGACATGGCCCCATTTGTCTTTTTTATCAATCCCAGCACCCTGATCTCCGGAAACAGTACGTTGCAACCCGCTTTAATAAACAACTATGAAATAGGTTATCAATCTCCGACGTATTCTGCTACTGCGAGGTACAGTATAGCAGAAGATGAAATCGGGTTTTTACAACCAGAGTATTCCGAAGACTTTGATGAACATATCTTTCGTTCTCAAAACCTGGAATATCAAAAAACACTTGCACTTATTCAATCGGTAAATCTGACACCTGCCCCATGGTGGGAACTCCAAAGCTCCCTTTCACTGTATTACCAGCATTTTAAAACTGCTCATTTTGATGAGAATTTCACTTCTGAGGTTAAGAGAGTGAGTTTTAGCGCTATGAACATCTTTGATATTACCGGGAACTTGCAGCTGGAATTGTCCGGGAATTATGAATCAAGAAATACCTGGGGGATCACCCAGTTTCGGCCCATGGGCGAAATTAATCTGGGGATTAGAAAGAAGTTTGATAAATATGGCACTTTGACGCTTTCAGCTACAGACATATTCAACACCTATATCTGGCGGATGCATGCCGATATCCCACAGGAGGGTATACAATCAGGATGGGATTATTATGAAAATAAGCGGTCTATCAACCTTTCTTATACCCTCAACTTTGGAAAGGGTATACGTAAGCTACCTAAACGAAAATCAGCTTCTGAAGCAGAACGATCTAGGGTCCAATAGCGTTGTGTCAAGTTGGATAGGACGCTTTCTTGTGATTATGTCTTTTTCCTGCTGTTGATCGCTTTCACGATCATCTCCGCATGTACCCTGGAATTCTCGATAAACCAGATGCTTGTTTTCAGCCCTCCGCAGATGACCCCGGCCAGGAAGATATTTTTCATGTTGGTTTCCATCGTTTCCGGATCATACTCGGGTGTCTGGAATTCATCTTTACCGATATTGATGCCCACAGCTTTCAGAAATGAGAAGTCAGGCTGATAGCCGGTCATGGCCAGAACAAAATCATTCTCAATTGTTTTCTCGCCATCGGGTGTTTTGATGTCTATGGTGCGTTCGTCGATCTTTGTGATCTTCGAATTGAAGTGCGCTGTAATAGACCCTTCTTTGATCCTGTTTTCTATATCGGGCCTTACCCAATACTTCACTCGTGGATTGATCTCAGGTTCACGAATGACCATGGTGACCTCTTTGGCTCCCTTTCTGAAGGTTTCAAGTGCTACATCCACAGCTGAGTTGGCAGCACCCACTACGGCTACCTTCATCCCAAAATACGGGTGCGGCTCGTCATAGTAGTGCTTTACTTTGGGGAGGTCTTCACCAGGCACGTTGAGCTTGTAAGGAAGATCATAAAACCCTGTAGCAATGATGATGTTTTCGGCTTCATAGACGCCCTTGGTGGTATTGACCTCATAGAAACCCTCTTTTTTCTCTATCCCCTCCACTTGCTCATAAAGATTTACATTGAGCTTCCACGACATGGCCACCCGTCTGAAATACTCCAGTGCTTCGGCCCGCACCGGCTTGGGGTTATGGGAGATAAAAGGCACATCACCGATTTCTAAACGATCCGATGTTGAAAAGAAGGTCATGTTTTTAGGGTAATTATAGATGGAGTTGACCAGGCACCCCTTATCAATAATTGTATGTGACAGGCCCGCTTTGGTAGCTTCAATACCGCATGCCAGACCGATAGGCCCCGCTCCGATGATCAATACGTCAGTTTTGTGATTCATTGACATTGATATATTTCAAATGGTGTGATACAATAATCCAGCTTGATGTCATGTGCCTCGGCAAAACTAAATTCATCAAACAAAGGCCCTAAGGTGAGCCCTACTTTATTCACTTTTGGGAGGTCCTGGAGAAGCCTGTCATAGTAGCCCTTACCATAACCTATCCTGTTACCCTGTTTATCAGCTGCCAATAGTGGAATTAACACGATATCAATAGTGCTGGTATCCGCTTTTTCGGCATTGATGGGTTCCGGAATTTTGAGTCTGTTGAGCCTGAATTTTAATTGGGGATGATAATAAAAATGGAGCATTTGCTCTTTCTCCAGGTCAGTACTCGACACTACAACCTTCAGATTTCTACTGATGAGATCCTTAATGATGGGCCAGGTATTCACTTCTTTGTTTCGTTCTATAGGAAGAAAAGAGTGAATGACTTTGGCAGAATCCCTGGTAATAAATTCCACAACTTTGGGGGCAAGCAGCCTGTTTCGTTCTTCCCATAAAGCAGAGGAAAGAACTTTCCTGGCCGGCAGGACCTGTCTACGTAAAATGGTTTTAAAATCATTCATCCAGCAGGATGTTAAACCGGAAGTCGAAAGCATCAAATTTATCCAGTAACAGCTGCAGGAAGTCAGGGTTGTTCAGGTAAAAATTAAGAAAGTTGTCGTGGCGCTCCTGTAAACCGCCTCCGGGGAATAATTTTTCCTTGAGATTGTCGATCTGTGTAATGGCTATCTCGTTGTTCTTTTCCTCCGATTTCTTGATTTTCTTTCCTATTTCATCCAGTATCTTAAATCCTTTGGCGCTTTCTGCACCTACATATCCGGAGAGCGAGGGATCTACCTCTACAGCTTTTGTTTTTATCTTTTCAAAAAGCTTTCCCAGCTCCTTTTTCTCGGAACTGAGGTCGAATTGGTGATTTCCAATATTTTCCAGAAACAGGGTTTTTATCCTGTTGAGGTCTTCAAACAGGGAGGCAGGCTTCAGGTTGAGTTTCCTAAATTTCTTCGCACTGGATTTATTGATTATCAGCCCGAAATTTCTTGGCATCAATGCTGGAAATGGCACATTAAAGGCCGAGAAGGCGCTTTTTAGTTGCATCCAGTAGCTGATCTCAGCAGGGCCACCAATATAGGCAAGATTGGGAAGAATCGATTCCTGGTATATTGGCCGTGTAATTACATTCGGGCTAAAGTGTTCGGGCCGCTCGCTGATGAGCCGATCCATGTCCTCATCGGAGAAAGAAATATCCGTGTTTAAGACTTTGAACAATCCATCTTCTCTTACAATTCGCTCCCTGATTTCATTGTCGATGTAGAAAAAGTTGATCTCCCGGGAAAATGCCTGAGATTTATATCCCAACTCATTGAGCCGTGCCGAAGCAGCCTCAACAAGTGGGTTGGCAATATTTTCAAAGATCTCCTTTTTTATGATTGGTACGAATTCTTCCTTCAGTACCGGATGGTCGGCATCAATCACTATCAGTCCCTGATCACCAAATAATTCATTGACATAAAATCTGGTAGCCTCTGCCAATGTAGAAAAATCAAGGTAAGCCTGCTCGAAAAGCTCTACAGCATCCGGCAGCTCATGAAAGATGGCATTGATGGAATGTGGCTTGAATCTACCTACAGGACCCCGCTGATCAGTATTCCACTCATACTTCTTGCCAAAAAGATTGAAATGATTGATTTCTGCAAAATCATGATCTTCGGAGGCCATCCAATAGATCGGTACGAAGTGATAATCAGGGTACTTGCTTTTTAGGGCCTTGCAGGCGTTGATGGTGCTTACAATCTTATAAATAAAGTATAGCGGACCCGAAAAGATGTTTAGCTGATGACCGGTTGTGACCGTAAATGTGCGTTCATGATTTAATGAATGAATATTGAAATCAACAGCCTCTGTTGTTTTGAGAGGGCCATACTGTTCTACCAGCACCCTGTTTAGTGAATTCCTTTTTTCCTCCGGAAAAGCTCTTTGTGAAATAAGTTCTCCAAAATTCTCAACCTCCGGAAAGGTATGATAGAACTCTTTCAACTCACTTTTTTGTTTTAAATAATCAAGAAACAACGGGGAGAAACAGTGGGTTTCTTCCAGCTCAATATTTTCTAAAATCATGTAGTCGGTAGTCGTTAAGATGTATTTTCATTCAACTGCTTCGCCATACAGGTCGAAAGCAGTAGCATCAGTAATCCTGATTTTTGAAAAATCTCCTATTCGAAGATAGCTATTTTCAGCATTGACCAACACTTCATTGTCCACTTCAGGAGAATCAAATTCGGTTCTACCTATAAAGTGTTCTCCTTCTTTACGATCAATCAGTACTTTTAATACCTGTCCAATTTTTTGTTGGTTGATTTCGTCAGAGATGTTTTCCTGTAATTCCATTACGCGATCTGCGCGTTCAAGTTTTATTTTTTCAGGAACATCGTCTTTCATACTAAACGCATGGGTGTGCTCCTCATGGGAGTACGTGAATACACCGAGCCGCTCAAACCGTGTCCTTTCAATAAAACTCATCATCTCCTCAAATTCAGCCTCTCCTTCACCCGGATGCCCGGCGATCATCGTTGTCCGAATGGCTATTCCCGGTACTTTTTCGCGGATGGTGTGAAGTAGCTCTTCGGTTTTTTCCCGGGTTGTTCCTCTACGCATCAGGGAAAGCATTTTCGTTGATCCGTGCTGCAGCGGTATATCCAGGTAATTACATATGTTGTCTCTTTCTGACATCACGGTCAGCACATCTTCCGGGAATCCGGTGGGGAATGCATAATGCAATCGAATCCATTCCAATCCCTCAACCATAGACAGCTGATCCAGCAAATGGGCCAGATTACGCTTTTTGTAAAGGTCCAACCCATAATAAGTGGAGTCCTGAGCAATCAAAAGGATTTCTTTTGTGCCATGCTTCACCAGGTTTTTAGCCTCTGAAACAATTTGCTCAATGGGCTTTGAGACATGTTTGCCCCGCATGATGGGAATGGCACAAAAGCTACAGGGTCTGTCACAACCCTCAGAGATCTTTAAATAGGCATAATGGTTACTTGTGGTAAGTACCCGCTCACCGATAAGTTCATGCTTGTAGTTGGCATTCAGTCTTTTCAACAGCAGCGACAGCTCCATGGTGCCAAACCAGTCGTCTACATCCGGGATTTCAGTTTTAAGATCTTCCCTGTAACGCTGCGAAAGGCATCCGGTCACATAGACCTTCTCAACCAGCCCCTCCTGTTTGGCATCCACATACCTGAGGATGGTGTCAATGGATTCCTGCTTGGCATTGTCTATGAAGCCACACGTGTTGATCACCACTATGTTGGCATCATCTTTTTCAGATTCATGCGTAGCATCAATTTTATTTCCCTTCAGTTGTGTCAATAATACCTCAGAGTCCACGATGTTTTTCGAGCACCCCAGGGTGACAATATTTACCTTATCCTTCTTTGCTTTTGTTTTCACGCTTAAAAATTGATCTGCAAAGCTAAACAAATTGCTTCCCACAATAAGTTCGCTACTATCTCTGTTATTATACCTTTGTGCCACATTTGCCACTATGGACAACCGGATCGTATGCTTTCTTATTATCATCGGCGTGCTTGGATGCAATGAGATCAAAGAGTGTGACCTTGATGATTACAGAAAATTTGCAGTGATTGAATTCTACGATATTTCTACTGGTACAATTAGAGATACGCTGATTTTTAACCAGGTTTACAGCATTCAGTCTCCTTATAATTTTGCTGATACAATCCTGGAAGTGACTGGACTCCCTTTGGATCCTTCGGGTGATTTTACTGCTTTTATTTTTGAAACTGACACAGGGGACTTCAATCTGGACTTCACTTACAAAAGGGAATTTTCTGTCTATAGCGTCGATTGTGACCCTTCCATCAAATTTTATGATCTTGCCGGATCATCCACCGCTTTTGACTCTGTAGAGATTGTAAATCCTATTCTTGACCGCGAGGAATTCACCAATGTTAAGGTATATTTTTAGTCTACTTCTTTCAATATGTGTTTACTGCGGGTTTGCTCAGCAGGCCGCTGACAGCACCGTCTTGAAACCAAAAAAGGATTACATGCCCACTAAGATCATCCTGGGATACAATGCTGTGCCTTTGGTGCGAACCGTTTTCTTCAGTGGAAGTGCAGCACAAAATGGTCAGGTAGGAATAGACTTCGCCAATAATTTCCTCACGGTAGATTTTGGTGTCCAGCGTACGGAACGGACGGGAGATACCTATTCCTACATCAATGAAGGTACTTTCTACCGGGTCGGCATCGAGACCAATGTCCTAAAAAATGTGACTGATGCCAACAGCCTGACGCTGGGTTTGCGATATGCGCGCAGCCGGTTTAGTGATGAGATGGAGATGACCGATGATTTTGGGTTTGGAGAAATGACCATCAACACTGCCAATGACGTGGTAAAATCCAGGTGGTGGGAGTTGACTTTCGGATTGAATGTAAAAGTGTATAAACAGATCTATTTTGGATACCTCATCCGATACAAGATCTACAAAGTCAATAAAGGGTTAGGAGAGCTCAATCCCTATGATCTGCCTGGGTTTGGCCTCAATGAAAACGATACCTCAGTAGGATTTGATTACTATATCCGATGGATTTTGCCTTTTGGCAGGAAAACAGAAGTGGTGGAGGAATAATTATAGAAACCTTACATCAGACACCAGCTTATATCCAATCTCCTCTTCCAACCTCTCCAGTACTTTTTGTTTGTTGTTGGTAAGCTCCTGCTTAAGTGGTGCTGAATCAAGGTAGATAAACATGGTGCCCTGATCAATGCGGATCTTAGACGTTCTGGAGGCTACCGTTTTTCCCATGATCTTTTGCCAGGAATGGATCAGCTTCTTTTCATCCCATTTTTGTTCCAGGTTTTCAGATTTCAGAAACTGCTTCAGCGCTGAAGTAAAAGAAGATGTGTTGTGCTTATCCATTAAGATGGCCATTTTCGATTTCATAGAACGCCACTCCCTTATTTTTTTCAAAAAACTTTTTCGTGCGTTCCTTGCGGGCGTCAGAGATAAAGACCTGAGAGAACCGTTTACCATCTGTGAGTAGCTTTACCAGGTGGCTGATCCTGTGGTCATCGAGTTTGTCAAAAATATCATCCAAAAGTAATAAAGGGACCTGGTCTTTCTTAGCTTTCAGAAAATCAAATTCAGAAAGTTTCAGTGCGATGATCAATGATTTCTGCTGACCCTGGGAACCAAATTTCTTCGTTGGCTTACCATCGAGTAAAAAAACGAAATCGTCTTTGTGGCTGCCCATGGTGGTACGTTCCAGGATTAGGTCTTTTTTCACGGCATCTTTAAATTGTTGCTCAAAATCCTTGTCCAGACATTTCGTTCGATACCTGATCGCAGGAATTTCTTCTACCTTGAATATCTCATGATAATTGTTGGTGAAAAAGTCGCGGTATTCCTCCAGGAATTCGTTTCGTTTGGATGAAATGGAGACAAAAAGAGGAATAAGTTGCTCATCGTAGGTCCCGAGAAGATGTTTGTTGTAGGACGATTTACCCTCATTTTGCTTGAGATAACTATTTCTTTGGTTGAGCAGTTTCCTGCATTGGATCAGCTGCTCCAGGTAATGACGATCGTATTGTGAGATCACACGGTCAAAAAGTTTTCGTCTTACCTCACTGCCTTCTCTGATGAGCTCATTGTCATCAGGTGTGGTGAGAACACAAGGGATAGACCCGATGTGATCGCTCAGCTTTTCCAGTTCTTTTCCATTTACCTTGAATACCTTTTTCTTTCCACTTTCAAAGTAGCAGTTGACCTTCAAACCTGAATGAAACTCCCCGATGATGGAAAAATAGGGTTGATCAAACAGGATATTCTCCTGGTCAACATTACTCTGGCTACTGCGTGTCATGCACAAATAATGAATCGCATCCAGCAAATTGGTCTTACCCATACCATTTAACCCGAGGAGACAGCTGATACCCTTCTTAAACTGAAAGGTTTCTTCCCGATAATTCTTAAAATTTACAAGTTTTAATGTGCTGAGAACCATATCTTTTTGATCAGCGCACCTTTTGGTTTAATTTCGCAGGGCCGAAGGGAATTCCGACGCAATATTAAGCATAGAACATTAGCAAAAGTTATGGCTGCAAAGACAAATACAAAATCAACCAGCAAATCATCTACCAAGTCATCATCCAAATCTAGTGGTAAGGCCGCATTCAGCAAAGAGACTTACCTGAACTGGTTTGAATCTATGTCCCTCATGCGACGTTTTGAGGAGAAGGCAGGCCAGCTATATGGTCAACAAAAAATCAGAGGTTTCTGTCACCTGTATATCGGGCAGGAAGCCTGTATGGCAGGAAGTGTTTCTGCATTGAAAAAAGGAGATAAGTACATCACCGCATACAGAGACCACGCCCATCCACTTGCTTTGGGGACAGATCCAAAGGCCATCATGGCAGAATTGTATGGTAAAGCTACCGGTGTTTCAAAGGGTAAGGGTGGTTCCATGCACATGTTTGATAAAGAAAATGGATTCTTTGGCGGCCATGGTATCGTGGGTGGTCAGATTCCATTAGGTGCAGGTATTGGCTTTGCCGAAAAATACAATAAAACTGACAACCTGTGCGTATGCTTTATGGGTGATGGAGCAGTAAGACAGGGTGCATTTCATGAATCACTCAACATGGCAATGACTTTAAAAGTACCTACCATCTTTGTGATCGAGAACAATGGATATGCCATGGGTACCTCAGTGAAAAGAACTTCCAACGTTACAGAGCTTTATACCCTGGGAGAAGCTTATGACATTCCTTCCAAAGCCGTGGATGCCATGTCAGTAGAAGAAGTACATTATGCGATGGCAGAGGCAGCTGAAAGAGCCAGAAAAGGTGACGGACCTACGCTGCTTGAGTTTAGAACCTATCGATACAAGGGTCACTCAATGTCAGATCCGGCTAAATATCGTACCAAGGAGGAGGTAGAAGAATATAAGTCTAAGGATCCTATCGAGCAGGTGAGATCAACTATTCTTAAAAATAAATTCGCGACTGAAGATGAGCTGAAAGCGATAGATCAAAAAGTAAAAGATATCGTTGCAGAAGCCGTAGAATTCTCTGAAAATTCTGATTGGCCGGCTCCGGAAGAAGCCTACAAAGATGTCTATGTACAAGAAGATTATCCATTTATCATGGATTGATGGAAAAATCATATCTTTGCGACCTAATTTTCAAAAGCAATGGCAAAAACCAAGACCAAAGAGGGAGAGGGGATAGAGATTTTAGAAGATCCGGGTGCCTTAGTCAACAAAGCTGAAGAGTTTCTTAACAACAAGAAAAACAGGAACTTAACCCTGATTATAGGGAGTATTGTTGCCCTGGTTATCGCTGGAGTATTTGGGTACAGATACTACATATCCAACCAGGATCAGGAAGCACAGCGGGAGATGTTTCAGGCAGTCTATTATTTCGAAGCCGATAGCCTGGGTAAGGCATTAAATGGCGACGGAATCAATTATGGCTTTCTTCAGATCATCGAAGATTACCCTGGAACCAAAGGAAGCAACCTCGCCAATTTCTATGCCGGGGTAACCTATCTTAAGCTGGGAGACTTCGAAGGCGCAATCAGGTATCTCAACGAGTTTAAGAGCTCAGACTACCTCATCCAGGCGCGCGCATATTCCTTGATAGGAGATGCCTATGTGGAGCTGGGTGATTATACCAGTGCCATCGCATCCTATAATGACGCAATTGATTACAAGCCAAATGAAAGCTATACCCCTATTTACCTGAAGAAACTGGCCCTGGCAGAGGAGCTTCAAGGGAATCTTGCTGGTGCAGCAAAGGCTTATGGAAGAATAATCGAAGAGTTTAAAGAGTCAGACCTCATCCAGGAGGCTAAAAAGCAAAAGGCCAGATTGGAAGGATTGGCTGCTGAATAACGAATATTAAAAAAAATGATAGGGATAAGGCAGCCATGTTTTATCCCTTTTTTATTGGATGGCAACTTCAAACAAAAATCTAAGTTCAGGTAGACCCACTAACCTGAAAAATCCTGAGGCTTTCCGCATAGGGATCGTCGTATCAGAGTGGAATGAAGAGGTGACAGAAGCCTTGTATTCGGGTGCCGTTTCCACACTTCTGCAAGCAGGCGTATCCAAAGAAAAGATTGAAAGAAAAGATGTTCCGGGAAGCTTTGAGCTACCTCTGGGGGCTCAGTGGCTGGCCACCAGAGAGGATATCGATGCGGTAATTTGTATCGGATGCATCATTCAGGGAGAGACAAAACATTTTGATTTTATCTGCGCTGCCTGTGCCGATGGAATAACCAATGTGGGGTTAAAGTATAATAAGCCAGTAGCGTTTGGAGTGCTCACCACAGATAATATGAAGCAGGCCATGGACCGTGCGGGAGGTAAGTTTGGCAACAAAGGTGATGAAGCAGCAAGTACAGTATTAAAAATGCTCAATTTCTAGAAGATGAAAGTATTAAAATTTGGAGGTACCTCGGTGGGTAGTCCCGAGCGTATGAAGCAGGTAGCAGAAATTATTTCTAATATCAAAGGCAGGAAACTGGTTGTCCTTTCAGCTGTCTCTGGTAATACCAACAAACTTGTAAGTATCTCTGAAAAGTGTGAAATGGGAGATAAGACAAGTGCCTTAGGCTTGTTAAAAGAGCTCAGAGAAGTGTTCAATCCCTTTCTTGACCAGCTGTATGAGAAAAAAGAACTGAGAGAGGATACAGAAAAATATATCGACCAGGTAATGGATGATATAGAGGGTCTTATCGATCAGCCCTACAGTCCCCAGGTAAACAAGATGATGGTGGTACAGGGAGAACTCATCTCTACCAGAATGTTTACCAACTATCTGAAGGACCGGGGTGAAGATGTGACGCTGCTCATGGCTCAGAATTTCATGACGCTCGATGAGAATGACGAGCCTGATATGGTCATGATAGAGAAGAAATTAGAGCATTTGTTGAGTAAAACCACTTCAAAGGTACTGATCACCCAGGGTTTCATCACCAGGAATGCCGCTGGGGGTATTGATAACCTGAAGCGAGGTGGTTCTGATTACTCGGCAACCATTATTGGCTCTGTGCTCAAATCTGATGAGATTCAGATCTGGACAGATATCGATGGCATGCATAACAACGACCCAAGGGTAGTTGAAAAAACTTTTCCATTGGCGAAGTTAAGCTTCGAAGAGGCTAGCGAGCTTGCCTATTTTGGCGCCAAGGTGCTTCACCCAACCTGTATTGTTCCTGCACAGCAGTTTGGTGTACCTGTACGAATCAAAAATACCATGGCTCCCGCGGCCAATGGCACACTTATCTCGGATGTGAGTGAGGGTGGTGGTATCAAAGCCATTGCTGCTAAAGACAACATCACTGCCATCAAGATCAAGTCCAGCAGGATGGTGATGGCATACGGCTTTATGCGACGGGTCTTCGAGATCTTTGAGATGTACAAGACCCCGATCGATATGATCACGACCTCTGAGATTGCCGTTTCACTCACCATAGACAACAATGAACATTTGCCTGAAATAGAGCGAGAAATCTCTAAATACGGCAAAGTTGAAATTGACAAAGATCAAACTATCGTATGTATCGTAGGGGACGATATTGCCGAAAAAAGAGGATTAGGAAAGCAGATCTTCAAAGTGTTGGATGATGTGCCCATCCGGATGATATCCTTTGGGGGTTCCAGAAACAATATTTCTATCCTGATAGACTCCTCTCACAAGAAGACGACTCTTCAGCGACTCAACGGATTGTTCGAAAAATAATCCTTTTGCTTACTGGAAGGCAAAAAAGATCAGCCATACGAGAACAAAAATCGGGATAAGCATCGGGATCGAAAACCTGATGATATATCCGAAGAATGAAGGCATCTTGATACCTACCTGCTCAGCGATGGACTTTACCATGAAGTTAGGCCCGTTGCCGATATAGGTCATTGCCCCAAAAAATACGGCAGCTACAGAAATGGCCTTAAGGTCAAGAATGCTGTCTTTGAATCCACCATTGGCAAAGGAGATGACATCTGCCAAACTGTTGATACTGGCACCTGTGGATGCCATAGCAGCAGTCAGGAAGTTGATATAGGTAGGTGCATTGTCGAGGAAGCCCGATAGCAAGCCAGTACCCCAATAAAGTGTATTGTGAGAAATAAGTTCTGCACCTTCCGGTGACTTGGCATAGTTGCCTACCATCTCCAGGGCGGGCATCATCGTACCAAAAATTCCAATGAAAATAAAAGCGACCTCCCGGATAGGTTCAAAACTAAATCCATTGCCTTCCAGGGCCTGCTTGTCTGCAAGCTTAAAGGACAAATAGGCTGAGGAAAGCATGATCAACTCTCTGATAAAAGAGAATTTCTGTCCATGATAATTGATTGCCGGAACCCATGAAAAGACATTAGGGTCAAGAAAAACCGAAGCCACCACGATGGCCAGCCAGAAAAAGTTTCGGGATCCTCGCATACTAATATTTCCCGTAGGTGCTGGTTGCTCTTCACCTTCAGACAGGTCTGTTTTATTTCGAATGTCGAAATAGTAGAAGATGGCCAGGATCAGCACAAGGGCAAAAGCCCACGGCAGAAGGTTGTGAGTAAACGTCCAAAAGAAGGGTACTCCTTTAAGGAAACCCAGGAATAGTGGTGGGTCGCCAATGGGTGTCAGGCTACCTCCGATATTGCTGACAACGAAAATAAAAAAGATAATGTGATAAGCTTTTACCCTGTTTCTGTTCAACCGAATAAACGGCCGGATCAATAGCATGCTGGCACCTGTCGTTCCAATGATATTGGCAATGACTCCGCCAATGGCCAATATCACCACATTGGTTAGCGGCTTGGCTTCCCGGTCCACATTGATCATAATACCCCCTGAAGCCACAAAAAGCCCGGTAAGCAATGATATGAACTGAAAATATTCGAAAAAAGAATGAACCGGCGAATGTTGGTTTTGCAGACTGATAAGGTAATAGGCCACTACCAATACAGCCAGGACTACAGAAATAAGGGGATAATTTTTGTGCCAAAAGTGCTCATAGAACAATGGTCCTGTGGCAATCATAAGCAGCAAGGCCACAAACGGAATTACACTCCAGGGGTTGGGTCCATGGTGCTCGGCTTCTTCGGCATGTTGCTCCGTTGAAACAATTTCTGTTTTCTCCTCACCAACTTCCGATCTCGCTTCGAAAGTGCTCAGTACACCACAGGCTAAAAATAGAAAAAAAAATAGTCTGGGCAGTGCGTTCATGGGGCGATATAAGAGGTAATTATGACTTTCTGAACTAAAATATATTTCAGCATAGATAATGCAAATGGTTCATTTATTAACTTAATTGATTGAATTGTTAACCTGAAATTAATATAAATATTAGATTAATCACATTAGGAAAAACAACTCAGGGCAGGTGCAACGTACCCGAAACTGTGTCCTTCGAAGCACCCGTTGCCATTCCCAATGTATTGGGTATTCCAAGCTTTCTTAGCAATCCAAGAAAACCAAATATCAGGGCTTCTTTAAAATCGATTATTGCTACAGACGGCTTGACGATCTCAATATTTTTGTCTTTTAAAAAATTCTTTATTCGGTCCAACAAATAGGTGTTGTGCGCGCCGCCTCCGGTTACAAGCACCCTTTCATTTCCCCTGAGGTACAATCCTACCGATTGTGCAATTTCAGTAGCAAGCAACTCTGCATAGGAATGCAAAGCATTCTTAGGGTCTGTCGGCTGGTATTTCAAAATATGCTCAGTTATCCATTGATTACTCATAGACTTGGGAGGCTTAGTTTTAAAATAAGGGAGATCCTTCAAACCATCAATCCATTTTTCGTCTAGACTACCATCCTTTGCCAAAGCTCCATCATTATCATAAGGGACATTTAGCTTTTGAGCAAAAAAATTAAAAACCTGGTTGCATGGTGCAATGTCCCATGCGAGGACGTTTTCGGAATTCTCGACCGTAATATTAGCAATTCCTCCCAAATTGATCCAAGCCATGTAGCCAGGAAATAATAAAGTCTCTCCTTTCGGTACTAACGGGGCACCCTGACCACCTAATAGGATATCTTTGGTCCTGAAGTCGTCTACCACGGGTAAGCCGGACACGCTACTGATGACCGATCCATTCCCAATCTGGAGGCTAAGTTTGTTTTCGGGCTCATGAAAGACCGTATGCCCATGGAATCCTACTGCATCTATCCGTAGATTCTGAGGGGAAAAGGCTTTCAACTGCTGACCAATCCACTCCCCATACTTAATATCCAGCCCGGACAATTCATAACCAGTGAGCATATCACTTTTTTTTAGCTCATGTTTGATCTCGTCCGGAATGGGGATGGTGGTGGATTGTAGAATTTCGAAAGACCATGAGGATCCTTCTTTAAATGAAGCAAGGCAAAAGTCAACCCCATCCAACGATGAGCCTGACATGATCCCAATGGCATTGTATTGATTCAGGGGTGTAGGATGATTAATTTTACCCATATTCATTTAGATGACTAAGAAAAGAAATATTGCTGTAGATATTGGTAATACCAGAATAAAATCCGGAGAATTCGAAGGGAGCCAGCTGGTTAAAGTGGAGCATTGGGATTCTTTGATTCAACTTCATGCGATTAAAAAAGACATTACGGAGCAGTGGATATTTTGTTCCGTGCGTGGAAATCAATACGAAATAGATCAGGTTTTTCATGATGAAAATCATTTATATCTAAACCACAAGACTCCACTGCCTATCCGGTTGGACTATAAAACACCTGAAACACTGGGGATGGACAGGGTGGCCGCTTTGGTTGGCGCCCAGACGCTGTTTCCTGGCAGCAACTTATTGGTCATTGATGTGGGCACTTGCAATACTTACGATGTGCTGGATGCTTCAGGCACATTCATTGGAGGGGTGATTGCACCCGGATTCAAGATGCGAATGAAATCCATGAACCATTATACCAAAGGGCTTCCGGACATCAGTGGTGAATGGGAAGAAATCAACGGAGGACTGTTAGGTCAGACAACCCGGGAATGCTTAAAAAGCGGATCCTTTCATGCGGTCGTCATGGAAATCGAGGGTTTTATTGATCATTTTAGCAAAGAATTGCAGGATTTAACAATTCTTTTGACAGGAGGAGATGCAACTTACTTTGAATCAAAATTAAAAGGGCCCATCTTTGCAGGCTCTAATTTGGTTTTAAGAGGTTTAAATAGAATAATGCATTTTAATAATGCGCAAAATTAAATCAGTCGTATTTCTTGTTGTCTTTATGGTTTCCATAGGAGCCTGGGGGCAAACAATCACCTCACTGTATTCATCGCATGGTATTGGTGAGGTATCTGAAGTAGGGCTTCAGCAAAATTTTTCTATGGGTAACCTCGGGTATGGTACCCCGTCTCTTTTTGGGATTAACCTCCAAAACCCTTCAATGCTATATTATAACCCATTGAGCTCCTTTTCGGTTGGGTTAATGGGAGATTTCAGGACGTATGAGGGGGATGACGTTTCCGACAATTCTAATGCGCTCTCCCTAAGATATCTGGCCATGGCATTCCCTGTGATAGAATCCAGGTGGGCTACTGCATTTTCATTGCTACCCTACAGTTCAGTCAACTATAATTCCTATTCTATAGACTCTTTGGATAATGATGTTGCTGCTGTAAACCAGTACCAGGGCAACGGTGGCCTCTCAAGCTTATCCTGGTCTAATAGTATTAGGCTATACAAGTCCCTGGCGATAGGCATTAAGTCTTCTTTTGTTTTTGGTACGATCGAAAAGGATTCGAGGGTACAGTTAGTGGGTGAAGAGGTTTCTAACGCTTACGTGATCAGCTACACAGAAAATACGGCTTACAAAGACATAATTTTTTCCTTAAGTATCTCCAATAAATTTAAAATCTCGAACAAAAGTTTTATCAATGTAGGTGCCGTCTTTAATTTATCCGGAGAATTAAGTGGGAACATGGATAAAGGATATGAAAGGTACTCGGGTTCCAACCTGCTCCAGCAAGTGGACCTTACATCAGAGGAGGTTGCATTTAAGTTGCCCAGATCGTTTGGAGCGGGACTTTCCTATCAGGTAATCAATAAGTTACTGATTGGAGCTGATTTAGATATCAAACAATGGGCTGATATGGGTGAAAGTGGTGAGACCAGCTACAATGATGCACTGTCTATGAGTCTCGGAGGAGAATTCATTCCCGACATTCAGAGTGTAAGCAACTACTTCAAAAGGGCAAGATATAGAGCTGGAATTAACTTTAAAGAGCTACCATACCTTGTAGAAAATACACAAATTAACGATTTTGGTATTAATTTTGGTGTTGCACTTCCTGTTAGCGGGTATTCAAGTATTGAGACTGCTTTCAAATATGGTTGGAGAGGCACAACCGAAAATGGCCTTACCAGGGAGTCTTATTTTCAGGTTGTACTGGGTGCAACAATAAACGACCGCTGGTTTATTAAAAGAAAGTATGATTAAATAATATTTACTAATGAAACTTCAAGTGAAACAATACACATTCTTATTGCTCTTGATAGCGACGACCACCATCGCCATGGCTCAACCGGGTTGGAACTGGGGAGATTCGATCGATATAGCCAAGGAGAAAAATGCATTGTATACAGATCAGTTGAAATCGGAAAACTATGCTGCTGCAGCCAAAGCGCTGGACTGGCTTCTGATAAATACACCGGATTTGAATGCCTCTATCTATATCAATGGTGCCAAGATCTATGAAAATCTGGCTGAGAAGGAGACTGATGCAGCAAAGAAGAAGCAGTATGAAGAAAAGGCATTGAGTATGTATGATCTAAGGATCAAATACTTCGGTGACGAAGCCTCAGTACTGAACAGGAAAGTGAATGCGGCCTATGGATTCTATAAGGATGATAAAGCCAAGTTCAAAGAGCTTTACGAAATGTTCCAAAAGGCTGTAGAACTCAATGGCAAAGATATTTTTGATGGCAACCTCCTATATTATATGGTGGCCACTCACAAATACAAAAGAACTAACAACGGCTTGACAGATGAGCAGGTTTTTGACATCTACTCTCAGATCATGGATATCGTAGAGCAGAAGAAGGATTCTGGGAAGCCTGTTCCAGGAAAGATTGTAGATACCATTGATAAGTTGCTAACCAGTACAGTGGATGTGGATTGTAACTTCATTGAAGAGAAGCTCGGACCTAAGTTCCGGGAGACAAAGGATATCAAATTGGGTAAGAAAATCTTTTCTCTGATGCTTGCTCAGAAATGTACGGATAGTCCATTAGCGATTGAGGCGGCAGAAGCCATCATCGAAGTAACGCCAGATTTTGCCATTGCAAAATTCGTGGCCAGCAGATATCAAAAAGACGACAATCTGGATAAAGCGATGGAGTACTATCAAAAAGCCATCGATCTTACAGATGATGGTACTAAAAAAGCTGATGTATATCTGAGCATGGCCAAGATCCACCAAGTGCAGGGACAGAAAGTTTCGGCGAGAGAAAAAGCCAGAGAAGCACTTAAAAATGACCCGGCCCTATCTGACGCTTATGTTTTAATAGGTGATCTTTATATGGCCAGTTTCGAAGAATGCAAGGGTGGAGAAAGCCGTGTGAAGGACCGATCTGTATACATTGCTGCTTACAATATGTATCAGCGAGCTGGAAATAGCGAAAGGATGACTATGGCCAAGGCGCAATTCCCTTCAATTGAGGACATTTTCAATGAAAGCTACGAAGAAGGACAATCTGTTTCTACGGGTTGTTGGATTGGGGAAACCGTAAAACTTGAGCGTAGGCCCCAGTGAACTACAAAAGATTAAATATAAAAACGGTCATGGTCTTATGCTGTGACCGTTTTTTTGTTTGGGTAGCGTTGGTTATCCTTTTGTCATCAAGCTGTCAGCAAGAATCGGGAAAAGTGATCAATGAGGTGTATGAGGGACCTTTGATTGCCATTGACAGCGTATATACTGAGATGAGTGATGAAGGAAAAATTGTAGTGAAGCTCAGAGCACCCAAGCAACTCGACCTGGCCAATGGTGATACAGAGTGGCCTGATGGTCTTTACCTCGAATACCTCAATATGGAAGGTGAGATCACCTCAACATTTGTGGCTGACTATGTCTATAAAGACTCCAAAGAGAACGTATATCGGGGAGAAGGCAATGTGGTGGTACAAAACCGCAGCAATGGCGATGAGCTCAATACGGAAGAGCTATTTTGGGATCCAGTGGATGAAACATTTTATACCGACCGGTTCGTTACCATCAAATCTGATGACGAAGTGCATACCGGTGAAGGACTAAAGGCCAACCAGGATTTCTCCTCCTATCAAATATTAAAACCTTCGGGTACGATAAACATTGTTGATCAATAAGCATGAGCATGTTTAAGATTCATCCATCAAAGGAATGCTTTCTAATTCTCTTTTCGACCAACCTGTGACGACTGATAATCAATTAAAAAACTTATGAAAGGAGTTGATGCCATTATCTTCTATGTAGGAGTAGCATTTTTTATGATAGGCATTTACGAGGCGATGGTTCTGGGAATTGGACATGCTTATGGTATCTTTATGATCAGTCTGATTCTGTTTTTTGTTTATGGCTATCGTAAGCGGAATAAAAAAAAGTGAATGTTTAGATGATTGAACCGGCCCTGTTTTCAGCCATTTTAGTATGTCTGCTGTTTTCAGCATTCTTTTCAGGTATAGAGATAGCCTTTATCTCTGCTGATAAATTGCACATAGAAGTGATGAACCTTAAGGGGTCCCTCACGGGAAGGGTATTGTCAGAATTTACCGGAAAAAGGTCACACTTTCTGGCTACCACGCTGGTGGGGAATAACTTATCCATTGTGCTCTATGGTATATTGATGGCCAAGCTGATTGAGCCTTTTCTCTATGCAGTCCTGCCGGAGGCCCTCGATGCGGATATTTTTATACTAGTCATTCAATCCCTCATTTCTACGCTTATTGTCCTGGTTACTGCCGAGTTTCTCCCCAAAAGTATATTCCTGATCAATCCTGACTTCATGTTGCGGTTGTGTGCCCTGCCCATGGCACTCATTTACTTTCTGCTCTATCCCGTAGTGATGCTTATCGTGATCACGTCCCGGTTTATGATCATTCATATTTTAAGGTTTGATTATTCTGAAGATAGACCCGTTTTTGGGCTTACAGACCTCAACAACTACATCAAGAAGAATCTACTTGATCTGGATAATGAGGAAGAGACAGAGATAGATGCCAAGATCTTCAATAATGCTATTGAATTTAAATCAGTGAAGGTGAGGGAATGTATGATCCCCCGGACAGAGCTGATCGCAGTGGATGTAGAAGGAAAAATTGAGGACCTTAAGCAAGCTTTCATCGAAAGTGGGCATTCAAAAATATTGATATATCGTGAGTCGATAGATGATGTGATTGGGTATTGCCATTCCCTGGAAATGTTTAAAAAGCCCACTGAGATCAAGCAGATACTGACCCCTGTGTTGATCGTGCCGGAAACCGTACTGGCCAATGAGTTGCTCATCCAGTTTATCACAGAGCGCAAAAGCATTGCGCTGGTGGTGGACGAATATGGAGGCACATCTGGTATTGTGACCATGGAGGATGTGATCGAAGAAATATTTGGGGAGATCAGAGATGAACATGACGATGAGTATCTGGTAGAGGAAGCTATCGATGAGGACAATTATATCCTTAGTGCCCGACATGAAATAGATTATCTTAACGACAAATATGACTGGGAACTGCCTGTTGGAGATTATGATACCCTCGGAGGACTCATTTTATCCATTCATGAAGACATCCCACATGTGGATGAAGAAATTGACATTCCGCCCTTTAAATTCACTATTTACAGCATGGAAGACAACCGAATAGACAAAGTAAAGATCTTTGTTGGGGAGAAGGCTGATTCTTAATTAGATACACAGAAAAGAACATTTTTTAATTAGTGGGGGACTCGTTATTTTTGCCCCCCTTATCACCTTATGTGAGGCAAGACTATGGCGTTGATTAATACACTTAGAAAGAGAATGGGCAAGATCGTTGTCGGTGTTGTGGCATTCTCAATGGTTGCTTTTATTCTGGCAGACTTTTTACAGTCTGGATCCGGATTGATTGGAAATGACAATGAGATCGGAGAGGTCGCTGGTCAGGAAATTACATATGAAGAGTTTCAACGACAGGTTGATGAGCTCTCTTATGTTTTTGCAGTCAATCAGAACAGAAACCCTTTAACCGAGGATTTGGCAATGATCCGGGAGCAAGCCTGGAATAAGCTCATCCTGGAAGAGGCTTATTATCCACAATTCGAAAAGCTTGGGATTACAGTGACCGATGCCGAGGCCATTGATATGGTTCAGGGGAATAACATCAACCCACAGATCAGGCAGACATTTACAGATCCTAATACCGGACTTTTTCAACGAGAAAATATCGTTCGCTATCTAGCGTCAATCAATCAGGATCCTCAACAGAAGGCTGCCTGGTTGACTTTTGAGAATACCCTGTCACCTATTCGGAAGCTGACCAGGTATGAGTCATTGTTGGACAAGACCAACTACGTCACCAAAGCAGAAGCCAAAGCGGCTTATGAGGCACAGACGTCCAATGTTTCAGTAGAATATTTCTACGTACCCTTCTACGCTATTCCTGACAGCACCATTGAGGTGTCGAGAAGTGAAATGGAGAAATACCTGAAGGATCACTCAGAGGAATTTCAGCTGGAGGAATCCCGCAGCTTGAATTATGTGTTGTTTCCAATTGAGCCATCGGCGGCAGACTCCGCCTATATGCTCAGGGAGATCAATGCCTTGAAAAAGGGGCTTGAAAATGCTCAAAATGACTCCACTTATGCTTCGATCAATTCTGATGGATTCCAGCCATTTACCGTAATCAACGATCCGGAGATGCTTCCGGAGGTCCTTAAAGGCCTGGAGAAGGGGGCTGTAACGGAACCACAAATCATCAACGGACAATATCAGATCTACAAATTATCTGAGTACGGTGAGGGGGATGAATATTACAGCAACGTAAGCCATATATTGCTTCCCACACAGGGTCAAACTCCTGATGCTAAGGAGAATACTCGTTTGATGGCGGAAGGTATTATTGAGCAACTGAACAATGGTGCTGATTTTGCTACACTGGCGGCTATGAACAGCGCAGACCAAAGCAATAGCCAGAACGGTGGGCTATTGGGCTGGGTGGGTGAATCCAGCTCGCTGGTACAGCCTTTTAAAGATGCTATTTTTAGTTTCGACGGAACGGGTGTGATCCCTGAGCCGGTGGAGACACAATTTGGATATCACATTATCAGGGTGAATGAGCCAAAGACCACTCAGGTGATCAAATATGCCAGGATTGTGAAAGATTTTTATGCCAGCGATGAAACGCTGAATGAGATATATCGACAAGCTGACCTTCTTTCTGTCAACAGCACAGATGTGGCCTCTTTCAAATCCACTGCAGAAGCATCTGGATATACGGTAAGAAACGCATCAGGTCTGGGCAAGAATGACACACGCGTAGGTACCATTACCGATGCAAGATCAGTTGTGCTTTGGTTGTACAATGAGGCTTCTACAGGCGATGTTTCGGAGGTTTTTGAGCTGGGGAATTACTACATGACTGCAGTAATGACCGGAAAGCAGGAAAAAGGAACAGCCAAGCTGGATGCTATCGCCAATGAAATTGAGGTTAAAGTAAGGAATGAGAAAAAAGCAGCAATCATCAAAGAGAAAATTGCTGATATCGTAGGTGATGACTTTGAGGCCATGAGCGATGTGTATGGAAGTGGTGCAAGAGCAGGTGAAGCCGACCTTACATTGAGCTCCAACTCGTTTACAGGAATAGGTTTTGCTCCAGAGGCTGTTGGAATTGCGTTCTCACTCAACGAAGGTGAAAAGACCAACCCATTCGTAGTGACCAATGGCGTTCTGATGGTTCGTGCAGTGACCAAGAGCATACCGGAAGAGTTAGAAGATTATGCTACATATATTGCTCAGGTGCAGGCAGAGAGACAAGCTCAAAAGGAAATCATTACGAATTTCCCACTGACTTTTGCTCCATTCTTTATCTCTGAGAGGCTGCATAAGGCCGTAACTGATTTTGCCGAGATAAAAGATCTTCGCTACAAGTTCTTCTGATTTGATTTATTTTCTTCAATTGAATCAATTAAATTGAAGGGATGAGTTGGGATATTGAATCTTTCAGGGAGAAAGTAGAATCTGAGCATACCTTCCCGGGTGTTTATATTTTTAAGTTCATTGTTCCCTCAGAAAAGAAGGATGAAATCCTTGAGCTATTGCCTAAGGGCAAGACTTCCATGAGGTCTAGTTCCAACAATCACTACGTCAGCATTACATGCCGGGCAGAGTTAAGCAGTAGTCAGGACGTGATAGAAGTATACTTTGAGGCCAATAAGGTCGAAGGCACCATTGCACTCTAATCCAAATCACTATGTGGAAGCAAGAGAACAACAAACTCAAAAGAACCATCGAATTTGATGATTTTGTTTCAGCATTTGGGTTTATGACCCAGGTGGCAATCATCGCAGAGCGAATGAACCATCACCCCAACTGGAGCAACTCCTACAACAAAGTAAGCTTTGAACTTTGTACCCATGATGTGGGTGATAAAGTCACGGAGCGTGACAGAGAGCTGGCTTCGGCCATTGATAAAATTTTGGCTGGATGAGCAAGGAGACTGTGCTGTATTTAGTAGCTACCCCAATAGGAAACCTGGGGGACATTACATACAGGGCAGTAGAAGTACTTCAATCCGTTGATAAGATACTTGCTGAGGATACCAGAACCAGTGGCGTCCTGCTCAAGCATTATGGGATCACCACACCTATGGAAAGTTTTCATGCTTTCAATGAACATCATAAAGTAAATCAGGTAATTGAAAGGTTGAAAAAAGGTGAGCGGTTGGCGCTGATTACTGATGCGGGTACCCCTGGTATTTCTGATCCCGGATTTTTATTGGTCAGGGAAGCATTGAAAAATGACCTGTCGCTGGAATGTCTACCCGGAGCCACTGCGTTTGTTCCTGCACTCGTACAGTCGGGATTTCCCTGTGATCGGTTTATATTTGAAGGGTTCCTGCCTGCTAAGAAGGGAAGACAGACGAAGCTGAAACAGCTGGCTGAAGAAGACAGGACAATAATTCTGTATGAATCCCCACACAGATTATTGAAAACGCTGGAACAGCTGAGCGAGCTAATGGAACAAAGATTGGTCTCCGTATCAAGAGAGCTGACTAAAAAGTTTGAAGAAACAGTCAACGGAACTTTTGAAGAGGTGATCATCCATTTTAAAGACGGGACAGTAAAAGGTGAATTTGTAATTGTCATCGGAGCCAAATGAAAATTGAAGACATCGTAAAGGAAACAGAACAGATCGTTAAATCCTGTGGAGCGTTTATCAGGGAAGAATCTCAAAAGTTTTCTCATGAGGATGTTGAGCTGAAGGGTAAAGCTGACCTGGTATCTTATGTGGACAAACAATCTGAAAAGCTTTTGGTCAAAGAGCTAAAAAAATTGTTGCCGGAAGCAGGATTTATTACTGAAGAGGGTACAATTGACCAACAAGTAAAGGAATATACCTGGATCGTGGACCCACTTGATGGCACGACCAACTTCGTACATGGCATTCCCTCCTATGCAGTCAGTGTTGGGTTAAGAAAGGGAGACGAAATAATTATGGGCTTTGTCTACGAAATCAATCGGTCAGAGTGCTTTTATGCCTGGAAAGACGGAGGAGCCTACCTGGACGGAAATGCCATTCGTGTTTCCCCGGTAATGGATATCGAAGAGGGGCTTTTTTCTACGGGCTTTCCTGCCAATGACTTCCCTAAGGTGGACGAGTACCTGACCATTCTCAAGGAATTGCTTTCTCAGTCACGAGGTCTGCGAAGGATGGGCAGTGCGGCATCGGACCTTGCTTATGTGGCATGTGGCAGGCTTCAGGGATTTTTTGAATACAACCTAAAACCCTGGGATGTAGCAGGAGCCTCTGTGATTATAAAAGAGGCGGGGGGTTATGTCTCTGACTTCAAGGGTGGAAATAACTATGTGTTTGGTGGCGAGATCATTGCTGCCTGTGGGGCACACCCACAACTAGTGGATCTCATCAATCAGCACTGGCACCGTTAAAAATCTAATCGCACTGTGCTAAGATACCTTTTGTACCAGCTGTAACTCTGGTATTTTCAGATAGCATTGTTCATCAGGCCCAAACCTTCGAGCCTTCCGAGCAGTTTTTACACATCTCGATTTGGCTGCGGGAGTGGAACAGTGATTCCCTGAATTTTTGATAGGCATCGGAATGCCATATTTCATCGAAATTTTGTTGATCCAGCCTGCCCATGGGATGTTCCGCATCTTTGTCGAAGCAGCAAGGTACTACCTGACCATCCCAGGTGATCACACAGGAGTGCCACATCTTCCAGCATTCGTCGGTCACTTTATATTTTAGCTCGTACTGTCCCTGTTGATTTTTTGTGTACCGCGAATATTTTTCATCTGATGGGATCAGCGGGTTTCCATCCGTATATTCATAGATCTGGGCCGTTTTAAAAGCCACTTTATCCACACCATACGATTTGGCGAGCGTCTTCGCTTCTTCAATTTGATGTTCGTTGGGGCCAACAACCAAAAACTGCCAGACTACCTCCGGTGTAGCACTTTTAAGCCTCTTTTTCACTTCAATGATCTTTTGCGTGCCGGCCAGCACTTTTTCCAGTCTCCCGTTTTTACGGTACGATTCATAGACCTCCTGTGTGGTACCATCAATAGAGATGATCAGTCTGTCCAGGCCGGATCGTACCGTTTTTTCAGCTTGCTGATCGTTAAAGAAATGCGCATTGGTGGATGTGGCCGTATAAATATTTTTTTCATGCGCATATCTTATCATTTCATTCAACCCGGGATGTAGATAGGGTTCCCCCTGAAAGTAGAGGATCAGGTAGGTAAGCGTTGGGGAAAGTTCGTCAATGATTTTCCGATATAGTTCATCTCCAATTTTACCGGTAGGTCTGGTAAATGATCGCAATCCACTGGGGCATTCAGGACAACCGAGGTTGCATGCCGTTGTTGGTTCAATAGAGATACTGATGGGCATTCCTGAAATCCGTGGTTTTCCGGTCATCCTGGATATTTGATAACTCAGGTATACAGAAAACGCATTGATTAATCGTTTAAAGGTTAGCTTTGAGGCCAATTGAAGTGTATCACTTACGCTGATGAACATACTTTAAACATACAAATTTTGAAGCCAACAACCCTCTTATTCTACTTGCTTCTCCTATCAGGAATAATATTTCCGTTTGCAGCTAACTCACAGCAAGTATCTCTTTCCAGACAGGCAGAGATTTCTGTAATGACATTAGGACCCTACCAGGGAGAAATTTATTCTGCATTTGGTCATACGGCCATCCATGTCAAAGATCCCATGAACAGGGTAGACTGGGTATTTAATTATGGCGTTTTTGATTTTGATCAGGAAAATTTCTTCTGGAATTTCGCCAGAGGCAAGCTGCTGTATCAACTGGGCCTTTCTGATTATGGTCGCTTCGTCAATCATTATATTGGTGAAAACAGGTATGTGATAGAACAATACCTGAACCTGACCCAACAGGAAAAGCAGGAGATGGTTGACTTTCTGGTCAATAACTACAAGCCGGAAAACAGGGAGTACAACTACAATTATGTCTATGACAATTGCTCCAGCAAAGTGCCGGAAATTTTGGGTAAGATCTTCCCCGGACGCATTGACTATAGTCACCATTATGTAAAGGAAGGGACAACTGTCAGAGATCTGATGGACGAATACCTTGTCTATCAGCCCTGGGGGGACTGGATCATTGATGTGGGGCTGGGTTACGAGATTGACCGGGAAGCGGCTCCAGAAACTTACATGTTTCTACCGGATTATGTCAAGCTTGCTTTAGACAGTGCCCGGTTAAGCACCGACTCTTCAAGTGTGCCACTGGTGCAGCGTACTGACCTCGTTTATCAATCGAAACCGGAGGAACAGTCAAATGGAGTTTTCACACCTTTCAACACCTTTATCCTGGTATTTTTCATCGTTGGATTCTTTACCAATAGGGATTTTAAGAGAGAAAAAAGAAGTCGCTGGGTGGATGTGGTCCTGTTTACGTTCGTCGGTATACTGGCCTGGTGGCTGGTCTTTCTGTGGTCAGCAACTGATCATCTTTCCAAAGAAAACATGAATATTTTCTGGGCAATCCCTTTCCATATTCCACTGGTTTATTTCCTGAATACAAAGAAGCTGAGGAAGTTTTCAATGATCTATTTTCAGCTGGTGGGCATCTGGTACCTTATCCTGCTACTGATATGGGAAGCGATACCGCAGCCGCTGCACAACGCGCTTCTTCCGCTGGTCATCACTATGATTTTAAGATGCTTTTATATCGCCTACGACCTGAGGAAAAAGCTTAAAGTGACAACCAAATGATGATGTTATAAGTACCCAGGCCAATAAAAATCAGCCCAGGCAGTCGATGGACCAGGAACTGATTGTCAGCGATGCTGGAGAATTTTTTCCCAAGGAAAATGATTGACAGTAACAGGATAAAAGTGCCCACTGATATACCCGCCAAATAATACCAAAATAGCGCCCCCTCAAGTGAAATCAGCTTGTGGGTCTGCAGGTAAGCGGTCACTGTAAGCCAATACGGCAAAGTGAGCGGATTGAGCAATCCGAGAATTAATCCCCTCTTAAATCCACTTCTCCCGGTAGACTTTACCCTGGCAGAAAAGGACCTTGAATCAGAAGAGGTCCACAGGTTGGCAACTCCTAAAACGACCATTGGTATGGCTGTGATGATATAGAAATGGTCTGTAAACCAGGTGGATTCACTTAGGATCAACTGAAATCTCACCGTGATCCCGGCATAGACAAATTCAACCATTGATGCTGCCAGGGAAAGAAATGCTGCAGCCCTCCGCTTTCCCTTAATGGCTAATTGCATCGTGGAGATATTGATGGTGCCCGGGGGAATAGAGCCCAAATAGCTGACGATGAAAGCAATGAGAAAAACCAGCATCAGGTCCTGTTAAGTGTTTTGTTGTATGTCTTTACTTCCCGAAGTTTTTTCAACCCCTGTTTAAGTGTCCAATACGAATGACCCATTCTCTTGTTCTTCAGGCTAATATCAGCTAAAGTAGCCAAATGCCAGATAATGTCACGATAGGCCTGGAAAAGCGGGTACCCCGGCTGATAGATATGACCGGGCTCCGCCCCAGCGCCATTCAGCTCCAGGATCTTGAAATTTTGCAGATTCTCAAGATCTGCAAAAGATTGACAGCGAAGGTCGAAACGACCGAAATAGAAATCAGGTATTTGATTAGCTATCTCATCAAAAGCCAATTCCAGTTGGCGGCTGATCCTGTCATTTTTATTGAGGAACTGTGTACCACGGCAATGATTACCTATCGACTCAATTTCAATTGATTCTCCTTTAGCCGGGACCTCTTCCAGTATGGGAGCTAGTCTCTCATGGTGCATGTCTACCTGGAGGCTGGCCCTTGGATTTTTTTCCAGTAAATCCTTGATGGTGGATTTGCCATCTCCTATCACTGTAAGAAATGCTTTTTCAACCATGGAAGTGATCTTTCCTTCGGGTTCGCCGGGCAATCGCACATAGAATACCCCCAGCTCCACGGGGTATGTGACCAATTCCTGCAATAGAAAGGCTACCGGGCAATGGTGAATGTATGCCCTAAGTGATGTGGGATCTTTTAACTTTTCCACCCAGGTGCCCCTTTCGCCGATATCGGGTTTAGCGATGATCGGGTAGCCGATTTTTTGAGCGAAATCAAGCGCTTGATTGATTTCATTTTTTTGAAACAGCCTGGTCTGTGGCAGAAACTTACCGGGAATAAGCTTATAGATATCGGATTTCTTTTCGCCCATCATCCCCCCGAATTCAATAGAGGGATTGGCAGCAGTAAAAAAGAAGAAAGACCTGTGTTTGAAGGCGAGCCAGGTGTAATAAAATCCTACGGGAAAATAGAGAAACGAAAAAGGCCAGAACTCCCAGTTTGACCATCTGATCCACCATTTTTTGATTGGGGAAAGTTGATCAGGCATTGATCACTGACTCTTTTGAAATCTTACGGTAGAACTGGCCACACCAAAATAATCAGGTAGTTCCACATCAGGATAATGGTGTTTTACTCCAATCTTGATCAGGGCCATGTGGTGAATGGCATGCTCAATGTTATAGGCCAATTCCCGATAAAAATTGCTATCAATCCGGATGGGATCGGGAGTGTCTATTTGATAATCAGCTTCCAGCTTTAATGGAAAATCAGCTTGTTCTTTGTTTAGAAAGTCCCTGATTGATTTGATCACACTTCTGGCTAAAGCTGAATCTGACTCTATCAGGTGGTCATGCCCACGGTCGTCATAGTTGATCACACCATTGTTTTTGGCATCCATCAGGCAGATGAAGAACTCCAGCGTATGGCGCACGTGCTGACCGATGCTGGCCTGGCTGAGTACATCAAGGGGCTTCCCGAAGGCTTCTTCTGGTAATTGGGCAATGACAACATCAAGCTGGTCAAGTATCTGGTGAGCAGATTTGTTAATCGGCATATTATCAAAAGCTAATCAATAATAACAAATGTCATGCGATGAGATCAATGACAAACAATAAAATTAAGGTTATTTATTAAGAAAGTAGATGCGGGGAATCGACTTATATTAATTTGTCAATTACACGATAAATGATTGCACTTTCAAAACCACGACGGATTAGGAAGTTAGCTGTTTTTTGTCTCCTGATAAATTCGTCCGATTCCGAATTCATCAACCGCCATTTTTTGGCTGCCTGATCACGTACTGACTCCAGGTATTTCTCCTCGGGAATATTAGAAAGGCCCTCATCAACGACGTCGTCGGGTAGCTGGAATTTCTGAATTCCATACCTGATTTTGATTTTCCCCCACTTATTAAACTCAAACTTATCGTGACAGTAAGCGTTGGCGAATCGTTGTTCGTCCAGAAAGTTGTCGTTTTTAAGCTGTGAGACGATCTCTTCGGCCTGTGGAAAAGACAGGCCCCATTTGATCAGTTTTTCCCTGACCTGCTGGGGTGCTCGTTCCCTCGAAGAACAGTAACGCATTACTTTGGCCAGTGCCTGCTCTTTGAGGGGTCCAGCCATTACTTGTAGTATCCTTTCCTCTTCAGTACAGCATCAAGAAATCGGATCTCGTTTTCATTGTTGAAAATCTTGTGCGGGAAATAGAGCAGCTGAGCTTTGCTGGCATACAATACAAAAAAGTTTTTGCCATGTCGGGCTCTTTTGATTTGTTCCCACTTCATGGGCATACCCTGCTTGTTGTTGAGCTTGATCAGGATCTGCTGACTGCTGATCTCGTAAGAGAGTTTCTGAAACATAAACTTACCCTGTTCAAGCTGGGTGACGCCCGCAAATTGGATCAGCCAGAACAAGAAGTATAGGCCAAGCGCTATGGTGGCGCCTATGATCCACCACCAATTGGGGATCCAGAAATAACCGGCACATATCGCCAGGTAAATGGGGGCTACCCACCATTGCTGAGCTACTAAGCCCATAAATGCCTGTTTGATATATACCTTGGTAGGAAGTTGATATTTTTTCGTTCTTACAATCATTCTTTATCTGCTTTTAAACTCATGTCCAGGCTTCTGTACGAATGCGTCAAAGCACCCACAGAGATGTAGTCCACACCTGTTTCAGCAATTTCCCGGATGTTCTTTTCATTGATGCCTCCGGAAGCTTCAGTTTCTTTTGTCTTATTCACTTTTTGTACGGCCAGACGCATCTCAGAGGGGAGCATATTGTCCAGCAAAATTCTCTTTACCCGAGGTAGCTCCAGTGCTTCCTCCAGCTCTATCATGTTCCTGACCTCTATCTCTATGTCGAGGTCCAGTTCCTTTTCTTTTAAATACTGAACAGATGCATTGACCGCTTTTTTAATGCCACCGGCATAGTCTACATGGTTGTCTTTGAGCAAAACCAGGTCGTACAAGCCAAACCGGTGATTTACACCCCCGCCAATGGATACAGCCCACTTTTCCATCATCCGAAAATTGGGAGTCGTTTTGCGGGTGTCGAGTAATTTGGCACTCGTACCCTCGATCAGCTTGTTTAGCTTGAAGGTGTAGGTGGCAATACCACTCATTCTTTGCATACAGTTGAGCACCAGCCGCTCGCTTTTCAGAATATTCCTCGTGTTACCAGACACTACCAATGCAATGTCCCCACTTTCCACCCAGTCTCCATCTTTTTTCTTTACCTCTACCTTCATAGATGGATCCACGTGATGAAAGATCATTTCTGCTAATTCGATACCAGCAATAACACCACTGTCCTTGATCAGCAACCGTGCCCTGCTTTTGTCAGATTCGGGAATAGAGCCAAGCGAAGTATGGTCTCCATCTCCAACATCTTCAGTGAGAGCAGATTTAATGAATTTGTTGATGCGAGCTTTTGATAAGTAGGACAAAGCCATGGTGGGGGCAAAAATAGGCTACTGAAATATTTATCAGGCTATTCTCTGCTAAAATTGATCGTGTCTATTCTAAAATTGGATCCTACTTTTTTGATAAGCATGACTACTCTGTAGCTCCCATTGCTCACCGTGTATGTGCCAATGGTATATTTTAATCCTTCCGGAGAAGATCCATGGTGTATGTATCTAAAGTTTTTGGGAGGATTTTTCATGAAAAAGTCCTTGATGACCACCTCAGCCTGTGATTTGCTGTAGTTAGTACTCTTTCCATCAATCTTGATCTCCAGGTTATCATTACAATATTTAATGAGCTCTTTGGAGCTCCCCGCTTTCATGGCCGCACTGATATTGTTGAGTGTCTGATCCTCCTGTTGCATGGGGGCAAACAACATCAGAAATGCTGATATCAGAAATTGAGTTATTATCATGACTTAAAATTATCAAAAATTACGCCAAGTATTCAGAATTAATTGAATGATTAGTCTTTCATGGAACATTAGCTTACAGTCAAGGTTTATATTTGCACCATGGACAAAAAAGTAATACTTATCATACTTGACGGCTGGGGGATCGCTACAAATAAGGAAGTTTCTGCAATCGACAAGGCCAAAACACCTTTTGTAGACGGACTATATTCCAAATATCCTAATAGTACACTTGAAGCTTCGGGACTTGCGGTAGGCTTGCCGGAAGGACAAATGGGTAATTCTGAAGTAGGTCACATGAATATCGGAGCCGGGCGCGTGGTATATCAGGATCTGGTAAAGATCAACAATGCGGTGAAGGATGGTTCATTAGCGAAGGAACCGGCGTTAACCGAAGCCTTTAGCTATGCAAAAAAAGAAAATAAGAAAGTCCATTTCATCGGGTTGGTTTCGGACGGTGGGGTGCACTCACATATCCTACACCTCAAAGGGCTGATCACTGCAGCCAAAGAAAATGCCTGTGAAAATGTTTTTGTACATGCTTTTACAGATGGAAGAGATTGCGATCCTAAAAGCGGGCTGGGTTTTATCCAGGATTTGGAGGATCATATGGCAAAGAATGTGGGTAAGGTAGCCAGTGTGGTAGGAAGATACTATGCCATGGACAGGGACAAGCGGTGGGAGCGTGTGAAGCTGGCCTATGATGTGATGGTAAAAGGTACTGGTGAGGGCTACGAAGAAGTAACAGAAGGGATTAAGAAGTCCTACGAAGCTGATGTAACAGATGAGTTTATCAAACCGATTGTCCATACGGAAGGTGATAAACCTGTAGGTAATATTGAAGAAGGCGACGTCGTGATGTGTTTCAATTTCCGTACCGACCGTGGTAGAGAGATTACCGAAGTGCTGACCCAGTCAGATTTTCCGGATCACGGGATGAAGAAGCTGAAGCTTTACTACCTCACTATGACCAACTATGATGATACATTCAAGGATGTGAAGGTGGTCTTTGATAAGGATAATCTGAGCAACACCCTTGGGGAAGTGCTGGCCCGACATGGCAAAAAGCAGATCCGGATTGCTGAGACAGAAAAATATCCACATGTGACCTTCTTTTTCTCTGGGGGTCAGGAGACCGAATTCGAAGGCGAGAGCCGTATCCTCTGCCCATCGCCCAAGGTAGCAACTTATGATCTGCAGCCGGAGATGAGTGCCAATGACATCAAAGACAAGATCATTCCCGAGCTGAAAAAGCAGGAAGCATCATTCATTTGTCTGAATTTTGCCAATCCCGATATGGTTGGACATACAGGCGTATTTGAAGCGGCAGTGAAAGCTTGTGAAACGGTAGATCATTGTGCCAAAGCTGTAGTAGAGGCTGCGTTGGATAATGGTTATACAAGCATCATCATTGCTGATCATGGCAACTCAGACATGATGATTAATCCGGATGGTTCACCTAATACTGCACATACGACCAACCTTGTACCGGTAATCGTCGTAGACAATGAATTCAAAGGAAAGGTGAAGCCGGGTAAGCTGGGGGATTTAGCCCCGACGATCTTAAAGCTTATCGGTCTGCCAATACCGGATGAAATGACTGGTGATGTGCTAATATGAAGCAAATTTTCTTGATGGTAAGTTTATCGATCCTGTTCAGCTGTGCTGAAACAGGTGAGAAGGTGCTGGGGGTGAAGGAATATTTCGATCTGGACTCCCTGCTGGATAGCCAGATTGTCTTGCTGGCCGAAGCCAATCAACAAATGAATAAACAGGTGGTGTTGGATGGAGTGCAGGAGAATGCTGTATTTGATCCAGACACGACCCGGCTCAAAGGAGAGTTTAAAATATTCAGGGAATTCGATCTGAACAAAACCAATTATGTAGGGGCTTACGAAGAAAGTACCTCCGGGAATAAGGTGAGGTATGAGCTCAAACCTGATCAAAAAAGTCCGGTGAGATTTCTCGAGATTGAGACCGGCAGTGATGGTATCAGGCAAATAGAGGGGCTATTTGTTGAGGACAAGGAGATTTACCAGCATCGAAGAGAAATCAAGATAAGTTTCTCTGACGGGCTCATCTCAGCATATTCAATCCGTGGGTTCCAGGATATGGTCATGAAAGACACGGTCCATTTTCAGACAGACGTCAGGTTTCAGTGATCAAAGCCACCTCTTGGTTTTGATATAGATGATCATCAGGAGTGTGGTGACACCAATGAGTAGATAGAATCCCTTGGGATAGGCAAATTCCCAGCCGAGCTCCGGCATGTGTTCAAAATTCATCCCATAAACCCCGGCAATGAAGGTCAAAGGAATGAAAATGGTAGCAATGATCGTTAGCACTTTCATTACTTCATTCATTTTGATACTCAGCTGAGAAAGGTAGATATCCATGATATTTGATATCATTTCCCGATAGATATCAATATTTTCTACCACTTGCTTCACATGATCCACTGTATCTCTGAGGAAAACCAGCGTACTCGGGCTAAAGACCTCTGATTCTTTGTTTTCCAATCCCATCAGTGCGTCCTTCACCGGAAAGATGTACCGTCTCAATTGCAAAATGTCGCGCTTCAGCTGCTGAATGTCCTTTAGCTCGACCCGTTCCGGTCGTCTTACCACTTGCTCATCCAGGAATTCAATTCTATTCCACACTTCATCCAGTGCCTCATAATAGTAGTCTATGATAAGGTCCAGCAGCATATAAGCCAGGTAGTCGGCACCACGTTTCCGCGCCCGACCTTTATCATCTCGCAAACGTTTCCTGACACTGTCAAAAATATCCCCTGGTTTTTCCTGAAAACAGATCACATAGTTGGCATGCACAATGATCCCCGCTTGCTCAATGTCCAGTTTTTTCAATTCCTGGTTGTAATTGATCATTTTGAGTGTGATGTACAGGTAGTCCTCATATACCTCCATCTTCGGTCGCTGGCCAGTATCCACCACATCTTCCAATGTCAGTGGATGAATGTCCAGGATATCGCCTATCTTTTTGATCAACTCCGTATCATGCAATCCCTGCATATTGATCCAGGTCACGGTCTTATTGTGGCTGTAATTCACCAGTTCATCCGGATTCAGGATGTTCACCTCATGCATTTTACCATCTGTATAGTCGATAACTTCAATCAGGACATTTTCCGCATGAATTTTCCCGGTGTAAATAATACTCCCCGGGGACAATCCGGTTTTGGGTCTTTTTTTACTTCCCCGGATTGGATTGAGTGGGTTGAGAGATTTTAAAGTCTTATAGTTTACTTTATTGGATAGTTTCATCGGGATTTAAATTGGTGATCTCTGCTGAAGAGCCATTTGATTTTGGATACAGGGAGGCGCTAAAGTAAAAAGCATGGGGAGTTTAAACCAAAATTTCTTCCTGATCCCTTTTTCGGGCAGTCGGGTCTCCGGGAAGGCATATACCTGGTGGCAGATCTAATTTGGGGGGAGTAATTATCGGGAGTCCACCATCCTCATCCGAATCGTTGTCTTTCTTTTTTCTTCTGTTATGGTGAATAAAGAGGACGCATAATAGGACAGCGTACACAAAACCAAACAAAAGAAGATCAACAGCAATACTCATCATATTTACATTAAATTAACTGATAATTTGCTCTGATCAAAGCACAACCCATATAAACTTCGTTTTTGGACATTAAAAGCCGATTTTATTTATTGGGTAATATTTGCTTACTTTTGTAAGCCGTTTCGAAAAATTTCAACCTCTAGGAGAAAGACTAACTAATTACTAAATCACCATTTGCTGTATGCTTCTAAGTATTTTTTCTGGAGAAAATGAAGGTTTACTCTTTGGGATATTTGGCATCGTAATCGTTGCTTTCCTCATCGTCGACCTAGGACTTTTCCATAAAGCACATCACAAGGTATCTCAGCGTGAAGCGCTGCTCCAAAGTTTGTTTTGGGTGGGGGTCTCATGTATTTATGGTGGATTGATCTATTTCTATGGGGATGGTTCTGCCAGCACCCTGGAATTTTTCTCCGCTTATGTCACTGAAAAAGCACTTTCTGTTGACAATATTTTCGTTATCCTGTTGATCCTCAGATACTTCAAGGTGCAAGAAGAGCATTATCACAGCATCTTATTTTGGGGTATTCTCGGTGCTATTGTCTTCAGAGCCATCTTCATATTTGTTGGTGCATTTGTGATCTCCCAGGCCCATTGGATTCTGTACATTTTCGGAGCCTTCCTGATCTATTCCGGCATTAAGATCTTCAGCGACGATGAAGAAATGGAAATTGAGCCTGAAAAGAATTTTCTACTAAGATATGCCAAGAAAATATTGCCCCTTACCACGAAAGACGAAGGCGGGAAATTCTGGTTGAGAGAGAATGGAAAATTATTCTTTACACCGCTGTTTTTGGTGATCATCCTGATCGAGTCAACAGATTTGATCTTTGCGGTGGACTCCATTCCCGCAGCTTTTGCCATCACCCAGAACGAATTTGTGATTTATACTTCTAACATCTTCGCGGTGATGGGACTGAGGGCCATGTTCTTCCTGCTGGCGAATGTACTGGACCGGTTTTATCTGTTGCAAAAGGGGCTGTCTATTGTGCTTATCTTCATCGGAGCCAAAATGATGCTGGAGATGGAGATCATCCAGCAAGGGCTGGCATATGTTCTGGGAGTGGAGCATATCCACATACCCATCTATTTGTCCTTTGCAGTGATCATGGGAGTCCTGATTGGCTCAATCGTCCTGTCTCTGATGTTCCCAAGAAAACCCGAGCTGGTCGAGTCACAATAATTGCTTTTGTGGCCTGAGGTCTTCCTGTATTAAAATTGGTTGAAGTATCCTGCTGAAAGCAGATTACTTTCAGATTTGGTATATTGGATCATGATAAAAGTTAACCTACCTGGTTCAGTTTTGCTTTTTGTAGCCCTACTTTGCACACAGTGCAACAATCACACAAAAGGAAAAGCTGAGATGGCCACAGATACCCACACAAATACTTACCAGGTAAAAAAGATCAACGGACCACAAGAAATAGATGCAAACTGGGACAAAACCATTTGGAAAGAGACGCAATCCCTGCAGCTGAAAAATTATATGGGTGACAAGCCTGAACACTTCCCCGAAACAAGCGCTAAGGTGAGGTACGATGAGGACCACATCTATGTGATCTTTCAGGTTCACGACAGGTATATCCGGGCCGTCGCCACGGAGACCAACGGCAGAGTCTATCAAGACAGCTGCGTGGAGTTCTTTTTTTCACCTGGTGAGGACGTAGATCGGGGGTATTTCAATTTTGAAGCCAATTGTAAAGGCGTCTATTTATTTCAATATCACCCGGGCACTGATGGCAGCAAGGGATCATTTACCCGGGAGGAATATGACAAAATCACGATTTCACATTCTTTGGAGAGGGATGTAGAAGTGGAGTCTTCCGAGCCAGAGACCTGGACTTTGGAATACAAAATTCCTTACAGCATCCTGTCAAATTACATACCTGTTGATCTGCCGAAGCCAGGAGTGGTTTGGAGAGCCAATTTTTACAAGTGCGCCGATAAGACTTCTCACCCACATTGGCTCACGTGGGCTCCTGTCGACCATCCGACACCCAATTTCCACTTACCCAAATATTTTGGACACCTGACTTTTGAATAGGATCCATTTCCTTTGGATAAATAAAATTTCCACTTTGAGTGCTTACCGGTTAGATAACATCTTTAGAATAAAACACCAGACGATATGATTAAACAAGTTATACAGGGATTTTTACTAATAGCTACAGTTTTACTAATGAGCTGTGGGACAACTGAAACAAAAAGCGAGGAACGGCCAAACATCCTTTTTATCATGTCTGATGACCATGCCTACCAGGCCATCAGCGCTTATTCTGACCACCTGATAAAAACACCCAATATCGATCGCCTTGCCCACGAGGGGATGCTGTTTACAAATGCCAGCGTCACCAATTCAATATGTGCTCCTTCGAGGGCTACCATTCTTACCGGGAAGCACACGCACATCAACGGTAAGATTGACAACATAACGCCTTTTGATACCACTCAGGTTACCTTCCCACAGCTTTTTCAGGAAGCCGGCTATCAGACGGCCATGTTTGGCAAGCTGCATTTTGGCAATAACCCTAAGGGTGTGGACGACTTCATGATCCTTCCCGGTCAGGGGAGCTATATCAATCCCAGGTTTATCACTGCAACGGGTGACACAACGATTACCGGCTATGTTACCGACATCATCACAGATCTGACCCTCGACTGGCTGGATAAAAAAAGGGACCCGGAAAAGCCTTTCCTGATGATGTACCTGCACAAGGCACCACACCGGTCATGGTGGCCAAGTCCAGAGAAGTTTAAGGAGTTCCTGGCAAAAAAATACCCGGAGCCGGAGACCTTGTTTGACGACTATGAAAACAGGGGTTCCGCTGCAAAAGAGGCCGCGATGACCATTTCGGATGAGATGATATTGAGCTACGACAATAAGGTACTACCTGATGCGGTAGACCAGGCAGGAATTGTGGATGATCCCAGAAACAGGCCTTATTTTGAAAACAATGAATATCCAAGGATCAACGCTGCTCAGAGTGCGGAATACTATCCACTCCTGGATTCCATCGCAGAGGATTTCAAAAGGAACTGGCCTACCATGACCGACAAGGAACGTATCAGCTGGAAGTATCAAAGGTATATGCAGGATTATCTTGGCTGTATTTCGTCTGTTGACGACAATGTGGGAAGGGTACTTGACTATCTGGATGAGCATGGGCTGGCTGAAAATACGCTTGTGGTATATACTTCTGATCAGGGATTTTACCTGGGTGAACATGGCTGGTTTGACAAGCGGTTTATCTATCAGGAATCATTCAAAACGCCATTGTTGATTCGATGGCCAAACAAAATTGAGCCTGGCATCACTAACGATGAACTGGTCCAAAACCTTGATTTTGCTCAGACCTTCCTGGAAGCTGCCCAAATTGAGGCACCGGCCGACATGCAAGGTCAAAGTATAATGCCTTTGCTCAGGGGGAACATGGCCGATTGGGACAGAAACTCGGTGTACTATCACTATTATGAATACCCCGGAGCCCATATGGTAAAACGGCATTACGGCATAGTGACCAAAAAATACAAACTAGCTAATTTCTATTACGATGTGGATGAATGGGAGCTGTACGACCTTGAAGCAGATCCTTCCGAGATGAATAATGTGTACGGTGACCCTGAATATGCCACCACTGTGGCAGAACTCAAAGAGGAGCTTAACAGCCTTAGAGTAGAATATAAAGACTCACCAGCACTGGATCGAAAATATATTGAGCAATATGAGAATCGCAGGAAGTAGCACGAGCTCTTGATGTTTTGGTTATTGGGGGTGAGTACACGGTACTACGGCACATCTACCAGGGCGCGTTCTAATTGTATCATTGAAAGGGAGCAAGCTGAAGCTAAATAAGCTATTTATATGGCTAAATAGTTCCACTGGATGGCCTCCCATAGGATCACGTTCAGTTCATATCCTCGATATATCCGAATTATTATCCGTATATATCCGTTTATAATCGTATATATCCGTTTATAAATACGGTTAAGCCCTGATTAATCTCCAATTTTAATCTCTTTGAGATATTGTTTCATCGGAATACCACAAAACTCATGGTACAGGGGGTACAGACATGGTGTTGGTGTGCATTTTACCGGAAAACGGCACCTGTCTGTTACAAATCGAGTTATGATGGGGTACGGGAGCCAAAAACGACTAAAGTATAACGCTCATGTGGCCAAAAGCGGATCCACAAAGTCGTTTGATCCATTAGATCATTTGAAGACAACGGGGTATATTTGATAAGGAATAAGTGGAATTCCACTTAGCCAAATGTTGCCATTAATTTGAATGAAATACTCGAACGAGAAAATAATTGAACGACTTGAATCAGGAGAAAACCTGAAATATCTACTTTTTTGGGGACATCAAAAGTCTGACAGAATTACAAAATCTTGTTTCAGTCAATGGTTTGAATCTGAATTTGAAGTTAATGGGATTAAGTACCTGACAGCAGAACACTATATGATGGCTGAAAAAGCCCTATTGTTTGGCGACAACGAAATTCATCAGAAAATAATTGAATCAGAAAAAGCAGGGAAAGTAAAAGAACTTGGCCGACAAGTTAAATACTTCAATCAAGGAGTTTGGGAAGAGAATAGATATGAAATAGTTATAAGGGGTAACTTTCACAAGTTTAGTCAAAACCCAGACTTATCAGAATTCTTGATTAACACAAAAGATCGAGTTTTAGTAGAAGCGAGTCCCGTAGATAGAATTTGGGGTATTGGACTTGCACAAAATGACGATAATGCTGAAATCCCATATTTTTGGAATGGACTGAATTTACTCGGATATGCTTTAATGGAAACAAGAGATATCCTCAATGAAATTGAAGCGTTTAAAATGCTTGACAATCCAATATTACCACCTTGGTTGGCATACCCTGACTTAGACAGAAACAGTATTGGTTGGAGAATGGGATATGGAGAAAATCACCTTATAGAATTGAGTGAGTACTTAGAAAGTTTGACAGAAACTGAAAGGAAAATATATCAATTGACTTACCCAGAAAGCGGGGAATGGAAAAATTGGTATGAAAATGAATAAAAAACTAATGGCAACAAAGCATATAGCTTATGGCGGATAAACGACTACCAGCAAGGTTTTCGCTCCGTAGCCAGCTTTGGTTTCTACGGACAGGAAAGTGCTTCGAAACCGCCACAAGCCATATGCAAACCGTTGAGCACCATTAGCCAATGAGCATAGAACCTTCAAATACTTCTAATTACACCTACCAGTATCGCTTCAGACTTGGCCAACTTCTGAACTTGACAGTCGGAATTGGTCTTTTGGGAGTGTCTCTTTACTTAGCTTCCCGATTTGAACTTGATAACACACTCATTGTGATCGTATGTTTTCTTTCTTTAATTGGTCTAACTCCTCTACTACTAACTATCCACTACCTTCTTAGAAGTTTTGGGCTAACAATCAAAATAGACCAGAACCGAGGAACTTTTGAGGTAACTAACAACGGAAGATCAAACACTTATAAACTTGAAAATATAACTTCCATGGAGATTTGCGAACAATCAAGCATTGGACTTTATGGATTTGATTTCGATTTTGCCAAATACATATTTTCGAACGGGAACATTTGTATAGCAACCAACCACATGACAAATAAATATTTTATTCCACCTGGAATTGAACCAAGAATTTACAAAGAGATCTTTCCAATCATTTGGAAACGGACAAACGCATAAAAACGGTGCTCAACAAGCGGTATGATGAATGGCCTAAAGCATTTCATAGCCATTTGATGAGGAACATTACCGCTAAAACCTCTCTGGGAAAGGGTTTATTTTATTTGCCTTTGTAGCAGACAGGAGCTTTCATCTGCTGGACTCAGTAGGTTTATACCCGTTGCATCTCACCGAGGTTTTAGCTAGTTTAGTTTTTTATAGCATAGGGATGGCCACTCATCATACCTGTGCGTTAGTGGGCATATGCGGATTCACAGATTCATCACCATTATCTTTTTAACAATACCAGCTCTTCTTTCTGCCCAAGAACGAAGAAATTATTTTCCAATTTGGACCTTTCATCAAAAGAATGCTAACATCCACGGACTTTCAATTGGTCTCGGGTCAGTTAACACTCAAAACGTAACTTCAAATGGAATAAAATTAGAAATTATCGGAGCTGGATTGGTAGCACCTCTCGTTCCTAGTGACATTATTGTTGAAGATGACAGTTCTTTTAATAACCTAATGAAAATTGAACCTACTGAAAGAGTAAATGGCATTAACCTCGCCACATTCGGAACAATATGCGAATGTCAAATAAACGGAATCTCATTAGGAACAATCGGAAATATCACATCAGAAACGAACGGAATAACCGGGGCGATTTTTCTTAACTGGAGTGATATTCATAACGGGATGGTATTCGGTGCTTTTACAGAAAGTAACTTATTAAACGGGATACAAATCGGTGTCCGAAATGAAGCATATAAGTCCAATGGTTTACAGATTGGACTGCTTAACATCAGTAAAAAAATGAATGGGATCCAAATAGGACTTTGGAACAACAATGGACTGAGAAAATTGCCATTTATTAACTGGAACTTCAAAAGGAACGCCCACTAACATGCGGTATGATGAATGGCCTAACGCATTTCATAGCAACTTAAGCAGGAACCTCATCGCTAAAACCTCTCTGGGAAAGTCTTTATCCACTTGCTTTTGGAGTAGCCAGGAGCCTTCATCTGCTAGACTCAGTAGGAATTTACCCGTTGCATCTCACCGAGGTTTTAGCTAGTTTAGTTTTTTATAGGATCAGGGTGGCCACTCATCATACCTGGTCGTTGGCGGTAATACCTTATGGACAGAGTCAGACAACTAATATTAATCTCATTACTGGTTACATGTACGTGGACAGCTTGGGGACAGACTGGTGAATTTCAATATTTTTACCATCCACAATATTTTAATGACTCATTAGTGGCGACTAAGAAAATAAAGTCAATTGAGGTTACAAATTACTGGACTCAACCAGGAAACAAACTATACAAAGAACAGAGGACAATCTATAAATTTAACACAGCTGGACAACTAGAATGCTCCGATGTCAACTACTTTAAACCTGACGACTCAACCCAAATTACGTTGCAAACAATAGATTGCTATGAATATGACGAAAATGGTCGACAGCGAGTACATAAACGATATCACGAGAATAGGGATTCAGCTGAATGGATTGAAACATTTTCCTATGAACTAACTAGGACAGGAAAATTATCGAAAACAATCACAAACGACTTAAGTTACCCTCATAACTCCAGTTATAAAAATTATTTCTATGACGAAGAGGACAACTTATCAAGTGTGACCTATGATTTTGGAGTCACAGAGGAATATCTATACAACGACAAAGGTCAGATGGTCCGAAAAATCAGAATTTCTAAAGACAATGATAAAATCGACACAACATTTTACACATACGACAATGATGGAAATTTAAAAAAGTGGGAGTTTAAAGGGACAGCATTTGATAATTTCGATGTTATTCTAAAAATATCTGAATTTGATAAAAATGGAAACGTTATTAAAAATGAATTCACAACCGTGGACGGAATTAAATCTGTGAATTTGATAGAATTCGACAAGGAACGGATAATTGAATATGATATTAATGATAAAGGTAAACGGACAGGGACACGAACTAGAACTTATAAAGACGGACTTATTCAAGAAATAATTTACAAGACGGAGGGAAAAGTAAGGTCAAGAGAGACTTTTAAATATCAGGTGTATTAAGGTACTACCGCCAACAAAATGCATAATCAATGGCGGGGTTCAGTGTAAATTTGTAGTTTAGTTTTTCAAAATACGTTTGGTATCGTGGGACAGTGACGCGCTTCGAACACCCGCCACTGCTTATGCACAAACGTTACCAGCAATGACTTGTGCTACTTCTCTGTGATTATTTTAACTGCTAATCTATATAGCTACTTGTACTGTCTGGTTTATTCATGAATTCTTTGAAT